>ERZ826242.2-NODE-2-length-490352-cov-30.746635_pt1 | contig 490352 bp, 480 predicted proteins | sample MGYA00519871_ERZ826242 | MGnify/ENA primary metagenome ERZ826242 (study PRJEB31778, sample SAMEA3449226) | human gut metagenome | biome: human gut; feature: human-associated habitat; material: faeces | place: United Kingdom | collected 2010/2012 ... | reverse complement strand
TACGCTTAAACCCAGGCAAATACATCATAACCTCCATCTGGAACGAATACCAAATTGGAAACAATATTACAATTGCTTAAAAAAAGAGGATTTTAAATCTTCTTTTACTTTTTTTCTTTTTAAGTTTAATTATGTTGTTATATTAAATTATAACTGATATTATTTGTTTTTTCTTCAAAAGGATTATATTATATCAGCACAAATATAAACTACAAGCATTCATAACAGTTGGATGAATTGTAAATTATTATTGTATAATTTGTAATTTATGAGTGCTAAAGAATATTTTGTATATAAATGGAGAGATTAACTATGGATAAAAAGATATTTTTCTTTCTTCTTGTTGCGGTAGTGGCTCTTTCACTTTCAACAGTTTCTGCTACTGATGATGTTGATGTATCTGCATCATATGATGATGGAACAGTTGCAGGTGAAGCAAATGATATATCTATAGATGTTACAGCTAAAGATATATATTATGGCGAAGATGCAACAGTTGAAGCTAAAATAATTCCAAATACTACTGCAGGTAATATTAAATTCAGTTTGGATGAGGATATCGTTCAGACAGGAATTATTACTAACGGCAGTGCAAGTGTAATTTTTACAAACTTGGAAACTGGTAAACATAGCGTAATTGCAAGTTATGACGGAATTAATTCCACACCAGTTGTATTTAATGTAAATAAAATTTCTGCATATATCATGACTGTAAAGGTACCTTATGTATCTTATGGAAATGATGTTTCTGCAGTTATAACTTTACCTGGAGATGCAACCGGTGATGTAAATATAACTATTGGCAATAAAACTTATAATGGAAAACTTATAAACGGCAAAACCACTATTGATATGCCAGATTTAGCTGCCGACAATACCAATGCAGCTGTAGTTTACTTTGGTGATAAAAAATATGCAGGTAATACTGTTGATATTGTTTTTACTGTAATCGGAAACACTGTTACAAATGATACATTTTTCAATTACTTTGATAAAGACGGTGTTTTAAAAAGCGACATCCCATTTTCTGATTTGATTTTTACAGGTAGTTTCAGTGGGCTTAACTTAACTGCTCTTACTATTGATAAAAAAATCAATTTGATTGGTGAAAAAGCTATTTTAAAAGATATGGGTCTTGTAATTAAAGGAAATAATATTTCTGTTTCTAATTTTGCCATTGTTTTAACTAATGCTGGAGGTATTGAATCAGCAATTGATGTAAGGGGAGCTAATGCCAGCATAAATACTAACATGATTTCAGTTGACAGTGCTTTTGATAAAGACAGTTTTGTAATTAATGCTGAAAATGCAGCTAATTTAACAATTGACAATAATACTATTGTTTATTCTGGTAAAACTGACGGCAATGGCATCAATAATATTATTAAAGTAATTGATTCTGATAATGTAAATATTTTAAATAATTATATTTTTGCTGAAATTCCATCAGTTCCTGTAAAATACATGCCTCCTACATGGGCTGCTACAGTAATGTCTGCAGGTATTTACGCTGAAGGATCAGCTAATTTAAATATAGCTTCAAATAATATTGCTATTGAATATAACAATGCCAGCGGAGCTTATGATACTATTCATGCTTTATATATTGGAGGAGGAGATAATGCTGTTGTAGAAAACAACAATATAAGTATAAAAGGCCATACCTATGTTTATGGTATCACTATTGATGGCAAAAACTTTACAATAGCATCAAATGCTTTCTACTCTGATTCTGACAACAATTATGCTGATGGTATTCAAGTATATGATAATTCCAATGGTATTATAAAAGACAATGAAGTATTTGTTGAATCTCCAGTTGTTGCATATGGTATCTACTCAAGTAACTGGGGTGACAAAGCTAATAACATTATTTATGAAGGCAATAATGTTGCAGGTAACTCTACTTACATTTACGGTATTTATGTAAGTGGAAATAATGAAACTTTAACAGGCAATGAAATAACTCTTGTTGGTAACTTTACAACCGGTGTTGCATCTAGTGCAGCTAATGTAATCTTAAATAAAAATGATATTGTCACCAGTGGTAATAATATAGGTAATGCAAGTAACTGCGGTGATTCCATAATTGCTGAAACTACAGGTATTAAAATTGCTTACGGTAATGTAAGTGTAACCAACTGTACAGTTAAAACTACTGGTGAAAACACAGTTAATACTACTGGTTTAGGGTCTGTAACCTACAATTATTTAGTTTCCAATGTTGGTTTAGGAGATAAAACTGTTCAATCCAATAATAAAACTATTGTAGAAAACAATGGTCCTGAATTTTTACTTACTGTTCCTGAGCTTGTTAAAATTTACGGCAGTGCTGATAAACTTTCCGCTATTTTAACTGATGCAAATCATAATCCTATAGCTAATGCCAATATTACATTTGCTATTAATGGTAAAAATTACACAAAAACTACTGATGGAACCGGTGTTGCATCTATGGGTATTGGCTTAGTATCAGGATTCTATAAAATAACTGCTACTTATGACAATATCACTGTTGAATCCAGCATACTTGTAACTCCTACCATACTGGCTAATGATATTGTCAAATTCTACCGTAATGATACTCATTTTGTTGCAAAATTCATTGATAGTGATGGTACAGCATTAAAAGACAATACTGTTGTAAGATTCAATATTAACGGTGTATTTTATAATGTAAATATTGCTGATGGTGTTGCTACATTGCGTATTTGGTTAAATCCGGGCAAATATGTTTTAACTGCATTCAATCCTGCAACTGGTGAAGAATTAGGATTTAATGTTACTGTATTGCCGACTGTATTAACTGAAGACCTGGTAAAATACTACAAAAATGGATCACAATTTGTTGTTAAAGTATTAAACGGTGACGGAACTCCTGCTGATGGTACAAATGTAACATTCAACATTAATGGTGTATTTTATACCAGAGCAGTTATTAATGGTACTGCTACCTTAAATATTAACTTATATCCTGGGAAATACATAATTACAACTATGTATGGCAAATATGCAGTTGGAAACAATGTTACAGTATTGCCAACTTTAATTACTGAAGATTTGGATATGAAATACCTTGACGGCAGCAACTTTACTGCAAAAACTTTAGACGGTCAGGGAAAACCATTAGCTAATCAAACTGTATTTTTCAATGTTAATGGAATATTGTACAACAGAACAACTGATGATGACGGTGTTGCTAACTTCCCAATTAGATTAAATCCAGGCAAATATATTATTACTTCTATCTGGAAGGGGTATCAGGTTGGAAGAACTATAACCATTGCTTAAGAGATTTTAACTAATCTCTTATCTTTTTCTTTTTTTAGAAACTTTTATTATATTGTTTTATTTAAATAGTATTATGGTTAGCATAAGTAAACTCACTGCAGATGTTGATGTGTCAGAATATTACGACAAATATGTTGACATTGAAAAATTTTTGGAAATCTGTAAAGAATGTGATCAATACGGCAATAATTGGGGTTGCCCTCCTTTTGATTTTGATCCTAATGAAATCTGGAATTCGTTTAACAAACTTAAAATAATTGCTTTTAAATTTGATTTTTCACAAGAAGAGTTAAATCAAACATATGCTCCTAATGAATTGGATTTTATTATAAAAAGACTCGAGCGAATGAAAGTTAAATTAATGAATGAAATATATGCATTGGAAAACGAGGATTCTTTAGGTTTATTTATGGGGAACTGTAATTTATGTATGAGGTGTACCAAAACAATCGGCATGCCATGTAAGATGCCGTTTAAGTTAAGGTATTCTATTGAATCACTTGGTGGGGATGTTGACAAAACAGTTGAAGATACTTTTGGTTATAAAATCATCTATGCGAAAGATGGGAAATTGCCTGAATATATGATTTTTGTCGGCGGATTACTTTATGACAAAAAATAACTACCTTTGGAGGATAAAAAAATGAAAATTGGTATAATTGGAGGAACCGGACCTCAAGGTCTTGGAATCGCAAAACGTTTAGCTATTGCAGGTGAAGATGTAATTGTTGGATCTCGTAAAGAAGAAAAAGCTTTAACTGTTGTTGAGGAAGCTAATGAGGAAATTAAGGAATATAATCCTAAAGAATTAGTTGGTATGGCTAATGAAGATGCAGCAGCTGCAGCTGATGTATTGATTTTAACTGTACCTCTACAGGCTCAAAGTGCAACCTTAAAGACAATTAAAGAACACACAAAAGGTAAAGTACTTTTAGATGCAACTGTGCCATTGGAAACAGCTATTGGCGGACCTGTAAGTAATGTTTTACATATAAATCCGGGTTCAGCAGCAGAAAGAGCAGCAAACATCTTGAAAGATGCTGATGTTAAAGTTGTTGCAGCATTTAATAATATTAGTAACTCCCATTTGGCAAATATTCCAAACCCGATTGAATGTGACTGTTTGATTTGTGGTGATGATGGGAAAGCTAAGGAGATAGCTAGTGATATTATTGAAAAAATACCTGGTTTAAAAGCTATTGATATTGGCCCATTAAATAAAGCTCATTTAATTGAGTCCATTACTCCATTGCTTATTGGTATGAACATCAAATTCAAATCCCATTATGGAGGATTCAGAATAACTGGTATTGATTTTGAATAAAATCCTTATCTTTATTTTTTTTGAATTATAAGAAATAGATTAGCTCTAGATTGGCTGATTAAAATTTTCCTGAACTTTTTTATAAAATAATCCTAATTCTCTGCCATTAACAAAAATATGGCTTACTGTAATAGCCACGCTCATTTCATAGTTTTCATTTACTTTTCCCCAGGTTATTAATGGCTGTATCTGATTTCCGGTTAATATTCCACTTGTTATTGATTCAAAATCAACCCATGGAATGCAGGAATAATTAGCTATATTTTCATAATCTCTTTTTTCCATTTTAACATTGAATTCTTCTGTTTTTCCGGATAATACATCTTTGGATGTTTTTTTAACATAATCATGCCACTTTTCAAAGTCATTAAATATTTCTGGTGGTTTTACTCTCATTTCTTTATATATTTCATTGTTTTCATCCATTATTGGACATACACCATCCAAATAATCATGTTCAATTACTTTATTATTGACTATTCTTCTTTTAAGTTGAGGTATGGAGTTTACAGCTTTCATTAAACAGCCTAAAGACAATACAAAAAATGAGCAGTTATTTTCTTTTGAATATTTCCACATCTTTTCCACATTAATTTTGGCAGTCATTGAATATCTTGATGACTGGAAATTTATAAAAGGATTTTCTTTTAAATTGAAATCAATTTCTCTCATATTTTCAGCTGCTGAATTGAATTTTTTCAATAGTTACTTTTTTATACTTATATTTTAATAAATATTAGTGTTATATTTATAAATATTTTGTTTAATTTGTTTAAAAAAAGGTTGTTTTACAATGAAAGTTGTTATTGTCGGTGGGGGAGCAGGTGGAATGTCTACTGCCTCAAATATTAGGCGTTTAGATAAAGATGCGGAAATTACTGTTATAACTCGTGATGAAAATGTAGCATATTCTCCATGTGCTATTCCTTATGTACTGTCTGGAAAAATTTCATCCTTTGATGATATTATTATGAAAACACCAGATGATTATAAAGAAGTCAATATTGATGTTTTAATAAAATCTGAAGTAACTGCAGTAGACAGCAGCAAAAAAACTGTCACTTATGAAAATGAGGATGGTGAAAAAACCATTGATTATGATAAATTAGTTTTAGCTACTGGAGGAAACCCATTTGTACCTCCTATGGATGGAGTGGATTTAGAAGGTGTTTTCCAGATAAGGAACATTGATGACGGTAGAAAAGTTCAGGAATGGGCTAAAACTTCCAAAAGTGCTGTTGTAACAGGTGCAGGATTGATTGGTATTGAAATTGTTTATGCTCTTAAAGAATTAGGTTTAAATGTAACTTTAAGCGAAATGATGCCTCAAATTGTTCCAAGATCTCTTGATAGTGATATGGCAGCTATTTTAACCAGATATTTGAAAATGGAAAATATTCATGTAATGCTTGGTGAACCTATTACCAAACTTGAAGGGGAAGACGGAAAAGTTAAAAAAGCATATTTCGGTGACGGAAGTTGTATTGATGCAGATATGGTTATTTTAGCCACTGGTGTAAGGCCTGAATTAAAATTAGCTAAAATGGCCGGCTGTGATATCGGAAGATGGGCTATTTTAGTTAATGAAAAAATGGAAACTTCTGTTGAAGATGTTTATGCTCTTGGGGACTGTGTTGAATCTCAGGATTTAATTCTTCAGGCCAATACTATCAGTCATTTAGGTACTACTGCGGTTCGTGAATCTAAAACATTAGCACGTACAATAACTGGTAAAAAATCTAATTTCAATCCAGTATTGAATGCTATGGTTTCTAAAGTAGGTAAATTAGAGTTTGGTGCTGTTGGTTTGACTTCCAGTTTTGCTCAACAGAACAATATCAAACCTATTGTTGAAAAGGTGGAAGCACTTACAAGAGCCCGTTATTATCCTAATGCCAAACCTATGGATATTAAGATTATCTGTGACTGTAATGGTAGAATTATTGGTTGTCAAATAATTGCTGAGGAAAGGGTAGCTGAAAGGATTGATACAATGACTTTAGCTATTACCCAAGGTTTAAGCTGCTTTGAATTAAGTAATGTTGAATTTGCTTATGCACCTCCAGTATCTATGGTTACCGATCCATTAGTACTTGCTGTAGAAGAAGTCAGTAAGAAATTTAACTAACATTTATTTGTAAACTTTTAAATACTTTTAGTTACTATAATATATTATATTGATAAAAATAAATTTTAGAGAGTGATATTATGCCAGAACATGGACATCATGGTCATGGAGGAGAAATGACTCCTGAACAACAAAAACAAATGATTGAACAACAACTCAACCTCTCAAGAAACTTAGGACAAATCAAATATAAAATTGCTGTTATGAGTGGTAAAGGAGGAGTTGGAAAATCAACAGTAGCTGCAAATATTGCAGAAGCTTTCCAAAAAGAAGGATTTACTACAGGAATATTGGATGCAGATATTCACGGTCCGAACATACCAAAAATGTTAGGTGTGGAAGATCAGGACATCATGATTAACGAAGAACGTCATATGATGCCTGTTGAAGCACCAAGCGGTCTTAAAGTAATGTCAATGGCATTTATGTTAGATAGTATTGACACACCTATTATTTGGAGAGGCCCACAAAAAACAGGCAGTATCAAACAGTTAATAGCTGATGTAGCATGGGGTCCTCTTGATGTTCTTATTATTGATAACCCGCCTGGCACCGGTGATGAACCGTTAACAGTTTTACAAACAATTCCAGATATTGATGCAGTAGTTATGGTAACTACTCCTAATGTAGTGTCTCAGGAAGATGTTTTAAAATGTGTAAAAATGGTTGAAATGTTAAATGTGGAAAACATAGGTTTAGTTGAAAATATGGCTTACTATGAATGTCCTCATTGTAATGAAAAACTCCATATCTTCGGTAAAGGTGACGGAAAAGATTTTGCTGATGAAATGGAAATTACTTATCTTGGAGATTTACCATTAACTGAAAAAGTATCCAGCTCACCTAATAAAGGTGGAGTAATGGTCACAATTGAACCTAAATCTGATGTAACCAAAAGGTTTACTGAAATAGTTAATGAAATTCAAGATGATTTCTTTAAAAAAGAAGATTGATTCTCTTCTTTTTAAACTACTTTTTTTATAAATATTCAATATAATATTTAAATGAAAATAGATTATGCTGAAATTGAAGCTCTAATGAATAATGCAATAAAAATATAATTCTGCTGATAATTTAGACAAACTTTTTAAAGTCAATTTAGTTGGCTGTTGGCATCAGGCAAAAGTTATAAAAGAAATTAAAAATGATTTACATGAAATATGATTTTGACAGCATTATTAACCGTAAAAACACTAACTGCTTAAAATGGGATTTATTTGACACTGAAATCCCTATGTGGGTAGCTGACATGGATTTTAAGGTTGCTCCGGAAATATCTGATGAAATTATAAAAAAAGCTGATGAAAGTCTCTATGGATATGCTGTAATTCCTGATGAATGGTATGATGCATATGCTGACTGGTGGAACGATTACGGATTGGAAATGGATAAAGATTATCTGAAATTTGCCAATGGAGTAATGCCTGCAATAGCTACCATTATCCGTAAATTAACTGATGAAAATGATAAAATATTAATCCAAACACCGGTTTATCATGTATTTTTCCATGTAATTGAAGACAATAACAGGGAAGTTGTGGAAAATCAGCTGATGTACAGAAATGGAAAGTATGAAATTGATTTTGAGGATTTGGAAGAAAAATTAGCTGAAGCAGATGTAACTTTGATGATGCTGTGCAATCCCCATAATCCCATTGGTAAAATATGGTCCAGAACAGAGCTGAAAAAAATAGCTGATTTATGTGCCAAATATGATGTAACTATAATATCTGACGAGATTCATTGTGATTTAACTGATCCCGATAAAAAATACATTCCATTTGCAGGTATAAGCAACCATGATTCCATTACAACAGTTTCTCCTACCAAATCATTTAATATAGCGGGATTAAATACTGCTGCGGTTTATATTGTGGGAGATAAATTGAAGGAAGATGTTTTCAACGCTCTTGATGTTGAATGGGTCAGCAGAGCCAATATTTTTGCTATAAATGCCGCAATAGCAGCATATAATAACGGCAGACCATGGCTTGATGAACTGAGGCAGTATTTATATGGCAACAAGAAATTTGCAGCTGATTTTATAAAAAAGGAAATTCCTGAAATTAAGTTAACCGATGCAGATGCTACTTATTTATTATGGCTTGACTGTTCTGATTTGGATATATCTTCAGAGGAATTCATCAAGTTTTTAAATGAAAAAACAGGGGTTTTATTATCTGCAGGTGTTGATTTTGGTAAAAACAGTGATGAATTTTTAAGATTAAATATTGCCTGTCCAAGACAGTTACTTGAAAAGGGTTTAAAAGCTATTAAAAAAGGAGTAGCTATTTATAAACAAATTTAAGTGCAGCAGAATTTATTTCATAGTAATCTCTTTTTTTATAACCTAAATGTATTCCGCTTTTTTGGGCTCTGATTTCCAATCTGACCATTCCGTATGAGAAATCACGTAAACTTGTAATTGCATCAGGGTTGATGGGTTTTGTAAAGCACGCATATCCTGAATCGTTTTTTATTTTATCTTTTGATGAAAAAAGCTCTTCATTGTTTGTAATGTCTACATATGTTCCCTCTTCATCAAAATCAGCATATTTTCCGCTGAATGCTTCTTCGTTCATAGCCAGTTTTGTTACCTGATATGAAAGCAGAGTTAAATTATCACTTTGATTCATTTTTATTTTAATGTTTGAGTTTATTTCAGGATGTTTTTCCAGGTATTTCTGATATTTATTTTCAGCCAGGTAAAATCCCTTCAGTTCATGGGCTTCAATAGAGGGATTTTTATTTACCAGTCTTAAGATGCATTTTGCATCTTTGGGGTCATGCCAGTAGATTCCTAATCTGTGATGTGGTGATTCACTCGGTTGTATTATTTTTAAAAATTCTTTAATGATTTCCTCCAGGCTTGTTTCAAAAGTATTGTAGTTTACTTTTACGCATTCAGCATGTTTTGTTTTATCTGAAGCTACCTGTTCATATGTGGGGTCATGGGTTATGCCGTTTGCATATCCCACTTCTGTTTGTATGACTCCTTTTAATCTTGAAATATATGCTTCGATTTCCCAAAAACATCCTCCGGCAACATAGATTGTTTTGATGTTGTATTTCATAAACTTATTTTTGATATGATAAAATTTATAAATTATTCTAAATAAAAATGTAATATAGTTAATAATAAATCGGAGGACAACAATGTTTTATAGTACAATTATGAAAATTGACTCAATTGATAGGTTAAGAGATATTAGGGATGCATTATTAGTAGAGCAAGGTATTAACCCTACTCGTCAAGGTGAACAAGCTATTAAAGTGGTTGTTGAGAGAATTGATGAAATTCAGGCTACTTTAGATAAATCTGCTTCAAGACAGTAGATGTGATTTTGTGATTAGATTTTTAACAACTAGAAGACGTTTATTAAGAAAAGGTGTGTATAAATATAATCGTGTAAGAACCAGACAACAGCAGTTTGTAAGGGAAAATAAGAATTTAGTTAAAGCACACCAAAATCCTAAAAAAGAAATTTCTGCTGCTAAAAGGCGTAAATTAAGGCCAAAAAGAGAAGTGGATGAAGGATTTAAAATGGCATACAGGTATAAATATTATAATAATTTTTCAATTGTTGATGATGGAGAAGTTGAGAAAGAGGATGAATCATAATCTTTCCAGTTCTTCTTTATTTATAATCTTTTTTTCATTGTGAATATTTACAATAATGCCTGTGAATTCATCATCTTTTTTAGCAAGGTCTTTGAATAATTCATCAGAAACTTTAATTGGTTCATAGCCAGTTACTCCCAAATATTTACAACCTTCATGATACATATCTAAGTTAGTAAATACTGCTATTTTGAAGTTTTCTGCTTGGCCAATAGCTATAAAATCTCTTTCGTCACCTTCACCTAAAACAGGACAGATATATTCCATATTAAAAACCACCGTTGCGGTCCATCATAAAGTTTTGTGAATGGGGATTAATCACCAAACCTCTGAAATTTTCATCATCGCCAGCTAATTTTTCAATATCTTCTGCAGATAAAACTTTACATGTTAGTTTGTCTAAAAATAAGGTTGATATTTTTTCTTTGCCTTCTTTATATTCGCTGATGTCTGTAAATATTGGAATGATATATTCTTTGGAACCCTGGCTGATATTGAATTTTACAAAGTCTTTTTCTTCATCAATCAAAGTTAAATAAACCTCTTCAGAGTATGTTTTTCTGATATTTTCTTTAACAGAGTTAAGTTCTATTGAATTTTCAGTTTTAAGTTTTTTAGCTATTTTGGCATATAACTTTATAAATTCTTTTATTTGACTTTTAGAAGCTTTAGTTCCATCTTTTTTATAAGTTTCTAAATCTTTGGTTTTCATATAACTTTCTCCAAAGTATAATTAATTTATTATTTCATTTTTAAATTATATATAATTAGTTTAGGTGTTGCAATTAATTACATTTTTAACTAAATGTTTCGGATATTTCAGATTATCATGTTCAATTCATAAAGTTTTATTAAATTAGTTGCATGTTTAGTGCAAAGTTGCCCAATGATTTTGTGCAAATTGGTCATATGATTTAGTGCAAAGTTGCCCAATGATTTTGTGCAAATTGGTCATATGGAAGTATGAATATTTTAATTTTAAAGATAATTTATGGATCCATATTTTTCAATAAATTACTAAATAAGTTGAATATTTCAAACGAAACTATTCAAAATAAAGTTAATATCTGATTAGAAAATAATATTTTCCTGTGTTTTGTTATTTAATGCTTTTTTAATAATGTTAAATTGTCATTTGAAGTTCTTATGCGTCGAACAATTCATTTGTAATGATATGGAGTATGTTATTGTCATTACTTGAAATTCCCTAAATTAAATGTTCTAAACCAATATTCTTTAAAAAGATGTCTAATTCAGTTCCCCATAGTCCATAATAATATCTGAATGCGAGTTTAATGTAAAAATTTCGTGAGGGACCTCCAAAATACCAGGAATCTTCATGTGAAAAATATTTTTCAATGTATTCTTCTTCACCATTGAAATAATCAATTCCAACGATTAAACTGTCAAATTCTTGATATTTGTTTATAAATGATAATACTTTGTTTGTTTCAACATTAATTTCTTCATTATATGGTAGAATTTCATCGATTGTGCACATTTTATCTGGATTTTTAAGATAAAATTTCTGTCTTTTTTTAAGAAATATTTCTGATGAATCATTTAGATTTTCTAAAAAATCTTTAGGTATAGCTTCTTTGTCAAAATTGGCTAATTTTTCTATTAATCCTTTATAATTATTTTTGATTCTTTTTTTATTATAAATAATAAATTTATGAGTATATTTTGATTCCATATTATTTGTTTTATAATATTTTTGTTTATAAATGTTTTTTAGCCATTATTTTGCTATGGAAAACATATATCTGATAGTAGATTAAATGTGGTCGGATTACTTTTTTATTTTTCTGAATAATGTTTAATTAAAGATTTGATTAATTATATTAAAATCATGATTCAAAATATATATTTAATGTGTTGAATAGTTAATTTAATTAATTTTGCAGAAAACGGATAAACTGAAAAATTGGATTTTATTGAAATTTTAAAAAAGTCAATAAATTAAAATATTTTCTTAATTTGATGTAAGGTTGCTTTTTAATTGATGATAATCCTCATTTTAAAATCAAATAAATGAAAATAATCATTGGATTAATTAATAATTTTACAATAGTTTGGTTTTTAATTGTGTAATGTTTCATTTATTTTAATTATGAAAACTGTCGGATATTTCAATAAATAAGAAATTTTGTTAAAGAATTTTTAGAGTGTTAAACCGTAAAATTAGTTATAATTTAAGCGTGTTGCTAAAAAAAGTTCTTATTTTAATGTTAATTAGCTAAAAAGAGTTCAAATAATGGAAGTATTTGGTTTCAAAATAATTTTTAATAGTTAAAGGTAATGGTTTTGCTGTTGAATAGGGTGTTTAAAAATAACAAAATTGAAAAAAGATTATCTGTTCTTTTTTCATTGAAAAGTTATTTCATAAATTCAGCAGCAGTCCTGGTGATCTTCGATAACGTTTTGGCTAAATATTACAAAATCATATTTTGGAGGGTTAATAGCTATTCCAAGGAAAGTGTCATCATCCAAATAGGTTTCTAATATGTCTGTAGATGCTACGATTTCTGTTTCAAAAATAGCATCACTGTCTTCTTTTTTAAATATTTCAATTGCTTCTTTTACTTCTTCATCATCGGTATATAATGGTATGAAGTATTCGTCATCTTCCCCTACTATTAATGAAACGATTTCTTTTTCTTCACCGTCATTATGTGTTACAAGATAAAAATTATTGTCAAAGATTACATGGTCAATTTCATGTCCCAATTGATGCAATTCTTCATGGTTTTCTTCTGTTTCTTCAATACTCATGTATTTTTCGATTAATTCTTTAAGGTTATTTTCTTTTATTTCCATTTAAAATCACCTATATATCTATAAATATGTTTAATTCATATATATAGAATTAAGGTTTTAACAATGTCAATTAGTTTAAAGGAAAAATTAGCTGAATTAATTTTTGAATATGATAAATTAAGGTTTCATATATGTCCAAAAATTGAAGATATGTATCTGCTCAGTTTTGGTTTTCTTGAATGTGAAGCATATAATTTGGATATTGAATTGGAAATGATTAAAAGATATATTGAGCTGTTTAATCAGGGGGAGGATTTATCTAAAATTGATGAAATGCTTGATAAGGAATTTGAAGAATCAGTTGGCATGTTGGAAAAATATATGGGTGAACTGGATCTGGCTATTGAGCGAAAGGATACTCATTTTGAGTTGTCTGAAGATGATTTGGATAATTTGAATAATCTTTATTTGGATTTAATTTATAAATTGCATCCTTCTTTCAATCCTGTTCAAAGTATTTATGAAAAAGATTTGTTTGAAGAAATTGTGGAAGCTTTTGAAACTTATGATTTAACTTCCATGAGGTCTCTGGCTATTTTGATTCCTGAAGGCAAAACAATTTTTGAGGATGATGATGTTTTTATAAAATCAATCAGTCAGATCAATCAGGAAATTTATAATATTAAAAATAGTTATCCTTACAATAAAAAAAAGATTCTTGATGATGAAAAGCTATTTAAGGATTATAAGATTCAGTTATTGGATGTTGTAGCTAATGATTATTTGCTGATTGAAGAATACGGTAAAAAATTAGATGAATTAATTTAAATATATAATGAGTATTCATCCTCCTAAACACCACTAAAGGAGTAATAGCGAATACTCATTTTTAACCATCACCATTGTTCGTATTCGTAAAAAAATAAGATATATTAAAATACGAACATATATTATTTTTATTTTTTAGGTATATAAACTTTTATAATCGATTTTAAAATGTTTGTTAATAAAATGTTATATACTAGTTAGTACAAATAGATTAGTATGTTTTCAAAAAAGCTTTTCTTATCATTACTTTTAATTGCTTTAATTATATCTGTTGGTTGTGTTAATGCAGTTGACAGTTCCAATTGGAAAACTGTAAAGGTAAATGATGTAGATTTTAAAATTCCTCCAAAATATCAGGGCGGAGAAATCAATACTGCCCGTACTAATTATCATTATAATGACCTGAACACATTCGGTATATTATGTGTTGATGATTATCTTCCAAGCAGTTACGGGTGCTGGTATAATTTCAAAGGCAAAAACCTGACTATAGGTTCACATGATGTGGCATACTTCCATGAGTATAATAACTTTGCAAAACATAATGTGTCTCATGCTTATTTTTCATCAGGAGATTCAATATACTGCATATCATGGGGCAGCGGAGAAATGACTGATGAAATGGAGGAAATCATAATCAATACTCCTGATTCTTCCTATGACACAGCTACATTTTACGGAATATTAAATGAAGCAAAACAGGACTATGAAAAGGAAATGGTAAATGAATATTCATATTATGCTCCGGCACCAAGTAAAGAAAGAAATAATTATTTTATATTCTGGAGATATTGAAAAGGTGATTAGATGAAAGAATGTCCAAAATGTGGCAGTAAATATGGAGATAATAACAGCAATTATTGTATTGACTGCGGATCAAGACTTTTTGATTTGAATTCTTCAAAAAAACCCACATCAAATATAGGCAAACATAAAAAAAGAGGACAATATAAAACTGGAGATTATGCAAGGGATTTAAGAATAGCTGAGGAATTATATAAAATATATGATAAAAATAGTGTTGCAAGACTGGATAATGTTAACGGACATTTGCTTGCAGCACAAACAAGGAAAATGGATATTCTCATTGAACAGAATAACAGGATTATTAGTTTATTAGAAAAAATAACTAATAAACCTTAAAATTCTGATTCTATTGATTTAATTAGGTTATATATAATTTTATTTGTACTTACATCAACACCGTACTTTTCACCTAATCTGATAACAGTTCCATTTAATGTATCAATTTCAGTTTTTATTTTCTTTTGAATGTCCTGATATGTAGAGGAGTAATGGTTATAGGTATCCGGAACTAATTTTGAGTAGAACAGTTTTCGGTATTCGTCCGCTGAATCCCATAATGTGGAATATTCGCTTTTTTTGATAACTGCAAATATCTCATCTATAATACTGTCCATAATATTTTTGGAGTATTCATTTTCAGTTAATTTACCATATGTACAGTTAAGAATTACTCCCAATGGATTTAGAGCACAGTTATAAAGCATTTTAGCCCATAAATATTTGTCAATTTCTGTGGTTGTTTCACATTTGATTCCTGATGCACTAATCATTTGAGCTATTTTTTCCAGGCACTCGGGATCTGCATTTTGAAGTGATCCCAAAAGTATAGGTTCTGTGTATACAGTTATTTCACTGATATGTCTTTGAGGCCGTGAAAACCCTGTAATTACTCTTGCACAGTATACTTCATCTTCGGAAAAGTATCTTAAAAAAGGCTCATCATTGGCAAATCCGTTTTGGAATATGATTATTTTACAGTTGTCCTTTAAGATTTCTTTATTTTCTGCTAATTTTCTACTTATATCCTCATTAGCTACTGTTTTACTACATATAAATACATAATCAAAAGTTTTTTCAGGAATATCTTTATAATCCTCATATACTTGATATTCATCTGGTGTAAAAGAGTAATGCTGGAATAATCCTGTCCTTTCAAGTCCGTTTTCTTTGATTGCAGTAGCTGTTTTTCCTGTTGCATAAAATGACACATCTGCTTTTTGTGAAAGCATAGATGCACCTAATCCTAATCCTACTGCACCTGATCCGTTAATTAAAATATTCATTTTATTATTTCCTTTTGTTGTTAGTGATATTTTGTTTTTGATTTTATAAAATAATTTTGTATACAATAAATTTTTACAGTTGAAACGTATGTCTACAATATATTTTTTTCAAGTGTAATTTTTCATGAATAATTTGATAGGGACAATTAAAAATTATAATGATTTGGATGAAATTATCTGTAAATAGGTTTTTACTTATGAAGAATTTGATTTAAAAGCACTTATTCTATTGTTATGACTTTAAACATACTGATTTCATTAAAAAAACGTGAATAATTTTTTGCTCTTTTTTCTGTTTTTTAAGTAAATTTTTAATATTATAATAAACATAATATCTTTTAATCACTATTTATTAGTGGAGGTTAAAAAATGAACAAAATAAAATATATTATTTTACTATTCATTTTGCTCTTATTGATTATTCCGACAATAGTTGCTGTAGATGATAGTATAAAAGCTGATTCTACAATTATTGTTAATGCAAGTAATATTACTGTAGGAGATATTGAAAAGATAACTGTACATGTTAATGAAGACGCAACTGGAGTTATTAACATAACTGTTGACGGCAAAAATTATTCCGCCCCTATTGACAAGGGAATAGCTACTTTTAAGATAGATAATTTGGCTAGTGGTTCTTATGATGTTTCAGCCAGTTATGATGGAGATGAAAACTATCTGCCAGGTACAAACACCTCCAGTTTTAATGTAGAAAAACCTGGGGCTTCTGCATCTGTTCCTGTTAAAGCTAATGAAAAAACCAAGGCAAATTCTACAATTATTGTTAATGCAAACAATATTGCTATGGGAGACAGCGAAAAGATAACTGTACGGGTTAATGAAGATGCAACTGGAAGTGTAACTATAACTGTTGACGGCAAAACATATTCCGCTCCTATTGATAAAGGATTAACTACTTTTAAGATAGATAATTTGGCTAGTGGTTCTTATGATGTTTTAGCCAGTTATGACGGAGATGAAAACTATCTGCCAGGTACAAACACTTCAAGTTTTAGTGTGGGAAAACATAATGCACCGATTTCCGTTTCTGCTAAGGATGTAAAAGAAGGTGAAAATGCAGTTGTTCATGTTATTTTACCTGCTGGTGCTACAGGATCTGTAAAGGTTACTGTTTATGATAAAAGTTATACTAATCAGTTGATTGACGGAAAAACTACTGTCACTGTTCCTGATTTAGCAAAAGGATCATATATCGTTAATGTTAATTACAGTGGTGATGACAATTATTTGGCTAATTCAACACAGGTGCCTTTAAGTGTAGGTAAAAAAGCAGTAGAACCGCCAGCTATTGAAAACAATACTGATGAAAACTTAAATGATATTGGACTTGATGCTTCTACTGGCCTTCCAATAGCTATATTGGCAATAGCATTGATTATAATTGTTGCTGTTGTTATTGTAAAAAGAAAATAAGTATTTACTTATTTTTTTATTTTTTTTTAAATTAATAATCTATATTATCTATCAGAAATAAAACTGTATATTGAAGAGAGTATTTTAATCGGAGAATAATATGGATACGGCTTTAATTTCAATCATCATAATAGCTATTGCTCTGGCAATGGATGCATTTAGTGTTTCCCTGACAAAGGGATTCACACAAAAAAACCTGACAAAATCACAGATTTTATATTATGGACTATTTTTTGGTTTTTTCCAGTTTATAATGCCTGTAATAGGATACATTTGCGGTACAACAATCAGTTCATTTGTATCAACTGTAGCTCCATGGATTGCATTTTTCCTGCTTTTGGCTATCGGATTAAACATGATTCGTGAAAGCTTAGACAGTGATGATGAATATATTATGGATACTTTTAGCTTTAAGGAATTGACTTTGCTGGCTGTTGCAACAAGTATTGATGCATTTGCTGTTGGAATTACATTTGCATTACTGAATATGTCCCTGTTGCTTCCATGTACAATAATAGGAATTGTAGCATTTATATTCAGTATTTCTGGTATTTTCATTGGAAAAAAACTTGGAAATTATTTCGGAGACAAATTTGAAATTCTTGGTGGTGCTGTCCTGATTTTAATAGGCATTAAAATTTTACTAGGATATTAATATATCTTAAATTAATTTTTTCTTTTATATTTTCAATACTTGCTTTTCAATTCAATTAAATAATGCATCAATTAATTAAACAAATCAGTTTAGTTAAAAAATACTAATTTTTATTTACTTTAATGATATAATCAATAAAGGTGAGATATTATGAAAAAAACATATGCGATTCTGGTTGCAGTTATATTTTTAATTTCAGTTTCTGCTGTTTTTGCAGCTGATTCATCTAAAGAAATCTTTTTAGGGGGAGTTAAATTTAGTGTTCCGTCAAATGGGGAGTTTAATCCAGATAATACAGGTTACCATACCGATAAATTTGGTATTGATCTGATTCAGGATAACTCATTGCCTGATGAGCAAAATACAATTAAAAATTCAAGCCTCACTAAAATGACTCTGTACCACCGTGATGTTTTAGCTATCTATTCAAAATCTTCGGATGATTTTAATGTTTTTTATTTCTCTGCAGGTGATAAACTTTTTAAAGCAAGCTGTAAAGAAGACAGTGATATTAAGAAACTTCAGGATATAGTTAAAAATTCACCAAATTCAACACTTACCACTGAGGAATTCTATGCCAGATTAGGTACAAATCCTTATTCTGATACCTTTAATGAACTGGATACGAATCATGACGGAAAACTTAGTATTGATGAATTTGAAGAATTAACTGAATATATAATGGAGGATTCATTTTGGGACGGTTATTCTCCGGAAGAAGTAATCATTTCTGAATTTGAAAGTCTTGATTCAAACCGTGACGGATTTTTATCTTATGATGAATTTTCAGATAGATTTAGATTCATTTAGTTTTAAAAAATTTTGGTTTTGCCGGCTATGCAACAAGTATTGATGCATTTGCATTATTGAATGCATCTTTGTTGTTTTATGTTCAATTAATAAGATTGCAGAATTTATATTTCCTATTGCAGGAGTTCACGGAAAAACTTGGAAATTATTTCAAAGACAAATTTTAATTTCATACATTTATTATTTTTTTAAATTTTTAAGAAAGCTTTAATTATTTTAATAAAAAGTCTATTGTATACAATTAAATCAATTGTTATTTTGATTAAAATAAAATTATGTGTTTTTAAAAAAATCTATTGTAGAAAAAAAATTATTTGGAATTTTTGATAATGGCCACACATAACGGCTGGCCTGCATTAAACACATCATAATCAAGAATTTCAAGATCATGATTTTTTAAAAAACACAAATATTCATTTTTGGACCATTCATTACTTTCAAAAATAAATAATTTTAATGTTTTAAGCATCAGACGCTGAAAAGTATTTCCTTTTACATAAGTAGGAAGTATTAAAATTCCATTATCCTTAACAACTCGTGTAAGTTCACTTATAGCTGTTTCAGGTTTATCCAATAAGTGCAACACATTGGCAGCCAGCGCCACATCAAAATAATTGTCTTCATAATTTATATTATTTAAATCTCCAACAGAAACTTCAACATTGTTTAAGTTTTTAGTTTTGTTTTTAGCTTTTTTAACCATTTCTTCAGAATAGTCAAAGGCAATTATTTCCCCTAAATTTGGTGATAATAAACAGGTAAAAGCACCAGTTCCACAGGCTGCCTCTATTAATCTGTCATCTTTTCCTGTGTATTTTAAAATAAAATTAAACATCTCGTTATTGTTTATTTTATTGCCTATAATTTTATCATAAACTGACGCATATCTGTTCCAGAAAGATTTGTTGTTCATAGTATGTTTTATTTATTCAATTAAACAGTTATAAACTTTTACTTTTTTTAACATTGAATTAATTATATTATACAAAAATATTTATATTATTGTTAAAGTTATATAATATATTAATTATGGTGGAGTTGGTAAAATGAAATACCAGTGCCAGATATGCGGTTATATTCATGATGAAGAAAAAGAAGGCAAATCCTTTAAAGAACTTGAAAAATGTCCTGATTGCAAATCAGATGTTTCTAATTTTGAAATAATGAAAAAAGATATGGCCTATAAGACATATGAATGTGAAGTTTGTCATTATGTTCATGATGAAGAAAAAGAGGGTCAGGTACTTGTTAAACTTGGAAAATGCCCGGTATGCGGTTCGCCGCTATCAAAATTCAAAGCAATCCAAAAAACAGAATATAGAATATATCAGTGTAGGATTTGTAATTATATTCATGATGAAAAAACTGAAAAAATACCATTAAAAGACCTTAAAGAATGTCCGGATTGCGGATCAGATATATCTAACTTTGAACCAGCTGAAACAAATGAAAACAATTGGTTAATTTCATTTCCGAAACAGTACATCAGAAATGATGAATCAGTAAGACATATGGACACCATTTATAAGTTATGCGATTCCGGAAAACCCATTACAGCACCAATGGCTACAGAATTGCCAATGCCTGATTGGGATGATATTCTTATTTTAGGAAACCAGTTAAATCCTATGCCTTTAGAAGAAGATGCAGAAGTGTCAGCTACTACAGTAATAGGTAAAAATGCTGAAAAACCTTTAGTTATTGAAAATCCTGTATATGTATCCCACATGTCTTACGGGGCCTTGTCTAAGGAAAGTAAAATTGCTTTGGCTAAAGGAAGCTTTAAGGCTAAAACAGCAATGTGTAGTGGAGAGGGAGGAATACTGCCGGAAGTTAAAAATGCGGCATACAAATACATTTTTGAATATGTTCCGAACAAGTATTCAGTAACTGATGAAAACTTAAAAACTTCAGATGCAATTGAAATTAAAATAGGTCAGGCAACAAAACCCGGAATGGGTGGATTATTGCCTGGTGATAAAGTAACACCTGAAATAGCCAAAGTAAGAGGTAAAAAAGCAGGTGAAGACATAATATCCCCATCAAGATTCCCGAATATTAATTCTAAGAAAGATTTAAAAGATCTGGTAGATGAATTAAGATTAAAATCTGAAGGCCGTCCGATAGGTATTAAAATAGCTGCAGGACATATTGAAAATGATTTGGAATTTATTAGTTATGCCAAACCTGATTTCATTACAGTTGACGGAAGAGGGGGAGCTACTGGAGCCAGCCCATTATTAGTTAGGGATTCAACAAGTATTCCAACAATATTTGCATTACACAGAGCCAGAAAATATCTGGATGAACATGATTTGGATATTGATCTGGTAATTACTGGTGGTTTAAGAGTTTCCAGTGACTTTGCAAAAGCATTAGCTATGGGAGCAGATGCAATAGCTATAGCTTCAGCCAGTTTAATTGCAGTGGCATGTCAGCAGTACAGATTATGTGATAAAGGGCAATGTCCTGTGGGAGTTGCAACACAGGATAAAGAACTGCGTTCCAGATTAAAAACAGATATTGGAGCAAAAAGATTAACCAATTATCTTAATGCAAGTCTTGAAGAAATTAAAACTTTTGCAAGAATAACAGGACACAGTGATATTCATGATTTGAATGTTTCAAATTTAGCTACATTCAATAGTGAAATATCTGATTATACAAATATTAAACATGTTTAGAGGTTATCAGTTTAAAAACCTCCTTTCTGTTTATTAAAAAACGTCTGGCGATAATTGCATTGCTTAAAATGTCGCAGAGCTTTCTTTTTTTACACAGTTTATATATTATTTTTTAATAATTTTTACTATATTCTCTTATTTTTAAATATCTGAAAACACGTTTATTAATGATAAAATACATATTATTTTATATTAAAGAGTTAAGGTGGAAAAAATGCCTAATAAAAATAAAATTGGAGAAAAAATCAAAACTTTAATGGAAGTTAGAAATGTATCACTTGACGAACTAGCTAATGACAGTGATGTTAACATTGAATTAGTTGAAAAAATATTAAACGGGGAAATTATACCATCTCTTACTCCTTTAACAAAAATAGCTAGAGTACTTGGCGTTAGAATAGGTACTTTTATTGATGATGATGAACAGACAGGACCATTAGTAGTTAGAAAAGGAAAAAGTGACAAAGTAGTATACTTCTCAGGTGATGAAAACAAAACCGAGAACAGTAACCTGGAGTTCTACTCATTGGCTGCCGGAAAAAGTGACAGAAATATGGAACCATTTATCATTGACTTTAAAGTGGATGCTGAAGAAAGCCATGAACTTAGCTCTCACGAAGGTGAAGAATTCCTTTATGTTCTTGAAGGAACAATTGAAGTTATTTATGGTCAAAATAACTATGTTTTAGAAACTGGTGACAGTATTTACTATGATTCAATTGTATCACATCATGTACACAGTTCAAATGATGAAACAGCAAAGATTTTAGCTGTAATATACACACCGGTCGATTAAATTTAATTTCAGGAGTTAAAAAAATGTTATTCAGTGAAGATACACTAGCAGATTTTTTTGAAAAACAAGTAGAAAGACTTCCGGACCATGAATTTTTAATTTATCCTGATAGAAACTTGAGATTCACATATTCTGAATTTAATGAAAGGGCTAATAATTTAGCTAAAGGATTATTATCTATTGGTGTTGGAAAAGGGGATCATGTAGGAATATGGGCTAAAAATGTTCCTGAATGGTTGACTTTCATGTTTGCAACAGCTAAAATAGGAGCTGTTTTGGTAACTGTAAATACTGCTTATAAAAGTCATGAACTGGAGTATATTCTTAAACAGTCAGATATGAAAGCTTTAGCATTAACTGACAGATTCAGAGACAATAATTATATTGATATTATTTATGATTTGGTGCCTGAACTTAAAACATGTCAGAGAGGAAAATTAACTTCAGAAAAATTTCCATGTTTAAAACATGTTATTCATGTAGGTCAGGACAAGCATAGGGGAATGTATAACACTAACGAATTATTATTGTTAGGTCAAAATCAGGATGATGTAATCCTAAAAGAAATCAAAAAAGAATTTGACAATAATGATGTAGTAAACATGCAGTATACCAGCGGTACAGAAGGTTTCCCAAAAGGAGTAATGCTTACCAGCAGAAACATCTTAAATGACGGATATTACATCGGGGAAAATATGAACTTCTCTGAAGAGGACAGATTATGTATTCAGGTACCTTTATTCCATTGTTTCGGTTCAGTTTTAGGAGTCATGGCAGTAATTACACATGGTTCAACTATTGTAATGCTGGAGGAATTTGATCCGCTTTTAGCTCTTTCAGCTATTCAAAAGGAAAAATGTACTGCAATTCACGGTGTTCCAACAATGTTTATTGCAAAATTGACACATCCTATGTTTGACATGTTTGACATGTCATCACTTAGAACAGGAATCATGGCGGGATCAACATGTCCTGTTGAAACCATGAAAGAAGTAATAGACAAAATGAACATGACTGAAATCACCAGTGTATACGGTCTAACAGAAGCATCTCCTGGAATGACACAAACAAATGCAGCAGATACATTTGAGAAAAAAGTAAACACTGTAGGAACTCCTTTCCCAAATGTTGAAGTTAAGCTTATAGATCCGGATACTGGTGAAGACATAACTGAAGTAGGTAAAAAAGGAGAAATAGTCTGCAGAGGATTTAATGTAATGAAAGGATATTATAAAAATCCTGAAAAAACAAAAGAAGTCATTGAAGATGACGGATTTTTACACTCCGGAGACTTGGCTACCATTGATGAAGACGGATACTATTCTATTGTCGGAAGAATTAAAGATATGATTATCCGTGGAGGAGAAAACATCTACCCACGTGAAATCGAAGAGTTCATATATACAATAGACGGAGTTCAGGACGTTCAGGTAGCAGGGATACCTGATGAAAAATACGGTGAAATCGTAGGAGCATTCATAATAAAAGAAGAAGGCTCAGATTTAACTGAAGAAGATGTAAGGGACTATGCAATAAGTAAAATAGCCAGATATAAAGTTCCAAAACATGTATTCTTTGTTGATGAATTCCCATTGACAACAAGCGGAAAAATCCAAAAATACAAACTGGGAGACATAGGTCTGGAATTACTTAAAAAACGTGAAAATTAAAAAAAACTGCTTAAGTTTCGATGAATGAATTGATTTTTCATGTGTTAACAGAATATTATAGGTAAGTTAATACAATTAAAATTATATGATTTCAAAGAAACTTTTAATATCTTTACTTTTTATTAGTTTAATAGTTTCAATTAATTGTATAAATGCACTAAACAGTTCTGATTGGAAAACAGTGAAAATATAATGTTGATTTTATAATTACCTCCTAAATATCAGGAGGGTAAACTTAATAGAGATACATATATGATAAATAATATTTTTACATTTGGTATCAGATGTGTTGATAGTGATATTTCATATGAAGATATGATAATTAGAGAGAAATAAGTTTTATAATCATTTTTATTATTACTTTCCTTGGATACTTTAAGTATTTTTGAATAAAATAACCGAATAGTAAGTTTATTAGAAAAAATAATTAATAAACTTTAAAATTCTGATTTGAGCCATAAATTTGGAATTACTTAAAAAATATGGATATTAATTAAAAAATGTGATAAAATTGAAAATTCTAGTTTTATTTAATTTAAAATTCAAAAAAGATATTTTAAAACTTAAAAGAATCTTAAACTACAATGCATTTAAACAAATAAGTGAAAAAACATATATTGGAAATTTGGATAATAATGAAATACTTGTTTTAAAAGAAAAAATATCTAAAATACCTGATGAAAACGGGTTTATAATTATAATTCCAATATGTGGTGCATGTTATAATAAAATCACATATTTTGGAAAAGAAATAAATTTAGAAGAAGAAAAATATAAGATATTATGAAATTGATAATTGATGGCTACAATAAAACACTAAGAAAAAAAGACAATCAAATAGTAGTCATGGAAAAAGACAATGAGATATATAGAATTTCTGCAAACAAAGTATCAGATATAACTATAATGGCTAAAGGCCATATAACATTCGATGCATTAAATCTGATGGCAAAAAACAATATTAAATTAATTAGTATCAACTACTTTGGTCAAATCAACTATATTTTAGAGTCTCCAAATCAGAACAATATTGTTTTAAAAAAATTACAATATCAAGCTAGTGAAAATCATAAAGGCCTTTTAATTTCAAAAGAATTTATAACATCTAAAATGAAAAACCAAAAATCAACAATTAAAACATTAAATAAAAATAAAAAAATCAAAGAAGTTAAAATAATTGAAAATAAAATTAAACAAAACATAAAAGATTTCAAAAACTTTAAAATAACTCTAAATGATAATATATTCACATCTAAAAATAAAATAATGGGATTTGAAGGAATAGCTTCTGTTAATTACTGGGAAGCAGTAAGTTTGCTGCTGCCTGATGAAATCAATTTCAAAAACAGAAATCAAAAACCAGAAAATGATGTTGTAAATTCTATGTTAAATTATGGATATGCAATACTTGCTTCAGAAATTGCAAAAAATATTGTAACATTAGGGCTTGATCCATACTGCGGATTATTGCATGCAGATTTAAAAAGAAGACAAAGCTTAATTTTTGATTTAATAGAAGAATTTAGACAACAAATCGTTGATAAAACAGTGTTCAAATTAATAAACACCAACCAAATCAACGAAACAAACATTGATAAAAGAAACAATTCATTAAAATTAGAATCAAGAAAATTATTAGCCGGCGAAATAATGGCCAAAATTCATAGTGATTTGACTTTTGAAAATGAAAAAGTAACTTATGCTAAAATCATTGAAAATCAAACAAAAAAATTAGTAAAATCATTACTTAATAATACGGAATATAGTGGGTTTTATTTAAACTGGTAAATAATTTTAGGAAAACCCCCTTATTTTTGTAATACTTTTATACTTTCCTAATAATACTTTTCAAAAAAGAATTAACACGTGTTTAAATAGTATAAAAAAGAAAATAAAAATAAGTATGTTTGCTTCAAAAAGATGCAATTAAACTTTGACGATGCATTTGGAATGATAGGAGCAAGGAAAGTTATTAACCACATTGTTAATGACTACGAACCTACAGAAGGCACTATGTTATATAATCTTGAAGCTTATGGCACAGACAATTATATTGCAAAAGTAGTATATGATGATTTAAAAGCTATTAATAATAATATCAAATATGATACTCGAATTACTGCCTTGATTAAAACAGTAGAAAGAGATGATTATGATTTAGATGAATTTTTAAAACTACTTAAATTATTACCTAAAAAATCAGATGAGAATATCATTAAAGATTTTAAAGAAAGATTTAAAAAAGACTATGATGAAACTTCTGAAGCTTTAGAATGGCATATAGAAACTTTAGTCAATTTTGGTGGCGACTCAACCCACAAAATCTATAAAGCAATGATTGAAGTAATTAATGACATACTTAATGATATGCCATCAACCGATAAAGATGGCATGATTGAATACTTACAGGAGATGATATAATGTTAGGAATATTCGCTTTAGCAGGAATGATAGGAACTCCAATAATTGCAGGAAAAATGCTTAAAAAAGATTTTAGAAACCATACTGTTGATTCTGTAGTTAAACCTTGCATACAATACAGTCCTATTGGTAATACTATAAAAAATAAGAAAACTATTGAAAGAAATTTTTTAAACATCTGTAAAAGATGCGAAATGACTATAAACAAACAAGATGAACTATTAGATATAAGAGAATGTAAAATAGGAGAAGAATATTTAATGTATCAAGGATTCGATGAAGAATCAGTTGAATACTTTAAAGAACTATTTAATGAAAACATGGAAATGGGGAAAAGCAGACAAAGAAGAGAAATAAGAGAAAAACATGAAAAATATTTAGAAATGTTAGAAAGCGACCCACAAGACTGGGAAGTGACAATGTATCGCAAAAATTACTACGGAAATGAACAAATTGATTATCGAATCAATAAATTAATGGAAAATGAATTATGGAAAAAAATCGTACCCAATAAACCAAGATACATCGATGGTGAGGGTACTGCAAAATACATGGAACTCCATTTTATAAAAGCACCTAAACCAATCATAAATGATTTAAATAACATATATAAAGAAGTCTGTTGGCTACAAGGATTAGAAGATGGAAAGTGGTAAAATGAGAATATATGATTATTATAAAGAAAAATATCCTCAATTTGACTGGGAATCATTAAACCATCATGGATTCACTATGGCAATACTAAAGATAGGATTATGTAAAACACATGAAAGAGATGGAGATGGGGGACTATATGACTGTGAAATAGTTGATAATCAAATATATGGTTATCTCGGTGATACTGGTGTCAAAGTAAAAGGATACATCGACAAAGAAGTAGAAAAAGAATTTATTAAATCATTAGCAGATGGTTCTTTTTACAGATTTGCTAAAGAATGTTACGGTATAAAATGGTAAAAATATGATATACAACTGGGAATTTGATGATAGTGTGGACTTTGCTCCAGTATGTTTGCTTCAAAAAGATGCAATTAAACTTTGACCCAAAAATTAATAGGGGATAGAATGTCTGAAAGTTTCGAAATAGTTGTATTCAAGCAAGAAATCGGTAAGGAAGACAAGAAAAGATACGACTTGGTTAGTACCAAGTCCTTTTTAGACGGGGAAGCAGATTTAAAGGTAAAAAAAGAGGTATTAACACTTTCCTTTATATTAGGGAAGTGTTAGCGAATACCGATATAATCCCTATTGTGGGAACCTATTCAGATTTTAATTTTAAGTCTGATAATGTAGAAAATCCACAAGAAGAACCTATAAGTGGCATATTTTCCCTTGTAAGTGTCTGGATTACTCCAAAAGGGACCTATATCAGTGCTTATGTAACACAAAAAAAGGGCTCTTTAATAGTGTGCAAAACAGTTAACGCACCTAATGCCATTATTAAAAAGGACGGTACGGTATGTTTGCTTCAAAAAGATGCAATTAAACTTTGACATTTTAGAAATATATAAAGTTGTGTTATAAAATGAACGAATTACAATCACTATCACAAATATTTCAAAACAAGATATTCAGAATACCTGACTATCAACGAGGATATGCATGGCAAAGCCAACAACTTCGTGATTTTTGGGAAGACATAGTTAACCTTCAGTCTGATAGATACCACTACACTGGACTTCTATCACTAAAGAAACTGAATCAGGAAGAAAGCAGGAAACTGGGCAATGATGACTCATGGCTCCTTCAGAGTGGATTTAAGGCATACCACATTGTTGATGGGCAACAGAGGCTTACAACATTTGTAATAATGCTTAATGAAATTATCGAATTCACATGCCAGTTGCCTGATAATATCGGAAAAAGCTATGAGGAGATATATCTTGGATTTGAGAATATAAAAGACATCAAAGCAAAATACATCAGTAGGAAACGACCGCCAGAGGATCTTATCATCACCTATATGTTCGGTTATGAAAACGACAATCCGAGCGCAGAATATCTAAAATACAAAGTGCTCGGTCAGGAGTATGGCGGCACTATCAAAGAAACGTATTATACAAAGAATCTTAAGTATGCCAAAGAGTTCTTCGGGAATGAACTCCGGGCCTATTACGAGAAAAAAGGAATAGAAGGAATTACTGATCTGTATCGGAAACTCACATTGAAGCTCATGTTTAATATCCACGAAATAGAAGATGACTATGATGTGTTTGTCGCTTTCGAGACTATGAACAACAGAGGCAAGAGACTGACTAATCTCGAGCTTTTGAAAAACCGCCTTATTTATCTGACTACGCTATACTCAAGCGATATACTTGACGGAACAGACCAAATCGCCTTGAGAGAACTTATTAACAAGGCATGGAGTGAGGTATACTATCAGCTTGGAAGAAATGAGAATAATTTACTTTCCGATGATGAATTCCTTAGAGCTCACTGGATTATTTATTATTCATATTCCAGAAAGCGTGGAGATGACTACATCAAATTCCTATTAAGAAAGTTCTCGCATAAATCAATTTTCGAGAACATCATCGAAGTTAATCCCGATGAAGACGGTCCTACAGTTTTTATGTCTGATCAGCAGGACGATGACGATGACATAGAAGTAGATTCATCACCGAATGTGACAGACGAGTTCCTACAACCTAAAGAAATAATAGATTATGTGAACAGTCTCAACGAGACTGCAGAGTATTGGTATTATACTTTCTATCCGGAAAAATGCCCAGATATAACAGAAGAAGAGCAGGTGTGGATAGAGAAACTGAATCGTATTGGTATTGGATACTTCAGACCTATTGTTGCTGTTTCATTAATCCCAAGACTTGAATATTCCAAATATGAAAGAATCGCATTCTATAAGGCTGTAGAAAGATTCATATTTATCACATTCCGTATGGCAATGTATCAGTCCAGTTATAAGAGTAGCGATTATTACCGTAAAACCCACGAAGTGTACATGGAAAATATGTCGCTTTCTGATGTGACGGAAGATCTCATAAATACAACAAATGAAAATGCAGCGGACGCTGTGAGAGTTTTCGTTACAAGAATGAACAAACGGTTTATCTCACAGGATGGTTTTTATAGTTGGAGAGAGCTTCGCTATTTTCTATACGAGTATGAGTATTCATTGGCATCAAAGTATAAGCTCGACAAGTTGTCATGGGCTGATTTGACAAAGGTTGTAAAGGACAAAATTACGGTAGAGCATATTTTGCCTCAGACACCAACAAAACTATACTGGCGTAACAACTTCAGACAGTTCACACCAGAAGAAATTAAGACTCTGTCTGCATCGTTAGGTAATATGTTGCCACTATCTCAGAGCATCAATTCAAAGTTGCAAAATGACAGTTTTGATGACAAAAAGGCCAGAGGATATTCAAATGGCTGTCATTGTGAAATTGAAATCTCCAAAGAAGATTCCTGGGATGCAAAACACATTTATGACAGAGGGATGAAACTTCTATCCTTCATGGAAACTCGCTGGGATTTCAAATTTGAAGACACAAAACAGAAAGAAGAACTGCTCCATGTTTCTTTTGTAAACGATGGAAGGGATATGCCTCCAGAAATAACTGAGGAAAACATTTCAGACATTATTATTCCATCAGATGACGAGAATGTGGATGCAAGAGATCATGTGACTGCACTTATAATGGGTTGGGCTGGTGTAAAGGATGAAACTGGAGAAATACATCTCAATCCAGACTGCTGCACTAAACTTTTTACCCGATTCACCACAGATGTTATGAGCAGGATTCTTCCTGATGCTAAGGATGCCAGAAGCGGTTGGGGAACAAGAAACCATTATTTTTATGAAATTGTTAATGAAGATGAAGGAAAATTGTACCTTAAAATGGCTCTCAGTGCCGAGAATATTCCAGAGGATTTAAAAGCTATTTGCGAAATAATCTCAGAGCATTTTCCTCCACGGAGGAGGGGGAAAAATTGGAAATGGAGGGTTCCGTTTTCTACAAAACGTGTCGATGTTAGCAAATCAACAGACGAAGAAGTAATATGCATACTGAATGACCTATATACCGAGGCTATGCAGTTTGAAAAACAACTTGTTGATGTCATGAAGGAATAATAAGAAACAAATTAATTTCTTCGATTTTTTTCACATTAACGACCGGTAATGTTGTATGTTTGCTTCAAAAAGATGCAATTAAACTTTGACATTTGAAAAGTAATGATGATATTATACAATTCGGTAATGTTTTGTTTTTTTGCTTGAACACGAAAATTTAAAACCATTGTGTTTTATTTTTTAATGCTGAACAAAAAATTACTAATTAATTAAAATTACTGAACAATTGTTTTTTATCTTAAAAAAATAGTTGAATAAAAATATTTAAATAAAACAAAAAACTAAAATAAAAAACAAGAAAAAAAATTCAAATGTGATAAAAAGGAATACTTAAAAAATTTAAGAAGAGCGTGTAAATATGGGGTTTTTAGAAAATGCCATGGATATGGGTAGAAAAGTATGTGATAAAGCAAAAGAATTTGAAGCACAACAGGACATACAAAGGAAAGCATCTAAAGAAAAAAGAAGTTTAAAATCATTTAAAAAACTTCAAAAAGGATATAAATGTTCAGTAAAACAACAAGTTATTGTGAATCAATTACTTGGAAGTTATCCTAAAAATAGATTTTTCAAAGGCCGTGTCAGAGCTACTGAAACAGCAATTGTCGTGACTGTTGGGGATTCACAAACTCATAATTTCCCATACTCTGAAATTAATGATCTTTATAAAAGAGGAGCTAATTTAAGAATAGGAACGGATTATGACACAATTCAAATAACAAATTGTAGGCATACTGAAGATATTGTAAGAGTAATTGAATATATGAAAAATAAGTAAATGTTTGCTTCAAAAAGATGCAATTAAACTTTGACTAAAAATCATGGAAAAAAAACTTGCGATAATAATAATAAATTTATGAGTTAGGTGATCAGTAATGAAATATGAAATTAATAAAGAATTATTACCTGAATATTATGATGCACTTATAAATTTTAAAGATTGGATTCCTAGTGTTATTCAATTTGAATTACCCACTGAAATTAGTTTAGCAGTAGGAGGAGATAATAAGGCTCTTCAATTTGATAATCAGTTTAACCATTCTCGTGAAAAACAAATAAAATTTAGTGATGAGGATTTATCTTGGGAGGAAGTTTCTGATTGGGAATGTGAAATTTTCCTTAGGAAATATCCTTATTTTACTCCTTTGTTTATTATTGATGAAGATTATGTTTATGTTCCTCCTACACCTAATAAACATCAATCTACTATTAATCCTATTTCTAAACTTTTAAGAAAAATTTTTTCAATTTAAAATTTTCGTTTTTTTTCTATTTTTCCACTCCTATATATTGAAGGGGGATAAAAAAATATTAGTTAATAATTTTACATATTTATATCCTTTTTTTTTTAAAATCCTCCTTTCTTTTTGTATGTTTGCTTCAAAAAGATGCAATTAAACTTTGACATCATCAAAGGTAATTTCAGAGCATAAAGCCATATTTTGTCTCCTAATATTAGTGAAGTTTCACAAGTTTCACTAATTTCTTTTGCTCATATTTTTTATATGCAATAATCGTTATATTATATACTAGAGGCTATAAAATGAAATTAATATTAGATACTGAAAATTCATATCCAACAACAATAACAGTTAAAGGAAAGGAAATAACATTGCTGTTGATTGAATCCAGTATATTGATTGATTCATCCCAAATAGCCAAGATTTTTGATAAAAAGGAAAAGACAGTAGCTACTAAAGTCCAGAAATCCAAACTGGAGAAATACGAAAGTGAAAACGTTAAGCTATTAAAAAATTATGGATTGATGCATCAGGATGCAGTCAAGCCAAGACCATTCTATGACTTAAGGCAAATGCTGGAAGGACCAGCTTATTACTATTTCAAAAAGGAAGATAAAACTGATTTGATTGATGTTATTGTGAGAGTAGCTATTGGAAAACACAGGGAATGGGTTCATAATAAATCAATTGAAAATTAAATTAGTTAATTAATAATATACTAAATAAAAATATTTAATAAAGCTTTTTAACATAAGTTATATATAACTATAAAATAATCTGGGGATTGTTTTAAAAATTGCATAAATTAGTTTCGCGGAGTTTATAAACAATGCAAATATTTGGTAAAGAAATAAATATTAGATATTTTTTGTATACTAGAGGTTTACCTGCTTTGATAATAGTAGACCTTTTTTTAATTACTATTTCTCTCATTTTTGAGATTCCAAATGATGTAATGTTGAATATTCAACAATTCGATTTGATTGTTTGTATAATTTTATTAGGCGAATATTTTTTAAACTTATTTTTGTCTGGTTCAAAAAAGTTGTATATTTTTGATAAAGAAAATATTATTGGACTAATTGCTTCAATACCTTTTGATTATATTTTGCCTTTGATTTTGCCTGTTGCTCTACCAGTTGTCTTTTTAAGATATCTTCGGATTTTTAAATTAATTAGAGTAGTTAAATTGGCACAATTTGATATTATTAAAGATTTATTTAGAAAAACAGGTTTGCATAAAGTTTTGATTGGAATATTTATAACAATATTGATTTTTTGGGCTGCATTCTTCCTTTTTAGTCCGAGTTATGGATGGGTTGATGATTTTTATTTTGTCATAGTTACATTGACTACTGTTGGATATGGGGATGTAACTCCAAAAACTTACAATGAAAAAGTATTGGCCATTATATTAATTTTAATTGGAGTATTTGTATTTTCTGCAATTACTGCGTTAATGTCTTCATTTTTAACTGACCGTATATTGGATGATGATGAAGAAGACAGGGTAAGTGAAATTCAAGAAACTATTGAAGAAAAATCTGAAAATATTATGGCCGAGATAAAAAGTGTTCGTATGGAAAACAAACAGTTGAAAGATGAAGCAAATGAATTAAAAGCTGAAATAAAAGAATTAAAAGACATGATTAACAAAAAATAATCATTGCTGGAATATATTCTGTTGATAAAAAAATAAAATGAGATGAACAAGAATTAAAAAGTAAAAACTAAATAGTAACAACATATATAATTATTTAATACTTTCAATTTTTTCATGATGGATATCTATTTAAAGGAAGATTATTATGGCATTATTTAATAGTGGAGATAATGAACAAAAGCAAAGAAAGAAACAGGCTGAAAAAATTTTGGATGAATTAGTGGGAGGTATGATGCCCACACGTACAAGAATAGCTTTTTTCGCTAGAAGTATGTTTGCTTCAAAAAGATGCAATTAAACTTTGACAGGGGAAGAATATATGGTTTATAAAAGAAAATATAAAGTTAATAAAAATGAATTAAAAAAATATTTTCAAGATTTAATAGAACTGGAAGATTGGATACCATATATAATTCGAATGGAGTTACCTAAAGGTTATTCTTTAAAGTTAGGAAAAAATGCTACCAATAAAGATTTATTGAGTAAACGATTATTGGAACATAAAATTGAAAATTCTAGAAGTACAATGAATGGTCCAGAATTAATGGATTATGAAATTGACATATTTATTAGAAAATATCCTTATTTCACATCATTATTTGATAAATTATAATTATTTGATTTAAAAGGATTAATAATATTATATATTGAATGAATAACATGCATATTTGCTTCAAAAATATGGAATTAAAATTTGACTATATAGAAGAGGTGAAAATCAATGAAAGTAAGAGCTTTAAAAAGTGATGACAAATTTTTAGAGAATATGCCTCAAGAGTTGATGGATGAATTAATAAATCTTAGAGAACCAATTCCAATGAGGATTAGGGTAATGGTTATGGATTATTGCCCTAATTTTAATAGAAAAAGATCGGATGTGGTTGGAGAAGATGAAAAATTAATTAAAGATATTAGGCAAGAAAGAGTTGTAGCCAAATCTCTTGAAGGAGTTAAAGCCAGAGAATATCATAATAATCTTGCTTTAGAGTTCATTGAAAAACATCCTCAGTTTGCACCAATTATTAAAGAAATTAAATATATTGATATTTAGCTGTTTTAGAGCATGTTTGCTTAAAGATGCAATTAAAATTTGAATTTTAATAACTGCAAGTATTTATAAATTTTCTAATAGAATTCTAAGAGATATTGAAGAGAAAAGTGAATTTGTGCCAGTTGAGTCATTCTGGGACTTTAATCATCAACTATCTATATTAAATAAATTCTGGTGGAAAATAAAGTAATACATCAACATGGAGATTAGAATGAGATAAATATTTAGCTTTTGAATCTAATCTTGACTAGAAAAATGTATAAAAAGTTAAAAATTGAAGCAAGACTTGAATATGGTTTTATTTAAAATTAAAAATATGATGTAAAAAAGCACTGGGAGTGATTTAAATGGTATTATTCAAGACAGATGAAGAAAAACGAATCGAAGAAGAAAGAAAATTAAAAGAAGAAGAAAAGCATATTTGGGAGAAAAAAAGGTTCAATGGAAAAGTTGGACAGATTCATCAGGGTTTAAGTTCTTTTGGATTATGGGGTGTTCGAGATAATGGTAAAGCTAAATTTAAACCTACAAAATTTGAAATTTATAATGATAAAATTTTAATTGAAAGAAATAAGCAGATTATACAATTATCTCAAATAAAAGAAATATTCGAAGATGAATCATTACCATATGAAGTTATAATAATCTTAACTAATGATAATGGAATTCCTATACGTGGAAAAAACAATGTTCAAACTGGACAAAGAGAATTAAAAGCTTTTGTCAATGTTTTAACTAAATTAATTGAAGATAATAAATCAAATAGTGATAACGTTGAAACAAATGTTAATTCTGAAGGAAATCCTGAGGGCAAAATTGATAAATTAATTAAACTTGGGGAAATGCACAATCAAGGATTATTGTCTGATGAAGAATTTATTTCATTAAAACAAGAGCTCTTATCTTCAAATAATGAAAAATGTGTATCTATGTCCGAAAATCATATTGAAACTTCTGAGAAGGATATTGAAACTTCAGAAAATAATTGTGAAAATTGTGGAGCATGCATTTTCCCTGATGACATTTTCTGTAGTGAATGTGGAACAAAAATAAATAACAACCAAGAAGAATAATGTTTTATGAGGGACATTAAATGAGCACTGAAAAACTTAAGGCAATTATTACTAAATACCAAATGATGTCTATTATTATCAAAAGATAGTATACCTGACAAATAAAAGAAGTTGGAGCACTAATTAATGATTTAACTACAAAATTAAATTTATCAGGGTTTTGATGTTAATAGCAGTACTGTATTAACTGTTAATTACAAATTGGAATTGATCAACACATTAATGAAAGAAAAGTTAACAACTAATTAAAAAGATTTCTTAGTTGATGATAATCTCATAGATTAATTGAAATATGGAGACTCTTATATTATGATAAGTGTGCCATAGACAATACCTGACTGAACAGTAAATAAAAGTTTGGAATTGACTTTTGATTCAACAAACAAATGTTATAATCTCAAGACAAATGCAAACCAAAGTTTTAACATGCTTTTCTTAAAAGTTATTGTTTATTTTGTATCTTTATTTCGAAAATATTTAATTAAAAGTTAACTCCATGTTTTTTCACTTTCCTTTAAAAAATAGTCTTTATTCTGTTGAATTAAAATATTTAAAGATAATCCATTCATCATCAAACAAAGCACTGTTATTACATTTTCTTCCCTACAATCTTTTTTAAAGTAGTTTAAAATAAAAATAAAAAAATAATAATATAATAAAAAAATAAATTATATTATGATATACAATATTGCTGTTTTTGGCTCATGTGCAAGTAGGGATAATTTTTACAGTGGCATAAATCCAGATTATAAAAAATATTTTAACTGCTCTATTTCATCACAAAGAGGTTCAATAATAAGCCTTATGCAAGAACCAGTACCCTTTAAAAATCAGGATATCCAAATATTGCCAGAAAATAGGGTGAATAAAGCAGGAACACAATTTATTAATCAAGATTTAACTAAGAACTTTTTATCAGAAGTAAAAAAGTTTAAACCAGATTATATTTTAATTGATAATTATTTTGAAGTGATTTTCGGTATAATAAAATATGAAAACTGTTTTATTACAAATAATTACTGGGATTTGCCAAAAACAAGATTTCATACTGAAATTAAGCCATACACAAAAATCAACATGTATAATGACCCAAACACTTATCTAAAATTATACAAAGAAAATATGAACTTATTTTTAGATTATATTCAAAAAGAATCACCAAATTCACAAATAATTTTAAATCCCGTTCGATTAGGTTATAAAATACTTAAAGATGATAATAAGATAGAAGTAAATAAAAATTTTAAATCCAATGCAAAAAACACCAATAAACTTTTAAAAAAAGTAGATAATATATTAAAAAAGCAAAAAGATGTAATCACCCTTAAAATTAAAAAAGAAAGAATACTGGATGAAAATCATGAATGGGGTTTAGGACAAGTACATTACACTCAACCATACTATTTAAACATTTTAAATCAATTAAAACAAATCTCAAAAAATGACAAATCATTATTATCAAAAATATATGAATTATTTTAAGATGTAGCAGTTGCAGGTAAACTAATGTACCATAAATCTAATCATCATTACCGGCAACATATAATTGTAACATTCCACCAGCAGTAACTTGAATACGCAAATGAACATTTTCTGTTGTTAATTGTTGATAAACTACATGATTTGTTTTAGGCACAGACACATTTCCCAACTTAAATCAGGAACCAATAGAAACAGGAACATTATTATGTTAAATTTTAATTGCATCTTTTTGAATCAAACATACCAATACAAAAAATAGTGGGATTAAATCCCACACCACACTTTAAAATTTAAAATTTTTATTATTTAAATTTTTTTAAAAAATGGAGGATAAAATGATACTAACAATAATAAACATAATATTATTAATAATATTAGCGATAGAAAAGAATTAATTGGGATACTTGGATTAATACTCCAAGTCATCTCAATAATAATAACACTAATGAGGGGATGAAAATCTCCTCACACAATTTAATATATTAAAATTTTTATTATTTAAATTTTCTCAAAAAAGGAGGATAAAAAAATGATAACACTAACAAACATAATCAATGTAATTATAACATGCCTATTCATAATATTAGTAATATCTGAAAGGGATAACCCAAAGAAACTTCCAATTGTACTATGTACAATTTCAATATTGCTAACAATTTTAAGTTTTGTCCTATAATATCAGGACAATAACTTTTTTAATTTTTTTAAAAATGGGGGAATGACTTATGGAAAGAAGCACAATAAAATTAGAAGTAAGTTTAATTAATAAAATAAAAGAAATACAAGCATTAAACGGTTACAAATCAGTAAATGAAACAGTAAAACATATCCTGCCACAAGGAACAGTAACACCTGAAACAGTAACTTATGAACAACCTGCATTCACATTAAAAGATGGAGATATCTATAAGAACATCTCATGGAGTGAATTAAAGTTAAATTTTAATTGCATCTTTTTGAATCAAACATATTTTATCAAGAAATAAAAGATAAATGTTATTCTGTATGTAAATAAGTTCAATAATGTAAAAAAATATTCTACAAATAAAGATGGAGATAATGCTATGATTATTGATGAATATTTCATTGAGAATTTATATTGTATTGTTAATTCATCAAATAAACAATTTTCTAAATATCATGTTAAGTAAGCTATATCAATCTATAATTATATATAATAATTGGTATAATACTTTAATTAAGTAATTAATATTTGAGGGATTGATATGAGTGGACCTTTTTATGATCTTTCAGTGACTGAATTGATGGCTTATGATATTACTTGGGATATGAGTACTACTGAAGAGCGTCATCAGCTTGAAGAACAAATTAAAGCTGAAGACCCTAAAAAATGGGAAGAATTCAAACGTGAAATGATTCTCATTTATGGATCTTTAGAATATTAATTTTCTTTATTTTTTTGAACATTTCACCACATAAATCATCAAACTATTAAACACAATTTTTCAAGTAGGTTTTTTTTTGAAAAAATGCAATTAAAATTTAACTAAAATATCAACAAAAATGTGGAAAATTGATTAATGATGAGAATTTAATTAGTAATGGAACAAGAGAATCTGAAACAATATTTTTTTCACAGTATTCATTAAACGATTTTAATTTAGAATTAAAAACGGTAATAAGAGAATTAAAATGGAATAGGGAAAACATGAGTAATATTTATAAAGCTGTTTTAAAGAAGATATGTGAAGAAATAGTTGATAAATATAATAATGTGTTAGATTGTAGGATTCATATTTTGCCTGAGAATTTAGATAAAGATGTGGAATATATCTTTAAAGTTAATCCAGATTTAACTGATGATGAGTTACTGGTTTTAAGAAGTGAAGTAGATTATGATGTGTTTAGAATTTATGATAAATTTAATTTAGAATATGATTTTGCTAATGTGTATTCTAGATACTAATTTTTTTCTATTTTTCCACTATGATGCTGAGAAAAAGTGATGAAGTGATGGGACAATGAAAGAAAAAAAATATCCAATGACTTATAAAGAATATGAAAAAAGAGTTATTGAACTATTCTTAGAAACAGGAAATTATGCTACTAAAGAAGAAAAGTTAGAATTTTTAAATGAAGAATTATTAAAAAATGATCCAGATTTTATTAAAAATTTATACAAAGATGATTGTTTTTATTATGATCATCCTGAAAGGTTTGGAATAGCTGCAAAATATGTTTTTGAAGATACTAATTTGTTAGGCACTCCAGTTTCTAATTTGGAAATGCTTTTTTAAAATAACATTTTAATATTAATTTCATTGGATTATATATTAATATATATCAGGTGGTTTTATGATTGATTATAAAAATTTAACTCATGATGATTTAGATAATATGTCTTTTAGAAAATTGCTTGAAATACCTGTTGAATTTCTTGAAGAGAATTATCATGATATATATCTAGAATTATATTGTAAGGTGGATGATTCTGCAATTATGTTTGAAGATGAATATCCTTATGTTAATACTCCTGATAGAATATTTTTTGAAGTTTTCCCAGAAGAATCTGGTAAAAGAATTATTTTGTATCTTAAAAAAATAAATAATAAATACTTTGAATGTAATAAGGTTTTAGCACCCTATATTTTAGAGCAGATCTTTGATGAGAATAATCAAATTGTTAGTGAGAGCATTAAAGAAAACCATTAGTGTATTTATAAAAAATAATATTTTTTTTATTGTAACTTTTATTAAATCAATCTTCTTGAGTTTGGAATATAATTAATGTAGGTTTCTTTTAGAAAGATGTGTTTAAAAGTTAATAAATGAGTAATATTATAAAAGAGAATAAATTTCATGTTCTGATAATCAAATAATAAATTATATGGATATTCACTTACCAAAAGATTATCTGAAGATTTTGCAGATTCAGTAATAATGTTTTTAGATTCAATTGATACTACATTTGAATTGGAGTATCGTAGTATATGTGAAGTTTTAGAAAAAATATCATGTTTTCAGTAGAATGAGATAATATTATGAAGTTATTCCAATGAAATGGGAAAAAATAATTTTCTGAAAATAATCGCCATTACTGTAATGTGCTGCTGATTTATCATACTCAAAAATGGCAATTCTTCTGGTTAAGATAGGCCTAAACTATTTATTAAATCATATGTAACTATAATATATGAAAGTAGATTTTAGTCTGGTCATACTGGGGATTTTCATTCTTTTAATGATTTATTTTGCAGTATTTTTAGAAATAGACATTGAATATATATTTTTGGCATGTTTTATATTTGCATTTATTGTTAATGGAAGAGATTATAAAAATGAGACTTCAAAAAAAGAGTTTATTATTGGAAACTCTGTTTCTTCCGTAGTTGGAGCAGTAATACTTTTTGCCATAATATTTGGTGCAAGCGGATTTTTATTGGATACTCTCCATGATGCCAAATTCAATGAGGAAATAGATGAAATCGGATATCACAATAACACAGTTACTGTTGATGAATTTACACAGTTCGGTCCTGATTTTTCCAAAGCTTACTGGATCGTTGGAGATGACGGAAGAAAATATACCATAAGCGAAGGAATGTATAATAAATTAAATACAGAATATAATAATTCAGTTGCAGGTCATAAACTAAACATATTTTTCAATGTTAAAAAAACAGCCAGAAGCGGTCATATCAATTATATGGCAGATAACATAACAACTGATAGCGGAATAATAATTAAATAAAATGATAATTAAAAAAGAGTTAATGATTCAATAGCTAAGTTATAGCCGGATTGAACATTATTGAGTTTGAACTTAGGTAATTTTTTAATCATATGGACTGTCTGAAGGTCATTGTTTGTATCTACAGTTGTTTCAAAGCCCATTTTTTTCCAAAAGTTTAATCCACCATTTAAATTTTTATGGGTGTGGAGATAAATTTCTTTATAGCTGTTTAGATAGCTAAAGGACTCTACTAGTTTGAACAGTTTTGTTGCAAGACCCAGTCTTCTGTATTTTTCATCAACATATAATCTCCAAATGCTTGCAGTATCTTCTTTATTATATAATCCCTCAAATTCTTTGAATTTTTTGTCATAGCCTCTTACAGCTATTGTAGCTATTATTTCATCATTTTCAGGATTTTTTGCTAGGAACAAATTATTTTTTCTAGGATTTATGTAGTATTCATTTAGATTAATTATGTCTTTATGATATTCCGGCACATATCCGTATCCGTATTCTTTTTTAATCTGCTTAAATAAAAACTTCTGAGTTCTGGTTTTTTCACAAATATTGTCGGACAGTTGAATAATTTTAAAGTTCACTTTTTAATCCTCCATTAAATGTATTACTTTTTTGGAAATTTTAATCGATTTTTAATACTTTATTTTTTAAAAGAATGAAAGTATTACTTTATTTCTTAAATTAAAGCTTTAGTAATACTTTATTATCATATACTAAACTTTAATATATAATAAACTAGAAAATACTATATATAATTTGTTATTTAATTTGAAAAAATATCGTGATATTATGAGTTGTTATAAATATTGGGGTAAAATTGAAGAAATAGCTGATAAACTTTCCAATTTCGGCAATCTTGATGATGATATGAACGCTTTGGATGACGTTGCTATCGATGAGGTTATTGAGATTTTAGATGAAGTTGAAGTTATTGCGCATGATAAAACAATCGATTTTGACTCTGCTAAACATATTCTTGATGATGAAAAGATGAACAGGGCATTAAAATTAATCCGTAAGTTTTACGTTTATGTCGGCGCCAGACTGGAAATGGAAAATGCATTAAAAATACTTAACTCAGATAATCCAAGAGAAGTACTTGACTCTTTTCACTTTTATGAGCGTTATATAGGATTAATTAATAATGAAAGTAAATTAGCTAAATTCAATGAGGAAAAAACCTTTTTATTTTTGGGAAGCGGACCTCTGCCTTTAACTTTAATCATGTTCAATGAAGTATTCGGATGTAAATGTATTGGAATTGAACAGCAGGAAGATGTAGCCCAGTTATCCAGAAAAGTTTTGAAAAAATTAAACCTTGACGACGATATTAAAATTGTTATAGGTAATGAAAATACAATACCTGATTTGGATTATGATATTTTGATGGTAGCTGCTTTTGCAGAACCTAAAGAAAGAGTATTTTCCAATATTTGGGATGTGGTAAGTGAAAAAACACCTGTTCTTTATAGAACCTATACTGGTATGAGAGCTATTTTATATTCTCCGGTTACTGAAAAAGACACAAGAGGATTCCATAAGGAAGTAATGCTCCTGCCTACAGGCAATACAAACAATACTTCAGTATTAATCAGAAAAATTACCTAAAATATTTTTTCTGCCTTTTTTTATATTTTTAATTTTTGTTAAATCAGACAAAATGCTGTTTTGACAGCTCTGTTTTTTAAAAAATCCAAGTTTCGAAATATCATTAAATCCTGTTTTTAGCTGTTTTCAAAACATAATTATTATATATTGTTAACAAGATAAATAAAAACAACTGGAGGGATGTTTTTATGGTTAATTGTCCTAATTGCGGTGTATTAGTTGAAAAGGATTCTAAATTCTGTCAGGAATGTGGAACAAAAATAGATAATTCTGATTCAAATACTCAAACTGATGTAAGCAGTGATTATGAAAAAAATAAAAGATATGCATTAATAGGAATCGGTTATTTGACAGTTTTAATACTTTTAGTTTCCCTATTTTCCGCATGGTTAAATGTTAGGTTAATAAACTCTGACAGGACATTGCTGTATCCGTTATTGTCAATCATGCTGTCTGTTTATGTGTCACTGAAATTAATCAGTGACGAAAAAACTTTTAAACATGGTGTAATTATACCTGTAATTTCATTTATATTATTTATTTTTGGAATTTAAGAGAATTTGAAGTATATATAACATAATAGGTGTAACTTAATGAAAATTACGGTATATCTTGGATCACATGAAGGCAGTGACCCCTTTCTAAAAGAAGCTGTAAAGGAACTTGGTATGTGGATTGCTGAAAATAATCATATACTTGTCTATGGCGGTTCAAAAATAGGATTGATGGGGGAACTTGCAGACAGTGTCCTGAATGCTGAAGGCATGGCAATTGGTGTTGAACCTGAGTTTTTTATAGACGATAACCTGCAGCATGAAAATTTAAGCGAACTTATAATAACCAGTGATTTGCAGGATCGGAAAAGGAAAATGATTGAGCTTGGAGATGCTTTCATTGCTTTTCCGGGAGGTACAGGTACTTTAGATGAAATAACTGAAATAATGACTAAAGTTGCCCTAAAACAGATAAATGCTCCATGTATTGTATATAATCTTAATGGCTATTATGATAGCCTGAAAGTTCTTTTGGACCATATGATTGAAATGGGTTTGTCCACATCAGATAAGCAGGAAAAAATCTATTTTGCCAATAATCTTTCGGAAATAGATGAGATTTTAACTGATACTAATGAATAATATGTGTTTAAATAGTATAAACAATATAATAATATTGTAAGTATGATATTTTTTATTATATTTTAAATATGTAATTTTGGTGAAGAGATGGACAATGAAAGAACTATTATAGCTATACTTATACTGATTGTGTGCTGCCTTATCGGTGGTTTGATTTATACTGTTTCACTAAGCAGTGAACCGGTAAATAATACAACATTAAATAATACTGCAAATATTACTAATAACACTACTAATGATACTGCTGATGTTTGCCAAGTATCTGATGAACATGAATCATCTTCTTCTGTGTCTTCACAATCCAAAGATCCTCATTCTGATTGGGTTTGTGAAGGTGATACATGGTACAGTAAGCAGGATAGTGATGGAAAAGGTTATGTTTTATATGATAAAGCATCTGGAAGACCTATAGGTAGTGGAGATATGCCTGATAGACATGGATATCACAGTCAAAATTATATTGATATGTATAGCTCAACAGTAAAATACAGAAGCAACGGAGAATATTATGATGATTAAGGGATTTTATAAATTCCTTTTTCTTTTATCATGAGAAATTATTTTACACTGCAGCCAGTAAAATAAAATTTAATAAATTCTATAAAATTTAATAAATTTAATGAAAAGTGCTCGAATTATTGATTTGAACTATGGATTTAATGAAAGTATTGATTAAAATAGTATTTTTGTATAAATTACATATATATGGAGCTAATGATTTAGACCAATTTTTAGTTAAATTTTTACTTAAAAATTAATAAAATATGATTCGGGTATAAGTGGTAGTATATATTATTTATATACTTTACAGAAAATAGCTATTTAATATAAATAGCTATAATATATATTAATAGTATTATTGCTATCTTACTTATTATAGTAATTATACTTATAATGGCTATTTAACTATTTTTTCTTATTTACTATTTATCTGTAAATACAGAAATATTCGGCATACTAATGCCGACTCATATAATATTTAAAATTTAATAAATCTTATAAAAAAAGACCTTAAATAAACTTATTTTATATTTTAATGCTTAATCAATGATATTTAAGCAAATTAAACATTGAAATTTTAATTTTAAAGATAAAAACAAATATTAAATCGCTATTTATCTTAAATCAGAACATAAATGAATATTTGGCTGGGATTTTATAATTTTCATGAAATTTATAAAAGAAAAACTAGCTAAATGGGTTGGCATGATATAGGTCAAGCTATTGATATAGGATAGTTTTGTAAAAAAATATTTAAAAGAAAGCTAAATTACATAGCTTTCATATTATTAAGTTTTAATTTTTGTTTAATATGCTCACGGTCAACGTGAATATATTTGTCAGTTGTTTGGCTGTTGCTGTGTCCAGCTATACTTTGAACCTCTGCTACTGTAAGGATTTCAGCATAATGGCTTAGTGCAGTGTGTCTGAGAATATGAACACTAACATTTTTCCCGTAATTTACAGGGCAATCTATATTTTCATTAGCTATTCTCTCATCACTTAGTTTAGCATACTTTTTTATCACTTCTTGGACTGCACGTTTTCCTATACGTTTTCCCTTTTGATTTAAAAAAAGTTCTTCACGAGTTTTTTCAGATTCAGCTTTTTTTCGCTGAATAACAGGTCTGTAGACATCGTAAGTATTTTTTCTAAGTTTTGTTATACGGTCATAAATCATATCATTAAGACTGGCTAATGTATCATAGGTTATAAATGTAGTGCGGTCTTTAGACTGTCCTTTTGTTGTTTCTGCACGTAGATGTAGTTCTATATAGCTATTTACGTCATCAGGCAAGATATAAAAACCATTTTCATCTAATGGAACTTGAATATCACTTTTATTAAGTCCAACCAACTCTTTTAACCTAATTCCAGAGTCAAGAAATGTAGAACAGATTGCATAATCCCTTGCATTTCCGCTTAATTCTATTGTTTCAAGTAGGAAATTGCTTTGCTGGCTATTTAAGCTTATTTTTTCAATTCTTTTTTTAGCAGTTTCAGGATCTTCGACTTTAACTTCAATGATATCCTTCATTTTAATGGGATCATGCTGTATTTCTTCTTGAACTTCCTCAGAGTTGATGAATTCTAAAATATTCATCATATATGTTTTCACTGTTGTCCTTTTATTGCCTCTACCTTTAAGACAGTATCTACGGTAGTGTCTTAGTTGTTTTTTAACATTTGTGCTGTCCAGTTCTTCAATTCCTTCATTTTCAAGGTAATTGATAAACTGATTAATATTAAATGTTTGTTTTTTAATTGTTTCTGAGGTTAGGTTCTTTATCTCTTGTTTTTCTTCAAGATACTCATCCAAGTATCCTGAAAGTTCTTTTGTAGCAATCATAATCTTTTTTCACCTAGTTTATGATTTTTTAATCCCAAGTTTTGCTACATTTTATTCTTTGTTTTTTTAGTATATAAAACATTCGTATCTTTCTTTTACTTTCGTATATTATTACATAAAATATACGTTCTATTTATATATAAAATTAGGCTGAAAATCTCTTTTCTGAGAAGGTGTCAAAAAACTATCAGGACATATAGGTTAGCTGCTGCAAAAAGACCATTTTCTTCAATTTTTGAATTTGTAATAAAAAATTTTTTTAAAGTAATACTTTTTTTTAGTTGACACAATTAAATAACAATGATTAAATCAGATTAATGATAAAACATTATTACAAGTTAAATTCAATATTAAATTTAACCTGCATGGTGTTTTGATGGAAGAAAATGATATTTACTCAATCAGCGCAATCAATAATTTGATTGACAAAAAAATTAGCTACTGTGATGATTTTAAAAAGATTAAAATCAGAGGTGAAATAACTAATTTTAACGGATCATATAATTCAGGACACTACTATTTCTCCCTAAAAGACAAAAACTCTTCAATTTCCTGTGTAATGTTTAAATTATCTACAAAATCTTTGGATTTTGAACCTAAAAATGGTGTGGATGTTGTAGCCAGTGGTGAAGTTTCATTTTATAAAGTACGTGGAAACCTGCAATTCAGAGTAAGAAAAATGCAGGAAGCAGGATTGGGAGATTTATACATTGCTTTTGAAAAGCTTAAAAAGAAATTAGATAAAGAAGGATTATTTAAAGACAAAAAAGCAATTCCACAATATCCTAAAAAAATAGGAGTAATAACCTCTGCAAGCGGAAAAGCAATAAAAGACATTGTAAACAACATTGAAAAAAGATGGCCTGCAGAAATAATTGTCTGGAACACTACAGTACAGGGAGCCAACTCTACCCGAAGCATAACTAAAAATATTGCATTGGCAAACAAAACAGATGTTGATGTGATAATTGTAGGTCGTGGAGGAGGAAGTACTCAGGATTTATGGGATTTTAACAAAGAGGAAGTTGTACGTTCAATAGCTAATTCTAAAAAACCGGTTATAACAGCTATTGGTCACTCAACAGACAAAACACTTTCAGATTTGGCATCTGATAAAGCTGCAGCAACACCTACAAAAGCAGCTGAGCTGGTTGTTCCAAATAAAGTTGAACTTAATGAAAAGCTAAAAAATATTGAAACAAGATTAAATGATTTAATAAATTCCAAATTAGATAATTTAACACATAAACTCAATATTTCCAAAAACAATAAAACCTTAAAAGACCCTTTATCAAAGTATAAGAATCATCACACAAATTTGGTTTTATTAAAAACAACTGCTGAGAAATCATTAAATCAGCTGATTCAGTCAAATGAACTGCAGCTTGATAACTTTAATAATTCATATCTTCTGAATAATCCTGATTATATCTTAAATAAAAAAGTAGGTAAAATTACTTTATTTAAAAATGAATTGGATAACAGCATATCTAACTGTCTGTTAGAATATGAAAATAAACTTAACCTGCATTTTAAAAATTTGAAATCCCTGAATTTCCTTGAATCTTTTGAATTAAAAAGAAATTCTTTAAATTTAATTGAGAATAATTTAAATAATTCAATTAATGTCACATTGAATTCGCATATTCATGATTTGGAAATAATTAAAAATAATCATGTTTTCAGCAATCCGTGTCATGTATTGGACGATAAATTTGTTAAAATGGCTCAAATACATAAAAGTTTAGATGCAGAAATTACTAAGACATTAGACCGCAATGAAAATAAATTAAGGATTCTTGAAGAAAAATTAAAGATTTTAAATCCTGATGAATTGATGGAAAAGGGATATGTTGTAAAAGATCCTGATGAAATAAGAAAATCCAAAGTTAAAAATGTAATTATAATACTGTTTTTAGCTATTGTTATAGTACTGTTAATATTACTTAGTTTAAAATAAAATAAAAGGTGATAATATGACTAAAAGTTTTGAAGAAAAGTTAGAAGAATTGGAAAAATTAGTTAAGCAATTAGAATCAGATAATGTTCCATTAAAAGAAGCTGTTGAGTTGTATACTCAGGCAAATATATTACTTAAAGAGTGTAATACTGAATTGAATGATACAAAAGCAACAATTCAAAAAATAAATGATGATGGATCCTTGGAAGAGTTTTAATTATTTTTTCATGAAAAATGATTGAGTATATTGGAAAAGATGGAATTAAATTATCGCCTCTTTGATGCTTAAGATAATTTTATTTTTAAATTATATAATGAATAAAAAATGTAATTTTACCGATTTTGTTCATTATACAATTTAAAATTAGAAAAATTTATTATGAATTCAATTTATCTTTTTATATGTATATTAAATTTAAAACACATAAAATAAGCAGTATAATATTTGCAATCAATAGAACTTCCTGATTTTTCTTCAGTATTTGTTTATAGTACTGTATTACAGTAATTATTAACATAGCTACTGTCAATATAAATAATGCATAATTTATAACTTCCATTTTATTTTTCCCCATTTAATTTTTTTAAGGACCATATTGTATGAATTCATCATCTATAACCATTCCGCATCTTCTGCATATTAATTCACACCTGCAATCGTCCATTACAAAATCTGTTGATCCGCAACCCGGACAGTGCTTTACACTTTTAGTACTGTTTGTTTTATATTTTAATCCGTTACATTCATAATTAGTCATTTTTATTCCTCCTAATTAAATTAACATATTGTCTGTTTATTATTTTGGATGTTTTTTATAATTTCATTATTTACTGTAGGATTTTCAATTTTTTTAAAGAAGCTGGCATGCACCATATCATTTTTATAGATTAATATATGTCCGTTACCGTAGCTGTTTGAAATTTTATAATATTTTCCTAAACCTATAGCTTCTTTTTTAATAAATGATTCAGAATTTATACTGGCCAATATATTTTCAAGCTCCTTATCAGATATATTTATTTTTTCACTGCTGGAACTGTCAATAATGTAGCTTCTAAGTAGCATTTCATCATACTTTTCATATAATGAATGATTGTTAAATATTTCAATTCCTACTTTGTTTTCTACAATGCATATTACTCCTATCTGGTTGTTTTCCATTTTGAAGTGCTTTAAATAGCTGTCAATGTCATATTTGTTTTTTTCATAGCTGTCTCTAAGTGCTTTTGTTTTGGAGGAGGTGTTTTTATCCGTTTCCAAATCATCAATGGAATTCTAGACAACTTCCTGAAGGGGATTGTTCTTATTGTATGCTTTTTTTCTTCTGGTATTTGAGTTAGCTATGTAATCTGAATACTGAAACTCTGATTTATATTCATTTCTTCCTTTTTCAGAACAGTTTACAGGTATTTCCATTTCACTTTTAGGAGGTATTATCATTGTTTGAGCAACAATTCTGTTCTGGAGAGATCCTGCAATTTCTTCACCGTCAAGTAAAATTAATGGAGATACTGAGTTATTTTTTAATTTTACCTTTTCCACATTTGTGCTGTCACATTCCCCAATCGTTACAAGCCCCATTTTCAGCCCTTTTTTTAAATCTAAAACATCAAAGGGAGTATCAGTATCACTTAAAATAGGAACTACTGTTATGTTTTTGTAATCCTGCCTTTTGGCCAAACTCAAATGTTTTAAATTCATTTTTAATCACCTATATAAAGTTCAAATCATTTTCAGGATCTTTTTTTAATTCATCTATTTCATCAGGAGTTAATATTTTAGCTATTCCAATATCTCTGTTGTAGAATTTGATTTGTGCATAATCTTCATCTAAAATTTTGTCATAAATTCTGCCGGCACTCATTGTTCCTCTGATTACCGTATTTGTACTGTTTGATACATATGCTACCTGTCCGGCGTGTCTCATTTCAACTTTAATGGATTCATCATCATAGTTGTTGTCCTTTTCTTTTATTAATTTAAGAATTCCGTCTTTTTTAAAAGGCTTCACTCCAAAATAGTGCCTCATACTTACTAAAGTGATATACATATCTTCTTTCATTTTATCTCTTCCTTGTGTATGTTAGCGTTCTGTTTTTAATATCCCGGAAATTTTCCTTTCTTATTAATTCACCATTTTTAAAGACCGTCTGCAGATAATCTTTTCTTTCATCAGATATTGAAACAGTTTTAAAGTGGGTGTTTTCCTTTACTAATTTTAATCTTCCGATTTTTGATTTTTTGCTGCTGTCCAATGGGTTTTTAAAGATGTCATACCATGTTCCGTTTCTTAACTGTGCTGAACATTTAAATGCATTTCTTTGAGTGTCTCTGTTTACTGAAGAATGGAGTCCTCCGCCCATTCCAAATATGATGTTTTGTGCTGCCCAGCCGTTTGATTTCATTCCAAATAGAATATCTCTTATTTTATGATAGTTCAGACCGTCCCCCCACAGCAGTCCGATGTTTTTTGCAAAGATTTTATAACCTTTTGTGGTTTTTACAGTTCCAAAACCTTCTCCAAGAATATTCAAACAGTCCAGTGTTGTTGAAACAGGTTCTCCGCTGTCTGGTCTGAATACTATTTTATTTCCGTCAGTTTTTTCTAAAAATTCATTAACTTTATCATTTAATTTACTGCCTTTTGAACTTGCCCGCTTTAAGAAATCCCTATAGTTATAACTGTCAATTACTATAGACAATATCCCATCTTTTGCATTATCAATAACATTAATTGCCTGTTTTACTTCACCTTCTTCTCCCAATGAAGTCATTACACTGTGTTCAGTTGCCTGTACAGAAAAACCATAAATATTATTGTCATTATAGTAATTTTCAGGTATTGTTAATGCCGGAATTGTATCAGTTCCTTTAAAGCTTAGGAGATGTGCACTTCCGCACAGTTCTGCAGATTCTGTTGAGGTAGCTCCCCTATATCCAAAATCATGTAACATAAAGTCCAGGTTTTCTTTGCCTGATCCTGTTACATCTAAATAAAAGTTACAGAGTTTTCTTACCTCTGCTGACAATGTAGCTACTGTTGACGGATACCATACCTGCAATAATAATGATTCCAGGTAATTCGGTAACCAGTAGCACTGTTTATCTGTGTTTTCAACAGTCATTAAAACATTTCCCACTTCTACAGGTGTTCCCTCTTCTACGGCTTTTATTTCTATCGGCAATTTTCCATCAAGTTCATCAGCTATATACATCCATCCGTCATAGTTGAATATATCTTCACCAATGTGTGTGTTAATCAGACTGTTTGCCTGGTTTACTTTTTCTGAAGTTATAACTTGTCCTTCTAAATACTTTTTTATTATGTATTGGAGACCATAAAAAATTGTTTTGTTAAACTCTGATCCTACCCTGCTTTCCAAGTATGAATATAGTTTTTCAGTATTTTTTGGGTAAAATGCATGATGGGTAACTTTGTAACTGTCTGTCAGTAAACAGATATTGTTTTCAATCATTTTTAGTACCTCTTTTATAATATAATGTGTATATATTGTGAGTTTATACTATATAAATGTGTTTAATTAGTATTTAAAAAAAGTAAAAATGATGGTTTTTTTGATACGTGTTTGTCCCTTTTTAAGTAGGAGATATTATGCGGGGTGTGATGTTTAATTTCCAGTGTTTTTATCGTGTAAAAGGTGATATTTTTAATTTGAGAGCCAATACAATATATTTACAGTTTTAGGTTTCTTAATCTGTTATTATAAAAGAAATTAGCATGTATCAACTCATTTTCATAGATTAATGAGGTTCCTGATCCGTTATTTGTTTTGATGAAATAAGACTGACCTAAACCAACAGTATTTCTTTTATTAAAATATTTTTCATTTATATTGTCTAAAACAGCCTCAAAGTCAAAGTCATCTTTTATAAGTGAATTATTTCCAACATCATCAATAATATAACTTTTAAGAATCATATCACTGTACTGTTCATATAAACTATGATTAGCAAATACATCCAAACCTACTTTATTTTCTAACCTGGCTATTACACCAACCTGATTTTCATAAATCCCGAAGTGTTTCAAATAATCATCATTTGTTTTTTCTATTTTTTCATAATTATCCCTTAAAGCAGAGGTTTTGGAAAAACTGTTTCTTTTTACTTGAAGGTCTTCAATAGAATCCCATACTGCACCTTGTGAAGCTCTTATTGAATTGTCCATATTATATTCTGCTTTTCTGCATCGAGTTTCTGAATTTGCCATATAATTTGAATGTTTAAATTCAGATTTGTAATTCCACCTTCCCTGTTCAGAGCAATTAACTGGAATTGGTATGCTGGTATTCGGAGGAATTAACATACTTTGTCCAATAATTCTGTTCTGTTTTGCTCCAGCTACTTCTTCCCCATCTACTAAAAGTAATGGAGAGGTAGCATTATTTTTAACCATAATTGTTCCAACTGTACTTTGTTCACACTCAGATACTTCAACAAGACCCATTTTAAATCCTGTTGTTAAATCTAAAATATCTAATTTCAAAGGTGAATCATTTAAAATAGGAACTATAGTTATATTTCCACATTCTTGTTTTTTACCTAATAGCAATGTCATTTAAATCAATTTTTTAATATTTTTATAACAACTTATGTTATTACATAGTTATATTGTATTATTCTAGTATATAAATGTATCTAAAAAGTAACTAATTAGTTATAAATATGTATATTAATTTGATTCTTTTATATAGCTGGTAAAAAATTTAACCAACAGTATATAAAGGGTCGGTCAAAAAAATAACCAACTACTTGAAAAAGCTGATAAAAATGGAAATTGAAACACAATCATATATTACAAATTTACTTAAGACAAACCCTAAAATAGTTGAAAATAATTTAAACTATAATGATAAAAAATTTAACAAAAAAAAGAATATTACCAACTTAAAGAACATATTGACATGTTTTTAGAAAAAGAAAGTGATGACCGATTTTTTATAATGCCTGGATTAAGAGGTGTTGGGAAAACAACAATCATATACCAGTTATTCAGTTATCTGCTTAATGAAAAACAAATTCCAAAAAACAGAATATTATATCTTAATTTAGAAAACCTAAAAGATGTTCCTAACTTTAATATTAAAGAATGCCTTGATATTTTCCTAAAAGATGTAAATGAAGCATATCCAACGGTAAAAAATAAGGTATTCATATTTGTAGATGAATTACAATACTCAAAAAAATTGGGCATCTTTAGGTAAAATAATATTTGATGAAGATAAAAATGTTTTCATGATTTTTACAGGGTCAGATGCATTGAATTTAGAGTATAACAATTATTCTGCTAGAAGATCTCTTAAAAAAGAAATTTATCCTTTAAATTTTGCAGAATATCTTTATTTAAAATATGATATTAATTATCCTGATATGCTAAGTGAAACTTTTAGAGACATGATTTTCACAGGAAAAGTCGAAAAATCTCAAAAAATCGAAAATAGGATGTATAATCAAAATCTAATAAATTTAAACCAGAATTACTTAAAAGAATGGGAATATTATATACAATATGGATGTTTTCCATTTACTTTAAATAGAACAGAAAAATCAATTGTGCAATTGACTTTGGATATGAAAGACAGAATAATTGAAAAAGACCTTGATATAATAAGTTCTTTTACAACTCCAATACGTTTAGCCACATATAAATTAATAAATATTGTAGCAATGTCAAAACCTTCAGAGTTATCATCCAATAAGCTATAAGCTATATTAAATATTTCAAAAAGTTCCGTACAATCAATATTTCATGCACTGGAAAAAAACACATTTATTATTTCATGTTGAACCTTAGGGGTCCTGTGTAAAAAGACAGAGAAAATCCGGGGAATATTACTTCTTAACTAGTCAAATAAAAGCAGGTATCCATATAAAAAACGGATTAGCTACACAAAATCCAAAAGAATACATTGCAAACCTTTTCTGAAAATCTTGTTGCAGCTAGTTTATTTAAACTGCAACAGAACAGAGATTTTGGAATATTTTATGACCCTGAAAAAGGTGGAGTAGATTTTCTGTTAAATACTATAATGGGAGATATAATTCCTATAGGGGTTGGAATTGGTGCTAAAAATACAAAACAAGTTAAAAAAGCTATTTCAAGATACAACTCAGATTATGGAATTATAGTTTCAAATAGAAGCAGCAGAATTCAAAAAGAAGATAATATAATAAGTATTCCCATTTCTACATTTTCATTTATGTAGTTTCATATGTAAGAAAAGGTTCTTAATGGAATATAAATAATATTATTTTCCTTTTTTATGCTAAATGTTCTATTAGATATTAAAATACCATAATCAGAATTATAATTATTAATTGCTTTTGTTAATTGACTTTTAGTTTTTTTACCTACACCCACTTCAATTGGAATTATTTTATCAATATTTCTTACTAAAAAATCAACACCTGACTTTTTAGGATCATAAAATAAACCTATAAAATTATGACGTAACAATTTTAGTTTATATAATGATGATGCAACTAAAGTTTCAGCTAATGTGGCTAAACATTTTTTATTATTTAAATTATATCTTCCAATTTCAAAATTAATTGATGCTTTAATGGATGGAGCTAAAAAGAAATACTCCCATGGTTTTTTAATAATTTTACTTCCAGTACCATAAGCAGTTATGGGAAATAATAATTGTGTTTTTTCTAAAACATTTAAGATATTATTAATTGTATTTGGAGAAACACCTAACATTTGAGCTAATTTAACATTTGAAGTTCCACCAGGTTTTTGCATAGCAATATATGTAACAATTCGTGATATAGTATCATTAGTAGAAGTATTAAATGTTTTTAAAGAAGAAATATCTTTTTCAATTATTCTATTTATATTATTTATAGTTTTTTCATGAATTTGAAAATCTTGCATTTTTAAAGAAAATGGGAATGAATGTTGTGTTAAAAACTTTTTGAATTCAATATCTGGATCATTATCTAAGTTAATCATACTTTCTTGGATTTTTCTTTCATTAGTTATAGCTAAATCAACATTTCCATTTAGTATTAAATCTTGCAATGCAAAAGACATCTCCTTTGGAAAATGTATGTTCTGTTTTAAAAAAAGATATTCTGGAAATGTACATGGAAATATTGGTTCTTTTTCCATTCTTCTAATTGCATCAGCATGAATTTGTAATTCAATAGCAGATGAACCAGTAAAAATCATAAAAATATTATTGTTATTATCATATACTATTTTACCAGTTAATGTCCAATTTTTATCAAAATGAACTTCATCAATTAATAAGAATATTGGTTTATTTAATTCCACCATTGTTGTTTGATGTATGTTTTCAATAAAATTAGTTATTACATCCAATATATTAACATCATAAAAACTTTTCAACTCACTTACATCAAAATAAAGAATATCTGAATTAGGAACATCATTTTTAATTAAATATTCATACAATTGCAATAAAATTGTTGTTTTACCTACTCCTCTAAGACCAGGCATTACAATAAATCTATTTTGATTATTGCCATTTAAAAAGTTGTCAATGTATTCTTTTATTCTGAAATAATCAGTACGATGATTTAATTTTTTATTATTTGATGATAATTTAGAAGATATAATTTTAGGCATTAATCTTTGTTTAGCTAAAATATATTGCATTAATTCTTCTTCTAATTTCATAGTTTTACCTCTCAATTTTTATAGTCCATTATATTTTCATACTATTTTTTATATAACTATTTATATACTCTTATACTATTTATAGTATAAGACTTTATATACTCTTATACTATTTTTCGTATAAGACTTTATATACTCTTATACTATTTTTCATATAAGACTTTATATACTCTTATACTATTTTTCATATAAGTTATGAAAATGAAAAAAATAAAATAGCTATTTTTGAGCTATTTTATATTTAATCAACTGTTTCAATCCATTTGCGTCACAATTTTCAGGTTCTAATTCCAATGCATAATTACAATATTTTAAAGCTTCTTCATATTTATTTAATATTAACAATGATGCTGATTTAAAAAATAAAACATTAAAATTATCAGTTACTTCCAGGATTTTATCATAACACTCAATAGCTTCATTGTAAATGTTTAGTTTGTATAATGTGGTGGCTTTTGCATATATTATTACTAAATTATTCGGTTCTAATTCTAAGAGTTTGTCGCAGGTTTTCAGTGCTTCTGTATATTTGGTGAGTTCAAACTGGGCTGAGAATTTAATAGCTAATGCGTTAAAATTGTTTTTGTCTTTTTTTAATATTTTATTGCATTCGTTTATTGTTTCATCGTATTTTCCGCATTCATACAACTCTGCAAGTTTAAGGTTAACATTTAATTTTTCTTCATATATGTTTATCAAGCTGATGTTGTCAAATGATTTTAAATAATGTATACAAATTGTTTTCCCGATTATGGCCAGATTGTTGGTAGGATTTATATTTAACACACATTCAAAACAGTCAAGGGCTTTATAATAATCCTTTTTGTTTAATAATTTATTTGCTTCAATTAATGCAGATATTATTACATCCATATCCATCACACCTATTTAATTATTAAACAAAGAAATATTAAATCTTATTGTTGGATTTAAAGACAATTTTTCAGTTTCGAGTCAATATTTCACCATTATTACAATTAAGTGCTCTATACAATGCCTTTGGAGCTTCAGTAAGATCACCTAACAGATAAACTGCATTCATCATCAGAATTGCAGCTTCCTCATTATCCTTGTCAGCATCCAAAACATCATAGCAAAGATTTAAACATTCTCTATACTCCATGGAATAAAATCTGTTGATTGCTTTTTTAAGGGAACCTTCAGCTTTATCATTGGCTATTTCCAAATCAAAAATTAAATCCTGAACTTCCTTTGCTTCAATTAACCTGTCCAATTCAATTAAAGCACAAAATTTATTTTTCCACAGAGGTATATTTGTTTTATCAATTTCCAGTCCTTCATCAGCACACACCAGCACTTCCTCATATTTTTTCAGTTCCATCAGACATTCGGATTTTGATATTAAAGTTATAATGTTTGTTTTGTCTTTTTTTAAAGATTTATTTAATGTTTCAAGAGCTTTAGGGAATTTTTCAAGTTTCATAAACATGCAGGCCTTAGCATTTATTGTAACGCTGTCTGCATCATCACTGATTTTATCCAAATATTCAATGGATTCATCTCTTCTGTCAAGATTGTATAAAAATGTAGCTATTGCAATAAGAACAGTACTGTCATCAGGATTATATTTCAAGTCATTAAAGCACTGTTCCAATTCACTTTCATAAATCTCATCCGGAATGACTTCATCAGTTTGATCCTTTGGCATATAGACTGCAAATTTATTGACTGCATTTAAATTTGAAATTATGTTATTTACTTCTTCTGCTTCGTTTTTACGGTTTAATTTTTTAAGGGCTGCCTTTTTATTTGTTAGAACATCCAGATTGTTGCCGAAAACTTCCAGATATTCATCAGCTGTTTTAACCACAGCTTCAAACTTTCCTAAAAAAAATAAACAGTCAACCTTTAAATCCAGAACGTTTCTGTTATAATCAGAGTCAAGAATTTCATTAAACAGCTCTAAAGCTTCATTATAGTAGTTCAAATCCATATAAACAATGGCGGTTATTTCTTTTAATTCCATATTCTCATTATATGGGGCATTTTTTAATAATTCAAGTGATTTTTCTTTTTCATCAATAAAATAAAACATTGATGCAACAATGATTCTCAGCCTTTCATCATCAGGAGATTTTTTTAAAAGACTGCACCATCCGGGAATCTGCTTTTTTAACTCTTCGGTGTCAATATCTCCTTTTTCGACTTTCTTTATTTGAAATTCCATATTTCTAACCTCAGATATTGCAATTCAAACCTAATCTTAAAAGCTTTTCTTTAACTTTCAAAGCTTCTTTTGTGTTGTTAAGTTCTACCAATGAACAGAATTTATTTATTAAAATGGACTGGTGGTTTTTATCAATTTTCAAAGCCACATCTGCAGTATCTACAACTTCCTTAAATCGTTTTAACTTAAAAAGGCATTCTGTTTTATAGTAAAGGGCACTGACATTTCCGCAGTCTAACTTTAAAACTTCATTTAACAAATCAAGAGCCCGCTTATAGTTTGACATTCCCATTAAAATAACTGCTTTCAGCTCTATAATAGAAGCATTTCTAATGTTTTTGATTTGATTTAAGCACTCAAGGGATTCATTCAGTTTGCCTATCTTGTATAATAATACGGATTTTCCTACAATTGTAGCTTCATCATCAGGATTTTCCTTCAGATCTTCATCAAATTTCAAAATTGCATTTTCAATATCTTCTTTCTTTTCCAAATTTTTACCATTAATTCTAATATTCAGATAAGAGTTCATATCTAAAACACCTCTACTTTAATCTTGGTAATAAGAAATATAAAAGCTTATTGTAAGATTTAAAGACAATTTAACAAGTAAAAAACAATTTAACAATGTATAATCAATATTTATCTTAACATATTTATTTTGCTTTTAAATATTGATTTAAGGATTAAAATTTGTTCTTTTTTACAACAAAGCATTTAAATACCATACAGTTTCTAACAATAGCTATGAAAATTAACTGAAGTGATAATATGTCGAATCATGAAGAAGACAAATTATTTAAGTATGCTACAAAAGAAGATGGATTCAGTTTTATAAATTTGATTGAAGAAATAAACTGGGATATAAGAAAATATGACTTTAAATCTGAAAATTTAACATTCAATCCAACAGAATTAATAGAACTTGATCCTGCAGTTTACAAATCAGATATGATAATGGAACTGGACAATATAATAGTAATAACTGAATTTCAATCAACAGTAGTAAAAAAATTCGATGAAAAAAGATACAGATTGTATACAGCAATTGTTGATTATGCAAAGCAAAACAACAAGCCAATACTTTTAATAGTATTCAGCACAGCTGAAAAAACAAAAATTAAACAATATAAATTGAATAAAGACTGTGTATTTACAATTCCGATAATATCTTTAAAAGATTTTGACGGTGATGAAATTATAAATAATATTGAAAATAAAATAAAAAACAATACAAAAATAACCCGGCGGGAATTAATATATCTGTCACTGGCTCCGTTTATGAGTTCAAGAAAAACCCTTGATGAACAAATAGAAAAAACCGTGCAAACACTAGATAAAATACGAAATTCTGCAAAGAGTGCTAAGAATTTTGCTTTTGGAATTGAATTTCTAATTGTAGATAAATTCATAAAAGAAACATCAAGAAGAAAAAGATTAAGAAATATACTGAGGGATAATATGAGATTAATGGAAGAATACGGACAGGAAAGATACGATGAAGGATATGAAAAAGGAATTAAAAAAGGAGTTAAAAAAGGAATTAAAAAAGGAATTAAAAAGGGGTATGCTGAAGGAGCCAATAATGAAAAATGGAAAATAGCAAGGTCATTATTGGCCAGAAACGTGCCTCCTGAAGACATAGCTGTTTCAACAAAATTAACTATAGATGAAATAAAACAGCTGCACAGATAATGAAACAAAAGATTTTATTTCCAATAGCTAAATTTAAAAAAACAAATGGATTAATCAGTGATTAAAAATGGATGACATATACTGCTCAAAATGTGGAGAGAAAAACTCCATCAGTGAAGATTATTGCATTGAATGTGGAAGCATACTTAGAAAACTTGATAAATACGAAAGTGGAGACAGAATAACCTCATTTGAAGATATGTTTACACAAAAACACAAAGAGCAATTAAATGAAACACCATTAACCAATGAGATTTATGAACTTATATTGGATAATATATATGAAACAGGTAAAAAATCCCTTAAAAACAAAGGATCCACAGCTTTAGAAAAAGTAGCTGATGTTGTTGAAGCATATGCCAAATGGTCATACAAATCCAAAGGAGGAGAACTTGGATTTTATAGTGCAAACAATATAAAACTAGATGACCGGCTAAATGATTCAGTACAAATAGCTACACTAATTCATGAGTTATCACACCATCTGCTTGCTGAAATTCATGAACAAATTCTAATGTATTTCTGGGAAGTTGAAAAAACCTATGAAATTGAAGTATTTGTTCAATATATCCTTGCATCTGGAACAGTACATTTAATGAATGAATACTGTGCCCATACTGTTGAAGGAAGATTCATTCCACATGGTTATCAAAATTACGGGTCATTTAATTCAATACTTGAAGAACAGAAAGATGAACTTGATCATGACACAGTTGTTATTTCACTTGTATTAGGAAATACAATAGCTGAAGACATAATCCATTTACTTGAGCATTTTATTGATGAAGATTTGAGACGCGAAATAAAACAGCAATACAATAAAGACCAGTTACCTCCCAGCTATTCTCAGATAGGTATGGAAACTACAGATATGATGGATGGAAACAGCAGAAACAAACTGATTATGGGACCTCTTGCAGGTTCATTTGATGCAGCTATGAAAAATCCGGATTTTAAAAATGTGCTGAATGAATTTTTAGACACTTTTAAATCATTTAATCAGTGAATTTCATTTAAATCTCCACCATTAAATGCTAAAATTAATTTTTTAAAAGTATCTGCTTTTGTGACTGTATAGGAAGGTATTTTAACTTCACTCCATGCTTCATCAAATATTTCCTGAAGTTCATTTAATTCTAATTTTAAACTAACTATTAAATCATTTCTGGATTTGTTAAATTCCAAATTAAAAGAAGGATTATAATAATCACTATAATCATCACAAATCCAATTATTAGCTTCTAAAATAAAATACTTAATGTGTAATTTAAGTAATTTTAAATCACTGATATTGTCAACTGATATGTTAATGATATGGCCTATAGATATTTTGTAGTGATCCCATTGTTTATTATTTACAGATTCATTAGCTAAATTAGTATAATATCTATATAAAACCTCATAAATAGAATCAGTTACTTTAGATTTCTTAAATAATGACTCGTATTTTTCTAGAGAAATAAATTCATCTAAACTGTTATCATAATAATAGATAATGTATTTATTTTCTTTTAAAAATTTTTCAGCTTCAGATGTTAAAACAAAAGTGCTGTTTTCAAATTCATTATTAATCTCATCATCTGATAAATTTTTACTTATTCTTTCAATCAGTTCATCTTTTTTACCTGAAACTTTCAAATCATACTTTTTTAAAACCTTTTTAATATCTGAAATAGTATAATTGGAAATACTGTAAACAGGATCACCTAATGTGAAATAATTATCTTTAACAGCCTGTTTTTTTAATTTAAACCCGTCAATATTATTAAATACTGGAAACTCAACTTTCCCAGGATTTTCATTGACATATCTTAAAAAACAAACATAAGCATATTTAAAATTAAGGGGATATTTCTCATATAATTTGGCACAATATATCTCATTTAAGTTCAAATCATCATCTTTCGGTGCTTTAATAGCTATTGATTGCATATTTTTAGCACCACATTTATAGCAAAATTTATCTGTTAAAAAAAGGCTGCTTTGACAATTCGGACAAAAAGTTATATTGTCTTTCAGATTTAAAAGGAAAATAAGTTCTTTTTTAGCTATTAATTCTTTAGAGGGTACAACATATTTTGTAATTTCTGGAGCTAACTGTTTTAAAAGATAATTTAATCTAATTGGAATAGCTTCCAAACAACATTCACCAGTAGTTATTTCATGTTTAATCTGATTAATAACAATATTAGCTTCTTTAACTGTTAAATTTAAGGAATTTAAATTATCCATAAATTCCTGGGAAAAATAATCTCCGCCAGTAAGCTCTCTTAATTTATTTTCTTCAGGTGTGTACTCAGAAGTCATTAAAATCAATTAGGTTATTAAATATTTAGAAAAGATATCCTTTGTATACAAGAAATATGAAAACAGCTATTAATATTCCAAGGTTTATATAAGTACTTGTGTCTTTAATCTTCTTTTTTACTAAAATAGCACAATATAAGATAATAGTTATAATATAAATTATTCCAATAATTAACTTAAACATATTTTCTCCTTAAAATGATTTTAGTATTTGAAAATATTTAAGTGTATTTACCTTCTTCTATATGTGGCAGCTATAAAACAGCCAGCTATCGGAGGTATAAAACACATCAATAAATAATATATATTTTGCATTATGATAATAAATAAAATACCTGGAATTACAGCAACTAAAATACTATTAAGAAATGCATTGTCTGATTTAAATTCAAAAAGAAACCCCGCTGCAAATAAACAAAGAACTAATACAAGCCTACTTGCGAAAAGTATTGCAATTAAAAGGAAGATAAATCCTAAAATAATGGGATAAAGATTAGTTTTATTAAAACTTAACAAATCATCATTATCAGATTTACCATTTATTTTTGCACCGCATTTTTGGCAAAATTTATCTTTTATACTAGTTTCAAAACCGCACTCTGGACAGTAATGTTTATTTTCTTTTGAAGTATGATTAAGTTTAAGTCCGCATTCAGAACAAAAATCATCTCCACTAACTTCATTTCCACACTTTGGACATTTTACCATTGTTTACCTCAAGGTTTAAAGTAAAAATTTACATGAAATTATTGAAAAACATTATATCTTCAACACTTTCACCATTAGTTATTTTTTTAATTGATTTATATGAATCATAAATTGAATATACATGTAAAGTTAAACATGCTAAAATACCTAATAATAATACAATCACAGCTAACATATACCATAGATATCCCAATAGTAGTGTAAATATAGCTACTAATACTACAAGCACTATTTGAGATATTAAAAAGGATATGCCTCTTTTAAATAATCCTAAATAAATATGTCCCGCACCGGTAGTGTATATAGATATTAAAAATGCAGTTCCAGGATTAAAAGTAGCAACAAGATTATTGCCTACCTGATTAGTTGCCTTTAATTCATGAGTTCCGCAATTAGAACAAAATTTATCTTCACTGGCCATTTCACTTCCACAGTTAGCACAAAATTTCTTTTCCTGCTTTTCATTATTATTATTTATAACCTTTTCTTTTTTATTCTTTTTTTGAGAAGGAATTTTAGATCCGCAATTTTCACAAAAAATTGCATTTCCAATTTCTTCACCACAAACTTGACATTTAACCATTTGACATCCCTTTTTTACTTATTTGAAAATATTAGTTCATTTTTAAGCTTTTTAAACTCTTCAGGAGTTATTATCTCATTTTTTAATAGTTTTTGGTATTCTTTTAATAATTGAGTTTTACTTTGTTGGGAATTTTGATTTTCAATAATAACATTAGCAACTTGATTCTTTGAAACTTCAAATAAATCAACTAATTTTTGACCAAATTCATAACTAGGAAGTCTAATTTCATAATAAGTATTATCAACTAATTTGATTAATAATCTATCAAATATATCCTTACTATCATTATTTGCAATAATTCATTCATTATGTTGTTTTCAGCACTGCATTTTTGACAAAAATTAGTATCATTAGATACATCTACTTTTTCACCACATTGAAAACAAAAAGTGGAATCTATAATTTCAGCACCACAATTGTTACATTTATTCATACTGCACCTGACTAATTTTTATCAGAATACCATTAATTTTATAATTTCTATTTAATTAAATAAAGTTTCTTGTTTAAGTTTATCATATTCTTCCTGAGTAATTGCACCACTATTTAATAATTCTTGATATTCACTTAAAAGTTGAGCTTTATTTGGTTGAGAATTTTGATTTTCAATAATGACTTTTTGTGGTTGGCCTTTTAAACTTTCAAATAAATCAACTAATTTTTGACCAAAATCATAACTAGGAAGTCTAATTTCATAAGAAGTATTATCGACTAATTTAATTAATAATCTATCAAACATATCTGCACTGTCATTGTTTATAATTAAGTCTTTAAATCGTATTGCTTTTAAACTTTGAATATCATTTTGAATAGATCTTTTAATATCATGTGGAGAAGTCCAAGCTCTTTTAGTAATATCTTCGTACTTACTTTCATCACCAAGACTTTTAGTTACTCTCATTGAGACAATTTTATCAAAATAAAAATTATTTATTCCCGCATTAACTTTTTTAAAATCCCTATTATCAATTTCCATAAAAACAAATTTATCTTCTTTTATTAAGAAAAATCCATCAATGATGGTTTCATTTCCTAAATATAATCCAGGATTATATCCTAAAACAGCATTAATTTTTTTATGTTTAGTAGTACCTGGTTCTAAGAAATTATATCTTTTAACACTTGTTAAAAAGTAATCTTCATTTTTAATTCCAAATTCTTCTGCAAGTTTATCATATCTTTCAATTATTTCATCTCTTCTAGCATTCCATTCTCTTTGTTTTTCAGATATTGATGCTCCATTTTCTATTTTGTGTCCACAGTTTCTACAAAAATTAGTGTTTTTATCATTAGCAATGCCACATTTTGGGCACATATTTTTATCGGTCTGAGGTGAAGATACTTTTTCACCACATTGGAAACAAAAAGCAGAATCTGTAACTTCAGCACCACAATTACTGCATTTAACCATAATATCACTTCATTATTGTGAATCAAGAGCTTTTTTAAGTTTATTACCCCAATCTTTTTCTTCAATATCCTTAACCGTATGCTGCAAATTATTAGAAACATCTGCAATAGATTCATTAAGAGAATTGATTTTGGTATCCATAATATCCAATTCTAGTTTCATAAATCCTTTTTCAATATCAGAATAAATTTTAGAGTTTTCTTCAGAAATTAACTCAATATTATCTCCATCAGTTAACATGTCCATTAATCTTAAAAATACATGTTCTTGATGTTGTTTTTCATATTCTTTTATTGTGTACTCACTATAAACTTTTTCTAACAGCATTTTGATAACATTTATAAAATCTTCTTTATCATTATTTTCATTAATATTATTTGGAGTTAAACTAGTTTTTAATAAAAATACAGAATCAATATGTTCATCATCTTTTAAAACTAATGAATAACCCTTATTTTCAACAAAAACTAATGCTATTGATTTATTATCATAGATATTAGTTTCAACTTTCTTAAATTCTTTTGGAATTGATAAATAATCTAAATTACGAACTAACATTTGAAATACCTTATAATTTAATTAATTATATTTTATTAATATGTAGTATATTAATATTGTTATTAAAAATGGATATTAATTAATATTTTATTAATAACATAATAGTTAAATATTTATTTTAAGCTAATAATAAGCTTATTATATGTTTCCAATAATATATATAAAGTTATAATCTCATTATTAATTAAATAATACATATGAACAAAAAAGAACTTTATTCAGCTATTGGATTTATAAAAATATCAAAAACACGTCAAAAAATATTAAAATGTCTTGAAAATAATTATATGTTGCCTTCTGAAATTGCACTAAAAACAGATTTAGGAACTACACAAGTATCTAATGCACTTTCAGACTTAAAAAACAAAAGATTAGTTGAATGTATTAATGAAGAAGACAAAAAAGGAAGAATATATGAAATAACTAAACTTGGATTGGAAGTTTTAAACCAAATAAAAAAATTATAATCCATGTTTTAAATCATTAATTTTAGTTAAAACTTCTTCATCATGAGTTAAGTTATATAAAACACCATAAAAATACAAGGACTGATTTAAAAGATTTTTCTTTTCAAAATCAAAAGCTAAAAACATTGATATTTCCAAAATATCATCATTAATATTTGCCGGAATATTTTCATCATTTAAAACTTTTTTAATGTCTGTTTCATCAATATGCAGATAGCTGTTTATTAATTGCAGTTCTATTTGTGCCCTCGGATGATTTTCATAGTTTAAACTTTGTTCATATAATGCCTTTGATATGTTACACTTCTTATTTTCATAGTAGCAGTATCCCAAATCCCTATACGCTTTAGCTATTTCTCTTGGATCATAGCTGAACTTTAAAATTTCAACTGCTGTTTTCTTCAAATTATTCAAATCATAATTTCCGTCATATAATGCAGATAATGTAGATAAAATCTCACCAGAAACAGGATTATAGGATAGAGCTTTTTTAAGTGCACTTTCAGCCCTGTCAAATTCAGATAAATTCATAAGCACAACACCATACAGGTAAAAGACTCTCGGATATTCCTCACCAAACGGAATTACTTTCAGCTCTTTTGGTGTTTTAAAATATTTTCTGAATAACTCCTCTTCCAAAGGATTATTAAAGTAAAAATAATCAAATTGAGGATTTTCCCTAAATTTAAATGGTATAATTTCCATGTAATCTTCAAGCTCTTTTAGGGCTGTTTCAAAATCCCCATAATTCAGATAACTGTAAACTGATTTTATGAATTCGTCAACAGGTATATCCTGAATAACAGCTTTTTTATACTCTTTTTGTTCTTCATCACTCATCAAATCCCAAAGCAATCTGCCAAGTTCCAAATGGATTTCCTTTGAGTTGAAAACCTTAAACTGATTAATTATATAATCTTTGTCATTATCTTTATTTCCGGTTAAATTGGATTTGATTTCAGCTATTATATCATCATAAGACATGTTTTATCATTTTTTAATTGGATTTTTTGCATTATATTCAGCTAGTTTTTTTTGAATTCTTTTTCTTTGTCTTCTTGTAACTCTGATTCAAAATCAGGCCCATAAATTTCTTCTTTCATTTCAAAAGTTAAATTATCTTCAAAGTCATATTCTTCCATAAACGAAAGATCTTCATAATCAGAATCACTAGGTCCATCCATATAATAGCCATGTTCAAAACAGCTCATTGGACCTTCAATAGAGTTTTCCTTTTTAAGTTCTGCCTGTTTATACTCAAAATATTGGGCATCAATTGAAATATCATTACATCCAGCATCAGGATCAGGATAATATTCAAATGGATTAAAATCTTCCTGCTGGAAAGTTAACATATCCATATATTCTTTTTCTTCTTTTTTATGTTCTTCAATTCTTTCAGACATTATATCTTCAGGAGTTACTTCATTTTCAACCAAATAGCTGTTTTTTTCATACTCCAATTCCATTTTTAGTTCATCAAAGTCATATTCCTCTATAAATGGAGGCTCTTCATGATTGGAATTGCTGGATTCATCCATATAATAGCCATGTTCAAAACAGCTCATAGGACCTTCAATAGAATCTTCTTTTCTGAACTGTTCTTGTTGATACTCTTTATATTCTAAATCAGAATCAATACAATCTGAATAATCATCCCATTTATCATATTCCTGTTCTAAATCAAAAGGTTCTTCAATTTTATCCATATATTGTTCTTCTATTAGATAATCATCATAGGAATCATATTCACAATAGCTATCCCTCACTTGATTCATAAAATTTTCATGATCTTGTATTTCCAAATCAATAAGGTTAGCCATTTCCATCTGTTCCACATCTTCATCAGATATTTCATGATTTTCAGGTGCCTGTGTAGCTACAAATTTCTTAAATTGCATTTCAGAATCAAGAGACTCATCATAAATTATTTTTTTAGACATTATTTTATCCACCATATGTTAAAAACATGTGAGAAACTTGAGAGATGATAATTAAAGTTATAACGGTTAATAAAAACCATTTCATCCATTCTCCAAGTTTATTTAATTCATCAGTAAAGTACCTGCTTTTATTATTGAATTTTTTCATTTTATTAAACATTCCTTTTATAATATCAAGTTTTTTATTTACAAATTTATAAAAAATTCATGTTTCTTTTGATTTAAAAATAGTTTTTTTTCCTGATAATTATTAATTTATAAAATATAGTATATAAACTTGTGTATATAATGATTTAAAAAAAGTTAAAAAATAGTAATAATTTTATAAAAATTTAATATAGTATAAATATGTGATACACATGACTCCAACAGCTATGATGATAATGCATGCTCCGTGTTTATGGACGTTTTCATTTTTCTGAGTTAATAAGTAAATGCCTGCAACAACAGCTGCTAAAGGAACTAAAAAAGAAAAGATATATCCTATTACAGTAGCAACACTATGGCTGTCATTTGCAGCTTCATCTAAATATCTGTCGCATTTTGGGCATCTGGTGGCTCCCTTGGGAATTGCTGAACCGCAATGCTTGCAGTATTCATTGTTTAAATTTATGTGGTCAGCAGGAAGTTTGGCTCCGCATTTTTGGCAAAACTTCATATTGTTTTTTATTTCGCTGCCGCATTTTGGACAATATTTCATAGTTTATTCATCTGATTTTATTTCCGCATTCAGGACAGAATTTGGAATCTTCGCTTACTTTAGTTCCGCAATTAGAACAGCTTTTAAGGTTATCTTCTTTTTTAGAGTTATCTTCTTTAACTTCTTTTTTTAGAGAAATGTCTTTTTTAGAGTTATCTTCTTTAACTTCTTCTTTTTTAGAGTCATCTTCTAATTTATGACCGCATTCCTGACAGAATGCACCTTCCTCATCTAATTTTGCACCGCATTCAGGACAATGTATAAAACTGAACTTATGGCCGCATTCAGAACAGAATATATTTTCGGCATTGACTTCAACACCGCATTCAGGACAGATAACTGTAGGCAATTTTCCCAAATTCAGGTTAATTGACCCTAAAGGATTAATTTCCAGATAAGTGTCACGGATGTAGTTAACAACAACAGCTGCAATAATACAGATTCCTATAAACTGATAAGTCAGCAGTGAAGAATTCATAGCTATTTTCAATGCACTTGTAAATATTAAATGTATGCTTACATATGAACCAAAGAATGCAAAAACAGCATTTGTTATGATTAAATCCAGTTCATTTTCAAAAATGTCCAATTTTATAAACAGGAAACCGTAGAGTGCTCCTAAAATTATAAAACCGGCATACATTTCAATTCCGTTTATTGAATACATTACAGAATATAAAATGCCAGTTATAATAAATCCTATAATTAATGCTATAACTCCATTTTTAACAATATTTCCTATATATTCATCTTGATTCAATAAAACACCTCATTTATAATTTTTAATTAAACTAGTATTTAAAATATGTATAAAACAGAAATACTTTTCAGACACTCTTAGGAAAGCTATTTTTAAATGTTAATAAAAAATATATATTATGGATTTTTGTAGTGAATGCGGATCAATGATACTAAATGGCAGCAAATGCCCGATGTGCGGCTGTATAAAAACTGCTGAAACTAAGGAAGTTAAAAAAACACCACGGCCAGAAAAGAAAAAAACAAATAAAAAGCCAGTTATTGAAACATTCACTAAAGATATTAAAACAGAACCTGAAAAAATAGCCAGCAAAAACGGCAAGTACTTGAAAAAAGACTACAAAAGTATTGATGATTTGGATGATAAAACCAGACAGGAGCTGCTGGCTAATGATAAGTTTTTTAAAACAGTAAACAGCAAACCTTTAGACACACAGCAAAAAATAGCCTGTGTTTTAGATTCCAAAAATGTTCAAATCATTGCAGGAGCAGGAACAGGAAAAACATTTACTTTAATTGCAAAAATAAAATATCTGATAGCTAAAAAGCATGTCAGACCTGAAGATATTTTGTGTCTGTCATTTTCAAATACTTCTGTCAGGGATTTAAAAGGAAAGCTTCCGGAAAATGTTGAGGTAAGGACATTTCACAGTCTGGGAAGATCAGTCATTAAGCAGCACCATAAAGTGTCAGTTATTGAAAACAATGAAATATTGGCTATAATAAATGATTATCTGGCCAATGCAAATACTGATACATTAAAAGATATTCTTGAATTTTGCGATTCATATTTTTTAAACATTGAAAGCTACATCATTAGAAGAAATGACAGAAAAGAGTTATTGAATGAATTGAAAGAAGCATTTACAAAAGTGGCATTTAAACCCCTGCTTGCAGATTTTATAAATTTATTTAAGGGCAACAATTTTACAAAAGATTATTTCAGCTATTTCAGAAGCAGTAACGATGACAAGGACCATGACATCTTCCTAAAAATCGCTGAAGATTTCTACAGTTACTATCAGGAATACTTGGATATGCACCAGCAGATTGATTTTAATGACATGATAAATGAATCAAGCAAGCTGATTAAAAAATACGGGCTGAAAAAACATTACAGATACATACTGGTTGATGAATATCAGGATACCACATATACCAATTATAATCTGATTAAAAGCCTGCAGGATAAAACAGATGCACATCTGACAGTTGTAGGTGATGACTGGCAGTCAATATACGGATTTAGAGGAACAAACATTGAATTTTTCTCACATTTTGAAGAGTATTTTGAAAATCCTCAAAGAATATTCATTGAAAAAACATACAGGAACCCTCAGGAGCTGATTGACATAGCAGGTAGCTTCATTATGAAAAACCCTAAACAAATTAGGAAATCTCTTAAGTCTCCTAAAAATCTGAAAAAACCTGTTAAAATAATTTATCCTCAAAAAAATCCTATAGAAAAAAGAGAAATGATTTATAATCTTATAAAAGATCTCTCTGAAAAATCCGATGATGTATTAATCTTAGGCAGAACAAACAACAACATCAACCAGTTTATAAAACACAGAAATCTGGTTAAAAAAGGCAATCTGAAAAAAGACAAATTCTTACGAATTTTAGACAAAACAGACAAATCAATGAATAATGTTTACTACAGAACCCTGCATTCATCTAAAGGTCTGGAAGCAGATAATGTGATTATAATCAATATGGTTGATGACTATTTAGGTTTTCCATCAAAATTAAAAACCCACAGTGTTTTGAATTATGTAAATACCAGAAATTATGATTACAAATATTCGGAAGAACGCAGATTATTCTATGTAGGTTTAACCCGCTCTAAAAATAATGTTTACTTAATAAGTGATAAAAATAACCCTTCAGAATTCATTGAAGAGCTGATAGATGACAGCTTGGAAAATTTAGAAATAATTGAGTATAACTGATTCTGTTTTAAAAACAACGAAAGGTATTGAAAAGCCACATAACAAACCTGTAACAAATCTTAAAGTGTTATTGCTTGTTCTTAAACCGTAATACTGTGTAGTTCCGTCAATAATTAATGGAATAAATCCTAAAACAAAAATTAAATTAGGTTGGATTAAACTAGCTAAAACAAACCCTGCAGCCGCACCTATAACAATTCCTGTACATCTGCTGCAAACTGGAAACTGCTTTTCTTTGTAGAAAAATGACCTTTCAGGTTTCTGATGGCATAAATATTTGCAGATATTCATTATGCGGTCATAAATCAAAATATCAATCCTATAATATACAATATAATTACAATAACTACAATTAAACCACAGCATCCCCAGCAGTCACTGTCACTTGAGCTGCTGCTGTTTGTTTTGGATGCTGATGATGCATATGTTGAAGATGAATTTGGATTTGATCCGCAGTAGGGACAAATTCTTAAATTGCTGTCTATCATATTATTGCAGCTGCGGCACCGTGTTTTTGGAATATCTTCTGAAATTACAGTAGCTTTTTTAACTTCTGAATCAACCAATTTAAAACCGCATTTTCTGCAAAATTTTTCATTATCTGATAATACTTCAGTTCCACAGTTAGGACAATTCATTTTAAAAACCTCATTGTATTTAAATTATGTTTATCTTAGGTAATAAACTTTAAGGATTACAAACCTGACATGGAATCCTTCCATCTGCTACAGCAGCATCTCTGGAATTATAAGTAATCTTGTTTTTAGGATTTATCTTTTGAGCCCATTCACACTCAGGCAAATGAAACTTGTCAGACTTTTGAGAACAGACATAAGTAACATTTGAACTAGCAGGAGCAGGATTTACATCTTCAGCAACATCATCACTCTCAGCAGTATTATTTACAGCAGCAGGTGAATCATCACTTCCACCACCTAAAAGCAGACCTGCACCTAATGCAGCAATAGCTACAATAGCTATTATACCAATAATCAAAATAGGATTGAAACCACCTTTCTTATCACTGGCTATTTTAGGACTTTTGGGAACATCTTCATTACTTTTTAAGGGAGTTCTGCATTTGGGGCAGAACTTTGCCTTATCTGAAACTTCACTATTACATTCACGACATTGAACCATTAGCTAACCTCACCTAAATTTTACAAAAACAGGTAAATATTGTTAATTAATGATTAATTTATATAAAGATAATAATAAAGTTGTTTAATTGATTTTAGAAAAAACTATTAACTAACTTAATACATGTACTTTAATAATTAGAATATAATTCTTATTTTTAATAAAGTAATAGCTAAATTTAAACAGATATCTTAAGGATTATCTAACTTATGAATTATATTTTATTATAACTCAACCAGTTGGAACTACTTCACTTCTACCATTGCCAAAATAAATCCGTGCATTCCCATCACCTAAATATTCATGAGCTACAACATTATCATCATCTGAATAATGATTGTGTGTACTTTTATAATGATGAGCTTGTGCTTGAATATCTTTACTATAACCGTTAAATGGATCATTTTCTCCTTGCTTTGATGATGTAGGTTCTTTATTATTAATTGATGTATTAACAGCACTTTCTGCTTCATTATTAATTTTAGTATTTGTACTTTCATTAACATTTGCAGTATTGTTTATAGTAATATTTACTTCATTTTCATTATTGTTAATTAATCCAATACTAAATCCATACATTACTATACAAATAGCTATTATTATTGAAATGGTTAATATCAAATATACTTTTTTAATCATTTTATCATTATCCTACAATCTAAAATTCCCTTTTTTTGAAATTATAATTTTTCATAATAACGTTTAATACTGTTAGCCATTAATTTTCTGCGTTGATTTAAAAAATCAAAGTAATCCATATTCCAAAACTCATATGGCAAATCATAAGCAGCAGCATAATTATTACTTACAAAATTACGGGTAGACTCATTGCATTCATCTAAAACAATTCCCCAGTATTCATGAGGAGGCATATCACTTATTCTAATGTTTACATGATAATCAATATATATCATATTAGCTATTTGATTAAAATCAACTTGTTTTAATTTCATGTCTTTTTTTAAATAATTCTTAGGAAATATATGATGTTTTTCAACTTGTTTTTTAGGGCTATTTATTAAAGGAGACAAATAATCTTTTAATTTAATCTCTGAAAACAAGACATTATTATCTTCAAATATTTTACTTGCAATATATGTTGATTCAGCAGGATTTGAACGTGAAGATTTAAGTCTTTGTGGCAATGTTGCTTCCCAAAAGTCATTAGTTAATTCTGAAGCCATTATGCTTTCAAGATATTCAATTATATTGTCATGATCTCTAAAATTACTTAATTCTTGTTCAATAATGGATTCCGGAGAACTTGTATATCTGCGAGTTAAAATTCCAAATACAAACCATCTGGCTATTGTTGATTTAAGTTCATTGTGTTTGAGTCCATATTTAAGACCCAATAAATAAAGTGCATAGGTTTGATATAATGCATTTTTTGAACCAATCATTTTTTCATTCACAAATCCTGCAGCTTGTATAATACTTATAAATTGATGCCAATTAACTAAATTTAAAACTTTACTTGCCCCATCTTTTAAAATATTAAAATTTTTAACTCTTTCATCTTCAGTTGTAATTTTATTTTCCAAATTCCTTCCTTTTAAAATTAAATAAGCATAACGCAACCTGCCCCTTAAGAAAGAATAACTTATTGTTGACCTAAGGAGATTTTCATTGGTAGGTTGTTCATTAATAACATTAAATGATGAATTTCCAATTTCAGCAGGTTTTTTAGCTTCATATGAAAAGTTTTCAAAGTTATCTTTTCCTTCTGGCCAGTATAATGACATTAATGTAAAAATAAAATCAGACTGATTTAAAGATTTTCCAGCAGTGTTAATTCTTACAAATATTTCTGAAACTTCTTCAGGATCTAAACTAGATGCAAGCTCAATTGCACTTATTTGGTAAGATGTTTCTAATGTTTTAAGAGAACTAATATTGTCCTGAACTCTTCCTTCATCAAATTCAAAATCAGGACGTTTTTCTTTTAAATTATTAATAAAGCCATTTACAAAAGAAAAAAGATTTCCTTTGAAAATATCAGTAATATTGCTAATCCATAATGGATCATTTTCAATACTTACATTTTGAACTTCAAAAACTTCTTCAAATGGATTATATGAGATTTTAATTTGTTTTTGTTTATAATCTTTATCTATAATTTCAGAACCAGTAATAACAGCATACAGGGCAGTTAATCTCTGTTGACCATCAATAATTAATTTTGAAGGTGTTGTTTTTTTATCTAAACCAATTGGCTTAAATTCATTATTACTTTCATTAATTTTCCATAAAATTAGCATCCCAATTGGTAAACCTTTGTAAAGTGAATCAAATAAATCTCTTACCTTACCATTATCCCATACAAATGGACGTTGCAAATCTGGAAGGGCAATTTCACCAGTATCAATATTTGCAATTAAATGGTTTAATTGATACTGAGTTATATTAAAAACAGTTTCTTTCTTCATAATATCAACCTAACATCAGATACTAATAAATTTATAAAATGATACATATATAGATTTAATAACATTATATAATCATTTTATTTTAAAAAAAAATTCATTATTAATAGAACTATATTAATTAATTTCTTACGGTTAAGGGATGAATAATCCGCAGTGAGGGCAAACCATATCATCTTCATTTACATGGTGTCCGCAAAAAGGACAGTGTTTGTGCTTTTTTTCATCATGATCTTCAGACATTTAAATACACCTGCAATAGTAAATATGTTTTTTTTAGCTATTAAGAATTTTTCTCGTTAGTTACAAATTATTTTAACATTTCATCTTAAATTACCTTTTAAAACATTATTTCTCAATTTTAATGCAATGACATTACTCGGATTTAACTCCAAAGCTTTATTGACACATTCTATGCCTTCGTCATATTTATGTGCCCTCAGTAAAATCATAGCTTTTGTTGCATAAATGGAATCATCATCGGGACTGATTTTCAAACCTTCATCAATAACAGCTAATGCCTCTTCAAAGTTGTTTAAAATCATTAAAATCTTTGTTTTAAGTGAGTAAACGTTTGAATCAAAAACATTGGCTGAAGTGATTTTCAGATAATCATCACATGCTCTTAAAGCTTTTTTATAATTTTTAAGTGCGAAATAAGCTTCTGCCTTAAAATATATTGCATTTTTATCTTTGGGATTTAATTCCAGTCCTTTATCAAATGAGTTAATTGCTTCTATAAACTGACCATATCTGTTAATTAATAAAAAACCTCTTTTTGTCCATGTTTTTGACTGTTTCGGATTAATCTGCAAAGACAAATCAAAGCAGTGCAGAGCTTCCCTATTTTTATTTAACCTTCTAAAGATTTCCCCTTTAGTTGCCCAGGATTCATAATTTGATGAATCAATGTCCAATGACTTGGAGATATATATCAAAGCTTCATCTAACCGGTTCAAATCCATTAAAGCCAGTGCTTTAAGACCTAAAACAATGCTGTTTTTTGAATCAGCTTCCAGATGTTTATTAAAACATTCAAGTGCATTATCATATTCCTTCTGATTGACAAATGAAATTCCTTTTTCAATATATTCAGTGCCCAATCCAAACACCTCACATATTTTAGCTGATTATTAATTTAAATAAAGTAATTAATACATTTTTATAAAAAAGTTTTCATGATTATGAAGTATTTATTTCATTTAAAACTATTTATTTATGCTTTAATTATTGTTTTAATAAAAAACTGATGGTTATATAAATATTAAAGACCAATGGATTAGTATGAAAAAAAATGTATTGCATTTTCTTTAGTAACATCTCCTTTAACTCCAAATTTTCTTTTTTCAGTAAATGGAATGTTTGAATCTCCGCGTAACCATGCCTTTGCATATTCTGCAGTTTTATAATCCTCTTCATTCATTAATTTATTATAGCTTTCAATTGCCATTGCAAATGCACTTGCATGTTCTCGTGTTTCTGCTAAATCATCATAAATAGCTTCCTGAACTAATTGATTTTGTTTTTGAGGATTGGATGTTTCTTCAAATGCTTCCATTTTTAATCCAGTTATCCATCTGTCAATAATATGACTTAATGAAGTTCCTGTTTTGCATTTTAATGATTTTACAATATTTTTATAAACAATATCAATTTTATTAAACGGAATATCATTACTTAAAGTAATCCATGATACAACAAAATTTTTATCATATGCCATTTCTTCAATTACTTTTAAGAAAAAAGATTTTCCAGCACCAAATTCTCCATTAATGAATTTTACAATAGCTTTTTTATTATCAACTTTATCCAATAATTTTTCAAATTCATTAACCTGTTTTTCACGACCAATACATAATTCTTTTACGCCACTTTCTGGAACATTACCATTTTTAAGTGCCATAAGTATATTTTCATAATCCATAAAATAAACACTCCATTAAACTTATTCCAAACTTATATATGCAAAATTCTTTTTACCTCCAGAATATGTACATAAAGGTACAAATTTATCCGGATCTCTTGAAGGTATGTGTTTAAAACCTAAATCAATTGCATTTCTTGAATAAAACTCCTGTAAATCACTTACACTTTTATTAACACCATATCCGTCTAAAAATTTCTTTAAAATAACTAAAAATTTTTTAATTTCAATCTGATTTCTAGTTTCGTAATGTTTAACCATAATATAAACTGATTTAATAGTACTTAATATGAATTCCTTTAAATTCATGGAAAATTCATCTAAATAATAAGGAAATTCATCAGTCAATACTACTTTACGTCTAATTTCAGCAAAATCTTCTTTAGATACTTCCCGATATTCTGTTTTAAAAAAATTAGCACTTTTTTTCTTATTCTTAACAAAAGATAAATTTTCACTAATATCAGTAGTCGTTATAGGAGTTGTGAAATATTTTATACCTTTAAGTTTTAATTTCTTTTTAGACTTATAATAATCATATAATGGTTTATTATCATGATAAACTTTTTCTACCTTAGCATAACCAAAAAATTCCAATGCATTATTTCTCTTTGTCACTAAAAATATTAAATCATTGGCATTAACTTCTTTAATTAATCTAGATTTCTCATTTACTGCACCAATACATTTTTCATTATTTAAACTAGATAAATCATCTAAATTTATTCTATGAATCCAGTATTTATGTCCACAGTCAACAGATTTAAGAGTATTACTTTCAATTGAGCTAATGTAACTGCCCCCTTCAAAATGATATATAAAATAATATTTATAATTAGTTATATATTAATTATTATAAAATGATTATTAAAATCAGTCTTTTAAAATTAAGGGGTCTTCAAAAATGGAGTCAGAAAGTCAAATAAAACAAATAGAAAAATATAATAATCAATTATTCTACAAATTATTTTCAAAATTTCCAAAAATTAAAAAAACAAAAATAGATTATCAATTACAAACAAAAAACAAAACAGAAAAATGCACTCCAATCAACATTATTTATTATAATAAAAAAAATAAATTATGGTTTGCTAAAACCCAAACAAATAATGATCATCTTTATTTATTTGGAAAATATGATGAAAGTAATGGTTTTAAAATAGATAAACCTATATTAAGATTAAATTTTAACAAAAAAGAAATTTATCACAAAGACTGCTCCGGAATACTCCACAATAATTCATCAAACTTAAATATTTACATGAATATTACTTATTTTAAAGAAAATATTGACGGATACAATCTAAAAATAAAAGATTTTAATAAAAAAACAATTACCATTTTTGATAATTCAATTCCTAAAAACATTGAGACAATTAATTTAGGTAATCTTAATCAAGATTTCACAACAAATTTAATAAAACTAATTAAATGCTTAGACAGTAATGAAACTCCAATAACCGGATCTTCTATCAATAACTGTCACATTTGCAGCAAGACCCTTAATAAAGAAGATAAAGAATTTAATAAAAAATTACAAATAACTAACTCCAAACTTTGCAGCGAATGTATTGAAAAAATATTATGTTTAGAATTTTACAATGAAACAAAAAACTTGTTTAATACATCTTATATGGCAGTTACCTCATTAAAAAATGAATATGACGATAAATTCTTCAATTATTGCTTCAAATTACTTGAAAAACATAATTTTATTAAGTATATGGGGTCTGAAAAAAAATATTTTTATTATTCTCCAAACAACACTATACTCACAAATGATTCATATAAACAATTCAAATTATTGCCCTCCTTAAAAAATAATAATGAAACTAATCAAATAAAATCATTTATTAAATTACTAAATGAAGGGCAGAATCCCGATGATATTGCAAAAAACCTAAAAATCCCTAATTTTAAAATTAAAAACTGGTACAACCAGGGAAAATTAGGTAATAAAAAATACATTGAATTTTATAAAAGTTATTTAAAAGCAACTTCTAAAAATTGTGAAATTTGTAAAGAACTTATCCCTCAAGATATTGAAAGTAATATCTGTAAAGAATGTTCCAAAAAAGCATATTGTGCAAGTATTTTAAATTTATTATTAAAACACGTCGACCCATTAATACCATTTAAAGCTAAAGATTTTGAAGATATGGGTTATCCAAGCACATATGTTAATAATTATATTAAAATTTTAAAAGAAAATGACCTAATTAACAGAAAATACAACACATATTCCCTTAAAGATTACTCTATATTAAATGGTTTTCTTGAAATTTATGAATCTTATGGAAAAAAACTTAATGTACAGTTAGACTATAATAACAAACCTGCAAGACTAAGTAAAACATGCGAAAAATGTAAAAACACATTTGTTATTTCTAAATTTTCAAAAGTGCAAAACAATCCTTCACAATATAAGGATATATGTAAAGATTGTGAAAACGAGATTTTAATACAATCAAAAGATAAAAATCAGGTAAATACATGTATAAAAATGATGAATGAAGGCAAAGACCTTGAAGAAATAATGAAAACTTTAGAAATTACGAAAGACAATATTGAAGATTGGTGCAAAAAAGGAAAAGAGAAAATTCCAATTTACAAAGAATTCTACAATAAATACACTGACTTAACTTCAAAACATTGCGAAATATGTGGAAAAACACTTAAAATAAATACTAAAAAAACCACTTGTAAAAAATGTTCTAAAAAAATACATGCTGCCAGTATTTTAAAAGAATTATCACAGTCTGTTGATAGTGGAGTTCCATTTAGGGCAGAAGATTTAAAGATAATAGGCTATGATAAAATAAAAATAAAAGATTGTATATGGACATTACAAGAAACTAATTTAATTGATGAAAAAAACGGAAAGTACATCCTTAAAAATAAAGAGATTTTAGATAAATTCCTTGAAAAATATGGAAATGAAAGTAATAATCCTCAAGAACTAAAACCACCATCAAAACCATTAAAATTAAGCAAAAAATGTAAAATATGTGGAAAAATACTCCCTCTTCGTAAATTCTTCAAAAATAAAGAAAATAAAGATGGATACGAAGATTACTGTAAATCTTGTAAAAAACCGATTACAGCAGCTAGATGTTTAAAAGAATTACTTAAAAATCTTGAAATGGGAAAAACATACTCAGAAGATAAAATTAAACATTATTATGATTCTGAATTTAATTTCACATCAAAAATTTGGAGTATGCTGGATTTTGATTTAATTACACATGATATCAATAAAAAAGAATATACAATAGCTAATGAAAAAACTTGCGAAGAATTTTTAAACAAATATTATATTGAGAAAAAAGAAAAACAAATAGAAGTAACATCATTAACAAAACAAGAACAAATGGATATTGTTATAAATTCAATATCTGAAGGTAAAACCAATGACGAAGCCGCAAAACTTGCAGGCATCCCAACTTATAAAATCATACACTGGAAAAATGAAGGTAAACAGGGAAATGGTAAAGACAACATAGAATTTTATAAAAAATATAACGAAGCTTTAAAGACTGTTAATGCAAATGAAGAAAAAATTAAAGAATTAGTAGTATTATTATTAACTAAATGTGAAACATTAGAAAAAGCAGCAAAATTTATTGAAAATGGAAAATATGAGGAAAAAATTAAAGATTGGTATAATCTAGGTAAACAAAATGATAAAAGACATACAGAATTCTACAATGAATGCATTGAACTTATTAATTTAAGTTCCATGGAAAATAATTGTCCCGTGGGTATTTTAGAACCATTACCTCAAGAATATGAAGATTCATTTAAATCAACAAAAAACACAAGTACTGGATTTGCATGGTTAAATAAAGTTGGTGACAACTGGTTATATCAACGACAAATTAACAAAAAACCTTTAAAAATTTCAAATTCAAATTTAGTTGAATTATATAATGAAGTTAAAAATCAAGGATATGTCTGGGGAGTCCGTGATTTTGAAAAAGCACAACACACATTAGAAATTAGTGGAATCAAAAATATAAATTATATTGAAACCAAAGAAGATACAACTCCTAATATTAAAAAAGAAGATATAAACATGATTTCTATTGAAACTAAATCAATATTTACCGAGGTTATTATAAAAGGAACTATTAAAAATACTGAATTAATAAACTTATTAAATTATCTTAAAGAATTTGAAAAAAATATTAATAAATTGATTTCTACAAATAATAAAAAATACACAGATATTTTTATTGAAATGAAATTAGAAGATTCTGAATTAGAAATATTAACTGATAAATTAAATAAATTAGATTAATTGCTATTTTAAACCAATATACTCTAAAATAGCATTTATATCTTCTTCTTCTAAAACTTCCAAAGACCTTTCATAACATTCATCCATAACATCTTTAATATTTATGTCTGGATTATTCCATACTAACTGTAGGAAATCATAATCATATTCTTTTGCTACCCTTTTTAAAACAAAAACTGATAAATAAATATCATCAATATAACCATATGGTCCATAAACTTGTTCCGGAATTATATCCATTGGTACAACATAATAAGCAATAGCACTACAAATATCACTTCTAAGCTCTTTATTAATATCATGATCTAAAAGATTGCATAATAACTTAAATAAATTAGGACCACAATCAATAAATGATGCATACTCTCCACTATATGAATCTAAATTATCTAAAAGAGTATCATAAAAATCCTTAAATCTGTCCTCCATTTTTAACACCTAATAGTATATATAAAAATAAAGTTATTTAAATTTTATATAAAAGTTGAAATTAAAGTTCCAATTCAAAAAGTTTATTTAAAATAATAGCCCCCTCTTCTGTTAATTTATATAATCTACCTTTACGTGCTTCTTCATTAATGCAAACAATCAAATTTTTAGATTTTAATTCATTTAAAACTTTGCTAACATGATTACTTCGAATTCCTGACTCTTCACTTATTTTAGTTGGAGTTTTAATTTCCCCACCTATTGCTTCCATTACTTTTCTTCTATAACTAGATGCAGATACATAACTACATTTTTCCAAAATTTTATTTTCATCCATATTATCACATCATAAAATCTAAACAACAATTGTATCAATTAAATCTAGATCTGTGCATTTAATACAAACTAATTTATCATTTCCCATATACATAAATATTTTTATAATCATCACGATAAAAAAAGACCCATAACTCCATCATACCCATTTATTGTTGTGTTTGTCATATCTGAAGTAAAATATAACTCAGTATATACATCATCAATAGTGGATACATTATCCTCTTCAAAAGTACATTTTAGAATTAATTAAACACTAAATAATCTATTAATTGTAATATTTTAATATCAGACTCCATTGAAATCATATAATCTCTTACAAAAAAAGATATTGAAAATTAAAAAATAAACAGGAAAAATTCGCTCAAATTATATTAATATAATCTAAGCTGCTATTTATTCTGTATTTTATTTTTTATTCATCATCAAAATCATAGTATTGAAAATAAATCCCATATTGGCTGTTTTTTAGCTTTACCCATCAAAACAAAAGAAAATATCCTCACTGTCTGACAGATAGCCATAATCTTTTTATCCATACGGATTTTTATGTTTTATTTTTATGTTTTAAATATTCAGTATACTCCCAGTCAATGCAGTCTTCATTTTTATATAATCTTCTTATCTCATCTCTTAGTTCCATTAATGCAAAACCGAATAAGTTTTCATCACCTCCCCATTCATCATCAGAAATGTAAACTAATGATTTATCACCTGTCTGAAGCAGCTTTTCCTTAAAATTTTCATCCTGCATGAATTTATAATAAGCTGCATTCAGCAGCACTGAATATCTGAAATTCTGCCAGTGCTCAATTTCTTTTTCAGTTAATTCAAAACCTCTTTTTAGGGTGTTGAAGGATGTATTGTAATAGTCAATTTTATCAAAAAAATCATATTTCACAGTCAATATTGCATGTTCAATGCTTTTAAACCCTTTTGAATTGTATCTAAACTCTTTATCTTCCTGTTCTATTGTAATAAAGTTATTTACTTCAATTGCATCACCTATAACTTCGAAATACTTTTGTTCTCCTTGGTCACGCCAAAAAGAACCCAATACAGGATGCCTTTTAAAGTCTGATTTTTTATCAAATAACCAGTTTTTGGGTTTTGGGAACAGTTTGAGAAATTCCTCACTAGGCCATGGCTCGTTAATTGCATAAACTTCACCATAACCCATTCTCCAGCCTATTGTTGTTGCTGAAAGTTCAGGATAAACCAGCCATTTTGGAGCTGCAAATTTAGCTTTATCCAAATATTCCTTTTGTATTATTTCAACTTTTTCAGGAATTAAATCATTAAGATATTCACAAAGGCCATTATCCAAAATATCGAAATCTCTTAAATAAAATGCCAGTTTTTCACTATAAGAATAATCCAATTCCTTAAAATCAAGGATTGCTTCAATTTGTGCATTTAAAATATTTATTTTGAAACTTGAGTGAAGCATTTGAGAAAAATTAAACTGTAAATCATATGACGATTTAATTTCTCCGGAACTGATTTTTGAAATTAAACTTTCTTTGATTTCATCCCATTTATTTTCCTTAAATTTCAGAATTGTTTTAGTATACAACCCATCTAATTTATTTAAAAGCTCATCAGCTGACAGGATATTTCTGGAATAATTCATATCTTCTAAAATCTTTTTGTTTATCCAATAAAGTACTTCATCACTATCTTCAACTGTATTCTTGATTCTATAAGCAAAATCAATATCAAAATTAAGAGAAGATATTAACTGTAAAAACTCTTTGGACAATGGTTTTTGAGATGCTATTTCATATAAATCTTCATGATTGTAGTCTGAGATTTTTTCACTTTTCTTATTTAAAACATCAAATATATGCCATGTTTTGTTGTCATCAGAATTTCTGAATGTGGTAACTTCAAAATTATCATATAATTTAGTTTCACATTTTTTTAAATTTATATCACGGCATTTTTTAAAGTCCTCTTCAATATAATCTTCAAAGTGCTGTGCAAGTTTTGAATTCTGATGAACCAGTAATGAATTGGAATCTTCAATCAGATCCTTTTTAATTATAAAAATATTTGAGAAATCAAATCTGTACCTATAAGAACGATCATAACCACAGGTAATGACATAAAAGACCATTTCCAAACCCAAATATGAAGGGAAAGTAAACAGATATCTGGATTCATCAGCATCATATATTTCATCTGTTCTGTCAATGAATTCATCAATAAAAGTGGCTAATTTTTCATTATCAACAATCAGGTAAGAAAGCCATAATGTTATAATATCCCAGTCTTTAACTTCAATTGCAGGTTCTGTTTCGACAAATTCCAGTGTTTCTTCAAACTTCTTTTTAACTGAATTAAAGTATAGAGGATTTGCATAATACTCCAAACAGGCATCCTTAAATATATAATCTCCAACATCTCCATTAAGATTATGACTGTTAATCAAATACTGAATTCATGCAGATAAATTGTATCTAACGCATTATCCACATCATTTTTTGATATTAACTCAAGTTCATGACTGCACTCTTTTTCAAACAAATAATCATTGTTAATTTTACCTGAATCAATTCCTACTTCAATTTTATTTCTGATATCCTCCCATCTGTTTTTATCTTTTATATAAACCTGATAAAAGAATTCAACCTGGGAAGACCCTTTATAATCAGATAATCTCCTGTAATAACGAGATTTATCATGTGTTTTCTTTTTAGGATTTTCTTTATTCTTTAAAATTTGGTCATATATGATTAAAGCAATTGATTTTTCAATATCTGATTCATTGTCCAAATTATATGTTTTCTGTTTAATTTCATCAATATCTTCAGGTAAAAAATCCAAAGCAAGACATAAATTATTAAAATCACTTGAAAAGAGATATCTGTACCTGTATTTTTTACTTATACTATCTAAAAACATTTTAACACAACCAAAGCAATTAATCTGACATAAATCCAACTGAATATAATATTATTTAAACAAATTCCCGTTATTATATCATTAATTAAAACATTATATAATTCATTAATATTAACAGAAATTATGTACCTTTATTGTATATAAATATTACTAAAATTATTTAAAAAAAGTTATATCCTAAAAATTGAATAACTATTATTAAGGAGTTAAAGCATATGTTTTGTGACAATTGCGGGGCTGAACTTGCAGACAATGCAACTTTCTGCTCCAAATGCGGAAAGAAAATAAAAAATAAAAACATATACATTGCACTGGTACTGACATTTATACTGACAGGACTTGGTTCAATCTATGCAGGAAATACCAAAAAAGGATTAACATTACTGATACTCAGAGTACTTTTTGCTGCTTTGGCATTTTTTTCAAATATATTCGGCATTTTATCCGTTTTGGTTTGGGTTTACGGATTTTATGAAGTATATAACGATGTTCAAATTGCCAACAGAAATTCCAGTCCGAATCTGATTAATGATTTTAAAAACTGGAATCAGCAAAATAAGATAATAGCTATTTTAATAATATGTGTAATTTTAATCCTAACCCTCAACAGTCTCATCAGCTTTTCATCAACAGACAGCTATTCTCCAGGTGATTCAGCCACTTCTAATCATGTAAGCTACAGCTATGATAGCTATCCGTCACATTACGGGGGAGTAAATACATCACCTGACACAATTGCCAAAAATGATCCTGACTCCTATTATGACTATTATGAATACGGAGACAATCCTGATGTTGATGATTATCTGGAATCAGAAGGTTATGATTAAAATTATAATCAGTTATTCATTTATTGTTGAATTTTAAGTAGGAGTACATTTTTAGAAACATACTTCCTACAAAGACCTGCCATAACTTTAATAATTTTGGTGCAGATTATTAAATCAGGTCAATGTTATAATATTATGTTTAATTAGTATTTAAATATTGTTATTAACAAGTATAAAAATAACAAGCATGAATGAAAAAACCTGGTAAAAATATTAGCAGCTGTTGCAATTATCTTAGGGATTGTATTTATATCGGTTATTTGCATAGATACTCATGAAAGCACCAGCTTAAGTGTAAAATCACCAGACACTCTTAAAGACTGTGATGCATACAGTGTAGAGTTATGTGACTCCAAAGGAAATCCGATAGCTAATCAGAACATTTCCATTTCATTTGGATCAAATTCATTTAACCTTACAACTGATGAAAACGGAATAGCTGTCCTGAAAATCAATAATGTTCCTGCCGGTGAGTATGATATTAAAATCCAGTATGACGGAAACAGCCACTATAAAAATACTTCAGCTGTTCATCATGCGGTTATCCTGAAAATCGAAAAAACCCGCAGCCTAGATGAAATTCTTCAAAGCGGAGAATACAAAAAAAAGATTGATGATTACCAAATTGTTGAATACAATTATATGGGAGACATGGAATCTGCACTGGTTGAAGATTCAAATGGTAAAAAATGGATAATGGGCGGAGACGGGTTTACATCTGTTTAAAAAAAGGAGTTTACCATCCCATTTCTCCAATCATGCTGACAACATTTTTGCCCTCATCAGTCAGACGATACAGACGGCCTTTGTGGGCGTCTTCATTAATGCAGACTATTAGGTTGTGTTCTTTTAAATCTGTCAGTACATTGCTGACATGTTTTATTCCTACTCCTGATTCTTCACTGATTTTTGTTGGTATTTTGACATCGTTTTTTAAGGTTTCCAGTACTTTTCGCCTGTAGCTAGAAATTGCAACATAGCTACATTTTTTCAATAATTCATCATTGCTATTCACAGTTACCACATTTTTTCAAAGTTGCTTTTTAAAAATAAGACCTAATTTTTAATAATCTGCACCTTGCTTTATATTTTATATTAGCATGTAATATATACTTTGTGGTAATATTGTTTTATAAGATATGATAAATTGTCCATGTTTTAGATATTATTTATATGAAAACAACTAAAAATTCATTTAAAAATTGATGATATGATAAACAAATTTAAGCTTTATCTAAAAAATGTAAAATTAAACAAAACAATAGTATTTTTGCAGACAACTATATAATAATTAGAATATTACAAGAATATCGCTATATTAACACAATATATTCTATTAATTTTAACACAGTTGTACAATTCACGAAGCTGTTCAAAAAAAGCCAGTAATACTTTGACAAAACCCGAAGAATATTTTGAAGAAATTAGAAAATGAAACAAATTTTAAATAAACAAATTAAAAATGAATATAAATGCTAAAAATAAATTACAATTTGAATATACAGCCTAAAAAAATCGAAAGAAACTGAACTTAAATATAAAAACTTATAAAGCATTATTTAAAAAAGATAATAATATGTCTAAGTTAGATGCTTTTTTTAAATTTAAAGAAAATAATACAGACGTGAAAACTGAAATCATTGCAGGTATTACAATCTTTCTGGCTATGGCTTACATATTAATTGTAAACCCTGCAATGTTAAGTGAAACTGGAATGGACATACAAGGAGTATTTATTGCAACTGCACTTTCAGCTGCAATAGCTACAATATTAATGGGATACATAGCAAACTACCCATATGCACTGGCTGCAGGAATGGGTCTTAACGCATTTTTCACATATACCGTAGTACTTACTATGGGATACAGCTGGGAATATGCACTTTTAGCTATCTTTGTCTCAGGTATAATCTTTCTGGTTATCTCACTTACTTCCCTACGTGAAAAATTATTCTATTCAATTCCTGACTCTTTAAGATTCGGTATATCAATAGGTATCGGTTTATTTATCCTTGCATTAGGTTTAAGTAACCTCGGAATCCTGTCATACTCTTCACAGGTAATAAATATCGGAGATGCAAACTGGGCCACACAGCTAATAGGACTTGGAAGCGCTTCAACTATTTTTACTCTCGGAAACCTTTTGGCATTAATCTGTTTTGTCATCATAATGGTTTTAATGAAGAAAAATGTAAAAGGAAATATTCTAATCGGAATTATTGCAACATACATTATAGGAGTTGTTTTAGAACTGGCAGGATGTCCTGTTTTACCTGACCAGTCATTAATACCAACAGCTATAATCAACAGCAATCTGGGCGGATCACTTGGTAATGTTGCATTTAAATTCGGAGAAGCTAGCGGAGTATTTACCGGAGTAAGAGCATTTATTGACTTTATAATCATTGCAGTCACATTTCTGGTAATCTCTTTATTTGATACAATGGGAACCTTAACTGCACTTACAACAAAAGTTGACGGATATGATGAAAACGGCAAACTGCCAAGACTTAAAAAGGTTTTAAGTGTAGATGCACTCGGACCAATGATCGGATCCCTTTTAGGTACTTCACCTGTAGTTACATACATTGAAAGTTCCACAGGTATTATGGAAGGAGGAAGAACCGGTCTTACAGCTATTGTAGTTGGTATTTTATTCCTGCTTGCAATTCCGTTTGCACCGATATTTACAATCATCCCAACCTTTGCAGTAGCTCCTGCACTTGTTGTTGTAGGTATTTTAATGTGCGGACTGTACAAAAACCTTGATACAGGTAATCTTTCTGATCTGATTCCTGCACTTGCTGCCATTATTGTAACTCCACTTACCCAAAGTATTACAACAGGTATTATTGCAGGTGTATTTGCATTTGTTATCGTTAAAGTCTTATTCGGTAAAGCAAAAGAAATATCCAAAGCAATGTGGATTTTATTTGCACTTTTATTCATTTATATGGTTTTAGAGTTCATAATGTAGGAACTCTAACTTTTTTTATTTTTTGCTGATGTATTTTTTTAATTAAATTGGAAAATCAGCTAATTAAATGATAAGTTATTAAAAAATTAGCTTATTTAATTAAAGACATTGCAAATATTTTAAAGCAACTGTTGAAAATAAGATAATTCCTATTGCAAATACATATATTTAAAATAAATTATATAACAAAAAAAGAAAAAAGGTTTTATTTAAAAAAACCTTATTGAATTTTAATTGTATTTCCGGTTTCAAATCCATTGTATATTGAAGTAATGATGTATTCCCCTTTCATTAGCCTAATGTTTAAGGATGCAATACCCTCATCATTTGTAACTTTATTATAGAACACACCATTTACATTAAATGTAACAATCTGATTCGCTAATGGATTTCCCTGACCGTCTACAACTCTTGCATTGAATGCTGAACCATCAAGATACTTCATTTTTAAATCGCTAGTTTGTAATGTCGGCAGAACAGTAACATTGTTTCCTACATCATACTGACCATACATAGTAGTAATTACATATTTTCCAGGTCTTAAATTAATAGCTAAACTAGCTATACCATTTGCATCAGTTTCTTTGTAGTAAAATACACCGTTGATGTTGAATGTTACAATAGTTCCTTCAACAGGATATCCCTGACTGTCTAAGATTTTAACTGAGAATTTTGAAGCATTTTTATAGTATTTAACCAGGTCATAATTTTCAACAATTTTAGACAATACAGTGACATTATTGCCTGCCTGTTCACCAGTAACCAAATTAAATATTGTAATAATATATTTTCCAGGTCTTAGCCAGATATTTAATTTAGCAGTACCATTTTCATCAGTGGTTTTATTGTAGAATACACCATTTATATTAAACATAACAGTTGTATTGGCTAACGGATTTCCCTTGAAATCCAGAACAGTTGCATAAAACTGTGTACCGTTTCTGTAGTATTTAACTATATCCTTACTGATAAGTGTTGATAAAATAGATACTGTATTGTTTGAACGGGTTCCGAAGTATTTGGAATTTCCGCCAAATGTGGTAACAACAGTATAATTTTTACTCTCCAAATTAAGGCCTAAAGAAGCAGTACCATTTTCATCACTTTGTTTAACATAGTCTCTGCCGTTTATTGAAATGATTACATCCATATTAGCTAACGGATTGCCGTTAATATCTTTCAGGACAACTGCAAATCTTGTGCCGTCTTTATAATACATTACAACATTTTCTGCTTCTAAAACTGTTTTGATGGAGTTTATTTCAACATTTTCAGATACATTAACTGTCTGGTAGTTATCTTTTGTGAAAACTGCATTGATTGTATAATTTCCATAAGTTAAGTTTTTAAATATTAATGAACCTGTTCCATTAGTGTAAGATAATGTGTAAGGTGTATTATTTACAAGAACTGTTAAATTTCCATCAAGTTTTTCAGACAAGTTAACATTTACTGTTATGTCTCTGTAATCTTTATCTATAGTTACATTCATGGTGATTTCTTTTTTAGCTACTGTAAAATCAGCAGTGCCATCAGCAGCATTATATTTTTCACTGCCCAAATAAGATATCTCAGCATGATATTTTCCGGCATCCAACACTTCAGGTATTTCAAATACAGCCAAAGCGTTGACAACATTAACAATATATTTTTTGCCGCTGATTGTTAAAACAACATCACCTGTTACATTAACACCAGCTACTGAAGTTAAATTAATATTAACTATAGGGTTTTCACCATAAACAATATCGCCAATATCAGCAGTTAAATTAACATCGGTTTTGGTAACACTGACGGTTTTTTGAACGAAAGATCCATTATACAATCCGTTATTTTTATAGTTAGCTGAAATTACATAATCTCCAACTTCATCAAAGTATACGCTAATCTTTGCAACACCGTCAACTACACCAGCTGTGTAATTAGTTCCGTTAATGCTGAAAATAACTTCACCGATTTTAGCCATTTTGCCTTTACCGTCAGTTACAGTAGCTATAATTTCACTGAATTCCTGAACTTTAGGAGTGATATTATTTAAAGTAACTGTTGTATTCTGCATATCAGCAACAGTAAATGCTTTAAGACAGGCTACCTGAGAATTATATGTGTGGCTATAAGCTGAAGCTGAGTAATCATATAAATCTGTCCATTTCTTACCGTCATTACTGAAGTATGATACACCTGGAGCATAATAACATCTGGTTGTTGAAAGTTGTTCTGAAATAGGAACAGCCGCATATCCGTTTTGAGGATTTGCAAGTTTTACAACAATTTTGAAGATATCCCCAACAGCTACAGGAACATATTCTTTTAATGGAATGGTATAATACCCGCTTCCTTCATGTCTGCCGTTTTGGGTAAGCTGCAATACATCATTTACATAAATAGAAATTTCATAATCAACAGTTGTATTGAAGAATGTTGATACAGCAGCAATTACTTCATTACCTGTTGCATTATAAATATTCTTATACCATACAGTTTTTTTACCGGTTATTAAGTAATCAGTCATTCCTGCAACATCGTACTGATAGTTTTTGGTGTATCTTACAGTATCATTTAAAATGTAGGTAAATGCCTGATTATCTTTATTTACAGCAAATAAAACTCTATCATAGTAAGAAATGTAGAAGTAACCATTATCTCCCCAGGAACTTCCCCAGCTGTTTTTAACTATAAATGCACCATCACCTGCAGGAGCAGTATAGAAATTATTTTTTGAATAATTGTCATCCCAGCCAACTACAGTAATTGCATGGTTTCCATTACCTGTGTATGGATCATAATAAGCATTAGTTTTAGAGTTGAGATAACCTGCTGAGTGATAATATGAAGCATATAATCCACCGTATTTTAAAATAGCTTCTTTTATAGCATCATTATCAGTGTAACTTGTACGTGCAGGCAAAACATAAATGTTTTGAATATGCATTTCACTGTCTAAAAGCGGAGATAAAGTTCCCTTATCATCAAATGGATCCAAAGTAGCATTAACCGGACCTAACCAGCTAGCCAAATAACCCATCGGCATTCCGTTATATCCACCCTCGTTAGTTTCCATTTTCCAGCCGTAGGCAGAATACATTTCAATTAAATTTTTCATGTTTTCCACAGAAAAATTAAATGTTTTATTGCTTGCTTTTAAAACACAGGTTTCAAGTGAAGCAAGTGCTGCAAATGCCCAGCAGTTACCTGAATCCTGCTGATTTTTAACATCAGTGACAAAACCATTTTCAGCTAAATTATATCTTGCAGGCAATGTACCGTTAAATAATGATTTGTAAACAAATAATGAATAATTATTGGTGCTTGATACAATAGGACTGAAATTAGACTGATTTAACATGTTGGCATTGTAACTGGCTTTATTGTCAGTAAATGTAACTCCATCAACTGTAAGTTTAGGATTTGCATTGGAAAATATTGCTCCTCCAAATCCTGTTGCTGCATTTGATGCAAATTCAGAGTTTTTAATTTCAAAAGAAGTACAGTTATCGCTAAATAATGCGCCTCCGTTTAAAGCAGCATTTTTAGTAAAGTTGGACTTTATAACAGTTCCTGAACCATACATTTTATATACTGCTCCACCTTCATATCTTGCAAGATTATTTGTAAAATTAGAATAAGAAATTAAAATTTCAGAATTTAAACTACAGATAGCTCCTGCAAAGTTTGCAGAACAATTATTAAAAGTACTGTCTCTAACTTCCAGATCAGTCGAAAATGCATAAATAGCTCCTCCTGCATCATCTACAGAACGGCAGTTTTCAAAAACAGTGCCGACAACAGAAATTTTAGAATCCTTATCAGAAGCTATAGCTCCGCCAAACCAATGTGCAGAGTTATTAATAAACTTACAATTTGAAAGAGATAATTCCCCGTAAGGCAGATAAATGGCTCCCCCATACATCGCACTGTTATTTAGAAATGTACAATTATACAATGTATTTTTAGGCACATTAGTCACATAACCGTAATAATCAGTACTGACATAATTGTAGATAGCTCCTCCATATGCATTATCATATCCGTAAGAAGTATCATCAACAGCTACACCGTTTTTAAATATTACATTAGTTGCACTAACAGTACCCAAATTCTTAACAGTTGCATGATCCAATGTTAAATCTTTTAAAGTTAAAGTATAGCCATCTCCAACATTAAAAGCAATACCATTAAACTTAATGATAGTATTTTGAGCACTCTGACCCATGAAAGTCATGGAAGAATATATTCCTTTTTTAGAATCCAGCTCATAAGTACCGTCTGCGAAATGGGCAGTACAGCCTGAAGTTAATCTGTTATACTGCAGGTACTTGTATGGACTGGATTGTGTTCCTCTCCCGTCACTTTCAGCAGATGCATTGAAATATATATCATTAGAACCTGTAAGAACGTTAGTATCTTCACCATGACTGTAAATAACTCCACCGTCATCAACAGCAGAAATTTCAATCTGTTCATCACTGCTAATGACTGTCTGGTTATCAACAGCATCACTAGCAAAAGCAGATGGAACAATCATTAATAATAACAAAAATACCGAAAAAAGTACAATTGACTTATTAACACATTTGACCACTTTTTGTTCCTCCAAAATTTAATTTTATAATATCGTATAAATATATATGGAATATAATTTTATACAATAATACATTAGATTTACTAATATAAATACACATATAACATTTATTTCGAAAATAAAGGCAATATACAAAAATTATCATATAATTACATAAGTACCATCATAAATAAAATAGCGATGTAAACTATATTTCAATTAAGCATATTTTAATAAATCTAATTATAAATTTATTTATAAACAAAAATATTTAAATTTATATCATAAAAGAAACTAAAATTAAAATAACTAATTATAAGGAATTATTTTATTATGCTATCTATCAATCAATGTTATTTGGATTTTGTTAAAAAAATCTTAAACCAGGGAAAGGAAACATATAAAGACAGCAACCACCATTTAAAAGAAAGTTTAGGTAATTTTTACGTAATTGATGATCCGTTAAACTTGAAATTTGTGGCAAAATACCAGCATATGACTACTGATATGATGCTAAACGAAATCAAATCAGGAAAGTACGATATTGAAGGCTGTCCTATTAAAAGTGATGCACTCTATGAATATGTTAAGTCATTTGAAAACAGTGACGATCAGGGTTTTGTATACACTTATCCAAACCGAATATTGGCTCATTTTGATGTTGACCAGTTTGAAGTGATGAAAAAAAGAATGCTGCATGCAATTGGAAGTAACCGTGCAGTAGCTGTTACATATGACCCGAAATTGGATCAGGACCGTGAAGACATTCCATGTTTACAGTTCCTGCAATGCATTGTCCGTAACAATGAATTAACAATCCACTGCTTATTCAGGTCCAACGACATCTTTGGAGCTTTCTATTCAAATATGTTTTTTATAGCATATATCGGAATTAAAATGAAAGAAGAGCTTAATAAAGAGTTATTAGGCGAAAAAGTAAACTTCGGAGGAATCCATTACCACTCCACCAGCGGCCATATCTACAGCAATGATATGAAAGCTGCTAAAAAATTAATAGCTATTAACAAATAGCTAAATTTTAACTTTTTTTTAAATTTAAATCCTTTTTACAATAAAAAAAAAAGAAGAAAAAAGTCCAGATTTTAAAAATCTAGAGATAATTATCTGCCTTTTTTTCAAAGTATGCTTTTGGATGAGCACAGACAGGACATTTTTCAGGTGCTTCTTTTCCTTTGAAAATATGTCCGCAGTTTCCGCAAATCCAGATAATTTCTTCTTCTTTTACAAATACGCTGCCTTCCTCAACTTTTTTGAGTAAAACATCGTAACGTTCATTGTGTTCTTTTTCAATAGCTCCTACTGCATCAAATAAGTAAGCTATTTCATCAAATCCTTCTTCCCTAGCTTCTTTTGCAAAAGTCGGATACATACTTGTCCATTCATGATTTTCACCTTCTGCCGCATCTTTAAGATTGGATGCTGTATCCTGAATACTGCCTCCATGCAATAGTTTAAACCAGATTTTAGCATGTTCCTTTTCATTGTGTGAAGTTTCTGAAAAAATATTGGAAATCTGAACATAACCATCTTTTTTTGCCTGACTTGCATAGTATTCATATTTAGTATGTGCCTGTGACTCACCTGCAAAAGCTGCTTTCAAGTTTGCCTCAGTTTTTGTTCCTTTTAATTCTACCATATAAAAAACCTCTTAATTAAAAATAAACAGTAATGATAAATAAATTTTTCGAAAAATTTTAAAAACAAATATCAATAACAAATTATATACATATTAATACAGATTCAATTTATAATAGAGGTGAAAACAAAATGAGCAAATATTGTCCGAAATGTGGAAATGAACTGCCTGATGATGCACAATTTTGTAATGAATGCGGATATTCTGTTTTAGTTGACAATAATCATACAGATGAAGAAACTCCCAAAGAAGTTATGAAAACTGAAGAAGCTGAAACTCCTAAAAAAGATGCAGATGAAATATTATTTAATGAAGCTCCAGATAAAACTAAATCAAATAATGATATGGATTCTAAAATATTTAGCGACAAAGCTTCATTTAACCTTCCTAAAAACAAAATATTAATTCCTGTTGCAGTTATAGCTATTATAATTATAGGACTGGCTATTTTCAGCAGCAATATATTTTACAATCCTGACAGCATCTCAATAACCATTACTGATATTTCAGCAACCGGTGAGGAAAGCGATTATTATTACAATGTAAATGCTATATTTAGCAATCTTCCGTCAAATACCCAGGGTTACCTTCTGAAAACAACATACTATGACAGTAATGGAAATGCATTAGCTTCTACAACTGAAGGTTTAAATACTGTAGACAACAACGAATACTGTTCCTGTTTTGCATTTTACAACAGTCCCAAATATTTAGCAATAGATCATGTCAAAGTTGAAATCATACATGACGGCAATGTCATAAAAGAAGCTACAGGTGATTTTGACCAGAACAAAGCAGATTTCTCAAATGACAACAACACCACACAGTCTTAAGAGAAATCTTCTAATTTACTTTTTTATAAAATTGTTCTACTTTTTTTAAACATATGTTTAAATTTTATCCTATAAAATTAAATAAGACACATAATCCGCCACTGATGAAAATAAATCAGTACAATCCCTTTTAATAAAAATCAATAAGCAAATTTTATATAATACAAAAAGCATATTATAAATCGTGATAAATATACTTCGTTATATTTATGTTAAGAGGCGAGTATTTATGAACAACGATATGAGTGGAAAAGTAACAATAATAACTGGAGGAGGAAAAGGAATTGGATTTGGTATAGCTACAGCATTTGCAAAAGCAGGGTCAAACCTTGCAATTACAGGCAGAACTGAATCCACACTTTTAAAAGCAAAAGAAGAACTTGAAGACAAATATGATGTAAAAGTATTGCCTATTGTAGCTGACGGCGGATATGAAGACCAGGTAAAAGATGCAATCAAACAGATTACTGATGAATATGGAAGAATTGACGTATTAATAAACAATGCACAAGCTTCCAAATCCGGATTAAAACTTGTAGAACATACAAAAGAAGACTTTGATTTAGCAATTAACTCCGGATTATATGCAGTGTTTAATTTTATGAAATATGCTTATCCATATCTTAAAGAAAGCAAAGGTTCTGTAATCAACTTTGCATCTGGTGCAGGATTGTTTGGAAGAGACGGACAGTCATCATATGCTGCTGCAAAAGAAGGAATCAGAGGTATGTCAAGAGTAGCTGCAACAGAATGGGGTTGCGACGGAATCAACATCAATGTTGTATGTCCTCTTGTAATGACTGCCCAATTAGAACAGTGGAGGGAAGAATATCCTGAAATTTATGAAAAAACAATACAAGGCATACCATTACAAAGATTTGGTGGTGCTGAAAAAGATATTGGTGGAACCTGCTTATTTTTAGCATCTGAAGCTGCAAGCTATATCTCCGGAGAAACAATAACTCTCCAAGGCGGATCCGGTTTAAGACCATAAAGAAAAGATTCATTTCTTTTCTTTTAAAACTTTTTTTCTACATTAAAATTTTACTCCAGATATGTAACATAAACCATACATTTATATATGATGTAAACTTAATTTTACATAAGTAACATATATTTTACATAGTTGCTGCAAATACTGGAGGAAAAAAATGATACTTGACATATACAATGACAGCATTAAATACTCAATTAAAAACTCAAAATCACTACTTTACTTTGGACTAACATTATTTTCAACTTTTATCATATGGATGGCATATATTTTAATACTAATCCATTATCAGGATGCTAATTTAAATTTAAAATTTGCCAGTTTAATTGTACCTTCATTACTAACATTAATACCAATATTTTTATTTTTAGGATATGAATACAGAATACTGGAAATCTCAACACATGGAATGATTAACGGAACAGATAAAGTGCCTGAATTTAATAACCTGAAAGAAATGCTAATAAACGGAGTAAAAATATTTCTTGTTAAATTCGTATACTTTGCAGTCCCCATAATAATACTGGCTGTTACCACTACCCCATTTTTAGACAACATCTCCGGAGGAATAATCCAAACTGCCGGAGCAACAATATCCATGATATTGGCAATCATATTATATTTTGTAAGTTTCATAAGCCTATCAAATATGGCTGCTCATGACAACTTCAAAAAAGCATTTGACTTTAAAGAAATAAAAGAAGTAATTTTAACAATAGGCCCTGCAAGATATGTTTTATTCTATATCGGACTGCTGATAATAGAATGTGTAATTGCATTTGTGCTGTTTGCAATCACCATGATAGCTATGATGATTATTGGAACTTCAGGAATAAATACACTTACATCACCGGAACCTCTCTGGTGGGCAATGTTTTTCCTTACAAACCTCATATTTTCATTGATAATTGCATTAGCCGAATTATTTAAAACCCGCGGAATCGGTCTGATTTATGAACCAGTTGAAGAATAAAAAAAAGTGTTATCCTACTTGGATAACATTTAATTAATATTTACATTTTGGGTATGAATCGGATCACCATTAACCTCATTATATACTTCAATTACTGCTTTTGTAGGCATTTCATTTCCATAATAAAATGCATCAACTGAATATTTTCCAGGATGAACATTACTTCCGGTATAGGCATATGATTCATATAATGTTAAATTATTGGAATTATAAAAACGAACTTTAACTTCCAAGTAATCAAAATCCTTATCAACATTTAATGTTCCTGTCAAATCACCTGAGGTAACACCATAATCATTAGATATAGCCGCACTCAAACCACTGAAAGATACAGAATCTGAAGCAGCCATACTATCTAAAACACCTAACCCTGCACTGGCAAGCAAAAACAAAACAATTATGACAATAGTTAAAACAGGAATTAAAAAAAGCTTTTTGTCTGGTGTAACTTCCTCTTTAGTTTGTACATATTCAGCAATAGCTAAAACACCAGCAACAATAAATATGACACAACCAATCACGCCATAATAGCCAATAGCTATAAAAAGACCAAGACCAAGAATTATATATTGAATTGCAGCTATTCTAATATCCCTTTTAGAAATATAAACTCCCAAAAGACCTAAAATAGCTATAATTATTGCTAAAGATCCGTAAAATACAAAATCCGGAACCAAGCCAGATAAACTAAAAACATTTAACCCTTCAATTATACCAATAATTACAGCTACAATAGCTACAATTGTAGAAACTGTTTTTAAATTTATAGTAATCTCCATAAAAAATCACCACATCACATACTATTTATATACAACATATGTAATATAGCTTTTTAATAATAGAGTTATTCTACATCCATTTCAACAAAAATGTTTCTTCCTGCTTCCTGAAGATATTCACTAACATCCTCATCAAATTCACCAACATAGGTTAATTCGTAAGGACTGACATTTGTATCTTCATAAACGATGACAAATGCATTCCATTGCTGATAATAGTATAATTTATTCTTTAAAATAGTTGTAGTTAATGGACAGCCATCATCATTAGCCTGACTTGGCAATTTAGTGAAGTACTCCTGATTGCGATGCTGTTTGAAAGTAACTTCAAAAGGACACATATCAGCTATCTGATTTACTAAATCACAGTCCACCATATCTGCATGATACTCATTATCATTAATGGTTATTTTAAATTTCATTTACTTCACCTTACTATATATTATGTTTTAAACAATATTTAATACTATCCTTAAAAAGTATTTAAAGCTAAGTTAACTAAAAAAAAGAGTGAAAAATTGTGAAATCAATCACAGTAAAATTAAATGTTTTTTCCAAATTCAAAAGCCTGATTTAAAGCATTTTCATTATGGTTAATTTCACCTTCACTTTCAGCATTCAAACCAAAAACAATACCTTTTTCAGATTCAACACCAATGCAATTTAAAAATCCTCTCAATTCACAAACTGCAGGTTCCAATGATTTTTGATTATCACTAGCTGCGGAAAATAAGAAATAATAATCCTTATCATTTAACTGCCTGGCTTTTGGAGTTAATCTGTCAATCATTGTTTTCATTTGTCCGCTAATTGTATTAAAATAAATAGGACTTGCAAATACAATAACATCTGCATCTACCATATCTTCCAAAATCCCTGACATATCATCATGAATAACACATTCTCCAGAAGATACACAGCCTAAACAGCCTTTACAATAATTAATAAATCTCATTGGAAATGAAATTTTTTTAACTTCATTTCCTGCATCTTCTGATCCTTTTTTAAATTCTTTAGCTAATATATCACTATTTCCACTTACACGGGGACTGCCGTGCAATATAACTACTTTCTTACTCATCTTTTTCACTATACATACTGTCTATTGTATCTTCCTTTTTATTCTTGCTGATTTCTTCATATTCATCTAAAACATCACGTCTCTCACTGATGTTTTCAGCTTTCGGAATTTCTTTAATATCTTCCTGAGTTTTACTGATTTTATAAGCATCAGAATATAATAATCCTACTGAATATGAATTAAATAATTTCATAAATGTCATCATGAAAAATGCAGCTAGAATAAATCCAACATATGGAATCATCATAATTCCCATTGAAATCATGAAAAATACCATGTTTAAAACACATATTACAATAAACCATCCAACAGTTTTAAACCAGCCGATTTTTCCGATATCATTAAAAACTTCAAAGAAGTCCAATCCGTCAGAAAAACTGTTATTAGCTGCCATTCTTGCAACTCCCAAATTAGTAAAAATTGACTGAATAACTGTTACAACAACTGTTACTAAAAGAATAATCAAAAAAGCAAACATGAAGCTGGAAAGCAAATCTGGAGGAATATCTGTATTTCCATATTGAATATAAGGAGAGATATCAGTAAATATTTTTAATATCCCGCTTCCAAGAATTGTAATAAAAATAATAATTCCAGGAACAATCCCATAAACAATACTTAAAGCAAGATATTTAAAAAAGTTTGAAATATCCCTGCCTACTTTAAAATCAGGAATCTTTTCTTTAAGATTTATCCCGCATTCAATTACAGAAACAGAAAATCCCATAAGATATACGAAAAATATAGAGCTAATCAAAACAGATATAACAATTACGCCAGGATTATCCCAGGCAAATGAAGAACAAACTGAATACAAAACAGAAAAAACACTCAAAACTCCAATCATTGCAAACTTGTTATAGTCACATAAAGGATATGCAAATGATTTTTTAATATTTTCTCCCAAATCCATATTAAACAACCTCTAAAAATAAAAATATTCTATGTAACTATTTAACAGTAAAGCTATATTAAATTTTAGATTAAAAAAAGAAATGGTTTATATATTTGAATATAATAAACCAACACATCTGTAATAAAACAGATAGAAATAGGACATAACAATAAATGAAGCAATAATAGAACCTGCAACTGGAATAATCACTGAAATTCCAGCTCCGACAAGAGTTATGATAAAGCCAACAATCATCAGTAAAATTAACCATCCGATGCTTTTAGCTATTCCTATTTTCTTTAAATCTTTAAAAACTTTAGAAATATTTACTGCCTCAAAAATATCATCATATTTAGATAATCTGGCCATTCCAATACTTGAAAACAACATGAAAATTACAAAAAGCACAATTGCTGTAACAACTGTAATTGACATGGAAGTTAAAAATGAATTTGAAATTGAATAGATGCCAGTTTCATAATATGATTTTATTATTCCTGCTAAAGACTGTAAAAATCCGGAAAAATAAGCTGTAATATATACAAGAATTAATGGAACTATAAAGTAGCAAAACTGAATTACAAATAATTTTAAACCATTGACAAAGCCTGTTTTAAAATCAAAATCAGGCAGATCATCACTCTTCTTAAAAGCATATTTTACAACATCTAACCCATAGCCTAAAATTAAAATAATTGCAACAAATGAAACAACATTTAAAATTATCTGTAAAACTGAACTGTTAGCTATTGAAACATTAAGAGTAGCTAAAACAACAACAATACCGAATATTGCAAATTTTTTAATATCACTAACCGGATATTTAAATGAATCACTAAAAATCTCACTTATATTCATCTAAAACACTCTCCAATGAAATAATATTGATAATTAACTATTTAAAATTAATCGTAAAAAAAAGAAAAAAATTGGTTTTATTCAATAGCTGAATATAATAAACCAACTGATCTGTATGCAATAAATAAATTATATGTTGAAATTAAAAATGCTGAAATTAAAATACCGACAGATGGAATTGATGAAATAAATGTTTCAATAAAGGTAAGAATAGCTACAATGACAAATAATAAAATCATCCAACCAATAACTTTACCTATACCAATCCTTTTTAAATCACGAGCTGCTTCAGGAATATCAGCACCTTCAGACAAACTGTTATACTTGGCAAGTCTGCAAATTCCCATATAAAATAATAATGAGAAAATAACAAGTAATATTATACCTATAATAATAGTTATTGCTGCAGAACTTACTAAAGACATCATTAAATCTTCAGAAACCATATTTACAAAATTAGAACCATATTGGGAAGCATAAGTTGCAACTTCAATATACTGATTAAAGAAACCAGTTGCAAAAGCTACAATAAGAGTTATTATTATCGGAATAATGTAGTATACAATAAGCATTACTATCATTTTTAACCCGTCAATAATATTTTCCCGCAAATCCAAATCAGGAATTTCATCAGATTTTACAATAGCCTTTTTTACAACACTTACACTATATCCTGAGGTTATAATAGATGCTACAGCAGCAACAATACCTAAAACAGAAGAAATTATTGCATTTCCAATTTCTAAAGAACCTAATGAAGATACAACCATTACAATACCAATTATGCAAAATTTGGTCATATCAGAAAATGGATATTTTAAAGAATCATTGAAAATCTCAGTTAAACTCATTTTAAAGTCCTCCTTTTTAAATTAATTTAAATAAAAAATCACTCAAACTGTGAGTTAGTATTTATTTATTGAAAAATAAGTATTTAAACATATTGTATAACATATTCAGAAAAAACTTAAAAAAAAGCCTCAAACAAATCAGAAAAAAATAAAAAAAAGTTATCTGATAAAAGATAATTAAATTTAGTTATCTACACCAAAGGATTTTTTAAGTAAATCTACGTTTACATATCCTTCTTTGTAGATTTTACCAGTAGTTAAATCATTAATAACTACTTCTGCAGGAGCAAACATTCCCTTATCGATTTTGTAGAAGTCAAATTCAGCTTCTTTAAATACATCGAAGAATGGTTTACCATATCCGTCAGCTGCAGATGAAGGTAATTTAGCTGCAACATCAGCTATATCATCATTTTCATCAGATTCAACATAGTAGTAAGTTCTTCCACCAAATAAAACTGCATCGTTAGTTTTACCCATAGCTTTAAGTCCGTCCGGGTCAATTGGTGCAATAGGAGCAATACCTGCAGCATGTTTTACTTTAGTTACATCAAATTTAATAGCTTCCAACATTTTGTAGGTTCCGTTTTCAACAACCCTTCCGGAAATTTGGATAGAACCAACAAGAGAAGAGGTAGGAGCTACAAGTAAGTAAACATCTTTAACATCCACATTACATTCATCAGCAATGTATTGTGCAACATCTTCACCAGGCAATACATCTGCTTCTAAAGTTAAAATAGCTAAATCAGCTTCTGTGTCTTCATAACCAATTTCTTCATAGGTTTCAGCCGGTTTTTTACAGATTGCTCTAGCAGGACCAGAACCAAGTGCAAAGAAATCTCCTACAGATACAGACCATCCTGCTTTTTGAGATCCTAATGTAGAAATGGCTGGAGAATCAGTTTTAATTTTTACTGAAGGAAGAGCGAATTTTTCAGATAAATCACCAGGAATAGAAATTCCAACATCAGCAAGACCACCAAGACAAACTTTAGTGTAAAGTTCACCTGCTTTGAAACTTCCATCAACATTTACACCACAATCAATGATTGTAGCACCATTTGACAATTGACTAACAGCAATGTTTAATTCATCTTGTTTTTCAATCATTACATCTACGGTTTTTTTAGCTTCTAAGTTTACACTTACCATTATTTAACCTCATACTTTACTAAAATAAAATATATTTTTAGTACTATTAATATTTACCTAAATGAATTTTAGATTCATCATATCTGCTTTCAGGTTCTTTATCTTCTTTAGGATAACCAATAGCTATTACTGAAAATGGAATAATATGTTCTGGAATATTAAAATACTGCCTTAAACTATTTACTCTATCTTCAATTGGGTAAAATCCTAACCATACTGCACCAAGACCCTCAGCAACTGCCTGAAGCAGTATGTTTTGTGTACAGGCAGACAAATCCTGCTGAATCATCGGCATTACAACATTATCCCTTTCAGTATTTCCCAAAACAATAATCAGTTTTTGAGCATTTTCAGCTGGTCTTGCATATCTGCTCATTTTAGAAACAGCTTTTAAATCCTTTTTATCAGATACCACAATGAATTCCCATGGCTGGGAGTTGAAAGCTGAAGGAGCCTGCATTCCTGCTCTGATTAAATTTTTTATTTTATCTGTACTGACTTTCTCATCAGTGAAACTTCTAACGCTCTTTCTTTTAAATATCATGTTCACTGTATCACCTTACTCATTAATTCGCCCATTTCATCATTTTTAAAAGGATAAGTTTTACTGTCCATCAGCATGTGAATTTGGTCTGCATAATTTATAATAATATCCTCATCAGCCAGTATATAATCTCCACCTCTGGTAATTGAAACTACAATACATCCTTTAGGAAAAGGAATATCCTTAATTGGCTTACCTGTATACTTCCAGCCAGAAGGAACAACATATTCCGATAAAATATGCTTTGAATGGTCTTTTATAAAATCATGATTATTTTTAGCCAGTAATCTTTCAAATAAAGACTCATAAATCGGACGGTTATTCAGCAGCATAGGAACAGCATATGCAATAATAGCTACAATCAGCATAGCTACCAGAGATTCTGTTGATCCGCACATTTCAGAAAGCAAAACAACCCCTGTAATCGGAGACCTTACGGTAGCTGCAAAAAATCCTGCCATTGAAATAACAATAAACTTGTATATCAAATAACTTTCAAGACCAAAAATCGGAATTACTACAGAACCAAAAATAGCTCCAATAAATGCTCCTAAAACCAGTAGAGGCAAAAATATTCCCCCAGGAGTTCCTGCTGAAAAAGACACCACTGAAAAGAGATATTTGGCTACAAGTAAAAATATCAAAATACCCAATGACGGAATAGCTACATCAAGCATATCCAGCATGAAATGTCCTCCGTCAAGAATTTCAGGAATAAATAGTGCTACAACACCAGATATTAAAAATACACATATGAATTTAATTTCAAGTGGAATATTAGACATTTTAGCCAATCTGTCATTTGCCCTAATCATTCCAACATTGTAAACATAACCTAAAATACCTAAAAGCAGTCCTAAAACAATCAAAAGCCAGTAAGATGACAGCGGAAGATTATGTAATGGGAAATTCAGAACTGTTGCCTGTCCAAAAAAGGATTTGGATATAAAATCAGCAACAACTGATGCAGTCAGTGCTATAAAAATTAGTGTTTTATCAAAACTATGATTGATTTCTTCAATTATAAAAATCACTCCAGCTAACGGAGCATTAAAAGCAGCTGTAATACCTACAGTTGAACCGGCTAAAATAAGTCTCAGTTCATCTGTTCTTGATTCCTTAAAAATTCTGGAGATTCCTTTTCCGGCCATTCCTCCTATTTGAACAGAAGGACCTTCAGGACCTAAAGACAGACCACCCAGTGCAGTTAAGACTCCAGCACTAATCTTAGCTGTTAAAATTTTCAACCAGTTAGTGTTTAAAAAACCTTTAACCTCTGCATTGATTTGCGGAATACCACTGCCAATACTATCAGGTTCCCATTTTACTAAAAAAGCTGTAAATAATCCTAAAATAGTTAATATGATAAACCATGCTATAATTAAAAAGATATTTCCGTTGATGAATTCCAAAAAATTTCTTAAAATACTTTCTGATGAGTATAAAAGAAATCGATATAAACAAACCATTATTCCGGCAAAAATACCTACAAATATTCCCTGAACAGCCAGTTTGAAAATATGTTTCGGATTATCTACAACTGACCTTAATGTCTTTTGAAGCATTTTCATAGTATAATAATTTATACCTAATAATATTTAAAAAATTAGTTAGATGACCGCCATGTGTTTCCACATTTTGCACATCTGATAAAATTTGTTGGAGCTTCATCTGCAGACCTTGTTTGTACTGTCCACCAGTAACCTTTAGTTCCGCCACATTTATAACATGTAATTGTTGTAGTAGGCAATGCTACATTCTTATTATCAGTAACTATTACTTCTGCTTTAGGATTTGTTTCTCCCTTAACTTCATACTGGTCTTTAACTTCATCAGATAAAGATTTTTCATATCCGCACTTGCATTTTAATTTTTTATTCATAGGAAGTAATATAGCTCCACATTCAGGACAAAATTCCATTACTTAATCACCTTATCTTATTTTATTTAATTGATTGAGTATTTATAATTTATTATGTTTATGCTACTGATAGAATAAGAAAAAAATATTGCTTAATTTTTATGTAAAAATGTTTAAGAAATACTGATAAATTAAAATTTTAAAAAAAAAGAAGTTAAATGTAGAAGGATTAGCCCTCTACCATAATCAGCTTCCCTGACGATGGATCTTTATAGACTTTTCCCAGCTCAGTGAAACCTTGTCCAGAACTTTGAGATGTGTCTGGAGTATCATTTAATTCTTGACCTTGTGTAACTTCTGAAACCTGTTTCATAGATTCCATAACTGCCTGCTTTTGATCTTGGCTCATGTCGGAAAAAATAACGCTTTGCATATTCCAACTAATTACAACAAATATTAAAAAACCTAATGCAAGAACCAGCATTGCATCAACAAGGTTTGTTGTACCTGCCATAGGATCTATGTCATCATCAGAAGATTTTCTCCTTCTTTGTTTTCTTCTAACCATAAAATCACTGTTTATTCATGAAAAAAAGAACTGCATCAGATAACGCATCTAAATCAGAAAGATATTGGTCATACCAACCTCTTCTAATTTTAGAAATAAAATAACATAAAGCACCGGAACCGATACCCACAACAGTAGTATCGAATGCAATAGTTAATGCATCTGCAAGGGTATTTACATCCCCAGCACCTAATGCTGCAAGACCTGGACCTAATGGAATTAAAGTACCCATTAATCCTAAAGTTGGTCCGACACGAGTAATAATATCTGTATTTCTTAAACTTTTATCAATTTTTTCTTCTTCATGTTCAACTAATTTACGAGCTAAAGCTTCTCTAGAATCACTATCTAATGCTTCTGATTTTGCAATCTCAGTTAAAACTTTCTTTTGAGATTTTGGAATATCAGAACCAGATATAACATTCATCAAATCATCAACAGAAGCTGCTGTATTAATTTTAAATATTAAATCCCTTATTTTTCCGACACCTACTTTTTTCATTGATGTGTATTCAGATATGAATCCACCTAAAGCAATAACAGAAACAACAGCAATTATTAATAATAAAACCATTACAGGAATTGTTAAACTTTGAGATATAACATTTAAAGCTCCGCTTAAATATTCTGTACCAGGTATTGAACTCATTTAATATCACCTAATATATTTATTTTAATAAATTATCACTTCTTTTATATAAAACTACACCTACAATCACTAAAGCAACTAAAGCAACTAAAATTAAAATTAAAGATTGAGAATCAATCATAGTTACTCCGCCAAATTGCCCCTGCATTGCTTGGGCAATACTTGGTATTACAATAGCTGACAACAAGAAATAAGCACCTAAAAATAACATGAAATTTCCCAATACAATAGGATAAGGCTTATCTATAAATTTAATGATAGTATTGGATACAAAATAGGTTACAATCATAACAACTAACAATGCTGCTGCAACATATTTACTTAAACCCATAAATGAAAAACCTACAGTAGGCGCTACAATTAAAACAGAAGCAATAATCGCTCCAAAACAACATGGACAAGGAGCAACAACCGCTAAACAGGTAGCAGTAGTTGTATTTTTATCATGAACTTTCCATTCTCTTATAGTAAACAATCCCGCGATAATCATGATAGATGCCATAATTATATAAAAAACAGTATTATAACTATAAATAGCTTCAGTAATCTGTTCAGCAAAGAATGATGCAACATATGTACATAATAAAACACCACCGCCATAACCGACACAGATACATGCAAATAATTTTTTTGACAAGTTAGCAAGACCAGACGCCAAACCAATTTTTATTCCAAATATGATTACGGCAGCCAGTACACCAAATTGCCACATTACACTCATCATATCCATATTTATTTCCTCAATATAATCAATAATACATTAATTACGTATTTACCATTTCTACTTTAAACTATATAAAATTTATTTTAAAAAAATAAGAGAATTGTAAAATTCTCTTTTAAATTTTAATCTACTTTTACTGTATTTCCAACTTCGAAATCATTCCAATATGAAGTAATGATATATTCTCCAGGCATTAATCTTATATTCAATGACGCCATACCTTCATCATCAGTTACTCTGTAATAGAATCTACCATTTATATTAAAGGATATATTTTGCTTAGCTAACGGATTGCCCCGACCGTCTAAGGTCTGCACAGTAAAGTTGCTACCGTCAAGATATTTCATGGAAAGATCACTTGTTACTAAAGTCGGCAATACATTTATATTATTACCTATATCCAGACCGTCAACGATAGTGGTAATTATATAATTTCCAGGTCTTAAAGCAATGCCTAACCTGGCTATACCGTTGCTGTCTGTGGTTTTTTGATAGAATACACCATTAATATTAAATGTAACCTCTTTGTTTATTGCAAGGGTTCCGTCTTTATTGTAAATTTTTACTTCAAAATTAGAATCATTTCTGTAGTACTTGGTTAAATCATTTGACTCAATTAAAGATTTAACAGTTATATTAAATCCTTTACTTTCACCAGTAACTGAATTAATAGCAGTTAAAATATACACATCAGGTCTTAAATTAATATTTAACCTAGCTACACCATTTTCATCTGTTTGACGTGTGTAAAATACACCATTAATGTTAAATGTTACATCAATGTTAGATAACGGTTTGCCATCAGTACCTAAGAAAGTTGCAAAGAATTGAGTTTCATTTTTATACATTTTAACAAGGTCTTTACCTTCAATAGTGGTTTTAACAACAACTTTTGAATAAACAGACATATTGCCGTACATTGTTGTTACATCATATGTTCCAGACATTAGGCCAATTGCCAATGATGCAAATCCATTGGAATCAGTTGTTTTATTGTATTTTTTACCATTTACAGTAAATGTAATGGTTTTATTAGCTATCGGATTTCCAGCACCATCTTTTAAAGTAGCATTAAGTCTTTCTGATCCGCCATAATATTTTTCAAGATCTTCAACTGCTAACTGTATGTTTTCACGTTCTACAACAAGTATCTGATGTAATGCAAGAATAGTTGAACCTGTAGACTGGAAAAATACAGTGTTATTGTCTTTAGTTAAACCAGAGGTGTTGAAAGTATAATAATCAATTGAATTTGAAGTCTTATTCCATACATCACTTTTTATTTCACCATTAAAAACCATGTTTCCTTCATTTTTTTGTCCGCCTGCTGCAAAAACATATAATGTTGAATTAATCATTGAAGTGGAGTCAATGTTAAATTTAGTATAAGCTCCGACATCCAAATTTTTATTATTTGTTTTAGAAAGTAAATCCGCACCTTCACTTATATAAACAGTTTTACTAGCACCATTTTCATTATTAGTTAAAAGTAATAAAGAACTTGGATAAACAGCAGTTAAACCACTTGTTTTATTTAAAGTAAAAGTATTTAATCCTTTATTGATTAAATCTGTAACATTATAAACTGCAAGTCCGTAGCTGTGTTTGCCGTATGCTCCTAAATTAGACTGGTCACGGTAATGGGCAATTGGTGTAATGATTTTATTATTGAAAGTAACTATCCAATCACTTACATCAGCTTGCTTATTCAAATAATCCAGATTCAAATGAAGAAAGTCAAAGTTCATCAAAATCTACAAGTACAACACAATCCAGTATTATAAGCTATGGCGGATCCAACTCTCAAATATCTTCAAGTATTGGTATTGACAGTTCCCAAAATCCGTCCTCTTCAAGCAGTGAAGTTTCAGCTTCTGAACAGGAATCCGGAAAATCTTATGAAGTATCCAAAGACACATCTTCCAGTTCATCTACAAAAGGAGATATGCCAATATCACTGATTATCTGTGTTATTGTAATGGTGCTAATATTCGGTTACGGTTATTATAAACGAAAAAATGAAGAGTAAAACACTAAATTAATAATTTTTTCTTTTTTTCTTTTTTTTATTATTCTTTAATTTCTTTAAAAACCCAAATTTTCACTTATTAATAAATATTAACTTTAATAAAATACTGTTTTTTATTGTAAAAACATCTAAACATTTAAAGCTAATAAGAAACATATATTATTATTAAAAATAAAATGAGGCCAATTTATGTTTTGGAATGAGAAAATCGAATGTATGTCAAGGGAAGAACTTGAAGAACTACAATTAAAAAAGCTTCAAAAAACAGTAAAACTAGCTTTTAACAAAATTCCATATTACAATAAAAAATATACATCATGTGGAGTTTTCCCAGAAGATATTGAAACTTTAAAAGATATTGAAAAACTGCCGTTCATCACAAAAGATGATTTAAGAGAAAGCTATCCTTACGGTCTTTTTGCAGTTGACATGAAAGACATAAAAGAAATACATTCATCTTCAGGAACTACCGGAAAACCTGTAGTATCCGGATACACCAGAAAAGATTTAGATACCTGGGCAGAAACAACTGCAAGAGGATTGGGAATGATGGGTGTTGGTGAAAACGATATTATTCAAAATACCCACGGATACGGATTATTCACAGGAGGATTTGGTGTCCATTACGGATCACATAAAGTTGGAGCAACAATAGTTCCCATATCAACAGGTCAAACCAGAAGACAAATTGAAATAATGAAAGACTTTGGAGTAACCTGTTTAATTGCAACACCGTCATATGGAATTCACTTGGCTGAAGTAGCTGAAGATGACGGAATCAACCCAAGAGACATGAATCTTAAAGCTATCGGATTTGGAGCTGAAATGTGGAGTGAAGAAATCAGACAAAAATTAGAAAATCTCTTTGGAGCACCTGCATACAACATTTACGGACTGACAGAGCTTATGGGACCTGGTGTAGGAGTAGAATGCAGTGCTCAAAAAGGATTGCATATAGCTGAAGATATTTACTATCCTGAAATAATTGATTCCACAACCGGCAAAACATTAGGAGAAAACCAAAAAGGTGAACTTGTATTAACAAACCTTGAAAGAGAAGGAATGCCTATAATCAGATTTAGAACAAAAGACCTGACTTCACTTACCTATGAGCCATGTGAATGTGGAAGAACAAGTGCAAGAATGAGCAGAATAACCGGTAGAGCAGACGATATGATTAAAGTAAAAGGAGTAGCTATATTCCCGTCCCAAATAGAAAAAGCATTACTTAAAGTAGGTGATGTAGAGCCTCATTATTTAATTATAGTTACAAGACCTGGAACTTTAGACCAAATAGAAGTAAAAGTGGAAGCTTCCAAAAACCTTTTCTTTGATGGAGTAAAGGAAATGGTCGATATTCAAAGCAAAATAGCTAAATCTATTGAAAATGAAACCGGAATAAGAGTAAAAGTAACATTAGTTGAACCAAAAAGCCTTCCAAGATATGAAGGAAAAGCTAAAAGAGTTATAGATAAAAGAAATTTACACTAAGGGGATTAAAATGAACAATATGAAAGTAAAACAATTATCAATATTCTTACAAAACAAAAAAGGAAGCTTATATGATGTTCTTGAAACATTATCTGAACATGATATAAATATAAGAGCACTTTCACTTGCAGATACTTCTGATTTTGGTATATTAAGAGTTGTAGTAGATAATCCTCAAAAAGGAGAAAAAATACTTGAAGAAAACTATCTAGTCAAAACAACTGACATAGTAGCTATTGAAATGACAGATTCACCTGGAGGATTATCATCTGTTTTAAAAACTATAAAAGAAAATAACTTAGATTTAGAGTATTTATATGCATTTACTCATGATAAAAAAGATAAAGCAATTTTACTTTTACATACTGATAATTTAAATGCTTTAATAGATGCTTTAATTAAAAATGAAATAGTTATAGTACCTCCAGAGGAAGTCTATAACTTATAAAAAAGGTAAATTTTTTACCTTTTTAATTTTCCTTATCTGCCGGCGGAGTGTAAACACGACTAGCTAATTCACTGTCAAGTGTATACATTAAATCAACAGAATTTTGTGCTCTTTTTACTTTACCTACCAGTTCCATTGCATTTTCTTCTTCTTCAACTTGTTCTTCAACAAACCATTGCAGGAAATTATTGGTAGCATGATCTTTTTCTGTAATAGCAATGTCAACTAAATTATTAATAAGGCCTGTTACAGTTTGTTCATGAGACAATACATGTTCAAATGCAGCTAATGGAGAATCCCATTCAGTTTGAGGTCCTTCAATAGCATCCAATTTAACAGAACCTCCTCTTCTAATTATATAGTCATAGATTTTCATTCCGTGTTCCAATTCTTCTTGAGCTTGTACTCTCATCCAATTTGCAAAACCAGGTAAATCGTCATCTTCAAAATAAGAAGCCATTGACAAATAGAGATATCCTGAATACAATTCTGCATTTACTTGTTTATTTAATTCTAATTCCATATTATTAGAAAGCATATTATCACCTTTACTAAATAATTGGATATATCTATTATATAAAGTTTGAGATTATACGAATAAAAATAAACAAATTATATTAAATTAAAAAATTAAAAAAATATATAAAGTGTGGTAATATGGTTAAATGTGATAACTGCGGAGCATCAATTGAAGAAAGCGACAATTTTTGTATGAATTGTGGAAATAAAATTGAAAAAAACAATGAACATGACATACTTCCATTAGTAACCCTAATCAAATGTCCAAATTGTAAAAAACAGATACTGAATGAATGGAAATACTGTCGTTTTTGCGGATATGACACAAGCCAACCAAGCGGAACATCACTAATTAAAAAAATAGTTGATGATGTTGCTTATAATTCAAATGTTTTAAGATTTTGCACTACCTGCGGTAAAAAATATCATGACGACTCAAGTATCTGTCAAAATTGCGGAAGTGAAATTCCAAAACCAAAAGAAAATTATTTCGGAGACTTGTCTTATGAAAACTTCCAGCTACTCTATATAAACCAGATTCTTATTCCATTATCCGAACATTACAATACAAACTTTAGAAAAATTCTTATAAAAGACCATTTTAACATTTCATATGACGAAGAATCACATATACTGTATTTACTAATTGAATATGCAATACGTAATCCTAATGAAAATATTATCCCTTATTTTGAAAAAATATTAAATGAAACAAAAGAAAATTTTAAAGATATTGAAAAGGCTGTTTTAAATAAAGTAAAACCACAAATAGAGGAATTATTCAATAGTGAAGGGTTGACATTCAAAAACAAAAAACAAATTAGTGCTGCCGAATACCAAACTATTAAAACACCAATTACAACAGATAAACACGGAGGAGGTACAAAAGCACTGGCAACATTTGGTTTCGGACTATTGGGATATGCAGCTTCTTCAGGTGTGAAAACTGAAGTAAAAACTGAGAAAGTTAAAACACAGGATGCTAAATACTGTTATACAACCATCAATATTTCAAAAAAATATGTAGATATTGATATTGCAGTATCCCGAGAAAATAACACTAAAGTTATTCTAAAATGGAGAAATATATCCCTATTTAGCGATGATGACTACTTTGTATTAGATTCCGGAGAAACCTTTAAATGTGTACTTTACAGTGATGAAATTAATGAATTAATCACCTCATCACTTCTTGACGTTGCAGTTACCCACGATTCCAGATTAATTCACAAATACCGTCCAGAAATATTATTAAAAGTACAAAAATTTTTAAATGAGCTAATAAACCGGGAAATTAACAGTTCTAAAATAAATGAATCTTCAAAATCAACTGTTAATCTTGAAAAACTAATTGAAATGTATGACAAAGGATTATTAACCGATGAAGAATTTATTGCTATGAAGAAAAAAATTAATTAAAAAAAGAGGGTTTATTTAACTGCATTAATTACAGTTTTTCCACCCATATAAGGAACTAAAACATCAGGAACTTTAACACTGCCATCTTCCTGCTGATAATTTTCAAGTAAACAGCAGATAGTCCTTTCAGTAGCTATTGCAGTACTATTTAAAGTATGTAATGTTTGTGCATCTCCGGAACCTGCTTTTCCGAAACGTGTTTTAGTTTTTCTTGCCTGATAATCCTTACAGTTGGTACATGAAACTAATTCTCTGTAAGCCTTGGAACCTGGGAACCATGCTTCAAGATCATATTTGACAGCTGCATTATCATTAAGTGCTGAGGACACAATAGCTACTACATGATAATGTAGACCTAATTTCTGATATATTTCTTCAGTTACTTCAAGCAACTTTTTATGAGCATTTTTGGACTCTTCAGGAGTTGTGTAAATAAACTGTTCAATCTTTTCAAACTGATGAACCCTGAATATTCCCAGTGTATCTTTACCGTGAGATCCTGCTTCTTTTCTAAAACAGGTTGAAAGGGCACAGTACTGAATAGGCAAATCTTCAGGAGCGATGATTTCATCTCTGTGAAGTGCCGCTAAAGTCTGTTCTGCAGTAGCTATCAAATATAAATCTTCATCAGCCACTTTGTATAAAGTTTCTTCAAATTCTCCTAATTCAGAAGTTTCTGCAGCCACTTCTCCTTTAACAAAAAACGGAGTTTGAAGTGGAATATAACCTTTAGATTCCAATTCATTTAAAGCAAACTGAATTAAAGCCAAATTAAGATGTAAAATATCCCGTTTTAAATAATAAAACCTTGCACCAGCTATTTGAGCTGCTGTTTTCATATCTGCACCGTCAATTTTTTCAATTAAATCAACATGGTTTAACGGTTCAAAATCAAATTCAGGAATTTCACCGTATTCTTTTACAATTTTATTGTCATCTTCAGTATCAGAAATAGGTACATCCTCATCAATGATATTTCCTACTTTATATCTGTAATCATCACGTAATTTTTTATATTCCTCAATTTTAGGTCCTAATTCCTTAATTTCATTAGCTACTTCTTTAGATTTGGCAATTACTTCTTCCAAATTACCTTCCTGTTTAGCTTTTTTAAATGATTTAGATAATCTGTTTTTTTCAGAACGTAAGAAGTTTAATCTTTTTTCCCCTTCTCTCCATAAAGTATCATATTCAATAACTTTTTCAGCAGTTTCTGTTCCTCTAAATCTTTTTTTCTCAGAATCAAAAATTAATTCCGGATTTTCTCTGAATAATTTTATATCTAACAAATTATGTGTCCCCTAATTAGTTAATCATATTATAATTTATTTTTTTTATTTTTTATATTTAATGATTTCATATATTTAAAGCATAATATATTTTTAAGATAATACTCATTTTAATTACTATATTTTCACATTAACAGAATATTAATTAATATAAATCCAAATTAAATAAAAATAATTAATTTTAAACATCAAAAAAGTTATAATTTGATTATAATATTAAAAATATCTTAAAAGTGACAATAAAAAAAGAAAAAGAAGAGATTAATAAAATCTCTTAAATTAAGATATTATTATTGTATTTCCTGTTTGGAAGTCATTCCAGTAAGATGTAATGATATATTTTCCACTCATTAATCTCATAGTTAATGAAGCAACACCATTATCATTAGTGACTTTATTATAAAACACACCATTTATGTTAAATGTAACATTTTGATTAGCTAATGGTTTACCTTGACCGTCTAATGTCTGTGCAGTAAAGTTACTGCCATCTCCATAAGTCATATTAAGGTCACGAGTAACTAAAGTAGGTAAAACAACTATATTGTTACCTACAGCTAATCCTTCATACATTGTTGTAATAATGTATTCTCCAGGCCTTAAATTAATTGCTAAACTTACTACACCATTTGAATCAGTTGTTTTAGTGTAAAATACACCATTGATGTTGAAAGTTACATTTTTACCTACTGCTAAAGATCCGTTTTTATCATAAATAGTTGCTTGGAATTTGGAAGCGTTTAAGTAATATTTAGTTAAGTCACTTTGTACAATTAAAGATTTTACTGTTATGTTAAATCCTTTTTCTTCACCAGTTACAGGATTGTAAGCAGTTAAAATGTACTCACCAGGTCTTAACATAATACCTAAATCAGCTACACCATCTTTATCAGTCTTTTTAGTGTAGAACACACCATGAATATTAAATTTAACAGTAGTATTAGCTAATGCTTTTCCTGTGCTGTCAGTGAACTTAACATAGAATCTAGTATCATTTTGATACATTTTAACTAAATCTTCACTTATAACAGTCGGATTAATAGTTACAGTAACATTCTTGGATATTTTACTGTATACCTCAGATTCATTATATGACACAGTTGCTGTATATACTTTAGAATCTAAATTAAGTCCCATAGAAACAGTACCATTATCATCAGTAGTTTTAGCATAAGTTTTACCATTAATAGTAAAATATATAATATCATTAACAATTGGCCTACCTTGGTAATCTGTTAATTTAGCAACTAAACGAGTTCCATCATGATAAATCATTACAACATCATCAACATATAAGTTTACATCCATATTTGGAATTACGGTTATGTTTCCTTTTTTAGTCATGGAAACATATTTAGCATCACCAGAGTAAGTTGTAGTGATATTATAATCTCCAACATCTAATCCAGGAATATTTACTTTTGCAGTTCCATTAATTATGTTTGCAGTGTATTTTTTACCTTCGATTTCAACAGTAACAGTACCTTCTGCATCTTTAGGTAAATCCACACCAACAGTAGAATTTACTCCCTCTTTAAATTCAGGAACAGTGACATCCATATTATAATCAGATATTTTCAATACAGTAAATTTAGTTGTGTTTTGAGCACTATTATAATTGTTATCACCTATATATTTAACAAATACATCATAAGTGCCTGCTTTAAGTCCGCCTATTACTTTAATTGTCTGACCTTCATTAATAGCTACTGTATAGTTCTGATTATCAAGTGTAATAATTACATTGCCCGTAGCATCACTATCTAAATTAACAATAATAGTTGCATTTTCACCAACTTTAATATCTTCAACATTAATGGCAATTGTAGAATCTATTTTATTAATTTTAAAGCCACCAGAAATATTAGTTCCATTATAGTTATCATTTCCAGCCCATGTAGCACTGAAATTATACAATCCAGCAGGCAGCTTATCAGCAGAAACATTTCCCTTACCGTTAATAACTACTACAGAATAATTTTTATTATTAATTGTTACAATTACATTACCAGTTAAATTAGTATTATTTACACCATTTAAAGTAGCATAAATAGTTAAATTTTCACCATAGTTAACATCTTTAATAAATACATTAAGATTTGGATTAGCTTTAATAACATTTACAGTATGGAAAACTTCAACTGCTTCATATTTATTATTGCCCCGATATCCAATTTTAATATATTGAATACCTGCTTCTAAACCGGTCATATTCCATAATGATACGCCTTCATCGTCAATTTTAACATAATAATAAATTTCACCAACAGACATCAGCACCCAACTAGGATTAGCATCTTTAGGTAATTCAACTTTAACAGTTAAATTTTCACCAAAGATTATACTATCCTCAGCAATTACATTCATTTTAGGCTTTTCTTTAGATACAACAGTATTATTCCCCTCATACTTAAAAATAGCATCATTACTGTTTTTATTTTCTAAAAATTCTTTATTTTTTCCATCATATAACACATTAGAAGCATCATTTAAATTTTTCCCATTTTCACTGTTATTATATTCCAAGTATTTTCCATCAATTATGTGAAACTCATTATTTACTGTGTCATTAACTATACTGGAAGTTACATTTTCAGCATTAACTGCCGAAATAGATATTATGAATAAAATCATAGTTGAAATTATTAAAATTTTACTTTTAAGCATTTCTCTACCTCCCAAAATAATAAAAAAATATTATTTATCAATATAATTATCTCTTTAAAAAATGTAGAAATAAATATCGTAAAAAACATGAATAAAAAAATATCATAAAACAATCTTATTATACAAACAAATGTATAGGCATTTAAATATTTATATATTGTTAAAAATAATAGTATTTGGATTTAAAAAAGTAAAAGAGATATTATAAATTTATTCTAAAAATGATTTGAAAAATTTTTCAAATTCCTCATCATCCATAGGTTCCGGTGTTGTGAAAACGTTATTCTCCATAATATTTGTAGCTAAGGCTTCATATTCACTAGCTTCCTTAGATTCAGGGTATTTTTCTACAACGGTTTTTGCATCTAATTCACTTTCCTGAATTAAATTGCTTCTATTAATAGTTCCAATAATACGAGTTCCTATCTTTGATGCAAATTCGCTGACAATTTCCTTTTCATGGTCAACATTTCTGCAGTTGCAGATTATTCCGCTTAAATTTCCTTTAAGTTTTTTAATTCCTTTAACAATATTATTGGCCGCATATAATGACATGTATTCCCCGGAAGTTACAATTATTACTTCATCAGCATACTTTTCACGTAAAGGCACTGAAAAACCTCCGCAAACAACATCTCCAAGTACATCATAAATGACTACATCCAAATCCTTATCAAAAACACCTAAGTTTTCAAGTCTTTTCATAGCTACTATTACACCGCGTCCGGCACAGCCAACACCAGGTTCAGGACCTCCACTTTCAACACATAAAATATCATTGTATCCTTTTACAATAATATCCTCTTCACTGGGTTTTCTGTTATTTTTAAGTGTATCCACAACTGTCGGGATTCTTCTACCGCACAATGTACGTGTTGTATCAGCTTTCGGATCACATCCAATAACCAGACAGTTTAAATCATTATTTGCATAAACTGCAGATAAATTAGCTACTGTTGTACTTTTTCCAATTCCGCCTTTTCCATAAATAGCTATCTTTTTAATCATTTAATTTCTCCTTTTATGTATTATTCTTAGACCTGATGAGATAATTGCACATACTGTAATAAATATGCATAACATTAAATTTATAATTATAGGAATTTTAAAGAAGTTAAATAAAACAATTATTCCCGGAAGAGCATAAAACATTAAAGCCACTAAAGTTCCAAACTTTTCATATTCTAAACCTTCAGAGCTTGTTTTGAAAAACTCCATTAATTTCAGGGTTATTATAATCAAAAACCAAAACGGCAGTAAATTTACATAACACAATGCAAAAGAGCTTAACATGATAAATACAAAATCTGATAAAACATCTACCTTTGCCCCTTTGTTTTTATTATCTATTTTGTATCTTCGAGCCAATTTTCCATCTAAAACATCACTTAAAATAGCAAAAAAGTAAATGACAAATATAATTATCAGATTACCATTTAAATAAAAAACACTGCAGGCAAATAAAATTCCAAAAATTATTCGAGATAAACTTAAACTATCAACCAAATGCCTTTTATTCATAGATATCTACCTTTCAACAAGTTTATAAATAAAATCATTAGCTCTTACTTTTGTCGGAATAGCTACCCCTACATTATTGCCTCTTTCAACTTTTTTGACATTTTTGCCGTCAATCTGCATTGAATCAATTTTATGTTTTATGGAGCCGGTAGTTTTTCCCTGTATTAAAATTTCATCTCCAACAGCCAGATCATCCCATACTTTAAGTTCTGCAACTTTTACCCTGTTAAAATAGTTAACAACCTGACCAATATCTTTTTTAATGAATTTTGACTGATTATTTTCACTTGTTTCATATGGTGTATTAAAGTAAAATCCAGTATCAAATCCACGGTTAAATACACTTTTAAGCTCTTCTATCCATTGAGGATTTATTTTGTACTCCTTAGGATTTTCATAATATTTATCAATAGCCTGTCTATAAACATTAGTTACCATTGCACCATAATCAGGACTTCTTGCTCTTCCCTCTATTTTAAATGAATCAATTCCTGCTTTAATCAGCTCAGGAACATGTTCTATCATCATCATATCCCTTGGTGAAAAAAAGTTAGTTCTATAACTGCCATCATATGATTTTGATATTACAAATGATTCCTCATTAACTTCCGACAGATTTATTACGCTGTCGTTGTTGTCTTCTTCAAAAGTCAGTGTCCAGTTTTTACGGCATGGCTGCAAACAGTCTCCACAGTTCGCACTGCGGCCATACAAACCTGAACTTAAAAAACATCTGCCGGATATTGCCATACACATTGCACCATGTATGAACACTTCTGTTTCAATCGGAGATTTTTTAACTGTTTTTTTAATATCTTCCAAACTAAGTTCCCTTGATAAAATAGCTCTTTTAGCACCTAACTTCTTAAGTGTTTTCAGCATGAAGGAATTGGAAGTATTTTCCTGAACACTTATATGTGCTTCAAGTCCGTTATCTACAACATCCTCTATTAATCCTATATCAGATAAAATAATTCCATCAATTTCAGATGCTGCAATTTCTTCTAAATTATTTTTTAATTCTACAGCCCTATCTTCGTTTAAAATAACATTGCTGCATAAATAAGTTTTGGCTGAATATTGTTTAGCAATTTTAGAAACTTCAGATAAATCATTAAGAGAAAAATTTTTAGCATTTGCCCGCATATTAAAGTCATCAAGACCAAAATAAGTGGCATCTGCTCCGTTTTCTAAAACTGCTCTAAGGGAAATAAAGTTTCCTGCAGGAGATAATAATTCAACCATAATATCTTAAGGTTTATAGTATGTTTCAGCTTCAATATCATCAGGAAGCTCTGTTGGATAACATTCATTTAAACAACCTAAGCATAAATCTTCTTTAGGCATTCCAATAGCTTTTACCAATGATTCCAAACTGATATATCCTAAGGTATCAATATCCAATTGCTGTCTTATCTCTTCAATAGAATAATTAGCTGCAATCAATTCTTTTTTACTGGCCATAGCTACTCCATAAAAACAAGGAGCTACAACTGGAGGACATCCCACTAAAAAGTGTATTTCAGCAGGTTCCGCTTCTTTTACAAAATCAATTAAAGATTTGGAAGTTGTTCCACGAACAATGCTGTCATCAATTAAAACTATTTTTTTACCTTTAATAGCTTCTTTAATTGGATTCAATTTTAGTCTGACAGCCAGTTCACGTTCTTCCTGTGTAGGCATAATAAAAGTTCTTCCAACATATCTGTTTTTAATTAAACCTTCACCATAAGTAATTCCGGAAGCTCTTGAATATCCGATAGCTGCAGGAATTGAAGAATCAGGTACAGGGATAATTACATCAGCATCAATTGGAAATTGTTCATATAACTGTTTTCCAATGTTTAGTCTTGTCTGATATACATTAACTTCATCAATTGTACTGTCAGGTCTTGCAAAGTAAACATATTCAAACATACAATGAGCAAGAGAAGTTGTATCAGCCAGTTCCAACATGTAACTTTGAATTTCATTATTTTCAAAATATATAACTTCTCCAGGTTTTACATCCCTTATGAATTTAGCATTAATTACATCAAAAGCAACAGTTTCAGAAGCTATGATAAAATCATCTCCTCTTTTAGCTATTGCTAAAGGTTTCATTCCGGCAGGATCACGAACTCCATATAAATCACCATTAACAAGTATAGTTAATGCATATGATCCAACTAATTTTTTAGAAACTGCTTCAATGGATTCTATAATACTTTTACCATTAGAATAATGCTCTTTTCTTAACATGTAACAAATTACTTCAGAATCAGCACCTGATTTAAACTCATAACCTTCACGAATAAGCTCACGCCTTAACTCATCAGAGTTTACAATATCTCCATTATGAGCCATAGCTATAAATCCATCATCAAAATCAGTTACAAAAGGTTGTGAATTTTCAAGTTTAGATTCACCAGTAGTTGAATATCTTACATGCCCAATAGCCATATTTCCCTGAAGATTATTAATTTCATAATCTTTAAAAACATCAGTCACTAAGCCCATACCGCAGTAATAATTTAATCCTTTATCTGGACTAAAAGTAGCCATTCCTGCAGATTCCTGACCTCTATGCTGAAGAGCATATAAACAATAATAAATCAAAGAAGAAACATCCTTAGAATCATCTACAGAATGTATTCCCACAACACCACATTTATCTTGCATTTCTCCTTGCATTGACAATCTCCCATATATCATATAATTATTAATTATAAACTTTCTTTTTATTAGTATAAAATTATAGTGATTTAATCCCAAAAATTCTCAAAATTATTTGAGATATCATAATCATCTTCAACTTCTGAAGTTTTATTTAAATCTCGTTTCAAGTCTTCTTCATCATTTCCAACAAATATTAAAGCTGTTTTGATAATTTTCAGCCAGTCTATTGCGTCCTGTCTTGATTGGGCACCAATATAACCCTGACCAACAATAATATTCTCCGGTTTAAACTTATTTGTAGCTATTGTAACTTTTTTTGCATCTGCAAGGTCTTCTCTAAAAGCTTCCTGCCACAAATCATTCAAATTATAAATTTCAAGGAATTCCTTAGAGTAAATATCCTCATAACGAGACTTGAAAGCGGTAAAATCAGATTTTAAATCATCAATAGTTTCTTGCAATTCCTTATTTTTTAAAGATACATCATCATAATCTTCAATGAGTTTATTGTAATCATCAAGTAAGCTATTGTATTTATGAGTTAATTTTAATAATTTATTTTCTAAAGTATGAACATTAACTAAATTTAAAGAATAAGATAAAGCTGCACGTATAATGGAATTCAGTATTTCATCAGCAGCCAAATTTGAGTCAATAGTTTCATTTTTAATAATGTTATTATAATCGAATAAACCGACATGATTAAAATCAGTTTTTAAATCATTGAAAAGTAAATTGTAATTCTCATCCTGGCCATAACCTCCAATGAGAATAATATCTCCACCGTTAGCTACTTTTTTTGCTATTTCAAAATTATTTGTAGGGATAATTGAAGAAACAATTATATTATAATCCCTTTCAAGCTGAGTATTATCTACAGATTTAGATACAACTTCAGCAATATCCAATCCAGATACAATTATACGTACATCAACTTTTGAAATTACGCTATTTTCATTTTCCATAGCTATAACCTAGTCTTGATATATTTTTTTATGCCAGTTCCAAGCAGATTCAACAATAGTTTCCAAATCATACTGAGGAGTCCAACCTAATTTATCTTTAATTTTTGTTGCATCAGCAATTAAAATATCAGGATCTCCTTCACGGCGTTCATCTAATTTAACTGCAAATTCTTTTCCAGTTACTTTTTTAACCATGTCAATTACTTCTTTAACAGAAAATCCTTTTCCATTACCTAAATTAAATACATTAGATTCATTTTCATTGCATAAATATTCATAAGCGTCAATGTGAGCTTTAGCTAAATCATTAACATGAATATAATCACGAACACATGTTCCATCTGGAGTATTATAATCGGTTCCAAAAATAGAAATGGAATCTCTTCTTCCAATAGCTGCATCTAACACTAAAGGAATCAAATGAGTTTCCGGTTCGTGCAGTTCTCCAATTTCACAATCAAAATCACAACCTGCTGCATTGAAATATCTTAAAGCCACATAATTAAAATCTCCTTTTGCAGCTTCACGTTCCAGTGCCTTTTCAGTTATGAATTTGGAATGACCGTATGGATTAATCGGTTTTAATTCCTGGTCTTCTGTAATAGGAACCTTTTCAGGATTTCCATATACAGCAGCAGTAGATGAGAGAATAAACTTATTAACTCCAAATTCCCTCATTATTTGTAAAAGATTAATTGTATTTTTATAATTATTTTTAAAATATTTTTGAGGTAATTCAACAGATTCAGCGACTGATGAAAAGGCTCCGAAGTGCAAAACTCCATCAATATCGTACTTTTCAAAAACTTCCCTTAAATCTTTACTTCCAAAGTCATAGTTTTCAAAATGTCCCCATTTAACAAAGTTTTCATAACCTTTAGAAAGATTATCAACAACAACAGTTTCATAACCTGCCTGATTTAGGGCTTTATTAGTATGAGCACCTATGTAACCTGCTCCACCAGTAACTAGAATCATAAAATCACCTTAAATAAATTTACCTAATTTCAATAAAGCTTTAGGAGATACTTTTACTAAAGCTTTAACAAGTTCAGTAGTTGAAATTTTCTCAAAGTTAACATCCTGGAATGCATGAGCAATATTGTCAAATTCTTCATCAGATAAAGTTAACATATACTCCTGAACTTTTTTGTATTTGTCAATTTCATGAGATAAATCATCACGGGTTATTTTATCGTATTTTTTAAGGAATTTTTTAGAATGGTCTCCTTCTTTAATAGCTTCAGCAGCTACCTGACCAGCATACATTCCTCCAGTCATACCGCTTATGATTCCTCCACCGGTTAATGGGTTTACCTGACCTGCTGCATCTCCACAAACCAAAATGTTATCATCATACATTTTTTTAGGCATTCCTCCAACAGGATCTCCACCAACATTTAATTCAACAGCCTGAGCATTTTTAGTTGCAGGACATTTAGCTATAAAATCATCCAAATATTCAATAGCTGGTTTTGTTGCTTTATGCTGGAGAATAGCTAAACCTACATTAGCTATGTCATCACCTTTAGGGAAAATCCACACATATCCACCAGGTGCACATGACCCGAAATAGAATTCAATGACTGCTTCTCTGTCAAATTCAACATTTACCATTTCATATTGAACTCCGGATCCCATTTCTTTAGCTTTTGCACTGCCTTTAAGACCTGCCCATCTTGCAACATGACCTTCAGGACCGTCTGCAGCAATTACTATTTTAGCTTTAATTTCTTCAGTTTTACCCATAGATTCTGTAGAAACAATAAAGCCATCTTCAATTTTATCCATTCCAGTAGCTAAAGTTTTGATTCTGATTTCAGCTCCTGCTCTTGCAGCATCCATAGCCATATGTTTATCAAATACTTTTCTTTCAAGAATGTAACCTGCTTCAGGCAATTCAATTTCTTCTTCTGTTAACCAAACATCAGTTCCATCAGGAGAAGTAAGTCTTACACCATCAATTTCTTTAGTAATCCAGCGTGGGCTTGGTTCAATACCAAGTTTTGCAAGACCTTTTTTAGAAACACCTTCAGCACATCTTTTTGGAGCACCAATTTCAGATCTTTTATCAAGTAAAATGACTTTTGCCCCACCAAGAGCTGCATGTTTTGCTGCTGAAGAACCTGCTGGTCCTCCACCTATTACTAATACATCAGTTTCAATCATAGAATAATCTCCTTAATCTTCTTTCTCCAAAGCATTAATAGGACAAGCATCAACGCATGTACTACATTCTCTACACTCACTTTCATCAAATACTAAGCTATACTCCTTAACTTGTATTAAATTTCTCGGACAAACTCCTGCACATTCTCCACAGAATGAACACCAATCTTTTACAATCATAAATTAAAAGTCTCCTTTTTTATAAAAAACTAAAATAGTTTATGTTATGAATACTAAGTTCGTTATAATATTTAAACTCTTTTATACAACTTTTTACCTAACTAAAACAACCGGAACATCAGAAGTTCTTAAAAGCCTTTCACTAACAGAACCTATTTGATTTTGAGATACTTCATTTTCTTCAAAAGAAACAAATCTTTTATCATCTGAACCTAATGCATGGATAACAACCAAATCAGCATGTGCCTGATTAATGATAAATTTCATATCTCTTAAAGCATCAGCAGTTAATAAATGCTCAACAGTATCTATTCCTTCATCATTAGCCTTTTTAGTAACTTTTGCCAGAATTTTATTTCCATTATCTTCTGATTCACCATAGTTACTAAAAGAGAATTCCTCCAGAACATGAATGGCAGCTATTTTAGAATCAAATTTCTTAGCTATTTCAATAGCTACATCAGCAGCCTTATACCCATATTCAGATCCGTCAACAGGAACAGCAATAATATCAAACATTTAATTATTCTCCTTTAAATAGTCAGCATGACATAAGTTAATAAAGTTATCAACAGCTTTATCAACATCTTCACTATCATCTACTATTTTACCGTCTTCCATAAGAAGAGTTCTGTTACTTACTTCCTTAACAAAGTCAGTATTGTGTGAAATCATTATGACAGTGATGTTATATTCTTTAGATATTTTTTTAAGGGAATTAGCCACAATTCTTAAAGTAATCGGGTCTAAATCTCCAAACGGTTCATCTAAAAGTAAGAATTCAGGTTTTGAAATTAAAATTAAAGCAAGCATTACCCTAACTTCCTGACCACCAGATAATTCATATGATTTTCTATATAAAATATCCAAAGGCAAATCAAGCAATTCAAAAATATCTTTTACTGCCTCTTTAGTAGCTGTTTCAGGGAATTTAGGGAATAAATCTTCTAAAATATCAGGCATCAAACCTATTTTAGCTAAAAGGTCTCTTGCTTCACTTTCAGGCAAGTCAATTAAAGCATAAAGTGAGTCCAGCAATTCTTCACCTAATCCTAATTTTTCAGCTTTTTTCCTTGCTTGTTTTACAACATCCTGATTTTTATAACCTAAACGGGTAGCTAACTGGCTTAAAACAGTTGAATAATAACTTAAGGCAAATTCCTGATACATAAAACCTAATTTTCTTCTTACATCCATACGCTGCATACTTGGCATTGAAATATCTACCCAGTCACCATCCAGTTCATAAACAACTTTCCCTTTATCAGGCAATTCCAAATCAGCCAACATTCTAAGCAAAACTGTTTTACCTGCTCCACTAGGGCCAATAAGACTTATAATATTTTCCTTTTTAACATCAAAGTTTATATCCTTAATTTGTAGAACTTCTCCCCCAGAGAATAAATAGAATCTTTTATAGATATCCTCTACTTTAATAACAGTTTCATCAGTTGAAATGTTTTCAATATCTTCAGGTTCTTCCATTTCACTTAAAAACTCATCAATAATCTCATCAGGATTGCCGTCTTTTTTAATTTCACCATTTTCAAGCAAAATAACTCTATCAGCCAAATATCTTTGAATTTCAGGTAAATGAGAGACAACAACAACTGTAATATTTAACTCTTTATTGATTTTTTTAACAGCATCAAGAATTTCTTGTTTTGTTTTAGGGCATGCCATTGTAGCTGGTTCATCAAGAAGCAATACTTTTGGCTGTTTTGCAAGTTGTCTAGCTATAATCAATCTTTGTTTTTCACCACCACTTAACACAGCAGCATAATGATTAGCCTTATCAGTTAGAGAAACCATATCCAGTATCTTATCTGCCTCATCACCAAATTCACTTTCAGCTACATTAAAATCAGTACTTTCTTCATCAAAATATTTACGGGCATATAATTTCCTTAAAACATTTTCACGGACTGTTTCAGGCCATATACCAAATGATCTTTGAAGATGAATAGCTGTTTCTTTTTTAAGTTGATTATAATAAAATTGAGAATCACCTGCACGAACAGTTACATCACTAACTGTTATGCTTCCTTCATCAAGTTCTTCAACTCCTCTAAGCAATCTTAAAAGAGTAGTTTTACCAGAACCACTTCTTCCCATTATTCCAAGGATTTCCCCTTCTTTAACTTCAAAACTGATATTTTTAATTCCGATAACTTTATCCTTGTTATCTAATTCATATGTTTTACTAATATTGTCAACTTTAATCATGTTTTATGCCCCAACAATAATATAGATAATTTTATAATTGAAGCTATATATATTTTAATTAAATATATTTTAAAATAAGTGATTAAAATGACTAACAGCAACAAAATTCAAGAATATATTGACACTTTAGAAAATGACAAACTAATGATTGAAACACATTTTGCAAATATTGAAAGAATACTAAAGGATAATGATGATTTAAACCAGGAAAAAGTAATTGCTTTATTATCCAACTTCAATACATTCAATATACAATATGATCAGTTATGCCATGATTTAATTGCATTTATAAAAATATTCCAACCAGATAAAGAAGAAATAAGAATATACAAAACTGAAGAACTTATTGAATTGTTAGAAGCTAAAGTTAATGAAGTTTCAAACTAATAATTATAATTGATAACCACACTGCCGGTTGAACTAGTAGTTGAGTTTTCAGCTACTACATTACCATTTTTAAGAAGTTCTATTTTAAGTTCATTGGAACTGCCGTCTGATTTTTCAATTACCATTGTTACTTTGTCCCATGGTGCGCAGTCTAAATTGTATGATTCATCTCCACGACCTGATACTTCGCGGATATAATTTGGATCTCCCACTTTACCGGACCAGGTTCCATTGTAAATTATATGTGCCTGATAAGGATAATTGGAACCTTCCTGTACTTTTTCATCAGCGGAAATAACATTTAATGAACTTTTGTTATCAGGCTGAGTTGAGTTATAAATAAATGAAAATAATAATAAAGCTATTACCACAATTCCTAAAACAATAGCTATTTTTTTACCTGTGCTAATATTCCATCCGTTGTCTTTTTTATTATTTGAATTAGCAGTTTGTGGATTTTTAATCGGATATGTACAATTTTCACAATATACTGAAATATCGTTATTTTCATATCCACATCTTGGACACTTAACCATAGTATCTAATTCCCAATAAATTGTTTTTACTGTATTAAACTTATTAAAATTCATCATATTTAAATCTAATTGAAAAAAAATAGAATTTTATAAAAAATCAAATAAAGATGATTAATGATAATATTCATAAACATTAGTGGCTACTTTCTCATTCATGCCCTTTATTTTAGCCAATTCTTCGACAGAAGCATTTTTAACCTTATCCATAGTTCCAAATTCCTTTAAAATATTGATTTTACGTTTTTTACCAATACCTGGAATATCATCCAATGAAGATTCGCTTATATTATCGCTTCTTAATTTTCTGTGATAAGTAATTGCAAATCTGTGAGATTCATCTCTAACCTGCTGAAGCAAATGCAAAGCCTTATTAGTTTTAGGAATAATAATTGGTCTTTTAGAATTAGGAATATAAATTTCTTCAAATTCCTTAGCCAGTCCAATAATAGGAATATGGGCTAAATTAAGCTCATCCAAAACTTCACAGGCCATACCTAACTGACCTTTACCTCCGTCAATAACAATCAAATCAGGTTCTTCATCTGTGTCAATCATTTTTAGACGGCGTGTTAACAATTCTTTCATCATAGCAAAATCATTAGGTCCTGGAGTTTCAATTTTAAAACGTTTATATTTCTTTTTATTTGGTTTTGCATCTTTAAAAGAAACTTTTGAACCAACAGCAAATTTACCTGAAATATTACTTATATCATAACCTTCAATAATTCTCGGAAGTTTATCAAGCTTCAGATATTTTTTAAGCTCAATTAATGAATTTTCCATAGCTTTCTTCTGATGTTTGATAATTTCGGCATTTTTTTGAGCCATATTGACAAGTCTAAGCTTTACACCTTTCATAGGCACTTTAATATAAACTTTATTGCCCCTTAAATCACTTAACCACTCTTCAAGCAGTTCAGTATCATCAATAGGTTCATTTAAAAGAATCTGTTTTGGAATATGACGATTGAATCCATAATACTGCTGAATAAATGCAAATAATATTTCAGAATTTGATTCATACTGTGATCCGCTCATTAAAAAGTCATCACGTCCAACAATTTTACCGTTTCTGATAGGCATTATAATAACTACAACTTCATTATCATTAGGAGCAATAGCTATTACATCCTGGTCTAAATCATCATCAACCAAATCAACAAACTGTTTTTCCATAATCTCTTCAATGGAAGTTATCTGATCTCTTAAAACAGCGGCTTTTTCAAATTGTTCATTTTCAGCTGCTTCAGCCATTTCCTTTTTAAGATTTTTAACAATAACAGAATATTTTCCCTGAAAGAACAAATCAATCTTATTGATTATTTCATCGTACTCCTCTTTTGAAATTTCACCGGAACACGGAGCGTAGCATAAATCAATCTGAGAATTCAGACATGGTCCATCCATATTTCTGCAGGTCCTAATTTTAAACAATGATTTTAAGAATTTTACAGTTTTTTTAACAGAAGTTACATCTGTAAACGGACCGTAATATATTCCGTTTTTTGTAATGTTTCTTGTTATAATCAGCCTAGGATATTTCTCATTTGTAATTTTGACATAAGGATATCTCTTATCATCCTTAAGCTGCACATTATACCTTGGACGATGTTTTTTAATAAGAGTGGCTTCTAATATAAGAGCTTCTTTTTCAGAATTAGTTACAATATACTCCAAACTGTCAAAATGACTCATTAAAATTTGAGTTTTAGGCCTGTCCAGTTTTTCTCTAAAATAAGACCTGACTCGATTAATAAGATTTTTAGCTTTGCCAATGTAGATAATTTCATCATTGGCGTCCCTCATTATGTAAACACCTGGTTTTTTAGGTAAATTTTCTGGAGATTTAACTTTTGTTGACATGATTCTACACTATTTTAACTCAACAATATCATTATCCAACTTGACTCTATTATCAGCTATCATCAAATCCAAAACACTGTTGATTTTATTAGCTGTCTTTTTAGAAGTTGATTTAAATCCAAAATTCCTTGAAACTTCTTTCGGCAGGGATTTTGCAGACAGTGACTGTTTATGAACTAAAATTCTTTCAATATTTTTAGCTATTTCCTCATCAGAAATTAAATCAATATTAGGTTTATGCCTTTTTCTGATACTTACGTCATTACTTGCAGAATCATATAAAAAGTCACCAATTTTAATAATGTTTCCGGCATCTTCAGATGCACTAATAGCTCCATTAACTGCCTTTTTCAAATTAGCACCAGCTCTTTTTATATTGCAGCTGTCCTTAACCCTTTTAATAACTTCACTGATGTGAACCGGACCTTCCACTTCCACAATTTTATCAATAGACTTAGCTACTTCCCCATTAGACTTTTTAAACAGATCTTCCTGTGATGTTAAACCAATATCTTCAGCCTGCTTATACTCTACAATTTCATCCTTAAGTTTAACTTTTCCCGGAAGTTTCTTGTCATCAAATGCTTTTAATGTATTGTTATTTTTAAATCTCTCTTTTTCAATTTCAGCATAGTCTTCATTAGCTGTTTGAATAATGTCCTCCAAAGCCTGATCCTGGATTTGCTGCCTTCTTTTTTCTTCATGAATAGGAATGATAACATTTTCATCACTGGCTATTTCTTTTTTAAGTGCTTCCATTAACTTTTCCTGTTCATATCTTTTTTCTTCAGCTTCGGCAAAAGTCAATTCTTCTGTTTCATCCTGGGAAAACACATATTCATCTTCATCATGTTCAGGGGTTATGTAATCATTTGGATCATACTCTTCAGTTCTGTCAATTACAGCTACATATTCAGCAGGTGTTGGATTTTCAATTTCTTTTAATGATTTATTAATGTATTTTACTTCGTTTTTTAAATCAACAAGAGAATCTTTAACAGATTTGTTTTTACTGTCATTTGTTTTATGGTAAACATTGTTCTTTTTAAGAGGGTTAGTAATGCCACTTACTCCCTGATAATAACCATTTTGATTAACTGATGTAGATGTAGCTGATGTTTCCTGTGAAATATTGTCATCTTGTTGAGCATATTGATTTTCATCATCATAATCTTGATAATAATCTTCATCAATGATATTTGCTTCACTGTCTTTTTCATTATTAACATCTGAAATTACTTCTTCAAAAGCATTTGCCACAATATTAGAAGCTACATTATGAATATCTTCATCATCCAAATCCACATTAGACTTAAATTTCAGATTTTCATATAATTTTTCCTCGTCCTCTTGTGAATTTTCATCAACAATTTCAGGTTCTACAACATATTTATCTTTAGGAGTTGGCCTATGTAACTTAGGATTTTCATTCTCCATTATTTCACCACCTACGGTTTCAATTTCCTCTTCTTCCAATTTAGATTTACCAATAATCGCACTAGCTATTGTTCCATGTTCTTTGTTTTCCAGTCTTTCATTATCAAAGAAAATACTCTTAATAGAACTGTTTTTAGATTTATTATCATTTGATTCTACAGAATCTGCTTCCTCATCAGAACTTAATTGAGATTTAATTTCTTCCGAATTGCTTTCTAATTTAATGTCATTTTCAGATTTTGAAGTGTTTGATTCATCATCTTTAGATTTTATATCCTCATTATCAATGTTTTTATCCTTAGATTTTACCTCTTTCGCTTTTTCTTCGGGTTTTGAATCTGCAGCATCCTTTTTAAGATTTAATTCATTCTCATGTTCAATATTTTTACTAAATTTAATATCATCCATTCCAGTGTTTTCCTGCATATTTTTCTTTTTAGATTTGAAAATTGAACTAATACCAAAACCTTTTGATAAAGAAGATTTCTTTTTAGATTTGTCTTCGTCTTTAATAGATTTATTTTTATTATTTGAAGATTTTTGATAAGTTTTTTCTTTAGATTCGAATGAATCTTCTTTTTTAGATTTTAAAGAATCATTATTAACTTCATAACCGCCATCTTCAGGAGAAACAACATCAACATCAGAAACTACATCCTCACTAAACTCTGATTCATCATCTTCAATAGGAATAATTTCAACATCATCATAATCCATTTTTTCCCTAAATTCAGAACTGTCATCTTCAGGAGAAACAACCTCAACATCAGAAACTGCGTTCTCATTAAATTCAGAACTGTAATCTTTAGAAGAAACAATCTCAATATTCTCATCATTATCAATATCAGAAACCACATCCTCACTAAACTCTGATTCATCATCATTTTCTTCAGACAAATAATCATCAACATTATCGAAATCAGTTTTATTTTCACCAGAGTCCAAATCATCTTCAGGAGGGATGACTTCTATATTTTCATCTTCCCCAATATCAGGAGTTGATTTTTCATTTTCTTTTTGCTCTTCAAGCTCTTTTTGTTTTGCAATACGCAATTCTTCAGCTAATTTTTCAGCTTCTTTTTTCCTTTTTTCAGCCAGTTTTTTAGCTTCTTCTGATTTACGTTTTTCTTCTTCACGGGTTTCTCTAATAGCTACTTCAACAGCTTCAAGTAATCTTTTACGTCCTAAATCCCTATTCCTATACCAGTCTGTAGACCATAAATGGTAAAGTTTCCATCCAAGACCTTTTAGGACTTGTTCCCTTAACCTGTCCCTGTCTCCAGCTACTTTACTTGATGCATACATTTTTCCATCAGTTGTAATTCCCAAAATATATTTTCCAGGATTTTCATCATCAACAATAGCCAAATCCACTCTAAATCCTGCACATCCAATTTGTTTATCTACTGTGTAACCATTTTCAGCCAGGAAACTGGCTATTGCATCTTCAAACGGTTCACTGGATTGCTGAGTTATTTGTGATGCTCCCAATGTCAAGTTTTCAGCATATGACAGGAATTCTTTTAGAGCTTTTACACCATATGGCGGATTGGCTGTTAAATGCATATCATAAGCCTTGAAGTTGGAAAATACTACACATTTTTCCCTTGCACGTGTAATTAATACATTTAACCTTCTTTCCCCACCATCCTGATTTAACGGACCGAAATTTAGAGACATTTTTCCTGCTTGGTCATAACCATATCCTACACTTATTAGGATAACATCCCTTTCATCCCCCTGTATTGTTTCAAGGTTTTTAACAAAGAAACGTTCATCCTTATTTTCTGAGAATAATGGCTCCAATTCAGGACGCTTTTTACGTTCAATTTCCAATTCTTCAAGAATTGCATTTTTTTGAGCAACGGAAAATGTTCCGACACCTAAACTTTTAGTATCCCCATATTTGTCAAAATGATTGAAAATTTCTTTTACAACATCACGAGCTTCCAAATGGTTTGCAGATGACGAACCTCTATCATATACAGTATTCGGATTATAATGTAATTTTAATCCCAGTTCAGGATCATCATGAGATGGAGAAGGATATACCAACAGCTCATTATTATAGAATTCCTTGTTTGAAACAGAAATTAAAGATTCATGACGACTCCTATAATGCCATTTTAGCATTTTAACAGGGAATGACAGTTTACATAAATGGAGGATACTTTCCATGTCCAATGAAGTAGCCACTTCCTCTTCACTTTCACCAGTTGCCATTTGATCAAAGAAAGATGTTGGAGGCAATTGCTGAGTATCTCCCATTACAACTGCTGTTTTACCTCTCATAAATGCACCTAATGCATCTTCAGGTTTAACCTGACTTGCCTCATCAAAAATAACAACATCAAACTGCAATTCTTCATTTGTAGGGTCAAGATACTGTGCAACAGATAAAGGACTCATCATGAAACATGGTTTTATCTTTTTAATTATTCCTCCTGCTTTTTCCAATAATTTTCTAACTGGCAGGTGCCCGCTTTTTCTTGTAAATTCTCCAGCAAGTATTTTAGCTTCTGGGTTTTCAGTAGCTCCAAATATTTGTGGAATATTATTATTTAATTTTTGGAAAATTCTTTTGCGGTTTAGGGACAATATTTTTTTATCCAAATCTTCAAACTCTTTTATTCTGTTTTCATGCAATTCTCCGATAAATGTAGCCAGTTCCTGATTTTCAACAAATAAAATATTCAGTAATGAATCTGCAAAGTTTCCTTGAACCAATGCTTTAACATCATCTTTTTTAATGTCTCTTCTTTCAATTGAATCAATAAACTGTTCAGAGTCAGTTCCTCTGCAAGCATTTTTAGTATTTAAATACTGAGACCATAAGTGAAGACTGGATAGCTGTCCTCTCCAATTATATAGCTGTTCCTGCCATCTCTCAAAAGCAACATCACCAGTATCTCTTTTAAAGATTAGTTTACTTCTAGGATTTAATTTGGATTCTAATTTTTTAAGTTCACTTTCAAATAAATTTCCTGATTCAATATATTCAGTTAAATCTTCCTTAGGATTTATGCTAAACATATCATTAGATAAAATATCAATAGTATTTTGTGAAAAGATTCCATCACGTGTTAAAGATATAAATTCATTCATCCACTTTGCTATTTCTTTTAAATCATTGACATTTGCACCTAAATGCCAGTAATCACCATAATATTTGCGAGCTAATGACTCATTTGCATCCAATTGCTTTTTAATAGCTATTACTTGTTTTGCCTGTTCCAAATCAAATAAAACATCTTCAGGAGATTTAGGAACTGGACCATTATAATATCTTTCAACCAGCTCAATATGAGGTTTATTACCAAATAATCTGGATAATTTCTTATGGGTGCTTTCCCGAACTTCTCCAATTAATCTGTCAATGTCTGCAGAAAATATGCTTGAATTAAACCTATCTAATGATTTGGCTACTTTTTGATATTTTTCCAATTCATTTATTAATCTATAAGCATCATCATTGTTATTATTCCAGGCTCCAGATTTTAATATATCACCATCAATTAATTCAGAATTTTTAGAACTGATTATATCAAATGCTGAAAGAGACTTTTCAAATTCATTAAGTGTTTCCGGTTTTTTAATTCCATAAATGTCATAAACTCTTCCCCTTTCAACTAAAAAGTCATCTAAAGCATGTAATGTGTCATTAATCAATTGCTCAATTTCCCTTAAATCTGCAGGAAGCAAACTTTTTGGAGCACATTTACTCCACGGATTTTCCTTAGAAATTGTTTGATACAGCTCAGCCAAGTTTTCCAAAGATATGGTAATATCATCCAAATCCTTTAAAGTTAAAGTTTCAGGATGATCAAATCTGACCAATGGAATTATACGGTCACTTCTTGAAAAATGCTCATCAGCCGCTTCTTTTAAACCATATAACTGAAATGCTGATAATTGAACTCCATATAAAGGCTTATGAATAATTTCTGCATAATCATCAAGCTGCTGTCTTAATGTTTCAAGTTTTCTTATTGTCTGATCTATATTTATTGGCTCCTGAGACCTTACTGTTGTAGCTTTTTCCAAATCCTTCAGAAATTTTTTACGCCTTGTTTTGTGTGAATGCAGTTCCAATATAAACTTGCCTAATCCGACACCTGTCAGTCTGTCTTTTACCACATCTAATGCAGCCATTTTTTCACTGACAAACAAAACGGACTTTCCCTCAGCAAGAAGCTCAGCTATTAAATTTACAATTGTTTGAGATTTACCTGTTCCAGGAGGTCCCTCTACAACCAGATTCCTTCCTGCTTTAACATCCTGGATAGCTGCAATCTGTGAAGAATCAGCATCTAAAACCTGATACATTTTAGAGTATTCCAGCTGAGAATCAATGTCTTCCTCTTTAAATGCTTTCTTATCATTAACACTTGGATTAAATATAGCCTGTATCAGTTCATTTTTAGTTAAATCCACATTATTTTCCCATGCTTCCGGATTTAAATCATTGTACATTACAAATTTAGTAAAACTGAAGAAACCTAAAGCTATATTAGTATTAACTTTCCATTCACCGATTCCTCTAACAGAATCTCTAACTTCTCTTAAATAATGGTCAATAGCTTCACCATATTTTTTAAATTCAAAATCCGGAAATTCAATACCATTTTCTTTTAATTTAGCTTTAATAGAGATATTTGTTTGAATGTCTTCTCCTGTCCACTCTAAATTAAAGGATTTGCCTACCTTTTTACGTTCCATTGCAACTGGAATAAGAACTAATGGAGCATGATTTACCTGTTTTGGTTTGGTATTATCTCTCCATTCCAAAAATCCAACAGCCAAATAAAGAATATTGTAACCCTGTTCCTGCAACATTGTTTTAGCTTGGTTATTAATATAAAACAATCTTTTTTGAAGCTCATTAGGAGTCAAATCTGTAGATAATGTTTTATCTCCATCAGTAAACCTTGAAAGATCAAATGGAGCATGATCCCAAATTGAAAATCCGGATTTTTCCTCTTTTTTCTCTTTTTTATTAGCTACAAAATACATTTTATTATTTTGCAGAACCAATGTCTGGTAAATGTTAATTGGTGATTGGTTTGAAATTGTAATTGTTCTGGCTCTGGTTTTAAAATTAAGAAGCTGATTTCTTAAAGTTAAATCTAAAAGCTCATTACGTAAGTTTTCAAACTCCTTTTTAATTTTATCTGATGAATTATTTAACATATTGCCCCTTTATTATATAAACTAAAAAAATTCAGAAATCATATATAATTATTTTTTCATTAATTAATAAAGTTTTCTAATTAAATAAAATTTAAATAAAAGCTTAAAAAAACGAGTAATATTCTTATAAATATCCATAATCACAATATAACTAAATTAAAGTTATATTAAAGATTTGTATGGTCCGAATGACATTAATTTTTCACTAGCTATTAATGAAGCGAATTCTCCTGCTTCTTCTGGTGAATCTAAAAGCAATCTCTTTAAAATATAAGCTGCCATATATGTGTCTCCACAGCCTGTTGAATCTGCTATATCCTCAACTTCAAAGGCTTCAATTTTAATTTCATTACCACAAATAATTCTGGAACCTTCACTTGCATTTGTAATTACAATTTCATCAATGTCATATCTGCTGTAATTATCATCATCAAATACAAGTTTAGCTTCAGATTCATCTAAAAATATAGCTGTAATTCCATTTAAAATATCATCCAAATTATCGGGTTTTTCTAATTTAATTGAATAATTTTTATCATCAATTTTCTCATCAGGAATGCGTAAAAAACCCTGCATGGATAAATAAATCGGCACATTGAAAGTTTTTAAATAATCAATCGTTTCAACAGGAAAATCATTCCTATTTAACGGATTTAAAACAAATGCATCAATTTCTAAAATATCATCAAAAACAAACTCCAACTGGTCTTTTAAAATTGGAATATTTGCAAAATTGCTGTATTGTTTCCGGATGTCCAAATTATCGTTTTCAGGATATTCATTAATAAAATAATGAGTATCATCGCCAACAATAGGAATTAAATTACCTAAATTTGGAAAATCCCTAATTAAATCCAGATTATTGAAGTTTGCAACTGCAACATAATCCATATTAAATTCTTCAAAAACAAATGATTGAAAATAGCTAGCTCCTCCGGCAGCATATGTTTTTGAATTTTGAGTAATAATCTGGTCTTGTGCTAGTGGACCAATAACCACAATTGTCATGAAAAAAAGTAAAAATAAGGAATTTAAATTCCTCTGTCTTGCATTCTGTCAGCTTCAGATAATGTAGACATTTCCAAACCTTTCATAGCTTCTCCAAGTCCTTTTGAAACTTCAGCTAATACTTCAGGTTTATCATAATTTGCAGTTGCTTCAACAATAGCTTTAGCAAATGCTTCAGGATTATTGGATTTGAAGATTCCAGAACCTACAAAAATACCGTCAGAACCTAATTGCATCATTAAAGAAGCATCTGCAGGAGTAGCAATACCTCCAGCTGCAAAGTTAACTACTGGTAATTTACCGAGTTGTGCTGTTTCTTTAACAAGGTCAATTGGAGCTTCTATTTTTCTTGCGTATTTCCATAATTCTTCTTCATCTAAACCTTGAATAGTTCTGATTTCTCCTAAAACCATTCTCATATGACGAACTGCTTCAACAATATTTCCTGTACCAGGTTCACCTTTGGTACGAATCATTGCAGCACCTTCATCAATTCTCCTTAAAGCTTCCCCCAAATTACGTGCACCACATACAAAAGGAATAGTGAATTCTTTTTTGTTTAAATGATATTCTTCATCAGCAGGTGTAAGTACTTCACTTTCATCAATCATATCTACACCTAATGTTTCTAAAATTTGTGCCTCTGCAATATGACCTATTCTAGCTTTAGCCATAACAGGAATTGAAACTGCATCTACAACTTCTTCAACAATAGTAGGGTCAGCCATTCTAGCTACTCCACCAGCTGCACGAATATCTGCAGGTACTTTTTCTAAAGCCATAACAGCTACTGCACCAGCATCTTCTGCAATTCCTGCTTGTTCTGCATTGACAACATCCATAATAACTCCACCTTTTGTCATTTTAGCGAAGCCTTCTTTTAAAACATCAGTTCCTTTTTCCATGAAATATTCTCCATAAATAATTTATAAAAATATAACACTTACTATATTTTTCATAACTTATAATTGTTTACCTAAATTCAACAGTCGTGTCTACTATATGATATTTAGAAGCAATAGTATAAATCTCTTTTTTAACTTCATCACCATTATTAACATCATCAATATTTATTTTTAAAGTTAAAATAGAATCAATACCATCTAAAGACCATAAATGAATATCTAAAACATTATTAATATGATTTAAACCTTCTATTTGGGATTTGATTTCATCAACATCAACATTTTTAGGTGATTTTTGAAGTAAAACACAGACAGACTCATGTAATGCTTTACCCATATTATATAATAACCATAAGCTGATTATTAATGAAAGCAACGGATCTAAAAATGATACATTCCAAAACATTAAGATTACACTAATAACCAAAATAGCTATCCATCCGAATACATCTCCCAAAAGATGGAATAAAATAACTTTTTCATTAATAGTTTCTCCTTTATGAAGTTTAAAAACAGAAACTCCCTTAAATATAATTCCAACAATAGCTACTAAAAGCATCCATCCTGCTTCCGGTGCTACAGGACATAATAAACGTGAAATTGATTCATAAACTACAACAACAGAAACAATAATCACAAAAATTGAAGTTATGACTGCTCCTAAAATAGAAAACCTTTGATAACCATAAGTATAATTTTCATTTGGATTTTTCTGAGATACATGCTCCAGCACCCCAGCCAAACCAATAGATATAGTATCTGACAAATCATGTAAACAATCAGCAAGAATAGCTACACTGTTTGTAATTAATCCTCCAAGAATAACTATAACATTAAAAGTAATATTTAAAATGAAAACAAAAATTAGGTTACCTGTAGCCTTTTCATGATGTTCATGATTGTGTTCTATTTTCATATAATATAATAAGTTTGATTAAATTAAAAAATGTTATGATAACACCACAAATATCTTTATATAATTAAATAAACAATATGTATAATAGTGATAAAAAATGGCTTTTACAGGAATTACTTTATTTTCACATATTTTACCGGTAATATTCGGATTTTTCGGAGTTTTACTAATAATAGCTGGAACATTAGATGAAAATAAATACAAATTTGTTGTAGGAACAATATTGTTTGTCTTAGCAGCGGTATTACCGTATATAATCTTAAGATTTTTGTTATTATAAAATAACACTTTACTATTTTTATAATTTTTAAAAAAAAAGATGGTTATGAATTATCAATAACCATAACTTACAACATAACCGTGGTCATCACAGACTCTAAAGTACCCGTCATCATAATTGATTCTATGATATCCGTTTCCTATATCACTACGGGAAACTTCGTGCTGTTTTGGATCCCACCCGTTATCTAAAACATCAGACTCATGAGCAGTTAAGTGTTCTTCACCACCATAAGTTCTTGTAGGTCTTTTATAACCATCATCTGCAGACCCAGATGAAGAGGATTCTGAAGTTACATTATCTACAGATACTGAAGTATTGTTAGTATTATTAATTGTTGTGCCGTTGTATGCTTCATGAACATTTCCAAAGACAAGTATCCCTCCCCCAATTATAACAGCCAAACAAATAATAGCCAATACAATGATTATAGTATTTTTATTAAACATATCATCACCACATTGTAATTAATCAAGTAATTTCATCTCACCGGAATGCAAAGCTGTTCCTACTAAAACCTTTTTTATACCCATGTCTTCAAGTTCACTAACTGATTTGTTATTTAAACCTCCTGCTATAATCAGTTTATCTTTTAAATCTTTAAAATCATCCAGTAATTCCTGATTATAACCTTTTTGTGTTCCGACACCAGTAATGTCTAAAAGAATTATTTCATCAGGATCCAATTCTTCCAAAATTTCTTTAAATTCAGCTAATGAAATATCTAAATTCTTTGAATATAATTCATTGTCCTTAACATCTACACTTACAACAATCCTTTCCTTAGGGTATTTTTCAAAAATCTTTTTAATCTCATCAATGCTTTTTATGGTTTCTGTTGGGACAATTATCTTATATGCATATTCTAAAAAGAAAGTAAATGATTCAAAATCCTTAACACCTGCATCCAGCATAACCGGCAAAATTGAGTTTACCATTTTAACATCATGAATATTATGGCCGTTGCCTTCAATCAAATCCAAATCAGCAATATATAACTCATCTGCTCCATTAATTGATAATCCATTAGCTATATCAACAGGATTAGCTGATGGTGCAAAAACTGTTTGTAATGGAGTATATGTGTCCCTTAATCCAGATTTTCCACTAACTGCAATATTATCTTTTAAATCTAAAACTGGAACTTTTTTAATCATAATTAATTATTTGATAATGTCTGACTATTAATATTTTTGAAAAAAAGTTGCTAAATATAAGGAGGTGAAATTAGGTAAGGGCACCTAATTCCTAAATAAAAAAAATAATGATCAATTATAAGGGTTTAACAAAAAATATGTTATGAACCTTACACATAGATTTAACTTCGTAGTATATAAACTTTACTTTATTTTATAAAAATTAAAGTATATTTGATAATTAAATTATACAATAAAATAAATCAAATATTAAATAGAATTAAAATATTTAATTTTAAAATTAAACAAAAATATGAAAATTAATAAAAATTTGAATATATGTAATTTTTAACCTGCTAAAATTTCAAAATATGCTAAATTAATCTTGAAAATTAAAATTAAAGATGTTTCCCAATACACAACACCCATTAAAAACATCCAAGTAAAATATCAATAAAAATTAGCTTGAAGCAATGTATAAAAGAGGAGAACTGAAAAACAAATACATTATGTATCTTAAATAGGATGACTTAATGAATAATACAAAACATCACTTCAAACTGTATATTATACATTAAACCCCACAGTATAAATATTTTTTTATAAAAAAGTATTACTATATTAATATATAAAATAAAAAAAGTATTAACTAAAATTAAAAAAATAAAATTATTGTCTATAATTCTCATCAATATATGAATCAAATTTTAAATAAGCTTCATCAATAGCACCGGCTACCTGATCCTGGGTAATCTCTGAAAGTTTGTCAAAGGTAACTCCAACATCTACATCAACATCAAGCTGATTATTTTCATAACTGATGATAATATCCAAATCCAAATCATCCAGTTCCTTAGTAGAAATAGCTTTTGAAACTTCAATTTCTAAAATTTCACCAAAATCATCAGAAATAGTAGCTAAATCAGCAGATGATAATTTTTTAAGTTTAGACATGAAAATCTATAAAAAAAGAATTTTATAGGAGAATTATTCTCCTTGTAACCCTTGCATAGCAGCTTGGATATTAGTTTGCATTTCTTCAAGTTTTTTCATAACTCTTTCTTCTTGACGAGCCATGGTTTGTTTTCTTAACTTGAGAGTTTCTAATTTTTCATTCATATCTTCAACTGCTTGTGCATAATCAACTTTAATAAGTAAGTTTCCAGCTTGTTTAAAAACTTCAGCATTTTCATCAGTTTTGTTAAGTTCTTCAAGAGCAGTTTCACTTTCTTGAATTTGAACTTCAACATTTTGAATCTGCATGGTTACAGCTTGAGCTTGTTGTTGTAATTGTTGGAATTGATTTAATTGATGTTGTATATTTTCTGGGATTTCCATTTTACCACCTATTTTATTTTAATAACTAAAAGTTGTTTTTTATAATATTTAAAAATATTGTATTAAATAGTTAAATTATTAATCTCTAAAGACAACTTAATCCATTTAATTGCAGAGTTAACAGAAGCTCTAAAAGAAGTAGAATCTTCTGCATCAATTCTAATTAGAATTCTAGATTCATCTAAAGTTAAACTCATAGATGACCTATAATCAGGAGCAGTTTCAAATTCTAAAATAATGGATTCATAAATTATTTTAGCCTGCTTTTGATTTTCAAATTCAATAGCTATATCACTTTTAATAGATTCAAGAGAGCTGCCTACGTTCATAATTCCCCATCTAAAATCTTTTTAACATTAATCTGCAAATCGGTTTTATCTCCGAATTTATTTACAAAATTAATTTTAGCTATTAAATCATCCTCTTTAGAAATAAGAATATAATTTTCACTAGCTTTATCTACCAATTCAAAACCTAAAATTTCACTTAAAACATTAAGCTTTTCAACTTTAGAAACTATTTTCAAATTTTTAGGTAAAATATGACATCTTTCATTAGAAGTAGTAACTCCAATTAATATTATAAGTAAAATTTCCCCTTTATTTGAATAAAAAGTTACTCTGCTAGGATTACCCTTAATCTCATTAACAATAGCTAAATTATGCTCATCTAATTCCAGAGCTTTTAAAAGTAACTCACGCATATTACTTTTTCCCCGGTTTACGCTAGTGGAACCAGTTGCATGAGCGAGATTTTTACAAAACTTTCTTGTTTTTTGAGAAGGTTTTCTAGAAGTTGAAATTAACATTTAAATCATAAAAAATAGTTTTAAAAAATATGTAGATAAAAGCAAAAATGATTATCTTGCTTTTATAATTCTTGTTACTTCTGGAACATTTTTAAATAAAATCCTATATCTACATTTAGGACATTTATTTTCCATGTAGCTTTTGTGATCTACTTCAGTTCCACAATGTGGACATCTATACAAGGATTATTCCTCCACGTTAACATTTCTTATGTTACGTGCTGCAGATTTTGCCATAGGAGTTTCTGGTACGTATGCTCCTCCGGTAAATACTGCGCCACATTTTCTACATTTCCAAATTCCAGCAGCTTGTCTTTTTACATAAGGTCTATCACATCTAGGACAAACATGATTTTTTTTCATGTTTTCTTCGATCATTTTTACAGATCTTTTTGCTTTTCTTCCGTATCTTGCACCGAACCTACCTGTAATACCCACTTTTTTTGTTCTTGCCATTTAAATTCTCTCCACATCAAAATAAATATGTAATAATGTAAATATTTAAAATTATTTACACAGATTATAAAATAATCTTAAAATTATCTAATATAATAATATTATAGATACTAATATTTAAAGTTAATGGTATTTTAACTTAAAAAAGGATTATAACACAAAAATGAGAAAAAATCCAATCATTTTTGTGAATCAGGAAATCCTAATTAGTCAAGAGTTGGATAATTAGGACTTTCATTAGTAATTAATAAATCATGAGGGTGGGATTCTTTTATACCACTACTTGTGATTCTAACAAATCTTGCTTTTTCTTGCATAGCTGCAATATCTTTAGCACCACAGTAACCCATAGAAGATTTTAAACCTCCAACAAGTTGGAATAAAATCTCATTAACAGTTCCTCTGTAAGGTACAGCACCTTCAATTCCTTCAGGAACATATTTTGTATGATTCATCTTACTTTTAGATCCTTGGAAGTATCTGTCTGCTCCTCCATCGTACTCACTGGTCATTGCTCCCATGGAACCCATTCCACGGTATTTTTTGTATTGTTTTCCATTCATAACAACAATTTCACCAGGAGCTTCGTAAGATGCTGCAAGTAAATTACCCAGCATTACTGCATCTGCACCGGCACCGATAGCTTTTGCAATATCTCCGGAGTATCTGATTCCACCGTCAGCTATTACTGGAATACCGTATTCCTTAGCTACATCAGCAACTTCTGAAATAGCTGTAAGTTGTGGTACACCAACACCAGCCACAATACGGGTAGTACACATTGAACCTGGACCTATACCTACTTTAAGGCCATCTACACCCATAGATGCCAAATCTTCAGCAGCTTCTGCAGTAGCTATATTACCTACGCACAAATCAGCATCAATATTGTCCTTAATGGTTTCAGTGAACTTAACCACATTCATATTATGAGCATGAGCACAGTCAATAGAAATAATATCCGCACCAGCTTGGTCTAAAGCCATTGCTCTGTCTAAATCAAAAGGCCCTGATGCAGCAGCCACTAAATAATTACCGTCTTTATCACGAGCAGCATTAGGATATTGAGCTTGGTTTAAAATATCTTTAATAGTGATGATTCCAACCAATTTGCCGTCACGAAGTACAGGAAGTCTTTCAACTTTATTTTCATAAGCAATGTTTAAAGCTTCTTCTGCAGTGATTGGCTCTTCAACAGTTACAACATCAGATGTCATAATGTCTTTTACAGTTTTGTCAACACCTTTTTTCAACACAGGCCTAATATCTCTTTTAGAAATGATACCAATAATTTCATCATTGTCTACAACCGGAAGACCACTGATTAACTCATCATTCATTTTTGCCTGAACATCGGCAATTGTAGAATCAGGGGTAATTGTTATAACATCACGTATTGTTAAATCTTCAGCTGATTTAACTTTTTTAACTTCTTCCACTTGTTTTTCCTGAGTAATATTTCTGTGAATTACTCCAACACCACCTTCTTGTGCCATAGCTATTGCCAAATCTGATTCAGTAACAGTATCCATAGCAGCACTTAAAATTGGTATATTCAATTTAATATCTTTTCCTAATTTAATTTTAGTATCAATGTCTTTTGGTTCCACATAACTTGCATTAGGAGTTAATAAAAAATCATCAAAAGTATAAGCTACTTTTGCTTCTTGAACTTTTTTTGAAAACATTTAAAAAACCACACCTATCTAAAATGAATCACATAATTCTTTAAGCTCAGCTACAGCGGTGTGATGTATTTTACCAGTGTTACGATCACCACCTACGCAAGCAGCTCCTCTAATACCTACAACATCACATCCAATATCGTTTAAAGGTTTTAACTGTTCTTTTTTAACTGAACCTGCAAGAGCTGTTTTCAAACCATAACTATGAGCTTCATTAACAAATTTTTCTAAATCTTCAATACTTAAATAATCAAATAATGTATGACCATCTTTAACAGCAGTATCAAGCATAGCCAAGTCGCATCCAGCATCTTTAGCTACTTTTGGAATTTCCATAGGGTCAACTGCACCAACACGGTGTGCATCTGCATAACCTGCAGCTACAACAATAGTATCATTATCAACATCTTTAATTGTTTTAGCCACATTTTCCATAACTTCAACTGCTTCATCATAATCTTTTGTTCCATATAATCCTACTTTAATATAATCTGCTCCAGAAACATGAGCTCCCATTGCCGCAAGAGAAACAGTACCAGGTTTATAAGGCACATCACCTAAAGTTGCACTAACCAATTTATCTTCAGGGGTTATCTCCCTAATATCCCTAATAACCCAAGGGAAATTAGCACCTAAAGATCCTTCTTTAGGATTTTTTACATCGACAATATCTGCTCCACCTTTAATAGATTCAAGAGCTTCTTCATGATTTATAGGACTTATTAATAGAAGCATGTATTTCCTCCGTTTTTACATTTTAAATATAATAATTAAATATTGTATAACCTTACTTATAAATATTTATTATTTAAAAATCAAAAAAAATTAAAAGTTGATAATAAATTATTTAAAATAGTAATATTAAAAAAATATTTAATATGAAAACATTGGATATAGTTGTTCCGTGTTATAATGAAGAGGAAATGCTTCTAATATTTTACAGGGAACTTTCAAATAATCTGAAAAATATAAACTGGAATGTTATTTTTATAAATGACGGATCAAATGACAACACTTTAGAAGTTATCAAAAAACTTAAAAACAGCTATGGCAATGTTAAATACATCTCATTTTCAAGAAACTTCGGTAAAGAATCTGCAATATATGCAGGATTAGACTATTCTACCGGAGATTACATCGTATTAATGGATGCTGATTTACAAGACCCTCCATCATTAATTCCAGAAATGCTAAAATATATTTCTAAATATGATATTGTAGGAACACGTAGAATCACAAGAAAAGGAGAACCTCCAATCAGATCATTTTTTGCAAGATTATTCTATAAAATAGCTAATAAAATAACTAAAATAGAGCTTGTTGATGGTGCAAGAGATTTCAGATTAATGAAAAGAGAAGTTGTAAATGCAATCCTTGATTTGAAAGAGTATAACCGTTTTTCAAAAGGAATTTTCCAGTGGGTCGGATTTGAAACAAAATGGTTAGAATATGAAAACATTGAAAGGCAAAAAGGAGAAACCAGCTGGTCATTTTGTGAACTGTTCAAATATTCCATTGAAGGAATTGTTTCTTTTACAACAACACCTCTTCACATAGCTACAATTATAGGAATTTTCTTTTCAATTATTGCATTTCTATCCATTATAGTCATTGTTATAAAAACCCTTTTATTTGGAGATCCTGTAGAAGGTTGGCCTTCAACTATTTCAATTATCCTATTTTTAAGTGGAATTCAACTGTTTGCAGCAGGAATAATTGGAGAATATTTAGCTAAAATTTATTTGGAAAGCAAAAAAAGACCTCTTTATATTATAAAAGAAAAAGATTAGTAAGGAGAATCTTTTTCTATAACCGATTTACTTATTTTTTCATGAGCTTTTGGACGAAGCTGTGAAGATTTTCTCATTTTTTCAATTATGTCATTTGTAGGAATAGAAACCGGGCAATTAATAGTGCATAAACCGCACAAAGTACATTTATATAATCCTGATTCAAAGCATTTTTCATCATTTTCAATGAATTTACTCATAGCCACTCCGCGACCGCCCAAATAATTGTTAAATCCGAATTCATTTCCAACAGCATTATATACAGGGCAGTTGACTATACAGTTTCCACAGCCAATACACCACAGACATTCTTCCCTGGCTTCACTTCTTCCATTGTCCAGTAAGATAACAACCACCCTTTCTGCACCATACATATTTTTAAGAAGTTTTTTCTCAATATCTGCTGTTTTGGAAGGTCCTGAAATTACATTGATATAGGAAGTTACATAATTTCCAGTTGCATAAACTGTTTCAAGTTTTGCAACAGACATCGCATCTTCCAGAACAGGTACAAATTTATCAATTCCAGCTACAATAATATGCAAATCTTTTAGGGAAACCAATGAAATATTACCCTCATTATGAACTAAAACAATAGACCCCTCTTCAGCCGCTACAACATTAGCTCCACTTATACCTACAGTTGAGTTTTCAAGACGTTTTAACACATCTGCTCTGACAACTTCCATAATTTCACGTGGAACCCTTCCGACATTGGTTTTCATTGATTCATTGACAATACTGGCTATCTCATCTACATTTAAATGGGATGCCGGACCAGTTGGATGAACAGGTTTATTATCTTCTTTTTTCAGTTGTAAAATCCTATCTCCCAAATCAGTTTCAACAACATCATATCCTTTAGCTGCTAAATTACTTTTAAGTTCAATTTCACCTAAAGTATTGGATTTTGCTTTAGCTATTACTTTAGAATCGCTTTCATCCAACAGATCATAAATAATATCTAATGCATCATCTTTAGTTTTAGCATATTCCACATCAATGCCATTTCTCCTGAATGATTCAACAGCTATGTCCATCAGTTCCTCCTTATTGGCAATTGACTCCTTTTCAATTTCCCTGACTCTTTTTTCCAATCTTTTAATGGAAGACGAATTTTTAATCTTAGAAGACCTATCCTTAACTGTTTTAAATGACTTTCTCATTGTTTCAAGTTCACTTTCTTTCATTATTCTCCCCCATATTTAATTAAAAATTCAGTTAAATCCAAAACTTCCAAATCATGACCTTTTAAATTAAGTTTACAAAAAGGACATGCAGTAATAAGTGCCTTACATTTTGTATCTTTTGCCTGGCTGATTTTGGCATCTGCAAGTTCCGATGCAATTTGAGGATAAGCTGATTTTACTCCACCCCCAGCTCCACAGCATAGGCTGTCTTCTTTAATATTTTTCATTTCAATCAAATTAGCTGCTGATTTGATAACTTTCCTTGGTTCATCAAATACTTTACAGTGCCTTCCCAGATGACATGAATCATGATAAGTAACGTTCAAATCTTTTTTATCAAATTTCAGCCTGCCCTCATCAATCAGAATAGCCAACAGTTCTGAAATATGAATAACATCCAAACCTTCATAATCCTGAAGCAGAGTTTTATAACATCCCGCACATGAAGTCAATATTGTTTCATCACCAAAAACTTCAGTATTTTTAGCTATTTGTTTTTTAGCTTCCTTTTCAAAACCTGTTCTAAGCAAGACTGAACCACAACATTTTTCATCATCCAATACATGATAATCAACATCAGCTAATTTCAACAGCTTTTCTGTAGCATCAGCAATACCTGTTTCTTTTTGTCTTGCAGTACATCCTCTAAAATATAACATTGCAATTATTAATATGGTGTTATTACTAATATATATGATGGATTTTAAAATTTAATTTAAAAATATGTTTTTTAGAAAAAAAAGAATTGAATAAAGTTAAAATAAAAAAATAAGTTGTCTAATCCTCATCATCAGATAAGGAAATTTCATTAGATAATGCTATTTCTTTAACCATTTTATTGATGTCATTTTCTAATTTATCCAGCTTGTAATATAATCTAACTATAATATAAGCCATCACAGCAAATACCACAATAACAATAAAATCCAACCCTCTTGTTATTCCAAATAAATTAGCAAAGACCATACTGATATCTGGAACCAGTGCAAATAACACTAAGAAAATCCACAATATAATCCAAAGTATTAATGTGCTAATTGTATTTTTTCCCTTTCTAACACGTACAGCAAACCATAAAATAGCCAATACTGCAATTACAGGAAATAAGAAAGAATAAAAAAACATTAAAATCACCTTTTTTTAATCGAATAATTTATGTCTAATCATTGTAAACAATATTTTAATTCCAACTTTGTAGTTAGTTCCTTTTGCCTGTGTTTCAGGAGTGTAAATAGTTTCAATTGTCACTTCTTCAAAAGGAATATTATTGTCATTAATTTCCCTTATAAATTCTGAAGAAATTAAATAACCCTGAGCATTGATTGATATTTTATCCAATGCACTTCTGGTTAATGCCCTAAATCCTGTTTGGGAATCAGAAACATTAACTCCATAGAAAATATGTGTTAATATATTCATTACAGAATTTCCGAAATTTTTAGATTTAGGCATGTCACTTAAAGAACGTACACCAATAACTGCTTCAGCCCTGCCAGCAATCAAGGGTTCAAGAACCCGTTCTAAATCATCAACAGAATGCTGTCCATCCGCATCAATATTTACAATATATTTTGGATTATGTTTTAAAACAGCTTCAAAACCAGTCTGCATAGCTAATCCAACGCCACGATTAATAACATGAGAATAAATAAAAATATTTTCAGGATATTTCATTTGAACATCCTTTAAAACATCCAAAGTACCATCACTGGATCCGTCATTAACAAGAATTATCTTAAATCCCATATCTGCTATTGCTTCAATTACTGGCCTAACTCTTGTTTCTTCATTATACGCGGGAATAATAACATAAGTTTGTTTTCTATCTTCCATTGATACTTTAAATTCACTTTTAGCAGTCATCTAAATACACTTTTTATAATGGACCTACATTAGGCTTTCCTTCACGGACTCCAGTTCCAGCTTCTTTTCTCATAGCTTTTGGATGATACATCATTTTAATAAGATTTTTTGCATGTTCACGTGCTCTGTTTTCAGCCAATACCTTAAGATCTTCAGGATTGTCCTCTTCATCTTCATGGACAAATACTTCTAAAATATGTTTATTAGTCATCAACTGTGCATTAATAAGACCTGTAGATGCTTCATGGGCACACACTTTATCTTTTTCCATAGGCCCAGGCATTCCAAGTGCCATTACAATGTCACAATTTTCCTCTTCAATTAGAATTTTAGCTGTAACAGGCAAATCTTTAACTCCAGGAACTGTTTGGCGAATAATAGTTAAATCTGTAGCATTATTCTTTAATTCATCAATAGCTGCAGCTCCCATATCAAAACGAGCAAAAGTTGTATCACAAATTCCAATCCTCATAAGTTCACCTTAAGCTAAAATCTGTTATTTTTAATATATAACTTTTTATTAATTTTTCATCAGTTCCAAAATTTTATCTTTGGCTTCACTGATTGTTAAAGGATAATCATTATTTTCAATATTTATCTGATTTTCATCATTTAATGCTTTAAAAAGTTCAGATATTATCGGAAGCTTCAAATTAGCTTTTTCAATTAAATCTTCATTGGAAAATATTTCCTTAGGTGTTCCCTCATCTATGATTTCACCGTCAGCCATGACAAATATTTTATTTACATATTTGGAAACCAAGTCAACATCATGAGTTGAAATTACAATTGTAATTCCTTCCATATTAAGTTCAGATAATAAATTCATGATTTTTATCGCACCCTGAGGATCCAAACCTGCTGTAGGTTCATCCAAAATCATTATTTCCGGCCTCATAGCTAATATTCCTGCAATAGCTACCCTTTTTTTCTGTCCGCCACTTAAATGATGTGGTGCTTTTTTCTCAAATCCTTCCATTCCAACTCTTTTTAAAGCTTCTTCTACCCTGTTTTGAACTTCATCCATTGGCAATTTCAAATTTAAAGGTCCGAATGCCACATCTTCCTCTACACTTGGTGCAAATATCTGGTTGTCAGGATTTTGAAAAACTATTCCTACTTTCTGCCTGCATTTAATTAATGCTTTTTTGTTATACTTTAATTTTTCACCGTCAATTAAAATTTCACCGTCATCAGGTTCGTGAATTCCATTGAAATGCAAGAATAATGTTGATTTTCCCGCTCCATTTTTACCAAGTATTGCCGCCATTTCTCCATCGTTTATTTTTAGGCTCACATTTTTCAGAGCTTGTGAATCATCATCATAAGAATAACTAATATTTCTTGCTTCTAACACTAATCATCACTCCTATTTTGAGGTTTGTACATTGGAATCTCACCATCATATCCTCTAGAATCTAGAGAATGCTGCAGTGATTCTGCTTTATCCATAGATCTTAAAAATATATTGCTCCCCAACATTGCTACAGATTTAAATGAAGTTTTATATCCATTATAACCTAATCTTGTTTCCTGTGCTTTTTTCATTATATCAATTTCATTTAAAAATATGAATATTGTATTATACATAAGCAATGCAATTTCTATTACTATTTTAGGTACTTTTATAACTTCCAAAGAATGTAAAACCTCTGCTATTGGGGTAGTTAAACCTAAAAATCCCAAACATGAAAAACATGCAAAAATTCTAAAAAAAGTATAAATTGCCAAATCAACTGCATCTTGTCTTATTGCAATTCCATAAAAATGACTGTCCCAAACAATATTTCCAGTTCCAAAGAAAAATAATAAAAATACACATGTCAGTATTGTAAAAACTGCAGGAATTGAAATAAACTTTAAATAGGATTTAAATGAAATTCCAGCTACTGCCACTATTAAAATTAACATTAAAGCAAAGATAATAACATCAAAATATAAATTATTTAAAATTAATGTAATTATCATTAATCCCATAGCTATAGCTATCTTATAATAGGAATTCATTAAAGTTAATCTGTTATGATGAGCAATGTAGTCCATGTCAAATTTCATAAAAAATCACTGAAAAAAATAAATGAAAAAATGAGGAAATATTATTCCTCTTTTTTAGATTGGCCTCTCCAATAACCAAAGGCATATCCGATTATCAATGCCCCGATAGCTGCTTGAAGTGCGAAAAGTAAACTTTCAATTTCACCGCTTGGTGGTTCCCATATAGATGAGAACCATGGTTCATAACCTGTTTCTTCAATAGCTTCTCCAGCTTGGTCATCAGCTCCGCCAAAGTATCCTTCGTCTTCACCATAGCCGTTATACATTACTAACGGTGCAATAAACAAAATAATTACAACTGCTAATAAAATGATTGATGTTGATTTTTTCATAATAACCACCTAGTTTTCCTTAGCACTTAATACATCAAGTTTTTTCAACAATTTTGGTTTATATGCTTTCAATCTATCCCAAATAATCACAGTCAAAATACCTTCACCAATTGCCAAAGGAATTTGAGTAACAGCAAATATTATTAAAAATTTGTATAAAGCTGCTCCAAAAGTAGGAAGTGGGAAAGCAAGAGCTAACTGGAATGATGTAGCAACATAAGTTAATAAATCTCCTAAAAATGCTGCAAAGAAAACTCCAACAATAGATGGAACATCTGCTTTTATTAAAGCTTTATATACAATCCATGCGACAACAGGACCTACAATACCCATTGAAAATATATTTGCTCCTAAAGTTGTAATTCCACCATGAGCAAGTAATAATGCTTGGAAAATTAAAACAATTGAAGCTAACACTGCAGTAACTGCAGGTCCAAATAATACTGCGCCAAATCCGTTACCAGTCGGATGTGAACAACTTCCAGTAACAGACGGTAATTTCAATGAAGATAAAATAAACATAAATGCACCACTTACAGCAATCAAAGCTTTAGATTCCGGTGTGGTTTCTGTAATCTTCTTTATCTGATATACACCGTAGAGCACTATTGGTATTGATATAATAAACCAAACAGCACACCACTCTGCAGGTAAAAAACCTTCCATAATATGCATAATTATATTCCTCCAAAATAAGCCAAAAACATACTCATTCTCTCAACCAATCCAACAAAAAATCAAATTGGTATTACATTATTTTTATGTTTATCATATATAAATTTTACTTGAATAATGAATTAATTATAAAAATTCAAGGCAAAAAATAAAAAAAATATAATAAAATTAAAAATAAAATTCGAATTAGACAAAGATAGTATGAAAAGTATTACTAAATTAAGTACACCAAAAAATAATTCCTAATTTATATAACTGTTAAAAGACAATAAATATAAACCAACTACAAATTACTAAAGGCGATTCCAAATGAATATTAAAAATAACTTAATATTAGCACTTGATGTAACCAATAAAGACAAAGCAATTGAAATATGTAAAGAAGTAAGCCCCTATATCAATACAATAAAAATAGGATATCCATTGACATTAGCTGAAGGATTAGAAATCATTAAAATTATAAAAGATGAATTTGGTGCAAATATAATCTGCGATTATAAAGTTGCAGACATTGACGCTACCAATTCCAAAATCTGCGATTTAACATTTGATGCAGGAGCAGATGCAATAATCTGTCACGGTTTTGTAGGTTCCGACAGTGTTCATGCTTGTCTAGACAGTGCAAATAAACACAAAAAAGAAATATTTTTACTTACTGAAATGTCACATCCGGGAGCTAAAATGTTTTTACAAAAAGATGCTGAAGTTATAGCTAAAATGGGAGTTGATATGGGAATTACCAATTATGTTGCACCTGCTACAAGATTAGACAGATTAAGTGAAATAAGAAACATTGTAGGTGATGATGCCTGCATTATTTCTCCAGGTGTCGGAAAACAGGGTGGAGATGCTAAAAAAACTCTTGAATTTGCAAGTGCCATTATTGTTGGAAGAAGCATTTATGAATCAGATAATCCTGCACTGGCCTGTGAAAAAATAATAAAGGATTAAAAAATCCTTTTTAAATTCTACTTTTTTTAAATAAACCATTTTCAGATATTGAACCTGCAACCAAGTATGCAAACTCAAATAATATAAACAATACAAAGAAAAATATATTGAATACACCGCAAACAGCCAGTAAGAATATTGCTACTTTCATTGCACACCTATATTCAAAAAAGTAATTTAAAAATTTGTTTTCAGTTAAATTACTTATTAATTCATGTCCTACTTCATCTAAAAGTGCTGAAAATATACATATTAATAAAATAACCACACTTAACTCCGGAATGCCCATAACTAATGAAATCAATACAAACAATACCAAAGTTATAATATGATGAATTCCGTCAACTTTTAAGGCAAGCAAATTACCAATTAAAATTCCGATAAATATGTATGCTGCAGATGCACTTGATACTGTTGCAAATGCTGAAGTTATTGCACATAACAGTCCCAGTGCAATAGCTAATGACTTGTCATCACCTATATCACAGGCATCATCGGACAATTTCATGAAAAATCCGCTTAAGAAAAATAAAACAGCCAAAATAATATAACTCACTTAAAATCACCATAAAAATAAATCAGATTTTATCCAATGCCGCTGCATAGATTAACGGGAAGATAATTGTAACATCCCCAACAACAGTAGCTAAATTAGATCCGCATTTTGCTTTTGACCATGATTTAGCTTCTTCTAATGGAGCCCCACCTAAACTACCTGCTTCCGGTCTATCCATAGTTATCTGAACTGCACAGTCAAGACCACCGTTTAAAATATTTGAAGCTAAAGTATAATGTTTTGTAAGGCCTCCTCCAAGTAAGATTCCACCTACCTTTTCGCTGCCAAATACAATATCTGACAAATAAGGCATATCTCCAGCTGCACTTATTGTAAAATCATGGTCCTGTGAAAAAATCCATAACTGCAAACCAATCATACAATCAATAATACCCGGAGCGAAAATTGGAACATTATTTCTTGCTGCAGTAGCTATAAAAGAATTTTCATCATCAATCAACATTCCAATTTCATAAATTAATTCCTGAATAGATATTACAGGTTTTTTAGCAGATATTATTTCAAATAATCTATTTATTTCCTTTTCAAAAACTTCAAAATCATTGGATCCTACATTAATATCAGCTATTCTGCCAATTCCTTCAGCATTAAGTTCCTCATCATCTTTTCCTTCATCCCTGTAATGAGCTCCACCAAATGCTTCAAGTAAATCATGAGTAAGATTAGCTCCGCTTGATACGATTAAATCCACATGACCTTCCCTTATCATTTGAGAAACAATATTTCTCATCCCACCAGGAATTAAAGGACCTCCAAGGCTCATAAATACATTTGTATCTTCATCTTTAATCATATTTGCCAGAATATTAGTAGCCCTTGCAACTCTGCCAGCACCTAAAACATCTGATGCTTCAAATTGAGCTACCAAATCACTTACTTTCATATCTTTAGAAATGTCTATCTGATTTACTTTCATTAAATCACTTGTAAAAAATAATTATTGGGTAATAATAGGGAATTGACTTAAATTTGTTATGGAATTAATTAAATCTGTTCTTGTAACAATTCCAAGTAAATTATTATCGTTATCAGCAATAAGCACCCTACTGATTGCTTTTTTAAGCATTATTTCAATAGCATTAGCTATTCTCATGTCTTCATTAACGATTACAATATTCGTAGTCATTAAATCTCCGACAAGCAAATCCTCTTTATTATTAGCTATTGCTCTAACAAGGTCAGTTACAGTAAATACTCCTACTGCTTTACCATCATCCATTACAGGAGCTCCTTTAATATCATTAAACGCAAAAACTTCTGCAGCTTCCTTTAAAGTAGAACTGACTTTTAAAGATACTACATCACGGCTGGCTATATCGCCAACAGTATTTTTAGGAATACTTCTAATTGTAGTAGTATCTACAAGCAAAATATTGTCCATATCATCTCTACCTACAATTTTACCCATTACTCCCAAATTGTTAACTGGTGTAGGGCCTATTCTAATGGTATCTCCCAAACTTAAATCCTTAATGTTTCCTAAAACTTTAATAGCTGCCTCACATTCACCAGGCTGTGGAATACTTGTAAATTCAATTTTTGCAACTGAAATATCTTTTAATTTTTCCCCATCTTTATAAATAGGTACATTAAAATCCTTATCAGTGACTGAAATGTTTAAAGAGTGATAAGCTTCTACAGTAGGTTTATAACCACCACGAGGTCCTGGTACTCCTTTAACCAAACCTAAACTTCTAAGAGATTGCATCTGATTACGAATTGTTCCCGGATTTCTACTCATAATTTCAGCAATGTCTTCACCTTTAATAGATCCGCCGTTAGCAGACTGGTACAAATTAATTAATGTTTGTAAAATTTCTTTTTGTACTGATGTTAACATGAAAACACCTAAATATCATTATAAAAATTAATATTATATCTGTCAAATAATGTTTATAAATATAATGATTTATCATAACAAATTTAAAATTAAAAGCTGTTCAAAAAATATAATTTAAAAATGAAATAATTTTAAAATAACAGTTAAATAAAAAAATAAAAGGTGAAAAACAAAAATTAAAAAGTCATAATTTTGAACAATGCGATTTAAATTTTAAAGAATGTCTGTGAGAATGAATATGTTTAACACCTTCAGACGTATGAATTTCACCAAGTATTTCTACATTTTCATGAGAATGTGCATGTTTACCGTCATCATGATAATGATAGTGACTATGAATCCTATTTTTATCAAAGTTTCTATCATATAATAATGCTGCATTTAAAACAACTAAACATGATCCCGCATTGTGAACAATAGCTCCAGTTACTGGATTTAATAACCCCAATACAGAACAGATAATAGCAATAGCATTAATCATCATTGATAAAGCTATATTAAACTTAATTGTAAATAATGTAGAATTAGATAACCTTTTAAGATATGGTATTTTTTCTATATCATCACCTAAAAGTGCAATATCTGCTGCATCAATAGCTATATCACTACCAATTGATCCCATAGCTACACTTACATTAGCTGTCTTAAGTGCAGGAGCATCATTAACACCATCACCAACCATACAAACTTTATTTTCTGATTTTTTAAATTTTTCAACCCACTGAAGCTTTTCATTAGGCAGTAAATTTCCATGAACTTCTGAAATTCCTACCTGTTTTGCAAAATAATTAGCTGTTTTAACATTATCTCCAGTTAAAATAACTGTTTTAACACCTAACTCATGTAAATTTTCAACCACAGACTGAGATTCTTCACGAATAACATCTGATAATGCAATTATTCCAATAACCTGATTATTTAATCCTACAATGATAATTGCTTTACCTTCACTGTTTAAATTATCCAAATAAGTGTTAGTCTTATCTGAAATTTCAAAGTTTTCTTTAATGTAATTTAAATTACCTGCATAAATTTTTCCTTTTGAATTTATTCCAAAAACTCCTCTGCCAGGATACATTTTAAAATTACTTACTTTTTCAACTGCAATATTTTCATCAATGGCTTTATCTGCAATAGCTTTAGCTAATGGATGTTCACTTAAATTTTCCACAGCAGAAGCAATAGCTAAAACTTCATTTTCAGTAAAATCACCTGTTGGAATTATATCAGATACTTTTAAATCACCATAAGTTAATGTTCCGGTCTTGTCAAAAGTTATGGTATTTAATTCTCCTAAATTTTCCAGAGCTTCACCTGATTTAATTAGTATTCCATGTTTTGTAGCCTGACCAATAGCTGCCATAACTGCAGTTGGTGTAGCTAATATTAAAGCACATGGACAAAATACTACTAAAACTGTAACTCCTCTTTCAATATTTCCTGTAGCAACCCATGCTGCAGCAGCTATTATTAAAGCAACCGGAACCAGCCATGTTGCCCATTTATCAGCTATTCTTTGAGTTGGTGCCTGTTTTTCATCAGCCTGTTTTACTAAATCAATTAATTTTTGAAGTGATGAATTTTCACTTAAACTTGTTGTTTTAATATCAAGTACCCCATACATATTTAAAGTACCACAGAAAACTTCATCACCATCTGATTTATCAACAGGCAGAGATTCACCAGTTATTACAGACTGGTCAATAGAACTGTCTCCATCAATTACTATCCCATCAACTGGAATTTTTTCACCAGGAAGTACTCTTAAAACATCATCAATTTTAATTTCATCAACTGAAATTATTTTTTCCTGTTTTTTTCCATTTTCATTGCAAATTAATCTACCTGTTTGAGGAGTAAGTTCTATTAAGTTTTTTAAACCTTTTTTAGCTCGCTCAACAGTCCAATCTTCAAGAAGTGCTCCCAGCGCCATTATCCATGCTACTTCTGCAGCCGCAAATATTTCTCCAATAACCAGTGAAGCTACCATAGCTATTGTAATTAATAATGCTGATGAAACCCATTTTTCAAATATTAACCTATATAAAGCCAAATAAAATAAAGGGATTCCACTAATTATTACAGCTCCCCATGCCTGATCTATAGGACTTTCAATTCCAGATACCATACACATAACAGCACATAAAAGAAAAATACCTGAAACTATTGTCATTTTAAGTCCTGCAAGGATATCCATTATTTTTATTAACATGTTTTCTCACCTGAAGTATTACTTTTTTTAGTTTTATTTATATATTGAGTATTACTAACCTCCAATGAAAAATTACTTTTCATGAAAAAATAATTTAAAAAAATAGAAAAGTATTACTTTTTTAGATTTTATTTATATACTCAGTATTACTTATTAGTTATGGACAACAATATTAATAAAAGTTTTCAAAATTATTTCAGCAACCGATCTGATATAGCTCAAAACCTGCTTTTCTAATTTTAGGTGAATAAATATTCCTGCCGTCAAAAATAATCTTCTGATTTAATCTTTTAGACAGCTCATCCAAATCAAGAGCTCTGAATTCTTTCCACTCAGTAATTAAAACAAGAGCATCCGCACCATCCAAAACATCATATTTTGAGTTTTTATAAGCAATATTTTCAGAATCTAAGCTCTGTTTGAAATTATCAATAGCTTTTGGATCATATGCCCTTATTTTTCCGCCCCTTTTAATAATTTCAGAAGCTATTATTAAAGAAGGTGCACACCTTACATCATCAGTTTGAGGTTTAAAAGAAAGTCCCCAAATACCGAAAGTTAGACCTGATAAATCCTCACCAAACCTATCAACAATCTTGTTTACTAAAACAAGCTTTTGATTTTCATTGACATCATCAACATTAGCCAAAATCTTAGGTTCATAACCATTATCAAGTGCAGTATTAATCAGCCCTTTTACATCTTTAGGAAAACAGCTTCCACCATAACCGCAGCCGGCATAAATAAACTCATAACCTATTCTTTTATCACTGCCAATACCTAAACGAACATTTTTAACATTTGCACCCACTTTCTCACATATATTGGCTATTTCATTCATGAAAGATATTTTAGTAGCAAGCAGAGCATTAGCAACATATTTGCTCATTTCAGCACTTTTAACATCCATCAAAACAAATCTATCACTATTAACAATAAATGATGAGTATAACTCTTTTAAAGTCTCAAAAACTTCATCATTTTGTGCACCAATAATTACACGGTCAGGATGCATACAATCAGCAATAGCTACCCCTTCCTTTAAAAATTCGGGATTGCTGGCTATATCAATTTTAATATCTTTATTTAAATTAGATTCTATTACTTTCTTAACCTTAAAAGCAGTGCCGACAGGAACAGTAGATTTAATGACAATTAATGAATCCTGGCTAATAACATCAGCTATTTCTGAAGCTACATCATAAACATAATCTAAATTAACGCTACCGTCCTCATGTTCAGGAGTTCCAACAGCTATGAAAATAATATTGGAATTGTCTAAAGCCTCTTTTAAATCCGTGGTAAAAATTAAATCTCCCTTTTTTTGATTGGATTTAACTAATGATGCCAAATTAGGTTCATAAATAGGTAAGATATTATTTTTTAAATTAGCTATTTTTTCCAAGTCATTATCAACACAGTAAACTCTATTTCCCATTTCTGCAAAACAAGTTCCGGTAACAAGACCTACATAGCCGGTTCCAATAATTGTCAGTTTCATGAAAAATAATATCTTATTTAAATAATTTAAAGTTTATTATGGCTCCGCCAAAAAGTCAGCTGATTTTTTTTATCTGTTTACTAGAATAATATTTTTTATTAATAACTTTGATTTAAACAGAACAAAAACTATAAAAACACTTAAAAAAATAAAAATCGTTATTTCATTTTCCAAAAAATAATAATTAATTGGATAAAATGAATCCATATTAATTCAGATACCATTAAAAATACATTTATATTGAATTACTCTTCCAACAAGATAATATTTTTAGGGTCTACCTTTAAATAATCAGGAATTACAAATTCATGATCATGTATTTTTTTATCTAATTTCCACCATAATCCATTTGCCAACGTTATTTGCCATTCAAAAGGTATTTCCAATTTTGTTGCGTTTATAGTGTCAAATGAATTAATATCATCTTTTTCAGCAGGCAAAAAATCATGTGCCCTTATTCCAATATGAGTAATATCCTGTGAAATTTTTTCAGCTACTTCAAATGTAATTCCCCATTCTAATGATTTAATATGATAATCATCTATTATTTCAACTTTAGAAATATTTTTACATCCTGTAAGTCTAGCAACCTGAACTTTTTTTGGATTCTCAAACACATCGTGAGTATTTCCTTTTGCAATAATTTTACCCTTGTCCAATATTAAAAGCTCATCGCAAAACTGAAATACTTCATCACGATTATGGGTAACAAGAATAGAAAATCCGTCAAAATCTTTCAGTATATTACTAAGTTCAATACGTAATTGTTCTTTTAGAAATGTATCCATTGCACTAAACGGTTCATCCAACAGTATAACATCCGGACTGTAAGCCAATATACGGGCCAAAGCTACTCTTTGCTGCTGACCTCCAGATAATTCTCTAGGATATCTCTTTTCCAAACCTTCTAAACGAAAGCGTTTAATCATATCAGTTAACCTTTTTTCATCATAATCTTTAGGTAAACCAATAGCAACATTTTCCTCTACAGTCATATTCGGAAATAATGCATAATTTTGAAATAAGTATCCTACATTTCTTTTTTGAGGCTTTAAATTAATTTTTTCATTAGAATCATAATAAACAGTTTCATCATTTGTAGTTAAACTTATAACGCCATTATCTGGATTTACAATACCTGCAACAGATTTTAAAGTCATACTTTTACCACAACCTGAAGGACCTAAAATACCTAAACATCCTTTTTTCAATTCAAAATCCACATTTAAGTCAAATTCTTTAAGTTTCTTTTGAATATTTACTTTTAACAATTCATTACTCATAACATATTCCCCAAATTATTTCCACTGCCTTTCCTTACGTATTGAAACATAATCCATAATAAAAATAGCTATAAATGATATAATAACAATGAATATTACATAATTAAAAGCATCTCCCATATTACCGGCAGCTACTTCAGAATAAACTGCCATTGGAAGAGTTCTAGTTTGTCCTGCAATATTTCCTGCAATCATTGCTGTAGCACCAAACTCACCCAAACCTCGGGCATAGGCAAGTATTCCCCCACTAATAATTCCTGGAAGTGCATTTGCAAGCAAAACTTTCCAGAAAATTTTGAACTCAGACATTCCCAATGTACGGCCAGCATCCAATAAATTAGAATCTACCTGTTCAAATGCACCTCTGGCAGAACGATACATTAAAGGAAAAGACATGACCACTGCAGCGATAACTGTTGCAGACCATGAAAATGCTATTTTCACAGCAAAAAAGTCTACAAAAAACTTACCTATCGGACCCCTAACACCAAAAATATACAATAAAAAGAATCCTACAACAGTAGGAGGCAATACAATTGGAAGTGTAAAAATACCGTCAAGTACAATTTTTACTGAATCATTTTTAAGTTTAACAATGCCCCAAGCAACTATTAATCCTAAAAAAAAGGTTATAAAAATTGATAAACTTGCTGTTTTCATTGAAATAAAAATTGGAGTCCAATCAGTCATGTCAATAATTCTCCTTTAAATTATCATGTTGATTTTAAGTTATAAAGTTTATTCATGAATTGTAAATCCATATTCAACAAATACATCTTTAGCTTCTTTACTTTTTAAGAATTCCATGAACTTTTGAGTAGCATCCTGATGCTCTGAGTTTTTAAGTTCAGCTACCGGATAAATAACTGGAGTTTTTAAAGCATCATCTGGAGCTTCACAAACTACTTTAACATCATCATTAGATTTGGCATCAGTAGAATATACGATACCGCATTCAGCAGACCCCTGAGCTACCTGATTTAATACAGCAGTTACATCAGTACCTAAAGACAATTTGGATTCAACACTGTCCCATACACCAAGGTTGGTTAATACTTCCTTACCATATTGACCGGCAGGTACTGAAGAAGGATCTCCCATAGCAATGTTACCATCTACATTTTTCAAATCCTCAAATGAAGATATGTTTAAGTCGGAATCTTTAGGTACAATCAAAACAACTTTATTTTCTAAAAATTGAATGTTAGTACTGTTATCAATTAAACTTTCATTAACTAATTTGTTCATCTGTTTATTACCTGCAGACATAAATACATCTGCATCCAAACCATTTTCGATTTGTTTTTGTAAATCACCGCTTGAAGCATAAGTTGGAGTGACTTTTACCCCAGGATATTTTTCTTCAAACATTGGAATTAATTTTTCATCAAAAACATTTTTTAAACTAGCCGCAGCAGCTAAATTTACTTCCTGTCCATTTAAACTGTCATCAGTGCTTGCTGAACCGTTAGCCCATATTCCAACACCAACAGCCAACACTGCTATTACAATAACAACAGCTATAATCTTTTTTGAAACCACTATTCATCACCTTTTAAAATAAATCAATACCTCAAAAATTAGTCATAGTAACCTAATTGTCAAATAGGTATAATTATAAGTTTAATTTCATCAATATATAAATATTATCATATCGATTTATTTAGCTCCGTCAAGAACTTTAGTGATTAATGTTCAGAAAAATCTGTTATATTCAAAACATTAAAAACTAATTGTTTACAATTTTTCAAAAAAATTAAGAATTTTAGTTGTTTATCCAGCAATATAAAATAATAACATTATATTTAAATTTCTAAACATATTTATTATGGTCATTTACTAACTATATTATTATGGAAAAGAGGATTGTCAAAAAAACACGAGAAGAACTCTCACCAATAGGATTTGGAGCTATGAGACTACCTTCAAAAAATGGTAAAATCAACTACAAAGAATCTGAAAAGTTAATACACCATGCAATAGACAATGGAATAAACATTATCGATACTGCAGCTATCTATAATAATGGAGAAAGTGAAAAAGTCCTTGGAAAGGCTCTAAAAGGAGAATATAGAAACAAAGTTAAAATTTCTACAAAATTGCCTGCAATGAACATAAAAAAGTATGAAGATATGGAAAAAATATTAAATGAACAGTTAGAAAGGCTGCAAATTGACTGTATTGACTATTACTTCCTACACAATGTTGATTTGAAAACTATGAACAGACTGCTTAAAAAAGATGTTTTAAAATTCTTATCAAAGGCAAAACAAGAAGGAAAAATAAAATATGTCGGTTTTTCATACCACGGCACTACTGAAGAATTTCCATTATTGCTTGATGCATATGACTGGGATATGGTGATGATCCAATATAATTACTTTGATAACAATGTTCAGGCAGATATTGAAGGCATTCATCATGCAGCATCAAAAGGAATGGGAATTTTTATAATGGAACCTTTAAAAGGTGGAATTTTAGCTGGAAAAATGCCTGATGAAGTTGAAAGTATATTTAAAAAAGCCGACCCCTCAAAAACAAATGCAGAATGGAGCATATCCTGGATTTTAAATCATCCTGAAATAACCTGTGTATTTTCAGGAATGAATAACATAGCTCAAATTGATGAAAATATAGCTATTGGAAATAGTGTTGAACCCCATTCCATGAGTTTAGAAGAACTTGAAACAATTGATTATGCAAAAAGAGCCTTAAAAAAATTGCTTCAAATTAACTGTACAAGCTGTGGATACTGCCTGCCCTGCCCCAGAGGCGTGAATATTTCTGAATGCATGAAAATATATAATGAAAAATATTTATTCAATCAAAAAGGCCTTTTAAATCAAAGCTTAATCGATTATTATTTAACTGTAAGCGGAATTATGATAGACAGTTCAAATGCAGGATTATGTAATGGATGCGGAAAGTGCTTAAGAAAATGCCCCCAACACCTGGACATTCCAAAAGAACTTGATAAAGTTAAAAAAGAATTTGAAGGCCATTTCTTTAAATTTAAAGTATTATTCGTAAAAAGTATCGGTATGAAAATATATCAGAAATTTTTTTAAATAATAAAATAAAAAGTGATAAACATGAAACTCGAAGAAATATTAGCTCCATGCCCAAAATGCGGTTCCAAAGATAAACATGTACACAGAAAAATGTTAGACAATCACAGAGCACATGCAGAGTTAGACACTGTAAAATGCGAAGATTGCGGTTATATTTTCTTTGTAAATGATAGTATGGAAGAAGACGAAAAAAAAGAACTTTTAAAAGAATTAAATAAATATTACGGATAAAATGACTTTTCATGTAATGATAATTCCCACTTTAGGTTGCCAATGCAACTGCAAATACTGTTGGGGTTCAGAATCAACAAAAGAAATGATGGACATTAGCGTAATTGATGACATTATCACCTGGTTAAAGGATTTCAGAGATGATAAAGTTCATTTTACATTCCACGGAGGAGAACCTCTTCTTGCAGGCTATGATTTCTATGCTGAAGCTTTAGAAAAATTATCAAAAATAGACAATTTAGAAGGTTTTTCACTTCAAAGTAATATCTGGTTACTTTCAGATGAACTAATCGATTTATTTTTAAAGTACAATGTTGCTGTAAGTACCAGTATTGACGGACCTGAAGAAATTAATGACTATCAAAGAGCAGAAGGTTACTTTAAAAAAACCATTGGCAGATATGAAAGAGCAAAAGAAAAAGGATTAAACATAAACTTTGTTTTAACAGTGACTCAATATTCCAAAGACTACAGTGACGAGTTATATGAATTTTTCAAATCCCATGGTATGAATTTAAAAATACATGCTGCACTTCCGTCACTACGTGGAGACAATGCTGACCCATGGGCTCTTAATCAGGAAGAACACGGAAAACTTTTAATAGACTGGCTAGACAAGTATCTTTATGATTTAGATAAATTCAGTGTAATGGATCTTGACCACATTGCTAAAAGTACATTCAGAAGAAGGGGAACATTATGTACGTTTGCAGATTGTATAGGTACAACATTAGCTGTCGGTGCAGACGGTTCAATTTATCCATGCTACAGGTTTGTAGGAATGGATGAATATATTTTAGGCAATGTCAAAGCAAACCCAAGTTTTGATAAGCTAAAAGAGTCTGACGCATGGGCAAAACTTCAAGAATTTAGAGAATATGTTGATGAAAACTGTGCCAAATGCAGATATGTAAAATATTGCGAAGGCGGATGTCCATATAATGCTATTGTAGCCAGTAAAACTCCAAAAGCTGTTGATCCTCAATGTAAGGCTTATAAAATGATTTTTGGTGAAGTTTCTAAAAGACTTAACAAGGAATTTGCAAAAAATGCATTTGGTGGATTAAACGGACCCGGTGTTAAAAAAGAAAATGAAGCTTTCAGTATTATGGATTTGATGATGAAACCATAATATTTTTTTATTTTAATTTTATTTATATAATAAATCATATTTTTTAGAATTAATATTGCCAACTACCTTACAATCAGTTAATTCTTCAATCACACAGAGTTCTTATGAATCTATTTTAAATAATTTGATTTCACCATTAATTTTTTTATTAACACTCCCAATTACAGCTCCCACACTTATTTTTACATTCTCTTATTTATTTTTAGTTAAAGAGCATTTAAAAATTACATACATATAATAAAACAACAGATATCACTCTTTTTTATACAATTCATTTAAATATCCTCTTTCAATACACCAATCTTTAAATTCATTGTATTTTACAGGATCTTTTTGAAGATATAACTGCTCATAAAATAATTTATCACTGTGGCTGTTCATTTTTTCAATAGACTTTACTATCTGATAATTCATATCTTCGCCATAACCCATTTTATCCCTTTTTTTAAGCATATAAATCAATCCATACTAGATATATTATACATACCTATAAATCATAATTTATACACAAAAATATATAAATGTTGTGGTAAAAATAAGTTTAAAAAAAAGTTAAAAAGAAATTATAGAAAATACTTAATTTTAATTTGAAGCTATAATCTCTTTCATATAGCTGATTAAATCGTTTTTAGATTCATCATCATCCATTGCAAATTCTATGGATGTTTTTAACCATTCCAAACGATTTCCTATATCATAGGTTTTTCCTTCAAAAGTATTTCCATAAATTTTATCCAATTTAGCTAAAGCATCAGTAAGTTGAATTTCCCCACCAACTCCAACTCCTGTTTCTTTGATTTTGTCGAAAATATCTGGAGTAAGTACATATCTTCCCATAATAGCCAAGTTAGATGGTGCTTCGTTAACTGGTGGTTTTTCAACAAGTTCATCAATTTGATAGACATCCTGTTCGATTTCAACTCCTTTAATTATACCGTATCTTTCTACTTTTTCCTGAGGTACCCTTTCAAGAGAAATAGCTGATGCTTCATATTTGTTATAAATATCTATTAACTGTTTTGTACATGGAGTTTTTCCTTTTGTTATTGTATCTCCAAGCATTACTGCAAATGGTTCATCACCAACATGTTTTTTAGCACAATAAATTGCATCACCTAATCCTTTTTGTTCTTTTTGACGGATATAACAAATATCAGCTAAATCAGTGATATCCTGAACTTGTTTTAAATATTTGGTTTTACCTGCTTGTTTTAAAGTATATTCCAATTCAAAGGATTTATCAAAATGATCTTCAATAGAACGTTTGTTTTTACCAGTTACAATCAAAATATCATCAATACCAGAAGCTACAGCTTCCTCAATAACATACTGGATAGTAGGTTTATCAAAAACAGGCAACATTTCTTTAGGTTGTGCTTTAGTAGCTGGTAAAAACCTAGTCCCAAAACCAGCTGCCGGAATTACTGCTTTCATTTAATTATCACCATAGTAATTTAATTAATCATAATTTTTGTTTTGATTGGTTAAATAGTTAATTATTTCTCACATAACTTATAAAATTTCGCTTAATTTATCTAATATATCATCAATACTGACATTATAACAGACAATTGTTTTTTGAGAAGACTTCTCACCTTTTGAAATACTTACATCGCAATTAAAAATTTTAGATAACTCTTTTACAATTTCCTTATTGGCCTTGCCTTTTTGGGGAATTTGCTTAATACGTATTTCAAACCTGTTTCTCCATTCATTAAAACCTGAAATTTGAAATTTATTTGAATTTGGAGAAACCTCAACATCTATAAAAACATTATTATCTGCTGAAGAAATTGCATTTAAATATTTATTAGACATTATAATCAGAAAAATAGTTTATCAATAAAAGTGCGGGAGACGGGACTTGAACCCGCGAAGGGACTAACCCAATAGGCCCTCAACCTATCGCCTTTGACCACTCGACCACCCCCGCATTACACATAATAAAAGCAGTTATTAAAAAGTGTGTTTTTTAAAGTATATAAACTTAACTATTTTAGATTAATAATAAAAATTGATTTTTTAATTCCAATATCTAATTAATCATAATCCATCTTTTTAATAGCATCATAAACTCTTTTACAATTATTTTTATCATTGAACTCAAAGAAATCATCAACTCTTTTAGTATATTGGTCTTTCATTTCACATTCATTTTCAACATATTCCATTATTAAATCAATTAATTCCTCATGATCATCAACAACTTCTCCAAAACCCATTGTTTTATAATCAAAATAGCTCTCTTCAATATCAAAATGATAGTCCTTAGCATAATGATAATAAATAACTGGCTTTTTTAAATAAGCAAAATCAAAAGCTATTGAAGAATAATCCGTTATTATCAAAGAAGCATGTGTAAAAATATCATTATAACTATTGGAAGTTGAATCGATTGTTACATAATCATTTGTTTCAAATAATTCAATGAATCTGTAAACATTTGGATGCGGTTTAAAAATTAATTTATAACCATGTTTTTTACAAAAATCAATTAAACGGGAATCATTAATTAAAGAATTGTATATCCTGAAGTAGTTTGATTTTAATATTTTTTCTTTAGTTGAATGAAGAAAATGCCTTCTCCATGAAGGCATAATTACAATTTCCCTATAATCCTCTTTCTTCTCCAGAGCATCATATCTAGGAAAACCCAATAACTGAGGAACATCTTTATGATAGTTATAAGGATACTTAAAAAAGGATTCCAATTCAAGTTTTGATGCAGTTACAATTAATGAAATGTTTTTATCTGCTTTATTAAGCCACATGGAAATATTATCCTTTGTAATGCCATGCTGTAAAAATACAAGTCTAAATTTAATAAGACCTGATAAAAAAGGATAATTACCCCAGAATGGATAAACTAAACCATTATCAGGATGGGAAGATATGACTTTTTCTGCAAATAACGTGTATATTCTATGTTTAATAGAACCATATTCAATGGTTTTTCCAATTTGAGAAATATCATCAAATGCAAAATTATCTTTATTTAAAACAAAAACCTTTTCAATATCATCATCTACACCAACAGCATATTTAAAAAGATTAATACCATTATCATCAGCTAAATAAGGCAAATCCATAAAAATCCAAATTCGTTTAGATGAAAAAAACGGATATACTATGAAATAGACAATTCTAAATATTACGCCAGTTCTCCAGCCCTGATTAGTTTCACGCAGCATTGTGTAAATAGTTGAAATCTCATTTTTCAATACTATTATCCAGTTTTTCGGCTTGACAGTTATTGTACTTCCCTTAACCTTAGCAATGTGATTTTTTGAAAGTAAATATTTAGAGGTATTTGAAAGTCTGCAGGGTCTGCTAAACTTTATTTCCAAATCCTTAAAATCATTAGCTTCTGTTTTAAATTGGATTTTAATATTTTTTGAAGTGATTGGAATATAAATCTCAAAATCATTATTGAATGCATATTCAAAATTTAGAGAAAATCTGTCTCTTTGAGGATATTCCAGCTCTTTAGTTTCAAAAATTTTATCATTAACAAAAGCAAAAACCTTACCTTTTTTATTGAAAAATGTAGTAATAAATCCTGAAATATAAATAACATCATTTTTTATCTCAAAAATATCAATGAACACCTGATTTAATGATAATTTATCAATGATATCATCATAAACTTGTTTTCTATATTTATAATCACAATTAGCTAAATAATCATTACCTAAATATTTTAAAAAGAATATATGTGTCTTAAGCTGATTTTGAATATTTTTTTGATTGTATATTACATCATCACCAATATTCTGCAAAATAAAAATCAAATTAATATAAAGCTCTTTAATTTCATCATAAGATAAAACAAAATCAACTTTTTTAATTTTAAAAAGCCATTGCAAATCATACATTAACGTATATTGAATAAACTTTAAAACCTTACCATATCTATTTTTAGAACATTCTATTAATTTAAAATGAAAATATTCAAGCCTTGTTGTGTAAAAATGTTTAGTATTACTTGAATAATCCAGTAAAGAGTTTTTAGCTTCATATTTTCTATAATAATAAGCTCCTTTTTTAACAAGCCCCAATTTTAATTTATCTAAAAGAACCTGATTAACAAAAAAAGCATCCTCTGCAGTTTGTAACTTAACATTGAATTTAATATTTTTAATAGCTTCTGCTTTAAAAAATGATGAAGGTGCAGATAATTGAATAAAATCTGGCTGTTTAATCAAATCAACAACCATTGTTCTTTTAAATTTAAAATTTAATGGATGATTTCCTTTTTTTGCACCAAAATAATATATTGGAATTGAAACCATGTCAATTTCATTATAATGTCCTTCAAAGAAATGATAAACATCCTTGAATGTATTGGGAGTAATAAAATCATCACTATCTAAAAAATTAACATATTTTCCCTGTACTTCTTTTAATCCTTGATTTCTAGCATGTGCCGGACCAAAAGAAGATTTAGTTGATATATATTTGATATTTTGAGGATATTTAACTCTGTATTTTAAGCATATTTCTTCAGTATTATCTGTACTTCCGTCATTAACAATAATAATCTGGATATTTTTCTCAAAACCCAAACTTTGATTAATAATTGAATCAACTGCTTTTTTTAAATATAAATCAGAGTTATAAGCAGCAATTATAACAGAAAATAAAAACTTATCGGAAATTTTTTTAACCTCCCTCAAAATATTAAAAAGTGAACCTACAATATATTCAATTAATGTATAATATATTCACTAAAGATAATAAAGCTTTTGATAGCCCAATAATGAAAAATCAATATGCATTATCAATTATATCGAATTTATTGATAATAGCCATTAACTTATATCAATATAATGAATTTGATTTAAATTCAAATAAAATAGAGTCAAATTACGGAAAATTTTGGTAGCAATTTTCAATTATTAACCTATAATCGTTAAAATAGAAAATTGTGATAAAACCAATAAAACATTAAAATTAAACAGGTTTTCAAAAAAGACCTCAAATATTCTTATATATGATAAAAAAGTACGTCTTTAATTAACAGTTTAAAAAGAAAAAATCAAAGGTAAATAGGTTAAAAATAACCCTTAAATCCCAAATTTATCTTATGGCAAATCTATTTTTCCTGTTATTGTGAACAAATAGCTTTTGAATAAATTCTAAAGAATCATCAACATTTAAAGATTTTAATATTTCATCAATTTTAGGAAAATAAAGTGATTCTTCAGGAACAACCTCATATATAAAAACATCACTTGCATAATTGTTGACCTTTTCAGATGATGATTCATTAAAACCTCCCAAATAATCTTTAGTGAAAAAAACTTCATCCTGAATGATTTTAACCGGATTTCCACTTAAAAAAGAATTAGATGGTATTTTACAATTAGAAGGAACATATGCATTATTATCAACAATAGAACCTGAACCCAACAAAGCTCCAGAAGAAATATAAGCTAAATGACCTAACCACACATGATCACCAATAAGAACAGAACCAGGATAGTTAACCCTTTGTTTAGTTTTAGATGAATATATCGGATAAGCAAAAGCAGTTCTAATATTTGTACCACTGCCAAGGTTACAGTCATTTCCAATAATCAAATTTTGATGTTCCTGAACATTGACATTTACAGGAGCTGTCATGTGGCTTTCACGACCAAAATAGATAACTGAATCTTGAAAAACCTGTAAATTTAAAGGATATTGTGAATCTGGAGTGGAAGATAAATAAACTAATGAATTACTGCCTTCAAAATGTATAGAAGAATTGACTAGCTTAACATCCCTTTCACAAAAAAATAAATTACCTTTACCTCTAAAAGTAACACTTGAATTAACAAACTCCGGCTTACCAACAAAAGTATTTTGCTCTAAATTTTCAATTTGATTAACATTACTAACTGATTCCATAAAAACCACAACAATTAATTTTTTTTCTAGTTCCAAATAAATTTTTTACAACTATAATAATCCAACATATAAGTTAAATAATTATCTTAAACTAATTTTCATAAATCCACTCATAAACTCTTTTACAATTATTTTTATCAGTAAATTTATAAAAATCATCTACTCTTTTTGTATAAACATCTTTCATTTTACAATTATTAGCTAAATAATCTTTAATTAAAATTATTAATTCATTTTCTCCTTTAATAACCTCTCCAAAACCCATTGATTCATAATCAAAATAACTTTCAGATAAATCGAAGTTATAATCATCTGAATATTGATAATAGATAACTGGCTTTTTAAGATATGCAAAATCAAAAGCAACTGAAGAATAATCAGTTATAAGCAATTCTGATTCATTAAATAACTCATGATAAGTTTTTTCATCATCAACAATAATATTTTCATCCAAATCAAATAAATCAATGAATTTAAATAAATTTGGATGTGGTTTGAAAATTATTTTATAACCTTTATCCTTAGCATAATCAATTAATTCCTCATTATTTAACAGATTATTCAATCCCTTAAAGTATTTAGAATTTTTAAGAACAAATTCATTTTTCTGTATATTTTCCCTCCAAGAAGGCATTATTAAAATCTGCTTTTTAAGATTTTTACTTTCCAATTTATCAAAACGTGGAAATCCCAATGTTTGAATAATTTCTGGCGAGTAATTATAATCTTTTACTAAAAAAGATTGTCTTTCCATATCAGAAACTGTTACAATTAAAGATAAATCTTTATCAAACTTTCTAAGCCATCTGGAAATATTATCCTTTGTAACACCATGCTGTAAAAAGTACTTTTCAGATGTAATAAATCCACTATACAAATCTCCATTTTTACCATAAAAAGGATTTAATATATTCTCATCCGGATGAGAAGAGATTATTTTATCTGCAAATAAATAAATCACTCTTTGTTTTATTGAATAAAAGGGTAAAACATTTTCATATCTGCTTGTTAACCTACCATAATCTTTACTATCTTGTAAAACAGTAAAGTATTTTTTAATATTGTCATCTCTGGATGATGCATATTTAAACAACTGTTCTGCATTATCATCAGCCGAATCCCGCCTATCCATAAAAAGCCAGATTTTTTTATTTCTTAAAAAAGGATATAAAATAATATACACTAATCTAAAAGCCAATGCAGATGTGAAATAAGGTCCTTTATCTCTGCATATTTTCATTAAACAGTGATATTCAAATCTTAACATTTTAATAAATGAATACGGCATTAAATAAAATGAATTATGCTTAAAAATCAAAATATGGTTATCTTTAATCATGTAATTACTGCTAGTTGACAGTCTAGCATGTTTTTCAAAAACAATTGGAAGATTAAAGCATTCATCATTAGTTAAAGCATTGATAGTTAATTTTTTATCTTTAATTTTACTTATTGGAATTTCTAAATCAAAATCAAAAGGAAATTTATATTTAATCGATAAAAATTTCAACGGTTTTCTTGACGGATAAATAAATCTTTTAGATTTAAATTTATTATTTCCGCAATTAGCCACTATTTCAATATTTTCCGGATAAAGAGTACTCATTAAAAGGCCTGAAATATATAAAACATTATTTTTTATATTAACTATATTAATATAAAACTTGTTATTATCCAATCTGCCGGTATTTTCTAAATTGTTGATTGTTTTAGATGTTAAATTAGATTTTTTAATAGATAATAAAAAACCACGAACATTGGCATCTAAATGCTTATAATTTAGAATAATTTCCTCATCAAAATAAGATAAAACATCCAAAAATGACTCCCAAAACTCATTAATTTCTTCTTTATCTAAAATATCATCAATATTCTCAACTTTTACCATCCATTGCAAATCATAAACTAAAGTATATTGAATAAATTCCAGGAGTTTTCCATATTTTTTAATTGAAGAATCAATAAGTTCCTTAAAATAATATTTTAATCTATCAATAAAGAATCCTCTCTTTTTTATAGAATTATCAATTGTAGATGATTCATCAAAGCGTTTTCTATACAAATAATTGGCATTTTTAACTAATCCCAATTCAGGATTGTTAAGAAGAATTTTATTAATAAATAATGCATCCTCCGAATTAACAAGTTCAGTATTAAATCTTAAATCACCGATAGCTTCTTTTCTAACAAATGCTGAAGAAGCTGAAAGCTGAGGAAAATTAGGTTCTTCTAAAAGATCCGCTACTTTTTCTTCATTATATTTATAATTAAGAAGATGCCTTCCTTTCTGATTATCAAAAAAGGTCATAGGTATTGATATAACATCTACATCAGGATTTTCCATTGCGAAATCATAAACAGAGCTAAATGTGTTTGGAGATATCTTATCATCACTATCAATGAAATTTATGTAGTCTCCTTTAGCATATTCCAATCCCAAATTACGTGCACTGGCCTGACCGCCATTTTCTTTAGACAAAACTTGAATATTATACTGATATTTTTCCTGATATTCTTCGGCTATTTTAAGAGAATCATCACTGCTTCCGTCATCAACAATAATAAGCTCAATATTATGTTCAAAACCAAAATTTTGAGTGATTAATGATTCAATTGCATCTTCAAGGTATTTTTCATTATTATAAAGCGCCATTATAACAGAAAAATGTTTATGTGAATCTAATTTTTCAAATTCATCGAGATTTTTAGAATTTAATACTTTAAGAGTTCTTGATTTTATTTTAGATTCCAAATCAGTAACGCTTAAATAAGTTTCCTTTGATTTGTCTTCTAAAAGTTCACTAAACTCCCTTTTCATCAAATTAAAAAAGTTTTCCCTGTATTTTGGGGCTGTTTGACTAAATCTCCATAAAATAAGATGAAAAAATCTATTGTAAACCTGTTTTTTATAAGTGTTCAAATAATTAGTTTCAATTAATAACTGACGAATTAATCTGAAAATATGGACAACATCAGTATAATCTTTATCAGAATTATTAGAAACAGTTGAACCTTTTCTATTTGTCCTATAATAATATAAATTTTCATCAATTAAAGATATTCTTTTAGCTTTAAGATACACATTGTAAAAGAACACTTCGTCTTCAAAAATATATTTATCAGGAAATCTGATATTATTTTTCTCAATAAAAGAGCGTTTATATAACTTATTAATTGGAGTTACTGAAATTAGGTGAGTGAACTTTTTAGTATCCGAATTGTTAAAAATTTCTTTTTCAAAACCGTCAAAACATTTGAGTGAATAATACCATAAATTATCATTAATTTCATGAGTTTCATTATCAAAAGACGAAACCTTATACATTACCAAATCTAAATTTTTACTAACAGATTTTTTATATGATTTCTCAAGCATATCTTCTTTTATAAAATCATCTGAATCAACAAATGCAATAAACTCACCTTGAGCATTATCTAACCCAATATTACGTGCAATTCCTTGACCCTCATTCTTTTTAGATATTATCTTAATCCTTGCATCTTTTTTAGCATAATTTTCTAAAATATCCAAAGAAGCATCAGTAGATCCGTCATTAATGCATATAATTTCAATATCCTTTAAAGTTTGGTTTAAAATACTATCTAATGAAGTTGATAAATACTCTTCAACATTAAAAACAGGAACTATTACAGAAACTTTAATTTTTGACATAATTCAGTAACCTATAAATGTTATTTAAATTAATATTTATTATTAGTTATATTTAAATTATTTAATTTGTAAAATTTTGTGTGAAAATTATGTTTAAAGAAATGATTAAAAGAAATACAAGTGAGCATTTCTTGCTTAAACAATTAATTAAGAAAAATTTCACCGCCAAATACAAAGATTCAATACTTGGAATTTTATGGAGTTTTATAAACCCTTTATTAACAATGCTTTTATTAACAGCTATTTTTTCAACAATATTTTCAGGAAATATTGAAAATTATCCAGTTTATTTTTTAGCAGGGCGATGTTTATTTGATTTTTATAGTGCTGCTACAAAAACAGCTATGAATTCAATAAAAGGCAACAGCGGTATTTTAAAAAGAATATTTGTTCCAAGATACATTTTTGCTTTTGGAGGAATATGTTCGGAGTTTGTTAATTTCCTAATTTCATTAATCATACTCATTGCAGTAATGTATTTGACAGGACTTCATTTAACATTGATTTCATTTGCAGTTATCATTCCAATCATCATATTATTTGTAATGACTGCAGGAATCGGATTAATATTGTCCATCATGTGTACATACTTTAGAGATATTGAATATCTTTATAACATATTTATAATGTTATTAATGTATGCTTCTGCTTTATTTTACCCTGTAGATATCATACCAGAATCATTCAGACAATATTTATATTTAAACCCTGTATTTTTACTAATTGATCAATTTAGAGATATTATAATGTATAATACATTACCAAACATTACGAATATTATAAGTACCAGTTTATTTGCCTTTATCATGTTAATTATAGGAATTTTAATCTTTAAAAAATACCAAAAGAAAATTACATTAGAACTATAACGGGTTGTTTATTATGAAAAAAAGGATTTTAAAATTTAAAAGCAATACAGACACGGATTCTAGTTTAAATAATAATCAAACCGGAAATCAGCAAAATATACAATTCGAATCAAATTATAAAAACTTAAATCATGCACAACCAAAAGAAGTTAATTTTAATCAAATGCATGAAAAGCAGATTAACACTTCAAACACAATGCAAGTTAAATCTGCACATCTTCAAAAACATAATAACAAAAAACAGTTTGAAACTGATGAAATTCAACAGTACATACACTCCATTTACCAAAAAAATTTAAATAAAAATCAAACAAAACAGATACTTCTTGAAAGTCAAAGAAAATTAATAACTCCTGAAAAAACAAATGAAAATATTAACAGAAATAACATTTATAAAGCTATAAAACCTCAAAAAAATCATCAGGACATAGATGAATTAGTTTCACTGTTTGTTCCGGAATATAAAGAAAAAATTGCAGTTGAACTGAAAAACGTTTCTTTAAGTTTTAAAATATCCAATGACAAAATTGACAATTTAAAAGAATATGTAATACGTACCCTCAAAAGAAACAAAGAAAAAAGTAAAAAGTTCAAAGCTCTTGATGACGTTTCCTTTAAAATTTACCAGGGAGAAAAGGTCGGACTAATCGGTTTTAATGGTGCGGGAAAAAGTACAATACTGAAAATAGTTTCTGGTGTTTATGACTGTGACAGTGGAGAAGTAACTACTAACGGAATAATAGCACCGTTACTTTCTTTAGGCGCCGGTTTTGATTACAATTACTCTGGAAAAGACAATATATTTCTGAATGGTGCTATTTTAGGATATACTGAAGATTTTTTAAAATCAAAATATGATGAAATTTTAGAGTTTTCAGAACTTGAAGAGTTCATTAACTTTCCTGTTAAAAACTATTCCTCAGGAATGCTTGCAAAACTTGGTTTTTCAATAGCTACTGTTGTAAATCCTGATATTTTAATTATTGATGAAATCCTCTCTGTCGGAGATGTTAAATTCCAGAAAAAAAGTAATGATAAAATTAAATCATTAATGGGTTCGGGAACTACGGTTTTACTTGTATCACACTCAATTCAACAAATCAGAAACCTGTGTGACAAAGCATTATGGATTAATGAAGGAAAAGTTGTAGCTTTTGATGAAGTAAATAAAGTTTGTGATGCCTATCTTAAAGCAGCAGAAAATGCAAATAAGAATCAGCTTAAAAACATCAAACTAGAATAATTGTAACTTCCATTTCTTTTTCATTTTTTAAATCTTCAATTAAATCCGAATCAAGATCCCTTGCTGCCTTATCTGCATTTATCATCAAAGTACGAGGACAGACATAGTCGCTGGTTCTGCAGACAATGTCTGTTGGATGAGTTAAAGTCAAATTTTCATGACCAAAGCCAACAATCTCATCATGGCCGTTTTCAGTATCCAATATAACAGTTATTTTAGTGTTTTTATTAGCTATTTTAGCTTTAAACTCATCTGAAAAATCATTCATGGAATTATCCATAGCCACTCCAATAATACAATCTGCAGTAGGTCCAATTTCCAAATCCTTAGTTATTTCAAACGTGGATTTATGCATAGAAGACACATTTTTGTGACCTTTGGTTCTAATCTTAAAAAACATGAATATAATTTTGAACTGTGAAACTAATAAATATTTTTATACCATATAATTAAAAATAACCATTATAATTTTAGCAATATATTAGTTAAGCTATTGAAAAATTAAATGATATTTTCATTAAATTAAATATCATATTTGAAATAAATAAAAAAATATAATAATCATATACATTAACAATATAAAAACATGAAAGGAAGTTACTGTTTAATAATCAATGTTGAGAAAGACACTAAAATTAAAATCGGTAAAAAATTAGGAATCATTAACTTTAAAAAAGGATGTTATGTTTATGTCGGTTCAGCTATGAACTCCCTTGAATCCAGAGTTAAAAGACATCTGTCAGACAATAAGAAAAAGCACTGGCATATTGATTACCTTTTACTAAACAAAAACTCAAAAATCAAAAAAATATATACAAAAGAGTCTGGTGAAAAACTGGAATGTGAAATAGCTAAAAAAATAATTGAAAATGAGGAATCAATAGCTGATTTCGGCTGCAGTGACTGCAAATGCCACTCTCATTTAATTTATTTTAAAAACTCAAAATTAGCTAATTTAAAAGTTTCATCCATTCTCAATAGCTTTGATTAATCTGTGTGCTTCCCTTTCTACCTTTTTACGGTTAAATGCTTTAGCTATTCTTTTTATCGCATCTAAGTTTTTAACATAGCTGTCTAACCATGAAAATATATCTCCAGGATAGACCTGTATCTGATATTTCCTGAACAGTTTATTTGAAATATCAATCGGATCTTTACCTTTAAGCCTTTCATTTATTATTACTTCAGATATTCCCTTTTGCAGACAGTCACAAAACGGTCTGTCTTCACATTTGCATTTTAAGAAATCTGATTGAATATTAATTAGAGCATCCTGGAATTTTTTGTCCAGCTTACTTATTGCTTCACCTGATGAAATAATATCAAGTGTTGATTCTGCAAACAGTCTTGTTGAAAATTTAATTTTTAAAGCGTTTGCTATCTGATTATGTACAACTGAAGACAGATATGCATTTTCAAACATTTCCAGCTGCAGTCCAATAGCCAATATTTTTACCCTTAATTTGTTGAATTTATCTTTTTTCTTATAATATGGAGATTTTCTTAAATAGACTTTTAGATATCCCCTATCATCAATTGATTTTTTAATATATTCCGCATCCCCCAGAGATAAAAATGATACTGATACTGCACGGCCATATTTTGTTATGTTTAATTTATTTCCTACAATATCTATTAATCCCAAATCTTCCATTTCATTAATGGCTGTTTTAATGTCTACCGGAATATTTATATTTTTATAGAATTTATTTAACTCATCTGTTGTTTTTATTGATCTTGAAGAAATATCTGCCAATATCTGTTCATATGAGCTTTCTTCATCATATTCTATAAATACATCTTCGCTGTCACTTTCAAGTAAATCCAGTGCCTTTGCCTCTTCACTTTCGCCGTCAAAGTCATGACCTACTTCAGGCAGCAAATATACTATTCCCCTGTCATGATAGCTTGGTCTTCCTGCACGTCCAAGCATTTGTGAAAATTCATTTGGACTAATCCACTTATTTCCCATTACCAATGAGTCAAATATTACCTGTGACGCTGGAAAATCAACACCTGCAGCAAGTGCAGCTGTAGTTACAACAACAGATATTTTTCCCCTGTCAAAGTCTTTTTCTATTTTTTCTTTTTTATAATAGGACAGCCCTGCATGATATGCTGCGGCATTGACCTTTTTATTTTGGAGGAAATTAGCTATCTTATGAGTTTTTCGTCTTGAATTGGTGAAAATTATAGTCTGTCCTCTGTAACCTTTTTTAGACTTTGTATTAAATTCCTTTTTAGCTAATTTTTGCATTATATGGTGTTTTGAAGATTCTGATCTGATATAAACCAAATGACGTTCCAATGGAACCGGCCTTTGAGAATATTCCACCAATTTCATATTAAACTCACCGGCTAAAAATTCAGGATTTTTAACAGTAGCGGAAAGACCGATAATCTGTGAATGAGGATATAAATGCTTGATACGTTTTATTAATCCATTAAGTCTTGTTCCTCTGTCTTCATCATCAATCATGTGGATTTCATCAATTAAAACAACTCCTAAATTAGACAATAAAGCTGAATTCCCTTTTCTTAAAAGATAATCCAAGCCTTCATATGTTCCAACAATTATATCTGCATCTTTAACATCACTGTCAGGCAGTTTCAATTCACCTTTAGCTTTAACCCTATTTCTACCTACTTTAATAGCTACCTTTAAGCCTAACTTTTTATATTTTCTTTTAAAATCACGGTATTTCTGATTAGCCAGTGCTACCAGAGGTGTCAGGAATATAAATTTTTGACCTTTCATTGTTTTGGTTATTCCTGCAAGCTCTCCAACCAAAGTTTTTCCACTTCCTGTTGCACTTACAACAAGCAAATCCTGATTTTTTAAAAGACCTTCCTTAATTGCCAAATACTGGACAGGCAATAACTTTTTATTTCCATTTTTAATTAAAATATCCCTGAACTTATGAGGTATTTTAAGTCTTTTCATTGATACATCAGGTATTTTATACTTGGATTTTGTATCTACTCTGTCAAATAATGTTAAATTTCTGTTAGAAAGCGGATCAAATTTAGGTGAGAGAACAGACAATGTTTTTTCCAAATTACCTGTTTTATCTAAAATGTCTTTAAGGTTTCTGAATATTTTTTTATCAAATCCCTGAAGTTTAATTTCCCTTTTAATTGTTTCATATGCACACTGCTCACATATCAACTGATTATTGTGTTTATATGAAAATTCAGAGTTTACAATTGTAATATTTCCTTCAAATGCACAAAAATCACAAACTCTGGTGTGCCTTACCTTAATATTTAGTGATTTAAGATAATCCTCAACTTCATCATCCATAGTTGCTAAAAAAACAGCCTGACTCCTTAAAAGTTTAATTACTTCCTGAGGCGGAACTAATTTTTCTGATAAATTAGATGAATCCGAGTAATTGTAATCCGCTACAAATCTGGAAATAGCTATTGAATCATCATATTTTTTAAATTTAACAGTTCCAACATACTCAGGTTCTCTTTTATTATTCAATGCTCCTTTTGGAGAACCTATTGGATATAATTTCCACTGTTTTTTTATTTTTTTAAGAATTATCATTATATAATATTATATCGTTAAGGTTTATAATATTTTAAAAAAAAGAGGAAAAATCATTCGATATAATCGAATTTAGTTTCCATAACAACAATTATAACAAATCCAATAATAGCCAGGATAATACAAGGCAATAATGCAGCAAATGTAAGCGGAGTTGTATTTACAATATGTACAACAGGAAGTTTTAATGTACCAATCATCACACCAATAAGAAATGCCATTGTAATGCCTTCATGATGTTCAAGCAAATAATTTAAGACTTTGGAAAATCCTAAAATACCAATAAAGGCACCTGCACAAAATACAACAATTTCACTTAAACTCATAGTCTTTAAAGCATTTAACATATACTCATACTGACCTAACAATAAAAGTAAAAATGATCCTGAAATACCCGGCAAAATCATTGCACAGATAGCTATCAAACCTGAAATAAACAGTATCGGCAAAGTATGATTCATAGCTATCGGATTTAAACTTACAAAAATATATGCTAAAACAGCCCCAATAACAGTAAAAATTACATGTTTGAGAGTAAGTTCATCCATTTGCCTGTATAACACATATGACGAAGCAATAATTAATCCTAAAAAGAATGAATAGGTTAAAGCAGTGTATACATCCATACAATATGAAATAACATTAGCTAATGTTAACATTGCAAGTCCAATACCACATAATAACGGTATGAAAAATTTAAAGTCAATTTCATAGAATAGTCTTTCTTTAAAACCCTTTAAATCTCCTTTAAGTAATGGTTTTATGAAAGTAAAATTAATTGTACTTATTGAATGTACCAAACGTTCGTAAATACCTGTGATTAATGCAATTGTTCCTCCAGAAACTCCAGGAACAATATCTGCAGAACCCATAAGTATCCCGCGAATAAAAATTGAGAAAAAATCTACAAATTTCAAAATATTTCACCTTAAATATTAGTTACTTCTAAAAAAGTGAACTTAAAGTTAATATGTCATAACTTTATTAAATACTTTGTTGAAAAAGAGAAAATTTACTTGCTCATTTTCTCTTTAACAAGCTGTTTGGCATAAGGTGTGATATTTTCACTAAGGATTTTTTGTAAAAATTCACCAGTGTATGTTCCAGATTTGGCTATTTCTTCTGGAGTTCCGGTAGCTATTACTTTTCCACCACCATCTCCACCTTCAGGACCCAAATCAATAATATAATCAGCTGTTTTAATAACATCCAAATTATGTTCAATAACAACAACTGAATTGCCCGCATCAGTCAATCTGGCAAGAACTGACAACAATCTCTTAATATCTGCAAAATGAAGACCAGTTGTAGGTTCATCCAAAATATATAATGTGTTACCTGTATTTGACCTTGAAAGCTCTTTAGCTAATTTAATCCTTTGAGCTTCACCACCTGATAAAGTAGTAGCCGGCTGACCTATTTTCATATAGCCCAAACCTACATCAAGCAAGGTTTTAAGTTTTTTATGTATTTTCGGAATATGTTCAAAAAAGTCCAATGCTTCTTCAACAGTCATTTCCAAAACTTCATAAATATTTTTACCTTTGTAACGAATGTCTAAAGTCTCTTCATTGTATCTTTTGCCGCCGCACACTTCACATGGAACAAATACATCAGCTAAAAAGTGCATTTCAATTTGCACAATACCGTCACCGGAACATGCTTCACATCTTCCTCCCTTTACATTAAAACTAAATCTGCCAGGTTTATATCCCCTAGCTTTAGCTTCTGGAGTTTCTGCAAATAAATCACGAATATCTGTGAAAACTCCAGTATAAGTTGCAGGATTTGATCTTGGAGTACGTCCTATCGGTTTTTGGTCAATAGCTATAATTTTATCAATGTTGCTTACACCTTCAATTTTATCATAATCTCCTGCAAAGGTAAATTTATTGTTTAATTTTCCGCTTAACCCTTTGTATAAAATTTCATTAATCAGGCTGCTTTTACCAGACCCGCTTACTCCAGTAACACATGTGAACTTGCCTAATGGTATTTCAACATCAATATTTTTAAGATTGTTTTGTCTGGCTCCCCTGATTATAAGTGATTCATCATTTCCTGATCTGCGTGTTTGTGGAATTGGTATTGTTTCACGTCTTGAAATATACTGACCGGTAACAGATTCATGTGACTCCATAATCTCTTCAGGAGTTCCGCAGGCAACTACTTTTCCACCGTGTTCTCCTGCTCCAGGACCTATATCTACAACATAATCTGCAGACAATATTGTTTCTTCATCGTGTTCTACAACAATTAAAGTATTTCCCAAGTTTTTAAGTCTCTTTAGTGTTTCAATAAGTTTTACATTATCTCTTTGATGAAGACCAATACTTGGTTCATCTAAAATATATAGAACACCAACTAATCCGGAGCCTATTTGAGTAGCTAATCTGATTCTTTGAGCTTCACCACCAGACAGTGTACCTGATGAACGTGCCATTGATAAATAGTCAAGCCCAACATCGACAAGGAATTTAAGTCTTTGTCTGATTTCTTTTAAAACCTCTTTAGCTATGAACTGTTCTCTGTCAGTAAGTTCCAAATTCAAGAAGAACTGATATGAATCCTTAATTGACATTTCCACTACGTCAGCTATTGATTTTCCACCAACAGTTACAGCCAGTACCTCCGGACGAAGTCTTTTTCCATGACATACATGACATTTTCTGTCACTCATGAATTTGGAAATATATTTCCTGCTGTAATTTGATTTGGTTTCAATGTATAAACGTTCCATTCTCGGAATAACCCCTTCAAACTGACGATTAACTTGATAAGATTTATTTCTACGTTTAAATGAAAATGGTATTTTATCGTCACAGCCATATAATATTATGTTCTGCTGTTCTTTGGTTAATTCATTAAATGGAGTGTCCATGCTAAAGTTAAAATGCTTTGATACTGCTTCCAGCATCTGATGATAATAATTTTCTTTTTTATTTGATTTTGCCCAAGGAGTAACTGCCCCTTCATTTAATGTAAGATTTTTATTTGGAATAATTAAATCAGAATCTATTTCCATTTTAACTCCAATACCATTACATTCAGGACATGCTCCCTGAGGTGCATTAAATGAAAACATCCTTGGAGTGAGTTCTTCAAAGTTTATTCCACAGTCTACACAGGCAAAGTGTTCTGAATATTTTTTCTCATAATCTCTGCCATCATCTGAAAACAGTACATTTATCAGTCCGTCTGCAAACTCTGAAGCTGTTTCTAGAGAATCAACCAGTCTTCTTTTAAAGTCAACATCCTTTCTTATTTTTAGTCTGTCTACAACTACTTCAATGCTGTGTCTGTAAGTTTTCGGAAGGTCAATATCTTCTTCAAGGTCTCTAACTTCACCGTCCACTCTTGCCCTTACAAATCCTTTGTTTCTCAAATCATCCAAAACATCCTTGTGCTGGCCTTTTTTATCCCTAACAACAGGAGCTAAAATATGTATTTTTTTACCTTCCCCTTCTTCTATTATACTATCTCCAATTTGGCCCAATGTTTGGTGAGATATTTCCTTTCCACACTTTGGACAATGGGGTGTCCCTATTCTTGCAAATAATAATCTAAGATAATCATAAATTTCAGTAATAGTTCCTACTGTAGATCTTGGGTTTTCTTTTGTGGTTTTTTGATCTATTGAAATAGCAGGAGACAAACCTTCAATATATTCCATTTCAGGCTTTTTCATTTGCCCTAAAAATTGTCTTGCATAAGCTGAGAGAGATTCAACATATCTGCGCTGTCCTTCAGCATAAATTGTATCAAAAGCAAGCGAAGACTTACCAGACCCGCTTAATCCTGTTATTACAATAAATTCATCACGAGGAATAGCTAAATCGATATTTTGCAAATTATGTTCTTTAGCTCCTTTAATGATAATCTGTTTTTTAGAGTCTTTTGTCATAGTACCCTCCTTAATAATAATTATCCAATGCCCCAATATAATATATCAATCTAAGAGCATTTGAAAAATAAAACATTCGTAATGTATCAAACAAATATTAGACATCTACATATATAAATATATCTAATCATTTTTCCACTTAATATTTTGGAACTGTATCCACACCACTATTATAAAAACTATTGAAATATTGATTTAAAAGTGTTAAATTTACTTAAAACTATTTTATTTAAGTTATTTACAACTTAACAACTTATATAATGGCCAACATAAATATTCATAAAAAACCCAGAAACATTAGAAAAAGTGAGAACAATGAGTACCCTAAAAGGACAAAGCATAAACGAAAAACTACACAACAGAGAAATAGAACTTAGACAAGAAGGAAAACAAGAAGAAAAAACAAATATGAAAAACACAATAAAAACTCTTGAAAACGAAGTAAAAACCTCCGACGAAATATTAAAAACACTAAAAACAACTTTCTAAAAAAAAATAAGTTCTAGCTGTCCATTAAATAAAATGCGAAAATTAAAATTAATGGACAGTTCCCATTTTAAATTATTCTATGAAGAATCTTTTTTTAATCCTTTTAAAGTAGCTATCTGATCTCTTAAACTGGCTGCTCTTTCAAAATCAAGTTTAGCTGCTGCTTCTTTCATGTCATTTTCCAAATCACTGATAAGTAAACGTAATTCATCTTTAGGTATTTTACTAATATCAGTTCCTTCAATATCCAAATCCTCAGCTACTTTTTTATCCTTAAGTGCCCTTTTAGTAGTTTTAGGAACAATACCATGTTTTTCATTATACTTGATTTGGATTTTTCTTCTTTTACTTGTAATAGCTGTTGCATTTTTAACGGAATCAGTCATTTCATCAACATACATGATTACCTGACCGTTGATATTTCTTGCAGCCCTTCCAATAGTCTGAATTAAAGAAGTTTCATTTCTTAAAAATCCTTCCTTATCTGCATCTAAAATAGCTACTAAAGAAACTTCCGGCAAATCAAGACCTTCCCTAAGTAAATTTACACCGACCAGCACATCAAATGTTCCCCGTCTTAAATCATCTACGATGTCAATTCTCTCTAAAGTATCTATTTCAGAGTGCATATATCTGACTTTAACACCTATTTTTGCATAGTAATCAGTTAAATCTTCAGCCATTTTCTTGGTTAAAGTTGTAACTAAAACTCTTTCATCTTTTTTAGCTCTTTTTTTAACTTCACCAAGCAAATCTTCAACCTGACCTTTAACCGGACGGATAATCACTTCAGGATCAACCAAACCTGTCGGACGGATAATCTGCTCAACAATATTACTTGATCTTGACAATTCATAAGCTCCAGGAGTAGCTGAAACATAAATGATTTGGTTTATAGATGATTCAAATTCATCAAATCTCAATGGCCTGTTTTCCTTAGCAGAAGGTAATCTGAATCCATGTTCTACTAAAGTCTCTTTACGTGCCCTGTCTCCATTATACATTCCACGAATTTGAGGCAGTGTAACATGAGACTCATCAATAATAGTCAGATAATCTTCAGGGAAGTATTTTAATAATGAATAAGGTTTTTCACCCCATTTTCTTCCGGACAGATGCATGGAATAATTTTCTACACCTGGACAATATCCCATTTCCTGAAGCATTTCAATATCAAAACGTGTCCTTTGTTCCAATCTTTGAGCTTCCAGAAGCTTATTTGATAAATTAAACTCATTTAATCTTTCATCCAGCTCATCAGAAATGTTTCTGATTGCTGTATCCATTTTATCCTGCCCGACAACAAAGTGCTTTGCCGGGAAAATCATGTATCTTTTTAAACTTTCTGTTTTTTTGCCTGTGACTTTATCAATTAAACTGATTGCATCTATTTCATCACCAAATAGCTCAACTCTTACAGGAGGAGTACCGTGAACAGGATTTATTTCAATTACATCTCCGCGTACTCTAAAATGACCTCTTGCAAATTCAATATCATTTCTTTCATACTGCATGAAAACAAGTTTGCGAATAATATCTGAACGGTCATAATTGTCCCCTACAGCTATTCCAAATGCAAATTCCCCATAATCCTCCGGAGAACCTACACCATAAATACAGCTGACACTGCTGACTACAATCACATCATCACGGGATAAAAGTGATTGGGTAGCAGAATGTCTCATTATGTCGATTTCTTCGTTGACAGATGATTCTTTATCAATGAAAGTGTCAGTTCTTGGAACATATGCCTCAGGCTGATAATAATCATAATAACTGACAAAATATTCAACTGCATTGTCTGGAAAAAACTCCTTAAATTCCTCATAAAGCTGTGCAGCTAATGTTTTATTATGGGAGATGACAAGGGTAGGTTTTTGAACTTTTTCAATAACATTAGCCATTGTAAAAGTTTTGCCGGAACCTGTAACTCCTAAAAGAGTCTGTTCCTTTTCACCCTTATTTATCCCATCAACTAATGAATTAATGGCTTTTGGCTGATCACCTAATGGCTTGTAAGGTGAGTTTAGTTTAAATTTTTTCATGCTTTTCTAAATTACTTCATCAACATTGATGTGAAAACTGATATGGAAATAGGGCAGGGAACAGCAGGGAACAACTTTTCTACTTCTTATGCTAACTTTGCCGTAGTCTTCAAAACAGTTTTCTAAAGCTTTCTCAATATTTTTAACATTCATTTCATTATAAACTCTTAAAGACCCTAAAAAAATAACATGATCTTTTGTATTCATAACAGATATGGAATCAACAACATCCTCTTCATCATATCTTTTTAAAATTATATTAGATCCTTCAATAAGTTCTTTTTTAATAGCATCTTTATCAAACATCTTTAATCCCTCAAAACATTCGCTATGCTTTTTGCAAGAGAAACACGAGAACTGTCTGCATATAAACTATTGGTAGATATTAAACTGTTAGCACCAGCTGCATAGATTCTCATAGTAGCTCCATTTACCAAAATCGGATGAACACAACAAACATCAACTGATTTGGCACCGTATTCCTTTAATATTTTAACTGCATTAACAATAGTTCCACCGGTAGCTATAATATCATCAATAATAAATGCCTTTTTACCTTTAACTGAATCCACATTAACTGTTTCATCAGAACTGCCTTCAACATCAACAATTCTAGTTTCCACCTTATCAGGTCCAAGACGAACTTTAGACAGATAAGTGCATTCACAATCAAGAATTTCAGCTATTTCCTGAGCAAAAGGATATGCTCCTTTATCAGGAGCAACAATTAAAGGTTTTTCATCAATTTTTTCATCAATATATTCAGCTATTGCACCCATAGCAGAAATATTTGTAGTTGGAATATCAAAAAAGTCCAAAACACATTTTTCATGAATATTAAATGTAATAAATTCATCAGCACCTGCAGATTGAATTAAATTAGCTACAATTTTTGCAGAAACTGCTTCCCCATCATGAAAACGTTTTTCCTGTCTTGCATAACCCATATATGGAACAACAACCCTAACTTTTTTTGCTCCGAGGTCTTTAAGATTTGATATTAAAAACAGCAATTCCATCAAATTTTCATCCTGAGGATATCCTGTAGATTGGATAACAGTAACTTCATCATCAATCTCACCATCAACACGCAAATATCTTTCGCCATCTGGGAATTTTTTAGTTTCTACATAACATAAATCATCATTTAACTCTTCTGCCACATGAGCGGCCAAATCTTGAGATGCTGAACCACCAATAATCACATTATCACCAAAAATTAATATAATAATTAATATTTGATTTTAACATAAAAAAAGTTAACTATATTAATGCTAAAAACAATTGTAAATCATGAAAATTGGAAGAATTATTTTTGCAGTTATAATACTTGCTGTCATTGTTATAGTGGGAATAGCTGCAACTTCTAGTGTGTTAATAATAGCTGAAGACGAAAGTGAAGGAGGTATTCCTGGTGTTGACATGGGTGCCACATGGAATTTAACCGGTGGATTTAACTGGATTTATCCGGGAAGTTCATTTAACGCACAGCATCAAACACTACACAACATTCATTTAGATGATCCCGACAATCCTTACGGAGCAGCTAAAGAAATAATGGAATACACTTACAATATATCTCCAAATATTATCATAACAGTAAATAATAATGCAGCCGAGAAAATATTTGGCGGAGACATCATATCCGATATTCGCCAATACGACTGGGGTGACGGAATGGACCGTGGAGATGCAGCTGATAAAGCAATGGGTGATTTCCACATGAATTATTTGGCAATTCCAGAATGTTTATTAACTGGAGATATGAAAATACATTTTGTTTAAATTTAAAAAAAAGTATTGTTTTTTAAAAACAATACTAAAAACTCTTTTTTTACAATGGTAAAGTTCTTACAAACAGAATAAATCCAACAAGAGATATGAACAATTGGATAAAACCATGCTTTTTAATATTATTATCCTGTGCCTGAATTAGGAAAAACGGCATGAAAAATCCAAAGAAGCTAAAAAAACCCATTGAAGTATTTCTAGCTACCAAATCCATGAGAAAACCTCCAAATGAAAAAAATATGGTAATTATATAAGAAATAATTATAAATTTCCTACTAATTCCCTGTTCCACATTTCTATAAACAAAGAATGTGTTGGGCTGGAGCCCTTCCACTAATGGAGTTCCGCATTTGGCACAAAAGTCATAGCTGTCCTGATTCTCAAATCCGCAATTTTTACAAATTCTAACCATAATTATCTAACCAATAAAATTTATATTATCTGGAATTTCACGTTCAGGAGATGAAATATCGCAGGGAGCTTCATAACCAACTAAAATACCTGAAACTGGTATGAAATCTTCAGGAAGGTTTAATTTATCTTTAAGCTGAGTTAAAATAGCTATTGGAGATACAACATAACATGTAGCCAATCCCAAATCAGTAGCTGCCAAAATCATTGTTGTTGCAGATGCTGAAACATTTATTTGAGAAAAAGGACCCTCAGGTGCAGAAATAACAATTAAAGTTGGAGCACCATATAATGGTTCATAACCTGGAATAGAAGCTCTCTGGCGCATAAAACCTTCAGAATTTAACATGAACTCTTTAGTTTTATCATTTATTTCACTTAAAAACTCTTTATTTTGAATTACACTAACTTGAAATGGTCCTGCATTTGGGGCTTTATTAGCTACTCCTATAATTTTGTCCAATTCCTCTTTCGTTATTTGCTCATCCTTATAAGCACGAATGCTTTTTCTTTTATTAATTGCTTCCAATGTTTCCATATTATCCTCCAGTGTCATTATTTTCTAAACTCATTACAATTTCCAGATAGCATTTTCCGGTATAATCAATATTTTGTAGTTCATCAAAGTATTTAAAATTTAATTTTTCAAGAACCCTTTTTGACTGAAGGTTATTTTTTCTAAATGAAGCAAATATTTTATTTAACTTTAAATCCTTAAAACCATGTATTAAAAGTTTTTCAGATGCTTCACATGCATAATTATTTCCCCAAAATTCTTCTGCAATCCAATATCCAAGTTCTGCATTATTTTCTCCCCAATAATGATTTCCGTCAGGATAAACAAGCAAAGCCACACATCCTATAATTTGACCATTTAAAGTTATGGCATAAGTTTCATTCTTTGCAAAAACAGTTTGAATTATCTCCAAACTATTTTCAACATTTTTATGTGGTGGCCACCCTGCAATCGGACCAATTTTTGGATTTTTAGCATGATGATACAACTCTTCAGCATCATCTACCTTCCATGACCTTAAAATTAAATTCTGTGTTTTGAGAATCACTATGTTAAATAATTATTTGAAGTGATAATTATAATTTATGAATTTGAAACTGCTATTTATATCAACTTTAAAGATATAACTATATCTATGAAAATCAAAGCAGGTATTTGTGGATTTGTTGTCGGTGATGCTTTAGGTGTTCCGGCGGAGTTCAGTTCCCGTGAAACACTCCAAAAAAATCCGGTTAAAACTATAACAGGTTACGGAACATACAATATGCCACCTGGAACTTATTCAGATGATACTTCAATGACTCTGGCTACCATGAGCAGCATCTGCAATAAAAAGACTATTGACTATGAAGATATCCAAAGCGAGTTTTTAGAATGGCTTCTTAATGGCAAATACACTCAGTATGGAGAAACTTTTGATTACGGCAACACAACTTATGAATCATTATTAAGGTTTAAAAATGGTTTTGAAGCCCTGAATTGTGGAGGAGTCAGTGAAAGAGATAATGGAAACGGATCTATAATGAGAATTTTGCCTCTGGCCTTTATCCATGACATTGACTATGAAACAATTGAAAATATATCCGGCTTAACTCATGGCCATTTAAGATCAAAAATAGCCTGCGTATTTTATGTTGAACTGGCCAAATCAATGATTTCAGATAATTTAACAATTAAAGAACATGTTAAAATAGCCTGCGATAAAATCAGAAAACATTATAAAGATTCAGAAGAGCTTAAACATTTTGAGAGAATTTTTAATGATGATTTAAAAGAGAATATTAAAAGTTCAGGTTATGTAATAGACACTCTGGAAAGTGTCATTTATTGTTTGGAAACTACTTACAATTATAAAGACAGTGTCCTGAAAGCTGTTAATTTAGGTGGAGATACTGATACTATTGCAGCTGTTTGTGGAGGACTTTCTGGAATTTATTATGGATTTGATTCAATTCCTATAGATTGGCTCAATCAAATTCCAAAAATTGAAGAGGTTCTTTCATTATGTGAAAGTTACGAAGGTGTTATTAATGAATATTGAAAAAAGTATTGAAAATATTGTAGCTAAATGTGATAATTATATAGACCCCCAACTAGCTATTTGTATAATCCGTGATAATTGCACAATGGGTTCCAACAACATTGGTGAATTAAAAAAATATGGAATTGAAAATGAAGACAGCTATGTTGAAAAAGTCTTAAAAGTCCTTAAACATGAAAATATCTTTATAACTTTCGGAATGCTCGCTTTTATACCTATGTTTAATGAATGCGATATTTTTTCCATTGAAGATAAAACTATAAGTCTCAGCAGTGAAGAATTTCAAAAATATGGGGATTTAAAAGAAGAGTACTTCGGAATCCTGATTAAAAAAAACAGCAATGACTTCATTATCGGCAGCTGTGATTTATGCGGATGTAAAATCGATTCATCATTTAGACAAATCAAAAAAAGCGAAGACAACTTCTATAAAACAATAAATAATATAATTGAAAACAATATTATTTATTGATTAATTTTTGTTTTATATTTTCCCACATTTCCTGCTCTTCACCGCAGCCTGTCATAATCACATAATTATAATCTGAAGTTTCAGCCAAATCCACCAGTTTTCTAATCCTTTCATCCATTTTATCATAGCTTAATGGATAAAAATCAGCATTATCATATTCTTCAGATATTATGTTATAATATTCCTTAGCTTTTTCAATGGATTTTCTTCCGGGAACAACAATCATATGGTCAGGATTTAAATTTTTAATAACTTCCAAATGGTCTTCAAATATTTCTTCCTCATTTTCATCAGGAGTTGTGTAAATAAATTCTAAAGGACCGTCAATATACTGATTCATAAATAATGCATTGATTTTAGCTGCATCACCATTATCTCCCTGTCCCAAACCAACATATTTGTCATTTAATTTAACTACTTCAAATCTTCCAGGAGGAATAAAAGACATGTCCAAATTATTGAAAACCTCTTTAATAGTATTTTCAATATTGTCTATTTTTGGAGTAAAAGTAGCATATGTGCAAATGGAAGCCAATGTGTTGTAAATATTATGGAATCCGAATGGAGGAACATTTATACTTACTTCAAATGAAATATCCTTATTATTTGTATAATTATATAAATTTCCTTCAATTGTCAAATCCCAATTATCAGGCTTAAAGTCAGCACCAACCAATTTAACATTAGGTTCATGGCGTTTAAAACCGCATTCGCAACTGTAAATTCCTCTGTGATTCAAGAATTTTTGAGAGTATTCAAGCTTTTTGCCACACCTTGGACAATTTGGACTGTCTGATTCGAAAATATCATTAATACTATCAATGGCCAATCCATAAAAATTAACATGCAGGTCATTTCGTTTATTGCAAGCAATATTTGCTGTTACGGGATCATCTGCATTAGAAATAACAACTCCCCGAGTCATACCATATGAAAGTAGAGATTTGGCATCTACATATTCCTCAAAGGGATTTTTAACACCTGCTACCTGTGAATGTTCACGTGAAATTGTTGTATAAACAACACCTACAGGATCAATAAGTCTCTGAACAGTGTCCGGAATTCCATAGCTCTTATTTCTGATTCCATATTCAAAAACACCAAGATCCCCATCACCTTTTAAAATACCTGTAGTTATTGCATGAATAGTATTGCTTTCAAAGCTTTTTCTGATTTTCGTATCAGCAGAAAGCAATTTAATTAAAAGAGTTGTTGTAGTAGTTTTTCCATTGGTTCCTGTGATTAAAATAGGTCCAATACTCATTTCATGAGCCAAATCTTTTAGTGCTTCCTTTCCAGCAATCTTATAAAAAACATATCCCGGAAGATTATTACCACTTCCAAATCCAAATTTAGATACCTGAGAAGCTACCTTAGCTCCAAACTTAGCTACATTAAAAAGAATTTTACCACCCATATCAATCACATTTCAACTTCTAATATATTATATTAATATAAAATTATTAATATATTATGTTTTCGTTATAAAAATGCGATTGAAAAAATTTAAAATAAAAAAAAGAATAATAAAAACCAACTTAGTTGGTAGCTGGTTTTTCAATTTGAGATTTGGAAACTTTACTTGCAACTTTGGAACTTAAATTTCTCATTTTTTCAATTAAACGGTCTTTTTTACTGCCGCTAATTAAAATATTTTCCAATACATCACTTAAAGTTTCAGTTGGAACTATCTCAATCATGTCTTCGTATTTTTTCTCAAGCATAACATCTTTCATGTTAGACTTAGGAATCAATACTTTTTTAATTCCGGATTCTGCAGCAGCTTCAATTTTAGCTGTAGCACCACCAATAGGCATTACATCCCCACGAACATTTAAAGATCCGGTTAATGCAACCGTCTGATCAATAGGAATATCCTCAACAGCAGAAATTACTGCAGTAGCTATTGAAACACTTGCACTGTCCCCTTCTACACCGTCGTAAGTTTGAATAAACTGAACATGAATATCATAATCAGAAATATCCTTGTTGGTGTATTTTTTAATTAATGCACTTACATTTTGAACTGATTCATTAGCGATTTCACCAAGTTTACCGGTAGCTATGATTTTTCCACCTTCTTTTGATTGAGCAGGAGCAGCTTCAGCAGCAATTGGTGAAACAATACCACTTCTATCTCCAATAACTGCAAGTCCATTTACAAGACCAACTCTTCCACCTTCAGGGTGAACCATACTGTATTCTTTTCTTTGTTTGATGGATCTGTCAGCTATTTGCTGTTCTAATGTTCTGGAGAATTTTTTAGCTTCAATTACATGTTCAGCAGTTACCAAATCAGCACCTTTTTCAATAGCTACATCACCAGATGATCTTACAAGTCCACCTAAATCCCTTAATTTAAGAGTTAAAGCATCTTGTTTTCCTGAACGACGTTTTGCTTCTAAAATAATTTCATCTAATGCATCAGGAGCAAAATGAGGAATTCTTCCATCATTTTTAACTTCTTGAGCTACAAACCTTACTAATTTTTTTCTGTTTTCCGGAGTGTCTTCCATTGAATCCTTCATGAAAACTTCATAACCGTATCCTCTGATTCTTGACCTCATAGCTATATGCATTCCTTCAAGAACTTGAAGGTTACCTGATGCTACAAGAACGAAATCACACGGTACTGCCTGAGACCTTACCATTGCACCACTGCTGTTTTCACTTTGACCAGTAATAGCATATTTTTTTTCCTGCATTGCAGATAAGAGCTCTTGTTGTGTTTTCATAGTCATTGTACCTATTTCATCAATGTATAAAACACCTTTGTTAGCTTTATGAATCATTCCTGATTCCACACGTTCATGTGCAGGAGTTCCAAGACCTCCAGACTGATAAGGGTCGTGACGGACATCTCCAAGTAATGCTCCTGCATGAGCACCAGTTGCATCCATAAATGGTGCGAATCGTTTATCTTCATTATTAACCAGTAATTTTGGAGACATGTTATTGTTTTTAGGTTTTATCTGAATAGAAATAAGCAATATTAATGCTGCTGCAATAATAGCTTCAAGTATTCTGCCATACATAAATCCAATAACAACAATAGCTGCAATAACAAATGTTGTAATTAATGTTTTTTTCTCTTCATGGTTTTTAGCAGATCCTTTGGTTGCCTTTACTATTTTTTTACCTTCTCCTGCTGGAACAGACCTTATTAAAGGATGGTTATTATCTTCTACATTCGGATAAATTAAAATATCTTCTAAGGATTCATGAGGTAAAATCTGAGCCATACCTTTAGCAAGCATTGATTTTCCAACCCCAGGATCACCGATAAGTAAAATATTTCTCCTTTGTTTTGCTGCTTTTTTAATAGTTTCAATGGACTCTTCGTGTCCAATAACTTGATCAATTAATAATGGAGGAACTTCAATATCTTTTGAACTTTTAATATTACCATAATCTAACATTGGTTCAATTTTTTCAAAAGCCTCATTTTCTTCTATTTCAGGCTTTAATACAGTTTCTTTTGAGGAATCGTCGATTGATTCTTGTTCTTCAAATTTCATGAAACCTACCTCTACATAATTTTTTAGTTCAATATAATTCAACAATAAATAATTTAAGTTAATTTACTATTTAAATATTGGCAAATTGCTATATAAAAAGCTTTCTATTTTAGTAAATTTTAGTAAGTAAAATAATATTAAAAAAATAAACCAGTATTTTTAAGTTTAAAGATTTGAATGACTTTAGAAATATAAAAAAAGCTGAAATAATCAAAATTAACAAGAATTATACCTCTATTTAAAAAATTCAGACTGCATATAAATGACAGCCATTATCTTAAAAAAATTGCACAAACCCCTAAAATGTGCAAAATTTTACCTATTCTTTTATTAAACAGACAAGTATAATTCTTAAGTTAATTTATCCCATATTTCCCAAATTTACTACTTTTACATTGAAATTAAATAGTAAATGATGTTTTATAACAATAGCCAAGCCATCATCATAAAAATGTAAATTAAAACCATGTTTAACTTACAAATAACATTTTTGTGACAAGTAGTATAAAATTGTTACTAAAACATAATAAATAAAACAAAAACCAAGTAAAAATAAAATAATACAGAATAAAGTTATAAATAAAAAAGTGATTAATGCAACATAAAGACATATAACATGAATAAAAAAGAAAGTGAAGAAAATATCTGGGAAATTATCGGATTTATAAAAGTATCATCTTCACGGTACAAAACAATAAAGTCATTGTCTGGCAATGATTATAAAATGCCTTCTGAAATTGCAAAAGAAACCAATTTACGTCCAACACAAGTATCCAGTGCATTAAATGATTTAAAAAGTAAAAAACTAGTAATATGTCTCAATGAAAATGCTAAAAAAGGCAGACTTTATAAAACAACAAAATTAGGATTGAAAATACTTGAAATATTAAAATAGCTATTTTTGATATCCAATAAAAATTATAATAAAAAAAGAAAAAGTTAAGAGAATAAGAGAAATTCTCTTAAGGACTAATTTTTATAGTGTTTCCTGTTTGGAAATTATTCCATGAGGAAGTTATAATGTATTCACCACTCATCAATCTGATTTTTAGACTTGCAATACCGTCCTCATTAGTGACTTTATGATAAAATACACCATTTACATTAAATGATACATTTTGGTTAGCTAATGGCTTACCCTGACCGTCCAGAGTTTGTGCAGTAAAGTCACTTCCATCAAGGTATTTCATATCCAAATCTTTAGTTACTAATGTCGGAAGTACAGTGACCTTGTTTCCTATATCAAGTCCGTCAACAATAGTTGTGATAATATATTCTCCAGGTCTTAAAGCAATACCTAAACTAGCTATACCATTTGAATCCGTGGTTTTATGATAGAAAACACCGTTGATGTTAAAGGTTACTTCTTTGTTTACCGCCAAGCTTCCATTCTTATTATAAATGGTTGCCTGGAATCTGGAAGCATTTAAGTAGTATTTAGTTAAATCACTTTGAACTATTAAAGATTTTACAGTTATGGTAATTCCTCTTTCTTCACCATTTGCCGGATTATATGCAGTTAAAATATATGTTCCAGGTCTTAACATAATACCCAAATCAGCAACTCCATCATTATTAGTAGTTTTAGTGTAGAAAACACCATTAATGTTAAATCTAACTTGAGTATTAGCCAATGCTTTTCCTGTACTGTCCAGGAACTTAGCATAGAATCTTGTAGGGTCCTGATACATTTTAATTAAATCATCAGCTACAATAGTAGATTTTACAGTTACTGTTACATTAACTGAGCTTTCATTATATTTAACTGCCACATTATAGGTTCCAGCCACCAAATTAATATTCATAGAAGCTATTCCTTCATTATTGGTTTTTCTGATGTAATCTTTACCATTAATATTAAAAGCAACATCAGCATTAGCTATTGGATTGCCTCTGCCGTCTACCAGTTTAGCTGTAAGTTTTTCATCTCCTTTGTAATATTTTACAAGATCTTCAACAATTAATGTTGCTGCTTTTTTATTAACCTTTATAGTTCCGTTTACAGTTGATTTATCATATTTATCATCACCAGAATAATTTACAATGAAATCATGAGTTCCTGCAGAAACAGACGGAACAACCACTTTAGCCATACCATCACTGACTTTTGCAAAGTAAGGTTTGTTGTTCATAACTAAAGTTACATTGCCGGTAGCATCTTTAGGTAAAACTACTATAATTGTAGCATCTTCACCTTCATTTACTTCACCAGCATTAACTTTAATATCATATCCTGATATTTTGGAAACTTTGAATAAAGCATTATTGCTTGAAGCTAAATACTTGGCATCACCGTTATAGGTTGCTTCTACTTTATAATCTCCAGCAGCTAAGTTTTCAATAGTTAAAGTAGCTTTACTGTCTTTAAGTTCTACAACCTGTGATTTGCCATTGACAACTACAGTAACATTACCTGTAGCACCAGAAGTAACATTAATGGTTACAACAGCAGTTTTACCAATTTCTATATCATCTGCAGAAATATCAACTTTTGATTCATGTTTATTAACATTAAATAAAACATCTGTTTTTGCACCGTTGTATTTATTATCCCCACTGTACTGAATAGCAGCAGTGTATTGACCAGCACTTAAATTAGCAATAGTTACAGAAGCTTTACCGTCTTTAATATTAACATTTTGTGTAATATTTCCAATAACTACTTCAACACTGCCTGTAGCATCATCAGGAAGCTCAATATTGATAATTACATCTTCACCGACTTTAACATCCTCAGCATTTACATCAATAGCAGGAGTGATTTTTCCCATTCCTACTGCATAAACTGTTTTACTGGAATAAACATAGACAGTACCATTTTTATCCATGACGATTGGTCCTTTAATTGGAGACTCAGCAGTAAATGTCCATAATAATTTAGCTTCACTAGTGATGGCAGAAACTTTTCCATTATCTGAACCTATATAAACAGTTCCATCATTGTCAATCATTATGGAAGATGCATTACCTCCCAAATTATAGAAAACAGAAGCTGCTCCTTTGTTAAATATATCTATTTTATAGACATTTCCATCACTGCCAACAGTGTATAATGCACTGTTTTCTTCATCTAAAGCTAATGTGCTTCCATTTATAGCTATTTCAGTAGTCCATAATTTGTTATTTGCACTTAATGCATTGACTTTTCCGTCTTTATCAAATACATATATGACATCACTGGAGTCAACTACCGGACGTCCTACAACACCTATTCCTACAAAACTTCCAATTACAGTTTTGCTTGTAACATTGATTATTTTAAGACCGTCTTTTGTATTAACAGCTACCAATCCGTTACCCAGTAATGTAGGTGCACTAACCGGTTGGGATCCTAAATCAATCATTGTAGGAGTTCCTCCGTATTTCCACATATTATATGGGATGATTACCAGATTGTAGCTTCCGCTGCTGTACTGGTATTCACTGGAAATATATACATTAGCATTTTCATCTACAACAGGTGAGAAAATACTTGATCCCTGCCAGATATTGGAATTATATTTTTTGCCTGTAGTGGAGTTTATAAAGTATATTGCATCTCCTGCTTTTGGAGCAATAATAACATCACGGGAAATAGCTATTCCTGAAGATATTTCTCTTCCAAAAGAACCTTCAAATTTCCATCTTAAAGTTCCGTTTGAAGTAAATGAATAAATTCCATCATTACAAGCTACATAAATATTTCCTGCATTATCAATAGCCATAGAACCGTTAATCTGACTTCCGCTTACAACATAATTCCAGATAGCTACACCATTACTATTTCCTGTGTAATTTGTTTTTCCAGTGTTTTTAGTGTCAAATCCATCATTACCCCATTGAGGAACAGAATAACCGGTTATTTTAATATTAGTTGTATTTTCACAACCATTATACAATCCGTTACCACTATAAACTACTTTAACAGTGTAATTACCTGCTGCTAAATCAGATACTTTTAAAGAAGCCTTACCTGTATCTTTATCAACTTTTACAATTGTGGATTTATCTCCGATTGTAATATTTACACTGGATCCGTCACTACCTGGAGCAGGCATGACAATTACAGAAACAACAACATCTTCACCTACTTTAGCATCATTTGCATTTACAGTTAAAGTAGAATTAAGTTTGGTTTTACTGAATTGTTCACTAGCTTCACATCCAAAGTAGTTATTATCTCCACCATAAACTGCATGAACAGTGTGAACTCCATCATCAAGGTCAAATAAAACAAGGTATGCCTTACCATCTTCAATAGTTGCAGTTTCACTTTCACCGTCAACAGTAAACATTACTTCACCAGTTGCATCTTCTGGAAGACTTACAACAATTGTAGTGTATTTTCCAAGAGAAACTTTAATATCCATTGATGAAGCTATTTTATTAACTTTAACTGAAGACGTAGCAATAGCTTCTTCGTAATTATCATCACCATTATATTTGGCAGTAATTTCATATTCTCCACCAGCTAAGCCAGATATTGTTGTAAATCCAGTACCGTTTACTAAATTAATAGTATATGATTTATTATTAATATTAACTGTAACGGTACCTGTTGGCCTGCTGCTTTCTAAAGCTACTTTAATTACAAGGTCTTCATTTACCTTAATATCATTAGTATAGATATGTAAATCTGAAAGTGTTTTACCTACATTGAATTTTATAGTACTGGTTACTCCATAAAGATCAGTAGTTACTGAAGCTTCTCCAGTAGCAGTTGGAGTAAATATAACCTGTATTTTACCATCCACAAATTTATCACCGACAGTTGTTGTTATACCATTAACAGAAGTGATATTTAAAGTATCTAATGGCAATTTGTCTCCAGCATCATATTTGCTGATTTCACCGTTGTTATTAATTACATTAGCTAAATCAACAGTTATTATCCCATTTTCATTGAAATTCAATTTATCAACATTACCAGTTACATTTAAGAATAACCAATTGTTTAACCCTTTTCTTGGAGCAGCTGTTGCATTTTCAGCAGTGTTACCCCACCAATTACTGTCTATTGCAAATTTTGCACTGCTGCCTACAGTTGAAAATACCTCTCCTAATGATGAGGATTTTTCTTTATTGCCTAAAAAGATTGAATTTGTAGCTGTAAGTACGCATTTTTTCATAACAAAAGCAACACTTCCAGACTGTGCAAAATTATCAATAAATACGGAAGATGAAATTGTAATAGGATAGTTGCTGCTGGAACTTGAATCAGCATACAGACAGCCTCCTCTAGATACTCCAGTATTATTTATGAAAACAGAATCCGCAATCTCCAATCCTTGATTAAAATCACTGCTTTTTACATAAATACATCCCTGATAAACATTATTATTTTCAAAGAAAGTGCCTGAAATTATTCCTTGCTGGTCTTTAAGGTCCAGATAAATTAAATTGCCTACCTCAGAAGTGGATTTTTTCTCGTTTGCAGTATTGTTTACAAATTCACAGTTTCTCATTTCCAAATAATTAGTATAAATGCATTTGAAAACATTATTATTTTCAAATTTGGAATCTGAAATAAGCAAATTAGCTACATTAACAAGAATTCCTTTCTGATTGTTTGAATAAAACTCACAACCACTTATTTCAACTTCTCCAGCAGCTAATCCATTAATAATTTCACCGTTGGATATATCAGCAAATTTTAAATTATTAAATGATACATTTGCACTGTTTGAAATTTTAAATACCGGATCAGCTGAACTAATTCCGCCAATAATAACTTTTCCATCACCAACAATTTTTAAATCACTGTTAATATTTAATCCATATTCCCTGTAATTTCCCTCTAAAATATAAATTCCATTAGTATTTAAAGAAATAGCTTTAGCTATTGTACGTACAGGTGCGTTTTTACTTCCGTTATTGTTGTCATTACCGTTTACAGAAACATAGATATACTGAACAGGTACACCATTTACAGTGAGATTATTTGAGTTACTGACACCTGCAACTGAACGTACATATACCTTATGTTCCTTACCGTCATTAAAAGTCAAATTAAAAGACTCACTGTAGACTGTTTTTAAATAAACACCATCTACATAAACAAAATAACCTGATTTGGATAAAATATCAGAATCATAATATTTGTCGTTTTTTAATTTAAACTGAATATTCAATACTGTTGTGTTGCCAATTCTTTCCTCTTCACTAAGTTTGGTTTTAGAAAATACTAAAGAATTGTTATAATAATAATTATCAGATAATTCCAGTTCAGATTTGGAAAGATCAATTATCAATACATCGCCAACTACTGTGTGATTAATAAATTTATTGCCTATTAATCTGACATTTGGAGATCCGTAACCCTGTGCCTGATTTGCACAAATTGCAGTACCTATAGATGCAGAATTAGCTATGAAAGTAGTATTATATACATCCAAATCACCTGCATCCATTATTGAAATAGCTCCTCCACGACCAGTACCTGTTGTAGATTCATTAGTAAGAGACCAGCAGTTGTTTGTATTATACTGGAATAATGAGTTTTCAATATAAATATGAGGATTGGTTCCATAGAAACATGCACCAATAGCTCCCCCACCATTGTTGGTTGTACAGTTATTACTTGTAAAAGTGGTGTTGTATATTTGCAGGTAACTGTAGGTATACAATGCTCCACCATTCCATCCAGCTACATTATCTGTGAAATTAGAATCATATATTGTTGTATTTGCTCCACTGTGAGTGTGTATTGCTCCAGCCCACCAAAATGCACTGTTTTTATAAAATGTAGAATTTTTAACAATTAACTGACCGCAATTGTTAATACATCCAGGTTCTGTTGTAGCATAATTATTTTCAAAATAAGAGTTTTCAACTAACATATGTGAAGTATTACAGTTTAAGCCAGCATCAGGATCATAAATACTTAAAACACCAAAACATGTATTGATGTTTGTAAAATTACAATTTCTAACAGTTGTATAACCTTTTTTAATATAATAAACACAGGAATGACCTGACAAAGCAGTTATATTGTCAAAAGTACAATTTTCAAGCAAGTTGCCAGTACAATCACCAGCCAACTCCACAACCATTCCACTATCCAGAGATGAAAGTTTTGAAACAGATATAAATTTAAATGTCAAATTAACTAATTTTAAACTAATTCCTGAATTTTCCGGAGTTGAAATTGGAGTATAAAAAAGTGTTGATGCCTTAGGAGATACATCACCAATATATGCTCCTGTATTTCCCAGGATAGTTACATTATTTCTAACAGTAATCTGATTGGAAATGTCATCTCCATTTTCCGGGTAAAAATTAGTATTTTCTTTTAACTGAAGCACATAGTTTTTATCTGTTTTTTCACAGTATGTTTTTAGTTCACCCCAATTATTTACAATAATCACATCATCAGAAGGATTGCCTGTCTGAGCATTAACATCGCTGCCTGCCTGAGCAGAATCCTCCATAATTACCATTGAAGAGTCATCTAATCCAATATAAGATGAATTATCCTCATTCAAATCGTTCGCACTTACACTGCTTACTCCCAAAAGGAGAACAAGCAACATAATGCCTAAAAAGAATTGTTTATTAAATTTCATAAATAATCAACCTTTTTATTAAATTAAAATATATTTTATATTTAATAAAATTTTTTTTACATTTATAAATTTTAGTTGAAATAATATATAATATTATAGACATAATTAACCGATTAACATTTATAAAATATAAATGACAAATATTTTTAAAGCAAATAAAAAAGTGATTTTAATGGTTAAATGTTTAATGGTTCAGGGAACATCATCAAATGCAGGAAAAAGTATGCTTGTAGCTGCATTATGTAGAATATATAAAAACAGAGGCTATAACGTAGCTCCTTTTAAATCTCAAAATATGTCTTTAAATTCATATACAACTAAAGAAAACGGAGAAATAGGAATAGCTCAAATGTTGCAAGCAGAAGCTGCAATGATTGAACCAAGTGTACATATGAACCCTATTCTTTTAAAACCAAAAGGTGATTTTACATCCAATGTAATTATTCAGGGAAAATCCATCGGAGATATGAATTTCTACCAGTATCAGCAGGACTATCACAACACGGCTTTTGAAGCTATTCAGGAAAGCTTCAATATTTTAAAAGAAAAATATGACATTATAATCATTGAAGGAGCCGGATCACCTGCAGAAATTAATATGCGTAAAGAAGACCTTGCCAATATGGAAATTGCACATATGGCTGATGCAAATGTTATTTTAATAGCTGATATTGAAATGGGTGGTGTTTTTGCAGCTATTGCCGGAACATATGTGCTTTTAGATGACTATGACAGATCCAGACTGAAAGCTACTGTCATCAATAAGTTTAGAGGAAATTTGGATATTTTGAAACCTGGACTTGACAGAATTGAAGAAATCACCGAAGCTCCGGTTTTAGGTGTTCTTCCTTATGATGAAACATTAAAACTGCCTGAAGAAGACTCAGCATCCCTAACAACCCACATATTTGATGAAAATAAGGATATTATTATTGGAGTTATAAGGCTTCCTAAAATCTCCAATTTTACAGACATTGATCCTTTTGAGTTTGAAGAGGATGTTGGAATTAAAATGATTAATCCCAATGATGAAATTGGAAATGTTGATGCTATAATCATTCCCGGAACACGTAATTCAACCAAAGATGCAAAAGAACTCTTTGACAGCGGACTTGCAAGTAAAATAATAACCAAATCCGATGAAATCCCAGTTGTTGGAATCTGTGGAGGATATCAAATCCTTGGAAATATAATTTATGATGAAAATAAAAAAGAATCGGATGTTGGAACTATTGAAGGGTTAAAATTATTGGATATTGAGTCAAAATTCCAGCATACCGAAAAAATTGTAACACAGTCTGAAGCAGTTATACCTCAAAAAGAGGATTTGTCCGGAATAGCCAGTGAAATATTTGCAAAGATAGCTGGAGAGAAAGTAACCGGTTATGAAATCCATGAAGGTACATCACACCTGGATTCAAGTAAAGATGTATTCCCATTATTAAATGTTCAAAAAGGACAAGGAAATAATGATGAAGGTGACTTTGACGGAGCATGTAATGGAAATGTCTTTGGAACATACTTCCATGGAATATTCCACAATTACAATTTCAGACGTGAATTTTTAAATTATCTAAGAGTCAAAAAAGGTCTTGAAGCAAAATATGGTGAAGACCCTTACGAAACACAAAAAGATTACTCATTAAATAAATTAGCACAAATTGTTGAAGAAAATATAGATATGGAAATTATTGACGAACTTCTTTTTTCATAATATAATAAACATAGCTATAATCATCACTATTATTTCCATAAACTTCAATTTCCTTTTTAAAATCTTTTTTAAAGTCATTATCATCTAATGTTCGAAGATTGCTTTCTAAATTAGCATAATAATCTTCAAAATCACTTTTTGGTAAAATAAAATAATCTATAAACTCATAACCTTCATCTTTTATTAGAGCTATTTTATTTTCAATAGTGTCTATTTCCGAATAATGTGTTTTCCAAAACTTTTTAGATTCTTTTGAAGGCTTTTGAATCCATGACAGCTCAGAAACAACCAGATAACCATTTTGCTTTAAAACACGTTTCCAACTTTTAAGTGCTTTAGCAAAACCCATGATATATGCTGAAACTTCACTAAAAACAATGTCAAATTCGCAGTTCGGATAATCCAGATCATTCATATCCATCTGACAGGTGTAAACCCTGTTATCCAAATCATTGTCAACTATTTTTTCATCCAAAACTTTCAGATAATGTGGAAATAAATCAATAGCCTCAATTGTTGAATTTTTAAAATAATCAACCAATAATAAAGTTGAAGCTCCCACACCACAGCCAATATCCAAAATAGTTAATTGCGAATCTTTATTAAAATCAATATAGCCAATAGCTTTTAAAGTAGACTTATCACTTCCAGGAGCTAATCTGTCCATATCCTTAAAAGCAGCATAAAAATAAAGTGGAATATCCATAAAAATCAATAAAAGAGAAATGAGTCTCTTTTAAATAAAAAAAAGTGAAATTAAATCTATTAGATTGATTCAATTTCAATGTCAAAAGTCATAGCTTTTATATTAGCTTTTTCACCAGCTTTTTTAATGGTAAATATTGGTGAGTCATTTAACATTAAATTGTTGTTAATTTCTCTCATTTTGTTGTTTAATACTTCTTTAGGATGGAAGAATTTACCTTCAGCTTCGTCAAAGTATTTGAAACTGTCAACAGATTCTCCTTCTAATTCATATTCGAATTTTTCACTTGGGTTTTTAGTATTTACTGCTGTTATTTTAAATTTCATTTTTATACTCTCTCCAAAAATATGTCTAATTAATATATTGTACTTTAAAGTATTTAAAAAGAGAAGATGACTGTCTACTCAAGATCTCTTCCAAATATATGTACTGCTGCAGTACCTCCAGTACCACCTATATTGTGAGTCATACCTATTTCTGCACCATCAACTTGACGTTTGCCTGCGTCTCCTCTAAGTTGCCATACAACTTCAGCAGCTTGAGCAATACCTGTTGCTCCAAGAGGGTGTCCACGAGCTTTTAAACCTCCAGATGGGTTAATTGGGAAATCACCGTCGATTTCTGTTTGACCTTCTTCAATAGCTATTCCACCTTTACCTTTTTCAGCAAATCCTAAGTCTTCTACAGCTAAAAGACCGTTGATTGAGAAACAGTCGTGAACTTCTGCAAGGTCAATGTCTTTAGTAGTAACTCCTGCCATTTCATATGCTTTTCTGGAAGCTACTTTAGTTGAATCAATAGTGGTTAAGTCTTTTCTGTTATGTAATGCAATAGTTCCGGAAGCCTGTGCAGATGCCCTTACATAAATTGGAGTGTCAGTGTATTTTTTAGCATCTTCTGCAGGAACCATAACAACAGCTGCTGCTCCGTCAGAAACTGGAGAACAGTCTAAAAGTGTTAAAGGATCAGCTACCATAGTAGAGTTAATTACTTTATCCACACTAATTTCAAATGGGAATTGTGCATTTGGATTGTTTTTAGCATTTTTATGGTTTACTACTGAAAATTGAGCTAATTGTTCCCTTGTAGTTCCATATTCATACATGTGTCTTTTTGCAATCATCGCATATAATGATGGGAAAGTAGCCCCTTGTTGTGCTTCCCATTCTTGATCAGATGCAGTAGCAATAGCTGGAGTAGCATCTACAACATCAGTCATTTTTTCAACACCTGCAGAAATTACAACATCATGGAAACCTGATGCAACTGCCATAATTCCCTGTCTTAAAGCAAGCCCACCAGATGCACATGCTGCTTCTACCCTTGTAGTTGGGATTGGATTAAGACCCATGTGATCAGAAATAAGTGCAGCAATATGTTCTTGGTCTACAAATAAACCTGAAGACATATTTCCAACATACATTGCTTCAATATCGTCTCCTTCAACTTCAGCATCCATAACAGCTTTTACACCTGCTTCAGCGATTAAATCTCTAAAAGATGAATCCCACAATTCACCGAATTTAGTTTGTGAAACTCCTATAATTGCAACATCTCTCATAATTACACCTACATTTTAATTTTGCCTTTAAATTTAGCATAAACAGCATAATCAACATATTGTTTTCTATCAATGATGTCTTGTGTTTTTGGAGCTAAATCTCTTTTTTCTTTAATTTCTTCATTAACTGTTAAGGTAAATCCGTCACTACCTGCACCTGATCCGTATGAAACAACAAATATTTTATCTCCCGGTTCTGCAACATCTAAAATATTAGATAAAGCTAATGGAACTGCACCAGAATAGGTGTTTCCAATATTTGGAGTTAAAAGACCTTGTTTGATTTGTTCACTAGTAAATCCAAGTTTTTTACCTGCCCTTAAGTAAAATTTACCGTTAGGCTGGTGGAAACAAGCATAATCATAATCTTCAGGTTTTGAATCAGTTTTTTCAAATAAACCTTTTGCAGCACTTAACACATGTTTGAAGTATGCAGGTTCTCCAGTGAAACGGCCACCATGAGACGGATAGTCTTGTCCTTCTCTTCTATAAAAATCAGGAGTATCAGTAGTAAAACTGTATGTTTCTTCAATATCAGCAAGAGTGTTATCTTTACCAATAATATATGCTGCACCTCCAGCAGATGCAGTATATTCCAATGCATCTCCAGGTGCACCTTGAGAAGTATCAGCACCAATAGCTAATCCATACTCAATCATATCGGAATCCACAAGCCCCATAGTCATTTGAATTCCAGCAGTTCCAGCTTTACAAGCAAATTCTAAATCAGCAGCAGTCAAATCAGGAGTAGCATTTATAGCTTCTGCAACAATAGTTGCAGATGGTTTTACTGCATAAGGATGTGATTCAGAACCAACATAAATCGCCCCTATTTTTTGTGGGTCAATCTGAGCTCTTGCTAGAGCATATCTAGCAGCAGTTACTGCAATAGTAGCAGTATCTTCATCAGCAGAAGGTACGGATTTTTCGTTTACAACTAAACCCCTTGATAAAGCAACAGGATCATCTCCCCACACTTTAGCAATTTCTTCCACTTTTATTCTATATGACGGCACATACGCCCCATATCCAACAATTCCTACCATAGAATCACCAAGATTTTTTTAATTTATAAATTAGTTAGAAAACTAACTTTAGTAATTTAATCTTTATAAAAAGTATTATATAAAAGTAACTAAAAAAACTAATCAGTATAATAAGAATTAAGAAAAAAATAAGAAAATTAGATAAAACAAATGCAGTTGCCGGGATTCGAACCCGGGTTGTAGGCTTGGAAGGCCCAAGTAATAACCAGACTATACCACAACTGCATAAATGCGGCGTCCGGGATTTGAACCCGGGTCTCTAACGTGGCAGGCTAGAGTCTTAACCAGGCTGGACTAACACCGCATAACAGACAACAATTATACTTTTGTTTTGATAGTATATAAAGTTTTTGGTAAAACTATTTTCCAACAATTCGTTTAAAAATCAGTTTATCCTGATCATCAAATGTTTTAGTAAGAATAATAACTATTAAATAAACTACAACTCCTACAGGAATAGCTAACCATAAATTAAGATTAAGAAGATGTAAAACAACACCCATAACACTTGCACAAAGTACAACTTTTAAAATATCAACCAGAAGATGTCTGTCAGGAAGCTGATTAATTTTATAAATGGTGTATAATTCCAAAGCTAAAATTAAAATCTCACTAATTACAGTAGCTACTGAAGCACCGTAAACTGAGAAATGAGGTATTAAAATAAAATTCAAGGCAACATTAAACAAAGCAGCCAAACAATAAATTTTAGTAACTGCAGTTTCTCTGTGGGATGCATTTAAAATCATGGAACATGCTCCATTAATAAATAAGAAGCAAACAGTCCAAATAAGGATTTTTAAAACTTCTCCTGCTTCCACATACTGATTACCATAACATAATGAAATTACATCTCCCCCATAGAAAAAAGTAGCAATAGCTATAGGAATAGTAACCATAGACAGATACTTGATGGATTTGACAAAACTAAACTGCAGTAAATTTCCGTCCTGTTTAAACAGTTTGCTCATAACCGGGAAAATAACAGAAGTGTAAATTGTATAAAACAGAGTTAAAACATTGATTAACTTATAAGATGAATTATAAAGCCCTGTTGCATAGGTATTTGCAAACTGGGTAATCATAACCATGTCAATTGAATAATAAATCATATAAAATAAGCTAGTCAATGCAAAAGGAAGGCCTCCAATAACTAACTTTTTACAAAAAGCCTTATCAAACAACGGTTTTGGAACAATAATCTTTTTAGATAAAGCCAAAGTCGCATAAACTAAACCGATTAAATTAGCTGCAATATATGCTAAAGTAATTCCCCATAACCCATAATTTGTAAATGTAACAGCTACAATGAATATAAATGTTAAAACATTAAGCAAAGTATTTGTAATAGCCTGATACTTCATCATTTCGTGAGCCTGGAATGAAGAATACATTGCAGTTTGAAATGACTTAATTACATTTTCCACAGCAAACAAGAAACAGATTACAACAGTATAATTATCCCAGCCCAATATAAATAAAGCCAGTGATACCACTGCCAGGTAAAATACCGCCAATATTAATTTAATACCAATAGCATTTCCCAAATATTTCTTTTCAGAGTCAAAATCTGTAGAAATGGATCTGACAATATAGGTAGTAACTCCCAAATCGGCACAAACACCAAAAATAGTTGCAAAAGAAGTAGCTGTACCTAAAAGACCATAATCAGATACACCTAAATAACGAGCAGTTAAAATAGTCCAAACAAAAGCACAGACACTAGTTATGATTTGAGAAAACATTAACCAACTCATATTTGCAAAAACAGTTCTTACCCTACTCATAATACTAAACTCACAAATTACTAGGATTAATATATATCAGTTTTCTATATTAAGCTTTACCTAAAATCTGTTTAATTATAAGTTTATCCTCGTTATCAAAGAATTTTATAAGAGTAATAACTATTAAGTAAACTATAACACCAACAGGAATAGCTAACCATAATGACATGTTAACCAGGTAAAATACTCCACCCATGACAGCAGACGCAATAATTATCTTAATCAAATCAAAAATCAAATGCCTGTCAGGAAGCTGATTTATTTTACTAATCATATACATTTCTAAAATTAAAATTAAAATATCAGTCATTACTGTTGCAAATGCTGCTCCGTGTGCTGAGAAATAAGGTATTAAACATAAATTTAATCCTGCATTGAACACTGCAGCTAAAGAATAAATCTTTGTAACGGAAGTTTCCTTATGAGATGCATTTAAAATCATGGAACATGCACCGTTAACGAATAAGAAACAGACAGTCCACACCAATATTTTTAAAACACTGTCTGCATCAGCATACTGATTACCATAACAAAGATAAATCACATCCCCCGCATAGAAAAAGGTAGCTACAGCTATTGGAATAGTAATCATAGACAAATATTTAATTGATTTGACAAAGCTAAGGCGCAGCATGTCTTTTCCCTGTTTAAACAGCTTGCTCATAACCGGGAAAATAACAGCTGAGTAAATTGTATAAAACAATGTTAAAACATTAATTAGCTTGTAGGTAGAATTATAAAGCCCTGTTGCATAGGTAGTTGAAAACTGAGTAATCATAACCATGTCAATTGAATAATACAATGTATAAAACAGTGTAGTTAAAGCAAAAGGAATTCCCGCAATTATCAGTTTCTTAAAAAATTTCAAATCAAACAATAATTTCGGAACTATAATATGCTTTGTCAGGGCAGCTATACAGTAAATCAAACCGATTAAATTAGCTGCAATGTATGCAAAGGTGATTCCAAGCAAACCGAAATCAGTAAAGCAAATCATTACAATAAATACCAAAGTCAAAACATTAAGTAAGGTATTGGTAATTGCCTGATATTTCATCTGTTCGTGAGCCTGAAATGAAGCAAAAAGCAAATTATAAAATGATTTAATTAAACTTTCAATTGCAAATAGGAAAGTTATTAAAATAGTAAAATTATCCCATCCCAGCAAATAGGAAATAAAAATAACCACTGCCAAATAGAGTACAGACAGTATTAATTTAAGAGACAGTGCATTTCCCAAATACTCCGCCTCTACATTATAATCCACCGAAATGGATCTTGTAATATATGTAGTGACTCCCAAATCAGCAACAACAATTACAATAACAGAAAAAGAAGTTGCTGTTCCTAAAATACCATAGTCAGATACTCCAAGGTAACGTGCAGTTAAAATAGTCCAAACAAAAGCACAAACACTGGTAATGATTTGGGAAATCATCAGCCAGCTCATATTTGCAAATATTGTTCGAACCTTATTCATAATTTTAAACCTTAGGAGTATTTGAAAAATGATATTATATTGTTTTTAATAGTTAAGCTTTTCTTGCAGTTACGCAAATCCACTCATTTTCATCCTGAATAAATGCCTTAAAATCTTTAAAACCTGCTTTTTCAAGTGCTGATTTCAAAACATCTTCAGAATAAATTTTCATATCCAACAATTCTATTAAATCTTCATATTTATCCATTTTACCTTCTCTGTAAACTGCTTCGTTACAGAAAAATACCAAACCGTCTTTTTTAAGAACCCTGTTTACTTCTTTTAAGTCATTTATAAAATCCGGCCAAAAATAAATTGTTTCAAAACCTGTTACAATGTCAAAGCTTTCATCTTCAAATGGCATTTCAGATACAGATCCCTGTAAGACTTTAACTTTACCATCATCTATGGCCTGTTTATTTAAATCAGTGGATTTTTCAACACTTACTTCAGAGTAATCAATTCCTACAACACATCCGTCTTTACCTATTTGTTTAGCGAAGCGTTCAAGATTTTTCCCTCCACCACATCCGATATCAAGGATTTTATCTGTTTCATCAATGTTAAAATGACTGACTCCCCATCTGGCCATTGTTTCATGAGATTTATTCATCCTGTCAAGTATTTCATGACCTAATTTTCCTTCAGGTTTTCTTGCATTTTTAATAAGTTTTTTATCTTCCATATTGTTGCCGGTATTTACTTTATCAGACATATTATGTTTTCCTCCTTATTTTTTCATTCCTTTACGTGTTTTAATAGCCTGTCCTGTTTGGAAATCGTTGATTTCACAGGCTCCAAGTAATGCCTTACCATAAGCAAGCAACTTGTCCTCTTCATTTACAATTAAAACTTCATCCTTAGCTCTTATATCCTCATCACATTCCACGACGAATTTGGCAAAAACACTTTTTCCTTCAAGTGAAAATGGTTCTGAATCCTTATTTACTACAACTCTGTTTTTAGGATATTGTGTAGCCTCATGAAGTCTTTTTGCACCTTCTTTTGAAAGGATTAAAAAGCTGTCAGAAGCTCTCATATTTACAATTAATGTTTTTCCGTCATAAATATGTCTTATCTTACCTGTTTTTTTACTTTTTTCAATTTTTATATTGCCTGTAAATAAAGCATCTCCTACTCCGACACCAAACTGATAGTCAGCTATTGCCTTAACCTTTTTAAGGTCATCTTTTGCATATCTGATTTCATCAGACTGTGAATGAATATTATATAATCCAATATCCAATTTTTTAATAACATTGGAATGAATTAAGACCTGGTCATAGTATTCTACAAATTCTGAGATAAAGTCCTCAATAAATTCCAGACTGCTTACATCCCAGGTTCTTGGAGATTCATTTTGACTTAATGGATATATTTCATCAATTTCAAGGGGAATAAGACCGAACGGAATATCCAATACCATAAAATCAGTATTGTTCAAATCCAATTCCTGTTCACTTCCATAAACATAAAAGTTTCCAAGCTTACCTGAAACATATTTGCTGTAAGGTTTACGTGAAGGAGGCAATATTACCAAATCACGTTTTCTGGGCATTGCCCTTAGCTTTTGAATATGCCTTAAAACTTCACTTCTGTATAATGATTCTGAACCGGTGTAGAAAAATGCTGATTTTTTACTTCTCGGATCATATTTCTCCAAATCTTTGCTGTAGTTGCCTAATTGGCGAAGAGCTTCAAGCAGATTAGGGTGTGCTCTGCAGCGTTCTTCAACAAGTTCCATTAATGAACCTTCATAAATAGCCTGCCTAATTAATCTTAACTCAGCAAATGAAACATTTAAGTTATGCTGAGCTATTAAATCTCTTCTTTTTTCTTTAGGCATAGCCCTTAAGTCGTCAGGAGTGTAGTTGCAGCAAACTTCACATGAACATGGCATTTCCTGTAAATTTTCAAGTTTGTAAGTTCCTCTTACAGACAATAAACGGTCATCTTCAGCATATAATATATAAGCTGCTGAATCAAACAAATCACATCCCATAGCTACAGCCAAGGCAAAAATCATCGGATGGCCTGCACCCATCAAGTGACGGGGCTTACTGTCCGGAAGATGTGCTACACTGTTCATTACAACATCAACAAGCTCCTTATAATGATATGATTCCATTAACGGAACTACTGCACCTATAGGATACAAATCCGCATCTAATTTAGTCAGTTCATCTGCACATTTTCTTCTTAAATCAGGAAAAGTTGAACCCTGAACTACAGAATTCAATTTCATTTCCATATTTTGGGAATTTCTGTAATCAACAGCTTCCTTAGCCCTTTCCAAAGTAACTTCCAAATCTGCTTCAGCCTTTTCACGAGTTACAAAAGGTGCTGTTGGAATATCCAAACTAGTTCCAATGTCTGTTTTAATCAATTCCTGAAACTCAATAACCTCTTTATTTGTAATATCAACATCACCGTAAACAGACAGTTGGAACGAACCTGAATCCGTCATAATCGGACCGTCAAAATTAATTAACTTATGAAGCCCTATTTCTGCAGCTTTCTTTTTTAAATCCTCATCTTTGTAAATTAAATAAGCATTGGTAATAACTATATCTGCCCCATATTTTTTAACATCAATAGTTTGTTTACGAGGATGGATAACTGGCATTAAATTAGGGGTTTTTACATCACCAGAGTTAGTTTTCAAAACACCAACTCTGCCTCTATTATCTTTAGCTTTAATCTCAAACATTTAATTAACCTTATTTTATTAGTTAAAATAAAATTTAAATTAGAAATTATATAAATTTTCCTCATTTTTAAAATAAAAATTGAAGTAAAAAAATAAAAAAGATTAAATTCCGGAAAATTTCTCTAAAACCGGAACTTTACTCATCAGTCTAATAAAAATATTACAGATTATAAAAACAGCAATACATTCTAAAACTATAGTCAGTGCAGCATTTCCCATAACATTAAATGAAAGAATTTTATCGAAAATGTTAATAAATAAAACATTAGCTAAATAAACTCCATAACTTCCAATACTGCAAAAAACAAAAGCATTATTAACTGATTTAGAATATTTTTCACAATCTGTGTTTAATACTATTATAAACATTCCAATAGCTTGAAGACAGGCATTTGGAGTTACATCACCTAAATTAAAAAATAATAAAGACTGTCCGCCAATCGCCATAGAAGACAATACTGTTCCTAAAAATGACAACAATGTTCCTGCTACAAACAGTACCAGTCCGAAGTTTTTATTTTTTAAAACAGATTTTTGTTTAATGTATAAATAATATCCCAATATAAAATAACCGATACTTCCTGTGAAATATTTTAAATAATCATATAATAAAAAATCAACATTTGAAAATCCTACAAAGGAAATCAAAGCCCATACAATTAAAAAATACTCAATTTCATAAATTTCGGCATTATGCAGCCATGTAGTAATAATCGGTGAAAATATATACAACCCTACAATCATGTAAACAAACCAAAACTCGATTGAAACAATAGTAGGGTCTAAAAATGCCTGAATTAAAAAGTATCCGAATTGAATTAAATCAAATGAATGATAAATCATTGCAAATTTAGCAATTACATAGACTACTAGCCAAAAAATAAAAGGAATTAAAACTCTTTTAATCCTTCTAGGAACAGATGAAATTGGTTGGTCTTTTCTTAAAATAAGAAATCCTGAAACCATGATAAATAAAGGAACACCGAATCTGGAAAGTGATTCAAAAAATACTCCACAGTACCAATTTGGCTGAAACACAAAATCCGGCAGCAAATATTTCGAAGAACAGTGCAATAACAATACCGCAAGTATTGCAATAGTCTTAAGCCAATCCACATTATATATACGATTTTTACCAATATCAAAATTGAAAAATTCCAAAAAAAGTCACCACATAATATTGTATCATGACAGTATTTAAAATTATAGTAATCTGAATTTAAATTATATCAAACCTGACATATCATAAATAATATCAGTAATAATTATCTTTTTTAAAGTATCATATTCTTGTAATGATTTATAAAACCGATTTTTACTTTTTCTAATAGATTTATATTAGTCAAAAATTAATTATTTAAATAGATTAAAATGAGTTATGAAAAAAATGCCAGAGTAATCAATGATGATATTTTTGATTTAGTCAACAGCTGTTTTGAAAAAGAAAGAAGTAGTGGAAATATTAATTCAAGATGTAATTTTTTTGATGAAAACAAGGATTATTTTGTTTTAACTGATGACGGATCATATTCCATTAATTCAAAGGAAATAAATCACAAAGTTGAAACACTTCATACATCTACAGGTGCAATAAGTGAATCATTTGAGAAATTTATCAAACCTATGAAATTCAACTACGATGAAGATCTAGCTATTTTAGATATCTGTGCAGGACTTGGATACAATTCATCTGCTGCAATAGCCGATTTTATTAAAAATAGCTCAGATTCCAGTTTACAAATTGATATGGTTGAAATTTCAAAAGCTACTCTTGCATGCGGTCTTTTAGTTCCCTCACCAATTCCTGAACATGACATTACCAAAAAAGCTATTGAAAATGAATTAATAAAACAGGATTATGCCGGCATTAGCTATGAAAAATGCAAAATTCCTGAAAATATAGACATCAATGTTTATATTGAAGATGCAAGACAAACTGTTCAAAATTTGGAAGACAACTATTATGATGCAATATTTTTAGACCCATTCAGTCAAAATATGGCTCCTGAATTATTTTCTCTAGATTTCTTCAGGGAGTTCAGACGTGTAATTAAAGACAGAGGTATCATAGCTACTTATACTTCTTCTGCACCAGTCAGGGCGGGTTTTATAGAAGCTGGATTTTATGTTGGTCAGGGACCTATTTTCGGAAGAAAACAGGGAGGAACCCTAGCCAGTCCAAATCCAGAAGTTCTTGATAAATCCCTTCCAAAAAACGATGAAATCAGAATAGCTTTATCTGATGTAGGCATTCCATTTAGAGACCCTAATCTAAACAACAGCAGTGATTTTATTTTAGATAAACGGGCAGAAGTCAGACATGATGCAAGACACAACACCAAAATATCCTCTGCTGTCAAAACACCGATTTTTCTAACTAAAAATATGGAAGATGAAAAATTAAAAAGACGTGTTGAGCGTAATTTAGCTAAAATGAACATTCCATCAACTACTTCCAAAGAAGCCTTTTATATTTTAGAATGTGAGGAAAATTATACTGAAAAACAAGACTTGAAAAACAATTCAAGAACTAGAATACTAGACATGACTGAAAAATTAGAAAAAGTAAAAAATGGAGATTATAATGCCGAATAAGGCATTTGTCCATTTTTTAATATGTATGCTTCATCCTTCGATGAACTGACAGTAGAAATAACTTTTATCAGATTTTTAGAACCGCCACCATGGTTTTTACCATCAATAACAGAGAAATCTGCATCACATTTAGCACAGAATATATGACCTTCTGCACTTCCTGACTCTTTTAAACCAGTAGCCGGGAAAACTCCCCAGTTTGCTGTTTCACTGCCTGCCCAGAATATTCCCCAGTAAAGTCTGTCACTTCTGCAGCATGGACATATTCTTTCAAATACTGATTTGTAGAATGTATAACCATATTTGCTTAATTCACCAGCGGCTGAAGGTCTTCCGATAGCCATAATATATTTTCCATCAGGAGATACACCGTAAATGCTGTAGTATTTAATAAAAGCAGGATCTTCCATTACATAAATCGTATTGAATACTTCCTCTCCTGAATTCAAGTTTTTGGAAAGTACTGCATGATTACCCTTTGATAAAGAAACATTCAAAGTAGCAACACCTCCATCATCAGTTTGAACAATGTATTCAACACCATTAATTGTTATTGATACATTTCTTGCACCGTCATGAGTTTTAAGTACAAATACTCCACTTTTATTCTCAATTAATGAAATATCCTCTGCTGAAATAGTAGTCAATACTTTAATAATATTTGCTTTTTCTTCACCGTTTAAATGAATTGCAGTTAAAATATACTCTCCAGGAAATAGGTTAATATTCAATCTGGCCATACCATTATCATCAGTCTGCTTTTTATAAAAAACACCATTAATATTAAAAATAACACTGGCATTAACCAAAGGACTGCCACAACCATCCAAAAACTTAGCACAATACTGAGTACCATTCCTAAAAAACTTAACAATGTCGTCTCCATGAATAGTAGACAGTACAGTAATATTATATCCATACATCAAACCGTCAGGATGCATAGCAGTTAAAATATACTTTCCCGGAAAGAGGTTGATATTCAGCCTAGCTATACCTTCATAATCAGTCTGTTTTTTGTAAAGCACACCGTTAATATTAAACGTAACACTGGCATTAACCAAAGGACTGCCACAACCATCCAAAAACTTAGCACAATACTGAGTACCATTCCTAAAAAACTTAACAACATCATTAGCCAGAATAGTAGACAGTACAGTGATATTACTTCCATACATCAAAGCGTCAGGATGCATAGCAGTTAAAATATACACACCAGGGCGCAAATTAATATTCAATTTGGCCATACCATTATCATCAGTCTGCTTTTTATAAAAAACACCATTAATATTAAAAATAACACTGGCATTAACCAAAGGACTGCCACAACCATCCAAAAACTTAGCACAATACTGAGTACCATTCCTAAAAAACTTAACAACATCATTAGCCAGAATAGTAGACAATACTTCAATATTATTGGTCTTGGTAGCTAATCCGTCTGTATAATGATAAAATGTAGTTATTGTGTAATTTCCAGGATTTAAGTTAATCCCTATGGAAGCTTTACCGTTTACCAATTCTTTTGTGTAATTCACACCATTAACATTGAAAATTACTTTAGAATCATTATTTTGAGAATTTATAATCTTGCCATCCTGATATATAGATACTTCATACCGGCTTCCGTTTTTATAATACATTGAAAGGTCTTCACCATAAATAACCGGTTCTCGGGTATCTTCGGATTTAGAATAAGTTACATTATTTATATCATCAATCCCCGATGGAGGATCAACATCCAAATCACCTGTTTCAACATCGTCATCAAATGACACCACATTACCAACATCTGAAGCCGCACCAACTGCAGATACAGACAACATGAAACAAAGTGTTATTAAAAATATCTTCATTTTATTGCCAAACATAAGTCCACCTCTTATGAATCAAGAAATATTTTTTTCTTGTGTGTATATTGTTTTTATCTTTTCTTATAAAAAGCTTTTGAATTTCAAAATAAGCTCAAATAAAGTTAAAATAGCTAAAATAAGCAATTTAAAGCTTAAAAAAAATATAGATAATTGTAAGTATTTAAAAATTGTTAATAAGTTATAATTAAAAATCATAGGAGAATTTTCCTAAAGTATTTAGTCAAATAAAGCTACGAGAGCCAAATAAATTAATAAGCTTAAAGTAAAATTAATCTAAAGGCTTATTTTAATAATCAACAATAGTTAATCCATTATTTTAATAAACAGCAATTAATTAACTATCTAAATTAAAATATGATAAAAATTAAACTTAAAATTATCTAAAAAACAATGAATTATTATGTTTAAATCAGATTCCAAAATACTGCAATCCAAATTATAAAAAACACACAAATAAACTGCGAAATTAGATTATCCCAAATATTTAAATTAATTAAACCAAACAAAATAGTTAAATTAAGTTTCAAAAACAGATTTTGGAAAAACTGCTTTTCAAGGAAGTATTAGAATAATGCAAAAGAAAGTCAATTAAATAAGAGTATTGCAAAATAAATAGTAAAATAATAGCTATTTAATTAATATAATTAATAGCTAATTCAAAAACATATTTTTTAATCATCTACAAGTAGAAGTTCTGAATAGGAATATAAAATATCTTTAACTCCGGAGTTCGGATTTTCAAATTTAGATAAGCAAAGTATGACACCATCATCAAAATCAATACTTTCACCTAACTCCAAATCTTTTAAATCGTTTAAATCCATTGCTTTAGAATATTCTTCTTTTAGAGCTTTAACTTCAGGGTCGGTTTCATTAACCCATTCCTGATTGAAATATAAAAATAAATATGGAGTTTCGTTAAATTCCAAAGCAAAAATAGCTTTAGATTCTTCCCCATCAAGTTTAAAAATTGAAATCATGAATCTCACTCCACTGTTACACATTTAGCTAAGTTTTTAGGCTTATCAGGATCCAAACCTTTTTCAACAGCCACATAATATGCCAGCAATTGTAATGGCACTATATAAACTAAAGGTGCAATAACTTCATTAACATCACTGTCTATAGTAAACAAATCATCAGACTTTAGTTTTAGTCTTTCATCATTCTTAGAACCGATAGCTAAGATATCTGCACCACGGGATTTAACTTCTTCCAAATTACTCATTGTTTTTCTGTGGTTTTCTCCAGGAGGCAGTATTACAACAACAGGAATTCCCTCATCAATAAGTGCAAGTGGCCCATGTTTAAGTTCACCTGCAGCATAACCTTCACCATGAATATAGGTAATTTCTTTAAGTTTTAAAGCTCCTTCCAAAGCTATAGGATAAGAATATCCTCTTCCAATAAAGAAAAAGTCACGGGCAAACTTATATTTTTTAGACATTGTCTTAATTGAATCAACTTCTTTCAGTAGCTCCTCAATGAAATCAGGGACCTTGTAGATATCTTCAAGCAATTTTTCATCTTTAGCTATTAATGCTGCAAATAAATAAATAGCAGTCAATTGACTTACATAAGTTTTGGTTGCAGCAACTCCAATCTCAGGACCTGCCTGAGTTTGTATCACATAATCAGCACGCCTTGTAATAGCTGAACCTGCTACATTAACTACACCTAAAGTTTTGGATGTTTCATTAGCTAAATCCAGTGCCTTAAGACTGTCTGCTGTTTCACCTGATTGGGATATGAAAATAACTAAAGTATCTTCGTTTAATGTATTTGCAGAGTATTTAAATTCAGAAGCTAAAATAACATCAGTCGGAATACCTGCCAAAGATTCTAAAAGATATTTACCAGTTATAGAAGCATGGAAAGATGTACCACATGCTACAAAACAGATTCTTGAAATATCTCCCAAATCATCAATAATTTCCTGAATATTATCCCTTTCAGTTAAAGTGTTTCTAACTGCTGTAGCCTGTTCATTGATTTCTTTAATCATGAAATAGTCATAACCTTCCTTTTCAGCCATTTCAGGAGTCCAGTCAATAGTTTCAATTTCTTTTTCTATAACATTGTCAAATTCATCCTTGACCACTATTTCATTTTCATCAATAATGACCAGTTCCCCTTTTTCAGGATAGATTATGTCTCTTGCATATTCCAGTATAGCCGGAGAATCAGAAGCTAGGTAATATCCGTCTTCACCAATACCGACAATTAAAGGACTGTCTTTACGGGTAGCTATTATTTTATCAGGTTCATTTTTACTAACAGCAGCTATTGCATAAGCTCCGTGAATTATTCCGATTGTTTCACGTACAGCATCTTCCAAATCAAATCCTTTGTCCATATATTTTTCTATTAAATGAGGAATAACCTCAGTATCAGTATCTGATTTAAATACATGGCCTTCTTCTTCAAGCTGAGATTTAATATCCAAATAATTTTCAATAATACCATTGTGAACTACAGCTACTGATTCATTTTCATCAGTATGAGGATGAGCATTAATTTTATTTGGATCACCATGAGTAGCCCAGCGAACATGTGCAATACCATAATGACCCGGCATATCAGCCAAATCTAATTTAGAATCAACCTCTTTAATTTCCCCCTTATCTTTTTTAATGTTAATACCATCACTAACTGTAGCGATACCTATTGAATCATAACCTCTATATTCCAATTTAGATATACAATCTAAAAGAACAGGAGCTGCATTTTTATTGTTTTTTAATATGCAACCTACAATCCCACACATTGTTACACCTCAATAATTATAAATGTCTTTATAAAGACTTACTACATCTCCAATAATCAAAATAGCAGGAGTGTTAATTTCCTTATCAGCTATATTCTCAAGAGTTCCGAAAATCACATTTTCATCTGGAAGAGTACCGCTTTCTATAACACAAACAGGTGTATCTCCTGAACGGTACTTCATAATTTCACTTGTGTTCTCTTTAATATTACCTATACCCATTAATATAACTAATGTATCTGCAGTATAATCCCACTTAACCTGACTTTCCTTTTTAGTAGGATCTTCATGACCAGTTACCAATGTTACAGAGGTAGCTATAGCTCTATGAGTTACAGGTAGCCCAAGTGATGTTGGCGCTCCAATAGCTGATGTTACACCAGGAATTACTTCAAATTTGATATCATTTTCCATTAAAGCTAATATTTCTTCTCCTCCACGACCAAAAACAAAAGGATCTCCTCCTTTAAGACGAACAACAGTGTCATTTTCCTTAGCCTGCTCGACAATCAATTCATTAATTTGGTCTTGTGTTTTATAATGTTCTCCAGCTTTCTTACCAACATATATCTTTTTGGCATCCTTTGGAGCATGCTCTAAAATTTCATCATTAGCCAGATAATCATATAAAACAACATCTGCTTTATTTAGAGCTTTTATAGCTTTAAGAGTTATTAAATCAGCATCTCCAGGACCTGCACCCACTAAATAAACTACCATCTAAATCACTTATAAAAATCCTTTAAAAAAGTTTAACCCGTCACTAGAACCTAATATTTCTTCACAAGCACGTTCAGGATGAGGCATCATTGCACAAACAAGACCTGACTCATCACAAACACTGGTAATAGCTTCCATAGAACCATTAGGATTTTTATCTTTAAATTGTAAAACTATCTGATCTTGATCTTTTAATAAATCAATATCCTCTGTGTAAAACCTTCCTTCTGCATGAGCTATTGGAATCTGTAAAGTCTGACCTTTTTTAAATGATTTTGTAAAAGGTGTTCTTGCAGTTCCGACTTTCAAATCAACCCATTCACAGTTAAATTTAGGATTTTCATTAGTTATAAAAACACCTGGAACAAGACCTATTTCACCAAGAATTTGAGCCCCGTTACATATTCCTAAAACAGGTTTTTCCTCTTTAACCAATGCTTTAATACCATCAATAACAGGAGTGATGGAAGCCATAGCACCTGCTCTTAAATAATCACCATAAGAAAATCCCCCAGGAATTACAATACCATCAAAATCTGTTAAATCTTCCTGATTCCACCAGATATATTCAGGAGTTAAACCTGCAAGTTCAATAGCTCTGGCCACATCCCTATCACAGTTGGTTCCCGGAAATCTAATTACTCCAATTTTCATTATAAAAACCCCTTAAGCCCCACAAGCAGAGTTTTGTGGAATAACAGTAATTTTATAATTATGAATTACAGGATTACAGAGTAATCTTTCACACATGTCTACAACGTCTTCTCTTATAGCTTCCCTGTCTTCTCCTTCCATTTGGAATTTAATGATGTCTACAGTTTTAGCATTTTTAACATCATAACCAAGTAAAGCAAGAGACCTTTCAATAGTTGTAGCTTCCGGGTTTAACATACCTTCTTTAAGAGATACTTTAACTTCAATATCAAAAATCATTTCTAAAAACTCCTTACAATTCTATTTTCTCGTCATCAGGGATAATTCTGTTATAAACTTCCACATAAGCGTCCATAACTTCATTGTCTTTACCTTTTCTGAACAATTCCTTATCCAACATATCCAAGGTTTCACTATCCCATAACCTGCATCCGTCTGGGCTAATTTCATCACCTAAAATAATTTCGCCGTTTTTATCTTTACCGAATTCAACTTTGAAATCAACCAAGATAATTCCAGCTTCTAAAAGGAATTCAGATAAAACTTCATTAATTTTTAATGCTTTTTCGGTTAATTCATCAATTTCTTCCTGAGTAGCTAATCCTAAAGCTTTAATAATGGAATCATTAAGCATAGGGTCATGGAATTCATCTGCTTTAAAATCCATTTGAACAATAGGAGGATCTAATTTAGTACCGTCAGCTATTGGATATTTACGAATTAAACTGCCTGTAGCTATATTTCTAACAATAACCTCAATAGGTATCATTTCCAATTTTTTAGCTACCATAACATTAGTTTCAGGCAAATCAATAAACTGTGTTTTAATACCGTTTTCTTCCAATACTTTAAAAAGTTTAGTGGAAATAAGTGCATTATAAGAACCTTTTTTATTCATCACTTCTTTTCTTGCACCGTCACCTGCAGTCATATCATCTCTAAACTCAATGATAACTGCATTTTCATCATCAGTAGTATATACACTCTTTACTTTACCGTTATTAATTAACTCTTTTTTATCCATGATATCAACAAGTAATTTTTAAATTTATATTATGTATAATTCTGATTAAAATACTATATAACTTATTGGTTAAATTCAAGTTAGCTACTATTATTTATATTTATTAATAAAATGTTGGAATGTATTTGTGTTAACTGAAAATAAATTTTTAACTTAGATAAAAAATTAAAAAACTCTTTTTTATTTTCTCTATGGTTATTTTGAATATTTTTTAAAAAGAGGCCATTAAATCCATAAGATACCCTCACAGAAAAGTTTCAGATAAAAAATATCTATTGAAATGGCTTTATCAATAAATTAGATTTGATATTTTTCCTTATTTTGCTTATTTTATAGGCATTTGTTCTTAATTTTCTATTTAAAAGATAAATATAGATGTTTTATTTTAAAAAAACTTGAATTTCTTGAACATAATTTTTATAGATAGAATCAATAATCAACATACATTATTTCTATAAACTACTTTACCAAATTTTTACAAAAATAACATAATAAATCATAATTCCAATAAAAATAACTAGTTACTAATGGCATGAATTGTTCTTTTGGAATAACACCATCAACTCTAAATAATTTAATTTCTTTACCAATATCATTAACTTTATTATTAATGGATAACTTAGACCTTTTGTCAAATTTTTTCTTATCATAAATGATAATCGAACCATCACAATGTTTAAATTTGCCCGTATCTTTTTCAAAAATTGCATGAAAATATCTACTCCCCCTTAAATGTATATTTTCTTTTGAGGGCAATTCCTCACATGTGAAAACAACTTCATTTTCTTTTCTAGGTTTCCATAAATATTAGGTTAATTCGTTGGTTTGATAATTTTGAAACGAACCTTTATCTTCATTTCTTAAATTAATAATATCATTCCAATTTAATGGTTTTGAAAAAACAGTGCTTGAATAGAACATATTATCAAAATTTCTTAAAAAAGGATCTACTCTAATTTTTAAATCTACTTTATTTAAGTTTAACTTATTTACTTCTTGAGTTATCCAATATGATGAATTAAATGCATTAATTGGCAAACATAATCCATATTTATTATTGTTAATAATTATAGAATCTGAAAATTTAATATTTGATTTCTTCACATCAATTAAAAATTCATCATCACAAATATCATTAAATTCTTTTAAATCATAAGGTTTATTATTTAATAATGCATTAAGTCTATCTTCAAATATTGAATCAGCAATTAATTCACCTAATAACAATATCCTTGAATATACCATAACATCAGGAATTTTTTTGTTTAAAAAATTAATTTGTGTTTCATGCTTTTTATAATATTTTAAAACATCTTCTTCTTCTAAGATATCCAAATCTTCTTTAAGATTTTGATGCTCAGGATGATTATTATTAAGATAAATATCTTCTAGATACATCTGAGGAGTTAAAACATTATGTAAAAAGTAATTTTTTAATTTAAAATTCATAATTAAACCCATTATCAAAAAATATACAAATTAATTAAAAAACTCTCTCATAAATCCCTCTCTAAACTCATCTTGAGTAACAATTGAATTTTCCATATTTGCAAGTTCTTTAAATGGAGCATATCTTTTTTTTAGTTTTTTATCCATTCTCAAATATTTATAACTTTTACTTTCATTTCTTTTACTATCATGAATATCATTCAAAAATACAACATATAATCTTTTTGGAACATTTAACAACCATGAAAGGAATTCTTCTTTATTATATTTTATATCCTTTTTTTCACAATAATATTTGTAAATTTGAGGTAATGTTAAAAACAATGAATCAGAAGGTTTGATTTTCAAATTACATAATATCTCATCATCATACCTATTTTTAATACTCTCAAGAGCACCAGCCAAATCACTATCATCCACTTTTTCAATACATTTATCCATGATTTCTTCTAAATTCAAAGTAGAATTAAAAGTTCCTTTAAATTCAATTAAATAAAGCCTACCATTTTTGAAATGCAAAGCATCTACAGATAATGGGCGATTGCTTTTAACAGAGCCATTATTCTTCAAATGACTATTCCAACACATATTATCTAAATCAAAAATACAATTATCATCAATGATTAATGGATTTTTAAATGCTCCTGCATCATTGTCTGATTTAGATACTTCACTAAATTTATTAAAAGATTTCCTAGCATTATCAGGAAAATTATCATTCTCTTTATAAAAATTTAATAGATTAACAAAATCACTATTGTCAAAAGCCATGTTAATCCCTCAAATCATCTTTTAAATCTGCCTGAACTTTAATTTTATGAATAATGTCAAATGGATTTCCTAAATTATCATAAACCTCAATTATTTCATCATTATCAAGTAAATTATAATTATATTTATCAATACCATCTACTTTTTCTGTTAAGTAAAAATTGGTATCATCAATTAAATTATAATATCTTGAATATGCTTCTATTGCTTCTGCAAAAAATGGACTGTGAGTATTAATATATAATGTAATATTCAAATCCCTAGCAGCTAAAACTAAGATTTCTGCAAATTCTACTTGAAATCCCGGATGTAAATTAATTTCAGGTTCATCTAAAATTAAAAAACTATTTTTTGTTAATTCATTATTATCAAGCAATATTTGAATAGTTGCTAATTGTTTTAGTCCAGAAGCAGTATTTTCCATGGAAAAAGTCTCATCATCTTTTTTGAATATAAATACATCTTCTGAATGAACATATTCAAAATTTCCCCCAATTAACTCATCAATTCTTCTTTTAAAATCATTTAAATCTTTAAAAAATTCATCACTATAAATTTCATCAGGATTTTTAATTTTTTTAAGTTTCCTCTCAAGTACTCGCAAATGATATTGAGAACTGCGAGGATTATTTTCTAAAATTGAAGGAGAATCAAGATAAATAACATTTTGAAAATTAAAGTAATTCAAAAAATCTTTACTGATGTTACTTTGGCTTTTTTCAACCCCAATTTTAATATCTTGATTAAATTCAACACCATTATAATTTCCATGAAACTTAATATGAGCATTACTAAATCTATTTAATGAACTACCATACTCTGATTCAATAAGAGCATTGAAAACTGTAATATACCTAGAATATTCATCCTTATTCAGTTTAATTATTCTAAATAAATCATTTAAATCATTAATACACAACTCTTTATCTTTAAAATCATAATTTTCTAAGGTAAGTGCAATATTACTATAAATATCATCAAATAGCTCTGAAGAAACAGAATGACGCATCAAAGAATTTCTAATTTGTTTAAATTTATCATCCATTTCCTGTGATCCTTTAGTCCCCCAATATAGAACAAAATTTAAAAGTTTTGAATGAATATCCATATTTGCCAATTGAGTTCCTTCACTAGATGCTGCTGTTAGAAGTGAAAATAGAAACTTACTTGAAGTAGATTTACCTGTGCTATTTTTACCTACAATAACATTTATCTTTCCAATATCTAAATTTGCTTTATTAATCAGCCCCAAATTTTCAATTTCAAGTAACATTTCAGCAACCATAATATTGTCTCCATTGATTGATTTCTTTATTAAATAGTATAAACTAAGGTATATATAAACTTATTTAAAATCTTAAAACTTAAAAATCCAATATATGTAAGTGTATTTTTATATTAAAAGCAATTTTACGAAGTTAAAGCAACTTTAAAAAGAATTTGATAAAATATTCATTTTATAAAATCGAATAGATATTTTAAATAAGCACCATAAAACTAAATCAGTTGCCACTTCAAATTACACCAAAAATAACTAAATTTGTGTTAACCTATAAATGTTGTAAAAGCTTTAAATTACATAAATAGTCCAATTATCTTAAACTAAACCATTAGCTACAACAGGAATAAATTTCTTTTTATCTTTCTTTTTCAAAAACCACGGGACAAAAAATGTAGTATGGTGAGGAACCCCATAGTGTCTTTCCAGATAAATAGGATAAGTTATATGTTTCCATTTAACATAAACATACTTAAAAAAAGATAACTGTTCCAGATAAATGCGGCGGCGATTATCGGATTTATTCCAGACTTTTTTCTCCTGTTTGGAAAATAAAAACTTGATTTTCAGTCTGCGGGAATCCATATCATCATATTCATCAACAGACAAAGGATATGACAGACTGTTGAACATTTCCCGAAATTCCTTAATTTCCTTATTGAGTCTAACTTCAGTTAAGTAATATTCATTATCCTGTCTTTTTTTAAAAGATTTGAACTTCCTGGTTTTTGGCATAGTCCAAAACTTCTTTTTGGTTTTTTTACCCATTTACAAACACACCAATAAAACAAAACTTAGTTATTTTTCCGAATATTGAACTTCCTGTAAAGATTTTTTATTGTCTGATTATTGTAAAGTGAAGTATAAAGTTTGGAAATGAAAATAGCCTGTTTAAACTGTTTATTTAAAACTTTATTGTTTAAAACAGCAATTTCTCTTCTATGAATATCTATTTTGCAGTTTAAATGCTTTTCAAACTTGTAAATTTCTTTAACCGCATACATCTTATGACTTTTATCCAAATTAGAAAATATTAAAAGCAAGCTTCCGATATTTTCCCCGATTGTTACATGGTGAGACAATTTAACCGGTTCCAGAAGATCATTGACATTATACATGCCCTTTAGAAATCTGTTGAATTTTTTAATATCATGACCATGAATGGCTGTTTTTTTATGTTCAAATGTGTTATACATATAAACTTGAGTATTTGGTAAAACAGAAATCTTGTTTGAATTTATCAGTGCCTTAAAATAAAAATAAGTGTCTTCACACAGAGTATCTTCCGGGAATGAGATATTGTTATCTAAAATTAATTCTTTTTTAAAGATTTTACCCCATGGAGCTACAAAATAATTCAAACTTAAGCTGTCAAATATTTCCTGAGATTCCAAAGGATTTAAATTCACTAATCTTTCATCACTTTGGAGGAATTTAACCTTAACCTTATCTCCATCCAGATTAATGATATGTGATCCGATTACAAAATCAGAGTCTTGAGTTAAAATAGTATTGTACAAATTTTCAAGACCTTCCTTAAGATATTCATCATCAGAATCTAAAAAGGAAATGTAATCGGCACTGGCATATTTAATACCTAAACTGCGTGGCTTGCCTGGAAGCCCGGAGTTTTCATCTAAAAAAACAGGAACAATATTATCATATTCATTAGCATAATCACTTATAATGTTTCTGGAATTATCAGTTGAACAGTCATCAACTATTATCAGCTCAATATTTTCAAAACCTAAAGACTGGTTGATTATTGAATCAATAGCTGCATTCAATTCCTTTTCAGCATTATAAACAGGCATTACTACACTAATTTTAAAAGTCATATTTTTCCTATCCAATTGTATAACTATAAATTATACCAAACATAATTAATAAAAATTTCCATTAGAAAAGTTATATATGTATATTAATTATAAATAATAATTTAACAAGTTTTTTAAAAAGGGAAAATGATGCATTATACTGATTATTCTGATGAAACTATTCACAAACTGCAGGAATTGGAGCTTATGATTCTAAAGGATTTTATAGCTATTTGTGAAGAAAACAACATTGAGTATTTTATTTACGGAGGCAGTGCATTAGGTGCCGTCAGACATGGCGGTTTTATTCCATGGGATGATGACATAGACATTATTATGTTTAGAAAAGACTATGAAAAGTTTAAAAAAGTCGCATTATCCGAACCCAACAATAAATATAATTTTTTAACAAGCAAAACAAAGGATTACTTCTTTTTATTTTCAAAAATCATGCTCAAAAACACTATTTTTGAAGAATGGTGGGTCAATCAGGTAGATTTTGATTTAGGAATTGACATTGACATATTTGTATTGGACAAAGTTCCTGACAATAAATTAAAAAGATTCTTCCATGTAAAACGTTGCCGTGTCTTAGACAGATTACTTGCAATGTCTGTTATAAAATTTAAAGGATATCCTCCATTAGTTCAGGCATTAGCCAATACAGGACATGCATTTTTAAAGCTGTTTAATATTTCAAGAGAATCCCTATTTGATAAAACCCATAAATTACTGGACAAATACAATGATAAAGACTGTGAATGTGTCTGTGATATTTCAGCTCTTCACCATCCCCAAATTTATAAAATAGAAGATTTCAAACCTGGAAAAACAATAATGTTTGAAGATGTTGAAGTTCACTGCCCGAATAATCTTGACAGCATCCTTACACAAATTTATGGAGATTATATGAAATTACCTCCAGAATCTGAAAGATATAATCATATAACTCAAAAAATAGATTTTGGCCCTTATGAAGACTGATTTACAATTTCCCTTATTTTTTTAGCATTTTTTTCATAAATTGACCTGTTGTCTTTGGTTTTGGATGTGGATGACTTGTTTTTAATAGCTGACTTGATAACAGCAGGAATTAATTTCGGGACATCAAGAGACCTTTTAATAATAAACTTCAATCTGTGGAATCTTGACGGATTCGGATAGAAATCATGCTTAAACGAATCATCATTAATCATCTTTTCTGCATAATCACAAATTCTCTCATAAGCCAACTTATCTCCAAAATCATAATACTGACCAATCATTTCACGAGAAACCGGGAATTCATCAGTGTTTTTATCCGTGTTTAACTTTTCAAATTCATCATAAGTGCTGACAGTCTTAGCTCCAACAAGCAACGGATTATCAAAGTCAGGATTTAATTCAACAGGTCTTAAAATATTGCACTGTTTTTCCAGCAAGTAAACATCAATAATAGAAGTACTTATAACAGTGTTTAAATAATCGCATGGCCTAATCCATTCCTGAATTGCATATTTATTGATATAATGGAAATTAGGATATTTTTCATCTAAAATACTGATTGTAGAGTCTTCATCAAGGACATTGAATTCAACAGGATGTGGACGGTAAATAAATTCCTTTTCAGGATGTGTTTTTAGGAATTTCTCAAACCATTCCATTACGATAGCTTTTGATTCAACATTCCATTTTTGCATATATTTACCATCATCCAGATTATGATTCATACTCATTAAACGTTTAGAATCTTTTTCATTAAATGTGAAACTTGAAATAAATAAAATCCATTCCTTGGATGAATCCAAATTAAATTCACTTGCCAGCTGATCTTTAGTTTTGAAAAATGAATCAAAGCGGTGATTTGAGAAATCTGTTTTAATATCACCAGTAACAGGTAAATTTTTTTCATCAATTCCTTCAGCCATCATATCCTGTTTTATCTTTTCACTCCAGCAAACATGACTGGCTTTTTTCATATACTCTTTTGGATAATGAGCTTTAGAATCAAGAATTCTTTTAGCTATTACCTGTTCATATCTTAAATTAAGTATTTTATCGATTTTAGGTTTGAATCTGACAGTATATCTTTCAATGTCATTATTGTTATAACCTGCCTGACCAATCAATAATTTAGGTTTATATTTTCTTGGAAAAATAAGTTCCCTGTAATTATAATAACCTAATATATCAACAGAATATCCTCTTTTTTCAAATTCTGCTTTTAAAAGATTAGCATTATTTAATTCCCTTTCCGGAAGTTCATAAAAGATTACAATATCAGCCATTATTTATCCCCTTAACATCGCATTAGCTATTTTAATATCTGATGGTCTTGTAACTTTAAAATTAGTTCTATCTCCTTCAAATAAACCAATTTCATGACCCCTCATGTGAAACAAAATCATAGCTTCATCTAATTTGTCAATTTCCTCATCGGACAAATCACTGTAAATTTCAATGTAATGATTTATGTTAAATGATTGGGGTGTTTGAGACTGCAGCAAATACTGTCTGTCTGGAACGTCAGTTAATATTCCGTCTTTTTTAGATTCAAATATGACGTCTGTAGCCGGAATAACTGCACTGGCTGCACCATACTGTTTTGCATATCTTATACTGTCTTTAATTAATTTTGGAGTTACAAATATCCTTGCAGCATCATGAGTAACCATTATTGAATCTTTAGGATAATCATTTTCAAGAGTGTAGTTAATGGAATTTAAAATTGTATCACTACGTCTTTTTCCACCTTCTATAACAGTGATTCTTGGGTCTGTTAAGTCATATTCTTTTATTACATCTTTAGTTTTATTAACACATTCTTTCGGTGAAGATACTATAATTTCATCCATTTCTTCAACTTTTAAGAAAGCTTCCAGAGAATGTATTAAAATCGGTTTACCAGCTATTAAATAAAATTGCTTAGGCATTCCAACATCCAAACGGGTTCCTATACCTCCAGCAAGTAGTGCAGCACATATCATTAAAGTTAGATTTTGTTATTTTTTATATTTATAATAATGTATTTCCAAACATTCATTCTGCAATTACTAAAATTAAGCTTTAAAATATGCAAAACTATAAATTACATCTGAAAATCAGTGCCTAATCTTAAAATTGATTTAAAATAGAAAAATTGCATTGAAACTGAAAAAAGAAAGATAATAATGAGTTATTAAGAAATAAAATTTAAAAATTGCTGAAAAACATAATGTACATTGATAAATTTTTTAAATGGAAATAAAAGAGCAGAATAGCTTAAAACACAATATACAACCTTTAAAAAACTAAATTTAATTAATTTATATTTAATAACCTTATCCAACCACATTATATTAATATTATGAATAATAAAGATAATAAACATGAATATAGAGCATATTAAAGAAAATTATATTTTCGAAACATTAAACCAACATCATGACCTAAATGATTTTGAGTGCGAGTCACAGGATTTAACAGATTTCTTAAAAAATGATGCATTAAATCAGCAGAATATGAATTTAAACTTAACACAATTAGTAATATGCGATGAAATTATAGTTGGATATGTATCAATTCTAACAGATTCAATGAAATTAAAAATCTTAGAAGATGAAGAAACTAAAAAAGAAATATGCAATGAGTTAAACATTAGTGAAAACAATGAATTGCCTGCAATTAAAATTGGAAGATTTGCAATAGATAAAAAATATGCCAAACAAGGATTAGGTTCACATATTTTTAGAAACATAATGTTAAGTATATTAGATATATCTAAAAATATTGTCGGATTGAGATTTATAACTGTAGAAGCCTATGCAAAAGCATTTAATTTCTATGTTGAAAAAAATAAATTTAAATATCGTAAAAATGATAAAAAATTCATTGATAAAATGGATATGATAATAAAACAAAATCCTCAAAGATGCTTCAACCTTTATAAAGATTTAAAAAGTATATAAAAATTGAGTTCACAAAAAAATCATCTTGAAAATAAAACAATTCTTTGATTCCTAATTTCTTTTGCGAACTCTTTATCCTCTTTTGTAGGTGTTTCTTGCATTTCTTTTAAAACAGCAATAGCATCTTTACCTTCAAAAACAGGAGTTTTTCCAATAGGTTTAGCCATACTAATCACTCCTTAAAAATATAATATGTAATAACCTTTTTATTAATTATTATTTAAATAATTACTGGTGTTACATATATAACTTTTGTATTACATTTTCAAATTTGATTTAAATTCATCAAAAATGCTCAAATTATCTAAAAAGTCTGTAAAATTAGATTTACAAACAAAACTCTTAAATTTAAACTATTTTCAATACTATTAACTTAGATAAGTAAATAATAAAATATTCTGTTTAAACCAAAAAGAACACATATAACAATATATTCTATAATCAATATTATTAAGCTTTAAAATATATAAATCTGTTGATTACACATTAAAAATAGCTATAAAAAACAGTCTAATCTTAAATTGACTTAAAATAGAAAAATTGCTTTAAAACTGAAAAAATAAATATAAAATAGACATATTATGAGATTAATTATAATTTTTCCCATAATGCATAAAATGCTTTTTTAGGACTTTTTTTCAAAATAATAACATCATAAACAAAATTAACAGTTAAACATTCAATATTTAACTTATCACAGATTTCCTTAAGAACAATAGCTGTGTTTTTCCCTTCAAAAAGAACTCCTGTCTGCTCATCCAGATATACACCCTGACCGTACCAGATACCTAAAGTATGATTTCTACTTACATTTAATGTAGATGCTGTTATAATATCTCCAAATCCACAGTAATCATCTACTGTTGATCTGTTTCCGCCTAATTTCTCAATAATACATTTAGTTTCATTATAACTTTTGGTGAAAACTGCAAATTTAGCATTGTCATTAATGCCCATTCCTTTACAGATTCCCTGAGAAATAGCTAAAATATTTTTAATGATACCGCAAAATTCAGTTCCGATAACATCATGATTAGTGTTAACTTTAAGTTTGGGAGTTGACAATACACTTTTGACTATTTCCAGATCTTTTTTCTTTATACTGGCTATTGTAGTTGCAGAAGGCAGGTTTTTCATCATTTCAGAAGCTATGTTCGGTCCGGATAACACTACTGCAGATCTTCCGGTTTCCTCTTTAATAACTTCACTCATTCTTTTATTTGTCTTGTTTTCAATTCCTTTAGCTGTGCTTACAAAAATACACTTATCTGAAACTATTTCATTTAACTGAACCATTGTCTGGCGCATAACTGATGAAGGAATACATAAAAATATAACATCAACATCCTTCAGGTCACATAAATCATTGACAGCCCTAATATTTTCATGCAGTTTAACACTTGGATGATACTCGCAGTTAATATGTCCTTCATTTATATCATCACAGATTTCTTTTCTTCTGGCATACAATAACAATTTATTAGTATTTGGTGCAATACACTGAGAAATAGCTGTTCCCATTGCTCCAGCACCTATAACTCCAACATTCAATGACATTAAGCACCTCTTAAAATTATATATTAATCCTTTTTTAATTTAAATTTATTTGTTTACAAATTCCAGTTTAAAAGGAGTTCCTCTTTCAATATCTTCAGAAGCCCTGCATCCGACAATTTCTGAGAGATATTTAGGATGCAATCCAAAGCCTGGCCTGATTGATTTGACATTGTCTTTTGTTATGAGTTCTCCTTTTTTAATGTCTTTAACTGCAAATAATGATCTTGAAAACTCCCTGTTTGCCTTCATTTTATCAGATAATTCATAGCTAACTTTGCCCAGAGCTTTTTCAACATTTCTTATTGAATCAACCATCTGCTTAAATTCATCAGGTTCCATTGAAAAGTCTGAATCAGGACCTTCCATAGTTCTGTCTAAAATAAAGTGTTTTTCAATTATTTTAGCTCCCATAGCTACAGATGCAACAGCTACATCACTGCCTAAAGTATGGTCTGAAAGTCCGACAACTGTTTTGAAGTTTTCTTTTAAATCAGGAATTGTCTTAAGATTTATTTCTTCCAATGGGGCAGGATAAGATGAAGTACATTTTAAAACAGCTATTTTATCATTATCTGCATCCTTACATGTTTTAATGGCCAAATCAATGTCTTCTTTTGAAGCTATTCCTGTTGAGATTATAACCGGTTTGTTTTTGCTTGCTACATATTCAATTAATGGAATATCTGTAATTTCAAAAGATGCAATTTTATATGCTCCCATATCCATATCTTCTAAAAAATCAACTGAAGTTTCATCAAAGGGTGAGGAAAATACAATTAACCCCAAATCTTCAGCTACCTTTTTCAGTTTAGGCTGCCAATCCCATGGCATAAATGCATCCTCATAGAGGTTATACAATACCTGACCGTCCCATATTGTTCCCTGTTTTATCTGAAAATACTCGTTATCACAATCTAAAGTTATGGTATCCGGAGTGTAGGTCTGAAATTTAACTGCATCTGCACCAGATTTTGCCATTGCTTCTATAGTTTTAACAGCTATGTCATAATCATTCATATGGTTTGCTGAAAGCTCAGCTATTATAAATGTAGGATGCCCATCACCAATTAATCTGTCTTCAATTCTAAATTCCATAATTTAGCCTCTGTAAATAAATCTTAAAGCACTGCCGTTTCTGATTTCATATTCTTTTTTAAATCCCATAGCCTCAAAAAATGAAATTGATCTTGCATTGCTTTTTTTAATGTCAGCAATTAAAGTATTCTGATTATAATTCTCTTTAATATAATTTATTCCATTATTCAACAAGTATTTGGATAATCCCAACCCTCTATATTTTTTATTTAGACTGATACTGATAACAGGATACTTTTCATCAAAATCAAATCTCAGCTGACCTATAATATCCTGACCGTATTCCAAAACCATAAATTCGGTTGTATTATCATCCAATACCCTATTGAACCATTTTTTATGAGTTTCCAAATCTATTTTATCACAATTAAATGAGCTTTTTCTTACTTCCTCATCATTAGCTATTTCAAATATTTTAAAACAATCCTCTTTTTTAATTTCTCTAAAAACAGAATTTTTCCTGTAATACTTGTTTAGAGCAGTTTTAGCTATTCTCAGTGAACCTTTACCATCAACTGCACTGATTGCTCTATTCTGCTTTTCTTTTCTTAAATCAGGATCTTTAAGCAGCTCGAGTTTGGCTAAAATATTTTCCCCCAAATCTTCATCATCCCAAAATCCTGCAAACTCAATGAAACCCTGCTTCTGCCAGTTTTTAATATTGTTTATCTGATTGTCAACAACCCCGACAGCAATTGTCGGAACACCTACTCTTGCAAGTTCATATAATGTCTGACCTGCTGATGAAATAGCCAAATCCGTGCTTTCCATAGCCTCAAGCATTTGCCTGCTGTCTGGAGAATAAATCAGTTCATCATCAAACTCCTCGATTTCACCAACATTATCAAAGCTATTTCCTATGATGACCTTTTTTGCAAAATCCTCATTTTTCAGCAAATTCAGGATTTTAGGAGTCAGATTTCTTAAATCATTTCCACCTAAAGTAATTAAAACATTTCTTATTTCATCATTAACATCAATTATTTTTGTGTTCCAGAAATCCTGTCTAAGCGGAATGTATTTTGAACCGTACAGTGCATCTTTTCTTTTGGTTGTTGCAAGGATTGTTCCGTTTACAACTGTTCCGTCAGGATAATCTATACGATTATTGTCATCAATATAAATGGCCAGTGCAGTTGTTTTAGCTATTTTCTGGTAAAATTCGAGTGGTGCATGATATGAATCTATAATAACAATATTATCATCAGCAAATTCCATATTCTGCCAGTCATAAATAGTATAATCAATATTTTGCAAAATTGCATCAATTGATTTGTCTCCATTAACAATAAATTGAGGTGTTATGCAGAATTTTCTAAAAGCCTGATATATTGAGCTGCATCTTGCTACATGACCAAAACCGTAGTCTTTTCCACCTTCAGTCAATATTATTACATTCATATTATCTTTTCAATGTATTGTTTGGCTCTGTCCAAATCCTGTTTTTTGCATAAATTTATAACTTCAGCCAATTCCTCTTCCAAACTATTGCAAACCTTTTTTTGAGTAATTTCGGAGTTTATATCTTTTAAATAAGGTTTATTGTCAAATAATTCTATAATATCCTCCAGAGAGAATAATTCATTTTTATCATATAAATTATCATAAACACTGCAGAGCAGAGCATAATCCTGAGGAGTGTCTAGTGTAATTCTAATATCAGAGTTGTCTTTTTTTGTTTCATATTGTACTATTTTAAAGTCTTCAGGATGTGTTTTGTAGATAAATGGAGTTACATGTTCCTTTTCAAATTTGTCAGTGGCATTTTCATATGCCTTTTCCAAAACACTGAAATTAATTACTTCAGCATCAATTCCTCTTGGAAATCCTCTAGTTAATGTATTGGAAGTATAATCTGCATCGGAGTCTATATGTTTTTTAATAATTTCATCAATTATATTTGCATCGGCACATGGACAGTCACTGGTTATCCTGACAACAACATCCAAACTGTTTTCCAAAGCAGCATTATAATATCTTTCCAGAACATTTTCCAGACTGCCTTTGTAAAACTTAATGTTTTCTTTTTTAGCTACTTCAACTATTTTTTCATCTTCATCATGTATTGTTGTAGCTATTATTATTTCATCAATAAGTTCAGATTTGGATACTCTTCTTATAACCTGCTGCAATACATTGGTTTTGCTATTGAAAGGTAGTGGTTTTAAAACTTTTTGCGGAAGTCTTGTTGAAGAGGTTCTGGCCTGAATAATTGCTCCAATTTTCATTTTCCTAATACTCACTAAACACTTTGTAAAGTTTTTCTTGTACAAACTCTAAATCTTCATCAGTTAATGTAGGATACATTGGTATACTAAGTTCTCTTTTGTAAAACTCTTCATCTACTGGACAAAGTCCTTTATTAAATCCAAGGTTTTGATAGTAAGGTTGTAAATAAACAGGTATATAATGCACCTGAACACCTAATCCTTCAGAGCGTAATTTTGAAAATATTTCCTTTTTATGATTTGCATATTTTTCTTTTAACAAAATCGGATATAAATGATATGCAGACTCACCGTCCGGATTTTCTTTAACAACATCAAAATATGGATTGTCTTCAAACATTCCATTATATTTTTCAGCTATTTTTCTTCTGTTTTCAACAAAGGAATCTAATTTTTTAAGCTGTGATAAACCTAAAGCACATTGAATATCAGTTATTCTGTAATTAAATCCTAAATGCTGCATTTCATAATACCAGTCGCCGTCACGAGGATTTACCAAGTTATTTTTAGTAATTCCATGGGATCTGAATAACTGAAGTCTTTCATAGTACTCCTCATCATTTGTAACAATAATTCCACCTTCACCTGTTGTAATATGTTTAACAGGATGAAAACTAAACATTGCCATTTCAGAGTATTTTAAAGAGCCTATTTTTTTGCCGTTATACTTTGCACCAAGTGCATGTGCTCCGTCTTCAATAATTCTGGCATCATTATCCTCAGCAATATCAGCTATTTCCTTTAAGTTAACAGGATTTCCGCTATAATGTACAGGAGTTATTAACTTAGTATTTTCATTAGCCTCCAATTTGGATGCATCAATATTTCCGGTTTGTTTTTCCACATCACAGAAATTAACTTTAGCTCCCAAATATAGCCCAGCATTAGCAGTAGCTACAAAAGTATTAGGAGTTGTAATCATTTCATCTCCCTTATCAAGACCTAATGCAAAATAAGCACCATGCAGAGCTGAAGTTCCGGAATTGAAGGCAACTCCATATTTAGCCCCAACATATTTAGCTATTTCTTCTTCAAATTCTGTTATTTTTGGCCCCTGAGTAATGAAATCCTCACTTAAAACATCAGCAACTGCATCAATATCTTCCTGATCTATACATTGTTTTCCATAGGGTAAAAATTTAGAAATAAAAATCACCTAGTATACAATATCTATATCTTTTAAAGCTTCCCTAATCTCTTCAACAGATAACCAAACCGGATTATTGTCAGATGCATAGTAGAATCTGTCTTCTACCTTTTTTCCACCTTCTTTTATATTAACATCTTCCCACCATTCCAAATCAGGGTAAATTATATAATAATCATCATATTCATAAGCTGACCTTGAATCTTCTTTGGTTATCATTACTTCATGGAGCTTTTCACCTGGCCTGATACCCACATCTTCAAATTCACAATCCGGAAGCATGGCTTTTGCCAAATCAGTTACTTTAAATGAAGGACATTTATGGATAAATAATTCCCCACCTTTAGCATCACCAATAGCCTTAATTACCAAATCAACAGCCTCATCAAGAGTAATCCAAAATCTTGTCATTCTCATGTCAGTAATTGGTATTTTAGTTTGACCTTCATCAATTAAAGTTTTGAAAAATGGAATTACAGATCCACGACTGCCTGAAACATTACCATAACGAACTACTGAAAACTGAGTGTTTTTAGCACCCACATAAGCATTTGCTGCTATGAACAATTTATCTGAAACCATTTTAGTAGCACCATACAAGTTAACCGGATTAACTGCCTTGTCAGTGGATAATGCCACTACCTTTTCAACATGCTTGTCAATAGCAACATCCACAATGTTTCTAGCACCATCAATATTGGTTTTAATAGCTTCCAACGGATTGTATTCAGCAGCCGGAACTTGTTTTAATGCAGCTGCATGAACAATAATATCTACACCATCACAAGCACGTGCAAATCTTTCTTTGTCTCTAACGTCCCCAATAAAGTAACGCATTACTTTTTTATGTTGGGCAAATTGTCTTTGCATTAAATATTGCTTGTATTCATCTCTTGAATATATAATAATTTTTTTAGGATTGTACTGTTCCAATACTCTTTTTGTAAACTTTTTACCAAAAGAACCTGTTCCTCCAGTAATTAAAATAGTTTTATCATTTAACATAAACAAAACTCCGATATTAAATTATTTATAAATTTATTTTTGAAAATATATAAATATTGTTAGAAGCAAGTTTATATCTTTACAGGAAAATTGTATTTGATAAATAGAAGATTATATAATTGTTAATTTTTTATTTGATGACAAAATTAATTTAAAATAAAAAAATAACTATTTAAAATTAGTTTAAAATAAAAAAAATAAAAGAGAAGGATTTATAAAAATCCCTTAAATTTATTTTTTCCTTCTGGAAACTCCAAATCCAAATATTCCGAAGATTAAAACAACCAATAAAGCAAGTATTGGATTTCCTGTTTTTGCCATTGCATCAACACCCATTGCAACTTCATCAGAATCCATAATATCTTTATCAGCAGGATGTACTGGAGCAGGAGCCGGAATTACAGTAACTGAAACATTACCATAATTGTTAGTCATATTCAAGTCAACTGTACTTCCATTTACAAATACTTCATTAGATATTACGCCGGTTTTTAAAACAATACATGTAATTTCCAATGTAGCATTGCTTTTGTTAGTTAAATTACCGATTGTCCAAATACCAGTTGCCGGATCATATACTCCTACACTTGCTTTATATGAAACAAATTTAAGAGCATCTGATAATTTATCTACTGCATAAACATCCAGTGCTGTGTCAGGACCATTATTTTTAACAACAATAGTGTATGTGATTCTATTTCCAACACTTACCCTATCAACATTAACTATTTTTACAACAGACAAATCTGCTGTTTGAGGAACAGTAATATTTACAGTAGCATTGTTGTTAGTTACATTAGGATCAAAACCTGTTCCATTTACACTTACATTGTTTTGAATAAATCCTGTTTTAACTATTTTTACAGTAATAACTAATTTAGCTGTTTCATTATTAGTTAAATCACCGACTGCCCAAACACCATTTGTTAAATCATAATATCCTTTAGAAGCATTAGCTGAAATGAATTTGAAATTATCTGCCAATACTTCAGATACTTTAATATTGGTTGAGTTATCCGGACCGTTGTTTCTTACAGTTATTGTGTAAGTTATTTCATCTCCATAATTTGGAGTAGCATTATTTACTATTTTAATAATTTCTAAATCAGCAATATTTACATGTATTGTAGTATTTGAAGTGTTTCCTTCAGGATGCTCATCACTAGTAACATTTACACAATTGAAGATATCCTGACCGGTTGTACTTAATATTGCAGCATAAATATCTACAACTATCTTACTGCCAGTATGCATATTTCCTAATGAAATAATTTGAGTGTAATTAGTTAAATTACCTCCATTTATTCTGTAGGTTGCAGATTTAACATCCAACAATCCAGCATCTAAAATATCTTCCAATTTAACATTTAATGAATCTGAAGACCCACCAGCAATAACAGTAATGACAAAGTGTGCTGTATCTCCGGGGTTAAGTGCTTTGATTTCAGCATCCTTAATTACAGCCAAAGTAGTGTTAGCTATTACATTAACTGTTTCATTAGCTGTAAAGTTACCTCTAGCATCATCAACACCAGTAGTAATATTAACAATGTTTAAAACATCATCACGAACAGAACCATTAACCTTAGCTCTGAAATACACAGTTACATCAGCACCTACATTAATATCACCTAAACTGACAGATCCATTGTAATCTAACCAATCTACACCATTTAATGAATATTGTAAGTTAAGCAATTCATTACTGTTGAATATATCTTTTAGAACAACATTAGTTGCTACAGAAGGACCATAATTAGTAACAGTAACAGTGTATCCCACATTTTCACCAGCAACAATTATTGTTGAATTTGCAACTTTTGTAATATTTAACAATACTGATTCCGGAACATTAACACTAACAGAAGCGTTATTGTTGGTTAAGTTAGTATCATGACCAGTACCAGTAACATTAACATTATTAATAATATTTCCAACCTTAATAACCTGAACAACAATTTTCAAAATTGCAGATTCATTATTATCCAAATCACCAACAAACCAAACACCAGTATCTGGATTGTACTGACCAGTAGAACTAATGAATTTAACACCATCAGGCAATAAATCACCAACAGTAACATTAAATGACTTATCAGGACCATTATTAACAACAACAATAGTATACTCAATCATATCCAAATACTTAGGAACAGAATTATTTACTAACTTATCAACAGCCAAATCAACAATCCTCACATGAACAGTAGTATTAGAGTTATTTCCATCAGGATGCTCATCACTAGTAACATTAACTGAATTAAAAATGTCCCTATCAGCAGTATCCAATATTTTAGCCCAAATATCAACAGTAACAGCAGTACCAGTAAGCATATTACCTAAATCTATGCTTCCAGTCCATGAACCTTTGTTTACACCATCAACAGCATATGTAGCACCAGCAACATCCAACAATTTAGCATCTAAAATATCATTTAAGTTTACATTCAATGAATCTGAAGATCCGCCAGCAATAACAGTAACAATGAAATGAACTGTATCACCAGGATTTAACTCCTTAATTTCAGCATCTTTAACTACAGCCAACGTAGTATCAGCTATTACATTGATTGTTTCATTAGCTGTAAAGTTACCTCTAGCATCATCAACACCAGTAGTAATATTAACAATGTTTAAAACATCATCACGAACAGAACCATTAACCTTAGCTCTGAAATACACAGTTACATCAGCACCTACATTAATATCACCTAAACTGACAGATCCATTGTAATCTAACCAATCTACACCATTTAATGAATATTGTAAGTTAAGCAATTCATTACTGCTGAATATGTCTTTTAGAACAACATCACTAGCAACAGAAGGACCATTATTAGTAACAGTAACAGTGTATCCCACATTTTCACCAGCTACAATAACAGTAGAATTAGCTACTTTAGAAATATCCAAAATAACACAATCAGGAACACTAACACTAACAGAAGCATTATTATTAGTTAAATTACTATCATGACCAGTACCAGTAACATTAACATTATTAGTAATATTTCCAACCTTAATAACCTGAACAACAATTTTCAAAGTTGCGGATTCATTATTATCCAAATCACCAACAAACCAAACACCAGTATCTGGATTGTACTGACCAGTAGAACTAATGAATTTAACACCATCAGGCAATAAATCACCAACAGTAACATTAAATGACTTATCAGGACCATTATTAACAACAATAATAGTATACTCAATCATATCCAAATACTTAGGAACAGAATCATTTACCAGCTTATCAACAGCCAAATCAACAATCCTCACATGAACTGTAGTATTGGAAGTATTTCCTTCAGGATGCTCATCACTAGTAACATTAACCAAATTGAAAACATCCCTATCAGCAGAACTTAAAACTTTAGCCCAAATATCAACAGTAACAGCAGTACCAGTAAGCATATTACCTAAATAAATATTTCCATTAAAGTCATTTAAAATACCACCGTTAATAGAGTATTTAGCTGAATTAATATCTAACAACTTATTATCTAAAATATCTCTTAAGTTTACATTCAATGAATCTGAAGATCCATCAGCCGTTACAGTTATTATATAATGTATAATGTCTCCCGGGTTTAACTCCTTAATTTCAGCATCCTTAATTACAACCAAAGTAGTGTTAGCAATTATATTAACTGTTTCATTAGCTGTAAAGTTACCCCTAGCATCATCAACACTGGTAGTAATATTAACAGTGTTTAAAACATCACCACGAACAGAAGCATTAACTTTAGCCCTAAAGTAAACAGTTACACTAGCACCAACATCAATATTACCTAAATTAATAGCCTCATTGTAATTAAACCAATCATTACCGTTTAATGAATATTGTAATCCAAATAACTCTTTAACATTATAAACATCTTTTAGAACAACATCACTAGCTACAGAAGGACCGTAATTGTTTATAACAACAGTATAACCTACATTTTCACCAGCAACAATAACAGTAGAATTAGCTACTTTAGAAATATCCAAAATAACACAATCAGGAACACTAACACTAACAGAAGCATTATTATTAGTTAAATTACTATCATGACCAGTACCAGTAACATTAACATTATTAGTAATATTTCCAACCTTAATAACCTGAACAACAATTTTCAAAGTTGCGGATTCATTATTATCCAAATCACCAACAAACCAAACACCAGTATCTGGATTGTACTGACCAGTAGAACTAATGAATTTAACACCATCAGGCAATAAATCACCAACAGTAACATTAAATGACTTATCAGGACCATTATTAACAACAACAATAGTATACTCAATCATATCCAAATACTTAGGAACAGAATCATTTACTAACTTATCAACAGCCAAATCAACAATCCTCACATGAACACTGACATTAGAAGTATTACCCTCAGGATGCTCATCACTAGTAACATTAACCAAATTGAAAACATCCCTATCCGCAGAACTTAAAACTTTAGCCCAAATATCAACAGTTACACTATTTCCAGTAGCTATTTTACCTAAACTTAGACTTCCAGTCCATACTCCTTTGTTTACACCATCAACAGCATATGTGGCACTATTTACATCCAATAAAGTTGAATCCAATATATCTTTTAAAACAATGTTCAATGAATCTGAAGATCCACCAGCAGTTACAGTTATTATATAATGTATAGTGTCTCCAGGGTTTAACTCCTTAATTTCAGCTGTTTTATCAACTTTTAAAGTACTGTTAGCCATTACATTTACATGTTCTTCAGCACTGAATATTCCCCTTACATCATCTGTGTCTGTTGTAATATTCACTACATTGTGCACAATTCCTCTTGTAGAAGCATTTACCATTGCTTTAAAGTAAACAAGTATGCTGCTTCCTGAAGTCATGTCACCTAAGTTAATATTAGCTCCTTTAGTATATGGAATCCATGTAATATTATCTAAAGAGTATGCTACAACAGTTAAATCTTTAGTTTGATAATTATCAGTTAAAACCACATTAACTGCAGTTGAAGGACCATGGTTTGATACAAGTACCTGATAAATAACTTCTTCTCCAGCAACTACATTTTTAATACTGCCAGTAATGTTAATAACACCGCCAATAGCTACTTTGTTTACATTTAATATTACACAATCCGGAACTGTTATTGTAATATTATCGTGGTTATTAGTTAAATTTACATCGTAACCGCTGCCAGTTACATTTGCATCATTTGTAATAATTCCAGGGAAGATTGCTTGTGCTGTTATAGTTAAAGTTGCACTTTGACCTTTAGCTAAATGACCAATAAACCAAATTCCAGTTACAGGATCATAATTTCCACTTGCACTAATAAATCTTAAAGTATTTGGCAACATATCACGAACAGTAACATTAAATGAATCATCTGAACCATGATTTGTTACAACGATTGTATAAATTACATTGTCCAAATATTTGTAAGTCACTTTATCTGATGTTTTGTTAATAGCTAAATCAACAGTATTTACATGAACTGTTTTATTAGATTCATTAATAAATCCTTCTTCATTTTCAACAATAGCTTTGTTGAATATATCTTTATTTGCACTGTTTAATGCTTTAACTTCAATAGTTACAGTTACTGAATTTCCTGTTTTTAGAGTTCCAATATTATATGAACCATTCCATTTTCCTACATAATTTCCATTTACATAGAAAACAGCATTTTGAGCATCCAATAAGCTTTGATCTAATTTATCAGTTAAAATAACTCCCAATGAATCAGATGAACCTTCAGCAGTAATTACAATTGTATAATTGAATAAATCTCCAGGATTAATAGCATCAACATTTGAAGTTTTATTAATAACTAAAGTTGAGTTATCAATAGCTTTGACTGTTTCATTAGCTTCAAAATTACCTCTTGCATCTTTTATGTCAGTTGTGATTTTAACAGTGTTGTTAATTAAACCTCTTGTAGAGTGATTTACAGTTGCTCTAAACAGAATCATTACTGCTTCATTTACATCAATGTCCCCTAGTGCAATTCCATTATTATATTTTACCCAGTTGCCGTTTGAATTATATTCCATGTTAAGCAATTCATCAGCATTGAATAAATCAGTTAAATAAACATTGGTTGCTACAGAAGGACCATAATTGGATACAATTACAGTATAAGTTATTTTTTCACCAGCAATAACTTCTTTATTTGGTTCTTCAGATACTATTCCACCAGTAGCTACTTTAGTAATATTTAAGATTACACAATCCGGAACAGTTATATTAACACTTGCATTGTTATTTGAAAGGTTACTGTCATAACCAGTACCATTAACAGATACTTTATTTTCAAATTTGCCAACAGCTGTTGTTTTAGCTGTAATTGTAAGAGTAGCTATTTCATTAGAACCTAATTCACCAACATTCCAAATTCCAGTAGCTGGATTGTATGTACCTGTTGATGTTATGAATTTTAAACCGTTTGCCGGCCAAATATCTTTAACAACAACATCTGTAGATGCATCAGGACCATTATTAACAACAGTGATTGTGTAAGTTATTATTGAGTCAAATAATGGATTTGCATTATCAACTACTTTTGTAATAGCCAAATCAACTAAAGGAGTTATTTTAATTGTTTCAGAATCATTATTATTTGAGATGTTTGAATCAAATCCAGTACCATTAACTTTAATATTATTTATAAGGGTTGTATTTGATTTTGCAGCTTTTGCTATAATAGTAATTAAAACTTTTTCACCATTAGCTAATTTTTCACCATTTATTGTGATTTTATTATTGGATATACTAAGAGTCCAACCACCCGGAACATTAGCATTAATAAATTTCAATCCTTCTGGTAAGTTGTCAGTAGCTATAATATCAGTAGCTATTCCCGGACCATTGTTAACAATTTCAATAACATACTCAACATTATCTCCATAATTATATGTTTTATTTTGATGATTAGCTGTTTTGTTAACTGCTAAATCAATTACATTAATTGGAACAATGTTTGTATCATTAGCTGCTTTTTTATCTGAATTAATTACAGATGCAAAGTTTGTAATGCTGTTTAATTTTCCAACATCAACATATGCTTTAACTGAAACTGTAATTACTACATTAACAGTCATTCCTGAAGAAATGGTTCCAAGGTTTGCATTTCCTATCCAAACACCTTTGTCTATTCCGTTTACAGAATAAGTTGCCTTACTAACATCAAAGAACATTTCACTTAAATTATCAGTTAAAATAACATCTAAAGAATCTGACAATCCTCCTGCAGTTATTTGAACAGTATACTTAATTACATCTCCAGGATTTACAAGAGTGGTATTAGCTACTTTTGTAATGTCCAATGTAGTATCTCCTTTAACATTTACAGCAACATCATCTTCTAAAGTACTATTATCTCTTAATTTTGTTGAAGAGCCAATAACCGCTTTATTTATTACATTTCCACGAACAGTTGTTTTAATGAATCCTTCAAATAATATTGTTTTATTTTGACCATTAGCTAATGTTCCAATATTAATAGAAGCATCATAACGAGTCCATGATTGACCATCTAAAGAATACAACATATTTGTTAATTCAGAATCATTATAAATATCTTTTAAAATAATATCACGTGCATATGAAGGGCCATTATTGGTAATTACTATTTCGTATTTAATAATTTTACCTGCAATTGCTTCAGTAATATTAACTTTAGTAACATGCAATTCAGCTAATGTAGTAACATTTTTAATGTTTATAGCTTCATTATCCTCAAGTTTTAATTCTCCTGTAGTGGTGTTGACTCTGACAGTATTGTTTAATATTGTATCATCAACAATACTTCCATCTAAATATCCTCTGATATAGACAGTTTTAGAAGCTTTAGAACTGATACTTCCTAAATCAATAGGCTTATTGTAAACATTCCAAGTTTTACCATCTAAAGAGTATTCTAAATTAGTTAAATATTCTGAATGATAATATTCATTTAATTTAACATTTTGAGCAGTATCTAGTCCGTTATTTGTAATTATAATTGTGTAGTAAATATCTTCACCAGCTATAACTACTTCATTATTACAGTTTTTAACTACACTAAGATCAGCTTCAGTAACATGAACTTCTTTGGTTGTTTGAGTAGTGTATGTCCTATTATTTGGATTTGTTCCATTAATTGAAACATAAGCTACATTAACTGAGTTTATAAAGTTTTGGCCAATTGGTGAGTATTTTACACCATCTATTTCCCATTCATCAAATGAAACTTTATATGTGAATGTGAATTTGTCACCAACAGTTAAATTAAGACCATTAACTGTAAATGTTCGTGTATTTTCATCAAATTCAACAACCCATCCATTTGACTTGGAAGTTGAATTAATACCAGTGTATTTTAAACCTAATGGCAGCACATCTTTAATTGTGATATTATATGCTATTCCGTTTCCATTATTTGTAATTACAATTGAATAAGTTGCATTTTCATAATATTCATATTTTTGTTTATCTGATGTTTTAACAACACTTATATTAGGTTCAGCTATTTTAACTTGTGCATTAGAATTATCTATTTTATCATCATTTAAATATAATTCAACATTATTAGATTTAATAGATTGTGCTTTGTTAGATTGATCATTTAAGACAACAGCAGATAAATTAAATATAATGTTGTCAGAATATTTGTAAGATGTAGTATTTCCAAAGTTTATAGTTACAAGGTTTCCATTTACACTGACATCACTGATTAAAGTACCATTTGATAAAATAACTGAATTTTCAAGATATTCAAATCCTTGTGGAAGGATATCTTTAACCTGCAAATTAGTGTAATTACCTTTAGGTAACTTTACCATAATTTGATAAGTTACATTTTCACCAATATTTGGTGTAAAAATGTTGCCTTCTTTATTGCCAAGTGTGGTTCCAATTACTAATTTAGTAATACTTGGCATTTTAGTTTTTAAAGTATCCTTACTTTCATTATAGTAAATTCTACCATGATAAGGTGCGGAATATCCGACAACATAAGCCATATTTACATACTGACTTCCAATTTGGATATCTGACCTTATAACAAATGAATATTTTGCATGAATTATATCTCCAGGATTTAACTGAGCCACATCAATTTCAACATGAGAACCAATCCATCTGATTTTAGCATCAATTGGATTTCCATCAGCACCAGTTACTTTGACAACCACATTATCTTCACCCGGTGTTTGACCAATAAATGAAGCAAGGTCTTCCAAATCATCAATAATAGTCACTTCAAATAATGGAGTTTTACCGTTGTTTTTAACAATTACATCAAATGAAACATGATCTAAGCCTTCAACTTCAGTTACATTGAATTTTTTAGTAATGTCTGCCGTAGGTTCTACAATTGTAACCTTTGCACTAGACCTGCCCATAGTCTTATCATTTAAGAACAATTCCACATTATTAACTTTAACCGCACCTTCATTATTGGACGGATCAAATATTGTAGGTCTGGCAGTCAAATTAATAGACAAAACACCATTTGCAAAGCTACTAGAATGAACATTATTAATTGTAATAGTTATATCATAATTATTTACATTTACAGTCCAATCTTTGCCATTTACTAATTTTGTACCGTTTGCATAAAATGCACCTGCACCAATATACTCAAATCCCTGAGGCAAAGTATCCTTAATCACCAATTTAGTATAATTACCAACAGGCAAAGTTACATTAACACCATAAATTACCTTTTCACCAATAGTTACCTTATCCTTACCATTGTCAATCTCTGAATCAACAACCCACTTAGTAATTGCAGGAAGTTTAGTTTTTAAAGTGTCCTCATCATAATTATAGTAATTTCTACCATGATAAGGTGCGGAATATCCGACAACATTAGCCATATTTACATATTGGCTTCCAATTTGGATATCTGACCTTATAACAAATGAATATTTTGCATGAATTATATCTCCAGGATTTAACTGAGCCACATCAATTTCAACATGAGAACCAATCCATCTGATTTTAGCATCAATTGGATTTCCATCAGCACCAGTTACTTTGACAACCACATTATCTTCACCCGGTGTTTGACCAATAAATGAAGCAAGGTCTTCCAAATCATCAATAATAGTCACTTCAAATAATGGAGTTTTACCGTTGTTTTTAACAATTACATCAAATGAAACATGATCTAAGCCTTCAACTTCAGTTACATTGAATTTTTTAGTAATGTCTGCCGTAGGTTCTACAATTGTAACCTTTGCACTAGACCTGCCCATAGTCTTATCATTTAAGAACAATTCCACATTATTAACTTTAACCGCACCTTCATTATTGGACGGATCAAATATTGTAGGTCTGGCAGTCAAATTAATAGACAAAACACCATTTGCAAAGCTACTAGAATGAACATTATTAATTGTAATAGTTATATCATAATTATTTACATTTACAGTCCAATCTTTGCCATTTACTAATTTTGTACCGTTTGCATAAAATGCACCTGCACCAATATACTCAAATCCCTGAGGCAAAGTATCCTTAATCACCAATTTAGTATAATTACCAACAGGCAAAGTTACATTAACACCATAAATTACCTTTTCACCAATAGTTACCTTATCCTTACCATTATCAATAGATGAATCAACAACCCATTTAGTAATTACCGGAAGTTTGGTGGTAAAACTGTCTTTTGCAGCATCAGTGTAATTTCTACCGTTAGACGGTGCAGAGTAACCTATTGCATTAGCTGTGTTAGTATAACTACTACTTATAACTACATCTTCTCTTATTTTAAATGTAAATCTGTAAGTTAATGATTTGCCTATACCAAGTTCAGCAATATTTATGCTTACAATATTGTTATTCCATGTCGGAGTTACAACAGCACCACCAGATGTAACATTAATACTACCACTGACAAATTTACTAATTAAATCACTTAAATCGTCACTAAGTGTTACATTAAATAATGGAGACTGACCACTATTAGTTACAGTAATATCAAAGTAGATTACATCTCCACCGATAACATTGTCTACATTGAAGTTTTTAGTAATATCTATGACCGGTTCAACAATACCGACAGCTGCATCAGATATGGATTCATGAGTATTCCAGGTAAGTACTGCTTTATTAGTTTTAACAGCACCTGCTTTGTTATTGTTAACATTTAATACTGTAGCATTTAAAAATGCCTGGAATTTACCGCCATATTCCTTAATAATTTCATCTGCAAATTCAGAAGCAAATGTTAATTCTACAATATTGCCATTTACAGTTACAGTATAATCCTTACCTTCAACATCTTTATTTTGAGTATTTCCTTTGTAAACTACAATTGAACCGTCAATGTATTTTAAACCTTCCGGAAGAGTGTCTGTAACTTTTAAAATATTGTATTTTCCAACAGGCAATATTACAGTTATATTGTATGTTACATTTTCACCAACAGTTACCTTATCCTTACCATTTACAATAGTTGTGTTAAATACAGTTTTATTTACTTTAGCATCGTAAGTGTGTAGGGTACTGCTTGCCTGGTTAGAGTAATTTCTTTTTTCATCGAATTTTGTTTCATTAAAAATAGAATAATAATCTACTTTAGCTATATTCTTAAATTCTTTTCCAATAACAACATCATTTTTTACATTGAATGTAAATTTAGCACTGACACTTTGACCGGCTAAAAGTTCACCAACATTCAAAGTAGCTACATCATTATTCCAATTAAAAATAACTTTACCTGTTTCATTACCTTTCAGTATAGTTACACCTATATCACTCCTACTATTTACAAAGGTTTTGATAAATTCTGTTAAATCATCTGTAATAGTAGTATTATAAGCAGTACCTTTACCGCTGTTAGTTACAGTAATTGTGAAACTAGCCTCATCATTACCCTGAACTATATTAGGTCCAAATACCTTATTTATGTCTATTTTAGGCTGATATATATCAACATAAACAGTATCAGAATTTAAGGTATTATTAGTCCAACTAATACTTGCATGATTACTGGTTGTTGCACTGTCTGCACCAGTTGGAATAACATTTTCATTATTAACAACAGTATAATATGCATTAACAATTAATTGGTTATTCTTAGCATAAGCAGGTACAAGGTCACCATTAAAGTCAATAGTCAAATAACTTTTTTCAGGATGAGTAGCACTTGAAGTATAAGTTACTGTATATGCATATTCAGGAACAGTAACACCATCACTGGTAGTTATTGTAAAGTTAGTATACTTAATTCCATATGACTCATCTTTAATAACTAAGTTTGGAACTCTTAAGTCTGGGAAGTTTACAGTTATTTTATAAATACCCACTTCACCAACAAACAGTATTTCAGTATTGTCAGTAACATTAGATCCAATGAACTCTTTTGTAATGTTTAACCCTTTAGCTATAATAGTTGCATTATCCCTATACTTATCTTTGTTGGTTGCAAAGTTTGTACTATTAGGATATGCTGCAAAGTTTGTAATCCATACATTGTTAACAATACTTTCCTTTGGGATTAAATATTCACTAAACCTGACAGTATATATAATACTGCAGGAAGTGTTTTGAGCTAACTGAGCTATCATATATCCTTTTGTAAATAAGTCATCTTTAAATGCAGTAATATCAACAACAGTTCCGTTTGAGTAAACCAAACTAACAGATTTAACATCAGCTTTTGTGATTCCAATTGAAGTTGTTCTGTTAACAAAATCATCAGCTACAATTATATCATAAGCAGCAGAATGACCTGTGTTAGTTATAGTTATATTATATTCAACTTCAGTTGCATTTTCAATATTTTCTAAAATTTTTGTGTCATTTACATGCTTTGTAATTTCCAATTCAGGTTCATTAGTAAGCATCAATACAATATTTGAGCTTGCATATACAACATCAATGGAATCCTTAAACTTCATTTCAGCAAGATTAGCCAAATTAAGCTGGTCTGCCATAGGTTCTGAAGATACCTGAAATGTAAACCACAACCTAACATCAACAGGATGAGCCATATTATCTAATGTATTTCCAAAATTAAATGAAAGTGCATTATTAAAAGTATCTATACCAATTTTAGGAACAATAACCTTACCTGTATTTTCATCATGTAAAAATCCGCTGTCATTTGCATAAGCCCAATATCCGCCTTTAGGAATTACTCCAGTAGTTGAATTAACCAGATTAAATCCTTTTAAGTTAAATAACAGAATTGGTAAAAAGTCAGTAACAATAAAATCGTTTACAGAACCTGTAGGAAAATGAATATCCAATACAAAAGTTATATTCTGACCCGGATAAACTTTATAAAAGTCAGTATCATTTATGATTTCACCATCAACTGCAATAATATCTTTCTTAAGTGTAACACTTGGAACTCTTAATTGTGTGTAACTGTTATCAGAAACCGTATTAAATGTATTTAAAACAGTAGCTGATGTTTTAATATGATTAATAACCAAATCATTTGATACAACAGAAGATCCGTTTGAATAATGAATAATAACTTTTGCAACAAAATTTAAAGACCCTACCATTGCACCCTGATTAACGCTTCTATTTGTATAATATCCGCCTTTTAAGCTTGTACTTATATTGTTATCCTTTAAGAATTTTGAAATATAAAATGTAACTGATTCATCAATATCTCCTAAAGAAACAACACTGTAATAACTTTCATTTAATTCATATGTTTTTCCATAAATTGATAGGACAGGTTCATATTCGCTTAAGAATTTTTGAGCTGAACCTACTTTATGGGTGTCAAATTTATCATAAACTACTAAATCATCAAAAGCAAAGTAATCAGAAATTTCAAAATCAATTTTATACACAATTAAATTATGAGGAACAACAGGATGTAACTGACCTGATCCTGTTAAAATTTCTGAATATTTTTGAGTAGCTAATGATTTTAAATATATGCTATAACTATTTGAAGCATTGTAAGTATCATTAACATAAGTATAATTCATATCCACAGTACTTGCAGCAGCAACACCTTCACCAGTTTCAGAATTGATAATGGTTATGTTGTCACCTGTACTGTTATCAAATTCCGGAGCATAAGCCTTATACTTTAAAGTGATACTTGTGGTGCTTAAATCTCCAACAGCTTCCTTTAATTTTAAAATTAGTTTTCCGCCTGTTTTATTACCAGCAGGTTCTTCAATAGTATATAAACCAGAATCTATAACTCTTCCTTTAGAATCATATAAAACCGGACTTCCCAAATACATTACATCAGACGGAATTACATCTGTAATAGTAATATTTTCAATTTTTGCACCATTAGCTATGTTAATATTTACAAAATAGCTAAATGGAAAATTTGAACCTGTAGCAGTTTCATGTTCATTAAGACTTGAACTTTTATCTATTTTAACAACAACAGGATTTACCCATCCTGTGACAGTTTCTCCATAAATTGGAGGATAATTCACCGGATCATCAATAGGACTGTTCCCATATCTAAAAACAGGAGTAACAGTAAAATTAAGTAATTTTCCTATTTTCAATACTCCGATACCTGAAGTAATGTTTAAAACCGCATCAGGAGCATCAACAGTAAAACTACCTAAAGGATACTGAAGAATATAAAAAGTACTATTTGCCGGACCGTGCACTTCTTTTTTAGTAAATGGATCCCTTAAGGTATATAAACCCGTTGTATTGTCATAAGTACTTTCATTAAATATTCCAACTTTTATCGGAACTATCTTCCTATTAAAATATGAAACAGTAAAATGTGTTAGTTCTTTAGGAGCTATTAACTGAATATAAGGTTGGAATCCAGTAGCATCTCCCAAATTCTTAAATACCATTTGGAAGTTGAATGATTCATTGATAAAAACATCTGCAGGATTATTAAAAGACATATTATTGCCATTTTCGCCTTTTAAAGTAATATCCGGAATAGACGTGTTATCATTTTCTACAATAGGACCTTCCCTAATCGGAACATCCCAAATAGAATTATCTCCAATAACAACTTCCTCACAGTTATTGCTTGTGATAAGTTTATCATAGGTTAAGCTAGCATTTTCAACAGTAATTGTATCGTCAATAACTGCATTAACTCCGTTAATATCTGGAGAATCAGCTTCACCTGCACCATAAACTGAACCACAAAATATAAACAATAAACTAAGTATTGCTAATACTTTCAAATAATTCATTAATTACACCAATATAAAATTTTGTTTTGATAATTACGAATTATATATTATATCTTTATAGTATATATAATTTTATAATAACTTTCATATAAAAAAAAGAAATTCATTTAACAATTACTTAAAACATTAAACAAGTAGTATATAAATAATAGCAATAAGTGATGAAAAGAGAAGATAATAATGGTAAAGAGATATTACCATCATCCAATTAAATACAACAGGTGAATTTGATATTTAATTATTTTAAACAGCCATTAAATTAAATTAATTGATTTTTTTAACATAAATCATAAATCCATCCTCTTCAAAGCTAAATTCAAATTCTATATCCATTGAATTTGCCTCCATATAATAGATTTTTTTAAATGTTTAGATTTTTGTGAAACTTACAGCCAAACTGCCGCTGCAGTTTCACAGTAATTATTTAATAACTTTTTTTATTTATAGTTAACTGTACAAAAATTAAAGTTAATTTTAATTAATGTTCATTATTTTACATATTAAAATTAACATTTTAGTTATTCATTCATTTTATCCGGAACAGAAAATCCCGGAAGTTTAAAATGCCAAAACAATAAGTCAGTTACAATAACTTATAAAACAAAGCTGAATTAGCTAATTTTGAAAAATCAGAATTATTAATTATTAAAAATTATGTAAAGCCAAAAAATAATGCTTCAAACTATAAAACAGAAAGTTTAAAAAAATAAAATAAAAAAGAAAAGACATTAAAGTCTTTGCTGTGTTTCATCCCAATCTTTGGATTTTGCAGGTAATTTCTTAAGTATAACAGTAAAGCCAATTAGAATAACAGTCAAAATAGCTAAAATACTTAATTCCACAAATGAACCGGAAGATATAACTCCAAACAGTCCTCCAATCCATACAAATCCTAAAACAATCGGAATAATATATTTAATTGCAACTATCCACCATTTGCCAATTTTTAAGGTTTTACTATTCTTATTAAGTGACGGGATGATTTTACCTGCATCAAATATCCATGCAAATAGTATACATTCACATATAACCCCAATCAGCAGAGCTATCTGATTTAAAAATGTATCGGCTATTCCCAGAATATATGAACCCATAGCCGTTGCATAAATCATTGAACAGGCTCCTCCAACAATACATAAAACAGTTACTGTTTTATTACGGGTCCAACCAAACTTATTCTGAATAGATACGGATACCGGTTCAAGCAATGCTAAAACACTTGTTATACCAGCTAAATATACTGTAAAGAAGAATAACGGTCCGATAATATTAGCTATGCCACCAAGCACATTAAATACTTCAGGATATACAATAAATACCAAACCGGTTCCCTGAGTTACCAAATCAGGCACTGCCACACCGCTTTGAAGTGACATATATCCGAGAATTGAAAACACACCAATAGCTGCAAAGTTTTCAAAACCGCAGTTTGCCAATGCAACATACAAAACATTTGAAACCAGATCAGAGTCATCCTGAGCATAGCTGGCATAGGTAAATGCAATACACATTCCCAAACTTAGGGAGAATATAATCTGACCAAATGCAGCCATCCAAATATTGAAGTCACCTAACAAACTCCAGTCAGGATTAAAGAGCTGTGAAAGTCCGATACCTGCTCCAGGTAATGTTAGAGAAAATATTACAATACCAATCATTATGATAAATAACAATGGCACTAATGCTTTTGAAACCCTGCCTATTCCGTCTTCCAGGTTTCTGTGTGAAATAAACCACAATATAAACCATCCTGCAAGAATTGATATAGCTATTATCGGCACAATCGTTGCAATACCGCTGACAGATTCTGTTGATTGCAAAAAGGTATTTGTAAAGTAATTGTTGGGATCTGCTCCCCATCCCTTAAATGCAGACAGGATTACATAAAATCCGTCCCATCCGAGAATTGAAATATAGTAAACCAGAATCATAAAAATAGCTACAGGTAAAAACCAGCCTAAATATTCCCATTTCTTTGAAATGCTTCTAATTGCCTTTGGAAAAGAAGATTTAAAATTATATCCTACACCATATTCCAAAATCAGAAACGGAATGCCTAAAATCAGTACTGCTGTAATATATGGAATGTAAAATGCTCCTCCACCATTGCTATAGAGAACATAAGGAAATCTCCAGATATTACCAAGTCCAACTGCAGAACCTATCATAGCCAGCAGAAATGAGATATTGCTTCCCCATTCATTTTTTTCATTTGCCATAATATCAGCTTCAATAAAAAATTAAAATAGGATTAAAGTCTCTGTTTGACTTCATCCCATTCCCCTGATTTTGCAGGCAGTTTAGTAAATATAAATGTGGCACCAAGTAATATTACAGTTAAAATAGCCAGAATAGCCAATTCCAACATGGATCCTGAGGAGATAACTTCCAAAATTCCTCCAACCCATACAATTGCAATGAAAATCGGCAATACATATTTAACTACAACAAGCCACCATTTACCTAATTTAATTGATTTGCTTTTTGCATTGAGTTTAGGAATAATGTTTTCTGCTTTAAATATCCAGGCAAATATAATACATTCAAATATAACACCAATTAAAATAGCTATCTGATTAACAAATGTATCGGCTATTCCCAGAATATATGAACCCATAGCCGTTGCATAAATCATTGAAACAGCTGCACCGAAGACGCATAAAATAGTCATGGTTTTATTACGTGACCAGCCGAATTTGTTTTGGATGGAAAATGATAAAGGTTCAATTGTTGATAAAATACTTGTCAGACCGGCCAAATATACTGTAAAGAAGAATAGCGGTCCAATTACAGAAGCCCAATCACCAAGAACATTAAATACAGTAGGATATACAATAAATACCAATCCAGTTCCCTGAGTTACCAAATCAGGCACTGCCACACCGCTTTGAAGTGACATATATCCGAGAATTGAAAACACACCAATAGCTGCAAAGTTTTCAAAACCGCAGTTAGCTACAGTTACCCACAATGCATTGGAAACCAAATCTGAATCATCCTTGGTATAGCTTGCATAGGTAAATGCAATAGACATACCTAAACTTAATGAAAATATCATCTGACCAAATGCAGCCATCCAAATATTGAAGTTAAGCAACAGACTCCAGTCAGGATTGTACAGCTCTGCAAGTCCGATACCTGCTCCAGGTAATGTTAAAGAGAAAAGTACAATAAAAATCATTATAGCAAATAATAAAGGTACTAAAACTTTAGAAACCCTACCTAAACCTTTTTCCAAGTCAGTATGGGAAATAACCCACATTATAACCCATCCTACAAGCATTGCAATAGCTACAAAAGGCACAAAAGTACCAAGACCACCTAAAGTATCATTTGCCTGAAGGAAACTGCCTGTGAAATAGGCATTTGGATCAGCTCCCCAGCCTTTAAATGCTGAGATAATTACATAAAATCCGTCCCAACCAAGAATAGCTGAATAATAAATAAGAATCATGAAAACAGCTACTGGTAAAAACCAACCTAAATACTCCCATTTCTTTGAAATGCTTTTAACCGCTTTTGGAAAAGAAGATTTAAAATTATATCCGACACCATATTCCAAAATTAAAAAGGGAATCCCCATAATCAAAATTGCAACAATATATGGTATGAAAAATGCTCCACCACCATTACTGTACAAAACATAAGGATATCGCCAAATATTTCCAAGTCCAACTGCCGAACCTATCATAGCCAACAGAAATGACAGGTTACTTCCCCATTCGTTTTTATCTTTCGTTTTCGCCATAAAAAATCAACTGCGATAAAATTAAATTTATTGTTATTAATTCAACATTATTACTTTAGTAGAAAATACTATATTAATTATATACATTTAATTCAGAGATTAAGTGAATAAAAATTAGTTAAAATTTAAAATAAGTTGAATAAAATTTTATGAAAAAAATAACAGATTATATAAAAAGAATTTGGAAAAATATGATTCTGGAAATTTTAATAAAAAAAGTTTAAGTTAATGATTAAATAACGATTTTGTATTTTAATTAATTAACCAAACAAAATTTATACAATCAAAACAGAACAAAAAATTAATTATTATATATATTATACTCCCCAATCCAACAAAAACATTTATCGCAAACATCCAATCGGTATAACTTTTACACCGTCAGCTCTAGTGTATGCCATTTCACCACCAGTTATAACAGCTAAAAAACTTGGTTCTTCCAAATCAATTTTTTTGTTCTTAACACTATTTTTAATTAATTTTTTTAATTTAAGTAAATTTTCTGCTCCCTTATCAATTTCCCTGTTGCCTAATTTAAATTCTATTAATGCATATCTTCCATCACTTAAATATACTACACAATCCGCTTCAAGACCGCTGTCATCATTGTAATACAATACTTCTCCATTAACTGAACTTGAATAAACCAATAAATCACGTATGCATAAGTTTTCAAATATGAATCCAAAGGTTTCAAAGTCCTTTAATAATTTTTCAGGAGTTAAATTAAGACTTGCTACAGCTATTGATGGATCTATGAATTCCTTTTTAGAAGATTTTCTGATAGTATTTGCCGATCTGATATTTGGTGACCATCCATGAATATTTTGAATAACATATAATCTTTCAAGAGCATCAATATACGAATTATATGTAGGTGCTGATATATCCCCATACTCTGTTTTTATATCTTTCATAAGTGTTTTTTTAGTTGCCAGTGTTGAAATATTTCTGGAATAAGATTTTAAAATAGCTTTTACCTTTTGAGGATTTCGTCTAACTCCGTCTATCTTGGAAACATCACTATTGCATATTATATCAATATAATTTGCTACAATAGCTAATTGCTGTTTTTTTGTTTTTTTGTTTAGTGACTCCGGCCAGCCACCTCTGCAGGCAGCAAATATCAAATCAGATATTGATAAATTTGAAGTTATGCCGTCGATGTTTAAATCTTCATCATTAAATAAATCCATCAGTGATATTGCTCCCGTAGATTCGCCGCTTTCATATAAACTCATTGGTCGCATTACGATTCTTTTTATTCTGCCTGCTCCTGAATGCATAATTTTACTTTCATCAACTATTGTTGAACCTGTTAGAATATAAAGTCCGTCTTCATCTGATTCATCTACCAAATATCTTACTGCATCCCACAGTTCCGGTGCCATTTGCCATTCATCAATTAGCATCGGTTTTTCACCTTTTAATAATTCTATAGGATTTGTGTCTGCAAGTTTTAAATAAGATTTTCCATAAACAGGATGCTGTAACTCTTTTAAGCTATTACATTGCTGTTTAGCTGTTGTAGTCTTTCCACACCACTTTGGACCAGTTATTAATACTGCACCCATGTATTCTAACGATTCTTTTAATTCGTAATCCGTGTATCTCGGCAGATATTTTTTCATGACAATCCCTTTTTTATACTTTTCATCTAATTTATTTTATACTTTTCATCTAATTTATTTTATACTTTTCATTAGATTTATTTTATACTTTTCATCATATATATTTTATACTTTTCATAAATACACATCAAAACTGTGAAACTTATGACGATTTAAAATAAGCAATTTGCCCAATAAAATCATTTTCGGCAAAATGTAAGGCTATATAAAAGTTTTTAGCTAATTTAAAAGATAGAGTCAATCAGAAAAATGAATCAACCCACATACCTACATGTTCGGTAACATGGCCTTCAATAAGTGCTGCAATAATCAGCAGAAAACAGGAAAATACCATAAGAACAATGGACTGTTTTAAATAAATCCTATTTAACTTCCATGAATTTTTAGCCCTTAATTTAAAACCGGGAACATCATTTCTGGTAGTGTCAATTGTTTTTAAAAATCTCCAGATAAACAAAAACAGCAAAACACCTGCTACTGATTCAAAAATCAAAGCAGGAATTTCAAATATTCCATGAGGAACAATTAAAGCAATAAACATCAGACTCATGCGAAAAGGATCCATACTTACTACTTTTCCGCCAACAATACCTATAGCCATTCCATTAACAATAACACTGACAAATGACATTATTCCAAAGAAAACAGATGAAAAATATGTTGTAAGACCTGCAGTTTCATTGTTAATAAACAGTTCCAAAGCAGGATCCATTGTAAACTCCCTTGACATCTCTGCTTTAATTTCACCTAAAAAAGGATTTAAAATTTCAAGTAACTGAGCATGAAAAATCCAGGCCAGAACCGCTGAAATAACATATAATGAAAACATCAAACAAATCAGACGCCTATTATCTGCAATGGAACTTTTAACTTCCCTTTTAGCTATTGAAAAATATCTGTTCATATTATGATATTTATTTGGTGGTGTTAATGTAGTTTTAGTTCATCAACATATTACCAAACCTGCATATGACAGATAATGTAAAATTCTGATATCTGCACATAGAAAAATATCTGTTTTGGAAAAATAGCATTATAACAAAAGAAAATTAAATACAATAAACTATTAATCTGTGTGATTATCGTTAACAAACAAAAAAAAGCACAAAATAAATTATAAATTATTATACAACATTACTGCACCAAAACATCCAAATTACCTAATTTATGAAATCACCAAAAAAAATTTACTGATTTTTTATAATGTATTGCATATTAAAGGATTTTATGAAAATAAAAAGGTAAAATATATTAAGTAATAGTAAAATATATACAATTGAAGTTAAATTCTGAACTGCTTCAAAAAAATATTTTATAAAAGCTTTGTATTGATTAGGTGGATAATTGTGCAGGAAAATTCTTCCACCTTTTCCATGTTGGATGGGGTTTTGTAAAAATGATAGGTTGTGTAGCCCCATCCACTTATTCTTTTTTTACGAATCAACTAATAGATAGCGAGTTTTTTTACTTATTTGGGAATTTATATAATTTATCAACTGAAAGCTAAAAAAAAGTCTGAAAAATCCTGTTTTGTTTTAAAAAAAAATGAACAATAATATTATTGAACAATATTACCTGACTTTTACAAAAAGATATTATACTAAAAAAAATCAAATGAAATTATATGAAACCTAAAGTTGGGATTATCAGTGCTGGTGCACTTGGAACTGCTTTAGCACAATCCATTTCAAAAAACAATGATAACATTTTATTATGGGGCAGGAACCCTGAATTAATAAATGAAATCAATAATGAACATACAAATAGCAAATATTATCCTAATTTTCAATTAAATGAAAATATAACTGGAATTGATGATTTGGAAAAATTATATGACTGCAATGTTATTATACTGGCTATTCCATCATCAGTCATTCGTGAAATGATGGAAAAATTAGCTAAAATAATATCTCCGAACTGTGCAATTATAACAACCATAAAAGGTATTGAATTATCCAGCCATAAAACAATGAGCCAGATTATCAACGAATACGTTGACAATGAAACATATGTACTTTCAGGACCTAATATTGCAAAGGAAATTATGAACAATTTTCCGGCAGCCACATCAATTGCAGGAAAAGGAGATTATAGGTTAATTGAATCTGTTTTTGACAAAAGCAATATGAAAGTAGACTACAATGATGACATTATAGGTACTGAGTTTTGTGGAATTATTAAAAACATAATAGCTATTTCACAGGGAATTCTAGAGGGAATGGACATTAATTACAATGCAAAATTAGCATTTTTCACTAAAAGTTTCCTTGAAGCTAAAGACATTATTGAGAAGTTAGGGGGAAAAAGAGATACTGTGGATCAATACTGCGGATTTGGAGACATTATTACTGCATCACTGTTTCCGGTTAGCAGAAACCATACCCTGGGAGTTCTTGCCGGACAAAATATAGTAATTGATGAACAGGCAACAGGAGTGCTTTTTGAAGGAAAAAACACCTCTAAAGTGTTTAAACAAATATGTGATGAACATGATATTCACAGTCCGACAGTTGACTTTGTTTACCATACAGTAATTGAAAATAAAAACCCTAAAATCGAGTTCAATAGGATTTGGGATGAATTGTAATTAAAAGGTGTAAAATGACTATAATAAAACTACCTGAGAAATTCAATGAATATGATCCTGAAACTTTAAAACATTTGCAAGATGTTTATTTGATGATGTTGAAAGATTTCATCAAAGTTTGTGATGAAAATCAAATTGAATACTATCTGGATGGAGGCAGTGCACTCGGTGCTGTAAGACATCAAGGATTTATACCTTGGGATGATGATATAGATATTATACTATTCAGAGATGAATACAACCGATTAATAGAAATATTAGAAAAATTACCCCAAGACAAATATGAATTATTAAGTTCAAAAAATAAAAAATGTTATTGTAGGCTCCATTCCCAATGGAATTTAAAAGGAACAAAAACAGAAGCATATTACGACATGAACACAGATTTCACTTTAGGAATATGCTTAGATATTTTTGTATTGGATAATATTCCCAATGATGGATTGAGAAAAAAAATATTTTCAATAAAGCAAACATTAATAAGGAAATTAATTTGGAGTTATGAAATAACAAATAGTGAAGCATACATCTCCAAAAACAAAGAAAGAATGGGAAAAATATTGAAAATTATTTTCAAAATTTTTAGAATAAATTTTACAAAAATTAAAAAAATCAACAATAATTTTATAGAAAAATACAGAAATGAAAATTGCGAAAATGTTTGTAATTTAAGTACAACCTATGAATTAGTTTCAATTCCAAAAAATATATTCCACCCTCCAAAAAAAGTCAAATTTGAAGATGTTGAAGTTAACATCCCAAATGATTATGATAAATACCTAAAAATAATATACGGAGATAATTATATGGAAATACCTCCAAAAGAGGATAGATACAATCATATTTATAATACTGTCGATTTTGGACCTTATGAATAAGTTCATCATAAATTATTAAATTTATTATTATCAAAATCTTCCATTACTGAAGATATTTCCTTAGAAATATTAATATCAATATATGAACCTGTTTTATTTAATTCAATTGATTTTATAAATGCTACAAGTTCATATCTTATTCCTTCACCATCTAACTGATAGAAATATTTCTTATTTTCATTTTGATTTTCAAAACGTATTTCAAAATAGTCTGTTTTCCACCACGGAGCAGGAACATAAACATATCCTTTTGTTCCAGAGATTATTAATTCCCCTTCAGATTTAACTCCTTTTCCAACTTTTATAGAAGCTACTGCATTTGGATATGTGAAATCTATTTTTGTAAACAAATCAAAATTCTCTGCACTGTCTAACAAAAGAGAATTAATGTTTTTATCTTTATAGTCAGTTCCAAGCAATTGGAAAACCGGCAATAAAGCTGTTGGACCCCATGCAGTTATACTGTTCCAGTCATCACCAGACCCATCTGCTAAACTGGTACAGGTTGCATCAACTGATATTACATCTCCAATTTTTCCTTTTTTAGCAAGTAACAACAATCTGTTATAAGCAGTTGAATATGCTGTTTTAATTGAATCCATTAAAATCACATTATTCTTTTTAGCCAGTTTGAATAATTCGCAGAGTTCATCTTCTTTAAGAGCAATTGGCGATTCACATAAAACATGGACTCCATTTTCAAGTGCCTTTTTTGCTTGTTTGTAATGTTTTGATGGATGAGATACAATAAATATTGCATCAACATTATTTAGTAATTCATCAAAGTCCTGAGTCAAAATTAAATCATCATCAAAGTCTTTAAGTTGGTTTTCATCACCTGAACATATTCCTCCAACAGTCAATCCGTTAACATATTGGCTTTCATTGTAAAATTTGTTTAAAACTAAACCTTCACCAACTAAACCTAATGTAACCTGCATATCTTTGGATCGTATATCAGTACTTGAAACTCCTTCAGTTCTCTCCAAATAAACAACATCACAGTATTCTCTAAGATAATCAAATTCACCAACCCAATCAGATCCTACAGTAAAAATATCAATATCATATCTTTTGATATCATCTATCTTTTGACCCTCATATTCTTCTATAATGATTTCATCAGCCAGTCCTGTTGCTCTTACTGACTCTATCCTTTCCATTAATGACTGCTGTACATTGATTTTTCCCCTGTTTTTATCAAAGTCATCAGCAGTAACCCCTACAATCAGATAGTCTCCAAGTGCTTTTGCCCTTTCCAATAATCTTTGATGACCATAATGAAATAAATCATATGTACCATAGGTTATAACTTTAATCATTAAAATAATCCTCTTTTTTGAATATCTCTAAGTGCATCAATCAAGGTATCATTATCTTCAGTAGATAAATCACCCATATGTCCAACTCTAAAAATCATGTCTTTTGATAAATCATCCCTTGCTGTACTAACCCATATATCATATTCATTTTTTAATATTTCAACAATATTTACATCAAGAATTTCTTTAGAGTGAACTGTGGTAACTGCATTAGATAAACATTTACATCTAACTTCAAATGGAAATTCTTTAATTTTATTTCTAAAATCATTAGCTAAATTTGTAGTTCGCTCAATTTCAACTTTAACTCCACCATCATTTTTAATTTGATTCAATCTCGCATTAATCTGTAACAAAATAGTAATAGCTGGAGTATATGGTGTTTGACCTCTTTTAGCATTTAACAACATATCTTTTAAATCAAAATACATTGATTTACATGAATTATTGTTCACCCTATCTACAGCACGTCCGGATAAAGTTATAATAGCAATTCCCGGAGGGCATGCCAATGCTTTTTGAGAACCAGTTATTACAACATCCACTCCGTGCTCGCTCATATTAATATAATCAGCTAAAAATGAACTAACTGCATCAACAACTAAAAATAGATTATTTCTTTTACAGAAATCACTTATTAAATCAATGTCATAATGAACTCCTGAACTTGTTTCACAAATATTAACCATAAATGCCGTATAACCTTTATCATCATACTCTTCCAACATTTGGGAAGTAAGACATGACCCAAAATCTATTTTAATATCATCACAGTCAATATTATGAAGTTTACATAAATCTACAAATCTTTGACCAAATCCCCCCCCATTGACGACCAATACTTTATCAGTTTCTGTAAAAACATTCATCACAGTAGCTTCCATACCAGAAGTTCCAGATCCCGTTAAAAATATGACTTTGGAATCTTCATCTGCAAAAAGCATTTCTTTCATTAATTTTTCATTCTCAAGAGTGATTTTGGAAAATTCCGGAGTTCTAAAATAAGGAGTTTGTTCACTTCCAATTTTTAAAACTAAATCACTACTCATAACCGGACCTAAAGCAAAATTCAACACAATATCACCTATTAAATATTAAATTAACATTATTAATAAAACTCAAAATAACCTCATTTATTCAAAATCAAAATTATCATTAATTTCTTTTAAATAACTAATAGATTTTGAAAATGATTTATCCATTTCCTCAAATGAACTAAATTGATGTTCTATAAATGGAACCAAACTATGATTTTCAATAACATTTGGAATATGCATGAAATTCTTACCAAATTGAACTTCCAATGTATGTTCAATATCTTTAGGACATTTAAATTCATATCCCTCAAATTTTATTGTTTTCAATGGAAATATTTTATCAGTTTCATAAATTAAATCAGAAGTTAACTGTAAAACATCAATTGAATCTGCAAAATACTTTGTCTTAGTATTAACTAACCCCAATTCTTTTTTTACTACATTAAATTCGTTCCAAAAAACTTTTTTACCATTTTTAACATCCTGATTAAACTTATATTTAGTTGATACATAATCTTTTTTGAAAGATTCCAACTTTTCTTCTAAAAGGTAATCTTTCGGAAATAGATCAATCTTAACATAAGGTTTTAGCCAGGCAATTTGTAAAAATGAAAATTTATTATCATCTAAAAAACCATTTTCATCATCAACATCATAAACACTTCTAAATCCTTCAAAATAGTTTTTTTGATTTTCAATAAGTAAAGACAAACCACAGTTTTCTTTGAAGTATTCATATTTAGAAATTTCTTCTGGAAGAACTTTAATTAGTTTTTCATAGTCATTTCTCATAATAGACAAATCTATGTCATCATCCCATGGAATAAAACCGCCATGACGAACTGCGCCAATTAATGTGCCTCCTTCAAGCCAATAATCAATATCATGCTTTTTACAGACATTATCTACAAAACGAAGCAATTCAATATACAATAACTGAACATTTCTCAAATTACCTTTTATTTTTATATCACAACTAGTAAACAATAAATCCAATAACTGATTTTGTGAATTTAACTGATTAGATTTTTTATTTAAATTTTGTAACTTTTTAGGAATCTTTAAAAAGAAATCTAGAATATAATTATTATATTTAATAGAATCAGGCAACTTTGCATAAATTTTTTCAAAATCCATAAAAATCGATCCAATGTTTATTGAAAAACACACTAATTAAATTAACACTATGTCAATATAAATATAAATAATTTATTAATATCAAAATTTTAAAAAATGTATAATTAAACTTTAATTTTTAAAGCTGATAAACTAAAAATATTTAAAGTATTTGAACTAATTCAATATTAAGTGGTCAACATGAGTAGAATTTATGGAAACATTGAAGAAGTAGACTCTGAGAAAATTAAAAAATTTTTCAATAATCGGGCAAAAAAAGATGAAGAAGCACTGCTTGTTAAAACTGAATTTTCAGACAAAGAAAATGTTGAAAAACGTCACAAAGAAGAAAGTGAATTACTATTAAATAAAATTGATTTTGAAAATAAAAAAATTTTAGAAATCGGCTGCGGAATTGGCAGATGGGCTGAAGTTTTCCATGACAAGTGCGACAGTTATTTAGGTATTGATTATTCTGAAGATCTAATTGAAATAGCTAAGGAAAATTATAATTATGATAACTGCCATTTCCAGGTTTTATCTGCTTCCCAATTAGATACTGCAGATTTACTAGTTAGTGCTCCTTTTGATATCGTTATAATTACTGGGGTATTAATCTATTTTAATGATGATACTATTAAAAAAATGATTAAAGATTTAAATAGCTTATGTGCTTCCAATAAAACAATTTACATAAGAGAAACTCTTTCATTTTTAGAAACCAGACTTACTTTAAAGGATTTCTTTTCTGAAAATCTGGAAGCTGATTATAATGCAATTTACAGAACTGATGATGAATTTTTAGACTTTATAAAAGGAATTAATGGAAATATAACCATTGAAACTGATGAAATATTTGATGAATTGAAAAATTTCACCGAAACTGGATATAAATACTTTTTAATTAAATCTGTAAATTAATTATAAGTATAAATAGCTACTCCCCGTAGCTATCCTCATAACCTGTTTCTAACCAATAATATTCATCAGGATATGCCTCTTTTAGTTTCTGATTGGCATGATCAGGTCCTCCTGGAGGGTTGTTTGCACAGCTGTGACATACTTTTCCCTGAGTGTACTCATCATTAGCTTCACTGGCTGAAAGGGCTTTTCCACAAACTGCACAGTATCCGTATGATGTTTCTGTTTTGGCCCCATCACTGCTTTCAGCAACTTCATTATCAGTTTCAGTTGTGTTATTATTTGTAATATTTACCTCATCAATACTTTCAGGTTCACTGAATAATGTAGCTGCAATAATTCCTCCGCATAAAACAGCTATAACCAAACAAACTATAACAATCGCTTTTTTACTTAAATCCATAAACTCACCTTTAATCTTTCAAACCTTTAATCAAACATTCCAAAGCCTCACGGGATTTTTCAACATGGCTGGAATTTATATCTCCCCAGTAGGTTTCTATTTCACTAGCTGGAAAGTGAAAAACTGCTGCTGAAGAAATTGCAATTATGTTTCCCATTAACACCAGCCAATCTGCTGGAAAATGCTTATCCAAAACAGTATTGTCTGGAAAAATTTCAGAATAATTTTTAACTTCCATAAAATGTAGCTTTATTAACCAATACTGTATCTGAAAATAATAATATATAAATTAGTAACCATTAATTATTAACTTAAACACTCAAGTAATACACATTTTAAGAATAAAATTACACTAAATAGGAAAAGATTTATAAGAGGCCAAAACAATAACATTAACGGAAAAATAGATTTCCATGATTATTATCCTTCAAAATATCTAGCATATACTCACAACAAAAAAAAAATCTATTTTCAAAACAAAAATAGCTTAAAAATATTGCGAAGGCCTGTTAAAAGATTACCATGTCGCAAAAGCTAATTACAAAAAATAGCCTCAAAAGCTATTCCCAATTTTAATTTTTCTTATTTAAAATCTTTTAAAAATCATAATCCGTATATTTAAATGACTGAGGAGCAACAAAACCACAAATATAGGAGCCTTAAAAAGAGTTAACTTAGAAATTTCCATCACATATTAATTTTTCAAGAAATATTCAAAATACCGTCATTTTTTAAAGCAGAACATAGACTGAAGAATTATAAAGTAAAATTCTTCCTAAACACTATGAAAAAATATCAGAACAATAAAATTGTGTAATTTAATCACCATACTGAAAGTAAAAAAATTAACCAAATAGATAAAAATACCTTAAAAATAACATAAATGATTTTTTTTATTATTAATAATACTTAAAAAATTATTTTAAAATCAGTAAACCAATATTTATTAATATATACTAACATCACATGAATTATTTCAAAACAAAAATATATTATACTGTTTTATAGTATTTTACATGTTAATTTACCATATGAAAATCAAAATTATTCTTTTCTTACAATATTGTCATATTATTAATCAAAATATTTATATATTTTTTATTACAAAATAAGGAATACCAAAGGAGATGAAAGAATGGAAAATATTGTCGGAACCACTCTAAATAAATTAAGAAGGGAAAACGGATACACCCAAGAACAAGTTTCTAATTATTTGGGAATTACTCAAAGCAACCTTTCCAAAATAGAAAATGGTGAAAGAAACTTTAACATGACATTGCTTGATAAATTATGCTTATTGTACAATTGTTCTCCAGAATATTTATTGGGAGAAACTGATTCTCATGAAAAACCAAGCATAGCATTCCGTAGTGATGAAAAAGTGGATTTAAATGTAGTTGCAAAAATGAATGAAATTAAAGGATTTTTAAAATTACTAAGAAAATTAGATAGTGATGATTAAAAATGAATAGTATTGCATTAGCAGAAACATTAAGACATGAATGGGGTATAGAAAGCTTCGCTTCAGCAAATATACGTTCTTTAGTCTACAATAATATACAAAATTTAACAGTACTTTGGTTCCCAATGAAAAAGAATATTAGCGGATGCTGTTCTAAAACAAAAGACGATAAAGTAATATTTATTAATACCAACCATACCATTGGAAGGCAAAATTTTACATTAGCTCATGAAATATACCATTTACTTTACGAAGATGTTGATGATTTCATCGTTTGTGGAGTTAACAATAACAGCCAAAGTGAAAAAAATGCAGATAATTTTGCTTCAACATTATTAATGCCAGATAGTGCATTATATTGGTTCAAAAGTAAAAATCAAATTGAAGACTGGTCTTTAGAAGATATAATTAAATGCGAACAATATTATCAAGTCAGCCACCATACAATGCTCATTCGTCTTAAAAATTTAAACTGGATTAATAAAAATCAATTTGATAATTTTAAATCAAATATAATACGCGAAGCAGACAAATTAGGTTATGACACTAATCTTTATAAAACATCTCCAGAAAATCAGAAATATTCCTCAATAGGAGAATTAATACGCTTAACTGAAAAAGCATATGACAATAAAAAGATAACTGGTGGAAAACGCAGAGAAATATTATTGAAAAGTTTTAGAAATGATGTTCTTTATAATGGGGCAGATAACCTTGAATAAACCCGTTTTCTACGATACTGACTGTTTAGAATGTTTTTTATTTGTGGATGCAGGCCATATTTTAGAGGAATTATTTTCTAAAATCATTATTCCTGAACAGGTATATTCCGAAATCATGGCTGAAAACACCCCCGCAATTGTAAAAAAAAATTTTAAAAACTTAAAAAATAGATTTGTAGAAATTAAAGAAATATCTTTTTTATCTCAAGAATACACTACTTATAACTTAATCAAAAAAGGTTTATGGAGTAAAACAGGGAAAATTTGTGGATCAGGTGAATCAGCAGCTATAACATTAGCTCATTTAAATAATGGGCTTGTAGCAAGTAACAATTTAAGTGATGTGGAAGAATATATTGAAAGTTTAGATATTGAACTTATTACTAGTTCAATGATTTTATCCAAAGCTGTTGAAAGAGACATTATTTCTAAAGAAAACGCAGATGACTTATGGAAAGGAATGATAAATAAAGGTATTAAATTACCCAAAGAGTCTTTTAGTGATTATTTTGATGAACTTTATGAAACTGATTGTGAAAGATTTCTAAATAACAAATCATAAAGAAAATGCATAATATGCCTTAAAATGATAGACTTTAATATAGATAACTATTGATAAAAAATTTTTTGAATAATATTTATCTGTAGCATCCCTCAAAAATAACATACATGAGCCTACTTGAAAACACAGATAAAATACACACAACCCCGATGGGTGTTGGAAGAATTAAAAGAAACCTCAAATTAAATACTGATGATGTCGTTGGCTATTGCATTTCCAAAATTAAAGATAAAAATGCTAAAATAAGTCGCAAAGGTAAAAACTATTATGTTGAAGCTGACGGATGCATAATAACTGTTAATGCTTCCAGCTATACCATAATAACTGCACATTTAAAATAAGTAAAATACTTTTATCAAATAAAAAGCCATATAGTTGCATTTAAGTGCAATATTCCAAAGTCAAGGCAATTTTTCAGAATGATAAAAAAAATAGTTTAAATAGTTAAATCAGCAGTTATATTTGGAATTCCATATTTATTAACAGTAAATGATTCTAAAATTTGTTTATTTTCATTATTATGAATTAAAACACCAATAACAACATTAATTGTAATAAATTTATTATCAACAACAACAGTCATATTAAAAAATTTTAAATCATTTAATGAAGATTTTGGAATGTTGAATCTTTTAGAAGCATCCATAATTTCTAAAGAAACTGGCACATCATTTTTATCAAAATCCAATAATACACCATCTTCCAGTTCAACGGTTTCATGATAAATAAAATCATTTTTGACTTTAACTCCTAAAACATCTGAAGAATAATCATACATATACTTTAATACAGTACTATTTTCGTTCAATATCACGCTCACGCCTCCTTTTATTAAATGAATATACTGTTAAAACTTCTACATTATCAAAGTCATCAATTACAATAATAATATATAAATCATCATTTTTATTTTTTTCATGTGGATAAATAAGTTTAAAACGATTTTCACAAGTTTTTGAAATACTTAAAGGCACTTCATTAACTAAACAATTTGCAACATAATTTAAATTATAATCTCGTTCAAACCAATTATCTAAAATGTGTGGATGAACCACCAAATCATTAACATTACACTTTCTTAAAATATTTTGAACATCTTCAATATTAAAATTTATTATTTATTACCTCATTATAATGAACAATAAATATATTAAAAATGTTAATATAAAAAATTAATGTTGCACATCACTTCAATTATTCAAAATAAAAACAATATTCCTTATTTAGCACAATATCCAACATGAACAATTAAACAGATCTGAAAATCTTTCTTAAAAAAGCAGATTCCTTTGAAGCTTTCATAATCTTAATAATTAAAATAGCTAAATTAAAGAATCTGTGAACTATAAAAAAGTTAATTATATTTGCCCATCCTTCATTAGCCTTGCATCCAAATCCAGCTTCTTTTTCATAATTATACAACTTTTTAATCATTGATTTCAAATTACTTCCAGTTGTATTTACATCAATGAAAAATCTGAGCAAATTACGTAAGTAGAATTTAAAATAAAAACTAGCTAAATCTTTTTTATTATACTTATCTAAAATTTTAAACATTTCAGGAATTGAATTAAGTAAGTTTTCCACATGTTTCGGACTGCATTCATGAGATAATGACTCTTCATGCATATCCCAAAAGTATCCGTAATATTTTTCCAAATAAACTAATTTAGATGAGTTGAAAAAGACTTCCAGACAAAAAAGCAAGTCTTCAGCCAGCATGTTTTCTACAAATCTTATATTATTATCTGCAATGATTTCTTTTTTAAAAATCTTATTCCAGATAGTTATATCTTCAAAATATGCCAGATCATCATTTGAGACTATAATATTCCCATTGGAACTTAACTTTCCGCCAACATACTTTTCAGATACTGGAATATCCTTAATATTATCTCTTTTAACTTTATCACAGGAAGCAATGTCAGCATCTTCTGAAACAATGGCTTCGTACAATTTCAGACATAAATCTTTGTCATGTTCATCATCATTGTCTGAAAACATGATATACTGAGCGCTGGCTATTTCAATACCCTTATTTCTTCCAAATCCAGGAAATCCGTGGTTTTCATTAGAGTAAATGCCAATTACATTATCATATTTAGCTACATATTCTTCTATAATGCTTTTTGAGTTATCCTGAGAATTATCATCTACCAAAATAAGTTCAATATTTTCAAAACCTATACTCTGATTAATAATTGAGTTTATTGTTCTTTTCAGGTATTTTTCCGCATTATAAACAGGTATAATCATAGATATTTTGTACATAGCCAGTCCCCATCTTTATAATTTATTATTAATTTTTGTATCTTATTAATTTTATTATAATCAATGAAAAAAATAGATAAAAACTTCCAATTATTGTAGTAATTACGAAATATTGATTTAATTGTAAAGAAAAAAATTATAAATTACTAACTTAATAATACAATTATGAATACAATTAATTGAAGTAAATTAAAGATGATAAAAGCAAATAAACAAATTTTATCAACAATACAGTTTGATTGTGGTGATAATAATCTTAATGAATTCTTATTAAAAGATTCTTTTAAAAACTTAGAAAATAGTTTATCTAAAATAATAATCTATATAATATTTATTAAAATTATCATAAGGAGATTTAATTATGGCAACTAAAGTAGAACCAACTCCAACATTAACAGGTGATGATGCAGATAGATTTATTCAAAAATTAAATATTCCTTCAACTGAAGAGGAAATTAAAGCTTTAAAAAGAGCAAAAAAAACTTTTGAACAAATTGAATTTAAAAGATAATTTTTTTTAATTATTTTTGGCATAAATCCCGATACATGAGTAATGTTAGTTTATTCTTGTTTTTAGGGTATTGTAGAACTTCGAATAAATTTTTAGTATTAAAATTTATTGTTTTTTCATGATTGTATGCATCTATTGATATAAATCTGATACCTATATATTTTCTCAATTCTAAACATAAAACGACAATTATGCATAAGTTTTCAAAGTGTTTAAACATTTATTAACAATTTTGAAGTTAAACCCCATGTTACTACAGCAATAGACTAATCTATGAATTTTTTCTAGCAGTTTACTTTACCATTTTGTAATATTTTACTTTACTACTTTGTAGCAATTCACTTTACTATTTTGTAATTTTTAATTATTAACAACAAATAATACATAAATAATATTAACTAATAAAATCAAAAATTATAATATTATTAAATTATTTGGAGTAAATTAAATGTCAAGACCCATTGTTGCAATTACAAGGCCTGCTGACAGATCTAAAGCAGCCTGCAAGATTGTTGAAGAGTTAGGAGGTCAATATGTTCTAGCTCCTACTTTAGATTTAAAACCGGTAAATAGCGAATCTTTAAAGAATTTAATAGCTAATAAAGATTTGCTGGATTGGATTGTTTTTACCTCTCCAACTACAATTACTTCCCTAAATCTTTTTTATCCTGATTTTTTAAAAAATTTAGATTGCAAAGTAGCTGTAATTGGAAATAAAACCGGAAAAATAGCCGGCGAACAAGGCGTTAAAGTTGATTTAATACCTGAAGATTTTACAGCAGAAGGTCTTTTAGAGGAATTTGAAAAAAGAAATATTACAAATCAGACCATTGGAATTCCAAGAACTGCTTCTGCAAGACCTGTTCTGCCTGAAGGCTTAGAAAAACTTAACAATAAAGTTATAGTTGCTGAAGCTTACAAATCATTATTCCCAATGGATGAAGATAAAATCAATGATTTGATAGCTAAAATAGAAAATAATGAAATTGACGCAATTACTTTTACCAGTCCTTTAACTGTTACTAATTTCTTTAAAATATCTAAAAACAAAGAAAAATTAGCTGATTTACTTTCCAATAATTTATTAACTGTCTGTATTGGTCCCATTACCGGTAAAATTTTAGACCAGTACAATATTAATTATATATATCCTGATACTTACACTGTTCGTGATATGATGGAGTTATTATTCAAAACCTGGAGAAATTCACATGGAAGATAAAATAAGTATTATTCTACCTATTTTTAATGTCGGCCCTCATTTAAGAGGAGGAATTGATTCTTTAATCAACCAAACAATAGGAAATGAAAATTTAGAAATCATTATGGTAGATGACTGTTCTACTGATGAAAGTGGAAAGATTATTGATGAATATGATGAGAAATACGACTGCTGCAAAGCCATCCACCTGGAAAAAAATACCGGTGCAGCCAATGGTCCCCGTAACAGAGGTATTGAAGAGTGCAGCGGCGATTACATTATGTTTTTAGATCCAGATGACAGATACACATTAGATGCCTGTGAAGTATTATACAATGCAGTAACCAAGTATGATGCAGATATGGCTTTTGGAAGATTCAGAAGAATCTATACTTATGGTGAAACTATTCAAAAATCATATTCCCCTTATTTGGATGATTTAAAAAGTGCATATCCTGATGAAACATTTGAAACAGCAAATCCTTTAAATGTTCCTGATTATGTTTGGGACCACATTCTGGAACATGCACTATACGGTAAAAAGATTCAGGGCAAATATGAAAGAAACAGTCCCGTTGATGTTATCCATGTCAAAAGCATAAAGGAAGAACCTGATTTATTGAAAATGGCACCTTCTGTATGGAGTAAAATATTTAAAAGAGAACTGATTATGGATAAAAATATCCGTTATCAGCCATTTGTTTCCGGGGACGATTTAGCATTTACCTTAGAAACTCTCCTTAAAGCTGACGGAATTGTATATTTGAATAATTTCATGTGCTATGACTATTATGTACGTGATTTGCCTGATGACAAGTCTATTACCAATAATGTAAATGTCAGATTCCTCAGTGATTTAATGGACTCCTATATTTATGCCAGACAGTGTACTGAAAGGTTTTCCAAAGATATTCAAACAATTTCAGTTAACCCTCACTTAATTTACTGGATGCATACATGGAAAAATTCACCGTTTACCAAAAGTGAAAACAAATTACTGTTAAGCAAAGTGGAAAAACTTAAAAGGATTCATAAAAGCGATCTGAAAACCAAAATGTTATTATCTTCCATGACAACAGCTATTGAATCTGCAATTAAAATACACAAGGAGTAAATATTAATGAAATATGTAATTGTTGGAGCTGGCCTTTCCGGTTTAACAATCGCTGAAAGAATAGCTAACCAGCTTAATGAAGAAGTTCTGATTATTGAAAAAAGAAATCATATCGGAGGAAATATTTATGATTTCTATGAAGACGGCATTTTAATACAAAAATACGGACCTCATATCTTCCATACCAATGAAAAAATCGTTTACGAATACTTGTCTGAATTTACTGAATGGTTAGACTATGAACATCACGTTTTAAGTAATGTAGGTGGAAAATTAGTACCTATGCCTATTTGTATTGATACTTTAAATGCTTTATATGGTCTTGATTTAGATGAAGAATCTATGAAAAAATGGATTGAAGAGCATAAAGAAGATATTGATGAAATCAAATCGAGTGAAGATGTTGTTTTAAAAAATGCTGGTCGTGACATTTACAATAAGCTTTTTAAAAACTACACTCAAAAACAGTGGGGAACTTCAGCAGCCAATCTTGACCCTTCAGTAATTTCAAGAATCCCCTTCAGGTTCAATCACGACACAAGATACTTTGAAGACACATATCAGGGAATGCCGAAAGAGGGATTTACCAAAATGTGTGAAAAAATGATTGACAATGATAAAATCAAGGTGGTTCTGAATACTGACTATAAGGATTATTTAAAAGACATAGAATATGATACATTAATCTACACAGGACCTATTGACTATTTCTACAATTACAAATACGGGGAATTATTATACAGATGTCTGAACTTTGTATATGAAGTTTTAGACGAAGATTCCTATCAGGAAGTTGGTGTTGTTAATTATCCAAATCATCCATACTTTACACGTATTACAGAGTTTAAAAAATTAACAATGCAGGACGTTGAAGGCAAAACTGCAATTATGAAGGAATATCCCGGATTCAACGGAGAATTATGCTACCCATATCCTACCCAGGAATACCTTGACAAATTCCAGCAATACAAAAAAGAAATGGATAATGAGGAAAATGTAATATTTGCAGGACGTCTAGCTCAATACAAATACTACAATATGGATTTAGTTGTTAAAAACGCTTTAGAAATATTTGAAACACAAATAAAAAAGAATCATTAAATTTGAAGGTGAATTAATATGATTACAGTATGGCCACAGTACTTGGATAAAAACCTCTCTTTAAATGAGGGCAGAAAGGTATCAAAAGAAATAGCTGTAGAAGAACCAAAATTACAGGATATTGAAAAAGCTCTAAAAAGACTTAATTTACCTTACAGTACTCAAAAAGAAAGGTCCTATCCTGGCAAATGGTATGAAAAATCAGGACGTATCTTAGTTGAAAGTGACAAACCTAAATTAGAGCTTTTAAAGGAAATTAGTTTAAAACTACAGGAAATAAAACAATGATGGAAATACCATGCGGAATGCAGGAGCAGTTTCTTGAAGCCAAAGAGTTAATTGAATCCAGCAATGACATTAAAATTTATACACACACTGACTGCGACGGAATCTGCTCCGGTGCAATCCTATCTATAATATTGGACCGTTTAAACAAGGATTATGAAATTGAATTTGTCAATCTTGATGAAATAGAAGACCTAGATTTAGACCATAAACTGACAATTTTTTCAGATTTGGGTTCAGGTCAGGGCGTTGACAAAAATGCAAAAGACGGCCAGAAAATCTTAATTTTAGACCACCACCCGCCATTAAGAGACATCAACTATAAAAATGACAAAGCATATACTTATCTAGAAATCAATCCAATGTTCTACGGTATTGACGGATCATATTATGTCTGCGGTGGAGGATTATGTTATTTTTTAGCTAAAACATTTGGCTTTAAGGATTTAAGCTGGATCGGTGTTCTGTCAGCTATCGGAGATATGCAAAACAATAAAACAGGACATTTCGAAGGATTAAATGAAATTATCCAGGAAGATGCAATTAATGAAGGTCTTCTAAAAGTGACTAAAAATGATTTGAACATCTACGGACGCAGTACCAGACCGCTATATGTTGCACTATCCTATTTCAGTGATGTCAAGTTACCGACAACTAACAATCAGCAGGAAGCTAAAGTTGTTTTGGAAGAATTGGGAGTTGATGAAAAACACAACAGAAAAACATTATCTGAGGTAACTGAAGAGGATAAAATGGAAATCAAAAAATTTTTAAGCAGAATGATTTCCAAAAGAGTTCCTCCAAAATACCTCAAATATGTTCCAAAATTGATTGTGGGAGATGCATACACTTTTTTAAATGAAGAGGAAGGAAGCTTTTTAAGAGACGGTTCTGAGTTTTCAACAGCTATGAATGCCTGCGGCAGAAACCGAAAAGAAGCTATTGGAGTAGATATTATTAAAGGAGACCGACTTGTTGCTCTTGATGCCTTAGAAGAAGTCAGCAAAACACACAAGTATAATCTGGCCACTTCCATCAGCAAAGTTGCAGACAATTACCATTCAGAAATTATTGAACTTGACAATTTTCAATATTTTGACTGCAGTGACTTTGATGAAGACATAGCTTCCAATATCATCGGTACAATAACAGGTATGGTTTTAGGTTACTGCAATTGGAAAAAACCTATTTTAGGATTTAGCAAACCTAAAAATAACCAAATCAAAGTCTCACTTAGATGCTCCAAACTCCTTGCCTATGACGGAATTCATTTCGGTAACATGATGCGTGAAATCGCAAAAGAAGTTGGAGGTACCGGAGGAGGCCATGCAATAGCTTGCGGTGCTTACATTCCAAATGAAAAAAAATCAGAATTCCTTGATAAATTTAATAGAAAATTACAAGGAAAAATAGCAAATTAAATATAACATTAAATCAAAATTAATTATCATTGAAAAAAATTGAGGAATGAAAAAAAATGAAAGCATTTAAAAAAAGAGGTGCCTTAACACATTTTCAAATTTTAAGTGAAATCTCAAAGCAAAACCCACATCTCAAACAAAAGGATTTGGCTGAAACTTTAGGTATCACCATTCAGGCTGTTTCAGAAAATATTAAGACACTTATTGAACAAGAGTATATAACATCTAAAGATGGCAGATCACCATATAAAATTACTCAAAAAGGTATTGACAAAGTTAAAAGAGATGCTATTTCTCTTAGAAAATACTCTGATTCTGTTTTGGAAACCATGAATCATTATAAAACTGTTTGGCCGGCTATTGCAAAAGAAGATCTTAAAAAAGATGAAATTGTTGGTCTTTATATGGACTCTGGTGTTTTATATGCTCATAAAAAAGAAGAAGATGCAACTGGTGTTGTTTTAGGAGATGCTGCAAAAGGCTGTGATGTGGCATTAAGTAATCTTACCGGTTTAATCGACATGACCATTGGAGAAGCTGTTGTTATTAATTTGCCTACCATTAAAGAAGGTGGATCCGATAAAGTTAACCTGGAATTAATTAAAAGTGTTTATGAACAGGGAACAACTACAGGTAAAAAAATAGACAGAGTAGCTATTGCAGGAACTGTTTCCAGAGCAGTAGCCAATATGTTAGATCTCCCGGTTACCATTGAATATGCCGCTCCTCAAGCTACAGCTAATGCTGCCCGTAAAGGATTAAACGTTTTGGCATTATGTGTCGGAGATATGACCAAAGCTTTTACCCGTGAACTTGAAGAACAAAAAATAAAATTCGATATTATTGATGGTGGAAAATAATTAATTTTCCTTAACCATTTTTAATAATGCAGCAGCTATGTCTACAGAATCAAAATCTTCTTCCATAGCTCCTTCAACTAATTTTACATATTTTTCCAAATTATCCTTTTCAATAGAGTTTTTAACGCTGTTCATTAGCTGAGTATTTTTAATAGATTCCATTTCCTTATATGACGGAATTTTTCTTTGTTTGATTTTGGATTTGGTTACTTTTTTAATGGTTCTTAAACTATAGATTTCTTTACCTGCAACAAAGGTAAATGCATACCCCATATTACCTGCCCTGCCGGTCCTTCCGATTCTATGAACATAGTATTCAGGATTTTGAGGAACATCATAGTTAACAACCACTTCAACGTTAGGTACATCGATTCCACGTGCAGCAACATCAGTAGCTATCAGGATTTCAATATTTCCGTTACGGAATTTGTTCATAACCTTATCACGGGATTTCTGATTCATGTCTCCATGAATTCCCTCAGCTGCATATCCTCTGTTTCTCAAGTTTTTAGCAACCCAGTCAACTCTTTTTTTAGTGTTACAAAATACCAAACCTAAATTAACATCATAAACATCAATCAAACGAGTTAAATTTTCAAGTTTGTCTTTTTCTTTTGTTTCAAAATAGTACTGAGTTATTTCCGGAACAGTCATCTGGCTTTGAGCTACCTTTAAATGTTTAGGCTTTTTCTGATAGAATTTAGTAATTCTTTTAATTTCCTTAGGCATTGTAGCTGAGAAAAGCAGTGTTTGCCTTTGCTTTGGAGTGTGTCTTAATATTTTTTCAATATCCTCTCTGAAACCCATATCCAACATTTCATCTGCTTCATCCAATACTACAGTTGAAATTCCTTTTAAGTCTAAAGTTTTACGTTCAATATGATCCAAAACACGACCTGGAGTTCCGATAACTACATGAACACCTTTATTTAATACTCTAATTTGTCTTCCAATAGGCTGACCACCATAAACCGGTAAAATTTTAAGTTTTTTCATATGTGAACCTATTTTACCAATTTCACCAGCTACCTGAATACACAACTCCCTTGTAGGGCATAAAACAATAGCCTGGGGAGAATTATCAGGAATAAAAATCTTTTGAAGCAAAGGAACAGTAAATGCCAGGGTCTTTCCGGTACCTGTTTGTGCTTGTCCTATTATATCAATTCCTTTAAGAGCCTCAGGAATAGTTAATTCTTGTATTGGGCTTGGCTCTTCAAAACCCATTTCTTTTATTGATTTTTTAATTTCTGCTAAAATTTCAAAATCATCAAATGTTATATCACTCATTACAGTTAGTATTTGTTAAACTAACTATTTATAATATATTGATTAAATAAAAATTGTTTAATCTAAAAGATTTTCCTTAATATCTTTTAAACAGTTCGTATCTTCAGCCAAATAATCATTATTTTCCGCAAATGCTCTTTTACGACATCCACCACATATATATTTGGATTCACAGCATCCACACTTTCCTTTTAAAAGGCTTCTATTTCTAAGTTTCAATAAGATATCATTATTTAGCCACATAGTATCCAAATCATCACGGATATTGGCTATTTTCAAATCACGGAAATATTCACATGGATAAATATCCCCTTTTCCATCTATTGCCATGTAAAATCTTCCAGCTCCACAGCTGCCAATATAATTTCCCAGTTCTTTCATTGCTTGTTTGTCATAGTCCAAATTAAAAAAATGAGTTGGAATCATATTCATTCCATTGCACATGATTGTTGAGGCAACATCCCCCAACTGAGAATCATTGGTTAGTATCTGCATATCCCCGTTAATATTTTCCATATAAATTAGCTTAAATAGCTCCAGTCTCTGATTATCAGTTAAATCTCCATTGACAACATCCAATTTATACCATCCGACACCTAAATGCTTTAAAAGCTCGATTATTTGAGGAATTTCCAAAAGATTATCCTGAGTCACTTCTGTTGAAACCTCCACATAAACATCCTTTTCATTGTATTTTTTAATGGATTCAACTGCATTTTCCCACAAGTTATCAATTCCCAATTTTTCATTATGGGTTTTGGGATTAACGCTTTCCAGAGAAATGTCTACAAATTTAACTCCTGCATCAACATATTTATCAATTTTTTCCAGATTAAATCCATTGCCGGTTAAGCAGGGATACATTCCAACATCATCTGCATGTTTAATGAATGTTGAATCAACTTCTCCGATAAATGTAATGTGTGCAACTCCAAAATCAGCTAATTTATCTATTTCATCATGTATCTGCTCAAAGGACAGTTCACTATCTGTTAAATCCCACTGAACCTGAAGAGGTGCTGCAGGAACAAACGGCTTTTCAATTCCTGTTTCTCCAAGCCCTTTTATTACACTGACCAGTCCTTTAGTCCAGTACGAATCCTGCATCAAATCAATCAATTCTTTTTCTGACATCCCAAAAATACTGATGCTGTTTCCGACAACTGTTTTAATTACAGGAACAAGCAATCTACATTTTAAACAGATATCTGACCTTTTACCTAAATAATAATCAATTGCAACTTCCAAACGATTTTTTCCACACTTTTTACATTTTACAGTTGCTGCTTTGATTAATTTTTGAACAAGAGAACTGCCCACTATATTTTCAAAAGTCTGTACTTTATTTGCAATGTCTTCGCTGTCAACATCCTTATTTTTGGTAAAACTCAATTTCATCTCTCCAAAATGTAAATTTCATTAATCAAGATAAAATTAAGTTATAATAATATTTAAATTTAACTAAAGAATTATATTTTAAAAACAACAAAATACTACACATGGAAAACAAAATTATCACTGATTTAAACAAAAATCTGGACATTAAATACCATCCAAATATTAAAGGTGTTCAAATTATAGAAGGTAAAAACAATTTCCCAATTAGCTGGTTAAATCAACAGGGATATTGTGAGTATCAGCTATATCTGCAGTACTTCCAGGGAGTAAAAGTAGGAGAAACCCAGGCCATGACTACAGGAACCAAAGTGCACAACCAGCTGGAAGAGAAGTTTCAGGAAAGTGCAACACCTGCAACCTTTGACGAAGTACTTGAATTTTCAAAAACTGAAAAAACAGTAACCAGAGAAATGTTTGTAATTTCACCTGAATATGGAATCAGAGGATTTATAGATGAAATATGGATGACTCCTGATGAATTTGTAATAATTGATGACAAACCAGGAAACCAAGCATACGGCTCAACAATAAACCAGGTCAGAGCATATTGTCTTGCATTTAAAAATATGATTAATGACAAAAGAAAAATTGTAGGTGCCCTAAGACAAAGAGGAACTGACAACATATTCTGGAGTGAAGAATTTGACGAAGATGCTCAAAAATCAATTAAATTCCTGATTGACAGAATGGACGGATTGTTCAAAGGAGAAAAACCCTTTATAAAAACAAAAAATCCCAACAAATGCAAAAGCTGCAGATTCCAAAGCTACTGTATACACGATTAAAACACAACATTTATTTAAGTTAAAATACCATATAAAAAACAATGAAATCTAGAAACATCTCCTTAATATTGCTAATATTATTTGTTGGAGTACTTGCAGTTTCAACTGCTGTGAATTTCATGGATAATGAAGTGGCAGCTGCACCTTCACAAGGAACACTTAATATTGAGGATTCTAAAACTCATGAAGTACGAAGCGTACACTATGAAGCTAGCGGGAAATGTTACAAAGTCGTAGACGGAGATACAATCTGGGTAGAAGGTATTGGAAAAATCAGATTTGTACAGGTAAACACTCCTGAAAGAGGAGAACCAGGATACCACGAAGCAAAAGACTATGTTAAAGAAAAATGCCTTGGAAAAACAGTTTACTTAGACATTGATGATAAAAAACACTACGACAAATACAACAGAACATTAGCTATTGTTTATACTGAAAATTTGGATATAAACAGAGAATTATTAAATGAAAACCTTGCAGAAATTATGTACATACCTCCAAGCGAGTTCGCTAAAGGCACTGTATAATTTCTCACTTTTTATTTTTTTAAACTGCCCTGTAAAGGCCCAAATACAATTTATTTTTCTTGTAAACTTCATCTAAAATATCATTCCACTCGGAAATTTCCAAAAGACCTTTATCAGGAATAATATCATCAAAATAAGATTCATGTAAATTTAAAATATCAGCCAGTACATAGGTTAAAACTTTACCGCTCGGTTTTAAATCATAAGGGTCATAACCAGTAACCATTAAAACCCACATATTATCCTTTGAAGAACTGTTATACTCTTTTTTAAGAGCTTCATACCAATGAACAATCTTATTTTCACTGCCTCCTACATCACCGGAGCCGACACTGATATAATAGCCTTCATCTGAAAACTCAACAGTTTCAATAGCTTTATTAATTTTATCCTTAAGTTCAGCAGAATCTGCAGCCAATTCATATTCCTCATTTGTAATATAATCAGTCAGATAATTCTCAACTTCTGTTCTGTTTTTAAAATAATCAACAGGCTGCAATCTGTCAGGATCTCTATCACATAAATCAAAAATCAGGTCTTCATCCACATCACAAATTTCATATCCTTCAAGCTTGTGGGATTTATAAGGTTTGAAGTCCAAGCAATAATTTTCCAGATCATCTTTATTTAAATACCATAAAACCTGCACCCGATTAATCATAAAAAACACCAAAAAAAGAAAAGTAAAAGAGTTTTATCTTAATTCATCAAAAACCCTTGTTTTAGTAATTGAATTTAAAATTCTATCATTTTTACCCAATATTTTACCAATTGCCCAATCAAATATTATTGGGAACCAATATATTTTAGTTAAATTACGGACAATAGCCTGCTGCCATGAAACATATTCTCCGTTGTTTGACCTGACCTGCAAATATAATAAAGCCTTACCGACAGTAGCTCCCTTATACTTTTCACATACAACAAAATAAACCATTATCAAAACAGGCACTACATACGGGAAATATGAATAAAGCGAATTCATACTGTAAGGATTTGCCAGAAGGTACAATACAAAAGATACAATCCACATAAATGCTGAAACTACAAAAAAATCAGCGAGATATGCTGCAATCCTTTTTGTAAATAAACTTGCCATAATATCACCTAATTAACATACTCTTGGAACAGGATCAGCTATTGGAGCTTCAAGTATTCTTTCCCCACCAATTGGAGTTTCAACAACAACATAATCTCCTTCAATAACTTCACCAATAATAGCTGCATCTTTTCCATATTCTTCAGTTTTAATTGCTTCAAGAACTTCCTCAGCCTTATCAGCTTTAACACCCATAACGACTTTTCCTTCGTTAGCCACTTCAAAGGGATCAATACCTAACATTTCAGAAACTGCATGAACTTCTTTTTTAATTGGAATTGCTTCCTGATGAAGTAAAACACCTTTTCCAGATTTTGAAGCCATTTCATTAATTGCATTTGCAAAACCACCACGAGTAGGGTCTTTCATAGCAGTAACTCCCCCTACATCAAGTGCTTTTTTAACAACATTCCACATCGGAGCAGTATCAGATTTCAAATCAGTTTCAAAACCGAAACCTTCCCTAAAAGACATGAGACTCATTCCATGATCACCTAAAGAACCTGTGACAATTATTTTATCACCAACTTCCAAAGTAGAATCGCGAATAATTTCTCCTTTTTTAGCTATTCCAATACCTGTTGTTACCATTACAATACCGTCAATCTTACCCTGCTCCATTACCTTGGTATCACCAGTAATAACAGCAACATCAACTTCTTCACAAGTTTCATTTAAGGATTTCATTATCCTGTCCAAATCAGCAATAGGGAAACCCTCTTGCATAATAATCGCATTAGAAATAGCTAGCGGTTTAGCACCCATAACAGAAACATCATTAATAGTTCCTGCTGCGGAAATCCTACCAATATCTCCACCAGGGAAGAATAACGGGTCGATAGTATGGCCATCAGTAGTTACAACAATCTCATAGTCACCTATTGGAATAGTTGCACCATCATCTAAAGCGTCTAAGCTAATACCACCATTAACACTTTTTTTAGTGATATTATCCAAAACAGCACTGGAGATTAAATTAGCCATTACTTCTCCACCAGCACCATGATTCATACTAATTTTATCTTCTGACATTTTATCTCCTAAAAAATAATTAAAGTTATAGTTATATTGTCTGTAATATCAACTATTTAATTATAGTTGTTATATTACAAATATATTTTTGAAATATTATGCCAGTTAAAATATTTTAAAAATATTACATTTCAATAAAAAGTAATAAAAAAAATCAGTTTTGACAAATGTAGAAAAAAAGAAATAAAAAAAATGATTTTTAAGAAGCCATTCAATTATTTTAAATATAATTATTTTATAATCTCATTTCATTTAGAAAATATCTTCATTAAAATTATTGAACCGAACAAGCCTACTAAAAAAACCACTATGTAAATAAGAATATTGGATGTGCTGAATAAAGGATTAGTTTCTTCAACTACCTCCTCTGCAGTACTGTTATCTGTTGTATTTGAATTATTAACCTCTTCAACATTCATATCTCCAGAATCAGACACATCATTCTGTGAATCAACACCAGATCCTGCAGATTTCCCACCAGTAGAACTATGTGTTTTTTCAGCTACTCCCTGAGAACTTTTAGATTGGTAAGTGTGAGAAGCAAAAGAACCACCTGAAGAATGTGACTGTTGATATGAACTTGAATGTGAAGGAGCTGACTGCGGAGAATCTGAAGATGAAGAAACCTCTTCAATATACTCATGTCCATGTCCAGGATGTGCAGCTACTCCACCTACACAAACAAATATTAGAGAAATTATTGAGATTAACAATAATATATTTTTAAAATTCATTTAAATCAAAAAAAAATATTAAAAGAATTGCATACTAAAAAATTAATATGCAATCCATAAATACAAAAATTCCTATTTTCTATGTTTCATATAACCTACACCAACTAATATTCCGACAATTAATATGACAATTACTACATATGGCATATAATCTGGATTAATGGATTTAGCTGGAGATTTTTTAGAAACTTCGTAAGATTTACCATCATCAGAACCTAAATCAGCACTGCTTGGATCTAATGCATTATTTGAATCACCAACATTAGAATTACTGCTTTGTGGCATGTTACGATTATTAGAAACACCTGCACTGCTTGCTGATGAATGAGAGTTTTCATTAACATTAGAGTTGGAATTAGAGTTAGTATTAGCATTAGTGTTTGAATTGTTATTCTTTTCTAATTGTTTTAACAAATCTTCTTTAGTTACTGAACCGTCAAGACTCTTAATATAAGCCATAGTGTTTAATTCACCAGATCCTGATTTTAATAAATTAAATTGCTCAGCAGTAATCCATTTTTCTTCACTGGTTTTAACAACAAAATTTTCTAAAACATTCGGATTATTGATTCCCTTGTATAAATCAATGAATGCTTGAATTTGAGCAGCACGTTTTGCTTCAGAAGTAGCATACATACTAGTATCTATTGTAGGCCATTTAAATGAAACAATAACAACACGACCAATATTTAAGTTATTATCCCAAATAACTAAAGCACCTTCATCAGTAGCTCCATCTACATATGTAGAAGTTACATCAGAATTAGGTAATTTCTGAACAAAATAAGTCCCCATACCTGGAGATACACCTAACAGATAAGTCAAACTGTCATCTTTACAATAAGTACTAGATGCAATGTAATTATATGATTCATTTTCACCTAACGGATGATTCTGTTGAATATAATCAGTTATGAAAAATCCAGGTTGTACACCAGGACAAACATGATTATGATATAAAAAAGCCATTATTTGATCAAAATTAGGATTTGATTTCCATGCATTTGCAATAGATTGAATATTATTCCAATTTTTATCAGGCATGAAAGTTTTTTGAATTGCTTTTACTTTTGCAGAACTGTTTAAAGTTTCAATTCCAATATCAACAACATTACTTCCATTTAATTCACCGACAAACCATGTTCCATCAGGATTATACCTTAAATAAACTGAGTATAAAACATCAGAATTAGGATTACGTAATATAAATGTAAACCATAACGGTTTCCATAATGCCTGGTGGTATTGTAACAAGTTTTTACTGTATAAAGTTGCACCAGCAATTTCATAAAGTCCGTCACGTACTGCAACAGTTTCTTTACCATTTAAATAAACATAACCTGCAGAAGTAAATATACCTAAATCCACATTATCTTTACCTAAATTAATATTTAATTCATCTTTAAAAATAGCGCTAGCTTTATTATATGCTTCAAAACCAATATTTTTCATTTCTTCATCAGATAATGAACCAGATTCACCAGAAGGAACAGTTCTTGTTGCTTTTGGTAAATTTAATGATAAAATATATTTTAAATCTAAACCGTGAGATTCAACAGGTGCAATTGATACATTACCATGAACAACACTATTTGCAGTTCCCATCAAATAATAGTATTGTTCTTCAGTTAAATTAGTAAATTCATATAAAAATGTTGCTAATTCTTCAGGATTTTTATTAATTTTATTAATCCACCAGGTACAATATTTTAATTCTTCTAAGCTTCCAGCATCAGCATTAATACCAGTTTCGGCTTTAAAATCAGCTTTTATCTTCTTAGAATCAAAACTCATTATAATTAAATCACCAGATAATGATTTTGCATCCCATCTAATAAAACCTAACATATTTTCAGTAGCACCAGTTGCAGTGGTGTCAATTCCAACATATGAAGTTTTACCAATTGTAGCATCTAGGAAAAAGAGTACTGCATCATCATCAGAGCCTCCAGGAACTCCTAATACTTTGTAGGAAGTAACATCAGCTGGAGATCCTCCGCCAGTTAAAGTTTCTTGAACTGGAGGGTAATATTTTATTAAAGCTTTAACAATACTATAACCACCAAGTGTACCTTCACAAATATGCCCGTGGAATGCTGCTTCCTGAAGTACTTCTCTAGAAACACCTGCAACCCATCCATTAGCTAAACTTGCAAAAGACCAAGCATTTTGGCCATGAATAGACCTGATATAGTTGTTCCATTGTTCCCTTGTCATGTTTTCAGAAATTGTACCTAAGTAAGAATAAGATCTTGAACCGTTTTCATAAATTACTGCTTTTAATTCATTTCCTTTTTTAACAATAAAAGCAAAATCAATTGGATTAACAGCAGTGTCACGTAACATTAAAACATTTGAATATTTAATTTTAGTTCCGTAGTTTAAAATAGCTTCAAGAGCATCTTCAGTTGATTTACCATTTAACTTGGTAACTCCTGCTGTTGTTACAACAAGAATATCATCAGCAGTTTTAAAGTCCAATAACCTGTCTGCATCAGCAGTTACATCACGACCAAGTTTATATGCATCACTAGCTTTTAAATTAAAAGTAATGGAATCACTGATAATCTGACTTTGAGAGATATATCCTGCAGTCAAAGCAGTTATATTATACCCATTAGAAGAATTATCCTTAAATGTAAGAACAAATCTGTTTGAGCTAACCAACTCCTTGTTATATTCTATTTTATCTTCACCTGAGTAAATATAAAAATCAGGAATTACATTATTATTATCGTTTGCGTATTCGTAATTAACATCTACATTAATTGATTTAGTTGGTGTTATTGTATCAACATTTGTACCATTAACATCTTCTGCACAAACGTTACCCATCATTAAAGCAATTAATGTCACGACCAATAATATAAACACAAATCGCTTCCCGTTATTTTTAACAACCATTAAATCAAACCTCCTTTTTAATTAATTAAACTCGTATCCACGGAAAAATGAATACAATTCTAATATAAAAAGTAATACATATATAAATATAATTATTACGAATTATGAAAAGAAGCAAAAATAGTATTACTTTTTTTAAAAAAAAATTGAAACCCCCTTCGTAGAAAGCACCAATAGCAATACCAAGTTATCATACATCACCAAATCAGTTTCAAAGACCTACAAACAGAACAATGTTTATAATATTCGTTAAACCTATGGCAATTTAATTAATATATCATTTAATCAAAAGTAATACTTACTATATTGACAAAGTACCAATTAACGACATACAATTAGTAAAAATGTTTAAAAAGTAATACTTTTCAATGAAAAATATAAAAAAAGTAATAAAAAGTCTTAAATACATATTATCTTTAAATATATAAGAATATAAATGAAAAAGTGATATAATGCATATACCCGATGGAATAATAACTATAGACCAGGCACTTATTTACTGGATTTTAACAATATTAATTATGGCAATATGTTTCTATAAACTTCAAAAAGACAGTCAAAAAGACAAGAAAATTGTTTCAATGGCTATTTTTAGTGTATTTACAGTAATCATTACATCACTGTCTATTCCTTCACCCCTAGGTGTTCCTATTCATTTCTTTTTAATTCCATTAATTGCAATTATATTAGGGCCACATTCCTCAAGTATAGTTGCATTTATAAGTTTAATTATACAGGCATTAGCATTGAATATGGGCGGACTAACTTCTCTTGGAGCTAATTTTATAGTAATAGGCTTTTTAATATCCATAACAACATACTTCTTCTACACTTTATTTAAAGACTTAAATGAAAAGTTTGCAATATTTGGAGGAACAGTAATTGGAATTATATTCGCAACACTTGGACAAATAATTATATTATTAATATCTGGAACTATGAGTTTAAACGCATTACTTGCAACATTGCTTCCATTTTATTTATTTATATCAATAATTGAAGGAGCTGCAAATGTGGTTATTATAAGTGCAATTAAAACTATGAAACCTGAAATAATGGAGATTAATGAGTGATACTATGAATAAAAAATATTTAATTATAATTTTATTAATACCTTTAATCATGTCTGCTGTATACGGACATGGAGTTGATGTAACTGCTGATACAATGGTTATCGCAGATGAAACTAACGGACAGTTAGCTAAAGACATAGCTGATTCAAACGGAATGAATATCAGTGTTTATAAATTTACTTCACAGGCTGATGTGGAACATATTTTAGAACACAGTGTAAACAACACAAACAAACGCATACTAATGATAGCTTATCAAGACAGCGGAAATGAATTTTTAAAGAAACATTCAGAAGTATCTGATAGGGTTATTGTAGTTGACGACGTTAACAATGATACAATAGAAGACGGATTAAATAAAATAATGAATGCACCAACACAAAATGAAGAGTCTCAAAGTTCATTTGCTGTGCCGTTATTCATTGGATTGATAATAGGTATTCTTGTTGGTGCTCCAATTGGAGTACTTTTAATGAAAAGGAAAAATAAGGAATGAAAATTCCTTTAACTCCTTTTTTAAAAAATAAAGTATAAATCTAAAATAAGTATAAAAAGAAATTTTATAAAAGCTAATTTTCTAATTTTAATAAAAAAAGTAAATTTAAATAAAATAAATTATTTAAATTAAAATTCCGTTAAGTACACCGTCTTGACCAGGTCTAGAGGTTACTTTTGCATTACCTTCAGGAGTTTCTACAATAGCACCTTTGGTAATGATGTTCCTTCTTACGTAGTTTGGGTTTGCAGAGTTTTCAATTACACCTAAAACATCTACAACTTGGGATTTACCAGTAGCAGGATCAGTTAAATTCATTTTATTAGCAGTAGCTAATCTGAGTTTTTCGTTTCCGCCACGGGTTCTGATTTTTTTCAATCTTTTTTCATCTACTCTAGTTTCAGCTGGGTCTCTACCTAATTCAGCTTTCCTTTTTCCACGGTTTGCAACATTCCTTGCACCTGATGGTAATCTAGTTGATTTTCCTTGAGAAATTGCCATTATTTCACCTAATAAATATAATTAAATAATAATCGCGTCATTAAGCCTCTTTCATTTAAACTGTTGTGACAAGAAGATAAATAACAATTTAAATCTTGAGAGCAATAAAGAGTCTTAAAGAATAATGATAATAAAATATTACTCTTTCATTATATATAAATGTTTTATTTGCCTTCCAAAATAAGAAAAAATAAAATTCATTTAAAAAAGAAAATAGCTAGTAATCACAAACTGAAATATTTTGTGAAGTACTAGATCCCTTATAATTACCGTCACCTGAAAAAACACAATCAAATGAATAGACTCCTGGAGTAACACGCATTCCAAAGGTATTTTCTCCGCAGCTATCAGTTGTAACATTGAAAGAGTTTTTTTCGCCTAATGCATCAGTTACAGTAATTTCAACAGATTTGTTGTCAATTGGTCTGTTATAAGCATCACTTAACCTTAAAGTGAATGAATCACCATTATGTAAATTAGAATCACTTATAATCTTCAGATTAGTTTTTTCCTGAGAATATTCCAGCGCATAAATTGAAACAATAGCTAAAGCAACTAATGCACATATAATAATACAAACATAAGATATATTCTCTTTATTCATAACAAACCAAACCTTAAATTAGCTTTCACGTGAAATTTTTCTATTGAACAATAGAACACTTATAGCTAATAATATAATTCCCATTATTAATATAATTATTAGGTTCATGAATATTGCATCCAGACCCTGACCATAAGTTAAAACCTGACGAATGGCAGTGATTGCTTGATTCCAAGGTAAAATCTCATAAATTTGTATTTGCTGATTATTTATAGTAGCTATAACACAGTCAGGTAAGGGGATAAATGCTCCTGCTATAAAACTTAATGGAACAGCAACAATTGGAGAAATACTTGAAGCCTGTTTAGCATTTTTTGAAAAAGCCACAATTATCAAAGCAACAGCCACTGAAGAAAATGTGGTTACAATACCTACAATACATGCCAGAACCAGTGTGTAAATTCCTCCTTCCCATTTAAATCCAACTAAAACAGCTACTAAAAGCATTATGATTACCTGAATGACACCGACAAAAGACCAGGAAATTAAATTTCCAACTACATAATCAATTGTTTTCATTTTAGAAAGTTTTAAACGTTTAATCATTCCGCTTTCTTCTTCACTGGCTACATTGGAAGCAACTACAGTTATAGTCATAAGAATAGCAAATACAATCAGCCCCGGAGCATATATATCAAACAGAGATGATGAAGAAATATCCAGATCATCATATTTCAAGTCTATTTCCGGAATTGTCTGTCCTGAAACTTCCTTTATGATTTCTTTAGAAAATTCAGAAAGAATTCCTGCAATAACACTGCTTGCAATACCATAATCTGTATCAATTGCATTTCCTTTAACTGTAACTTCACCTAAACTGGACTGATTTTTACCCATATCACTGGTAAAATCCTGAGGAATAATCAGAACTGTAGAAACAGAGCCGTTTTTCAGCATTTCCTGGGCTTTAGTTTCATCATCAATCTTATGAACTGTAAATAATTTTTCATCCTCACTGGAATTAAAGTCTTCAATTATGCTAACTAGCTGATTGGACACATCCCCATCATCATGATTTACAATAGCTATATCTATATCACTTTCCACATTATCTCCGAAACCAATACCGAATATTAGCATGAATACTGCAGGAAACAGCAACAGGAAGAAGAGGTTTTTCTTATCTCTGATTAACTGTTTAAAATTTAACTGGACAATATCAAATATTTTCATTTTAACTCACTCTCTTAATTGTCTTCCTGTCAGCTCAATAAACACGTCTTCCAAAGTATTCTGACGTATGCTGATATCAGCTATTTTGGAACCTTTGCTTTCAACAAGATGAATTATATCAGGCAGTTTTTTAACTGCATCCAGCAAAACAAGAATTATTTTTTCATCAGATTCAAAGATATTGTTTAAATCACCAATGGTTTTAAGTTCACTGATAATCCCATCATTGTCTTTATGATTATCCAGCTCAAGCTGAACAGTATCTCCGTTACCGATTATCTGCTTTAATTTCTTTGGAGTATCTAATTTTAATAACTGACCATGATCAATAATAGCTACCCTGTCACTTAACATATCGGCCTCATCCATCAGATGCGTGGTTAAAATAACAGTATGACCCAGTTCCTTCTGATGAAGGATATAATCCCACAGCAGTCTTCTAGACTGCGGATCCAAACCTTCTGAAGGTTCATCTAAAACAACGATAGAGGGATTGTGAATGGTAGCCATAGCTATATTCATCCTGCGTTTCATCCCTCCGGATAAAGAGGATACCAGCTCATCCTTTTTATCATCCAAGTGTAATTTTTCAAGAATTTTTAATATCCTTTCTTTTAAAAGCTTTTTTGGAATATCATACATTTTTCCTATCATATACAAGTTTTCAAAACAGGTGAGATTGTTCCACAGCACAACATCCTGGGGACAAATTCCTATTTCCTTTTCATCAAGATATGAGGAGTCCTTTCCATTGAATAATATATTTCCACTTGTCGGTTTTAATAATCCGACCATCATATTAATAGAAGTACTTTTTCCAGCACCGTTCGGACCTAAAAATCCAAATATCTCACCTTTTTTAATTTCCAAAGACAGATTATTTACAACTGCAACATCATCATATTTTTTAACAACATTCCGCAGTTCAATTAAAGTTTCAGACATTATTTTAACCTTATCCTATAATTTGACCATGTATTAACTGATACTCTGGGTATAATCAGTTAAAAACAAAGTCAAAAAATATAATTTTTTTATTCGTTTTCCCATTTAATGATATATCAAAAATAAATTATAAATATATGGGATAATTAAAAAAGGAAAGAATATTTCCTTTTTAATAATCAGTGTCTAAAAGAAAATTAAGGTCAGGAATTCCGCAGTTATTCTCAAATTTGTTATTATAAATTTTTACACCATTTACAAAAATATCAAAATATATTGAACAATCATCACAGCCAAGCCCGATTTTAATATCAGATTCTTCCAAAATTTCTTTTTTAACATTTAAAATATCAGATGCCCTATCTATAAAAACAGATACAGGACATCCATTTTTATCAATATTTATAAAAATTCCTTCATTCATTGCATAATTTGCAAAATAACCATTTTTACCGTCTATTTTTCCACAGAAAATATCATTTATTTCATCATAGCTAGAAATTAATCTTTGAGTTTTCATGACATATCGCCTCACATATTGTTATAATCTTATAAAATAAATAATTAACCAATAAGAGCATTTGAAAATAAATTATAAGTATTTTTCAATTAAATAGTTAATTTTTAAAGCAATATTTCTAAAATAAACAGTATTAACCCGATTAAATATTTCAAAACAATAACAATTTAAATTATCAAAGCAATAATAATAAATAACTAAAATAAAATTGGTGTAAAAAAATTGCCAAAAGAAACAAAAGAACAACTGGAATTAGAAGCTGAAATTAAAAATCAGGCTCAAAAATTCATAACCGACCTTAATGCAACACTTCCAGAAGTTATGGAACTGGAATATGAAGGATTCTACAGAAGAGGCTTTTTTGTAAGTAAAAAAAGATATGCGGTTATTGAAGATGGTGAAATCATAGCAAAAGGTCTGGAATTAGTCAGAAGAGACTGGGCACCAATCGTTAAACAAACACAAAAAGACGTCCTAAAGGACATCCTAAAAGAAGGAAACACAACCAAAGCAATAAATACAGTTAAAAAAGTTTTAAAAAGGCTAAAAACTGGAAAAATTGAAGGAAAAGAATTGATAATCCACACACAAATCACAAAACCATTAAGCGAATACAAACAAATCGGACCGCATGTGGTTGCAGCTAAAAAAATGGAAGAACATGGAATTAAAATAACTAAAGGAACAATTATCCAATATGTGATTGTAAAGGGAAAAGGTTCCATCAGCCAGAGAGCAGTTCCTTATGACTACAGTGAAGGAGCAGAATATGATAGAGATTACTATATAAACAATCAGATGATTCCGGCTATTGGAAGAATAATGTATTCCTTAGGCTACACAAAACAGGATTTGGAAGACTTAGCCCAAGGCGAAAAACAAACAAGTTTAGATGCATTTTTCTAATAAAACTTTAAATAAGACTAAAATAATATGTAGATATAATGATGCGTAATAACCCTAATGATGACCGTGTTGTATTTTTTGATGTAGACGATACTTTACTTGACACATCAACATTTGCAGAAACTGCAAGAAAAGCAGCTATTGAATTAATGGTAGACAATGGATTGCCTTTAGACAAAGATGAAGCATATGGTGTTTTAAAAACCATCATAAGACAGAAAGGATCAAATTATGGTAAACACTTTAATATTTTAACAGAAGTGGTTTTAGGCCATGAAGACCCTATGCTTGTTGCATTAGGTATGATAACATACCACAATGTTAAAATAGCTCTTTTAAGACCATTTGCTGAAACTATTGATACATTAATCTATCTTAAAAGTCAGGGATATCGTTTAGGTGTTATTTCCAACGGAATTACAATTAAACAATGGGAAAAATTAGTAAGACTCAATGTATACTCATTTTTTGATGAAGTAATAACATCTGAAGAAGTGGGAGCAAAAAAACCGGATAAATTAATCTACGATGTAGCTTTAAGAAAAATGAATGGTGATCCCGAAAAATCAATAATGATTGGAAATAAATTTAAAGAAGATGCACTTGGAGCAGTAAATGCCGGAATGAGTGCAATACTTGTTAATTCCGATGTTACAGAAGAAGACAGAGCATACATCAGAAAAGAGCAATTGGATATCACCATTATTGAAAATATTGGTGATGTAAATACAATATTATAAATCCAGTTCCAAAGTAACCGGACAATGATCAGAACCAAAAACATCATTTTTTATGGTTGCTGATTTTACTTTATTTTTAAATTCTTCATTTACAAAGAAATAATCCAGTCTCCAGCCGGCATTACGGTCTCTTGCACGGGTTCTGTAACTCCACCAGGTAAAATTATCTCCAGAATCATCAAACATTCTAAAAGTATCAACAAAACCACTAGCCAGCAAATCATCTAACCATTCACGTTCTTCAATAAGATAACCTGACTTGCCTTCACAATTTGCCGGATTGTAAACATCAATAGGATTATGAGCTATATTGACATCACCTGTAATGATTAAATTCTGACCCTGATTTTTCAAATCTTCAAGCAAATCAAGCAAAGCATTACAGAAGTCTATTTTATAATCCAACCTTTTAGCATTCATTCCACTATTTGGGAAATAAATATTGAAAAGAGTGAAATCACTATATTCAAGTCTGAGTACACGACCTTCCCTGTCCAGTGCTTCAACTCCCAAACCCCTAACAACATTTTCAGGTTTGATTTTAGAAAAAGTGCCGACACCGCTGTATCCTTTCTTTTCGGCTTCATTAAAATAAGAGTTAAATCCGGCAACATCAGTTAATTTTTCAGGTATTGAATCTTCAGTAGCTCTAACTTCCTGGAAATTAATAATATCTGCATTAGTACTGTTGAACCAATCCCAAAACTCCGGCTTTTTACTGGCTGCCCTAATACCATTTACATTCCAGGAAACGAGCTTAACTGACATTTATAATCTAACTCCATTTGTTGTAGGCAATTCACGAAGCCATTTGATATCACTTTTGTAAAGCATACGGATATCAGAAATATCGTATCTAATCATAGCTAATCTTTCAATACCTAAACCAAAAGCAAGAACAGGAACATCTACACCTAAAGGTTTAAGAACTTCAGGCCTGAACATTCCAGAACCTCCAAGTTCAATCCAGCTTTCTTTATCTTCCAGATAAACTTCACATTCAGTAGATAAATAAGTGTATGGGAAGTAAGCCGGCCTAAATCTAACTTCAAAACCTAATTTTTTATAAAATTCTTTTAAAAAGCCCATTAAGTTTTGATAGTTAACACCTTCACCGCCAACAAGTCCTTCCACCTGATGGAACTCAGGCAAATGTTTATAAGTAATAGTTTCTCTTCTAAATACCCTGCCTACAGAAAACATTTTAAACGGAGCTTCATGCTCATATAAATATCTTGTTGAGATTCCTGTTGTATGTGTTCTTAAAACTGTTTGTTTTGCAACATCTTCATCCCAGTCATATTGCCATCCTGTAGAACCTGTGTCCCCACCAGTATTATGAACTTCAGCAGTTTCATCAACTAATTTCTGGTCAGGCAAATCACAGGTTAAAGGATTTTTAACATAAAAAGTATCCTGCATTTCACGGGCTGCATGATCTTGAGGCTGGAACAATGAATCAAAGTTCCAGAATGCAGAAGCTACAATAGAACCATTTTCTTCACTGAATCCCATGTTTAAGAAGATTTCTCTGATTTCATCAATGATTTCCCTTAAAGGATGTTTTTTACCAGGAAAAACTTTTGGAGCTTCAGCATTAATATCATAAGGACGGTATTCTAAATCTTTCCATTCCCCATCTTTTAATTGTTGGTGTGTTAATTGAGTAGCTTGTTTTTGAATAGTGAAACCTTCTTTTAATATAGCTTCACCTTTATCTAATATTTTAAAAGAGTGTGAGGTGTTCTTTTTAATATTTAAAATATTTTTCCTGTCATTAAGTTTTTTAAATCCGTCTAACAATTCAGGAGGCAAATTGCTTTTAATGGAATTTTTAGCTTCCTGCAAATGTTTTAATAACTTTTCATCAGTTCCTAAGATTTTAAAAGATTCCTGACCATGTTCAGTAATAGTTACAATACCTTTATTGATTTTAGCCCAGTTTTTACGAACCAACCAACCAATAGCTATGTTGGTTTCTTTTTTATCAATATCGGCATCTTTAGCTAAATCTCCCATGTTCATTTCTTTTTTGGAAGATAAAACTCTTAGGATTTTACGTTCTGGAAGTCCTCCGTCTGCATATTCACTTCCGTTATCAGTTAATGAAATAATTTCTTCAACATCCTTATCCACTTCAATAATATCCTTAGAAGCAAGGGAACCTGCTGCACTCATAACAGATTTAATATCCATTTGTGTATTTTTAGCTATTTCCTCAGGAGTTGCATCAGGATTAGTTTCCAATTCTTTTAAAAGTTTTTTCTCATAAATATGTAATTCACTAATGGTTTTTTTAATATCCCCACTCATTTAAACACCTTAAATAATAAATAATATTATAATATATGTAAATAGAATTTATAAATGTTAGCTAAAAACAGCTTTTATTTAAAAAGAGGAATTGAAAAAGAAATATTTTAATTTAAGTATAGGCTTTGAAGATAATAAAAAAAGAAAAAAAGTATTTAGAAATTTGATTCCAAATAGCTGACAAAAATGGAAGCTGCAGTTAAATCAGCAGTAGTTCCCGGATTTAATTTATTTTCATATAAATAATTATCAAATTCATTTAATTTATCTGAAAAACTCTCATCATCTTTAAATGAAAGCAATTCTCTGGCCTGAGATGAAACTTCATCTGCTTTTTTGTCACCGTATTTTCTTGAAATTAAAGTGTCCGGAGTTTCAGACAAGATAGTTAAAAATGTTAAAACACATGCATCATTAGCTTTCATGGTTTTTCTTAAACCACTATAAGTAGGATAACCTTTTTCAAAAACAACAGGCATTCCAGTAGTCATTTCATTAGCTAATCTGTCCCATGGTGCAGAAATCTCTAAAACATCAAACATGGTTTGTTTATTTGCCCTTAGTTCCTCTTTTGCATTTTCACTAGCTACATCATACTCATCCTGATCTCCCATTCCCCCGGCATCTGCAATGTTAATTGCATCATACAAGTCCACTGCATCTTCCACAGTAGTTGCTTTCATTAATTCAGCTGTGTTTTTCCTAAGTTGAGAAAAATCATCACTGATAGCTGCACCGCAGGCTATTGGAGTAATCATCATTACAATTCCAAGATTTGTATTGTTGGCTATCCATTTGTCTGTTTCTTTTACAGCCTCCAATATATATTTACCTAATCCTGCATTTTGAAGGCTGTTTTTATCGACTTTTGAAGTTGCTTTTTCAATAGTATCTCCAATTACAATTCCGCTTATTACAAAGTCTTCAAATTCCATATCTTCAAAATCGCGAGTTCTATGAACATTTCCAGGCTTTGGATATCCGCTTACTTCCAATGCTGAAGCTATCTGAGCTATTTTAGCTATTGTTTTTGAATCCATAATATCAACTTAAAGCAAATCGTTTAAAAGCACATATGATGCAAAGTTAGTAATTATCAAGTCTGATCCTGCTCTTTTAATAGAAATTAAACTTTCCAAAATTGCATTTTCAGTTAAAAATCCTTTTTCAATAGCTGCCATAATCATTGAGTATTCTCCACTTACATTATAGCTAACTAAAGGTAAGGTAAATTCTTCCCTGATTGTTTTAATAATATCCAGATAAGGCAAAGCCGGTTTAACCATTAAAAAGTCAGCACCTTCAATCACATCAAGTTCACATTCTCTGATTGCTTCTAAAGCATTAGCGGGATCCATCTGATAACTTTTACGGTTTCCGTGAGTTGGTGATGAATCAGCAGCTGCCCTGAATGGTTCATAAAATGCAGATGCATATTTTGCTGAATATGACATAATCATAACATTATAAAATCCATTTTCATCCAGAGCTGTCCTAATAGCATCTACCCTGCCATCCATCATGTCAGAAGGAGCTACAATATCTACACCTGCTTTAGCATAAGAAACAGCTACTTTAGCAAGATATTCCAATGATTCGTCATTTAATATTTCCACTCCATCGTCAGTATCATCATTTTCTTTGATTAGTCCGCAGTGTCCATGAGAAGTGTATTGGCACAAACATACATCACCAATAACAACCAGATCAGTCTGTTTTTTAAGTTCACGAATTGCTCTTTGAACTATTCCGGTAGATGAGTAATCCGGACTGGCCACATCATCTTTACTTTCAGGCAATGGAACCCCAAAGACAATGATTGATTTTAAACCTTTTTCTTCAAGTTGTTTTGCAAATTCAATACCTGCATTTAATGAATATCTGTATTCACCGGGCATGGATTCAATCGGTTCTTTTTCATCACCCCGAAGTTCTTCTTTGAAAAAAATAGGATAAATCAAATCTTCTTTGTTTAATTTAGTTTCACGAACAATATCTCTAATTTTAGAGTTTTTTCTATATCTTCTCATTCTTGTAACTGGAAATACCATGTTTTCACCTACATAATTATTAGTAAAATATTACACTTAATATTTATCATATTTTAAATTCATCTAAAATCCTATCTTCAGCACCATAAGGCTTTTTCAAATAGCAGTTCTTCCCATGCTCAACAATTAATGCATGATACTCCTGATATGCATTAACATCACCGCTAAAATTATCTTCAAATAATTTTTTAATACTCATATACTTTTCTTTTTCGTCAAAATAGCCCAAATAGGAAAATATCCTTTTAGTATAAGCATCTACTTTGAATTGCTTTTGTTTATATGCAAAAAGCAAAATGGAATCTGCTGTTTCATTACCTATTCCCTTAACAGCCAAAACTTCTTTTCTGGAGGGAATTTCACCCTCCAAAGAAATATAAAATTCAGCTATATTTTTAAGATAATTGAATTTTTGATTAAAATAACCTGCTGGGCGAATAGCCTGTTTAAACTCATCTTCACATGAATCAGCCAGTTCAAGAACATTTTCAGCTGAAAAATCACATAAAAGACTTAGATTATTTAATGCTTTTTCTACTGAAGGCCATGAAGTATTTTGAGTTAAAACAGACCCCATTATAATTTCAAACTGTTCTTTTGAATTTCTTGGAAAGCTATAATCTTTTGGATGATAACCTTTAACAGCCCCTGTCTTAGTGGGATTTGAGCCGTCATAACCTATAATAGGCCACCACCCCTGATAAGAATATGTCTTAAGTAATTTGTCATAAATCAGATTAATATTATTTTCAGTCATACCACTCAACAAAACATTTATTAGATTTATATTATATTACTATGAATATAAGATTTTTATTGGAGAAACAACCATGGCAAATACTATCGGAAAAATGTTTTCAGTAACCAGTTTTGGATCCAGCCACGGAAAAGCTGTAGGAGCAGTTATTGATGGATGTCCTGCCAATCTTGAATTAAACACTGAAGATATTCAAAAAGAACTGGATAAACGAAAACCGGGAACCAGCGGAGTAACAACACCACGTAAAGAAGAAGATAAAGTTCAGATTTTATCAGGAATTTTTGAGGGTAAAACTGACGGAACACCCATTACAGGAGTTGTCTATAACAACAACCAGCATTCCAAAGATTATTCCATGTTTAAAAATACTCCCCGCCCATCTCATGGAGATTATGGCTGGATGAGCAAATACGGCAATTATGACTACAATGGAGGAGGTCGAGGAAGCGGAAGAATCACTATCAGCCATGTAATTGCAGGAGCAATAGCTAAAAAGCTTTTAAAAACAAAAAATATTGAAATTGTTTCACAGGTTGTTCAAATCGGAGACATAATGGCTCACAGCAATGATTTTGATACTGTAAAAGAAAATGTTGAGAAAAATTCTGTAAGATGCGGTGATCTGGAAGCTGCTAAAGCTATGGAAGAATTAATTTTATCTAAAAAACAGGAAGGTGATTCAATTGGAGGAATCGTTGAAACAGTCGCTGTAGGAGTTCCTGCAGGACTTGGCGAACCGGTATTTGAAAGACTTGATGGTGATTTAGCTAGAATTTTAATGAATATAAATGCTGTAAAAGGAGTGGAAATCGGTTTTGGTTTTGATGTAGCTACCAGCTGCGCATCAGAGATTAATGATGAATATTATATTGAAGATAATGAAATTTACACTTCAACCAACAGTTCAGGAGGAATTATTGGTGGAATAAGTAATGGCATGCCAATAATTTCAAGGATTGCAGTTAAACCAACCCCTTCAATTTCAAAATGTCAAAAATCAGTTAATTTAGAAAAAATGGAAGCAGAAGACATAACTATCCATGGAAGACATGACCCCTGCATCTGTCCAAGAGCTACTGTTGTAGCCCAATCCAGTGTAGCTATTGTTCTTGCAGACCATATGATTAGATCAGGATACATCCATCCTTCCAATCTGGAAATCTAATCAGTTTTTTCCAATAGTAAGCTCATCATTTTCTCCATTTTTTAATGAAGATTGATAAGTGTTTTTTCTCTCCCTTCTATTTAAATCAATGTTTGAACTGTGGATTTGGGAATTGACATCCTTTAAGGTTTTAATTCTAATCCTTGCAGGATTTTGAGTGTTTACTTCAAAAGACATTCCGTCAAAAGCTGCCAATGTTTTTACACCGCTTTCCTTGGTTATTCTTTTTGCTTCATCAATCGGGTCTATACTTAGCATTTTAAGACCGAAATGAGTCATAATAGCCAGTTTTGGTTTTACTTCTTTTAACAACTCAATGAAGTTACGTGAACATAAATGACCCCTAATAGATTTATTTCCAGGCCTAAGCACACTGGCTATTAAAATATCCGCCCCTTCATGATATTTATGCAAATCCTCAAAATATCCAGTATCAGAAGTATAGGATATTTTAAAACCCCTATAATCAATCTGAAATCCTACACCTTCAGGATCACCATGCACTGTTTTTGTACCTTTAACAGAACATCCGTTAATGTTTTCAACCTGATTTGGCTCCAAAACATATTTTTTAGAGTGGCTTTGATGATATTTTGAAATTCCCGGACCCCATCTTTCATAACCATCAAGAACACTTTTATTTCCTAAAACAACACCATACTCTTTGGTCATTCCTCTGGTCATAGCTTCAATGAGAATTTCTGCATCATTGTAATGGTCAGTATGTGCATGAGAAACAAAAACACCGTCTAAGTTTCTTGGGTCAAATCCAAACTGGTAAGTTCTAACAAGTGCACCAGGACCCGGGTCAACATGATAATTTTTCCCGTTTAAATTATCAATTCTGAAACCGCCAGTCATTCTTCTTTGACTAATGGCTGAGAATCTTCCACCTCCAGTACCTAAAAATGTTATTTTCATTTTAAAAAATCTCCTTTATAAACTGCATAAAATTATATCACATTTAAGATTAGATTTGTCCTTTTTAAGACATAACTTTTCATCCTGGATAACTACCTTATCTCCAAGTTCCACATGGTTATGGTCACTGAACATGAAAACAGTTTCATTTGGCTTAGCTATCTGTTTCCAATTTCCATCAAAAGCCTGTGTTTTACTATTTAATTTGACATGAAGCATTTTCCCATCTACTGAAACAACTTCACCGACATCTCCTTTATTAATAATTTTATCAGCCAAAGCTATTTCCTTATTTTTTTGGATTAAATCTTCCTGAAGTTTTTGTCTAAATTTAGATAAAACCTTAATATCCTTATCAATACTTACATTAAGATGTCTTTGAGCTTCTGATTTGTTGAATTTAGGCTGTTTGATTAAAACATCAAAAGTATTTCCAATTGTTGGTGTTTTTCTAGAAATTTCAGTAAGTATCTCTTCAAAGATGTCACCCATATATTTTAAACTTAATGAAGGTTTCCATTTTTTGTTTATTAGCTTTTCTGCTTCCTGTTTGGCAAATTTATTACCAAATACAATAATTGCCTTTTCACCGGCTTCCCTTGAAACAGTTTCGGAACCTGACAATTCCACTATCTGGTAACCCATTGTAGTTCCGTAAATTCTTTTCCTGTATGTTTCAAAAACTTTTTTGGTTGTGACTTCTCCCCTTACGCAATTTCCCACAGTGGTTATTTTAGTAGCATCTTCAGTTAACTTAATTGAGATGCCGTATTCATCAGCTTTCTTTTTAAATTCCTCATCGGTTTTTATTTTACCACTGTATAATTCAGATTCCAATGCATTTAATTGCTCTTTATTCCCAAAATAACCAATTCTTCTTTTATCACTAGCCATTACACATCCTTTTTTTCCAATATAAGCAATAATCAAACTCATTTCCTAACCTCTAAAATTAACAATGAATAAAAATTAATTTAATAATTTAAGTTAATAATATATTATATTTATTATAAGTTATATATTTTCATCAAATTTTGATATGACCCTAAAAAATTTCCATTAAAAAATCGTATCATATATAACCAAGCAAAGAAATTCGTTATAACTCCTTCTAAAGTATTAAAACATAGCATTAAAATTAATTAAAAAGATTATAGAAGTGTTCATAATAACAATCTTTATATAACAATAGAGCATAAAATAGTAATATAATAATTTTTAATTATTTATCATTACAAATTATAACGTCATAAAAATTATAATATAAATAATGGTAAAAATTAAAGAACTAGGAGAAAAAACCTATGAAAGATCTCAATAAAATGTTTAAACCTGATTCAGTTGCTGTAATCGGAGCTTCAAACACCCCAGGTAAAGTAGGTTATATTATCATAGATAATATCATCTCTGGAGGATATAAAGGAAAAGTATACCCAATTAACCCAAAAAGCGGAGAAATCCAAGGGTTAAAAGCATATGAAAATATTAAAGATGTTCCTGAAAAGGTGGACTTAGTAATCATGTCCATTCCTGCAGCTTTTGTAAATGAATCAATAAAAGACTGTGGTGAAGCTGGCGTAGAAAACATGGTAGTTATTAGTGCTGGTTTCAAAGAAATTGGAGAAGAAGGTGCAAAATTAGAAGAAGAATTAGTTGCACTTAGTAAAGAATATGGCATAAATATTATTGGACCAAACAGTTTAGGAATTACAGATTCCCATACTCCATTAAACTCTTCATTTGCACAAATGATGCCGCCAAAAGGAAATATTGCATTTATTTCCCAAAGTGGAGCTATGATGGTAGCACTTCTTGATTGGAGTCTTACTTCAGGAATCGGATTCAGTAAAGTAATCAGTCTTGGAAACAAAGCAGGTGTAAGTGAAACCGAATTAATGAATTACTTAGCTGAAGACCCTGAAACTGCAGTTATTATATGTTATTTAGAATCAATATCTGACGATGATAATTTTGTTAAAGCAATGAGACAAACCACTGCTAAAAAACCAATTGTTGTACTTAAATCCGGTTCAAGTAATGCCGGTGCAGAAGCTGCATCTTCCCACACTGGTGCTTTAGCCGGTAGTGACTTGGCATTTGATACTGCTTTTGAACAATCCGGAATTCTTCGTGTAAGCAGCATGGCAGAATTATTTGATATCGGATTGGCATTTTCCAAAGCACCACTTCCAGAAGGAAACAATGTAGCTATCATTACCAATGCTGGTGGTGGAGGAGTACTTACTGTAGATGAAATGGAAAGACAGGGATTGGAACTTGTTCAATTTGATGAAGAAACCAAAGAAAAATTAAGGAAAGGTATTCCTGAAGAAGGTAGTGTAAACAACCCTATTGATGTTTTAGGAGATGCTCCAGTACAAAGGTACAAAGAAACATTAGATATTGTTTTAAAAGATGATCAAGTAGACAGTTTAATCATTATGGTTTGTCCTACAGCATCTGCAGACCCAGACGGAATTGCAGCTGCAATCTTAGAAGAAAGAGAAAAATTCGGAAAACCTATTTTAGTTGTAAACATGGGTGGACCAACCTTTGAAGCAGCAAACCATGCACTAAGGTCCCACAATGTGCCTACTTATGTTTTCCCTGAAAATGCAGTAGATGCACTTGCAGCTATGACAACCTATGCTGAATTGGAACGCAGAGAAGCTGATTCATGTATTGATGATTTAGACAACATCGATAAAAAAGCTGTAGAAGAAATATTTGCTAAAGTTAAAGCTGACGGCAGAGACACCTTACTTGGTAGTGAAGCATATGCAGTAGCTGAAGCTTATGGAATTGAAGCTGCACCAATTAAATTAGCTACCAATGCAGATGAAGCAAGCCAATTAGCAGCAGATATGGAATTCCCTGTTGTACTTAAAATAGCTTCTGACAAAATACTTCACAAATCAGATATCGGCGGAGTAAAAGTAGGAATTGAAAGTGAAGAAGAAGCTAAAGCAACTTTCGATGAAATCATAGCTAATGCTAAAAAAGCACATCCTGACATTGTGCCGGATGGTGTAGAAGTGCAAAAAATGATGGAAACCGGTCAGGAAGTAATTGTCGGTATGATTAAAGACAAACAATTCGGACCGATGATTGCATTTGGTATGGGTGGAATTTACGTTAACCTTATTGAAGATGTATCCTTTAAATTAGCTAACGGTATCAGCAGTCAGGAAATTGATGAGCAAATCAATGACACTAAAGTTAGCGAATTGCTTAAAGGTTACAGGGGAGAAGCACCATGCGATATTGATGCTGTAAAAGAAGCTATTAAAAGAGTAGCTAGGTTAACCTTAGACTTCCCTGAAATATCCGAATTGGATATTAACCCAATTTTCGTATACGAAAACGGATCAAGTGCTCTTGATATAAAAATCAAATTATAATTTCTCATTTGAGAAATTACTCTTTTTTTCTTTTAAACATTAGTTGGAGGTTATACTATAACTAATGAAATAGATTTGGAATTATATACCATAGCTATAACCAGATTAAATACAGGATTTCAAAATATCGGTAAAATAATTCAGAAAAATGCAGATGAACTTCAAAATAACAATCCTGAAGCTATAAAAATATTAATTGAAGAAATTGAAAACACAACTCCATCTTTTAAAAATAGTGCCAAAGACTTTAACAGAATGTATTTGGATATTGTAGACAGCTTAAATCAAAAAGAAGTTAATTACAATGAATATGAACCATTTTTTAAATATATAAATCAGATATTTCCACAATACCAAGAAAGTCTTGTAAAAAGTATTGGCAATTTAAAAAATATCGGAATAGACAATTCCGAATTGGACCAAGCTATTGCAGATCTGGATAATGCAATTATGGAAATCGTAAATACATTTACAAACTTGTTAAAAATAGCTATTGATTATGTAGATAGTACAAAAGATATTTAAAAAAACATTAAAGTTCCTACTTTAAATTAAAAATTGCTTTGATTATATTAAAGTAAAAATAAAACTTTTAAATATAACCATAGCTACTTCTTTTTATTTTACAATAAATTATTGTTAAGATTCTTCAAATAATGTGCTGTATCTTTCAACAACAGAATCAAAATTTAAAAAAAATAAGGAGAATGTAACTTATAAAAATTACATTCAAAAGATAAATTAAGCAGTTACATCATAAAAGATTTTTTCTGCAGGGATTTTTTCTTTTAAGACACCTAAATCAACTTCAATATTCATGAAGTCCAATACTTTTTGTTTGTATGCATCATCCAATCCTGAAACAAAATTGATTCCGCTTAAAGATTTTTTCTCAATATCCGGATTAGCTACTATGTCTTTTGGTAATTGGGATACTGAATCATCAGGATTTTCTTGAACATATTTAGTAGCATTATCATGGATTTCTACAATTTTTTTAGCTTCATCAGGATGTTCTTTTAAGAAATCATCAGATGCTGCAACTACACAGCATGGATGTCCAGGTATGATTTCAGATGAATCAACCAATTCAGTATTGCCGTTTTCAACTGCAGTAGTTACAAACGGTTCATAAGTTAACATACCGTCAATCTGATTAGATTTTAAAGCATCATTCATTGAAGGAACTTTCATTGCAGAAACTTTTAAATCTTTAATATCAATATTATTCTGATTTAAATAATATTTAAGCAACATATATTGAATGGAAGCTTCTCCAGGAGTAGCAATGGATTTGCCTTCTAAATCCTGAACAGAAGTAATTCCTGAACTGTTACTTACAACAATTCCACTACCTTCAGTCTGTACACCAGAAATAACTTTTACTGGTACGCCTTTTTCTATTGAAGACAATACTGGAGTGATACCTACATATCCAACATCCACTTCACCACTAGCCATAGCGGTCATTAAGTCTCCACCATTATTGAATTGAACTAATTTAGTATTAATACCTTCTTTTTGATACATGTCTTGAGCGTCAGCAATGAATAAAGCTGCATCATGATCACTTGGAAGATAACCGATAGTTACTGTACCATCATCTTGATTGGAGTAAAACATATATGCTCCAGCTGCAATAATGATAACAGCAACGATTATAACAATAGTTATAATTGATTTTTTATTCATATCATCACCATAATTAAATTACAGTAATATGTATTAAAAATAGCAATATATAAAAGTTTCTGAAACATTCTTAAAATTTAAAATTAAAGCCATGAACAAAACCTTTTTAAAAAATATCAACAATTAAGCAAAAATAAATTAAAAAAAAAGTGAAAGGAATTAATTAATTATAATAATTCTTTTCTCAAATCAATAGTGTCCTTTAAATCCGGACCGGTTGAAATAATAGTTACTGGAACACCAGTTTCAGATTGAATTTCTTCAACGAATTTTTTGGTCTCAGCAGATAAATCATCATAACTTTGTGTTCTAGCACAGTCGGGATATAATCTGTCTACACAAGTTAAAGCTATTTGAGTTGCACCATTGATTCTGCAGGATTCTTTTGCAAGTTCCATATCAAATAAACCTACACGACGCCTACGTCCAGTTACAACACCATATTCTTCAATATTTTTACTTTCAGCTTCTTCTTGTGAAATTTCAGTTGGGAAAGGTCCTTCACCAACACGGGTAATATAAGCTTTAAATACATTGATTACTTCATCAACTTTAGTTGGACCTACACCTACATCAGCAGCAAATGTACTTGCAGTAGTGTCTTTACTAGTTACAAATGGATAAGTTCCATAGTAAAGAGATAATGCAAATCCTTGAGAACCTTCAATAAATACATCCCCTCCATTATCCAAAACATCGTTAGTTTCTAAAGAAACATCAGCTAAATAATCCTCAAGTTCAGGAACATCTTTAGCTAATTTAACTGTTCTTAATACCCTATCAGAATTAGCTGGTCCGCAGCCGGATCCAGTACTTCCTATTTTTTTAGCTAAATGTTCTGATTTTTTGTCCCTTTCTCTGTGATCTTTAGTAATAATAGCACATCTAGGATCCACAAAAGTTCTTTCTTTTACATTATATTTCTTTAAATCTTCAAATTCTTTAAATAAAACATCTTTATCTACTAATACTCCAGCACCAATCATGAGTTTAGCATCAGTATGTACAAAACCAGAAGGGATGAGCCTTAAACCATATTTTTCACCATTAAACTCTACAGAATGGCCTGCATTTGGACCTACACCTGCACGAGCAATGATATCCGGTTTATCATTACCGCAAAGATAAGTGATACATTTACCTTTACCTTCGTCACCCCATGCTCCACCGACTAAAATACTACAAGTCATTTAATAACTCCTTTCATAATATTAAAACATGAAAAATAAAAATTTTCACAACACTAAAATACTTTGTTAGTACTCTTTTAAAAACTTTTCCAAAATACCCCATTATCAATATATTTTCAATGCATTTTTCTTTTATAATAATAAATACAAAATCAAATTTCAAAAAAATCAACATCATATGAAAATTAAAACAAATTTATAAAAGACATTATCGGTTATTGGATTTATTGTTTCCATTTAATACCATTATTTTTCGAAACAATGTTTAAAATAATTATTAGAAAAGAAAGAAAATGGGATAAAACCAAACATAAAGGAATAGAGGAATAATATGCAAAAAAGAGATATTTTTATGAGCATTGCTATTGCTATTATAATAATATTTTTTGTGGCTAATATGGGTGCCATAAATAATTTTTTAAGTGCCCATACAGACAAAACCATTGAATTTGGACATTCAAATATTGTAGTTCCAGAAGCCTGGAACACAACAGATGAAGTAAACCTTAGTAGTCAAGCAAAAACAGATAATGGAATTACAAACAACTACACTATTATTGATGTATGGGATGATTGGCCGGAATCAAGTATAACCGACATTTCAAATACCAAATTTGCTTCTATGGAATCTGGAGGTTTTAAAGTATTAAAAAAAGAAAATATTGATTTAGGAGGCATTAATGTTTCCAAACAGTATTATTCAAATCCTTCAAGAGATAATGATTATCAATGGGATCATGTCGGAGTAAACTATGTTTTCCCAAAAGAGAATACAAATTATAGTATTGAAGTTCATTACTTCACAACCTATGATTACCACAACAAAACTTATACTAAAGAGTTAGATGACCGTATCAAAGATATGATAGGTAATATACATAACAAAGAATATAACGGATTTTTTTCTGGAATAAATAAAATTTATAACTATTTATTCCCAAACTAATTTTTTTATAGTTGCTGGCAAAGTTTTATTGTACATACTTAACAAATATATTAATATTCTTATTTTAAAAAAAAACAATAAAACGGAGAAATAAAAACAAATGATTAAAAAAACAACAGCATTTTATGTAGTGCTTGTAGGGTCACTGGCTAGTTTTATGGCAGCATACACATCAAATGCAGTAACAATGGCTCTGCCGGAACTTGCAAGAGTATTTCATCTAAGCAATATTTTGCAAAACTGGACAATAAACCTCTATTTATTAACAATGGCTGTATTAAGTGTCCCCTTCGGAAAAATTTGTGCCCAAAAAGGACTTAAAAAATCATTCTTCTATGGTGCACTTGTATTTTTCATAGGAACTGCTGGAATAATAATGGCAGCAAATACTGAAATGCTATTACTGTTCAGATTTATTCAGGCAATAGGATCTGCTGCAATTTTTGTATCTTCAGTAAGTATGATTGTAAAAGCTGTTCCAAATAATCAAAGAGGACGTGCATTGGGAATAAACATAGCTTCAGTTTATATCGGACTGTCTCTGGCTCCAGTACTGGGAGGAAGTTTAACATATAACTTTGGCTGGGAAAGTATCTTTGCAATAACACTTCCGGTAAGTTTTATTGTAGTGGTCCTTACTTATTTAAAAATTAAAGAGGAATGGAAATTAGATGCAAATGATCCGATTGATATAAAAGGAAGTGTTTTTTATGGAATTGGAATTTCAGCATTTATGTATGGATTTACAGAACTGCATACACTAACCGGACAGGCAATTACAGCAGTTGGAGTAATATTTCTAATAATATTCATTTACTATGAATTAAAACAGAAATATCCTATATTTAATGTAAGATTATATAAGAACCACAAATTCTTATCAAGCAACATAGCCAGCGTAATAAGTTATATTTCCATTTTTAGTGTATCTACAATTATCAATTACCATTTCCAATATATTTTAGGCTGGAATGCGCAAATGACCGGACTGATTTTAATCAGCATGCCGGTAATGCAGGCAATTGTAACTCCGCAGTCCGGAAAATTGTCTGATTTGATAAATCCTCAAAAGCTCTCAGCACTTGGAATGGGACTTGCAACAATAGCCATATTAATACTGACAACAATGGATGACTCCACATCAGTATATATCATAATTATTGCATTGATGATTGGAGGTGTCGGATATGGACTGTTCAGCAGTCCAAATACAAATACAATTATGAGCAGTGTTCCACCAAATGAAACAACCATGGCATCAGCTGCAGTAGCTACCATGAGAGTTATCGGTCAGACATTAAGTATAGGCATTTTAACAGTTATTTTTGCATTTGTAATGGGTAATGTGGCCATAACCCCTAGCGTATATCCTCAACTTGGTGAAAGCTGTCATCTAGCTTTAATATGTTCCACAATACTTGGAGTCATAAGTGTTTTAGCATCACTTGTAGGAATGAACTCCAATGATAAACTAAACACCACACAAAGATAACCATCAAATTATCTTTTAAAAATCAGTACATAAAGGCTATAAGAATTAGTTAAAAAACTAATTCTTATTTTTTTGTAAAAATTGTAATGTTCATCTATTAAAAATAATGGCACACTTATAAAAAGACCAAGAATACAATATAATCCATCAAAATGTGACCAATGTGGAGACTGTGTAAACAGCTGCCCATATAATATGCTAAAAACAACAGATAATCCTAAACTTCCAATAGCAGGATTCTGTACATTATGTGGACAATGTATCGAAACATGTCCTGAAAAAGCTTTAAGTTACAAATAGGTGTTAAAAACCTATTCTTTTTTTATTTTAAACCTATTCAATTTTATTATATTACTCTTATTAACAACATCTCTCCCAATTTATATAAATTTAATAATTTTATTTTACATCTAATGAATTTATGATTATAACAGATAAATCAAATAGAAAATTGCATATTACTTAAAAAATACAAACTACATTATAATAAAGAAAAAAGAGAGTTGTTTTTTATGAATGCAAATAAAAAAAGAGATTTTATTGTTATAACTGTAGCCTCTCTCGCCACATTTTACGGTGCATACATGGGAAATGTTACGCCTGTTGCACTGCCTAAAATGGCTGAAATTTTTGGATTAAGTAATATAATGCAAAATTGGGTTACAAATATATTTTTATTAACAATGGGAGTATTAGCTATTCCTTTAGGAAAGCTCTGCAGCAGATATGGAGTTAAGAAAACATTTATTTACTCTGTAATTTTAATGTTAATTGGAAGTATTGGAACTCCCCTATCACACACAATTCCGGAATTATTAATATTCAGAGTAATTCAGGGAATCGGAGGTGCCGGTCTTTGTGTAGATTCAATATTAATAATTGCTGAGGCAATAAGTCCTGAAAAAAGAGGTCAGGCACTGGGAATAACTGTAAGCTGCACATATATCGGAATTGCACTGGCACCAGTACTTGGAGGCAGTCTAACCTATAATTTCGGCTGGGAATCCATATTCTGGGTAATGATTCCATTTATATTATTAAACCTAATATTACTTTTTACAATAAAAGAGGAATGGTTCAAATACCAAAATGAAAAATTCGACTTGAAAGGTTCTATAGTCTTTGCAATTGGAATCTTATTATTGATTTACGGATTTTCAATATTTAATACAGCAATAGGATTTATAATAACTGTTGCTGGAGTGCTTTTACTGATTTTATTTGGTAAAATTGAGTTAAACTCAAAATATCCTGCATATGACATAAAATTATATAAAAATAAGAAATTTTTATCAAGCAATATAGCCAGTATATTAAGTTACATAGCTACCTTTGTAGTAACTACAATTGTTAATTACAATTTCCAGTATGTTCGCGGTTTTGATTCACAGCTTTCAGGACTGATTTTAATTACATTCCCATTATTAATGGCTATTGTAGCTCCGGCAGCCGGAAAATTATCTGATAGAATTGATCCTCAAAAAATTGCAACAATCGGAATGATAATTGTAACTGTCGGTTTAATCCTGCTTGTACCTCTTGATGAAGACACATCAATTGTAATTGTACTTGTATCACTTGCATTGCAGGGTATAGGCTACGGATTATTCGCAAGTCCAAACATCAACACTATAATGAGCAGTGTTCCTCCAAAAGATACTCCAATGGCATCAAGTGCAGTAGCTACAATGAGAATACTTGGTCAAACATTAAGTACTGGAATATTAACTGTGATTTTTGCAATAATGATGGGAAATGTAATAATTCAGCCATCTAACTATCCTCAGCTGATTTCCTGTTCCCAAATAACATTACTGATTATAACCGTAATCAGTGCTCTTTGTTTTATTGTCTGCCATATAGGCTACAAATCCAAGGACAAACTGTATTTTTAAATTGGAAAAAAGAGTTTAAAAGATAGCTGTTTATAACAAAACAGCTATTAATTTTATTTTAAATTAATGTGTTATGTTCACACATCGGATCTTTCATGATAATATTTCTTTTTAAACGATATTTCAAAAAATAAAGAACCCACTGATTAGATAATTCTTTTAAGCTATCGTCATCTAATTTTAAATCATTGAAAAAGAAATCCATTTCATTTCCGCCAACAGCAATAGCTAATTCTTCAGTTTCAAGTAAAACAAAGAAATCATTTCTGATATTATGAATATCAAACTCCCCATCTAAAGATAGGACTTTATCTTTGGCATAATTGTAAAAAAAGGTATTCAGATATTCAAAATCCAAAAATTTAATTTTTTCCACTTTTAAAACAAAATCTTCATTAATGAAATGGTTTTTAAAATCAAAATTAGCTAAAAACTCAGCATCCCAGATGTTATTATAAAAAAAGACAATAAATGACTTGTCTGAAAATCTGAAGGATAAATTTAAACTATCATTATATTTAGGGTTTCCCAACTCAACATCACTAAATTCCAGATATATTGAATCTTGAGCTATTTCTAAAGAATCCCACATTCCAAAAGAAGTTATAACTTCCTCAATTAAATTTAATGATTTTGAATTCATTTTCAAACACCTAATTATTATTTATATATGCTTCAAAAGCGCCTTCCATTTCATATTCCTTATTTTCATCAAAAATTTTATCCCATTCAATGGAAATTTCAATCTGGTTGTTAACTGTTTCATCCCATCTAATATCAAAATTAGCTTCTTTTAAAGTATTGAAAATAATTTTTCCAATTTCCAAAGCTTTAACAGGACTATTTTCAAAATCCCCAAAAGTGATTTTCAGTTTATTGTTTTCAATAGCTTCCTCAACATCCTCAAATGTGTAAAAACAAAAACCTGCAGGGTCGTATTTGTTGTTTTTCAGATGAACAAATAACTCAAAGGCATCAGTTACTCCCTCTTCAATATCATAACCGCAGTTATGGATAGCTATAATGTTTTCACCGGATAATTTGATAAAGGCATCTTCCAATACTTTAAAGTTAGAGTTATCCTTCTGACTAAAAGATATTTCAATATTGGAAAAATCAATGTCCTCTTCAATGAACTGCTCTTCCAATATTTCTATAATATCTTCCCTGTTGAAAAACCCAGAATTAGCTAATAATTCTTTTGTATATTCTATTTCATCAACTAATTCCTGATTCATAAAATCACTCATCTTCTAAAAGCATTTGAATGTGAGTTACATTACCTCTTTCAGTGAAACTTGCAATAATACGACTTTCACCAAGTTTAGCGACAGCAAACTCTTCTTTCTGTTTGAAAGGATAGCCCTTAAGTTTTGTATATGATTCAAAAGCTATTTTTGGGAAAATTTCAAAATTCTTCTGGAAAGTGTAGAATGTATCTCTGAATTTAAGAACTGAATTGTTTTCAACTATCAAATCAGATTTAATAGCTACAAAGATATCCAATCCTTCCATATTAACTCCATAGTATCCGTCCATTTTTAAAATAGAAGTAGCTACCATTGCCCATATATGACAATCATCAAAAGTTGTTTCAAATTCAGGAGTTGTAAATTGGCCGATTTCATATTTTAAACCGATTTCATGAATTTCTTTTGCAGCTTCAATTAGACTTTCATCAAATCCTATACTTTCATTATCCCATGCCCAGGACCATTTTTTAGCTTCTTCATTGAAGAAACCTAAAATCTGAACATTGAATGAAATATCATCACTAAATGTTAATACACCTTTTTCAATATCCAACTGACCTTCCAAATCTCCGATTAATTCTGATAAGTTTTCCTGTTTATCTAAACCTAAAGCACCGTATTTAGATAAGATAACTTTAAATGAGTCACCCTGTTCAATTTCAACTGGTTTTTCAATTTTCCTCACAAAAAACACCTAAAAATTTAATTTGGAAATTCTGTCCATTGCTTCTTTAGTATTTTCTAAAGTATTGAATGCAGTAAGTCTCAAATAACCTTCACCACTTGGTCCGAATCCTGAACCTGGAGTTCCAACTACATTAGCTTCATTTAATAATAAATCAAAGAAAGCCCAGGAATCCATGTTATTTGGAGTTTTAACCCATATATAAGGTGAATTGACTCCACCATAAACTTCAAGACCTAATTTTTCCAAACTAGATTTGATTACTTTTGCATTTTCCATATAATAATCAATTATTTCTTTAATTTCTTTTTTACCATCATCAGAATAAACTGCAGCTGCTGCAACCTGAACAGGATATGAAACACCATTGAATTTTGTAGTTTGTCTTCTGTTCCATAACTGGTTTAACTGAACTTCATTGCCTTTACTGTCATAACCTGCCACGTCTTTAGGAACAACAGTATAAGCACAACGAGTACCTGTGAAACCAGCCATTTTAGAAAAGCTTCTGAATTCAATAGCTACATTTTTAGCACCTTCAATTTCATAAATAGTATGAGGCACATCATCTTCACGAATGAAACATTCATATGCTGCATCAAATAAAATAATTGCTTTATGTTCAATTGCATAATCAACAAAGACTTTTAATTGATCATAAGTAAGAGTAGTACCTGTCGGGTTATTTGGATAGCATAAGTAAATAATATCCACATCTTCTTCCGGAAGTTCCGGAACAAATCCGTTTTCTGCATTGCATTTTAAGTATGTAAGTCCTTCATACATACCGTCATCTTTCATTTCACCAGTTCTTCCAGCCATTACATTAGTATCAACATATACAGTATAAACCGGATCAGTAACAGCTATTTTATTACCTAAATCAAAAATTTCTTGAATATTACCGGTATCACATTTAGCTCCGTCACTAATAAATACTTCATCAGTGTCAAGAGAAACTCCGAACGGTTCAAAATCATTTTTAATAATTTCTTCAGCTAAAAAATCATATCCCTGTTCAGGACCATAACCTCTGAATGTATCAGCATTACCCATTTCATCTACAGCACCATGGAATGCTTTAATAACACTAGGAGCTAACGGTTTGGTAACATCTCCAATACCCATTTTAATAATATCCGCATCAGGATTATTTTTTTGGAATTCAGCTTCTCTTCTTGCTACTTCAACAAAAAGATAACTACTTTTTAATTTAAGATAGTTTTCATTAATTTTAACAACCATGATTGAACCTCATATAATTATTAATATAATTTATATTTTAGCTATCAGAATATATAAACTAACTGTTTTTTAAAAATTTTAAAAAATATAAAACTATATAATTATAAATAACTGATATATAATTATAAGTTATAAAATTTTAATAAGGAAGTGGAGAAAAAATGAATGAAACTACCATATTAGTGTGGATTAATATTGCGATAGTCGGTATAATTGCCATAATTATCGTAAAACTGTATTTTAGAAAAGATGAATTAGAAAAAGACGACTCTCCTTTATTGTCAAAGGACAGTTTAAACAAATTAAGTCAATCCAGTGAAAATAATTTATCAAAAACCGCACCCAATAAATCTTTTGTTTCAACATACTTCTCTAAACAAGACCAGCCTAAAGGTACTTCCTTAAGAAAACAAGGCCAAATACCGGAAGATAACTTCAATAGTTATATTGTTCCTGAAACCAACGAACATCTATTTTCCGATAAATCAGAAAATGAAGAAGATTCTGCGAAACCTATAAATTTTAATTATGAAACCAAAGTTCAAAAGTTTCAAGAACCAATAAACGAAACCCAGATGGATATTATGAGTAAAAATAACAAAAACACCAAAAAAGAAATAAATGAAAATAATATTTCATTGGAAGAAAAACCAAAACATGAATTAAAAGATTTATTCAGTATCGACGAATTGATTAAAGAATCAAAAAGAAAAGATAGTGAAAGGGAAAAAGAATCTAAAACCATTAAAAAAGAAAAAGAAGATACTACAGAAATTAAAGAAAGTATCAAACAAAGAAAAGCAGGCAAAAAAGAAGACGATCCTATAACTGAAATCAAAAGTGAGTCCATTACTGAAACACCTGCTGAAAGTAAAGAAACTAATCTTTATGATGTTATTAATGATGCATCTAAAGATAAGACTGAAGAAAAACCAAGTGCTGAAGATATAGCTAATGCAATCAAAGCTGATGAAAAAGAGGACAAAACACCAAAAGATGAAAGTGTTGCAGAAGTTTTAGGCAAAGGTAAAAAAGAAGAAAGTGCTGACGTTTCAAAAGAAGACAATGTTAAAGATCTTTTAACTGAAGATAAAGAAGACAAAACACCTGATGAAGAAAATGTTGCAGACGTTTTAGCTAACGATAATGAAATAAAAACACCAAGTTTAAAATCTCCAACTAAAATCAATTCAAAAGAAAACGAATTAAGTGTTCTTCCAGCTGTTGAAGAAGATTATGAATTTGGAGCTCCATTAGAAGAATCTGAATTATTTAAAGATGAAGAAGAAACAGAAGAAAATGAATTAGGTGATTTAGATTACAGAAAAGATTTGGCTAAAATAACAAACTCCATTAAAAATTCCAAAATATTTAATGAAGTAAAAGAAAAACTTGCTCCGGAAACCCCAATAACTGAAGAAAAACACATTGCAGATGAAATGTATTTAAGAAATGTTGGCGCATACAATGAAGAACCTGCATTTCCGGAATATGAACCTATTGTAAATGAAAGACATGAAGACTATCCTAGTGACTATGATTATCAGGAACAAAGTCCTGAACAATTACTAAGACAGGAAAATACCCGTAAAGTATTTAACATGGCTAAAAATTCCGAAACAGAAAAAGCACTTAAAATGAATGAATCATCAAGTGCAAGCGACATTAAAATAAAAGAAAAACCGGAAAAAAATAATCTTAAAATAAAAATAAACAATGATGAAGTAATTCTTCGTAAAGGTGCTGAAATCATCTTTAAACATGACGGTGAATCATATTCAAGTAAAGTCTATGGAATCAGAGGTAATGACATATCTGTAAAATACAGAGGTAAAAAAATTACCATCAATTCAAAAGACATTAAAAAAATATATTAAAATAAGAAAAAAATTTTCTTATTTTTTTATTCATTTAACCTGTAACTTTCTTTTTCTACTATATATTTTGCTTTTCCTATTTTTAATGAACGAATCATATTTAAATAAAAATCATCCAATTCTGCATCCGCATAAGGATATACAAATTCAAAAGAATACAGATTATTGTCTTTAACAAATAGGAATTCATTGCAACGGGCAGATACTTCACCATCATCTATAGAAGAAATAGCTGAGTAATAAATATCTTCATTAATAGGGAGAAAATCAGAGAAAATCAATTCTCCATTACCATTTTCAAAGTTTTTTTCAATACTTTCTTTGATATCAACCAATCCAGCCAGTGTAGGAGTAACTGATACCTTAATAGTCATAGGTTTTGTTGGATCAACTAAAACTAACTCAACAAATTCCTCTGTGCTGTTTATGCTTTGAAATCCTTTAGGAATTGGGAGAGTGATATATCCGTTAGTAAACAGTGTCATGATTTCTACCTATTTATGAGCATAATAAAATACTAACTCATTATCTTTAATTTCATCCAAACGGGCAAATCCAACTCTTTCAAATTGCACTACATCCCCAACTTTTAAATCTTTTAGTGCTCCTTCACCAAGACCTGTTTTTGTAGATGCATCATCCATAACAATACTTACATTAACATTGTCTTCAACCGGAACCCATTGAATGATTTTAGCTTTCAAATCTCTTGCCTGTTCAAAAGAAGTTGAATTATAAGTAATTTTATCTCCGTCAATATCAACATTTACTGCATCCATCAACCGGGATATTCCATCTTTAACGTCTTCACTAGCCAAATATGCTTTTCCTGCAAATGGCAATATTCTGTTTCCCCTGTCTTCATGATCTGCATGTAATGGCCTTTCGATATCAACAGCTCCATCTTCATATCCGTCCACAGTTATTTCAACCGGATTTTCTACAAAGAAATAACGGTTAGCTATTGGTTCTAAGAAATTACGATTCAATCCGTAAATCTTTTTCCAGCTAATAGCTGAATCAGACATTTTAACTCCGATTTCAGTAATTAAATTGTATATTGTCTGAGGCTGGATTCCCCTTCTGGCTATTGCTTTTAAGGTACCTAATCTCGGATCATCCCATCCTGAGTATTTACCTGAGCTGATTCCTTCCAGGGCTTTAGAAGTACTTAATGCAATGTCTTCCATTTTTAACCTACCATAATGGATAAATTCAGGAACATCCCATCCCATATGGTCATAAAGGTATTTCTGTTTTTCACTGTTTGCCAAATGGTCTTTTCCTCTAAGTACATGACTCATACCCATTAAATGATCGTCCACAGCTACTGAAAAGTTCATCATAGGGTAAACTCTGTATTTATTTCCTAAACGTGGGTGGGTTTCTTCTACAATACGCATAGCTACCCAGTCACGAATAGCCGGATTTTTATGATTGATATCTGTTTTTACTCTTAAAACAGCTTCTCCAGCATGCATCTGATCAAATTTATCCCATAATTCAAGGTTTTTCTCAACACTGTTGTCCCTACATGGGCAAGGTTTACAGTTATCTTTAAGCTCCTTAAATGTAGCACCGTCACATGTACACATGTAAGCAGCACCTTTTTCTATCAATTGGCGAGCATAATCATAATAAATCTCAAATCTGTCACTTTGATAGTAAACTTCATCTGCTTTTATTCCCAGCCATTCCAAATCCTGAGGAATCAAATCATATGCAGGTTCGAAAACTCTTTTAGGGTCAGTATCTTCTATTCTTAAAATAAGTTTACCGCCATATCTTTTAACATATTCTGCATTTGGAACTGCTGCACGGGCATGACCAATGTGTAGAGGTCCGCTTGGGTTTGGAGCAAATCTCATTACTACATTATCATGAGAACCTGGAAGCTCCTGAAGACCTTCTTCTTTTTTCTGTTTATTTTCTTTTACTTCCACATGATATTTAGCCATTTGAGCTGATTGTTCATCTTCACTTAATTTATTAACCTGAGCTACAATTTTTCCTGCAATTGGACCAATTTCTTTTGCTCTACTTCTTAAATCCGGTTCCTGACTCATAATTGAACCAATAACTGCCCCCGGATTTGCACTTCCTTTATGCTTAGCAGCATTTAATAAAGCATGTTTATAGACAATTTCTTCTAAATCATTCATAAAATCATCATCACAATTTATATAAAAATAGTAATTAATAATATAATTTATTTACTTGAAAATATATAAATATTCACCAAGAGTAGTTATTTATTTTTACGGAGTTGAATAAAAATTTAGGTATGATATAATGAGCAGCAAGCTTGAACAAGCAAAAGAGTTAATAAAAAACAAAGAATATAAAAAAGCTCTTGATATAGCTAAAAAAAGACACGGAAACGATAAAATAAATGAATACTTGATTATTTTAGACTTATTAATTCAAGAAAAATATTTACCTGCAATTGAAGAAAGGGGCCACTATCATCAATATTACGATCCAAATCATGACAATGGAGATTACGGTGAAAAATATTTTGATATGTACTTGGAAATAGAGCCCCAGTCAATTAACGGATTATGTGATAAAGCAATGTCTTTATCCAATAAAAATAAATTAACAGAAGCTATTGAATATATGGATAAGGCTTTTAAAAATTATGATGCATATTCTCAAAAAGAAGAGCCTAGAATTAGCCATGAAGAAGTTAGAATGGGTAAAATTGAGCTTTTAATGCAGGACAATCAAAATAAAAAAGCATTAAATGAAATAAACAAATATGAAAAGAAATTCGGTCAAAATAAAAAAGAAATTTTCTACAAAGGCCAGCTTCTTGAAAAAACCGGAGAATATGAAAAGGCACTGGAATATCTGGATAAAAGTTTAGATGAAGACCACACAATAATAGCTTTAAATTCAAAAGGAAATGCATTATATGAATTAGGAGAATATAAAAAAGCTTTGGATTCCTATAATTCATGCATTACTCATGAAAAAGATGTTAAAGATGACTTGGAGTTAGTTACTAATTTCAATTATAAAGCTGCATTTTGTAATGTTGAACTTGGAAACTATGATGAAGCAGTCAAGCATTTAAACAAAACCATTGATATGTTAAATGAAAATGGCAGATTAGATAAAAACCTTGAAGAGATTTATCAAAAATGTTCCTTTGAAAAAGACAGATTAATGTATAAAAATAATGTGGAGGACAAACGATTCAGTAATTTTAAATTCCTATCTACAAAAACATCAATAACTGCCCTTATAATTATTATAATAGCTTATATTATCTTGAAAATTATTGGATACTAGTGATACTAAATGAAAATGATGCGACTTGGGAAAACAAATTATAAAGTTAATAAAAATGGATTCGGAGCACTTCCAATACAAAGAAGGAATAAAAAAGATTCCATCGAAATTATACAAAAGGCATATAATAATGGAATCAATTTCTATGATACTGCCCGTTTTTATACAGACAGTGAGGAAAAATTAGGTGCCAGTCTTAATGAAGTACGGGAAAATGTAATTATTGCAACAAAAACCGGAGCTGAAAATGTAGACGATTTCTGGAAAGATTTAGAAACTTCCCTTAAAAATCTTCAAACAGATTATGTGGAAATTTACCAGTTTCATAATCTTCCCTTTTGTCCTAAACCTAATGACGGATCAGGACTTTATGAAGCAATGCTGGAAGCTAAAGACGAAGGGAAAATAAAACATATCGGAATTACTTCACATAAATTTACAATAGCCAAACAAGCTCTTTCAAGCGGACTTTATGAAACACTTCAATTTCCGTTTTCATATTTAACCGATGCTCAAGAACTAAATCTGGTTGAAAAATGTAAAAAATTAGATGTCGGATTTTTGGCCATGAAAGCTATGGGTGGAGGATTAATCACAAACTCAAAAGCAGCATATGCATTTATGGCAAATTATGATAATGTATTGCCTATCTGGGGAATTCAAAGAGAGTCAGAATTGGATGAATTTATATCCTATCAGGAAAATCCTCCGGTTTTAGATGATAAATTAAAAACCGCTATAAAAAAAGACAAACAGGAACTGGGAGACGACTTCTGTCGAGGCTGCGGCTATTGTATGCCCTGCCCAAATGATATTGAGATTAATACATGTGCCAGAATGTCTTTATGGATTAGAAGAATGCCTACACAGCCTAGTTTAAGTGAAGATTTCCAATCTAAAATGAAACAGGCAAAAAAATGTGATGAATGTGGAGAATGTATTAAAAAATGTCCATACAGTCTAAATATCCCCCAATTACTTAAAGAAAATATTCAGGATTATGAAAATATCTTAAACGGAAAAACCATCGTAGATTGATAGGTGAAATTAAATATGGTAAATAAAAAAGCGATTAAACTAATAAACAATGAAGAATATGAAAAGGCAAACCAGCTTTCATTTATATTATTTCAAAAAAAGAACATGAAAGAATTTTTAGAAATCAATAATTTGCTTCTGGAAAAAAATTACATACCGGCACTTCCTCTAAGGGGTTATTACCACCTAATTGAAGACGCATATCATGACAACAATGATTACGGTGAAAAATACTTCAATAAATATTTGGAAGAACGGCCAGACTCAACATCCATTCGTTTTCAAAAAGCTATTGCATCATCTGCAAAAGGAAATGAAGAAGAATCCAAACAAATTATTGACAATCTTATTGAGAATTATCAGGAAAGTCCATACAGTGATGAACTAATCACCTGTGAGTCAAAAGAAAAGCTTTGCGAACTTAAATTAATTTACACTTTCGAAAAGGAATCAGACGAAGATTGCCTGAATTATGCAAATCAACTGCTTGGCGAATATCCTGACAGCATTTTAGCCCTGCTAATAAAAGCCAAATTATTATGTAAAAATAATGAAAATCAGGAAGCTTTGGAACTGGTTAACAAATGCCTGAAAAAAGAAAGGGTTATTGAAGGGGTTCTTATAAAAGGAGACATTTACGTTAATTTAAACCAGCACGAAAAAGCTATTAAATGCTTCGATATTGGAATAAAATCATTAAGTGGAAGTAAAGAATACCTAAGTATTGAATGGTATCACAAAAAAGCTCTATCATTAATTCAATTACAGAAATACGAAGAAGCAATGAAATGTTTAAATAAAACAATGGACATAATTCTTGCTATAGAAATTCGTGCCGATTTAAATGAAGAGGGAATAAAATTATTGAAAGATTGTGAAAAAGAAAAGCAGGAACTGCTTAATATGGGCATAGCTGATCTTAAATATAGCAAACACACAATTAATTTAAGCAAATTAGTTTATATTTTTTTAGCTCTGGCTATTTTAGTTAATTTTCTGCCTGTTAATGGTACAGTTAAATTAGCTGCAAATATAATATTTTTAATTACTGCTGTAGCTTCACTAGCTAAACAGATTTATGAATCACGATTTTAGGTAAATTAAAAAAAGGAAGTAAATACAATGAAACAGACTATAACCAATCCGAACGAAGTTGACTGGCTTAAATATTGGCAGGAAGCACTCAAACAAAAGACAGACAAAAACAAAGACTGGGATAAAGCAGCTCCCCATTTTCATAAAAGAGCTAAAAAAGATGATTATCATGATTTATTATTCTCAAAGCTTATTTTAAATGAAAATGACAGTCTTTTAGATTTAGGCTGTGGTGAAGGGTCAATTACCCTACCTATAGCTAAACAAGTTAGAAAAGTAACAGGTGTTGATTCATCAACTAAAATGTTGGAACTATTAAACCAAAGAGCTCAAGAACAAAATATCAAAAACGTGGACACTATTTTAAAATCCTTAGAGGATATTAGTTATGAAGAAATTGGAGATTATGATGTCGTACTTGCTTCAAGGTCATTAAATGGAATAATCCCAATTGAAGAAACTCTTAAAACAATAAATGAAATAGCTAACAAATATGTTTTTATCACTTTATTTGGTCCTGAAAATTGGAAAATAGAAAAAGAATTCAATGAATACATCGGAAAAGAAAATAAGCCGTTTCCAGAGTATAATTATATGTTTAATATACTCTACAACATGGGGATTTATGCCAATATAGAACGCCTGGACATTAAAGCATATAGAGAATACAGCAGCATTGAAGAAGCTATGGACAACGGTAAATTTAGGCTGGATTTACTTAATGATGATGAAAAAGCACAATTGAGAAAATACCTTAATGAAATTCTTAAAAAAGATCCTGAAACAGGAAAATTATACAATGAAAAAGATAAAGCTGACTGGATTTTAATTTGGTGGAAAAAGTAGTTATTTATAATTTTCACATTATAAATAACCCTAATTACACAAATCTTTTCAGCAATCAAAAAAGTAAAATAAATGATTTTAATCAGATTTAATCATAGTTAAAATCATTTTATATGGCATATTAACAGCTTGAAGAGCATGAGGCTCATTAGCTGGCATAATAATCATTTCACCTTTTTTTACAATATTTTTATTACCTGAAATAGTTATTTCTGCTTCACCATCAATTACTTGAACCATAGCATCAAATGGTGCAGAGTGTTCACTTAAGCCCTGACCTTTGTCAAATGCAAAAAATGTTACTGTTCCAAGCTCTTTTTTGATTACTTCCCTACTAACTACCGTATCTTTTTGATAATCAACCAAATTTTCAATGTTTAAAGATTTAGCTTTAATATCTTCGCTCATTTTATTCGCCCATTATTTTTTTAATATCTTCAATCGGATCACCAATTGGTGTTAGATTATATGTATTTACTAGGTAATTAAGTATGTCTTCATTTGCCCATGCAGGTAACACAGGTCCAATAAGCATGTCTGTTTTGCCCAGATATAATAAACTCCATAAAATAGCTGCTGCTTTTTGTTCCATCCAACTTAAAACAATTGTAAGTGGTAATTCATTTAATCCAACTCCAAATAAGTCACATAATGCAAGTGCAATATCTACTGCAACAATTGCATCATTACATTGACCTAAATCTATAAGTCTTGGTACTCCTTCAATATCTCCCAAATCCAAATCATTGAATTTGAATTTACCACAGGCTAATGTCAGTACAACAACATCGTCAGGTAAGTTTTGTACAAATTCTCTGTAGTAGTTAGATTTAGGGAATGGCCCATCACATCCTCCTACTAAGAAGAATCTTTTGATTTTACCTGCTTCAACCAATTCTTTAATCTTATCAGCAAGTGAAAGCACTGTAGATGCTCCAAATCCTGTAGTGATTGTTGTTAATTCTTCAGCATCTAAACCACCTAATTCAATAGCCTTGTCAATAACTGGTTTGAAGTCGTAATTTTCTACTACTGGAGTATCCGGTAATTTAGCTACATCCATTGTAAAAATTCTGTCTGCATATTCATCTTTTGGAAGCAGTACACAGTTGCTTGTTGCTACAATAGCTGCATTATATTTAGAGAATATGTCTTTTTGATCAAACCATGCTCCTCCAAGCTGACCTGCTAAATTTTCATATTTTCTAAGTTCAGGATAACCATGTGCAGGCAGCATTTCAGAGTGAGTATACACTTTTACATCAGTTCCCTCAGTCTGTTTTAATAACTCTTCTAATGCTTTCAAATCATGCCCTGTGACAATTATTGCTGGACCTTCCTGTGCACCTACTTTTACTTCTGCAGGTTCCGGCTCACCATAATGGTCAATATGTGCTTGTTTAAGCATTTTCATTACTTTAACATTGGCTTCACCAGCTTCCAGTCCCAAATTAATCAAGTCTTCAGCATCAAAATTAACATTAGTTAATGTGGAATACAATCCTTTAGTTAAAAATTCATCAACATCAGAGTCTTTAACTCCCAAAACGTTTGCATTATAATTGTATGCACTTATTCCTTTTAAAGCAAAAATTAAATTATCCTGTAATCTAGCTACAGTTGGTTCTTTACCACAAACTCCACGTACAGTGCATCCGGTACCTTTTGCAGTCTGTGAACATTGATAACAAAACATATCTACCATAATAACCACCTCATTATTTATTATAATAACAGTTGATTTAATCCATTATAAAGATTTTGTAACTTGTTAAGGGTGAAAAGTAAGTTATATTAATGGATAAAACAAAATAATTACTATGAAACAGGAAGACATCAACTTATTAAAACAATTGGGGCTAACCACATACGAAGCTAAAGCATATATTACATTAAGTTCACTAATTCAAGCCACAGCTGATGAAATAAGTGACAAATCAGATATACCAAGATCCAAAATATATGATGTCTTAAAAAGATTAAATTCAAAAGACTACATCAAAATAGAAAGTGGACGGCCCTTAACATATCATGTAAATCCTCCGATTAATGTATTGAAAAGGGAAAAAGAAAAATTTATCAGAAGAATTAATAAAACCGGCGAAAATCTGAATACATTATATGAAAAGAAAATATCTGAAGTTGAAGCTCCAATTTGGAGAATAAGTGGCCTGGACAATATAATCGATAAAGAACTGGAAATCATCAGACGGTCTAAAAAAACAATAAATATGAGAATAGGATTTTTACTTCAGGACGAAGGATCCAAATTAGTTTATGAACTTCTTTTAAAATCTGAAAATGTTAAAATAAACCTTATGGTTTCACCTTACTGCCGGATATCCTACAAAGAATTTAATATTTCCAAATTAGTTAATCAGAAAAATGTAAATGTCTATACAAAGGATATTCCTTATGTTAAAATGTTAATATCTGATTCAAAAGAAATGATGCATATATATTCAAAATTTTCAAAAGAAAATGGTGAAATACTTCCAAATACTGCTATCGGAATCTGGAACCAGTACGAAGAAATAGCAAACAACTATAATGAACGATTTGAAAATCAGCTAAAAAAAATAGCTAATAATAATGTGAAACAGTAAGTAAAAATAAACCTGCTAAAAACACTATTATTAAAGTTAAAAATAAATCATCCCTATTTTCAAATTTCTCATGTTTTATATTTACTATTAAAGGAATTAACGGAAGCATTGGAACAAAATATCTTGTTTGAATTCCGACAATGTAACTTGCACCAACAGGAGTCCATGTACAGTATAAAATACCGAATATTGAAAAGTACACAAGCAAAACAATAGCAGTTAATATTAGCCTTCTTTTTCTGGACAGATTTAATTCATGCTGATATCCAACAGAAAATACAGCAAAAAAGACCAGATAAATTGCATTAAATAAAATCAACCCTTTAAAATCTGCAAAATGATAAAATGTTGAATTGACAACAAATACATCAAATACAGATTTGACTGCAAACAACATCAAAGTACCAATAGCTGTAGGATTACCCATAATATATTCCATCTGGGCGGTAAATGATGCATTACGGCTATTCAATACATAATCTGTAGTGTGTTGACTAGCACCAATAAACTGATTAAAAAAATTTCCAAAATACATTATTACAATTACAAAAACTGCAAATGTGACAATTGCAGAATATTTCTGAAGTTTTGCAGATGGAAAATTCTCCTTAGGAACAGCAAATATACTCAAAGCTAAAAAGACATAAGGTGGCTTTATTAAACTCATCAGCAAACATGCTATGAAAAATATGGTCAAATCTTTAGTTTCAAACTTATTTTTATACATGTAGACAAAATAAGCAAACATCACTATAGCACAGCCAAATATAAATGCATCATAACTAAATGATGAAGCTTGGGAAACTGCAATCGGCAAACAAGCCATAAACAGCAATGGCATCTTATAAACAGGAGCTTTTTTAATTGCAAAATAAACAAAACCTCCATACAATAATAAATTAGCCAGTCTTCCTAACCATAATGTCCATATAACAGACAAATCCAGACATTTAGCTATTAAAATTCCCAAAGCTGAAAACAAATAAGAATAAAATGGAGTGTTTGTAGATGCCGGCCAATAACCCCATGAATCACTTATGGGCTTACTAAAATTATATTCAAGAATTGTTGTTCCTGCTTTTGCCTGATTCATTTCAAAGAAATAATCATGAACATGATAACCATTCAGAGTTTTTACAGGATATAAAACACCTTCAGTTATAGATTCTGCACGTTCAAAATGAATAGCTTCATCTGGAAATGACATTGGCGGTGCAAAAAATACCATCAGCAACCCAAAAAGAAGAATAATTACAAAAGCAACTTTATGAGGTTCTTTTTTATGTCTAATACCATACAATATGCCAAAACTTCCAAAAACTAAAAGAATAGCTAAACCTATTAACTCCCCTTTAAAGTAAATGAAGTTATCCCGGCAAAACATTGAAAATACAAAAAACAAAATCCCCGCCAAATAAATTAAAATAAATTTTTTATTGGTTGTGAGGGTTTGTTTATACTCTGAAATAATGTCTCGTGCAGAATTAAAGTTCATATATTAATATTAATATGATATAGTATAAATATTGTTAGTTTAATGGTAATTAATCAAACTTTACTAAAAGTCAAGAGAAATACCACCCAAATCCCATCAGAGATTTAAGAATATCTGTTTAAATGTTTATTGAATATAAAAAGAATTAAAACTATTTTAAAATTGTTTTATTTAAAAAAAACAGTATAAAATATTTAAATAGGTAAAATAAATCAGTTAATCAAAAAAAGAAAAAAATAGGATTTGAAATCCCAAATGAATTTAAGAATGCCTTTCAAGTACAAAATCTGCAAGGTCAAAAAGCATCTGTTTACTTTCAGAATCAGGCAATATTTCGAGTACTTTTTTAGCAGAAGCTACATTTTCTAATGCAACATTTCTAGCATATTCAATAGCTCCATATTTATTGAATAAATCAAGAGCTATATCTATATCTTCCTGTGAATTATTATCATCTTTTAAGATTTCTAATAATTTTTTATTGTCTTCACCCTCAGAAGCAGCTAAAGCCTTAATAGCTATAATGGTCATTTTACCTTTAGCTATGTCACTTCCCATAGGTTTACCTAATGTTTCTTCATCACTAGCTAAATCTAAATAATCATCCTGAATTTGGAAAGCAAGACCAATTAATCTTCCGTAATCATACATTGCATCGATTACTTCCTGATTGGCTCCACCCATAATGGCTCCAGCTTTGGAAGCAGCAGCTATTAATGCACCGGTCTTTTTAAAGATCATGTCCAAATATTCTTCTTCAGATACATCATACCTATCTTCAAAACTCATATCGGAAGCCTGACCTTCACAAATTTTAACACAAGCATCAGCTACAGTAGCTAATGTCTGGCTTAACTGAGCCGGTGTATTTTTTTCAGGGTCTGAATTCATAATTATTTCAAAAGCTTTTGAAAATAAAGTATCTCCAGCTAAAATAGCTACATTTTCATCCCAAACTTTATGTACTGCAGGTTTTCCTCTTCTCATATCATCGTCATCCATGATATCATCATGAATAAGTGAAAATGTATGGATAAGTTCAATAGCTGCAGCAGATTTCAATGAATTATCCCTAGATCCGCCAACTGCTTCAGAAGTAATTAAAGTTAAAGCTGGTCTAAGCATTTTACCTCCAGCTTTAGTTAAATAAATTGAAGCTTCTTGAAGATTGTTTGGAACTATGCAAGATAATTCTTCTTCTATTGTTTTACTAATATCAACGGAATAATTTCCCAATTCTTCTATTACATCCATGCTAATTTCCTCCATGTGCACGTTCATTTTCAAAAACTTGTGCTTGTGAATTTCTTAATATATGAACATTATAACCAATTCTGTAACCTTCCTCTTCAGCTAATTCTCCGTAAGCAGCAAGCATTGATAAATCTCCGTGAGCCGGAATAATATGCTGTGGTTTTAACATACGTAAGAATTCCCTGTGGTCTTCTCTTCCAGCATGCCCTGAAACATGGGCATTTGAATAAATTCTTGCACCTTTTGACCTTAATTTACTTTCCATAATATGCCTGTTAGCAGCATTTGTTGGATTTGGAATAATCGGTGCAGAAATAATAACATTATCTCCCTCTTTAATATTGAATGGAGTTCTGTTACTGGCTATTCTAGGAAGCAATGCATCTGGTTCCCCTTGGTGTCCAGTAGTTACAAGCAAATATTTTTCTCTGTCTTCATCAGCTCTCATTAAAGCTTTATTAACTGCTTTTGGGCTTCCATAAATACTTGCATTTTTAGGTAATTTTAAAATACCCTGTTTTTGTGCAATGCCACAGAACCTTTCCATAGATCTTCCAAGGAAATAAATTTCCCTGTGGCTTTTTTTAGCAATGTCTGCAATAGCCTGAACCCTTTCAATATGAGAAGCAAAAGTAGTAACAATCATACCTTTTTTCTCATATAACGGTCCGTGCATTACATCTTCCAAAATATTTCTTGCAATTCTTTCAGAATAAGTTTTAACTTCCTCTGTATTTTTTGCATTAGTAGTTTCTACAATAAGAGTAAGAACTCCTTTCCTACCTAATTCCCTTAATCTTTTATAATCAGGTGGTGGAGATACTTTTTGATGATTATCAAATTTAAAATCAAGTGCATAAACAATAATTCCTTCAGGAGTATGTAAAACCGGAAAAACTGCTTGCGGAATACTGTGTGTTGATTGAACAAATTCCAAAGTAATATTTTTAGACAGCTTCATTTTACTTCCGGGGTTTAAAGGTCTAATCGGATTATTTACTTTAAATTTACGTTCCCCTTTAATTTGTTTTTCAACAAGTGCAGTTGTATATGGAGTTCCAATTAATGGAGCATCATATCTGTGAGCCAATTTAGCTACTGCACCAATATGGTCCAGGTGACCGTGAGAGAAGATTATTCCTTTTACTTTACCGTCAACATCTTTCATTAAAGTGTCATCCGGAATAATTCCCCTTTCAATTAAATCTAGACTGTGCATCCTATCAATATCAGTATCTTCGTGAATATTGATCCTGTCCAGGTGTATTCCCATATCAAAAATGATAACATCTTCGCCAATCTTGACAGCAGTCATGTTCTTCCCGACTTCTTCATATCCGCCAATTGCGATTACTTCAACACTCATATGTTTTTATCTCCTTGAATATTTCTTTGTGTTAATTCCTCTTTCATTAAGCCATTCTCTTGTTTTTCCACTTATAACCAAGTTTGAATTTTTGAGTTCTTCGATATTATTTGCGCCAACTAAAAACATAGCTATTCTTAGAGAATCATTGAATCTGTCAATGAATGTAGTTAATTGTTCTTCAGAAACAGAGTGTTTTAAAAATGGTAATGCCATACCTACACTATCAGCTCCAAGAGCAATAGCTTTTGCAGCTTCAAGACCTGATCTGATACCTCCTGATGAAACAACCGGAACATCTACCGCATCAGCAACTTCTACTGTACTGATAGCTGTTGGAATTCCCCAGTCCCAAAATGTTTCACCTAAATACCTGTCTTCAGCTCTGTAAGTCTCAACAGCAGCCCAGCTTGTTCCTCCTGCACCTTCAATATCAATATAACTAACGCCGGCATCAACCAATTGTTTTGCCATTTCAGCAGATATTCCGCAGCCGGTTTCTTTAGCCATAACAGTAATATCAACTCTTTTAGTTATCTGATTTATTGAATCAAGATAACCTCTTGCATCCAAATCTCCTTCAGGCTGTATTGATTCCTGAAGAGGATTTAAATGAATAGCTAAAATATCTGCATCTAAAATTTCAACAGCTTTATCAGCCAAATCCAATTGAGGTGCTCCAATATTACCAACAAGCAAACAATCAGGAGCATTTTTTCTAACAACAGTATATGTATCTGCAAGTTCAGGATGTTCAATAGCAGCTCTCTGACTGCCAACACCTAAAGCAATATTTTTACTTTCTGCGGCAATAGCCAATTGTTTGTTAATGGCTTTTGCAGCAGGATGTCCTCCAGTAATAGCAGTTATAAATAAAGGAGAATCTAATTTTTTACCAAAAACAGAAGTTGATAAATCAATTTCGTTTTTATCAATTTCCGGAAGTGCTTTGTGGATTAATTCAACATCTTCGAAACCAGTTTTTTTATTTTTAAATTCAACATCATAATTTTTACAAATTAATAGATGCTCTAATTTTCTATCTGAAATCATGTTTTTATTATCCCCTTGAAATAACAGTTCCCTTTACTTGATCATTATTTAAAGCTTTGAAAATATTATTTTCAATTTCAGCATTTATTATTTTAGATTCTATTCCCAAATCTGCCAAATATAAAAGCTCTTTAATCTTACCGACCATTCCGCCAGTAACATCAATATTGGTAGTTCCTTCTAAGGTATCCAAATCTTCAAGTGAAGAAAATTTATCAAAGAAAACCGCATCATCATGGGTTTTAGGATTTTTATTATAAACTCCGTCAACATCAGTTCCTAAAATAACCTTATCCGGATTAAGATTTTTAGCTAAATATTGAATAATCTGATCACCAGAAATAACACAGATTTCCAAATCATTATCTAAAACAACATCCCCATAAATAACTGGAATAAATCCTTTATTTAAATATCTTTTAAAGCTATCTAAATCACCTTCAGTTATTCTTTTATTAGTAGCTACCATAAAACTTGAAGCCGGAACAGCTACAACAGGCAAATCTTCTTTTATAAATTCATCACAAATAAGCATGTTTAATCTTTTAACTGCATTTTGTGTTTTAGAAAATCCTATTCTTTTTTGAGGATATTCATCTTTGTCAAAAGGTTCTCCAATTTTATATTCTTTAGCTGGAGGGTGGCCAAATGATCCTGCACCATGAACAATTATTATTTCCTTAGAATCATTATCAAGTGAGGATTTAATTTCCTTTGCAATCCTTGACAAGTTTTTCTCATCAATTTCGCTTTCAGCAGCATCCTTATTTGTTAAGATACTTCCTCCAATTTTTAAAATAATCATATAAATCACTTGTAAACCCTTGAAGAAACACCTTTTCTGGTAAATCTTATTTTTAAAACATTATCTTCTGCAGCAATTCCGCGGGCAACTTCATCTACACTATTTGGACAAAGTGCTATAATACTTCCTCCACCACCAGCTCCTGTGATTTTAGAACCAATAGCACCACATTCTCTAGCAGTATAAACCATACGGGACAATTCTAAAGTATTTACTCCTAAAACATCCAAAAATCCATGATTCAGGTTCATTAACTCCCCTATTTTATCAAAATCACGTTTCAATATAGCTTGTTTGGCATAGTTAGTTAACTGTCCCATTGCACTAATAACAGGATTGATAATTTTCGGATTTCTGTTTTTTAAGAGTCTGACATCCTTAACCATTTTGCCAGTATTGCCATGTTTATTTGTATATCCTACAACAAACGGCGCATTGAAGTTAACCTTGAAATGCTCCACTTTCTTATTTCTGGACAAATAAACAAGCCCACCATAAGTGGAAACCAATGTATCCAACGGACTGGCTATTCCCTGAACTGCCTGTTCAACCATATGTGCATCATGAGCTAAAGATTTCTTGTTGAATCTTATATTGTGAAATCTGTACAGTGCAGCAAGTGTAGCTACTGTAACTGCAGCAGATGAACCAAGCCCAGAGCCAATAGGAATATTTGAAGATAATTTCATCACAATTGGACTGTGATCGTGAACTTTATTAAGAGCTTCTAAAATATATCGAATAATACCTGGCTTTCCTCTTTTTAAATTATATTTTTTATGTTTAGTATCTAACTCAGCTTCAAAATTCAAATCATAAGACTTTAAAATAGATTTATCCGTCTTTGATTCAGTAATTTCAACATATGCCCTTTTATTAACTGCTCCTGCAATCGCAGGTTCATCATAAACAACAGAATGTTCACCAAACAAAATAGTTTTTGCTGGAGCAGAAGCTAAAGCCCTCATATAAACACACCTTATTTAAAAATACCTGAAGCATAACCTACAACGGAACTTAAATCACCAGATATATCTCCACTGGTTTTATAAGCCAGTATTTCAGATGTGTTTTTCCCACACATCTTTGAAAGTATCATTGTAGTCATAACCGGACCATAACCGCACATAGTAATGTTATACTGAATAATTTCTTCTAAAAGTTTAAATTCATCCATATTTTCAATATCTTCCAAAACAAACCCATCAACTTTATTAGCTCTCTCCTGAGTATTGAAATGGGATAAATCACTGCTAGCTATAACACAGTAGGATTTATCTAATTTTTCACCAGCTCTTAAAATAGCTGTCGCCAAATCATTTGCTGTTGAAATTGTTTGTGAACCCAGTACAACAGGAACTATTTTGAAATCATTGGAAAAATACTGTAAAAACGGAAGCTGAACCTCTATACTATGTTCTCTCATATGGGCTGCAAAATCAGCTGATGCAAAATCTGAAAAAGAAATTAAAGTATCTGCAAATTCTTCATCAACCTGAATGTTTCCAAGAGGAGTTATCCATTCTCCTTTGTTGAAAACTGAAACTTCACTGCCCAGACCAGTATGGTTCGGACCAATTATTATAAAAACTTCAGGAAAACCATTTTTAGCTAATTCACAATAGCTATGAGCAGCTATTGTTCCAGAATATTGAAAACCTGCATGCGGAACCATAACATTAACTGGATAATCATTACCCTCAAAAGATTCAATGTCTGGGATTTTACCTGGGCCGAAAGAGTGTAAAAAACAATCTTCAATAGTTTTTACAAGCTCTTCGGAATCATCCGGATAAAACATTCCAGCAACTGCAGGTTTTCTTAACATAAAACTCACTTAAAATTTAAGTTCAAAGTCAGTAGCTTCAATATCTAAGTCACCATCTTCAGGAATGGTACCTCTTTCCCTTAAGATTTGTCTAGCAAGTAACCAGTAAACTAAAGCAATAGCTTTTCTACCTTTGTTGTTTACAGGAATAGCAATATCAACAAAACTGAGTAAGTTTTCAGTATCACATAATGCAATTACAGGAATTCCGTTTTGTTTAGATTCAAGAACTGCTTGTGCATCGGACCTTGGGTCAGTTACTACAATAATTTTTGGTTCAATGAATTTTGCATAAGTTGGATTAGTTAAGGTTCCAGGAATGAATCTGCCAGGAATGGTTTTTGCACCGGTAACTTCACCGAATTTTTTAACAGGAGCTTGACCGTATTGTCTGGTAGCTACTACTAAAATATCTTCTGGGTCGTATCTTGCTAAGAGTTTAGCAATTTGTCTAATTCTTTCATCAGTTTTTTGAATATCTAATACGTATAAACCATCAGATCTTACTCTGAATATGTATTTTTCCATATCGCTGGTTTTTTGTTGGGTTCCGATATGTAAACCTGCTGCTAAGTAGTTATCTAATTCAATTAAAAGTTCGGACATAATTAATCACCTTAATTTAATAATATATTTTAATAATTTTTTTTAAATAAATTTAATCATCATCTTCAACATTGACACATTCTTCAGGACAGACATCCATACAAACTTCACAGAAACTGCAGTCTTCAGGATCTACAATTTCAACTTTGTCCCCTTCAAGAACTAAAACTTCCATTGGGCAAACGTCAACACATTCTGCACAATCAATACCTTTACACTTATCATAATTAATAGTTACAATAGGCATATCCAAATCTCCAATAAGCTTGTCTAAAATTCACCCATTTTTGGATTAGGAAGTTCTTCTTCAATACGGATGAGCTCGTTTAATTTAGCTATTCTTTCTCCACCAATAGCTCCGGTTTTAATCATAGGAGAACCGAAACCAACAGCCAAATGAGCAATAGTTGCATCAGTAGTTTCACCAGACCTGTGGGAAACAACAGGTACAATATCATTTTCTTTAGCTAATTTTACAGTAGCATAAGTTTCAGATAAAGAACCTATTTGATTTGGTTTAATAATGATTGCATTAGCCGCATTCATTTCAATACCTTTAGCTAAAATTTCTTTGTTAGTTACGAATAAATCGTCACCACAAATAAGACATTTGTCTCCAACTTTAGAAGTTAATTGAGCAAATCCGTCAAAATCAGACTCGTCAAATGGGTCTTCTACATAAAACATGTTGTAAGTTTCAATAATGTCTTTTACAAAGTCAATTTGATCTCCAGTATCTCTTTTGATACCATCTTGAGCATAAATATATTTCTGTTCATCTGCATTCCATAATTCAGAAGCAGCCATATCTAATGAAGGTCTGATTTCAATACCAAGTTCATCACCAACTTCTTCACATGCCTGAGCTTGAATTTCTAAAGCAGCATCATTAGTAATGTTAGGTACCCATCCACCTTCGTCTCCTTTTCCACCAGTGAAATTGGAGTCTTTGGTTTGGATTAATTCTTTTAATCTTTTGTGAACACTTGAATTTGCAAATACTGCTTCAACCATATTTTTTGCACCGACAGGAACTACTAAAAATTCCTGAATATCTGGTGCATTAACTCCTGCATGTGCTCCACCATTCATCATATTTCCGAGAGGGAAAGGTAATTCATTTACTAAGTTTCCTCCTAAAAATTTGTATAACGGCATGTTATATGATGCAGCAGCTGCTTTAGCTACAGCCATGGAAACAGCTACAGTAGTGTTACCACCAATAGCTGAAAGATTGTCAGTTCCATCGACTTCTCTTAAAACTTCATCAATAGTAGCTATATCTTCAGCATCCATTCCAATAAGTTCAGAAGCGATAATGTCTTCAATTTCACTTACAATTACGTCCACTCCACCTTCAGGGAATGATACTACTTCTCTTGAACCAGTACTTGCCCCACTTGGTGCAGCAGCTCTACCAAACCCGTTCCAAGTAATTACATCTACTTCAACAGTTGGGTTTCCTCTGCTGTCCAAAATCTTACGAACCTGGACATCTTCTATTATACTATCCAAAAAAAACACCTCAGTGTCAATTAATTTATTACCATATAACCTATACTCATAAAAAATTAGTAAATTTCTTTATAGAGTTATGTTGGTATTTTTTATTTTTTTTAAATAATTTAATAATGAAATAAATAGAATAAACTATTTATTCATCATATCTTATTACATCTAATGGTAAAACTCCAGCTTTGAGTTCTTCATAAGCTATATCAATAGGATCCAATGAGTCACCAATCTCCACTAATGGTTTAGCACCCATTGAAATCTGAATTGCTCTAGCTCCAAGAAGTCTAGCTCTTTCAAACCTTGTTAAATTTTCTGTAGTCATGAATATTACTTCCATTTTTTAGGTATTACCGTTTACCAAGATTAATTTTATAAGTAAAAATATATCCCTACAACTTGTAAAAACCTATTCCCATGTTTCAACATGAGAAATTAACATTCTTCTACAACAATATCTGTTTAAGCCTAAGTCATCTAAGATATCTTTTGATTTTTCACCGGCAGCTAATCTTTTATTATATTCATCAAAGTAAGCTGATACTGGTTTTCCACAACTTAAGCATCTTATAGGAATCATTTATATCATCTTTTTAATTTTTTAAATAAAAATTATAAAATTACAGAAAAATTATCTGTAACTTTTTTGTTTACGTGCTCTTGCTCCAGGACCACCATATTTTTTAGGTTCTGAACGTCTTGGGTCACCTACTAACATAGTTCTGTCGTAGTGTATGAATTTATCTTTTAAATTCATATCTTGAGACCATTGTACAAGTCCTTTAGCAATTACCATACGTGCAGCTTCAGCTTGACCCATTACTCCTCCACCAACAACATGGATGTTAATATCCACTTCATTAGCTAAATCTCCAGCTAAGGTTAATGGTTCTTGTAATTTTAAGTTAGCGAGTTCTGGGGAGTAAAGTTCTAAAGGAACTCTGTTTATTCTTACTTTACCAGTACCTTCTTGAACAGTACCTCTTGCGATAGCTGTTTTACGTTTTCCACTTGTATGAATAACTTTAACCATAATCACACACCCACTTATCTAAAAGGTAGCTCCTAAAAGTTTAGAAACTTCACCTAATTCAATACCTTTTTTAAGGTTGTTGTACTCTGCTTCAGGAACTGCAACAAGATCAGCATCAGCATATTCTTCAGGTACACCAACATATGCTTTTAAACCTTTGAAAGCAACTCTACCTTTAGATTTTTTATAAGGTAACATTCCTCTTACAGTTCTTCTGAATATATCGTCTGGTCTTCTAGGATATTTAGGACCTAAATCACGAGGGTTAGAGATACTTGCTCTGTCTACTCTTTGTTTGTATTTTGCATAAGCCCAATCCTTATTACCAGTAATCATAATCTTTTCAGCATTAAGAATTACTACTTCTTCGCCTTCTAAGAGATTTTTACTAGTTACACTAGCTAATCTTCCTAAAACGCATCCTTCTCCGTCAATAATCATAATAACAACACATCCATCTTATTCCATGATTCTAATGTTGCTTCCTTTTGGATTAGATTCCATTATATCATCAATTGAGACGCATTCTCCACCAGCACTTTCAATTTTTTCTTGTGCTTTTTGTGAGAATTTAAATGCTGCAACATTTACTTTTTCTGTTAAATCACCATTAGATAATACTTTTCCAGGTACTAAAACAGTTTCATCAGCATTTGCATACCTTGCAATATCTGATAAATTAACTTCTGCAGTTCTTCTGTTAGACCTTCCAAGTCTATTAGCAACATCTTTCCAAATAGCTGCATTTTCTGTTTTTGATTTTTTATTAAGTTTATTAATAAGTTCAATAAGGTTAGGATTTGTTTTGATAATTTTCTTAACCATTATTTACTTCCTCCTTCACTAAATCTGATAAACTTATCTGCTTTTTCACCTAATTCATCGCAAGCTTGCAATAAAACTTCTTTAGGAGGCATTGATCCATCAGTTTCTATTCTAAATATAAAATCATTTTCATGATACCCTACATTGATGTAGCTTTCGTCTTTTCCTTCAGATTGTGCATTTCTAATTGAAGCTCTTACACAGCTTTTACACATACTACAATTTTCAATGTCTAAAATCTTAATTTCTTTAGATCTTTTATCAGATTTCAAAACACCTCTTGGGCATGCATTAGCACATTCATAATCAATTCCCACATCCTCATTAAAAGTGATTTCAGGATATTGTTTATAAACACATACAGTAGTTGGCATCCATTTAGCATGTTCTTTTCCATATCCAACTTTTGCAACTGCTTCAATGTTGAGTTTTTCGCCTTCTTTAAGTTTTACTAAAGGAATGGTATCATATACTGGTTTAATTTTTGAGTCTGAAGATATTAAATCCTTAGAATAAACAACTTTAGGTCCTTCTTCTTTTAAAGAAAACATGACACTATTGTTTTCCTCGTAATCATCATCACCAGGTAAAGGTAAACCTTCAATTGCATCTATGTTAGAAACTAAAGGAGTTAAACCAAGCCTATGAGCAAGTACCTCATTAAACATAGCTGAATCATTTCTCATGATATTTACATCTTCAATAGCTATTTTAGGTACATTTACCATTGCACACCTTCTAATAGCATTAATAAAAGGTACTTCTGCATCACGGACAATGAAAACAATTTCATCATCTGTTTGACTTTTAACTTCTATCTCCATATTAAACCCTTCTTAGACTCTTCTTCCTCTTTTACCACCAGGTCTTCCAGTACCGTCGTGAGGAATAGGAGTGATATCTTCTATTTTACCAATTTTAATTCCAGCTCTTGCTAAAGCACGAATAGTAGCTTGTGCACCAGGTCCTGGACTTCTGTGTCCGTTTCCACCAGGAGCTCTTACTCTAATATGTAAGCCAACAAATCCTTTTTCTTTAGCATCATCAGCTATTCTAGTTGCTGCAGCCATAGCTGCGAAAGGTGAAGCTTGTTGTCTATCTGCACGAACAACTTTACCACCGGACCATTGGGAAATGGTTTCAGCACCAGTAATATCTGTTACAGTAATAATAGTGTTATTGTATGATGAGTAAATATTAGCTATACCCCATTTTTCATCTTTTGCCATAATTACACCCTTTATTCCTCAGTAGCTTTTTCATTTTTGTTTTTATTGTACTCTTCAATCTGTTTAGCTACAGGTGATGATGGATAAAATCCAATTTCATCTTCTTGGCCTTTTAATACAACATAACTTGGTGAATTGATTTTTTTACCGTTTAAAGTTATGTGACCATGTACAACAAACATTCTAGCTTCTTTAGGAGTACGAGCTAAACCTTTTTTGTAAACAATAGTTTGTAATCTTCTTCTTAAGATATCTTCAACAGTTAAGTTTAAGACTTCTTCAAGTGCTGCACCTTCAGGCAAAACACCGGTTCTAGCTAAGTGTCCTAATAATTCTAATTTTTCATCTTGCATTTGGTCCATATCGAACCCGAGTAGGTATCTTGCTTCCCTACTGTATCTTCTAACTAAAGTATCAGCTTTCCAAATTTCTTTTTTGTTTTTTAAGCCGTATTTAGTCATCAATTTATTTTCATTTTTGATTCTTTCTGCATTCCAAGGATGTGGCGGTGTATTATACTTTTTCCTTGATTTTCTAGGTTGTCCCATTAAAACATCTCCTTTATAAAAATAATTAAATTAATACTATCATTGTAAAAAAATTATTGAGTAATATTAATTATAAAAAAAGTTCTCATGCTTATGAACGTTTTACACCAACTGAAGAACTGTTCCTGAAAGTAGATTTAGTTCTTTGACCTCTAACAGGTAAACCTGCTTCGTGTCTTCTACCTTTGTAACTTCTGGTTTTCTTCATTCTGTTTAAATCATCTCTTAAAGTCATGTCAAGATCTGATTCAATTAAATGAATATTTTCACCAGTTTCATAGTCTTCCCTACGGTTTAACATCCAATTAGGAATATTAAATTTCTGTGGGTTTTCTAAAATTTCTTCAATTTTTAAAACATCTTCATCAGCGATATAACCGATTTGAGCTTCAGAATCTAAATCTAAAGTACGGCACATAGTTGTGGATAAAGATATTCCAACACCTTTGATTTCGGTTAAAGCTTGTTCAATGGTTTTATTACCATCTACATCCTTTCTAGAAATACGCACCAAGTGCTTAAAGTCGTCTTCCATTAAATAACCTCCATTTATAGAGCGAATCTACGAGACGCAAAAGTAATAGATTCGAATGTTTTGATTTCAAAACACAGTTCTTTCAACAATTTAAAACTTAGTATTTACAACTAAGAGTGCAAAATATCAGTTTAACAAATAATTTAATAATCGTGAAAAAAATAATTAAAAAATCGTATGTTAAAAACTAATAAACGCCGAGACTGGGATTTGAACCCAGGAGGGAAAAGCTCCCACGAGATTTCCAGTCTCGCGCCTTACCAGGCTAGACTATCTCGGCATTATTGCTTAAAATAGCTCCAAGTATAATAAAAAATACTTAGCCTATCATGTTAAACACTAATTAACATGATAACAATATATTTAATTTTCTACCTATATAAAGGTATTGATTTTTTTAAGTTAAAATAAGATTAATAATAGCATATCTAACTTCTAAAATTTAAAAGTTGTTAGAAAATGGAATCAAAATGAAATTTTTATAAAAATTTCATTATAAACTATTTAATTAAAAATACTTTTAATTTTATCAACAACAGAATTTAAAAAATTAGGATTATCTTTTTTAACTTTAACATCCTTCATTTCATCAATAGCTCTTTGCTGGAAAAATTCCTGTGAATTGATATGACGTGCCTGCTGTATGCATTCATAATCCCCGTCGGAATTTATTCTACGGCCTTTGATGTCATCTTTTAACATAATATCCAAATCTTCAAGAATTCTTGCTTTTATAGCTTTGTCTTCAATAGGACATGCAATTTCAACTCTTTTTGCAGTGTTTCTTGTCATCATATCTGCACTTGAAATATATAAAATCCTGTCTTCATCAACACCAAAAGCATAGACTCTGGAGTGTTCCAAATACCTGCCAACGATTCCACGAATTTCAATATTGTCTGTTTTATCTTTAAGCCCCGGAATAATACAGCAAATTCCACGAATAATCATTTTTACTGTAACACCTGCTTTTGAAGCTTTAGCTATTTTATCAATGATTCTCCTGTCTGTAAATGAATTCATTTTCATCAAAATTTCAGCAGGCTGATTATTTTTAGCTTTAGCTATTTCCTTATCAATCAAATTCATGATTCCTGACCTTAAAGAAGTAGGAGCTACAAGAAACTTATTATAATGACCCTGTAAATTAGCCAATGCTAAATTTTTAAAGAATTCAGTAGCATCATCTCCAATTTCCTGATTGGATGTTAAATAACAATAATCAACATATAACCTTGCTGTTTTTTCATTATAATTACCAGTACCAATTTGTGTGTACTGCTTTATAGTTCCATTATGTTTTTTAGTTACAGTACATATTTTAGAGTGCACTTTATAATCTACAAAACCATACAATATTTGACATCCTGCCTCTTCAAGCAATTCTGCATAATGAATATTGTTTTTCTCATCAAATCTTGCACGAAGCTCAATTAAAACTGTTACTTCTTTATCATTATCTAAAGCTTCAATCAAATATTTAATAACTCGTGATGTTCTTGCAACACGATATAAAGTTATTTTAATTGATAAAACTTCAGGATCATTCGCTGCCTCCTTTAAAAAATCAAGGAAATGGTCCATTGTTTGATATGGATAAAATAACAAAATATCTTTCTTGTCCAATTGCTTAAACAATGATTTGTTTGGGTCAATTTGACTTGTCCTTTGAGGAGTAAACTCTAAAAAAGTTAAATCATCAGTTACATCACCAGGAAGTTCTTTTATAAAATCATGAATAAAATCAAGATTTATTGGAGATTGTGTAAGGAAAACCTGGTTTTTATGTAATCCCAATTCTTTTCTAAGATATTTGGTGTATGTGGAATCATTGCTTTTGTAAAACTCCAATCTTATCGGTGACAACCTTTTTCTTTTTTTAAGAATGTTTTTCATGAAATGTCTGTAATCCTCATCCTCATCAATAGGAGTATCCTGAAGGTTTATATCTGCATTTCTTGTTACTGCAGCTACAGTCCGGTATTTAACCCTATAATTTGTAAAAATACCTTCAGCAAATGCATAAACCAAATCTTCCATTAAAATAAATTCATTTGTATCCGGAAATTTAACATAATCAGGCAGAGAATATGGAATCGGAATTAATCCAATGTATTCTTTTGAATTTTTTTTCTTGCTGGCCCCCCTTTCCAAAATGCAATAAACATATAGCTTTTTATTTGCCATATGAGGGAAAGGATGATAAGAATCAATTATTTGAGGAGATAATAATGGAGCTACATTTTCATAGAAATACTGGGTTGCATACTGTCTGAACTTACTATTTAACTCATTGAAATTATGTTTAACAATACCATATTTTCTTAAATCTTTAGCTATTCCATCAAAAATCAAATCTCTTTCTTCATATAACGGTTTAGTAGCTTTAAATATGGCATCTAATTGCTCCTGAGGGCTCCAGCCAGTTTTATTATCCCAGTCATCTTCATCAATAAGAGTTAAATCAAAAAGACTTCCGCATCGAATCATATAAAACTCATCTAAATTGCTTGTGAAAATAGATATGAAATTTAGTCTTTCCAGCAGCGGAACAGTATTGTCTTTTGCCTCTTTTAAAACCCTGTCATCAAATTTAAGCCAGGACAGCTCCCTGTTTTGAGTGTATGAATAATCCCTTTTTTTCATTATAATCCCTCAGCATCCAAAAGTGAATATAAAACTCCTTCCCTTATGGAATTTTTACAAACACATATTTTCTCCACATGAAAATACTTTGCAATTGTTTTAATAATTATAATTCCTGGCACAAGTGTATGAATTCTTTCAGCCTTAACTTTCAATATTTTATTAAAGTCTTCTTTATTGTTATATTTGAGTTCATCCAACACTTCATCCAACAAATAAACTGGAAATGCATCTTTTTTTTCATTAATGAAATTGAGATGAACCAATAATTTTTTAAGATTTCTTACAGTTCCACCTACACCAAACAAATATTTTTTATGAGTTTTAACCAAACCCAAATCTTCAATTTCTTTAATTACTCTTTTTTCAATATTTTCGGATTCCTTTTTATTTGGAAACATGATTCCAACATAATCTTCATAGCATGATAGAGATCCCACAGGCAAACTTCCTTTATCAACAGGAGTTTTATTTTCAAAAACAATTATTTCAGAGCTGCCTCCACCAACATCAATAAGAATCCCCTCGTCACTGCTCAGTCCTGTGCTTTTAACTGAATTGAAACTTAGCTGTGCTTCGGTTTCATCATCAAGAATATGAATATCCACACCAATCTTTTCTTTTATAAAAGCAATTATCTCATAAGTATTTGAAATATTTCTCAAACTGGCTGTTGCAAAGAAATATCTTCTGGCAACATTCAATAAATTCATAATTTTATTAAATTTATTTAATATTGATGATAAAATATTTATTCCTTCATCGTTTAATTTACCGTCATCACGATAAGCAATAAGCCCTGCTGTTTTCTTTTTAGAAAAAACAGATTTGATTTTATTATTTTTATATTCATACATTTTTAATCTGATGGTATTTGAACCAATATCTACAATTCCATATAACATTTTTATCATTCTAATTTATTTATTTGAAACTAATACCTTCTCACAATTTTAGTTTCACTATCTATTACTTAATATTTATATAAAAACTACTATAAATACTCAAAATTATCAATTTTTAAATATCTCCCAACCACTCCAAATATTTTTTAAAAAATAATACAATCCATTAACAACATATTAATAAAACTTCAATCAATATATAAATTAATAAAAAAAGGAGTAAAAAATATGGATACAACCATGATTATTTTAGCAGTAATTATAATAATCATACTTGCTATTGTATTATATCTCATTAGCGGATATAATGGCCTTGTTAATGCAAGAAACAGAGTTAAAAACAGTTATTCTCAAATTGATGTTCAGCTCAAAAGGAGAAATGACTTAATACCAAATCTTGTTGAAACTGTTAAAGGTTATGCAGGTCATGAAAAAGATGTATTTGAAAATGTAACCAAAGCAAGAAGCGGTTTGATGAATGCAGGCAGCGTTAAAGAAGTTAGTGAAGCCAACAATGCTTTAACTGGTGCATTAACATCACTGTTTGCTATTGCTGAAAATTACCCTGAACTGAAAGCAGACCAAAATTTCAAAGAATTACAATCCGAATTAACAGAAACCGAAGATAAAATTTCTTACTCAAGACAATTCTATAATGATGCTGTTTTAATGTACAATAATAAATGCGAACAATTCCCAAGCAATATTATTGCAGGAATGTTTAATTTTAAAGAAGCTGACTTTTTTGAAATAGCCAGTGGTGAAAGGGAAGCACCTAAAGTGCAATTTTAAGGGAGATTAAATATATGGTTAATAAAAAGATAGTAACCATCTTCCTTCTACTTTTTTTAATAACATCAACAATCTCTTGTGTTTATGCAGATGACGATGACAGAAGCTATTCCATTACACAGGCACTTGTAGACATTATAGTTGATACAAACGGAATGCTCCATATAACTGAAACCTTTGATTATTCATTTGACGGAACATTTAATGGAGTTTACAGAGACATACCCCTGAAAGAGGGAGAAAGTATTTCAAATATTCATGTATCAGCAGAAGGTGCATATACAAAAGTAGAGCAACATCAGGAAGATGGAACTCAGCATATAAAAATTTATTTATATTCAGATGCTGCCAAAACCCAACCAATAAGTGATACAAATGTTAAAGTCCATATCAGCTACGATATGAAAAATGTAGTGACTGTTTATCAGGACACTGCATCTCTACAGTATCAGCTTTGGGGAGACCAGTGGGCAGTAGGAGTTGATGAATTAATAACAACAATACATTTACCTAATGATAATGGTAATGAATACTGGTTAAATCCTACAAAATATACCAAAACCAGCTCATTAGACGGAAATACAATAACTTCAACCAGCAATTACATAGATTCTGGAAACTTTTACGAGATTGAAGTTTTAATGCCTGAAAGTGACTTTGCAAACTCACCAAATGCAATCCATATTGATAAAGCAGCTAAAAAAGAAATAGAACAACGTTACAATGATTATCAGGCAAATGAAAAAATGTGGGACAATATCGGATCACTTATAGGAATACTGTTTATTATAAGTCCAGTAATTCCATTTTTTATTTACCGCAAATATGGTGTAGAACCTAAAGTTAATTATGAAGGAATTTATGAAAGGGATCTTCCAAGTAACGACCCCCCAGCTGTAGTTAATGCATTAATCCAAAAAAGAGACAATATTGGAACTCCTGATTTAAAAGGATTTGAAGCTACAATAATGGATTTGATTAATCGTAAAATATTTAAAATTAAATCAAATGAAGAAAAACATTTAATTATAGAATTAGATGAAACAAACTACGACAGTTTAACATTAGATGAAAAAGATGTTTTCGATATCTTCAAAACAATAGCTAAAGACAATCTCTTGGATTTAAGTAATGTTAAAGATTATTTATCTGATGAACATAATGCGGAATGGTTCAACAACAGAATCAAATCATGGAAAAATGATGTTGCCTACGAACATTTATCAAAATCCAGATTGAAACAATTCTTTAATAACGAAGGAAATAAAATAGCTACTTACTACTCAATAGCTTGTATAATTATTGGAGTTCTGTTTGGTTCATTATTCTATCTGGAAAATGGTTTAAATACAACTGGAGGAACAATTGGACTTATAGGATCAGTATTTTTATTTATTTCAGGATTTGTGATTTACATGTTGCCCGAAGATATCTTCGGACAATGGACAAAAGAAGGCAGACTATATATGCTAAAGTGGAAAAACTTTAAGAAGTTTTTAAGTGACAACAGTTTAATGAAAGAACACCCTCCTGAATCAATAGTTATATGGAATCAATATCTCGTATATGCAACAGCTCTTGGAGTAGCTGATAAGGTTTACGAATCCATGAAACTGCATGTTGGTGAAGGAAACATTGATGACGATTATCTTGATTCATACTACTATTATGGAACAGGATATTACATGATGCATAATGCAATAGATACCGGAATACAAACAGCAAATGCAAATTCAGACAGCTCCGGCTTTGGTGGCATTGGTGGAGGTTCCGGCGGAGGAGGCGGAGGAGCATTCTAGCTTCCCATCTCTTTTTTAAATGGTTCAGTGTGTCTACATTTAGGAAAACCACTGCATCCTACAAATAAACTATTATCCTCACCATTAACCCTTTTTACAAGAGGTTTACCACACTTCGGACAGGTTTTACCAATATACTCCAATTTTTTACCTTTTCCCCTACATCCTGTTTTTCTAAAATTCGTACAACCTAAAAATGGATGCCCGTCACTATGTCGGTAACGTTTTATAAGTATCCCATCGCAGCTTGGACAATATTCTATATCATCCAAATCCTCAAGTTTACTTCCATAATAACCTCCTTCCCAATTACAGCGATTAAATGGAGGCGCCATATTATGAGAACATTTAAGAACCCTATTAAGTTTACCCTTATTCCAAAAAGATTCCAGCAAAACCACACCTGTTTTACAAACCGGACATTTTAATTTAGTTGGAATTACATAACGTTCTCCATTTTTTTCAATATTTTTAAGAGTTTCCAGCCTATTATGTTCCAGGTTAAGCAATTCAACATTTGCATCAGTTTTCAGCTCCTGAACGAACACCGAACTTTTAAAATAAGGTGCTAATAAATAAACATTATTTTTTGTTCTAGTTAAAGCAACATAAAACAATCTTCTTTCCTCAGCATAACTAAAAGAATCTCCATTCCTTTTAACAAAATTTAAAACAGGATCATCAACCATTTTATTTGGAAAACCCGCCTTCCAATTTTTCAAATTTATTAAAATTACATTATCACATTCTAAACCTTTAGACTGATGAACAGTACGATATTCAATGTTAACATCCGGACTCTCCCTATAAACAATTTTTACAAATTTATTTCTTCTTAATTTATCTTCATCTCCTAAAATCTCAAATTTTCTTTTTCCATATTCATTTTCTACATTGAAATTCTTTAGTAAATTAAATATGTCCTTATTATTTCTACCTAAAATCAGAATCTTTTTGTTTTTAAATGTTGATTGGTTTATGATATTTTTTATTATTAATTCAAATTTTAATATTTCATCAAAATCATTATCAAAATTAACCAGTTTAATTGGATATTTCAATGATTTAGAAGATTTTAATTCCTTTCTGGTTTGATCGGGATTTTTCATTACAAAATTACTTGAAGCATCAATTAACTGTTGAGAATTCCTGTATGTTTTTTCAATATATCTGGTTTCACAAACATCAAAGAAATTATCAAATTTGGTAAAAATATTTACATCACATCCACTGAAACTGTAAATAGACTGCCAGTCATCACCTACAACCATTATCTTGGCACCAATACTATCACAGATATTTCTTAACAAGTTATATCTGGTAAATGAAGTGTCCTGATATTCATCAACAATTATATATTTGTAAGGCAAATCTAATCCATTTTTCACAATACAATCACTGGCTTTATTAATCATATCATTAAAATCAATTTTTTTAATTTTTAATAAATATGCTTCATAGTCATTGTAAATCTCTTCAACAATTTTTAAAAATGCTATTGTCCTATCTTTTGAAAAACTATCTTTTAATCCACCAACATAATCATAAAATTCTTTAAATTTAGTTTCATCATAATTATTTCCTTTAAATAACTCAATAAATGTTTTTAACAATACAATGAAATCTTCCCATTCTTTTATAGTTTTATTTTCCAACAATATTCTATAAACTTCCCTATAGTCAATTTCATTAAATTCAACACCTTGAGCTTGTAATTTTTCTGCCAAACGTGTTAATAATCTGTTTTCTGATTGATAATATGAAAAAGTTTCAATTAAAGTAGTTCCATATTTTTTATGTACTTTCCTTTTCCATTCCATTTCTTTAACATATTCCTCAGATGATTTTCCACCAATTAAATGATTTTCACAGTTACGGTTTAATCCAAAATGTTCTATATAGATATTATAATCATCTAAGTAAAAATCAGGAAGATAATCTTTAATTTCATATTCTTCAAAGATATCTGTTAAATTAAGCAACTCTTTTGTAATGTCATTTTTTAATTCATCAGGAATCTCTTCATTAAAAGAAAATAAAAATTCTTTAAATTTATTAAATTCTCTTTCAAAGTTTTTATTAGGATATGAATAAATCTTTTCATAGGTATACTTAATTCCATAAATAAACAGGAAATTAGCTATATATAACTCTTCATAACTTCTTACAATTTCATTATTTAGTGTTTCCCTCTGTTTATTTTTAAACCGTCTTTTTAATGTTGAAAAATCTACTCCTTCCTGCCAATCTAACAAATCCCCTTCATATTTAATATCATCATCAGATGGAGGGACATTTATATAAAAACTGAAAAATTCAATTAACTTTTTACTTATATCCTCATTTTTCAATGCTTTTTTAGTTAGATATCTTTTAATAATACGTTTAAGAGCAGAAGTATCAGGTCTAGAATATTGATTATACTGCGTTAAAATATCTTTTCCAACTTTATGAAATGTTTTAATATCAATAGGTTCCGCAATTCTTTCTTTCAAATCATCAACAGATGCATTGGAAAAGGAAATTGCTAAAATTTCACTAGGATCAACATCTCTTTTTTCAGTTAAATATTTAACTTTACCTTGAATTGTAAAAGTTTTACCACTTCCAGCACCTGCAATAACTTTTACTGCATCTTCATCAACGACAATAGCTTCTCTTTGTTGAGAATCTAATGATTTTCCATCCAAATCATCAAATAAATCAGAGCTATCCTTTAATTCCTGATTTATATACCGTTCATTAGCTTGTTTAGTGTCCGTTTCAAAAGTTTCAGGTTTATTATAAAATTTTTCAAAAAATTTTTCATCTTCTGAAGAAATGTATTCTGCATAATCTTCTTTAAATTTTTTAACTTTAGAGATTGCATTTTTATGCCAAAGCAACAATTTCTGTTTCCAATTATGGGAAAAATAATTATCAGGAGCATAATCCCCAATTTTAGCAAATTTTTTAACAACAGAATTTAAATAATAACTTACATTCCATTTAATTACCAAATCATCAATATTATCATAGTTTCTGATAGCACCATCCATTAAGTCAAGTTTATCCTCACTGAAAATATGTTTTTTAACACAGTACTGGTTAACTTTAGTTAAATTCGAATAAATTTTCTGAATACCTGTTTTATACTTTTCCTTTTCCTCATTTTTTATAAAATAAAATGGATTAACCTTATTCAAAGATGCTCCCCATAAAATAATTTCATAATTATCTTTAAAGAAAAACTCAACATTCAATTTAGTAATTATATCATCATAATTATTATAATCCTCAATAAATTCACAGATAATATCTAAATCAAGATTTGATGGAAATACATTATTATGAAAATCAACTATTTCATTTAATTTATTATAACAGTCTTCAGATGCTTTTAAAGTGTCTTTTTCTTCCTCAGATATATAAGAAGTAATAGTTTTAGATTTTATACTTATGAAATTATTAATATCATTTAAATTATTAGAAAACCATGTCTGATAATTAATTCTTTGAACTATATTCTCGAAATTTTCATATATTTCAATGAATTCCAATGTTAAATTTTTCCTATATTGTTTAATATTTGGATTTTGATTAAAAACATCCCTAATCTTTAAAAGAATATCATAAATATAATTAACCTCTTTTTTACAATTATCCCTGTTCTTATCAGAAATTTCATGTTTTTTAGTTCCTTTTGTAAACAGAATAAATTCATTAATTTCTTTTAAATGTTTATTAAAAAAAGAAGCTATTCTCAAATTACAAATTTCATTATCTAAATTGTCATATTCTTCAATGAAATTTAAAAATTCATTTTTTTGAGAATCAGTAATTTTATCATCAAATGAATCAATAATCCTTTTAGAAATAACACAATAATTAGAAAACAAATCTTTTTGTTTTTCTAAATACTCAGAAGAATTACTTTCAAAATTCCTCGCATTTATTTCATTTAAAATTTGTTTAATCTTAAATTTACAATTCTTATCAGCAATTATATCCTCTAAATTTTCAAAATTATAAACAAAAGAAGACACAACCCCATTCTGAAGTAAAAAAGGACAATACTTTTGAAATTCAACAATTTTATTATAAAAACCCTCAGTTTTCCTTTTTAACTCCTCAACATCATCATCCAAAACAAGATTAGAAATTTCCCCAGATATTTCATTATTAAAATCAATTAAGTTATTTCTATTAGAATCTAACCAGCTATTAACCTTAAGTTTATAAATTTTACTATCAATAGAAGAATAAACATCCTTAAACTCATTAATCTTAACCTTTTCAGATTCTAACAAATCATCACTAACACGTGAAACAAAAGAATCGCATTTATCAAAGAAAACTTTAAAATATTCCTTCTGCTTTTCCAAAACACCAACAGAATCACCTAAAACAAAACCAGAAACAGAACCTAAAAAATCTTTAATATCAAAACGATTATTCAAATAAGAAACAATAGCCCCAATACACTCATAATTAGACCTAAATTCATCAACCAACTCCCAATCACAAATATCCAACAAATCCAAATCCAAATCAATACAATCCTCATACAAATGCCTATAATCATCCCTAATCACATCCACATCAAGATGCCCAGTAATCTCAGACTCCCTCAAAGAATTAAACCTAACAAAATCATCTTTGTTCTCATCCAACCACTTATCAAGCGGTTTCCTCTTAATCTGCCGAATTTTACCATCTAAAGAATCATAATAATCTATAAAATCAATTAATATTTCTTCATTCTTTTTAGATAACCATTTTGAAAAATTGGCAATTGCATCTTTTGAATAAATATAAGCTTTTTTAAATTTCAATTGCTGATTTACAAGATCATCTAACTCACAAACCTGCTCAATTTTATTAATTTTAATCAAATATGAATTTAAATTATAATGAAAATTAATTTCATCAATATACTCTGCAATATGTGAAAAATTAAAAATAAAATCATCAAGATCTATTTTATTATCATCAGTTATAAACTCCCGAACATTAATAACTTTTTCATTCAAATCAGCATATTTTTTCTCAAAACTCTTTTTATCGTCTATTTTTATACTGGTAGAGTTTTTTAAACTATTAAAATAAACTAAATTATTCCAATTATCATCAACATATATGGCATCATCAAGTTTATTATCCAATAATTCATAATCATTTTTTATACAATCATACTTAAATGATAAATTATTTTCAAATTTATGCAAAATTTCTGATTTGAAATGTTCAATATTGTTAAAATTAGCGGTTTTACTGTTAATTTTAAAATAACAATTAGATTCTTCAACAATATATGGAAATTTCGTATAATATTTTATAAAATCATTTAACAGATTTCTATATTGGTTGCTAATATCAATACCATTATCCAAAATACAGTTTACATTAACAAGTAACCTTTTAAAATTAAAGCATAATTCTTTAAATTTAAAATTATCTATAAACTCTTTAGGAAATTTAGTTTCATAATTTTTTATAGATTCCAACCTGCTAAAATTATCTTTAATCCAATTTTCAGATTGAACCAATTTTATTTTACTGTTTAATTTTTTATAAGCCTTTTTGAAATTGTTTAAATTATTTCTGTTAAGTTCAATCTTATTTTTTAAATAATAAAATGACTCATTATCTTCAAGCATTTCAATAGCTAAATTATAAAGCTCTTTATGATTTTCTTTTTCTTTTAGAAGCTCATCAAGATTATTGGACCTTGAAATTTCAGAAGATAATTTTATTATTAAATTTAACTTTTGGTCCATATCATAATTATTGTTTAAATCATCTACATTCTGGTTAAAGTTATCGAAATTTGAAATAAAATTAGATATAACTTCCTCTTGGGACTCATTAAAAACATCTGAATTATTTAAAGCATAATCTTTAATTGGTTTAATTAAATCATAACTATCTTTAAACTGGTTTTTATAAGATAATTTATCTTTAGAAATACGTTCATTAGGAATTGAAACTGAAAAAAAATCATTTAACTTTTCTAAATTAAATTTAATACTGTTAAATGTATCAATACAATATTCATTATTCTTTTTAGGGATAATATCATCTAATTCATCATAAATTCTTTTAAATGTATAACAAGACTTTCTTTGATTGATGGGCAAATTAAACTTTTTTTCTTCAAAATAATCAGTTAATTTACAAATCATTTCATAAATAGGTTTATTTTCTTTTTTAATAGCTGAAATATCCAAAACCAAATTTTCAAAAGAACTCTGATATTTACTTATAAAACCAGCTATTTTACTTTCATTATTTAATAAAAATTCATTTAAATCTTTTTTATCATTTTTAGACAACCCTTTACCGAAAGTTCCTGAAAATGAATTTTTAAGTTTTTGAAATGATGTAAAATCAGTAAAAATATCCTCATTAATATTAGTTCCACAATATGAACAAATTTCTTCATTATTTAAAACTTTAGAACATATTGGACACTCTACAACCATTTATTATCCCTCAATATCAAATAATCAAAATATATGTATTCAATTACATTTATTTTTCTTATTTAATGTATATAAGTAATTTGAAAGTTATTAATATACTTCTTACAAAAAAAAGTAAATTTAATTAAAAATAAAAAAATAAAAAAATAAAGTTTTTAATAATTTATTTCCACATTTTAGGATAAATATCTGTTTTCATAAAAACTTTAGAAACATTAACAGCAAATCCTGATTCCAAATTTAAAATCTCATCACTGCTAAATAAAGAATTACCTGAAGCAACCAGTTCACCTTTAAGTGTTTCAATAGCTACTATGGAATTTTTTTGAATATTGTCAGACAGATAAGCTATTCCCCCACTGGCCAAGTTGGCACCGTGACATATTGCATCAACTGCAGAATCTTTAATAACTACTTTTGGCAGGTAATCTGCAGCTCGCTCCATCGGCATAATAGCTTTTCTTAAAAATGACTCGTCACCATCTTCTTTGTAGAAATGATATGCATCAGTAACATCCTGAAGAGTGGATAAATGGTTATCCTCTGTAAATGAACCTACCTGTGTTCTTCTAAGCTCTGCCATGTGTGCACCAACACCAATTGCTTCACCTATATTATGGCAGTAAGTTCTAACGTAAGTTCCAGCTTCACAGCCTATTCTAAATAAGACATCCCTACCATTAATTTCATAGATAGTGGCATAATAAACATTACGTGATCTTAATTCACGTTTAACTGCTGATTTAACCGGAGGAAGTTGGAAAATTTTACCTGTAAACTCATTAAACACTTCACGAATTTTATCCTCATCAACTTCATGATGAAAAGTCATTACACAAACATATTCTTTAGGAGCTGTTAAAAGAAGTTGAATAGCTCTTGTTGCATCTCCAAGTCCTACAGGCAAAACACCTGTAACTTTTGGATCCAAAGTTCCGCCGTGTCCTGATTTCTCCAAATTTAAAATACGTTTTACCCATGAATCAATTTCATGAGAAGTTGGTCCTGACGGTTTATCTAAATTAATAACACCATGAGAAATATAATCTGAAATTTCACGTTCTTCAGGAGCACATCCATATTCAGGATTTGTAAAACTTTTGGATTTTGTAAGAAAGTCTTTCATGAAAAATCACTAAAAATCAATAAATAAAAAAAATAAGTAAATAAAAATAAGTAATGAATAATTTAATTAATTATCCATTTATAAATCAGCTAAAGCTGCTTTAATAGAGTCAGCATCACCAGAAACATCTACAGAATCTGCAGTTGGTTCTAAATGAGCAATGTTACATCTTCTATTTTTAACAGATTCACCGATTACTTCAACGAAGTTTTCGTCGATGATTTCTACGATTGCACATTTTTCGCCAGCTTCTCTACCAGCGGTTTTAACACAAACTCTTCCTACTTCAATTGCTGCCATTATATCACCTTTAATGTTGTTAGAATAATTTTTGTTATACTTTCAGGGTCAAAACTGTCAGTATTAATCATTAAGTCATAAATATCTAAATTACTAATATCTATGTTATGAATATCTAAATATCTTAAAGCTTCACTTTCTTCACGAATTTTAATTTCTTCTTTAGCCACATCAACAGATTTAGATTCTCTTTGACTAATCCTTTGAGCACGAACATCAAGCGGTGCCATTAACCAAAGTTTTAAATCAGCTTCAACAAAATAAGCTGATAGTCTTCCTTCCAATATTAAATTCTCTGAAGATTTAGCAAGTTCAGCTTGTCTTTTATCAATTTCTTTATCGATATTATCATTACTTTCAGCAAACTCACTGAATTCAAGAACAGACATACCTTTTTCTTCAGCCATAGCCCTAAAAATAGAGCCTGAAGAAACAAAAGGAATACCTAATTTCTCAGACAACAGCTCTGCAGTTGTTGTGGTTCCAGTTCCAGCCAGTCCACCAACAGTAATTATCATTATTTTCTAGCCTCGTTTTTGAAATGTTTACGAGCACAGCTTGAGCATAAATACCCACCATATGGACGGTTAGGTCTTTTATGGGATTTTGCTAATTTATTAATTTCATATGGACGTCCACGTGGAACTCCATGTAATAATTTACCACATTCAGCACAAACATGCTTAGATGGTTTTTTCTTTTTGTATCTTAAAACATTTTCTCCGCCAGGAGTGTTTTTATAAACTCTTTTATATGATCTTGATCTATATCTGTTTGCAGGCATTTAATCACCTAAATTAATTTTAAATAATAAATTTAATAATTGTGTAATAGCGTATTCAAAATAGAATATTATACTATATTGTTTTCATTATTAATAAATACATAGGTTAAGGATTAATTAAAATCCTTGTTTGAAACCTAAAAATTTCCTTAATATTTGACTCATACCAAAGGTACATATGAAATACCAGAATAACCATCCAATATTATATCCGACAGAATGGCCTCCATACATAAAACTACCAATAAAATGCCAAATCGGAGCTAATGATACATAAAATGCACCCGGTGGCATAGAGATAACTAAACCACTAATTGGAGAAGCTCTCATCCAAAAGAATATTAAAATAATTGGGATAAAAGTAACAATCATCGGTTTGAAAGAATTAGTCATCATCTTACTTTGATTTTGCATAATTTCAGCTTGTTGAGCTTGAAGTTTAGCTAATTTCTTTCCATCACCAGATTTTTGAGCTTCCCTAACTTCTTTTTGGTAGTCTTTCATTTTCTGTTGTATTTCATTCATTTCGTCTTGGTCAACTAATAATTTATTAGCTATTGTAGTTATTAATGAAACAATGAATGCAATAACTAAAACAGTCAATGCTGGATTTTGAGGATTTGGATCTAAAGCAAGCAACGGACTGAATATTGCATTTAGTGCCTCAAATACCATGTTAAATATGTCAATCATGAAATTCCTCTATTTATTTAAAACATCCACTAATTTTGAAACTGTAGAAGGTAAATGATTATCATGATTTTCAATAATTTTTACAGTAGCACCAGTTAATGTAGCATAAGCCATAGATGCTGCCCTGTTCATTTCTTGATGTAATTGAATATCTTTTGCTCTTTCAATATCTCTAGAACGAGTATCATCATTTAATCTTCTGTAAATAATTTCATCAGGATTAGCTTCAATCATAACAAAAAGATTAGGTTGCAATTCATTTAAAACCCAAATTGGAAGACCTGGTAAAAATCCGGATGGAGTATTAATAGTACAATGAGTATCTACAATAACATTTTCACTTTCAGATCTTTCTTTAATTCTTTTTGCTGCTTTTTCTTGAATTTCTTTTTGAACATCTGGAGATAATTTTCTTAAAGCATCCCTATCATCAACAATTTTTTCTTCAATTGCGATTTCAGTCATTATATCTCCATAATTTAAATGAACATAATCTACTTCTTCAAGTGCTTTATTAAGCAAAGTGGTACTTCCAGAACCTGGAATACCTGTTAATACTACCAATTTCAATTTAATCCCCCATTTTAAAAAGATTAATGAAGAAGAATAATTATTCTCCTCCTAAAAATTTCCTAAGTACTGGATTTGCTGACATGAGTTGTTCTTCAGCCATTTCCTCATATATTTTATGTATAATACCAACAGTAAGCAATACACCAGTACCTCCACCTAATGCTCCAGTTAAGTCTGCACAAAATGCAATTATACCAACATAAAGACCACTTATAATGGTAAGTGCCGGAATGTATTTTTTCAATATTTTATATAATTGACGTTTACTGCTTCTGAAACCTGGTATCTGAATACCAGACTTGTAAAGTTGTTCTGAAATTTTCTTAGCATTTAATCCACTAATTTCAACCCAAAGATATGAGAATAAAACTGCACAAAGTAAGAAGAAAATTGCATAGACAATTACACGAACAGGATCAGTTACCAATAAACTAACATCATTCGGTGTAGATAAATATAATGCAATACCGCTTACAGCCTTACCGTTAACAATTTCACCCAAAATTGGGAAACCGATTTTTTGGAAGACACTTGCAAGAAGTGAAACGTTTACAAGCAATGCACTGGTTAAAATAACAGGCATGTTACTTGCATATACAAATTTTAATGGATATTTACCAACAGAACCTCTAATTCTTCCATGTCCCCTTACTGAACCATGAGAAATAGGAATTTCCACTCTCATAGATTCACCATATACAACAACAAAGAATACAGCTGCTGTTGCAATTAATGGAATTAATACTGAAAAGTCAATAGAACTTGACCAGAAGGATTGGATAAATGCAGGAATTGCTCCGCCATAAACACCGCCAGGTCCAGGTATGAAACTGAATGTACCTACAATAATGGCTTCACAAACACCAGCTGCAATAAATAAACCAATACCACTACCAAATCCCCATTTGGAGATAACTTCATCAAGATAAATTATCAATATTGCTCCAATAACAAGTTGAAGGAATAATACACCAAGATATGAATTATCAATTGGTACTAAACTACCTGTCAATACCAATACACCAGCTTCAAACATTGTGAAGACGATAGATAATATTTTTTGTGTGGCCTGATACTGTGACTTATCCTCAGGAGAAGACAAATCCAAATCTAACAACTTGGAACCAACTAATAATTGCAATACAATTGAAGCAGTTACAATAGGTCCAATTCCTAATGTTAAAATTGAACCGAAACTTCCCGCCATAACTGCTCTTAACTGAGCAAACTGGTCCACTGCTGCAGAACTCAAACCATATAATGGTATTTCAGTTAATATAAAGTATAATACCAAAATAAGAGCAGTCCATTTAAGTTTTTCATTAAAATCTTCATGATGAACAGGAGATTTTACTTCTGGTAAAAACCTAAATAATGGCTCTAAAACTTTTAATGATGACATTTTATTCCTCTAATAAAAAAGAAAAGAAAAAAAAGAAACTATAATTCGATAGCTTCTCCTCCCATTTCTTCAATTTTTTCAATAGCTGAAGCAGAAAATTGAGGTGCTGAAATAATGAAAGATTTAGTTATTTTACCTTTAGCTAAAACTTTATCATAACCTAATTCGGTAACATCAATAACAATGGAATCTCCATCTTTAGATGCTTTACCGCTTTCAATTAAATTATCAGCTTGTTCTTCCAAGTAACTTAAATTAACTGGATTTACTTTTTTAATCATTTTTTGAGGTCTTTTGAATCCATGTTTACCATAATGGTCTGGGTCAAATTTTGCAGTCCAAGTCCAATGTTGTTTGGAAGCTCCTGCATTACCTCTACCACCTTTGTTACCTGCACCTCTACGTTTTTTGGTACAGCCTCCACCGTTGGATCTAGAACCTCTGAGTTTATTAATTTTACGTTTTGATCTAATCATCTTATACACCTAAAGCATTCTTTCTGCAAGATCTTTAATATTTTCTCCCCTGTAACCTAAGGATCCTCCTTCTTTAACAGAAAGACGGATGTCTTCATATCCTTTTCTTGGAGGGTGTAAACGGAATACAGGTTTAATATCTAAGTCCATTAATTTAACTTCGCCAGCAATTACAGCTTTAGCTAATTCATCAATATTTTTGTAATCGGAATTTTCAGCTACATATTCATCAGTAACTTTGTTGTTACCAGTGAATTTACCTCTTTTAGCAATAATTTCAGCTAAAAGATCTGCATCAATTTCACCCCAAGTGATGTAATCCTTAGCTTTTTGAAGCATACCGTTGTAACTTGGAGTATCTTCAACTAAAACTGCATGGCTAATTCTGTTAAGTCTTAACATGTCTAAAGTATCAGCGATGTTTTTAATAACACCAGTAGTTCCTCTAACTCTTATAACTAAAAACATATTTAATCACCGTCTAATATTTAACTCCCATTTTCTTAAGGTCAGCTTCACTAGCTTTAACAGCACTTAAAGTTTTTAAAGCATCGAATATAGCATTAGCAAAGTTTACAGTAGTTTGGGTTTGACCGAAAGATTGAGACCATACATCTTTAATACCAGCAAGATTTAAGATAGTTTTACCGACGTCTCCAACTACTAAACCTACTCCAGCAGGTGCAGGCATAAGGGAAACACTTACACTACTTGCTTTACCTTGTACTTTGAAAGGTACAGTGTGTTCTTTACCACAAACACAACCCCAATCTCCACAACCTCTTCTTACTTTAATAAGGTTGTATTTAGCATTGTCAACAGCTTTTCTGATAGCTGGACCTACCTCTTTAGCTTTTCCTTGACCTAATCCAACATAACCGTTTTTGTTACCTACAGCAACAATTACTCTGAAGTTAACTTTCCTACCAGATTTGTGCATTCTTTGAACTAAGTTAACATCCATTACTTCTTCTTCTAAATCTGGAACTAAAGCATCTACAATTTCCAATTCCATTATAGGAAGACCTTTTTCAAAGATTTCATCAATATCTGTAATGGTTCCTTCTTTAACTAATTTACCCATTTTAGTTTTAGGTTCCCATTCATCTATATTAAAACTCATAGTTATTCCTCTGCCTCATCGATATTCTTTTTGGTTTCTTCAAAGTTTTTAGGTAAATCTGCTGGTTGAAGACCTCTTTCTAAATACTTTGAGAATAATTTTGCAATTTCATCATCATCTAAAGACTCAGCATAGTTTGCTACATGTTCTCCATTAATACGGGATTCATCTGGTAAAACAGCTTCACCATAAGGGATATCTAAACCTGCATCTACAGCACCTTTAAGAGCTGCAAATACTTTAGATCCTTTAATAGCAGATTTTAAACCAATGTCTAAAATTGCAGAGTCAACACCTTTAGCTAATGCTCTTTTAGCACAAAGGTAACCAGTTAAATATACTGCAGAAGTATTACTTGCCCCACCTAAGTAACCGTAATTAGCTAATTGTTTACTTACTGCAGATGCTAAGGTAATATCTCCTTCAGGAGCATAATCAATAACTTGAACAGTTGCATGAGCATTAGAAAGTCTTACAACTAAACGAGATTTGTCATAATCGACTAATTTCATCCTAGCTGCGTAATCAGTTTTTCCTTCTCTTCTCCTTCTAAATGGTACTTTATAATTTGATCCTTGAGCCACGTTTATTCCTCCTATTTAATTAAATCATGGTCACGAGCATATGTTTTCATGTAAGATTTACTTCTGAAAGCACCACCCTTAGCCATTTTATATAATTTACGGTATGTAGTAGCATCAATTTCGTTTGCATCACGCATTTCTTTAAGATCTTTTCTTAAAGCTCTAATTGTAGTCATCCATTCTTGTTTTTTAGGATTACGAGCTTTTTTAGCTCCTTTTACACTACCTCTACCTTTCCTTTTTCCTTTTTTCTTTTGTTCTGCTAATTTTTTAGACCTGTAGCTACTAATACCTTTTTGAGGTTTAGCTTTAATAGCTCCATTATTTATTAACTGCTTTACACCTTCCCTAGTAATTGCCATGGATACTTCTTCCATTCTTTCAGGATCAATCCATACACGATTGAGTCCTACTTTAAGTATACTAGCAGCTAATCTTTTTTGAGTTGTAAGATTCATATATATAATCCTCCATTTTCAGCATAGCTGATAAATTTAGATAAAAATCTAAATTCCCTTTAAATCAGAAAAATCAATTCAAAAAACCCGGAATTGATTCAACTTGAATAAATGTGAATATAATATTTATTTATTTAAAACTTTAATACCTAATTCTGATGCTTTTTCTAACATCAAGTCTTTTTTCCTTTTACCGATAGAAGCACTTATTCTTGCAGCGTCAGTAGCTGGGTTTAAGTCTTCTAATTCCGCCATATTATGAACAAGAACATCATTATAACCTGAAGGATGTAAGTCCCTAACAGCTCTAGGAGTTCTATAACCGATAGCAGGCATATCAGGTTTTCCTGCTTCGTATCTTCTCATTTTACTGGTTTTACCCCTAGGACGTCTCCATTTGATTCCAAGTTTTTTATAACGAGCATATTCTTGTCTTTTAAATCTTTTATTAGCCATTTAATCACCAATTCCCTATTCTTTGCTAATTAAATATATTCCATCTTGGAATACTCTAGGATCTCTTCCTTTAATTTTAGTTGCTTGTTCCAAGTTAGCCATGGTTTGACCAACATGTTCCTTATTGATACCAGTAATTGTTACCTCATCACCTTTAACTACTACTTTAGCACTACCTACTACTTTAGCAGTTCTTGGATGTCTTTCCCCGAGGAAATTGTCAATTACTACAACGTCTTTGTTTACTTTCACAGTCATTGGAAAGTGAGCAAATACGATTTTCATATGATATTCAAAACCGTCAGTAACACCAGTAATCATATTACTAATGTGAGCTTTTGTGGTTCCAATCATTGCTTTATCTTTTTTTCTTGGGAATGAAGTTTCTAAAACAACATTGTTTTCAACTTCAGTAATATCCACGTTAGGATATGTAAATTTTCTGGAGTCTTCTCCATTAGGTCCTTTTACAGTGACCTCATTATTATTAATTATAACTTCAACGCCTTCAGGGATTTCAATTTCTTCCCTTATAGCTGCAGCTACTACCATTTTATCACCTAATACATGTAAGCCAACAAACGTCCGCCAATTCCTCTTTCTTTTGCCTCATAATGAGTCATAATTCCTTCAGGAGTTGTAACGATTAAAATACCAAAGTTTTTTGCTGGCAAATATCTTTTTTCAAATTTCTCAAATTCATCTTTTTTAACAGCGTGACGAGGTTTGATAACACCACACTTGTTAATGTTACCTTCTAATTCTACTTTGAATTGACCTGCTCTGTTATCATCAATATATTCAAAATTACCAATGTAATTTTCTTTTTGCATTGTGCTTAAAACTTCTCCAATTAATTTGGATGCAGGTGAAATAACACAAGAGTCTTTTACTTGTAATTCGTTATTTCTAATATTAGTTAAAGCATCAGCAAGTGGATCCATGAGACTCATATTAAAACACCTCTAATTATATTTTTTAAAACCTATTTTAGGAGCTATTTCCCTAAAACATTGTCTGCATAAGCTAAGACCGTACCTGCTAATCATAGCAGAGTGGTCTCCACAACGAGTACATTTTTTTGCAGCTTTTCCATATTTTCTTGGCAAAATATCACCTTAACATTTATTCAGTCACGTAATTGACATTAAAATTATCTTCCATGTATTTCATAGTTTCTTCTTTAGAAATTCTATGTTTTGCTGGAACTTTCTTTTGTTGGATTCTTCTTTTAGCAATCCTGTAACCTGGTTTTTCAAAAGTAACAGATACATTCATACCAAAAATACCAATATCAGGATTATATTTCATACCTGGAATATCAATATGTTCTTTAATACCGAAGGAAAGGTTTCCTTGAGCATCAAATTGAGTAGGTTTGATATTTTTATTAATTCCTTCTAAAACCATTTCAATAGCTTTATCAGCTTTTTCCCCACGTAAAGTTAATTTACATGCGATTGGTTGACGTTTTCTAATACCAAATTCAGGGTTGGTAACTTTAGAAAATGTTTTAACTGGAGTTTGATCGAACATTTGTTCTAAAAGGGTAATAGCACGGGATAATTTTTCACCTGCTTCACCGACACCAATGCTGACAGTAGCTTTAGAAATTTGTACTTCGTTCATTGGGTTCATTTATTAACCTCCAATAAAGATATTGCTGGTGCATCTTCACCAACTACAAATGCATAATCTTTTAAAGTTAAAAATTCATCTTTAGCACTATTTTCAATAATAATAGTGTTCGGATTAGAAGATTCGTTTACAATAATTTCAGAAACTGTACCTAATTCACCAGTGTGTTTACCACCAGTAATGAGTACACAAGCACCTTCTTTTAATTCGAAAACTTCATTGATTTCGTGATCAGGTACTTTTAAGTCAATAACATCTCCTACATTGTAATCATTTTCATCAATAATTACGTTTTTACCATCATGAAGGTTTACTTGGATTTTTCCACCTTTGATAGTAGATTTATTAACTATTTTACATAATTTAGAATCGTTTTCTTCAATTTTATTTAATTGTAATCTTCCTTTTTTATCTAAAAGCACTCTATAAACTTCACCAGTTTTTGGGATTTCAATAATATCCATGAAACCAACTGGGAATTTATAATCTTTAATTACTCTTCCATCTACAAGAACATTACCTGAGTTGATGATTCTTTTAGCTTCCCTAGAATTATCAGCTAATTTTAAAATATCTCTAATAACTAAAGTTAAAGATAAAGAATTCTCAATAGAATGTGAACCTGCTGAAGGTTTGACAGTCCAGGTATCTTCTTTAGGATGAATAGGCCAAGTTTTTGGTGCTTTGTATGTTTTTAAATGTTTTCTAGATCCCATTTTAGCCATTTTAATTGTCTCCTGTTACATTTTTAATTCTTCTATCGTCATCCATATCTGCATCAATAATCATTACGTTAGATGGATCTACTGGAAGGAAAACTGCAGTTCCGTCAGGTTTTGATAAAGTTACTTCTTCAATAGTTATTTTGTATGAACCATAGTCCACACCTAAAACCGCACCTTCATGTCCTTTAAAATCTCCACGGAGAACTTGAACTTTGTCTCCTTTCCTAATAGGTAAAGACCTTTTACCAATGTCTGCTCTTAAGTCTTTACTTAAAGTAGCGCTCATGTGTTTTCCACGTGCATGAGCAGGAGCATTGTAAAGAGCTTTTCTTTGTTTTCTTGGTTGTTTTGACATTTTTTCACCTATACTAAAATACTTGCTGCACTACCTACACTAGGCCATCTGTCAGCTGCTTCTTTAGCAACAGGACCTCTTACTTCAGATCCTTTTAAGATTCCTTCCGGAGTGATAATAACTGCTGCATTATCTTCAAATTTAACACGAAGTCCGTCAGCACGCATGTATTCCTTTTTTTGTCTGATTACAACAGCGTTTACAACTTCTCTTCTCATGTCAGCAGTTCCTTTTTTAACAGAAGCAACAACTAAATCTCCAACACCAGCAACATCTAATCTCCTTCTTACACCTTTGAAACCTTTTACAGATATAATTTGGATTTCACGTGCACCGGTATTGTCTACACATTGGAGAGTAGCTCCAATTGGTAATGCTTTAGATACATTTGATGTTAATGCTTTCATAACAATTACTCTCCTTTTACTTCAACTAAAACAAAATGTTTAGTTTTACTTAATGGTCTGCATTCTGCAACTTTTACAGAATCTCCAACATTCACACTTAAACAATCTGGTTTGTGAACGTTAATTTTGGATTTCCTTTTTTCATATCTTTCATATTTTTTTATGAATTTATAGTAACTACGTTCGACACTAATGGTCCTTTCTGCTTTGTTACTCACTACAATTCCTTCAAGAACTTGACCTCTTAAAGGTAAAGTTCCATGAAATGGGCAGTTAGGATCATCGCATGTAGTTTCTGGTTCTTGAACATTAAGCCCAACCATATTATCACCGTATTTATATTTTTTTAAATCTTTTTTTTATTCTATCTTCAGGACGAATTGACAAAATATTACCATTAATTTCAACTTTCTCTCCAGTTGGAAGTTCGAATACAAATATTGAACCTTTTTTTGGAATTATTTTTTCAACATTATCGTCAACTTCAATTTTAATGGTATTCTTTGTCTCATCAATAACAGTTCCTTTTAATCTAAGAGACTCGTTAGATACACTAGTAACACTTACACTTAATCCTATAAACTCATGATGGACTAAATTATTTACCGTAATCATATTTGCATCTCTTAAAAAACTGTAATCAGCAAAAAATTATAAAATTTTTATTGAAATGTATCGAAGAGATGAATTACCTTCTTCTTTTTTTATTATTTTTTTTAGATTCACGAATTTCTATTGTATCTGATGAAAAACCCATGTCAGATAAAACTTCTTTGACTCTTACTTTATGATCCCCTTGAAGTTCTATTTGACCGTTTTTAGAAGTACCTCCACAAGCACATTTTGCCTTGAGAGTTTTTGTAAGTTCTTTAATATCAATATCGTGTTCATCTATACCTTCGATAATAGTCATGAGTTTTCCGAATCTTCTCCTTACTGTAAATACTTTAACAGTTTGAACTTCACGTGCAATTTCTTCACACACACAAAGTTCTTCCGGAAGCCCACAGACATCACAGATTTTTGACATTTAATTCTCCTTCTGTTTTTCATTCAATATTGTAAGAACACGAGCAATTGTTCTTTTCAATTCTCTAATTTTTCCTGGGTTTTCAATTACCCCAGCAGCTGCACTTTTAGAAACATTTTTGGATAATTCAGCTCTGAGTTCAACTAATTTATCTTGAATCTCATCAACTTCCATGTCCCAAATTTCTTTACTTCTTAAAATCGCCATTGTTCCAACTCTTTTGAAATAATTAAATTTTTAATAATTTAACTATCCTCTTTTGCTTCTTCAGCAGATTCCTCTTCAACAATCTCTTCTAATTCATCGAGGTCTTCTACTTCTTCCACAATTTCTTCTTCCACGATTTCTTCGCTGTCGTCAAGTTCTTCAACTTCAACTACTTCATCGTCTTCAATAATTTCCATTTTTGGAGGAAGAATCTCAACTGAATCAGGTAATACAGTTTCTGGAGGCATGATTCTTACATATATACCAAGTACACCTGGTTTTAATTGAACTGTAGCAAATCCTTCTTCAACTAATCTAATTGATGGTTCACCACATTTTTTGATGTAACCTTCAACAAATTTAGCTACAGCAGATCTTGAACCTCTGATTTTACCAGAAATAGTAACTTCTACACCTTGAGCTCCAGCGCCCATGATTCTACGAATGGTAGAGTAAGCAACTCTTCTGAAATGCATACCTCTTTGTAACATGTTAGCTATTTTATAAGCCATGATTTTTGGGTTGAGTTCAGGAACACTTACTTCTTTAACTTCAATTTGAGGATTGTCTAAACCGAAGTCATTTTTAAGAGTGTTGGTAATAGCCCTTACGTTTTTTCCACCTCTACCAATTACCATACCAGGCCTTTCTGCATAAACAACAACCATAGTACCTAAAGGTGTAATTTGAACATCCATACCACCGTATCCTGCTCTTTCAAGTTCTTTTTCTAAGTATTCATCAATTCTGGTTCTTTTAAGGCCCTCAGTGACGAAATCTTTTTCTATCATTAGTTAGCCTCCTGTAATACTATTTGGATATGAGTAGTTGGAGTGTTGAATGGGGTCATCCTACCGAATGCTCTTGGAATAACTCCAGGAAGTACAACTCCTCTGTGACTGGAGATATGTTCAATGAATAAGTTTTCAGTGTCCATACCTTTGTATTCAGCATTAGCTTCAGCATTTTCTAAAACTTTTAATACTTGTTCTGCTGCTTTTACAGGGTATCTACCTGCTGCCCATCCTTCTTGTCCTTTTCTGTGACCAACTTGTCTGTTGTGTCTTTTGAAAGGAACAGATTTTTTCATATCAATAACATCTTCCAAATAATTTTTAGCTTTAGTTACTTCCATTCCTCTTATTGCATTGCAAATTTCAACACAGTGTTTTGGAGAAATCTTAAGAGATTTTGCCATAGCACGTGCAGTTTTTGCTTCATTAGTTTCTTTATTATAAGCATATTTATTAGCCATGATCTAATCTCCCTATTTAAGTGGTACAAACATAGATGATCTTGTAGCTCCCATACCTGGGTCTCCATGTTGAACTTTTTGTCTTGTTGGTGCAAATTCACCAAAGTAACAACCGATCATTTCCGGTTCGATTGTAACTTCAACAAAGTTTTGACCATTGTAAATTCCGAAAGTTGTTCCGACCATTTCAGGTAAAACAATCATATCTCTACAATGGGTCCTGATTACAACAGGCCTGCCATCTTTGCTGCCTTCTTTATTTAACTTTCTCATTTTATCCAAAACAATTTGTTGTCTTGGTAAAAATCCTCTTTTTAAAGACCTTCTTTGTCTTGCAGGGAATAATTCCATTACTTCCTCTAAAGACATGTCTTGTAATTCTTCAAGAGTATAACCTTTATATTTAAATATTTTTCTTGCCAATGAAACACCCTCTATCTATCTTTTTAATCCTGTTCTTTTAGCTGCAATTGAACCAACTTTTCTTCCTGGTGGTGCATGTCTTGAAACAGTAGTTGGACGACCAGGATGTTGCCTGTTACCTCCCCCGTGAGGGTGATCAACAGCGTTCATAGCTACTCCTCTTACGGTCATGAACTTCTTACCTTTAGCTTTGTAAGCATGCCATCTGTTACCAGCTTTAAGGAATGGTTTTTCTTTTCTTCCTCCTCCAGCTACAACACCGATACTTGCACGGCATCTTGGGTTGAGGTATTTTAATTCACCAGATGGTAATTCTACAACAGATTGATTAGCATCATGAGTAATTAAAGAAGCATAAGTTCCAGATGATCTTACAAAACGACCTCCGTCTCCAGGAGTATTTTCAATATCATAAATAGGAGTTCCTTCTGGAATTTCAGCAAGAGGTAAAGTATTACCAAATTTAATAGGAGCAGAAATACCACATTCAATTTCATCATCGATTTGAATGCTTTCAGGTGCTAAAATAAATTTCTTTTCACCATTTTCAAATTTCACTTCTGCAATTGGAGCAGTTCTTGCTGGGTCATGTACAATATCAGTAACGATTCCTTTAATACTACCTTCTTTTTCTAATGCATCGTAAGATCTGTATCTGATTTTATCTTTAAAACGATGAGAAGCAACACGGTGAGCAGGAGTTCCTCTTCCTCTTCTTTGAATTATTAATCGTTTTCCCATTATAATTCCTCCTTAGAATACTCCTATTTTGACAGCAAGTTCTTCTGCCATTTCTTCTTCAACAAGTTTAATAAATGCTACTTTATTACCACGAGGAGTGATATGAGTAGTTACTCTAGCTACTTTTTCTTCGTATAACTCTTCAAAAGCCCTTTTAATTTGACCTTTGTTAGCGTCACGTTTTACAACAAAAGTAATCTCATTGTTTTTATCGATTAAATTCATGGTTTTTTCAGTAACATGAGGTTTAATAATAATTGAGTATGAATCCATAATAATCACCTTATTTATCCAAAATTATTGGAATAAACCTCCTAATTTTTCAACAGCTGATTTAGTGAAAATAGTGAGTCTTCCTGGGTGAGTACCTGGTGCTAATAATTCTGCATTTAAGTTTTCAACAGTTACTACATCTACACCAGCATGGTTTCTTGCACCTAATTTGATACCGTTATCTTCACCGACTACTAAAAGAGGTCCTTTTACTTTTTTGTATTTTCTTCCTCTAGTTTTACCCCTACCAGCTCTTATTCTTTTACCTTCTTTAGCACGGGTAATGTCGTCGTAAACTCCTAAGTTTTGGAAAATTTCACGAGTTTGTTTAGTAGTTTTTACAGAACAAATATCATCTTCAACAATAATAGGTACTTGTTCAAGGTCTCCTAATCTGTGACCTCTGTTTTCAACAAGTTCTTTATTTGCAGTAGCTGCTACAGCAGACCTGATTGCAAATCTTCTTTCTTTTATGTTGATTTTTTCGTGATGATTTTTTTCAGCTCTTGTAGGATGTGCACGTCTACCACCAACAGCCATTGGTACGAATGCTGCTTTGGAACCGTTTTTGATCCTAGGTACTCTAGCTGTACCTCTACCAGATCCCCAACCTTTTGCAGAAGTTCTTTTACCTGCTTCAGGGTCATTACCCCATGGTTGTACTCTAGCGGTTTGTGCTGAAATAACAGCCCTTTTTATTAAATCAGGCCTGTATTCTTCATTAAAAATAGCTGGAAGTTCAATTTCTTCTTTAACTTCCCCTTCCATTGAATAAACATTTGCTTTCATGATTAGACCCCTTGTTTAGATTTTGTACTTATGTAGTTTATTTGAGGCATGTCCTCAGATTTGTTATTAGGCCTAATAGGTTGTCTTAAAATAACCAATCTTTTAGATGGACCTGGTAATGAACCTTTTACTAAAACATAGTCGTTTTTAACAAGACCATATTTTACAAATCCACCGTCTGGATTAATTTGATCAACTTCATCAGCAGATGCGATTTTTAAGATTTTTTTATTGAACTCAGTTCTTTTATGGTATCCCATTTGACCTGCTTGTGCTACGGTCCACATGGTTCTTGATGGAGTCCAAGGTCCAATAGAACCTACGTGTCTTCCTTTACCTGCTCTTACAGCTTTACCATATTGAATTCTGATTCCCCATCTTTTAACTACACCTTGGAATCCTTTTCCTTTAGTAGTTGCAATTGCATCTACAAATTGACCTTCGTTTAAGATGTCACTAGCTTTTACTTCATTACCTAATAATTCTAATGCAGTATTTAATTTTTCTTCAGGATTTGCTCCTCCGATACCACATTCAAATATGTCTGGTTTTTTCTTAGGTACGCTAGTTACTTTTGGATTAGTATGGACTAAAACTTTAATATCTTCAGTTTTGTCTAATACACCTTGTATTTTTGCAATAGCTTCAGATTTATTGTATTCTTTAGGAAGAGAAATTTTCCTTGAGAGTTCTTCATCTAAATTATCTGCAAGTACTTCGGTGATCACTTTTAATCCACGAGAAGTTTTTTCGTATGCTCTAATTCCCATTACTACGACTGGAGGTACTTCCAATACGGTTACTGGAGTGAAAACATCCATACCATTAGTTGGAGAGTTTTTGTCAGAATCAGTCACTAAAGCGTGAGTCATACCGACTTTATAACCTGCGAGGCCGAGTAATTTTGGTTCGTCATTTTGTGGCCAAGATTTTATCCTAGGGGTTTCTTTAGCTGCTCTTTTCCTTGGACTAAAAGCAACAGACCCTTTTCTTGGCTGGTGATGTCTTACCATTTATTTTACCTCCTTAACTAATATTTTCCTTTATTTTATTATATTCAAATTTTTAAACAATAGCTATAAATAGCTATTTTCAGATTTGGACAATATTACACCAAGTATAATATTATCCGAGTAATAAATAACCGCAATAATATCACAGTTAAATAAACATTAAAGTTTAATATATTCTTTTGAGCGAAATTAATTGAAACATAATTAAGCGCTCGTTTAATGTATAAACTATTCTGCGCTAAGTAATTTTTAGGAGAGTCCTAAAAACATCAATGTATAAAAAGTTGAGCAAATTATCTATTAGCCATGTATAAAAACTAATAATATATAAAGAGAATTAAAATCTCAAAATGTTGAATAAAGAAAGTGTAGCGACAACTGCCTCTTCAGTTCTGACAGTTTCAGTTCCTTGGTTAGGTACAGTATTTAATTTAATATGTTCCCAATTACCACTAGAAACATCTTCCGGAATTGAAGAATATGGGCCACCAAACAAAATAGCAATATTTTTAAATTCATCTACTTTAAGTTTTAATTCATCAAAAATAGAATCAATATAATCCCCATATCTTGTAGTTTCAACAACAAAATCTGGTTTAATTAATTTTAAGCTATTTTTAAGACTCTTATTAGAAGATATTACATTATATCCCCAGTAAATGTCATCTGGTTTATCAGGTGTGACTATTACTTCTTTCTTAGCAATTTTTGTAATCTTAAAGTTAAAAATTTTCTTAACAGTAAGTTGCTCTTTGCAGAATGCAAGTTTATCCATACCTATATCCACAAAAGTTCCTTTCTTATTTCTTTTAACAGTAAATCCCTGTCTATAGTCGCCCACGTCTGGTTGACTATTTACTGGATGATGAGGAGCTCTAAGTGGTGGAAGAATACCTACATGCTTAAGTTCAGGCCTTATAGGAAATGCACTTTTCCTCAAATACTGAGGAGTGTTCATATAATTTAAAACTTCAGCAATGAATTCTCCATCTTCTTCCCCATTTTCATTTTTAATATGGTCATCATTATAAATAACAACATTATCAATCTGAAATACTGCTAAAGCTCTGCCTAAAATTCCCACTTTAAAAGTACGAACTTTAAGATCTTTAGATTCAGACAGAAAAGAATTCGGAATAAATACAGATAGCTCATCTTTATACATTATTTTAATATTAGTAAAATAAAGTATATAAAGATTTCCCTACATTTACATAGCTATCACTAATAGACTTATACATTTTATAAATATTATATCAATTATAATATCCGTAGCCATCTTATTATGCTACCAACTTTTATACTCATAAGGAATATATTAATATAATATATAGATTATGTAGTATATAAAGGTATTGTTTTTCTATTTAAAATAAGTAAAATTTAAAGAAAAGCTCGAATTACTATTACTTCAACATTTGCAGATTCCCTTGTATGAAATTCATAAATTTTAGGAATAGGAAAATTATATCTGAAAATATGAGTAATTTCCAAATCATTTTTTTCAAAATAGCTAATTAAAAACTCTTCAGTTGACGCCATGTGAAATGAATACAAAACTTTTGGAGACAGTTCAATAGCCTTACTGATAAATTTTAAATCAGCACCTTTTTTTGCATTTTTTTGTGATCCGAATGGAGGATTTTGAAAAATAGTATCAACATCAAAGTCATTTTCCAAATCACAAATATCACTGCATATAAAATCAACATCCCCGCAATAACTGCTGGCCAGATCAGTTGAATCCTTATCAATATCCACACCAATAGCTGAAGCTGCACCTAATAATTTAGATGCAATTGCAAATATTCCTGTTCCGCAGCCTAAATCCATTACTTTTTTATCTGCGATATCCCCTAAAGAATATGCATTCCACAGCAAATCTGCTGCAATAGTGGCAGGTGTAGAATACTGTTCCAGGTCTACTTTCGGATTTGGATGCTTTGGAACCTTTTGTATGGCCATTTCCAAATGTTTCTTTTTAGTAATTTTCTTCATCTAAACAACATATTTAATTATTATTTCTTATATAATTATATTATTAATAAAAATTAAAAAGAGGTTTCGAATGTTTGAAAAGATATTAATTGCAAATAGAGGAGAAATTGCAATAAGAGTTATGCGTGCCTGTCGTGAGCTTGATATCCAAAGCGTAGCTATATACTCTGATGCAGATACAACATCTCTTTATACAAACTATGCTGATGAAAGCTATCCTTTAGGTAACCCTTCTCCAGCCAAGTCTTATTTAAATATAGAGAAAATCATAGATATTGCACTTGAATCCGGAGCAGATGCTATTCACCCAGGATATGGATTTTTAGCTGAAAACCCTAAATTTGGTGAAGCATGTGAAAAAAATGGAATTAAACTTATAGGACCTACAGGTGATGTAATCCATCAAATGGGAGATAAAATAACTTCAAAAGCTCTTATGAAAAAAGCTGGAGTTCCTGTTATTGAAGGTACTCCTGAAGGAGTTAGTGACATTGAGGAAGCTAAAGAAATAGCCAGACAAATTGGATATCCCGTAATTGTAAAAGCTTCTGCAGGTGGTGGGGGAATTGGTATGCGTGCTGTTTATGAAGAAGATGAATTAGTACGTGCAATTGAATCTACCCAGTCTGTTGCTTCTACAAACTTTGGAGACTCAACTGTATTTATTGAAAAATACCTTGAAAAACCTAGACACATCGAATTTCAGTTATTGGCTGATGAACATGGAAATGTTATTCATGTAGCAGACAGGGAATGTTCCATCCAAAGAAGACATCAAAAGTTACTTGAAGAAGCTCCTTCTCCAATTATGACTGAAGAGCTTAGGGCTGAAATGGGAGCAAGTGCAGTAAAAGCTGCAGAATATATCGGCTATACCAGTGCAGGTACTGTTGAATTCCTGTACGACAACGGCCAATATTACTTCCTTGAAATGAACACACGTATTCAGGTAGAACACCCAATTACAGAACTTGTTACCAATACTGATTTGATTAAAGAACAAATAAAAATAGCTAATGGTGATGAACTCAGTTACGAACAAAAGGACATACAAGTATCAGGTCATGCAATAGAATGTCGTATTAATGCAGAAGATCCGTTAAATGACTTTGCACCTAACCCTGGTAAAATTACTGGTTACAGGTCTCCCGGAGGACCTGGTGTACGTTTAGACAGTGGAGTTTATATGAATTATACCATTCCTACTTTCTATGATTCAATGATTTCAAAATTAGTAACCTGGGGAAGAACCAGAGACGACTCCATAGCCAGAATGAAAAGAGCATTAAGCGAATACATTATTTTAGGAGTTAAAACTACAATTCCATTCCATAAAGCTATCTTAAGAAATCCTAACTTTATCAGCGGTGACTTAAACACTCACTTTATTGACCAATACAAAAACGGTATTGAAAGTGAAATGGTTAATGTAATTGCAGAAGATTTGGAAAATGTAAATAAAATGAAATCCACTTTCATGCCAAGTAAAAAAATAGCTGCAATTTCTGCTGCTGTTGGATCTTACTTAAATACTGCTAAAAACCAACAAATGAATAAAAAATAAATTTGGGGATTTACAAATGCAAAATGAAATAGTAAAGCTATTAAAAAAAGAGGGAAAATTATCTGAAAAAACTATTGATGAATTAAGCAATATTGAAATTAGTGATTTTTCCGATTTAGTTAGAGAACTTGGAAAAGAAGAAACTAAGTATATTAAAAGGGACAAAATCTCAAAAAATCTAAATACCAAATACATTGGTAAAGATATGTATATATTTAATGAAGTAATGTCCACAAACACAATAGCTAAATTTTTATCAATGAACGGCGTTGGAAACGGAGCAGTTGTAATTTCTGAAAAGCAAACAAAAGCTAGAGGACGATCAGGTAAAAATTGGGAATCTCCTCTTGGTGGTGTTTGGTTGTCAATTATATTGAATCCAAATGTAACCCACTCAAAAATCCCATTAATTACCCTTGCAACTGGTGTAGCTGTTGAAAATACATTAAAAAGAATAGGCATTGAAAATGCTGAAATAAAATGGCCTAATGACATTTTAATTCAGGATAAAAAAGTGTGCGGAATACTAACCGAAGCTATAACCAGCTTTAACACTATTGAAAGTGTCATCATTGGTGTTGGAATTGATGCAAACATAAATACTGAAAACTTCCCTCAGGAATTGCAGGAAAACATGACAACATTAAATGAGGAAATAGGTGAAAAAGTTGATGAAAACCTTCTAATTAGGTTATTCTTAGAAGAATTTGAAAAAATCAGCGAACAGTTCATAAATGAAGAATACGAAACTATCTTAAAAGAATGGAGAAAAAACTCCTATACCATCGGAAAAATCGTAGAAGTGCATGAACCATTTAGCAAACCTTATGACGGTTATGTTTTAGGCATCAGCAGAGACGGATCATTAGTTGTAGAAAAAATTGACGGAACTTTAGAAAAAGTAATATCTGGAGAATGTATAATTAAGAAGTAAATACAATCTCCCTGCATTTATCTTCATTTGTAACTACTTCCTGTAGCTTATTAAATGAAGATTCTATTTTTTTATTTAAATCATTTAAATCTAAATTAAATGCATCTTTTGTAGACAAATCAAATCTTATTGTTGTAGATGCACCAGGCATTGAAACTGGGGGAATTGTAATAATTCCATGCTCTTTTAATAATATAAATGCAAAAATAAATGCCAAATCATCATCAGATAAATTATGTGAAACTTTGATTTCATTAGCTAAATCATGAGATGAAATCATGACCCCTGTCGGAGTTTCACTAAAAGCATTAAAATTCTTATTTAATAATTTAAACAGCTCTTCTTTTCTTGAAAATCCTCTAATTAAATTTTCACCATTGAAATTTTTAATACCATTAACCATAGCTAAAATAGCTGGCGGTTGTGCTTCAAGACCAAACTGGTTAGCTTTAACTTTAATTTTATCAACTAAATCTTTACGACCAGCCATCAATCCTCCTCTAGGACCGGGCATTAATTTATCAGTACTTGTAATTGTAATATCTGCACCTAAATCACAGGCTTTTTTCTGGTTAAATACAACAGTTCTAAGTCTGGCTCCTGATGCATCATCGACCATGACCGGAATATTTTGTTCGTGAGCCATTTCAATGACTTTTTTGAAAATATCTTCATCAATTACTTTATGATCCATTGTTGAGCCTGTTACAACAACTAAAGAAGTATTTTCAGGTATTTCAAATTTATCAAAATCATCAGTTTCAAAATAATTAGCTTTAACTAATTCACAGCTTCTTGGAATAGACGGATGAGCCGGCAATTGGGCAAGGTAGTGAACTACATTGGAACCTTCATCAACTAATGAAAGAATAGTGGCCAATATACCTGAAGAAGTTCTGTTAAGTGGAAGAATTTTTTCTCCACCTAAATGTTTTTTTCCAACTTCCTGAATTTCATCCTCAAAAATAGCCGGTCCGACATAAGTTTCAAGTAAGCTTAATTGGGATGATGAAGCAATAAATCCTCCAGATAAACCTGTTAAATCATATAATTCATTACGACCTTTAGTTTCAATGATGTTTTTTATAATAGATAAAGCATTTTCTCTTTTTTTAACTTCATCTAAAGAATTGTTAACTATCATCTAATCAGAGTCGAATTCTAATGTAAAGTCTTTGAAAGCTTCAACAAATGCTTTTAAATCTTTTTCAGGCACTGGCATTTGAACAAACTGTTCGTTTTCAGGTTCTTCATATGAATATTCCGCATCAGTAATTTTACCTTCAGGTGTTGTCCACAAAATTAAGCTGTCACTTAATTCTTCAGGTTTTTTGTTAGGGAAAAATATTTCTACAGAAGCTCCTAACTGTACAAAAAACTTTTCTTTTTCTTCATCACTTTTATTTACTTTTTTGATTTTTCTTACTCTTGATTTCAATTTTTTTTCAGCAAGTTCATTTATATCTGGCATTTATAACACATCCTGAAACTTTATTTATATATAATCTAAATTATAGTTAAAATTCACATATTATATAAGCATTCTTATTTGATTTAAAAATCAGTCATATAAACTGTTGCCTTCACTATCCATAGCTACTATAAGCGGTCCAAAATCTTTAACTTTCAAATTCCACATAGCTTCCGGCATTCCTAAATCCAGCCAGTCAACACTTTCAATTTCTTCAACTGCATCAACATAAAGTGCTGCACATCCACCGGTAGCTACAACATACAATGCATTGTTTTTAACTAAAGCTTTCCTTACTGTATCATCCATTCCTCCCTTACCTATTACTATTTTAGGCCCCATATCAATAACATCACTTTGATAAGGATTCATTCTCATGGAAGTGGTTGGACCTACAGCTACCATTTTATATCCGTTTTCATCTTCAGATATAATTGGTCCTGCATGAAATATTGCTGCACCTTCAATATCCAACGGAGCACCCTGTTCCAGAATTCTTTTATGTGCTTGGTCTCTTGCAGTGATAATATTTCCAGTTAATGTAATTACATCTCCAATTTTTAAGTCAGTTAAATCTTCGTTTTTAACCGGCACTTTAATATTTTTTTCCATTTGGTCACCTTGTAAATTATTATAAATATATAAAATTTTTAGCTTTTATAAATTTAATGGGTAGACACCAATGCTCTTTTCAAAACTTTGGTGATTTAAAATTTTCTGATAAAAATTAGTTTAAAATTTTTAATCCTGTTTAAAAAACTTAAAATAATCGGAATTAAGGACTTATTATGTTTCGAATCAGTTTTTTAAGAAAAAATTTTCTAGTTTTTCTTCATTTATTTTATAATTATCAATAATTTTTCCATCTTCCATGTGCAAAATATGGGAACACACTTCCATTATTAATTCAAAATCATGGGTGATGATAAATGAAGTAACACCTAATTTTTGAAGATAAACTAAATTTTCGCTAACTTTCATCATATTCTTCAAATCAAGCCCACTTGTCGGTTCATCAAAAATCAGAAATTCCTTACCTGAAGCAATAGCAGATGCAATGGCAACTCTTTGCTTTTCACCGCCGGACAATGCCATAGGGTGCATTTCTTTTAGATGAATCAGATTTAAGTTTGTTAAAATTTCCTCAGCAACACAGATATTTTCATCATCCATACTCAGCAATACTTCATCCAGTACACTTTCAGTGAATAATTGATGATTAACATCCTGCATCACCATATATGTCTTTTTAAGCAGGTCCTTTCTTTTCAAATGATTATCTCCCCAAATAATTTCCCCTTTGCAGGACTTTTTAAGTCCACATAGACAATTTGCAAAAGTAGATTTTCCAGCACCATTTTTTCCAATGACTGCAATTATTTCATTTTTTGGGATTTTAACTTCATCAATATTTAATACCTGATTTTTGCCATGTTTAAAATTAAAATTTTTAAGTTCAATCATTTCATGATTATTTGAATAATACTCACTATGATTAACAGCCAATTTTTTCAAATTTAATTGTCTTAAACCGTAATCCCTATGGTCAATATGTCTGAACTGGTCCATAGACCATTCATTAGTAATTTGCCCTTTTTCCATAAATATAACTCTATCAACAACATTACTTAAAAAGAACAGTTTATGTTCAGCTACAATAACCGTTTTTCCGGATTCTTTCCATTTCTTAATAATATCTTCCAAATCCCAACTAGATTCCGAATCTAAATTTGATGAAGGTTCATCAAGGACAAATATGTCTGGAAAAACTGCAGATACTGATGCTCCGGCAATTTTTTGCTTTTCGCCCCCAGACAGTTTAAAAATGTTTTTATCAAGAAGATGCTGTAATTTAAAGTCGTTTACAACATAATTCAATCTATTTTTTATTTCATCAGTATTCATTGCAAGATTTTCGCACCCGAAAACTATTTCACTTGTTGTATCCACATTGAAGAATTGTGTTTTTGGATTTTGAAAAACAGAACCTACATATCTTGATATTTCATAAATTGGCATTTCACTTATTAAATTACCATCCAAATATACATTTCCCTGTCTTGTTCCATCGAAAAAGTTGGGAATAATTCCGTTTATCATACGTGTTAATGTTGTTTTTCCGCAACCTGATTCACCACAAAGCAGAATGACCTCACCTTTTTCAATATTCTGATTAATATCTGCCAGATTACAGTTATTCTTACTGTTGTCATATGAAAATGAAACATTATCTATTTTAAGCAAAAAAGACACCACCTAAAAAATAATATACATAAACTCCCAAACCGATTAATGAAACTGTCAGTAATGTATAATCTATTTTATTTAATTTAACTTCCATAAAATGAGTTCTGGGTTCAGGATTACTTAATCCCCTTGTTAAAGAAGCTGCAGAAAGTTCATCTGCTGTTTTAATAGCGCTGACCAGAATAGGAATCATATAAAATTCCACCAGTTTTAAAGGATTTTTCAATGATTTAACATTCAAACCAAAACCTCTCATTTTCATTGCATTAGTTATTGATTTAATTTCTTCATAAACTGACGGAATATACCTAAAGATAACTGAAAGCGGAATAGTAACCTCTTTTGGAATATTACTTTTTTCCATGGACACTATAAATTCACTTACTTTTGTTGTTGTGACTGTATAATACCCCATCATCAAAACAGGCAACATTCTAGTGGTCGTATAACTAAACATTATCATCAATATTGCAATTATGCCTGTTGCAGTTGGAAGAAGATAAATCTGAATATATTTCGCAACAATATACATTAAAATATAACTTAAAGCAATACCAATACAATTTGAAAAAAATAAACAAATAAATGGAATTAAAACTAAAATTCCACTAATGTATAACGGCACTTCATTAAAAACCATGAAACTTATCAAAACCAAAATTATAATTTTAGTTCTTGGATCCAATTTAAAATTTAGTTTTAATCCCATAATATCACCTTAGGCAATACCTGCTTTTTCAAAATGTTTTTTCAAAACAATTTTTCCAATATATGCACCGATTAAAGCAACAACAAATGTAGCAATTATCAAAATAATCAGCATTTCATTTGTTAAAAACGGTAAAATTACATTTACATAGTCAGTTCCCATTGACGCACGAATTGATTCAACAAAATAATCTCTTAAAATGTAAAACGGTAGCATATTACCAAATATTCCCAATGAGAAAAATCCATAACTGATAATTGAATTTTTAATAGAGGAATAATCTCCAATTTTTAAAACTACATCAGCCATCAATCCACAAAGTGTATAGACTACAATTGGAATCCATGTGTGACCGCTTAAAAACATTACAATTCCCAAAACCAAACCCAACAATGAAGTCATTCCAAATTTATCAACTCTTGTTAAAAACAGCATATATGGAATTCCTGCAATTAATGCTACAATGACCGGCAATGCAATCATCAGTATTGGGATATATCCCAGCATTCCAAAAATAAAAATTGAAACTGTCAGTATCACTGCAAAAATACCTACAGTGATTAAATCTTTTACATTTAACATTTTACTCATTAATATTACCTCCTATTTTATATTATACTAATGAAAATAATCCTGAGAATCTAAATTTGCCATTCTCCACTTAAGTTCTGTAAATCAACCATCTTTTTAAACAAACCATTATCTGCAATTAGTTCTTCAGGCATTCCCTGCTCCACAATTTTGCCGTCATCTAAAACAACAATTCTATCAGCATTAGCTATTGTTCTCATCCTATGAGCAATGATGATGACTGTCTTGTTTTTAATCAACTCAGACAATGCCTTTTGGATTTTAGATTCATTTTCAACATCTAAAAATGAAGTTGCTTCATCCAATAAAATTACATTTGCATCTTTTAGAAGTGCCCTTGCAATTGAAATTCTTTGTCTTTGACCGCCTGAGAGCAACTCACCATTTTCACCAATTACAGTATCATATCCATTTGGAAGTTTAAAAACAAACTCTTCACATTCTGCAAGACGGGCAGCTTCAATCACTTCTTCATCAGTTGCATCTTTTCTTCCAACACGAATATTTTCCAAAATTGAATTGTTGAACAATATTACATCCTGAAAAACAATTGAAAAGTTTTCCAGAAGCTTTTCTGAGTCCAATTTTGATAAATCCTGACCTCCAAGTGATACTGTACCTGATACAGGATCCCAAAATCTTGCGGCAAGCTTTGAAACTGTACTTTTACCTCCGCCAGACGGCCCTACAAGAGCTGTAACTTCACCCTGCTTTGCAGTAAATGAAATATCAGTTAAAACATCCTTCAAATCATCGTAATTAAAACTGACATTTTCAAATTCGACATCATAACTGTCCAAAGAATAATCAGCCAAACCTCCTTCAACTACAAGACTTTCAATTTCCTGAGCCCTTGTAATTTTATTGTCCATCATAAATATTTCTGCCAAAAATATCAATCCGTTTTCCAGTGGAGAATAAACTGTTGCAGATGCTATCAAGAATATTAAAAAGGTAAAAATTGATATTTGCGAATTTATTATTAGATATGAACCTAAAAGGATTACAGATACAATTCCTAAATTTAATACAACTTTTCCAACTATTACTCCCAAGGTAGCCATTAATTCAGCATTAATTCTTGATTTTTCAATTGTTGAAGTTAAACTGCCAATTTTTCCATAATATTCCTCTTCACAATTGTAGGATTTCAAATCCCCAATTGATTCAATGCATTCCTGCACAGCATCTCCACAATTAAGCAAATCAGCCATTATTCTATCCCCACCAATATAAATAAGTCTTTTGGAGATAAATAAGATTATAAATGCAACAGGGACTACCCATAAAAGCGCAATAGCCAATCTCCAGTCAAATAGAAACATTCCCACTGAAACAATACATAGTGAAATGATTGAACCCATCAATTGCGGAACCGCATGTGAGAAAACATGCTCCAAATCAGTACAATCATTCATTATTGTTGCAGTCAGATCAGCCAAATCCCTATTTTCAAAAAAGGATAATGGAAGTTTCCTTAAATTCTCACCAAGGTTGATTCTTCTGTTTCCACTTTCAACATATGTTGTATTGAATACAAAGTGATACTGCTTCCATGCAAAGGCAAAAATAATTCCTAAAACAATCAGTATCAATAAAATAAATATTCCAAGATTTGGATTAATTATTTCACCCACTGTTAATTGCTCCACCCACAGATAAATAAGTAATGCATATAAACCAACAGGAAACATAAATGATATGTTCAAAAGTGCAGTATAGAAAATTCCTTTAATCAAGTTGTCAGAACCCTCTTTTGTAAGTCCAAATCTTTTAGTAAAAAACTCAGATAACATCATATCGCCTCGCTTTTAACTTTCCACTGGATTGATTGGTTAAATTCATCCCACATTCTAGAGTAAATGCCCCCACTATCAATCAGAGTATGGTGGTTGCCTTCTTCAACAATTCGTCCATTTTCAACCACATAAATTTTGTCTACATTTTTAACTGAGGACAACCTGTGCGCAATCATAATGACTGTTTTGTCTTTAGTAATTTCTGAAATTGCTTTTTGAATCAGATATTCATTTTCCGGGTCTGCAAGTGCAGTTGCTTCATCCAAAATAATTATTGGAGCATCCTTAAGAACCGCTCTTGCAAGTGCAATCCTTTGCTGTTGACCTCCTGAAAGATAGGTTCCTTCACTTCCTATTACAGTATTTATTCCGTCCGGAAGCTCATCAATAATATCGTCACATTGGGTTAAACTCAATGCTTTTTTAACATCATCTCTTGATGCACCCTTACGACCAATTGCAACATTATTGTAAATTGAATCTTTAAATAATGTCGTATTCTGGAATACGAAAGAAATATTTTTCATCAATTCCTTTGTTGAAATACTTCTTACATCAACATCCCCAACTTTAATTGAACCCTGATTAACATCCCAAAATCTTGGAATTAATGATGCAATTGTGGTTTTGCCCCCTCCAGAAGGGCCAACTAATGCAACAGTTTCATTTTCATTAATTTTTAAATTCACATCATTTAAAATATGTTCATCACCATCGGCATTTTCATAATCAAAATAAACTCCTTCAAACTCTATTGAATGATTTTTAGGTTTTTGAGGATTGATTGGGTCAACTAAAGGGTTTTCATTTAGAATAGCTTCTATACTGTCTAAAGCACAACTTGCCAACATCCAATCTTGTGAAACTGTCATTATTTTCATCATCATTACAGCACAGATTGGTGTGAAAATAATGTAAAACATGAAGTTTGCAAAGAATTTTACATCTACAACTGATCCTGCAAGAAGTATTCCTGCTGGAATCAACAATGCAAAAAATCCGTTGATGGATACTGTAAATGCAGTCATAGGAATATGAGTTGACATAGAATATTCAGCCGAAAATTTTCCGTAGTTTTTGATGGCATTGATAAAGTTTTTAAATGAGTAAATACTTTGTTGAAATGCTTTTGTAACTGGAATTCCTCTTACATATTCTACTGCTTCTCCGTTCATTTCCTCCAAATATTTCTCGTATTTCTCCATGCTATTTCTGGATTCTTTTGAAAACATAGGATACATAAATACAAAATATAATATGATTGGAATCAGACAGATTAACCCTAAACGCCAATCAAAACTAAATAACAAAATTAAAAATACTATTGGAGTCACAATAGCTCCCGTCAAATCAAACAATTGATGAGCAAGGAATATTTCAGTTTTTGCAGTGCTGTAATCAATTATCTTTCTAAGACCCCCACTTGTATGGTTTGAAAAATAACCTAAAGGCAACTTAAGTAAATGCTTTATAGCTGCATCTTTCATGTTTTTCTCATTTTTAAATGCGGACAAATGTGTACCCATCAGACCAAAAAAGTTTAAAATTATTCCCAGTACTGCAAATGTAAACGCATTTATCGCATAAACATCCAAGTTTTGGGCTTTTGTAAAATCAGGGGCAACCGCCAATAGGGCATTGACCACATCCCATATATAAACAAATGGAACCAATAAACATATTGCACTTAAAGCTGATAAAAACATACCTACAATTGTCAAATATTTATAATTACCCGAGTAATTCAATAATCTAATAAATTTATTTTTATTTTGAGTTTCTGGCATCATTATCGCCTCAAATAATAATTTAGGTTTACCTAAAAATTTAAAATTAATCTAAAAGGACAAAACACTAAAAATATTCTAAAAAAACAATTAAGAAATAATTTAATGTATTTTAATTAAAAATAACTAGATAACCTAATATTTACTATAAAGTATTATTTAATTAAATATATAAATATTTTTGAACTAAAAAGACAATAAATATACCAAAAAGACAAAATCTATTTTTTATACTCCGACGGAGTGCAACCGATATATTCTTTAAATGCCTGAGTGAATTTTGAAGGTGATGAATAACCTACCATTTTTGATATTTCAGAAATTGTATAGGAACCTCCTTCGATTAGTTTGCAGGCATATTCCAATTTATATTCCTTTCTCCATTTAAAAATAGGTTTGCCGTGAACTTTTTTAAAACACTTTTTTAAAGTCGTTTTGCTGATGCCATAATTATCTGCAAGTTCATCTATAGTAATTTTACTTTCCAAGTCATTAATCAGCTCATTTTTTACATCATCAACAATTTTAACCTGCTGTTTGGTAAGGGAAATATTTTCATGAACATCAAAGTTTGTAATCGAGAAAAACAATAATAATTCAAGACATTTTAATTTAAAATAAGATAATTTAATTCTATTGTCAACATGGTACAATTCACCAATAACATGGTCAATTTTATTATTTGAACGAAGCAATACATATCCTTGAGATTTTTTCAGAAGTTCATAAAATTCAATCAAGTCAAAATCAGGAATATACTGCTTGACATAATCATTAGCCATATCAACATCAATGAAAATCTCTAAACCATTATAAAATCCTAATGGAAAGTCAGAACATGTTTTTGTCATATCATAAATATTAATGCACAAATCCCCTTTTCCAAAATAAATTATTTCATCATCACCAACACTATAAGCATACCTGCCGTCCAAACAATGATTTATCATAAGCAATCTTGAAGAAATTTTTTCTTCAACATATACATTTTCATGATTTTGCAAATTGATGTCAATAAATGCTAAAACTATTCCTGGGAATAGAGAATATGTTTCAAACTGACCGTATTCACCCAAATCAATGATTTTTTTATAGTCATCCCCAGTTATGGAAAAGTCAGTGACAAACACATCACCAAATAATTCAAAAAGATTTTCATTCATGCCTTTAATTATATCAGCTCTGATATAAAACATTTCAACATACACCGCATTAACTAATCAATGTTAAATTTAATATACTGCCGTGACCAAATTTTTAATTAAATAAAGTATGCTCTGGTCAATTAGGAAAATGTTTTCTATTTTGACAAATTTAATATATTTGTTAAGACCAACTTTTATATGAGTATAAAACAAAAGGATAAATTACCATGTCAAGTATGAGTAGTGTTGCAGGACTATCTAAATATATTACAACCTTACCCAAAACTGAAAAATCAATAACAGCCATGTTTATTATAAGCTTCATATCAGGAGCAGTCTACTTTATAATTAATCCAAGCCCCGAACTTGGTATGGTGGAAAATATTATTTTAGGAGGATTATTCAGCTTAATAATACTTGGAATCAGTTCAATAATTGGTGGAGGAGTCAATCAACAGATCGTAAGTGGTTTACATGGTATTAACTTAAAAATCAAACATTCCATGTTTTTATCTGCACTTTCAATGACTATTGTCTGTATTCTTTTAATAATCGGCGGAATTCTTACACACTTTTTTGAAACAGACTTCTTTTTGAATTCCTTACTGTTCGGATGTGTTTTAATTTACGGAGTCAATACACTGGTATTTTGGACAACCTCCAAAATCAGTTTTACAAAAGCTGCAACTGTTGGAATAATCCAGCCATTAATCATGCTGGCCATGTATGTGCTGATTACTTTTTTAGTAACTGACACAAGCTTTTTAGGTTCTGATTTAATCCAAATGACAATAAAAGTAATAATAGCAAGTATCATTTTTATATTGGCTATTTACTCATTTATTACAATAGCAGGATCTCCTTTAAAGAAAAATCTCGGTATCGGAATGCTGGATTTGCTCAGTCTGTTTATTGCTCATATGAATGAAGGATCCAATTCTCTCGAATCATTGTTTGAAAACATGAGTGAAACTGTTGAAACCATGGTTACATTTATTAGTTTCAAAGGAAAAAATGGGATAAAATCTTTATTTATTTCACCATTTGTCCATCCCGGACCTTTGGGGGATTTGGGCGGTTCCAATATGCCGACAATACTTGCAAATAAGTTTGACCATTTTACCATGGTGGCTCACGGACCTTCAACCCATGACTTCAATCCCGTCAGAACAACTGAAATTGACAGAATAGAAAATGCCGTAAAAGAAGGTTTGGAAGAAATTGAATACTCAAAAGATGCAAGTATTTTTACCAGATACAATTCAGAAAAAGCAAACATTGGAGTGCAGTTCTTTAATAAAGGTATGGTTATTTTAAGTACATTTGCACCAAATGACAGTGACGACATCGAATTTGGTGTAGGTCTTACAATGATGACTCAAAGTAAAAGTAAATGTGATGTTAAAGACTCCGTCATTGTAGACTGTCACAATTCATTTGCTCCTGAAAGTGGAGAAGTTTTACCTGGAAATGAAGAGGTATTCCAATTAATTGATGTTATTGATAAAATCCAATGCAATCATCAAAGAGATACTCTAAAAATAGGATGTTATGAAAACATAATGCAGGATTTAAATAAAAATGAAGGTGTCGGTGAAAGCGGTATTAAAACCATGGTTGTAGAAGTAGCTAATCAGAGAACTGCATATGTCCTGTTTGATTCAAACAATATGGAAATCGGATTTAGACAAGAAATTATTGATGCTACAAAAGATTTGGATATTGATGAAATAGAAGTGATGACAACTGATACCCATACAGTCAACACAATATCCAGAGGATACAACCCAATTGGAATTGTAAAAAGAGGCGAAATTATTGAATATGTTAAAATCAGTATTAATGAAGCTATAAAAGATTTAGAAGAAGTTGAAGTTGGAACTGGAACAAAAAGAATTAAAAACCTTCATACATTCGGTCCTAATAACTCAACAGAATTAATATCAACAATCAGTTCAATTGTTGCAGTTAGTAAAATTATAGCTCCAGTTTTATTAATTACTGCATTAGTAATTGTATTTATTTGGATATTTTATGGTGGTTTATAAATATGCCACCAATAAAGTATATGTCATAACCCATCCAACAAGGAACGGCATTATTCCATCCCATAACCATTGGGAAAATCCGGAGATTTCATCTCCAAATTGTTTTTGAGCAAGTTGCCCAACAAAATATAGTATAATAAATGCAAGTGCGGTTGCAAAAACATCGTTTTTAATTCCAAACCAGCTTAATGTGAATCCAGTAGAAATAATACCTGTAATGATACCAACTACTAAATGAAGACTTGTTATTTTAATTGTAGTGTCCATTTATTTCCTCCAAAAAATTAAATAAATATAATTATTATTAATTATACTATATTAAACTATTGATATTTATAATAAAAAGGTGTAAACAATGAAACCTATGTCTAATGTAGACATTTTTACAATAACTGATGAATTAAATAATTTATTAACCGGTGCAAGAGTAGACAAATCATTTCAACCAACAAAAGATATTGTTGTAATGAGATTTCATGTAGCTGGAACCGGAAGGATTGATTTAGTAATGGAATGCGGTAAAAGAATCCACACCAGCAAATATCCTCTTGAAAATCCTATTAATCCTCCTGTTTTTCCAATGCTTTTAAGAAAAAGGATAAAAGGTGCCAATGTAGTTAGTATAACCCAACATAATTTTGATAGGATTATTGAAATTAAAGTTAAAAAAGACAAATACTACACTATTGTTGTTGAACTGTTCGATAAAGGAAATATTATCCTTTTAGATGAAGACAACAACATAATATTGCCTCTTAAAAGGAAACGTTTTAGTGATAGGGACATTAGTTCTAAAAAAGAATACCAGTTTCCAGAAGAAAGGGGAATTGATCCTATCAGCATAAGTGAAACTGAACTGAAAGAACTGTTTGCCAGTTCAGATAAGGATTTGGTTAGAACATTAGCTATGAATAATTTGGGAAGCCTATATGCTGAAGAAATTATTAAAAGAGCTAACGAATTTGAAGAAATTGACAAACATACTCCTTCAGCTGATTTAAGTGGAAGTCAAATAGCTAACCTAAATAAGGCTATCCATTTGCTGTTTGATAACCTGCAAGAAGAACATTTCAAACCTCAAATTGTTAAAAAAGACAGCAAAGAAGATGTTGTTGCTTTTGATTTAGTAAAATATGACGGATTTGAAAAAACATATTTTGATAACTTCAATGAGGCCTGTGATGAATTTTATTCCAAAAAGGTAAACACTGACATTAAAAATATTAAAGAAGCTGCATGGAATAAAAAAGTAAACAAGTTCGAAAAAAGATTAAAGCTACAGGAAGAAACACTTGATAATTTTCATAAAACAATTGAAACTAGCCAACATAAAGGAGAAGTAATTTATTCTAATTACACCACCATAGAAAATTTGGTAAAAGTAGTAAACAACGCTATAAGTAAAGATTATTCTTACAAAGAAATTGGAAAAACACTGAAAGAAGCTAAAAAGAACGGTCTAAAAGAAGCTGAAATCTTTGAATCCATTGATAAAATGGGCGTTTTAACACTTAAACTAAATGAAACTTCAATAAACATTAATCCAAAATTGACTATTCCTGAAAATGCTGAAATTTACTATGAAAAAGCTAAAAAAGCTAAAAAGAAAACAAAAGGTGCTACAATAGCTATTGAAAATACTAAAAAGCAACTTGAAAAAATCAAAGCTAAAAAAGAAGTGGCTATGGAACACATTTCAGTTCCTAAAAAGAGAGTTAAGAAAAATCTTAAATGGTACGAGAAATTAAGATGGTTTGTAACTTCAGACAATGTTTTAGTAATTGGGGGAAGAGATGCCGGTACCAATGAAACTGTTGTAAAAAAATATATGGACAATAATGATATTTATTTACATGCAGATATACATGGAGCAACATCAACTGTGATAAAACTAGAAGGTAATAAAGTAAATGATAGTATCCTTAAAGAATCAGGAGAGTTTGCAGCATCATTTTCAACTGCTTGGTCCAAAGGTTTCACAACACAGGATGTATTTTGGGTCAACCCTGAGCAGGTTACAAAAACACCTGAAGCCGGAGAATTCCTGCCAAAAGGATCATTTGTAATAAGAGGTAACCGTAATTACATCCGCAGTGCAAAAGTCAGAATTGCTATTGGAATTGTTGATTATGAAGGAAAAAGGTTAATGGCCGGTCCTGTTGATGCTTTAGAAGCACATTGTGACAATTTTATTGTGTTGAAACCCGGATATACTAAAAAAACAGCAATAGCTAAAAAAATACTTCATGAAATAAATGAAGACGACTTAATAACTTTAGATGATATAATCAGAGTTTTACCATCTGGAAAATGTGATGTTGACGAAGAATATCACTTAAGAAAAAAATATGAAAAGAATTAATCCTGATAATTTTCAGGATTATATTCAAAATATTCACCGGGATTTAAAATAACCACATCAATATTCGGATTTAACTGACTGACAAAGTTAGCATAAATAGAAGGGTCCTGTTCAATTGGCGGAAATGTATTGTAATGCATTGGAATAGCTACTTTTGAATCAATCCACCTTGTAGCCAGTGCTGCTTCAAAAGGACCCATTGTAAACTTATCTCCAATAGGAAGCAATGCAATATCTGGTTTATATATTTCCCCAATAATTGTTTTCATGTCCCCAAATAATCCAGTATCCCCAGCATGGAACAGTTTAGTTCCGTCTTCAAGTGTTATTAAAAAACTGGCTGCATCTCCAGCAGGAAGTGGCTCTTCAACAATATCCAATACTGAAGAATGTTTAGCATCAAGCATTGTAAATTTAACTCCACGGTATATGAATGAGCCGCCGATATTTACACCAATATTGTTAATTCCCTGTTTTGATAAAAATAAAGAAATCTCATGAATTGCTGCTACAGGAACATTATTTTTATTGGACAGTTCCATTGCATCACCCAAATGATCGGAATGTCCGTGAGTAACCAATATGATATCCGGATTAAATTCTTCAACAGGAATTTGACAAGCCGGATTATTGCTAATAAAAGGGTCAATTAAAATATTTAAACCCTCATCAGTTATTATTTCAAAAGCTGAATGACCTAACCATCTAATTTCCATTTAAATCACCTTTACTGTATATAATTTGCAACTAAATTTTCATCCAAGTTTGCTGCAATATCCCAAGTTTTCTCAAAGCTAGTTCTGATTTCAGAAATAGATTTCCTATCTTCATAAATAGCTCCATATTCCACATCACTGTTATTGCTACCTTTAGAAATAATCATAGCATTAGAATCATCTGTGATTAAGTTAATTGAATGTACTTGAGGAACTGTTTTAATTTGTACTCCCTGTTTAAGAAGTGAAGAAACTAAAATCATGTAAGACATGTCAGATACATCAAAATCATTGATAATTACCCTTGAATATACTGTCGGAACATGTGATAAAAACCTGTCAGACAAATCATTTAATGATGGAATTTCCAGCATTATCTCTTTATGTACATCATTAGCCAGTTTATCAAATGCTTCACTGGAAGTTATTAAACCTCCATCATAAACAACAAAGCTTCTAAGCAACTTAGGAACAGGCAAACTTTCAGGATGATTAACATCTATTTGGATATCTCTTGGTTCGCCTATTTTTCTAGGTTTAGGCGGTTCAAAGGTATCATTTTTTATATAATCTTCATCTTGGCGTAGTGCCCTTTTAATTTCTTCAGATTTATCATATTCAGATTGAGCATAGCTGTGGGAACGTTTTTTAGGTTTTCTAGTGATTTTTAAAGGTTTGTCGTAATTTGGAGTGAACTTAAGATTATTTCCAAAATTGGTTGTAGATTTGTCATTGCTAACTCTTAAAACTGATTTAGAATCATCTTCCTGATTAAAATCAAAAAATTCACTTGGAGATGTTTCATAATACTCTTCTCCAACATATTCTGGAAGATCATCTTCATAATAATTGTCAAAAGTATCTCTAATTTTTAAAGGACCATTAGAAGTATCAGAATGTTTATTAAATGATGGAGCTTTAATATCATTAGATTCTAAAAATTCTTTAAAAATAGAAGATGTTTTATCGGCATTAGCATCAACAAAATAGCTGATAATCATAATTATACCAACTATTGCAATAATAAATCCAACAACCAGCAAAAGGTCTATCAAATTATAAACATTTGCCTCATATATTATGAGAACCCCAACTACAAATAAAATAAAACCTGAAATTAATTTCAATGTGTTTCCCACTATCTCACCTGTTAATAATTATAATCACTCTATTAATTAAATTTTGTATAATACACTTAATAAATATGTTGATAAAAACGCTATTTTTCAAGAGAAATTTAGAAAAAAAGACATGATAATAACTTTTATAAAAATAGTAATATTAATATAATATGAAAAATAATTATTACTACCGGTGATAATATGAAAATTTTAGAAAAAATCAGCAATGACAAATCAGGACAAGGCGCAGCAGAATACATATTATTGTTTGGAGGAGTAATAGTTATAGCCATTTTCGCTTTAACCATCTACAAATCATATATGCAAACAAGCGACAGTAATTTAAAAGTAAAAAATGATATATCAGAGGTTAGAACCACTGTTCGTGAAAACAACAGCATATTAGGATAAAATGAAAACAGACAACAAAGGACAAAGCAGTGCTGAACTAATTTTAATAATTGGAGGTCTAATTGTAATAATTCTATTCATTGGAACATATATCTCCAACATAACAGACACTACTCAAAACAAATTAAAAACAGTAATAACAAAAGAAAGAAATTTTTTAATAAATAAAATTTAGAAAGAAGAGCGTAAAATCTCTCTTTCTAACTTAAAAGATTAGAAGTTAAAATATCTCTCCAGGATTCGGAGTTGATATTATTTAATTTCATTGAAGTTCTTGTGACTTCCCTAATGTTTTGTGGACATGCATTGACACAGGCACCACATAAATTACAGTAATTTAAATTAATAGTTGCCTTATTGTCAATAATTTCTACTGCATCACATGGACAAACATCTTGACATGCGTGGCAGGCATCCCCTTTACATGTTGATTCATCTGTTTCAACCAGTTTTAAAGTTCCTTCAAACGGTTTGGTTACATTAATTGTATCAACAGGACAAACTTCTTTACACCAAGAACAGTTTACACAGCCATCCTTAAGAATGGATGCAGTACCATTAATTTCAGGAGCTTTAATTTGATCTTGAAGCATACATGTTGAACATACTGCTTTAATTGCATCTTGAGGACAAGCCCTCTTACAAACACCACAATAAATACATTTGGAAGTATCTACTTCAATAGTATTATTAAGATTGTCATTAGAGAACTCAGGATTATTAGTTAAACTAATAGCTCCTGCAGGACACATTTCTGAACAGATACTACAGTAAACACATTTATCCTCATCGACACTGATTTCACCAATAACCAAATCTTCTCTAGACGGTAACTCTCTTTTAAATAAGATAGTGTCTCTAGGACAAACAGAATAACATCTTCCACAGTATATACAATCATCATCATTAATTTCTGATTCAACTTCCCATACTGGATAATTTCCTGTTTCTTTAATATCATTACCGTTAATGGTTAATGATAAAGCATCAAATGGACATGCAACAGAACATAATCCGCATAAAACACAAGTATTAGAAGTTACAGAAACTAAATCCATTTCAATTAAACCACGTGCAATCGGTACAATAGGTCCTAATCTCAAAGAAGATGTAGGACATACATCAGTACAAATTCCACAACCTACACACCTATCATTGTTATGTGATAACTTACGGGTTTCTTCCCCGCTCCTCTCAACATTAAACATAAAATCCCTCATGCTTTAGATATAGCTTGATTAGGACAGTTTTGAATACAAAGGTCACAGTCATCGCATTTTTCAGGGACAATAGTTACATCGCCATCTTCTTCAATGAGAGCGCCTTGTTCACAAATCTTTACACATAAACCTTGTACTGGACAATTTTCAATGTGACCGCAAAGATCTGAATCTATTTTTACTGCCATATAACCACCTCAAATTTGATATGAAAATTATTTTATGAAAAAATAATATTTTAATATCAATTAATACATTGTCGAACTGCATATATAAACATGTCGATTTAATTCGATAATAAAATACTATTTTAAAATATTTCCTTTTTTATTAATTTCACCACTCCTAATTCGTGTAGACGAAATAGGATGACCATCATCTGCTAAAACAAAGCTAACAACAACAATATCTAATGGAGACATTCCTTTAGAATCTCTAATTTCATTAATTTCAACTGCTACAGGTTCAGTTTCTTCACTAACAACAATTGCATCAAATTCATCATCGAATACAGTTGTCCCATATGCATCATCTAAAACCATAACAGTGTAATTTAATCTGTCCTTAAAAAATTCCTTAAGACATCTCATCCTATCTTCACAGGAATCAATATCTCCCTTAAGACCACCAAAAGCATTAGAAGTTACTCCGATTTCAACCTCTTCACCTAATTCAAAAGCAGTTGCAAGTAACTTTTTATGACCATCATGGAACTTATCAAAAGTTCCCCCAACAGCTATTTTCTTGTATTTTTTATGATCCATAATATTGTCCTATAATTAGTTTGCTAATATAAATTTATATAAACTATTATAAAATATTAGCGATTAAAAAAATCATTTTATGGATAAAAAAGAATTAAAAAAAAAATAAAAATAGAGTAATAAAAATTAGAATGGTAAAGATGTATAATAACTCTTAAAAGTAAATGTATTAATATTCCAATTCTTTATTACACCTAATGAGTTTCTAGAACTTACTGGATCAGCAACTACCCACGTATCACCAATTAATACCTGAGCCCATACATGACCTATAGGTCCGCTTGAAAAAGTACATGTTCCATGAACATATCTTGCTGGAAGATCTGCTGCTCTAAATAATGCTATAACCAAATGAGCCTGGTCACAGCAGTTACCTCTTTTATCGGTTAAAGTTTTTTTAGCACCCCGAGTAGTATCATAATAACCAGCATAAGCTATATTATCAATAACATAATCAAGTATTGCACTAGCTTTTTGTGTTGGTGTTGATAGTCCCGCAGTTAATCTCTGAGCTAAAGCAACAATTGTAGGGTCATTAACTTGACAATTAGCAGTAGGCTGCAAATATGTGTTAATATTAGCCAATTCACTTTCAGTAGCTTTTACATTGACCCTATTGATTACAAATTGAGAAGATTCAGAATCTATTGACTTAATAGTAACATAAGCAGGCAGCTGTTGATTATTACCATAAAATGCAACAACACGAGCAAATGCATATACCAAACCGTCAAAAGTTATAGTTCCTACATTAGAGGGTACTGATCCTGGAGCTTTTCCATTAGCATTTACATAATCTATAATAGACTGTGCAACACTAATATAATCTGCCAGATTACCTAAATTACCACACTTATTGTAGTTATCAGGATTAGCAGCATCTTTAGAATCCAAATCGCTGAAATCACCATTATTTATATTTATAGTTGCTATAGCTGCAAGATATAAGAATTGTGCTAAAGTATAACTTTCACCATTTATTAAAACGGAATCTGGCAATTTGCCCTCTGATTCAATAAATGATTTTACAACTTTAGATGCATCAATTATATTTGCAATTGAGATAGTGCCAGATACATGAATATATGACTGTCCGCTGTTTGAGTAATTACCGCCAATTGTAGGATAATAATAATAAGCTATCGGATAGTCTCCTTTTCCTAAAGGATCAACAGTTATTGTAGCTATACCCTCATCATTAGTAATTGCATTTTTAGTAATGCCCTCATAATAGAACTTAATAGATGCTCCACTAATTGGATTGCCTTTAGCATCAGTTAATTTAACTGAAAAAGTTCCATTAGTTCCTGCATTTATGTTAATATCCTCTGCAGTGATTATGGTTCCATTAACCAAAATCATATTTGATCCGGAACCCTGACAAAATGTATCATTAATTGCATATGAAATATTATAATAACCTACATTAAGATGAATATTTAATTTAGCAACACCTGACTGATCAGTATATTTAGTATAAGTAACTCCAGAGACAGTAAATAGAACAGCAATGCCACTAACAGGTTTCTTATCTTTATCAGTAACTGTGACTTCAAAAGCAGAACCGTCATTTGGCAACATTACTAAATCTTTTCCTTCAATATTTAAAGTTTGTTTAGCAACGACCACATTGTTTGATCCATTATTATAATCTAAAGAGCCTTTATTGGAATAAGAATATGAAACTAAATAAGTTCCAGGATACAATCTAATATTTATACTTGCTACACCATTGGAATCCGTTGTACGATTATAAGCAATACCACTAATCACGAAAGTAATAATCTTATTAGCTAAAGGTTTACCGTATAAATCAGTTAATTTAACTTTAAATTCAGAACCATCATTATAAACCATGGTTAAATCATTACCTGTCAAAATAGTAGTTGAATTTACAACATGCAAGATACTGCTTGAACTGGAAGAACAATAACCCTCAACTCCATCAAAACCATAAGTTATATTATAGTCACCATTTTTCAAACCAGAAATAGTGATGGTAGCATTACCATTTTTATCAGTAGTTGCAGTTACCTGTTTATTATCATATCTGAAGTAAACAGTTTTATTCCCAATCGGATTTCCTTTCACATCAACTAATGTTACAGTATAATTACTATTAATACTACCCATAATAACATATGCATCTTTACCAATTATAGTGGTATTTGAACTACTAACATTAATTCTATTAGATACCTCAAGACCATTATAACTACTTGTAATAATATAGTTATTTGGATAAAGTCTAATACCTAACTTTGCAATACCATTTTCATCAGTAATCTTATCATAGAATACACCATTAACATTAAACCTAACAGCAGCATTTGCTAAAGGTTTACCTTGACCATCAAGAACAGTAATGGCAAATGCAGTACCGTCCCTATAATACATATCAATATCTTTATTATCTATTAATGTAGTTAATACACTAATATTATAACCCTTAGCTTCACCATTAGGATGATAAGCAGTCAATATATAATTACCAGGATAAAGTGAAATAGTTAAATTTGCAGTACCTTTATCATTTGTTCTTTTTTCATAGATAACACCATTAATATTAAACCTAACAGTTTCATTAATTAATGGATTACCCATACCATCATAAAAAGTTGCATAATATTGAGTACCATTCCTGAAGTATTTAATTATATCACTACTATTAATAGTAGATAAAACAGTGATATTATAACCCTTAGCTTCACCATTAGGATGATAAGCAGTCAATATATACTTATCAGGATATAAAGCAATATTTAATTTAGCTATACCACTACCATTAGTATTGCGAGTATAGAAAACACCATTAATATTGAATCTAACTTCTGCATTAACTAATGGGTTTCCATTTCCATCAACAAATTTTGCATAATATTGAGTACCGTTTTTATAGAATTTCACAACATCATTTGCAGATATTGTAGACAATACTTCAACTAAATTTGTAACTGAAGAACTTCCATACAATGAAGAACCTGCATAACTTGCTGTAATCTTATATTTTCCAACAACCAAGTTAATATTCATAGATGCAACACCGTCACTACCAGTAGTACGATTATAAAGTTTACCATTTATTAAAAATGATACAGTTTGATTAGATAATGCTTTACCAGTAATATCAGTTAATTTTACATCATAAGTAGTGCCATTTTTAAAATACAAAGTTGTATCATTACCACTTAAAACAGTGTTTGAAACAGAACTTTGAGGTTCAGAAATAACATCATTGTTTGAAATCTGTTGTGATCCTATAACATTATTATTCTCATAATTAGATTTGATTACTCCGCTGCCGGAATATTCACCATTAAAATTATAAGAATAATTGTCTGAGATAGATCCATTACTAGAAACTTCTAAATTTTGATAAGATAATTGATTATCATCTTGTATCAAGTTTGAATTTTCGATATCAGAAACATTATTTAAATCCGCTGCACATACAGACCCTAACATTAGGAAGAATGCACATATAATTGAAATGAACAATGCTTTATTTATCTTTGAAATTTTTCCACCTCTTAGTTCTCATTACGAAAATTTTAATAAAAATATTATATTATACTAACATATAGTATTCATAATGAGTAATTAAGTATTTAGGATTTATTATTATATAAATGTTTTTACAAGTTTATTGATAAAAAAACCCATTTAAATTAGCTAAATCAGTAAGAAAATGATTAAAACTTTTATAAAATTTAAATTAAAAACAAATAACATTGAAATAGGTAAAAAAAGGATAAACTATCTTCAATTCAAATTCAAAAATTAAACACACAATGAAAAATAAATCTTACATATAACCAATTAGCATATTTAAAATCTAATTATAAGGAATTTTTAAATACAAAATACATTGAAAATTTATTTTTATAATAAAAAATACCATGATAGAACTCAAGAATTAGAAAATAATGAATTTAAGTTAAATATTCTAAAAACAAGTAAATTTTTCAAAAAAACCTAAAAATTTCATAGTTGATTCCATGATTTACGAGAAAAATATTTTCCAGAAAAACCATAAAAATATAGATTTAAGATTTGGGCTTGCATATCCAAATATCTACAAAACAGCTATGTCATCATTAGGTTATAATATATTATATAATTTAATTAATGAAAGGCAAGACACATGGTGTGAGCGAATCGTTTATCCCCATACCAATTCTATTGAGTCAAATAATCCTATGAAAAACTTTGATATAATCAGCTTTTCTCTACAATTTGAAAAAGATTATTTTAATGTTTTGAAAATGATTAAACAATCAGGAATCCCCCTTAAAAGAAAAGACAGAAGTGAAAATGATCCTTTAATAATAGCTGGAGGACCATGTGCAACTGCAAACCCAATGCCATTATCTGACTATATTGATGTGTTTGTAATCGGTGAAGGAGAAGTTACTATAAATAAATTTTTAGACAGATACCTTGAAAATAAAAATTTGGATAATTTTTTAGATATGGATGGAATATACATTCCTGAATTCAACAATAATGCAAAAATAGCTCTCATAGATGATATGAAAAATGCATACCATATAACACAGCCAATCATTACCAAAACTGACAAGGAAGATTATAAAACTGTGTTCAGTGATTCAATTATGCTAAATGTTTCAAGAGGATGTACAAGAGGTTGTAGATTCTGCATGTCCAGCTATCTTTACAGACCTTTAAGAGAAACTACAATAAAAGAATTAGTTAACATAGCACTTAAAACACGAGAAAATACTAATTTAAACAAAATAACATTAATCGGAGCAGCTGTTGGAGATTATTATGATTTGGAGGGCCTTACAAAAGCTCTTGAAAGTGAAGGTTTTCAAATAGCCACACCATCTCTACGTATAGATTCACTTAGTAGGGAAACTTTAGAAACCTTAAAAAAAAGTGGTTTGAAAAGCATTACAATTGCTCCTGAGTCTATTTCAACACTACGTGAAAGAATTAATAAAAGCATTTCAGATGAAAAAATATTTTCTGTAATAAAAAATGCAGTTGATCTTGATTTCAATATTAAATTATACTTTTTAATTGGAATTCCCTATGAAAGTAAAGAAGATATAGAAGAGTTAGCTAACTATATTGAAAAAATAGCAAATATGCATAAAAACAGAAAATATATAAAATTCAGTATCAATCCAGTTATCCCAAAACCTCAAACACCCCTACAATGGGAAGTTTATAATTTTAAAGAGATTAAATCAAAAACAAGATATTTGAAAAAGAAATTAAGGAAATATAATGTTAAATTCGAAAGTCCGAAAAAAGGGTTGATTCAATATATATTATCTTGTGGAAATAGGGAAGTTGGTGCAGTTATTGAAAAATCTTTAACAGAAGAGGTAACATTGAAAGAATGGCAGAGTTACTTGCCAAATTATAATATCAATGATGAACTACCTTGGTCTAAAATTGATATTGGAATTAAATCTAATTTTTTAAAAACAGAAAACAGAAGATTAAAAACAAAAAAGCAAACTCCCTGGTGTGGAGATTCCCCATGTTATAACTGTGGGCCATGCAACTAGAAAAAATTTTTAAATTAAAAATAATATAATAAATAATAATACTTAGTGAGGAAAAAATATGATAAATCCCGCAAAAAGAACCAGTACAATTGAATTATCCCAGATAAGAAAAATGTTTGAAGTTACAAATCCTAATGCTATAAACTTAGGAATCGGAGAACCTGACTTTGATGTTCCTGAAAACATTAAATTAGCTATGGAACAATCAATAAAAAATAATGAAACACATTATACACCAAACAAAGGTTATATTGAATTAAGAGAAGCAATTACTCAAAAATTCAAAAAGGACAACAATATAAACACAAATCCCGAAAACATAATAGTTACTGCCGGAGCCAGTGAAGCATTATATATGTGTGCACAGGCATTTATTGAGAAAAATGATGAGGTAATTTTACCAGATCCAAGTTTCCTTTCATATGAAGCATGTATAAAGTTAGCTGACGGAAAAGTTGTTGGAGTTAACTGTGAAATGGAAAATGAATTTAAATTAAAGGCAGAAGATGTTCAGGAAAAAATAAACAAAAATACCAAAGCTGTAATCTTAAATTCACCGTCAAACCCAACTGGAGCAGTGATGGATAAAGAAGATATTAAAGCTATTGCAGATTTATCTATGGATCATGATTTCTTAATCATATCTGATGAAATATATGAAAAAATCATTTATGATAAAAAACATTACTCCCCTGCAGCATATAGTGACAATGTAATAACAATCAACGGATTTTCAAAAACATATGCAATGACTGGCCTTAGAATAGGTTATTTAAATGCCAAAGAGGAATATTTGGAAGAACTGCTTAAAATCCATCAATACAATATAGCATGTGCTAACTCAACAGCCCAAAGAGGAGCTTATGAAGCATTAACAGGACCTCAAGATACAGTTAACAAAATGGTTAATGAATTTAAAAAGAGAAGAGACCTGATTGTATCAAGATTAAATGAAATGGGATATGAAACCGTAAATGCACAGGGTGCTTTTTACGTATTTCCAAAAATTGAAAATCCTGAAGAATTTGTTAAAAAATCAGCTGAAAAGGGAGTCATAACCGTTCCTGGTGCTGCATTTGGACAAAATGGTAAAAATCACGTAAGAATGTCTTATGCAAACTCCTATGAAAATATAGCTAAAGCTATGGATATTCTAGAAAAAGGTGAGTAATATATGGATGAATTTAGAACCAAAGGCGGAACAAAAGCAGCAATTGTTGGAATAGGTTCAAATACTTTCCTTACTATTTTTAATATTGGAATTGGGATCATATCCGGAAGTTATGCATTAATCTCTGAAGGAGCTCATACTTTATCAGATGTTGCAACTTCCATAATTGCATATCTTGGATTTAGAATAGGTCAAAAACCTGCTGATGAAGAACATCCTTTGGGACATGGCCGTGCTGAAGCTATTGCCGGACTTATAATCGTATTATTTTTAACTATGGTAGCTTATGAAATCATGACTGGAGCTATAAACAAAATAGTCCATCCCGAACTTATAACAACCCCAAGTTATCTTGCTGCAGTTATGGCATTAATTGGAATAGGCGTTAATCTTTGTATAAGCAGATATATTATTGCACTTGGAAAAAAAATAAGAAGTCCTGCTATTGTAGCAGACGGAAATCATCAGAAAGTAGATATTTTCTCATCAGTAGCTATATTGGTTGGAGTTTTTGCATCAAATAGTGGATACTCTATAATTGATCCTGTCATAGGTCTTATTATTGGATTATTTGTTTTAAAAACTGCATATACTATTGGAAAAGAAAATATAGATAATATTATGGGAAAAATACCTTCTAAAGAATTGATTAAAGATATTGAAAAAGCAGCTACCAAAACTCCTCAGGTACTGGGAGCACATAATATTAAAGTGGAATATTTGGGGTCTTATTCAGTTGTTTCACTGCATATTGAACTTGATGAAAACATGACTTTAAAAGAATCACATAAAATAGTTCATAGAGCTCAAAATAATGTGCTTAAAAAAGTTCCATTAGTAAAATCAGTAACAATACATGCTTGTCCAGCAGGAATAGAATATGACCATAAACAAGAAATAGATAAATAAATTAAAAAACGCCGGGAACGGGATTTGAACCCGTGTGATCATAAGATCATCGGATTAGCAGTCCGACGCCGTACCAGGCTGGGCCATCCCGACAATACATAAAAAAACAAAGTAATATATAATCTGTTTAAACTTATTAATAAAGTTAATTGTTTTTTATAAAAATGGCATGTTCAAAAGTGGACTAATCTCAAAACTACAAGTTATCTAAAAAACCCAACTCCACCCCGTGGTTCTACAAGCATCAACTGTTAATGGTAGAGCTGCTCCCTTCCGGGCCTGACACATTCCCATATTTAAGATAATTAACTTTTACCCTCCAGTAAAAGTCCCATCACCATCAATCCTGTAGGACGAAGTTTCTATGTCGTTTTTCTTAGGCTCATAATTCCTTAAAAAGCCGCCTTTTGAACTTCAACTGCACCAAAGGGGGTGTGTGCTTACAGAGGACCCCTAACCCTCCAGTCTAGCCATATACATATATGAAATTAATATTATATAAATGTTAGGTAAAAAATTTCAATTCTGGAAAAAAAACTTATTACTGAAACCAAAATATAATCCAATTTATCCAACAAGAACCTATGTAAATCCCACATATATAAAAACAGAAGTTTAAAATTCAATAACCCCAAATAAAAGATATTTTAAATAAACAAACTTCAAAATCAAAAAATCACGTTATTTTTAAAAATATAGCTTAGAAAATAAAATACTGGAAAAAAAACTTATTACAGTAAACCAATAAAATTTATTAAAATAAGAAAAAAATAGAAATTATAAAAGGATTTTATAATATTAACTTAATTATGTCTCCATCGGAAATAATTCCTACTAATTTGCCATTTTCAACAACAGGCAACTGATTTAATATGTTTGAATCAGGAGCGTGAGACTGCATGATTTCAATAGCTTCCTGAATAGTATTTTCAGGTGAAACAGTTACAACATCTTTAATCATAATAGATTTAACATCAGTTCCTAATTCATATTTATCCAATATTAAATTATGACCCAAATCAGTTGCAGTGATAATACCTACCAGTTCACCATCATCAACAACCGGCATTGCACTTATTTTATGTTCCATAAGTTCTTCAAATGCATTAACCACATCTACATTAGAAGGTGTAGTAATTACATCAGTTGTCATTATTTCCTTTACTTTCTTGTCTAACATCATAACTTCCTCCATATTTTTCAATAATGTCATTAACCATTATATCAATAGTATATTTAACATCAACATTATCAATAATTTTTGAATTATGTTTTATTGCCTGATCAATCATAAAAGACTGGGTTTTCCTGATTAAATGAAAATTACTCAAATAATTATCAAGTGAACGTTTAACCCATGGCTGTCTGCATCTTGAATAAAACCGAGATTTGTGTGTATCTTCATCCCTAACAATCAAGGTAAATAAAATCACATTGCTTTTACGGATAAGGTCCTCTTTTATGAATCCCGGTACTATATGAACTCCCTCAATAATGATACTTATTCCTTCTTTTAATGCTCTTTCAATAACAGCTTCCACACCTACATTCACAACATCCACATGACTAATAAAACCTTCAACAACAGGATCAGGACCTAAAAGCGGTGTTCTAATACTCTCATATGCATTAAAACTAGATTTATGAATAACAGGACTTAATTCTTTAGAAACTATTTTACGCATAACCTCACGTATCATATCTGTACTGATTAAGTTTTTTAATCCTAAACGACTGGCCAATTCAAATGCCATAGATGAAGTTCCAACTCCTGAAGCTCCACCAATTAAAATAATAAGGGGCTCTTTTGATTTTCTAACATTTCTCCACTTGATATATTTCTCTGCAAGAACAGGGTCCACATAATTTTTCAAATAATTAGTTACAAAGATAGCCAAATCTTCAATAGAAATTTCAGAAATATTTTCTTCAAGAAGTTTATTTTCAATACATGAAGCTATTTCATAAGCTTCATCATGTCCCAAATCAGTGATGTGTAAAGAACGAGCCATTATACCTTTCGAAAAAGGTTCTTTGTACTCCTTTTTACCAACAGCACCCTTAATCATAATCATAATAATCACAAACTAATTATTTAATTTTAGAAATATAAATAGATATCTTAAATTAATATTAAATAAAATTTGTGATTTGATTTTAGCCACTAAAAAAAATAATAAAAAAGATAAGTAAGATATTTACTCATCTAAAGAGATTATATCAATTGTATAATCCGCACCTTCACCAACATCAATTAAAACTGCACCATTATCCTTAAGCATTCCAGGATTAGCTACATCTGTAGTATTTCCAATTTTACTAATGGATTTTGCTTCATGAATATGACCGCAGATATTAATTTGAGGCTGGAACTCGTGAATAGATTTTAAAATTCCCTGACTGCCGACGTGATCTCCGCTTTCAGTTAAATCGGCACCAGTATTATAAGGAGGAGCATGAGTAACCAATATTTTTACTTTAGGTACTTCATCATTAGCTACAAAATCATAATTAGCTAATAATTCATAAACATCCCCATAGATTTTATTATCTTGAATCTCACCAGGAGTATCAAATGGTGTAGGATTGGAACCACCGTATCCGAATAAAACAACATTATCAAAAGATAAAATGTTATTGTGTAAACAGATTGCATCTGATTCTCTAATTGCATTGCATATTCCTGCAGGATCACAGTTACCTGGAACAGCCATCACTTCACAGTCACAATCAAGTATTTTGCCAATAAATTCATCAACAAACTCCAATGGGCCAAAATTAGTAATATCTCCAGTGATAATGACAATATCAATGTCATTATTATTAAGATATTTGTATAAATTCTCGTTGTCTTCTCCGTGAACGTCACTTATTGCTAAAATTTTCATAAATATCACTTACTTATTCTAAAAAGAAAGACCCCATTTCTTTCAAACCTGTTTTAAGGTCTTCTTTATCTCCATGAAGATCGACAGTAACATCATCTTCAAATTCAATTATGAGACCATTCCATTCAGCTATTTCTTGAACTCTTTCTTCAGCCAATGCTTTTTTCAATGTTATTCTCCCTGTTGTTAATCCCGGAGGAGTGTTAACAATGAATGTTGAACGGGATTTAGGAAATTCAAAAACTTCTTTACCATGCATTGCATCTTTGAATAAACCTAACCATTTGTCAACATATTCTTCACCTTCTTGTGAAGCTAATTCCAAGAGTGTTTCTTGAATACTGTTTAAAGACATTTCAGCTTTAGCTAAACTATTAATTAAATCAGGATGAGATGGGTCTTTTTTATATGAGCTTATTGAAGATCTGATTAAACCTAATTCCGGATTAATTCCTTTAGGAATATCATAACCTTTTTTATTTAAATCGGTTAAAAGATTAAAAACAATTAACCAATTTTGCTCAGAAGGTAAACTCATAAATGTCCACCTATGATTTTTAAGGTTGTGTGATTAATTTTAGCATCAGCATCTTTTAATTCTTTTTCAATTTCTCTAATGTTATTATAAGAATCTAAAAATAATACATGGTGGCTATCAGTACCGGAAATACTTAATATAGCTAAATCATCACCATCTTTTACTTCTCTTTTTTCAATAGTTGCTTTGAATTGTACGTATGGTTCGTACTCTTCAGGAATATCTGGATATTTAAATATACCATCTAATGTTGCTACAAACATATTATCACCTTAAATATACTTAATTTAAATCATTGAATTTTAACAATCATATCTTTTATACTAATAATATATAAAGTTAATTACGAACTATTCGTAAAATATAAAACTAAAATTTAAAATCGCAAATATGCAGGATAAAAAAATAATAAAATTAAAAAAAATCTGTAAAAAATGAATGAAAAAATAATTTCATTCAATGATTAAAACCAAAGTGTGTTTTCAGTGTCTAAAAAAATGAAAAAATTGAAAGGAAATTAATCCTTACAATTATTTAGCGTTTTCACCTAATGCTTTAGCTAAAGCAGGAGCTGCATCAATAGCTTGTGCATCTAAAGTTAAATCATCAGCTGTTAATCCCATAGCTAATCCATATAATTGAGCTAAGTGGAAAACAGGTAATGCATAGTCGGTTCCGTATTTATCATTTACTTCAGTTTGACCTTGGTCAAATTGTAAGTGACAGAACGGACATACGTTAACGATAGCATCTACACCAGCTTCAGTCATGTGTTCGAGTTTTTCTTTAGTGTAACTTAAAGTTACATCTAAATCTCTGGATCTTAATCCTCCACCTGCACCACAGCACATCATTTTGTCTTCGTAAGGTACAGATTTAGCACCAGTGATTTCTACTAAATCATCTAAGATAGATGGGTCTTCTGCTTGTTCTTCAATACCGATTTCAGCAGTTGGTTTTAAGAAGTGGCATCCGTAGTGAACAGCAACATTTAAGTCTAAAGGTTTTTCAATGAGGGATGCTAATTTTTCGTATCCTACATCGTCTCTTAAGATTTGTGCAAAGTGTTTTACTTCAGTAGTTCCTTTGAATTCTTTACCAACTTCAGATAAAACTTCATTAATTTCTGCTTTTTTGTCTTCACTTTCTTTTAACATGTGATTACATTCAGTTAAAGAACCGAAACAACCATTACATTCAGTCATAATATCCATTCCCATATCTTCTGCAATGGATAAGTTACGAGCTGCAATGGAAGCCCATGTTTTTTCATCAAAAGAACCAAATACACCAGGAGCAGGACAACAAGATGCTCCTTCCATGTCTTTTAATTCAATATCTAATGCGTCAAATAATTGTCTGGTTGCTTTTTCAATACCAGGGTAACGGTTGTTCATAATACAACCTAAGAAGTATGCAATTTCCATATTAATACTCTCCTCAATTAAATTATTCTTTTAAATCTCCGGTTGCTTTATCATAACCAATTAATTCATCAAAAGCAGTGATTTCACATATTTTTTGTACTTCTTCTAAAGCTTCTGGGAATGAATGAGTGGTTGCAGGTAATTCTGAAAGACCGATTTTGGATCTTAAAGCTTTAGTTGCATCATTAATAGGTACTCCGTGACCGGTTTTAATTACAAATAAACCAGTTTTTTTGTGAGCAAGAGCCATGTAACCAGCATGAGCAGCAACGTTACGTGCTTTTTTAATGATTTCAACGATTTTAACACTTCTAGGACATCTTTCTTGACAGGTGTAACAAGTAGTACACATCCATAAAGCATCATCGGAAATTACTTCTTCTTTTAAACCAAGTAAACATTTCCTTACTATTTGTCTTACTTTATAAGGAGTTCTTCTTCCAGAAGGACAACTTCCACCACAGGTACCACATTGGAAACAATGTTTAACTGTTTCGATTCCAGCATCAATGAATTCTGCTGTAAATTCTTTATCACGATTTGCATCGGTTAATAATTCTTTATCAGTCAATAAAGTCATATTATCTCTCTTTTTATCATTATCTTTTGAAACTTCGTTTTCAACTTTTTCGTCGTTAACTACTTCTTCAGACTCATCAATTGACTCGTCTTCAGTTTCAGTGGTGTTATTTTCATCTTCAGAAACTTCATCATCCTCATTTGAATCATCAGTTAAAATATCTAGTTCGTCAAGAACTTCAGTTTTTTCCTCTGCATCATCAATTTCCGGAGCAATTTCTTCGTTTTCTTCAACATCACTAGTTTCAGAAGTCTTAACGTCTTTTTTAAAAGTCATATCCTCAGTGTCATCTGAACTAATTTTAATCTTAACCATAGGTTCAGTAGTTTTAGTTCCGGAAACAACACTTTTATCAAGATTATTGGAAGATGTAACTTTGGTATCTTCAGATTTTAAATCATCCATACCTTTTTCTTCATTATCTTTATCTCTTTTAAATAAAGATTTTAGATTATCAATAATAGACATTGAAAACACACCTCGGATAATCATCGGAATATATTCCTCAAATCCATACTAATATTCTGTCAAAAAACCATATATAAAGGTTACTAAATTTTTCAAAAGTGTAAGCTAAAAGATTACACTACTGGTTATATTTTGGATAACCTTAAAATAGAAAGTAAAACCAATATAATGTTAAGAAAATAAATGGAATGTTTAAATTGATTGAAAAATTTGAAATAAAATCACATGATGGACCTGGAAGAGTTGGAAAAATAAACGATGCAGCTACCCCCAAATTATTTTTTAAAAATGACATTAAAATAGCACCTTCTGAAGGGTCTGCATATAATATTGACCGTGAAATCGCTCAATTTAATGTTAAAGAAACCTTAAGACTAGCTAAAGAAAATGTAGATAAATGCAATGTAGCTGTAATTCAAGGTTCAAAATATATTGATTTAAGAATTGATTGTCTAAAACAGTTAGAAGAAATAGGTTATAACGGATTTATAATAGCTAACAGTGATGAATTATTATTACATCCAAAAGATCTAAGCAATATGATTGTTAATTTAAGAAAAAATATGCACCCGACCAGCTATTTAATATTTTCATTTGCTGAACCATCATTTATGCCTCTTTTAGCTTACATGGGTGTTGATGGATTTTTAGCGGATTCCAGCAATTATTATAGTTATTTAAATGTTCTGTTAACTCCAACTAAAACATATGACCTGGAAACTTACCCCATTTATGAAAACATAACAAGAGAAGAACTTGAAGAAAAAAATATTGAAGCTCTTAATTTTGTAATTAAAGAAATCCAAACTCATATGAAAAACAGTTCATTGAGAAATTTAGTTGAAGAAAGGTCACTTACCAGTCCTCAAAATGTTTCTGCTTTAAAAATATTAGATAAACAACATAAAGATTATCTTTTAGAATACAGTCAATTATTTTAATACTAAAGTATTAATCATATCTTTAAATTCTGTAACTGGTTCCAAAGAAGCTTCAACAGTTCTCAATTCAAAGATATAAATATTTCCATTTTCTATAAACACATAATTGTGAATGTCAAAGTTGATATCTGGAGTATCCATATTTGCATGTGTTTTAATAGCATGTTTTCCGGCGATTTCAACAAGATCGGATTCTAAAATAACACCACCATCATCACTGATAGCATCCTCCATAAATAACTTATAATCTTCAATATTTGTTCTTGTTGGAAACATTACAACATTAAGTAAATTTTCTTCCCCTTTAGACAATGTAGCTACACAATCAGGATTATTATAAGTGTCTGCTTTTTCTTTTTCCCAGGTTACAGGATATTTGAATGTTAAATTAGAAGTATTGACGTTTCTAAATTCCATAATCTAATCTCCCTTTTTGTGTTTAACATCAATAGGTGCTGTTTCATCTTCATCATCATCTAATGTGTCAATATATTTGGAAAATGGTTCAGGAAGTTTAGGCATTACTTCCTTTAAAATTTCAGACGCATCAAGTTCTAATGCCTGACCTGACAAAAACTGTTCGACACTGAAATCAAACTCAAAAGGTTTAAGCAAATCCTCAGTAGGTACTTTTAAATTAATCTTGTTTTTATTTAATAGCATTTTAATCATGCTTGTCTCACGAATTTGTTCATTCATGTCATCAATAGTACTATTTATCTCAAATGCTATAGCTTTATTCTTCTCATTTACATCATGTTTAGCTTTAGATATGGATTTTTCTAAATCTTCAACTAACTGAGCATTTCTCTTATTAATATTGTCTCTTGCTTCATCAATGACAACATTAATTGCATTAAGAATAGACTTGTTTAATTCCACATTGTAAGCTAAAATCATCTTATTTTTATAATCAAGCTCTTTAAAAATAGCTACTCTTTCTTCATCTACTTTATTAAGTTTTTTATTAAGTTCCTGAATTTCATCCTTAGCTTTAATCAGTTCATCCTTATCATTAATCTGTTCTTTTAAATCGTCCACATTATCAAAAAATGAATTTTTAAGTATATTTATCTGATTATTTAAATCGGCAATCTGATTGTCTTTTTTATTAATAATTTCTTCATACTCGTTTAATTTATCCTGAGAAAACTGATTGCCAACCAATTCCTCATATTCTTCACTTGAAAGAACACGAACAAGATCATTATCTTCAAAAGGGTCTTCTTTTTTGAGACTAACCTGTTTTTGTTTTGATTCCTTTTCAATAGCATTACCGTCTTTGTCTTTGCTAGTGTACTTTTTAGTATAGACTCTGACAGTTCTATAATCATCATTTTCCATTTTGAACACCTATTAATAATAAATACAACTTATTAATTTAAATAGTTTATCCAAAAAAGTAAGAAATTAATTAAAATCCATTTAAGCAGTTACAATTTTGTTTCCAATTTGCAAATCATTTAACTTACTACCATATATTTTAGCCACAGCCAAACGGATCAAAAAAAAAAAATAAAAAAATAAAAATTTAAAGACTTTCATTTTCAATCCACAGCTCCATTGCTTCTTCAACAGCTTTAGAATACCACCCCGTTTCAAAAAGCATCTTGGAAGAAGCCAGTTTACGAAAATGCAAGTCCAAATCATTATTGATAGTAATGGTTACACGTTTGTTTTTTGTCATGTATAATAGTACTGTAACTTATTATACATAAACTAGTAAGTGTTTTTTCACATAAATTCACTAAATAAAAAACAAAAATTACATCACTTTCCTAAAAAAACAAATAAAAACATTTATATGTGATGAAAATAAAGTATAATACGATATGAAGTAAAATTCATGTCAGACAATGAACATCAGTCAACCATTTTATAATCTCCAAAAATATATTAGGATATGTTTCATTGAATTTAAGAAGTAGAAAATCCAAAAAACACGTTCTACTTCTCTCCCCTTATTTTAATTTAAATTTCATCAAGAATTTCACTGTCAGCTCCAGCTATCTCAACCAGATATTCTGCTTCAACGATATGAAGTTTGGAAGGAATTACAATACAGTGAAGAGGTCCTCCAAAATCATAATCAATCAACTGACTAATTTTACCAGCTTTTACAACAACATCTTTAGAGCCTACCCTTGCAATACCAACAGCAAGAGTATCTTCAGTAACTGCCCCATCATAATCTAAAGTATTTTTAATATTCATCAGATATTCCAAACCCTGATTAATAGTCATGTAACGGTCTTTATGAGCTTGAATATCAAGTAAAACTAAAGTATGTAACTCCATAGCCAAGTTCTCTTCAATAGCTGTATATGGAGATTTTGGATAGAAATTATAATCAGGGAAAGGAATGGTTGTAACCTTACCGAACTTATAGCCTTGAAGTCCGGAAATAGCCGGTGCAGAAGATAAAATAGATGATCCGTGAATCACTTCGTAATCAATGCCTTTTTTAGAACATTGAACTAAAAAATCACTGTGGGTAGTAGCTATTAAAGGATCCCCACCAGTAATTAAAGCTACATCCAAATCAATAGCTTCATCTAAAAATTTACTTTCTTCTTCAACTTCATTTCTAACTAAAACTTCAATTTTTTTACCTATCTGGGATTCAATCTCATCAAAGCTAGAACCAAATAATCTGGAAGTGAAAAATTCCGCATAAATTTTATCGACACTTTTTAAACATTTCAAACCTTTAAGACTGATATCGCCTGCATCAAATAATCCTAATCCAACTAAATAAAACATAATATAAGATTTTAAAAACATAGTATAAAAGTGTTTTTTTAGAAAATATTATAATAAAACTAAAACAAAAATTAGTATTAGAGGTATTTAGTATGAAATCAGTTAAAGTTCCATTAAAAGAATTAAATAACACAAGAAAAAAGCTGATGGAAAAACAGTTAATGAATATGGATTACAAAATAAAAACAGAAGATGAATACGGTTTCATACCAATAAATACTGATGCTGATTTTAAGTGCAATTATGAAATTGTTGATGTCGAATTAGAAGCTATGAAAAGATATCCTAAAAACATAAGTGAACTGCTTAAAGATGATTTAACTTCTAAAGAAATTGAAGATTTGAAAACATCCTTCGATATAATTGGAGACATTGTAATTGTAGAAATTCCAGAGAATTTGGAAGAAAAAAAATCAAAAATCGGAAAAGCTACCCTTGAATTTACCAAAAGAAAATCAGTTTATATGAAAAAAAGCGCAATACACGGAACAATAAGAATTAGGGATTTGGAACTTATTGCAGGTGAAAACAATCCTGTAACCATCCATAAAGAACATGGAACACGCTTAAAGCTAAATGTTGAAGAAGTTTATTTCTCACCAAGACTAGCTACTGAACGAAAAAGAGTAAGTGACAGTGTGAAGGAAAATGAAAATATTCTGGATATGTTCTGTGGAATCGGCCCTTTTCCTGTAGTAATAGCTAAAAACAATAATGTAAACATTACTGCTGTTGACATTAATAAAAATGCAATAAAATACTTAAATGAAAATATCCGCTTAAACAAACTACATAATATTGAAGCTATCTGCGGCGACATTAATGAAGTTAGTAAAAATCTAAATAAAAAATATGACCGGATTATAATGAATCTTCCAGGACTTGCTTATGAGTTTCTGGATTTGGCCATGACATTAACAGCAAATAATGGAATTATAAATTATTATGAGTTTTCTGATTCCTACGGACAGGGAATAGAACGCCTGCAAAAAGCTGCAAAAAAAGAAAATAAAAAAGTCGAGATTTTAAATACCCGCAAAGTTAAATCCAGCAGTCCCGGAATGTGGCATGTTGCAATTGACGCTAAAGTAATTTCTTAGTTATATCATCAATCAAAACATAAGTTTCAATAACCCAAAGACAAACAAATCCAAATATTGACAATATAAATGTTACCGGATTCATAGCCTGGAAATTTGGCATCACATAAGGCATTGTATAGGCAGTTAAATTCAATATGAAATGAAGGACAATGGTTGAAGCCAAACTTTCTGTTTTGATATAAATAACTCCAAATAATAATCCCATAAATGATGCATAAACTATTTGAATAGCTGTATTGGTCCAGTCTCCGCCAAAACCTGTGATAATATGAGCACATCCAAATATGAATGCAGATAATATCACTGCCTTAACAATACCTCCTTTAGAGTTACCCCATTTTTTAAGCATATTTGTAAGAATAACTCCACGGCAAAGAAATTCTTCCCACAAAGCTATTGCCGCACAGTAAATTAAAGCAGCAACCACACCAAATACATTAACTGCAATACTGTAATCATAGGTTGCCTCTAAAATTCCAGATAGCTGAACTAAACAGAACAATAAAACCGGAATTCCCAAAAGCAATCCTTTAGAAATCCCCCTAACATTCCATGGAATGTCCTCAAATAACCCTATTTTTTTAGCTATAATTATTAAAATAACAAAAGCAAAAAGATTATTAATTGAAGATAAAACATAATCCATTGCGGGCAAACTAAGTATTTCTGGAGGCAGTATAAATATTAAACCAATTGTTACTGCCCCAAATCCAAAAATTACAACAAAAGCCAATGCTAAAAGTATGCTGAACAAAATAACATGCTTTTGTGAAAATTTTTCATTAATATCAATCACCTAAATTGGATTAATAATTCCATTTTCAGTTATAATACCAGTAATAAGCTCCTTTGGCACAATATCAAATGCAGGATTAATAACTTCAGTTCCCTTAGGACAAATCCTACATCCGCCATAATATCTTACCTCATCGCCATCTCTTTCTTCAATTTCAGTGTCAAATACAGAAGCATCCATGTCAAAAGTAGATAATGGAGCAGCTACATAAAATGGAACATGGAAATGTTTAGCTGCTAAAGCAACCATTAAAGAGCCTATTTTATTTACAACACCACCTTTAGCTATCCTATCTGCACCAATTACAACTTTATTAATTTTGTATTGAGACATCAAATAACCTGAAGCCACATCAGGAATTAATTTGACTGGAATGTTTTCCTGCTGCATTTCCCAAACACTTAATCTGGCTCCTTGACCTCTTGGACGTGTTTCATCACATATTACATTAATATTTTTTCCCTGATGAAATGCAGAACGAATAACACCTAAAGCAGTACCATAATCAACACAGGCCAATGCTCCGGCATTACAATGTGTTAAAACAGTATCTCCATCTTCAATTATTTCGGCACCATATCTCCCAATAGCTAAATTAGTATCAATATCTTCTTTATACATGGTTAAAGCTTCTTCCAATGGGTCATCACTATTTAAAACCCTGTCAACTGCCCAAAATAAATTGATAGCTGTTGGTCTTGCTGCTTTAATTTCATCTGCAGCATTATCTAAATCTTCACCATGCAAATCAGCCAATGCCATTCCAAAAGCTGCTGCAACTCCAATAGCTGGAGCTCCCCTAACAATCATGTCCTTAATAGCTACAATAACTTCCTTATAATCATTACAATAAACATAAGTCAATTCATCTGGAAGTTTTGTTTGATCAATAAGCTTTAATTTATTATCTTCCCATTCAAGTGTTTTCATAAATAATACCTTCTGTTAATTAGAAATAATAAATCTTTAAAAAAAGGAAAAGCATAATTCCCCGTTAGTTTCTAATTTAAATCCATTAATTAAAAATATAATTAATAGTTTTTTAATTTTAAAATTATGCTTTTCTTCCTAATGAAATATCCATTATATTGGAAATTGATTAGAGATGTAAAAATACATCTACTTATATTTTATATTTGAAATATTATATATATTTTAAGATTTTATTGAAGAAAAATAAAAAAATACCAAAAAATATTAGTGAATTAATTTAATTAATCCTAAATTTTATAAAAATTAAAAAAAAGATACAAGATAAAATCTTGTATATCAATTAATCATAGAATTTTCCTAAGAATTCTTTCATTCTTGGATTATCAGAAGCAAATACTTCTTCAGGACTTCCATTTTCAACTATAAAACCGTCATCCATAAATATAATTGTATCTGCAACCTTTTTAGCAAAGCTCATCTCATGTGTAACAATAACCATAGTCATCTTTTCAGTTGCTAAATCCTTTATTACCCTTAAAATTTCACCAGTTAGCTCCGGATCAAGGGCAGATGTTGGTTCATCAAAGAATAAAATATTAGGATTCATTGCTAAAGCTCTTGCAATAGAAACCCTTTGCTGTTGACCACCAGATAATTCACATGGATAAGAATCTTCCTTATCAGTTAAATCTAACTTTTTAAGTAAATTTCTGGCATCCCTGTAAACATCATCTTTATTTCTTTTTTGAACTTTAATAGGTGCATTAGTAATGTTTTTCATAACTGAATGATGAGGGAATAAATTGAAATCCTGGAAAACCAATCCAAATGTTCCGTCAAAATCAATGATTCCACTATCTTTGGTTTCTAAACCAGTTATGCATCTGAGTAATGTAGATTTACCTGAACCAGACGGTCCAATTATACATAAAACTTCACCTTTATCCACTTTAAGAGAAATATCCTTCAATACTTCATTTTTACCGAAACTTTTTTTAAGATTTTTAATTTCTAATAAACTCATGATATTTCCCCCTAATCATAATAATCCAATTTTTCTTCAATGTATTCCATTACAAATGCAACAATTACATTGAATATGTAATAAAATACACCCGCTATAAGTAATGCCATGATTGAAGCTTCTGCAGCAGCAATTTGCTTAGCTACTGTGAACATTTCTGGAATAGCTATTACAAAGGACAAAGATGTATCTTTTACAAGAGTAATTACTTCGTTTGTTATTGAAGGAAGGACTATTTTAATGACCTGAGGCAAAATAATTATAAAAAATGTTTCTAATTTGTTATAACCTAATACCTGTGCAGCTTCATACTGTCCTTTAGGAATAGCTTCAATTCCCCCTCTGTAAATTTCAGCAAAGTACGCAGAATAATTAATTGAAAAAGCAATGATTACAGATATCATCCTATAATCAGGAGATAAGGAAGCACCAAAAACATAATACGGTGCAAAGAACACTACAATTAATTGTAACATTAATGGTGTACCTCTCATAATTGAGATATACACTTTCATTAACCATCTTAACGGTTTGAACTTACTCATTCTTCCCCAAGCTACTACAAGACCTAGAGGAAGTGAAAATAATAAAGTGAGTAAAAAAATTTCTATGGAGGTAATCATACCTCCACATAATTCTGTTATTACAGTACTTAATAACATATATTATTCGCCTAATTTATTTCCTTATAAGAGAATCTTTAATATCATAATCACTGTATTTGTCAGCAATTTTATCAATAGTACCGTCTTTAAACATTTCATCTAAAGTGGATTGTACTTGGTCTCTTAATTCAGTGTTACCATTTTTAAATCCAATAGCATATTGTTCTGATGATATATTGTCATTTAATATTACAAAATCGCCACCATTATCTTTTGAATTTATTTGGTAATGTGCAACACCAATATCAACTGCAATAGCATCACATGCTCCAGATTCTAAGTCCATAAATGCAGTATTATAATCAGCTACTTCAACTAAGTTTCCAAATGTATCTGCTAATGCTTTTTGATCACCTTGAAGTGCAGCTAATGCAGAAGAATCTTTTTGAGTTTCTACATTTTTACCTTTTAAGTCACTTAAAGAATCAATACCTGAACCGTTTTTAACAACAATAACCTGTTTGTTATCAAAGTAAGGATCAGACCAGGTGTATTGGTCTTCTCTGCCATTCATAGTAAATCCATTCCAGATACAATCAATACTTCCGGAATTTAATTCACTGTCTTTAGCATCCCAGTCAATAGGTTGTTTAACTAAAGTCCAATTGTTTCTGTCACAAACTTCCTGTGCTACATCTAAATCAAAACCTACATACTCCCCATTGTCATCTTTGTAACCATATGGAGGAAATTCTGCATCAAATCCAACAACTAATGTCTTATCATCGTTAACTACTTTACTTTCCCCATCAAATACGCCAGAATATGCCGCCACACCAACAATTAAAGCTATTATGACGATTATACAAGCAATAATTCCAATTTTCTTATCCATATTTTAACACCAAAATATCTATTAAACATATCTTAAATTCTTAAATTAAGTAAAAAATCTAAGCTATACAATAAGTTTTATTTCTTTAAATATTTATTATTTTATACTATTAATTGCTGAAAAAATGAATGGATGCAATAATAAAAAAAAAATGAAAAAAATTAATTAAAAAAAGAAAAATTAGTAATGACTCTGAGGAGTCATTCCTAAATGATGGTCTTCGCTTTTTTTACCTGGAATACCATAAGCATCTGCCCTACATTGGGTACATGCTCTAAATACAGGAATAATTTCTTCAACTTCTTCACGAACCTTTTCCATCATGGAACATCCAGGACATTCATAAATTTTCATTTTATTTAATGGAATAAGTGGTAAAACATTCATTAAAGAAGCTCCGCGTTTTTTAACTTCCTTAGCTATTTCAACAATATGTTCATCATTTAATCCTGGAATTAAAACAGAATTAACTTTAACAACCATACCATTTTTAGCTGCTTTTTCAACACCATCCAACTGATTTTTAATTAATATTTCAGCAGCTTCGTATCCTTTGTAAACTTTCCCTTCATATTTAATAAATGAGTAAATATCCATTGCTATATCAGGATCAACTGCATTAATTGTCACAGTAACAGAATTTACTCCAAGTTCAGCCAATCTGTCTGCATATTTAGGAAGTAAAAGACCGTTAGTACTCATACATTTTATTAAATCAGGATGAGTTTTACCTAGCTTTTCAAAAAACTCAAAAGTTTCCTCATTCGCTAATGAGTCTCCAGGTCCGGCTACACCAACTACAGAAATTGGTCCTTCTGCAGTTACATCATCAACATGGCTGATAGCATCATCTGGTTTCATTATACAGCTAGTAACTCCAGGTCTATTTTCCTCATCATTTATATTCCTAGTACAGAAATTACAGTAAATATTACATTTTGGTGCTACAGGCACATGAGCTCTACCTACCTTATCATGCATTTTTTCATTGAAACATGGATGTGCTTTAGTTATGTGTGCAAACCTGGAACCGTTATGTTCATTCATATAACATCACTCCCCTACTTGTAATTATGTTTGTATATAATCGAACTATATTATAAAGTTATCTACAAACCTCTATTCAACTCTGCAATATAGTCATTAGCTTTGTCAATCCAATCATCTTTAATTAATTCATCAGTAGCTATTACTGCCACAATATCTCCAACAGAAACATCTTTAATTATTTTAAATCCTTCAGGCAAAATTCTAAAGATTGCATCATAAATTCTTCTTTGAAGATTTGAATGAGGATCATCAACAACCAAATCTTCCAATTCCATCTGATTTCCGTCAAGATCAATATTGTATCTGGTTGGCTGATAAAGTTCATCTCTGGAATATCTTCTCCACAATAACTTTAAAATATTTGGAAGATAATTCTCATTTTCAATAAATATCTTAGTAACATTATTATTTTTATCATAAGTGAAGTTAGCCACATCACCAAATTTAATAACTCCAGAAGTCTTTTTCATTTTAATAGCTAAAATAAAAACTGCTTCATCAGGGTTAGCAAAAGCTTTTAAATCTTCAACAGCAGGACCAAGAACCAAATCCTGAAAAATCTGTTTAATAATCATTTCATAGACTTCTGCGCCTTTTTCATCATAGCATTCTACTAACATCAAATCAACTCTTGACTATTTATTATCTTGCCTGTGACCCATTCCAGATACTAAAAGAGCAGCACCTACTGCACCAATGTATTGAGAATACGGAGGTACAATAACATCAATACCACCTAACATTTCACTAACTGCTTCAACAAGCCCAGAAATTAATGAAGTTCCACCTACCTGTATAAGAGGTTCTCTTAAATCAATTTCCTGAAGTTGCTGTTCATAAACTTGTTCAGCTACAGAATGACAAGTTGCAGCAGCTGCATCAGCTTTAGAACCTCCAGCTGCAAGAGTAGTAACTAAATCCTGAATACCGAAAACAATACAATAACTGTTAAGTAATGCATTTCTATAATCCCCTTGTAAAGCAAGAGGACCTAACTCTTCAATAGAAACATCTAAACGGCGGGAAGCCAAATCTAAAAATCTTCCAGATGCACCAGCACAAATTCCCCCCATAGTAAAGTTGTCAGGAATACCGTCATTAACAGTAATTACCTTATTGTCCATACCACCAATATCCAATACAGTTGCTTCTCCTTTTTGATGATCTGCCAAATATACTGCACCTTTTGCATTAACAGATAATTCTTCTTGGATTAATTCTGCATTTAACTGTTTACCAATATTTATACGACCATAACCAGTAGTACCAATTCCATCAACATCATCAATGGTATATTCAGTATCCGCAAAAGCTTCTTCAACACCTTTGTAAACAGAACCCATAATATCTTTTGTTTCTGTCCAACCAGTACCAATAACCTTATTATTTTCCATAGCTACAACTTTTGTAGTTGTTGAACCTGAATCAATACCTAAAGTAAGGCCTTCCTGTTTTTCACGGGCAAGAATACTTCTACGTGTTACAGTAGTAGCTAGTGCTTCCATACGAATAAACAATTCATCTGCTTTTGTTCTTTCTGTAAATGAATATGTAACTACAGGAATACGAGTATTATCCTGCAGGAATTTACGTACTGCATTTCTTACAAGAGCTCCTTCTGCACATCTGAAACAGGAAGCAATAAATACTGCATCAGGTTTGCATCTTCCTTCAACAATTGCCATTGCTCTTGCAATCATTAATTTTAAACTTGAACTTTGAGCAGAAAATCCAAATTTGGCATAAGATTCATCAATATAATCCAAATCAATTTCCGGAAGAATAATTTCTGCACCAAAAGTATTAGCTGCTTTTTCAATTTCTTTTTGAATTCCACTATATTCAGTTCCACATGAAACTAAAGCAATTTTAACCATTATTATTCCTCCTTAAGAGAGTCTAAAAACTCATTAATTTGATTTACCATTAAAAATGTTCCATCCCTATTTTTTGGATATGTAATTTCAAGTATAGGAATATTCCTTTGCCTAAGCAGGAATATTGACAATTCATTTGTTCTAGCACAACCTACACAACCAAAACCAAATGGAGCACCATCAACTAAAATAGCTGCTTCAGCTTCATCTATCAAAGGACCTATAATAGACATTCTTCCACGAACACCTGAAGGAACTTCAATAGCTGCATATTTAAGACCTTTAATCGGGTCTTCTTCAGTAATATTCATTGGGGGAGAATCAATTTCCGGATCTTTAATTTTTTGTCTTATTTGTTTTTGAAGAACTAAAGGAGTGTGACCTTTCCTTTCAATTAAATCTGCTAAGATTAATGAATTTGGAGGATAAATAGCTACTTTCACCATGTTTTCACCTATCATTATTATTTTCTAAACATTCATTCATAATTTTTTTAAATTCATCAACATCAATCGGTTTTTCAACTTCAACTTCCACATCACGAGGATTTTCCAAAGCATCTGCCACATCACCAAGTAATCTGTATTCATCTTCCATTTGGTGGAAACCTTCTCTTGGTCCAAATCTGTGGCCTCTGCATCTTCTAGGATCTCCAGGAGCAAAACCTCTTTCTTTTGTGAAAATGTGATTCGGATCCAATTTTCTTATTTCGCGAATCGCTTCAAAAACATCCTTTGTTTTTCCACTTACCATAGAACCATAACAGGTATTTTTTATTGTAAGGGGCAAATCAAGCATATGCAACTCATTAACAATTTCACTTTCACTAACATGAGCTCCAGGAGCAATTATAATCATACGGGTAATTACATCAGGGTCCCAATCTTCCTTATCCAATTCCGGACTAATCGTTAGATTCCTTAACATAAACTATCTCTCCATCTTTAAATTTTTCAAGTTTGGAATAATCAGAGACAACTTTACCTAAAATGTTTGTTGAATTAAATGATTCTGCAGTCGGTCCGAATTCTTTATTATCTTCAAATCTTACTCCGATTAAACCAACATTCTTTGCAGCCATATTAGTTATACCGATTTCACATGCTTTTACAATATTTTCAGGAGTATTTTCCGGAACAAGACCTTTTGAAGTATTTGAATCACCTTCAAATATTAATATGTGCATTCCAGGTACTGAAAAATGAACTTTAATTTTACCAATCGGCTCTTCCAAAAGACCGGATACTAATTTAAAGTATTTGACCGTTCTTGGAGCATTATCAGTAAAGTTAATTTCACATAAATCATCTTTATGGATGGATTTAGTTGTCACTTTTCCCTCATTTAAAATATCAATAGTATATTTTGGAGTCTGCTCTACAATTAAAGCATCCTCGCCAGTTACTCCCTCTTTAATATGTTCAATGTTTAAACTAGCTAATTTTTCATCAATTTCATTTTGATTATGGCCAAGCAACATTAATCTGTCCTGATTAGATTTAATAGTTATAAAATCTCCTTTTTTAGCTATATCAACAATTTCCATTCCTTTTATGATTTTACCTACATTGGTGTGATTTGGACTTAAAACCCTATTTTCTCTGTAAATATATAATTTTCCAACACCCACACCACTGTTTCTCACAGTCACTGTTCCTCTTGTTCTGGAAACAACATTTTCTTTAGGTTTATTTATTCCTTTCAATTCATAAAATCCTAAAAATGACTCTGATTCAAAATCAACTTTAATTCTGCCGTCTTTAATAACTGAAAACAGATGCTCAACAGAAACCGGAGAATCATTGTCAACTTCCAGTGAAACATAAGTAAATAACTCATTGCCTTCTTCCAAAACAGTGTCCAAATCAGATACTGCAGAAGAATCTGTAGTTGTGCTTCTCTCAATAATAGGTTCAATAGCTTTCACTTCATCATCGTCTGTCAGTAAGTTTAAAGTTTTTTTACCACCAATGACTCGTGCAAATATTCCTTTATTAAATGGAGGAACACTGTAAACATTAGTAGTGTTTTCTTTAATAAGAATTAAATGTGTAGACTCATTACTAAAACTGGATAAACTTAAAACAACATCCCCTTCATAATATTTATACTCTTCAGAAGTAGGTTCCAAATCAGTAACAACAGGACCAATAGCCACTTCATTTGAAGTTGACCACCTAATAGACAAGTTTTCAAAATCCTTATACTGTTTTTTCCAAACATCAACTAAAGGTTGTGCTTCTTTAGTATCAAGAAGTTCCAAAATAACTGATCCCTGTGTTGTTTTAATTTTAAATTTACTGACATTCTTTTCAAGTTCTTTTTTACCCTTAATTAAACAGATAATACTGCCGGGAGTGTATGGAGCATTAAATTCATCGATAACATCTTGAATTGTAGAACCTTCTGCTACATTCATTTCTTCTCCATTAATTTTTATTAACATATAATCTCTCACAAAGAATTTTAATTAATATATAAATTTTAAAGCTTATAAAAATAATTATTCCTTTTTAGATTTAAAAACCGGATTGGTTTTTTGATTGAAAACTTCCAGTTTTTCACCATCGCCATTAACCAAATATAAAGAACACTCCCCAGTAACTTCACCGACAACATTTGCTTCAATAGAATAATCCTTCAAATACTTTTTAATAAATTCACAGTTTTCCTCATTTGCTGTAAATATAAAACCAGAACCAGGATATGATTTTAACCAATTTTCCCAACTGATATTTTCATTTTTCGGAATATCCTCCAAATTGACAATTGCTCCTTTATCAGATGTTTCAAGCAACATTTCCAAAGTTCCTAAAATACCCGGATTACTAATATCCTTTCCAGATTTAATATAATCTCTTTCAGCCAAATACTGAACCGCTGTAATTTGGTCCTGAACCAGTTGTTTATCCTTATCATAAGTAGTGTCCCAATTTAGTTCAAACATTTCATGAGGTTTGCCGTCTAAATCAATAGCAACGATGATTTTATCACCTACTTCTGCTCCAAAGCTAGTGATTAATTTATCTTTCTTTGCAATTCCTACAATAGCTACTCCCAAAGAATCAACTTCACCATCAGGATGTAGATGACCTCCAACCATAGGCACACCAAACTTCAAACAGCCGTCTTTAATACCTGCCAGTAAATTTTCATAAATTTCATCATGTTTTACTGACATTATATTAACCATAGCCAAGGGTTTTCCACCCATAGCTGCAATATCATTTACATTAACAAGAACAGAACAATAACCCGCCCAATATGGGTTAACATTCATTATTTGACCCCATATGCCATCTGCAGCTATTAAAACTACCTGATTATTTCCAATATCAATAGCTGAAGCATCATCACCAATGTCAATTACAACATCCCCTGAAACATTATAAGATTCAGTCAAAAGAGATGTTACAGTATCAATAGAAGACTTACGGGTCACTCCCTCAAATTCTTGAACTGCTTTTACAAGGTTTTTAAAATCTGAAATAAAAACACCATCCATCATTTTTTTTTAGATATTTATAATATTATATTTGCAATTTAAAAGATTTGTTATTTTAATGATTTCATCCCTAATTTCATCAATATTTTTAGAATTTCTGGATTTGACTAAAATCTTTTCCTTTTTAAAAATCAATTCAAATATTTTTCTACCAACAACATCATCAGTTCCGCTTTCAAATTCAAATATTATGGAATTTTTAGCTTTAAAACCATCTTCAACAACTTTATCCAAATCACCATCGGTAATCCCGACAATTGGAATATTGAATCTATATAAAATATCTGAAGCTATTAATGTAGTATCATCTCCAACAGTAACTACCAGATCTGCATCCTTAAACTGATAAACATCCTCTCCGGCATGGTCTAGAAAAGCTATTTTAAAAACATCTTCAGATTCATTTTTTTTCAGGACTCTAGGTTTTACCTTAGATTTTCTTAAAAGCCCTGTTTTTACAATAGCCTTTGCCAAATCAACTTTTCCTAATTTTTCAACACCGTGTTCTTTTATTGTTCCGCCAATGATTTCTGTAATGTAACCGTCTTTGGCTATCAAAGTGATTTTATCACTATTTGATTTGCCAATAACAATACTGTTAACCATTATATTCTCATCAGGGCTAACACCATGCACTATTCTTTGAATCTTAGTATCATCTATTTTATCCTGTTTAAAATGATTGTCATAAATTTCTTCAGGAGTGACAATATTCAAATCTAATTTTTGAGACAAATCATCGACTAGATTTTTATTATTTCCATTCCATGAAATTATGCTTCCATCACTTTCACCGGGCCTTTCAATTTGAATTACCGGAATGTTATTTTTATTTATTTTTGAGAGATAATGATTATAAACCTTATAGCCAAAAACCTGACCTGTTACATCAGACTTTCCATAGTTTATTAAAAATATAACATCCACATCTGCATCATTGAATAATTTTAAAGAGTCACTTGGAACTAATTTTTTAGATATGTCAATAATATCTTCTAAAGACCCATCAATAACCGCAGTTCTTCCCATAGTCCCACCTAATCTGGCTGAAACATCACCATATCCAGACAATAAATTAATTAACTTTAAAGCCCAGTTAGAATCAATAATATTAGGTCCGTGAACCACTACACCAATTTCCATAAAAACACCGAATTACAATTTTATTCTCTTTTTAAAAACCTTAGATCCGCAAACATCACAATCATCAAAAGGATAATTTTCATCAAATTCTTTTTTACAACCTTCACAAACCTTTTTCCAATTGTAAACACCTTTAATTCCATCAGTCATGATCCCTGAATAAGGAATATTAATAATTTTTAAAGTATTCTGAATAGTATAATCATCACTTATAACTTTAATATTTTTGCCTTCATCTCTAAGCATTAAAGCTAAAGCTATTAATTTTTTATCAGGAACAGATAAACGTAAAACATCCCCTGATTTTGATATGATTTCATTAACTTCTTTAATGTATTTTTCACCAACATCCTGAATAATTAATTTTCCATCTCTAATAGCCATATCCAATGTTAATTTTGACTCAAAATCTTTAACTTCATGAGTAATCTCAGGAGCAGTATAATTATTATTTGATTCCAAGCCAAAACCGTTGATAAAAGCAGATGCATCTAAAACAAAATAAATTTCCATGATTTTTATTATGATTTTAAAAATTAATAAATATTGTCAAATCCACATAACCCATTAAAAAAGAGTTATAATCAAGTTATTAACTAATTAACAAAATAATTAAAATTTACATTAAAGTGTACAAAAAATTCTTAAAAATAGCTTAAAAAAGACATGAGTGTTCAAAAATTTTAATAAAGAATTGGAGGAAAATTGGGAACAAATTGGAGGAAAATTTGATGAAAATTTGAAAAATCTATTTAAATCTGTATAAGAAACTTGATATTATACAATTATTGTACAAAAATTGAAAATTGGAGTACATATTGAAAAATTAAATGAGGCAAAAATGATGTCAACAAAAGTAGAAAATATAAATCAGAAAATACAGTTTTTAACAAAGTCTGGAATACGACTCCATATATTAAACATACTAAGTAAAAATCCCCAAAATATAAAAGAATTGGTCAATACAACACAAATAACTTATAGTACCCTATCAAGTAATCTCCACAAATTACAGCAAGAAAAATATATTCAGAAAATAAAAAACAAATATTATTTAACCCAAACAACAAAAATGTACTTAAATATAATATTAGAGTTTAAAAATGCAATAAAATTAATAAATCAATTTGATGAATTTTGGGATAAGCATGATGTAAAACAGATTAATTTAGATTCCCTGAAAAATATAACCAGTTTGCATGATTCCCAATTAATTAAAACAACCCCTATTGACATTTATAAAACTCATAATACCATAAAAGGACAGCTATTAATGTCATACAACATTAAAGCAATATTCCCATATTTACATCCTGATTATCCTGTTATTATTGAGCAGGTACTACAAAAAGGAGGTAACGTTGAATTAATAATAAATGATGAAATTTTTGAAAGTTTAATGGATAATATAGAAACAGAAATTAAAAAGAAAAGTATTAGAAACGGATGTTTGAAAGTGCATGAGTTAAAAGAGAATTTAAACTTATATCTTATTATATCCGATAAAAATACTAATTTAGGACTTTTTAAAAGTGACGGTAGCTTTGATCAGAACAGACTTCTAACATCTGAAAACCAGCAAGCCATAAAATGGGCTAATAATCTTTTTGAAAACGTAAAAGCGAATTGGTGATTATTATGGCAACAAAAATTAAAAATGATTTAAAAGAGGAATATCAAGGTATCAAATATATACTTACATCAACAATGCGAACAAAATTATTATTAAGCATTTATAATGAATCAAAAAACTTAGATGATTTACGAATAGAACTAGAAAAGCCATCAGCAACAATACTGCATGGTTTAAAAGAATTGGAAAATTTAAATTTTGTTAAAAAAGTTCAAAAATATTATCAATTAACATCAAACGGTTATCTATTAACCACAAACATGATCAAATTAATTGATAACTGGTATGCAACTAACAAAAACGAAGATTTTTGGAATTCCCATGATCTAACAGCCATCCCCCAGGAAAATCTTAAAAACATTTATCTTTTAAAAAATGCAGAATGTATATCTTCTACAACAAGTAATTTATCAAAAGCTTACAATAGCTACACCAAATTAATTGAAAATGTCGAAGAATTAAAAATAACATTACCTATTTTTTCAGAAAACCATTTAAGGCAAATTGTTCAATTAATCCAAGAAAAAACACTGCACAAACTTGAATTAATCACCCACCAGGACATACTGCCATTAATTCATAGAAATCCATTATTTAAAAAATGGTTGATTAATAATGAAAATGTAAAAATAATTTGCATAAAAAATCCTTTAAAAACCTTTTTAACATTGGGGGATGAATTTATGTCACTTACATTATTTTTTAAAGACGGGCACTACGATGACTCACAAATCCTAATTGATAAAACCCATGAAGGATTGAAATGGGGGGCATTATTATATAATCAAACAAAAGAGTGGAGATGGAACCAATGACAATTAAAAAGTTACTTCACCAAATCTTTTTAAAAAGAAAAGGAGGAAAAACTTCTGCAAAAATTGTAGATTTGCTGCTGATACGCCCATATAACGGAAGTCAGATAGCAAGAATCATAGAAATGGATTACAATACTATTGAATACCATTTAGAGATTTTATGCAAAAGCAAATTAGTAATGTGTGAATCTGACAGCTATGGTTCATTATACTATCCTACAGATTTACTGCTAAAAAATCATGAAGAATACGAAAAAATAAAAGAGATGATGACAATAACTGCATAATATAAGGGGATTTAATTATGAAAAGTGAAACAACCGAAAAACATAAAAAATTATCATCTACTGATATTACCTGTGGTGTAATAACATTAAGTGACAGCATCACTACAAATGAAGATGATTTATCCGGACAATATCTTGCAGATGAAACATCAAAAAGATACACCTTAAAATCCAAAATAATAATACCTGATGACAGGGAAGCATTAATTAAGACTATTAAAGAAATGGTTGATGAAGATATTGATGTTATCTTAACAACCGGAGGAACAGGACTAGACAGTAGAGATATAACTGTTGAAACTGTAGAAGAACTTTTTGATAAAAAAATTGAAGGCTTCGGTGAAATTTTCAGACATCAGTCTTTTTTAGAAATCGGTTCAGGAGCGCTTATTTCAAGAGCAACAGCAGGAGTATATAAAAAAACAGTGATTTTTTCAATGCCAGGCTCACCTAATGCAGTTAAAACAGCATCCAACATCATAATAGATGAATTCCCTCATCTAGTATTCCATGCAAAAAAATAAAAATTTTAAAATGATGAACTTAACCATTCATCATCTTTTTTTAATTAGAAAAATTCGTCAACAGTTATTAAAGGTTCTAATTTAACACCTTCACTATCAAAAGCTTCAATAGCTCCTTCCTGCCTATCAACAACAACAAAAGCTCTTTTTACATTACCTCCATTGTCTTGAATAGCTTTAATAGCTTTAAGTAATGATCCTCCAGTAGTTGTAACATCTTCTACAACAATGACATCATCACCTTCGTTTAATTCACCTTCAATAAGTTTGGAAGTCCCATAACCTTTTTTCTCTTTTCTAATCATTAACAAGGGAATTTCAGATTCAAGAGAAACTGCAGTAGCTATTGGAACAGCCCCAAGCGCAGGACCTGCTACTTTATCAATATTATCTCCACTAATGGATTTTGTGATTAGTTTAGCTATTGTTGACAGGATTTCAGGATCAGTAATAGCTTTTTTCATGTTTATGTAATAATCACTTTTTTTACCGGAAGATAATGTAAAGTCCCCTTTTAAGAAAACACCATTTTCTTTTAATAAATTAATTAAATATTCTTTAGTAATCATCTAAATAACCGAAATTTAAATATCATCATCACTTTTAAGTAAAATTTTATCCCCAATAACTTTTACAAGTTCACTAGGAACAACATTTTCCCCGCCAGCTTTAATTTGGTCTGCAATACCGGTTTTTTTAATAACCAAATCAGTTACTTCAAAAGTATCCTTATCCATTACAACATCAACAACTTTACCAATTAACTCAGCACCGCCGTCAAGGACTTCTTTGTTAATTAAATCTTCTTTAATCCTCATAAATAATCACCTTAATTTTTTAATATGTTTTATTATAAACTTCGATATATATTAAATTTTTCCAAATTTTATTTGCTATCTAAAATACAAATACTTTCATCATTTTGCATGTCATGATAAAATTCAAGCTTATTTTCATTGAATTCAAAAATTTTAACCATATCATACAATTCCTTATCAAATTCCGGAATAAATTCACATAATTTATTTGGATAATCTTTAAATAAATTTTTATTAAACTCTAACCTGTTGCTATTTTCAAAAATAGCTCCATAATATATATCCGTTTCAACTAAATCCTGGAACATATGACTTCCAAATGACAATTCAGGAACATAGCCAACTTTACTGTAGGACTCTTCCAGAATAGCGGAAAATTTACTAATGTCTGCAAATACTACTGGAATTCCAAGTTCTGGTGAAGAAGTGCCTAACCTGCCTGGAACAATCAGCATAGCTTCTTTGTCATGATTTCTACAGTAAGCATTAATAGCGCTGATTAATTTAGCTAATGAAGCTTTTTTAGTAAATGGATATTCATAATACTTATGAGGATCAACATAAACTAAAATATCAAAGTTCTGTTTTCTTGACCTTCCCATTGAAGAATTCTTAATATGGAAAAATACTTCCCCATTATCTTTAGGAATTTCAACAGCCTCTTTAGTAGTTGCAACCTGCAGAGGCCTGCACTGCAACAGATTAATAACAAAAGAACCTTCAGGACCTACATTTACAGTATATTCAATGTCAACAGGATAGTCATAAGCTGCCTCTAAAGTTTGAAGCAATTCCTTCATCAATGATGTAAATTTATCATTGTTAACTAAACCGTTACAATTTACAAAGGTTACATCCCTTCTTTGACCCCTTTCACGAAATCTGCGCTCTGCATCAGTGTCATGTTCAACTACTGCCCTTTTTGCATAAATTGGAACTACCTCAATACCTTCATCAACAGAAATTTCACTTACTTTAATATTTTTTAAATCCAAAACATCCAAATAATGCTGAGAATGTTTATGCCTCTCAACAACACTTGGAACTTCCATAGCTTTCGGTTTATCCAAATTAACAATACGGGGATAATCTCTTTGAGTCCTATCTACCGCTTTTGTACCTAAACCCATGACTAATCTTAACATTCCCCCATTATGTCCCATATCAGGCAATGGAGAATATGGACTATACGAAAATCCAACTCCTGCTGCAGAAGGGAAGAAATAATCCTGATAATAAGACCCTGACACTCTCTGAACAAGTAAAGACATTTGTTCATCGTTATCATCCAAATCATTTAAGCTCCTATACTCTAAAGCAGATATATTCATTGTACTTGCATATACTGTTTTAACAGCTTCTTCAAAAGCTTCCAACCGTTCTTCAATAGACCCTCTATTAACACAGAAAACAGACTCATATTTTCCGGCAAATGCATTCCCAAAACCGTCTTCTAAAAAACTACTTGATCTTACAATAATCGGACTTTGACCGAAATAATCCAGAAGCCTTCTAAACTTCTCACGAATATCATCAGAAAAAGTACCGTTTTTCAAACCTTCCTCAAGTTCTTTTCCAGCCTCGTAATAACCTTCTTTAGTTCTTTGCTTTACCCGAATATCCCACAAATCATTTGAAACAATATATGTATAAAACAAATCAGAACATATGTAAAATGAATCATCAGGTTCAAAATCAGCATAGATATCCGGACGGTCATGTTCTATGATTTTACGTGAAAGCAGCATACCGCAGGCTTTACCTCCAATCATACCACTTCCAACAACACGATTATAAACTGAAAAATAGTCTTCAGGTGCAAAATATTCTTTAACTTTCTGAATCATGTTTTTATCTTTAGTCATGAGCATTCTGCACATTAAATCACATTTATCAGAAATATCCTCATTATTTTCATGCTGTAACTTGGTCAATTCAAAGAATCTTTCCCAACTATCTGTGTTTTGCTCATTATGATAATCAGCAGCCCTGTTAACAACCTTATAAAAATTACTTACTTCCAAACCGTCAGTCAATGTTGTTAAAATTCCTTTTTTAGTTTCATATTTATGACCTAAAAACATATTCTGAGAATATCTGTTCCATACTTTCAGAGGATGCACATACACATCATCCTTATGAGAGTACAAATCTAAAAAAAGCTGTGTTGTTTCACGAATTTTAGCTATCGCTTCAAAAGAATGCTTACCTCTAATAATCGGGAAATAAGCTACAGTATCAAGAGAAAATAAATAAGGGCATGTTACTCTAAAGAAATTTCCCATCATCAAATCGGTAGACCATGCAGCCTGTAAATCAGACAAACAGTCAAATACATAAAAAGCATCCCTACCCTCTTTTGTAATGATGTTATGAACTTCCAAAGTAAAAGGTTCAAACTGCTTGTTCGGGTCCACATGATAAATTTTAATTCCGTCACGTTCAATCATTGCAAAGTCAGTTTCAGAATTATTCTTTTCAACCTCCAACTTTAAAAAATCATCAGCAGTCATGTCTATTAATGGCTCATGCTGACCAAAATTTATGTAAATCAGGTTTTTATTATCTTCCTGAGCTTGTTTAACAAAAGGCTCCACAAAATATAAAAATTCATCTAAATTAGAAACTTGCCATACTACATTATCTCCTAAACGAATATTATCTAAGGTTTCGTCTAGCTGCGGAATACCGGATTTTATTCTTTCGAAAGCAACCATATTAAAAACTCCTAAGAACATTCAATTTTTCAGCTAAATTTTAACATCAGTTATATATATGTTCAAAGAAGTATTAAAATATTGAAGATTTTTATAATATTTGTTCCATGGAAACCTTTTGAATTTTCATTCCAATATTTTCATAAAATTTTATGGCACTGTCATTGCCTTCCCAGACATTTAATGTGACATTATGACATCCGATACTTTTTGCATATTCCAAAACATACTCGTATAATGCAGTTCCAATTCCTTCATGCCTTGCATTTTCATCAACACACAAATCATCAATATAAATAGTTTTATGGTCGCAAAAAGAAGTATCGTTATGATAATTGGTTACAATACAAAATACATACCCCACTACCTTATTATCTGATTCATAAACAAATACTGGAGTTTCACTATTTTTTATAATCCCCTCAAGTTCAGAATCATTATATTTTGTTCCGATATATTTAAATAAATCCGGACGAATGTCTGAATGAACTTTCTGAACCTGAAGCAGCAGTTCATTAATTCTTCTGATGTCTCTTATACCTGCCAGTCTTATCATGCAATATATATTACTAGCTAGTATTATAAAAAATTAACTTAAAAATTTATTAATCCAAAACTCTAAAAGCTTCTGAATACAATAATCCTTGCAGTTATTTTCTAAAATAGAAGCAGCTAAGTTATAAGCTACTTTTTTATCCAATAAATCATTTTCAACTTCATCAATTAAATGTAAAATTGAAGTGGTTAATGCTACATTTTCCTGTTTTCTTGCAGCTTCCTGTAATGATTTTATAAATTCTTCCTTATCGTCACCAATATTACTATAAAACTCATTAATATCCAAATCATATCTTCTTAGACGGGCTAAAACACTGCATTGAGATTCTTTTGTAATCCATACCTGTCTTTTAATAGCTTCACTTATTGATTCAATAACACATTTGGCTATCAATTCACCAAGTTTCGAATGTTTTCCTGCATTGGATAATCTGTTTTTGGATTCCATATTTGAAAAAATAGCTATTCCGTCAGTCCCTGTTCCCGTTGCAAATCCATTTGAAAACTGACTGGGAATTCTTAAATTGTTTAAAGCTACAGTTTTTGCTTCAGTAGCAGTTACTAATCCATTAGCTAATGTTCCGGGTTCTAACGAAACATTAGTTAAAACAATTATATTGATTGTTCCAACATCAAAGTGAAACTCTCCATTTTCCTCATAATAGCTTGCACTGTCTCCTGCTCTTGAGGCATTTACTCTTACACCTGCAGTAGTTATTGCACTGACTTCAAGATTTTTATAATGTTTTGTAACAACACATGCATTTTCCATCTGGGCGGAAGTTAAAAGACCTGTTGTAAAATCAGAATCAATTCCTAAAATTTTGCTTTGCCTAAGCAGATAATCGTTTATGCTGTGGTTTTCTAAAAAATCAATGTTTTCCTGAGATAAATAATGGTTGAAAGCTGTTTTAAAATCTTTTTTGTAGCCTCCATTTAAATCAGATGTTGAAATTCCATTCCTGCAAACTCCAAACTCAACCACTATAGAGTTTTCACAGATATATGCTCTGTCTCCAGTTGAATTTTTAAAAATAAGTCGTTTAGCTTGCAAGATAATACCTTAAAAATAAAAAGAAAAAAAAGAAATTAAATAATTTCTTTTAGATTTACATCATTGGAGGCATACCGCCCATAGCAGCAGGATCCATACCGCCCATGTCAGCGTCACCTTTACCGCTAGATGCGATTACGTCATCAATTCTTAAAATCATTTCAGCTGCTTCAGAAGCAGATTGGATAGCTTGTTTTTTGACACGTTTAGGTTCAATTACACCAGCTTCTTTCATATCTGCTACTTTACCGGTAAATACATCTAATCCCATTACAGCACTGTTTTCATGAGCAGCTCTTAAATCTACTAATGAATCGATACTGTCTAAACCTGCATTTTCAGCTAAGGTTTTAGGAACAATTTCTAAAGCTTCTGCAAATGCATTTACAGCTAATTGTTCTCTTCCACTAATTGAATCAGCATAGTCTTTGAGTTTTTTAGCCATTGCAATTTCAGGAGCTCCTCCACCAGCTACAACTTTGTCATCTTCAACAGTAGCTGCTACAACACCAATTGCGTCTTCAATAGCTCTTACGATTTCATCAACAATGTGTTTGGTACTTCCTCTTACGAATAAGGTTACAGATTTAGCTACACTGCATTCTTCTACAAAGATCATTTCTTCGCCAGATACTTTTCTTTCTTCTACAATACCTGCTTCACCTAAATCGTCAGCAGTTAAGTCTTCTAAGTTAGTTACTACATTAGCACCAGTAGCTCTAGCTAATTTTTCAATATCTGATTTTTTAACCCTTCTTACAGCTAAAATACCTGCTTTAGATAAGTAATGTTGTGCTAAATCGTCAATACCTTTTTGTGCGAATAATACATTAGCACCGGATTCAGCTACTTTATCTACCATGTCTTTAACCATTTTTTCTTCTTGTTCAATGAAAGCTTGCATTTGAGCAGGGTCAGTTATTCTGATTTCTGCATCAACTTCAGTTTCTTTTACTTCAAGAGGAGAGTTAACTAATGCGATTTTTGCATCTTTAACTTCAGAAGGCATACCTGGGTGTACTCTTTCTTTGTCAACAATTACTCCTTCAACTAAAGTAGAGTCTTCTACAACAGCACCGTCTTTTTTCTCAATTTTAATATTATCAGTGTCTACTGCACCGTCTTCAGCTACTTTTTGAACTGCATCTACGATTAATTTTGCTAATGGTTCACGTGCTGCTTCAGTTCCTTTACCAGTCATAGCAGTCATAGCTACTTTAATTAAAGTTTCTTCATCAACTGAATCGATTGCAATATCATCTAAGATTTCTTGTGCTTTTTCAGCTGCTTGTCTGTATCCCATTGCAATGATTGTTGGGTGAATATCTTGATCTAATAAAGATTCGGATTTTTTCAATAATTCTCCAGCAATGATTACTGCAGTAGTAGTTCCATCTCCAACTTCGTCTTCTTGAGTTTTAGCTACTTCCACTAACATTTTAGCTGCAGGATGTTCGATATCCATTTCTTTTAAGATTGTAACACCGTCATTGGTTACAACGATATCTCCAAGTCCGTCCACTAACATTTTGTCCATTCCTTTTGGACCTAATGTGGTTCTTACGGTTTCAGCAAGTACTTTTCCTGCTAAAATATTGTTTCTTTGAGCATCTCTTCCGACAGACCTGTTTGTTCCTTCAGGTAAAATAAAAATTGGTTGTCCACCTTGTGCCATTAAAATCACCTTTTAAAATTAATTTATTATTTATAGAACAGTTTAAATATCAACATGAAAAATAATTATATTGTTGAATAACCCTTCTACCATATAGTGAGTTTAAGGTTATATAAATACTTATCGGTTGTAAAAAATGGAATATATTGATCTTACACACAAAATAAAAAATGAACTCTCAGAATACCCAGGAGATCCTAAAACAAAACTTAATTATTTTAAAAAAGCTGATGAAACTGACAGTTCCACATTGCTTAAATTAGAAACTGGACTCCATACAGGTACACATATGGATTCCCCATTCCATTATATCATAAACGGCAAAAAAATATCCCAATTGCCTCTTAAAAATTTTATTGGTAAAGCTAGTATAAATTATGTGGAAAGCAAAAGTAAAGAAATTTTAGTTAAAAATTGTAATTTAAAAAATTCAAAAGAAAAGATAGCCATAATAATCACAGGATGGAGCAAATATTTTGGTAGTGATAAGTACTTCTATGAAAATCCTTACCTCTCCGATGAATTAACTGAGTTAATCATAGAAAAAAATATTAAAGGAATTGCAATAGATACATGTTCAGTAGATAAATATGGAAAAGATACAAATCATAAAAAGTTACTTGAAAATAATGTGTGGATTGTTGAAAATATAACCAACTGTGATAATTTAAATAAAACTAGTTATAACTCATTCTTTATTCCGTTAAATATTGAAGCAGAAGCTTCTCCAGTCAGAGCATTTCTAAAAAAAGATTAAAAATAGATTATTTTTTATTAAATCGCTTTTTCTCCAACCTAAATGGAGGAGTTCTGTCCATAGTTTCATAAGCTTCCTGTTCTTCCTGAAGCTCATTAAAGAAATTATTGATTTCTTCCAAACGTTTAATTTTATCATCTCTGGAAGACAATTCTTTTTGAAGACTGATGTAATCTTCTTTAGGAATAGTAGACTCCCTTAAAAAAGACAATTCTTTTTGAAGATTAATGTAATTATCTTTAGGAATAGTGGACTCTCTTAAAAGAGATACTTCATTTTCTTTAGCAGTAATCATGTTATTTTTTTCAGACAACTCATTATTTTTATATTCAAGTTCCCTTTCAAGATCAGAAATCCTGCTTTTGAATTCTGCATTATTTTCTAATTTGATAACCTGAATCTTATAATCATCAATAGTTCTTGAAAGTGTATTAATTTGAGCATCTTTCTCAGCAATACTTTTAAAAGATTCGTTTAATCTTTCATTAACTTCAGCAAGCTCTTTTTTCTTATAATCCCTTAATTGCTCTGCAAAATATTCTTTAATCTCATCAAGAGAATTGTTTACATAATCTAATTCATAAATTCTATCTTCCTGATTTTTAATTAAAGCATCCTTTTCCTCTAGCTGTTTTTTCAAAAGACTAATTTCATCCTCAGCTTTAAATTTAATAAGAGAAACTTCTTTTTCTTTGTTAAGAATATGATTTTCGAGTTCCTGAATCTTCTGAGGAGTGGTATCTCTAGCTTTAGCTATTTCCAATTCAGTTAAATCGAATTTAAGCCTGTTTAGCTCCAATAAACAATCACGAATTAAATTTTGTAAGGTTTCATTTTCAATACCAGCACCTAATTCCATGTTATCCCTTTAATTCAAAAATTTTTATCCCAATATCTAGTTGAATAATAAAAATTCAAATATTATAACTATTAAAGTATTATGAAATTCATACTATTTAAATTAAACTCTAAAAACCACCAAAAATTGAAATTAAAACTAAACAGAAATTATATGAAAAATAAAAAAAATATTAGAAAAAATAAGAAAATAAAAAGGATAAAATTAGAGTATTTTATCATTGATTAATTCAGCATTTAATACAGAAGCTCCAGCAGCTCCACGAATTGTATTATGCCCAACCAATACATATTTGAAACTGTTATCAAATGCTTGGTCTTTCCGTAACCTTCCAACAGAAACAGACATACCATTACCAGCATTTCTGTCCATTCTTGGTTGAGGCCTGTCAATTTCTTCTTTGACAATTACTGGATTTTCAGGTGCAGAGAACAAATTTAATTTTTGAGGCAATGCTTTGAAATTAGCCATTTTTTCTTTAACATCATTAATATCAAAGTCATCATCCAACTCAACAAATACTGCTTCAGTATGGCCGTCAATAACAGGAACCCTATGACATGAAGCACTTAATTTGAAATCAGCATTGGAAACTTTTTCCCCGTCATAGTTACCTAAAAGATGTAATGTTTCACTTTCCATCTTTTCCTCTTCACTACCAATATAAGGAACGAGATTATCAACAATAGCCATAGAAGGCACACCATTATAACCTGCACCAGATACTGCCTGCATTGTTGACACTCTAATTGCATCTACATTAAAATTATCAACAATAGGTTTTAATGACAAAGTTAAAGCAATAGTTGAACAGTTAGGATTGGTTACGATGAATCCATCCCAATTATTTTCCTTTTGCTGAGCATCAATCATATCCAGATATTCCGGATTAACTTCAGGGATAACTAAAGGAATATTTTTTTTCATCCTGTGAGCACTAGCATTACTTGCAACAACATAATCACGAGCAAAATCTTTTTCAACTTTAGCTGCAAATTCTGTTGGAAGAGATGAAAATACAATATCCACATCATTATCCATTGCATCAGCATCAGTTTCTTTTACAATAATGTCCTTAACAGAATCAGGCATTTCATTATCAAGATACCATGTAGTAGCATCCTCATATCTTTTACCTGCAGATCTTGAAGATGCAGCTAATGCTGTAATTTCAAAATCTGGATGGTTATCAAGTAATTGGATAAATCTTTGACCAACCATTCCAGTTGCACCAAGTATACCAACATTCACCATAGATAACACCTATTCTAATCCTAAAACATCATTCATACTACTTACAATACCTGATTCCGCATCTGGAATGTATCGAATAGCTCTAATTACACCTGCAATAAAAACTTCCCTGGTGTGAGCACGGTGAGTGAATTCTATTCTTTCACCATCTCCGATAAACATTACAGTGTGGTCTCCAACAATGTCTCCACCACGAATAGCATGTAAACCTATTTCCTCTTTGGTTCTTTTACCAACCATTCCTTGTCTTCCATAAACTCCTACTTCTTCAGGGTCACGGTCAAGTTCATTAGCTATTACTTCAAATGCAGTCATTGCAGTTCCAGATGGAGCATCTTTTTTCTGATTGTGATGTGCTTCAATAATTTCAATGTCAAAATCATTTAAGGTAGGAGTTAATTTTTTCAAAGTATTGAAAAATACATTTACCCCAATAGACATGTTAGATGAAATAACTGCTTTTACATCATTGTCTTTTACATTTTTAATATTTTCAGCCATTTGTTCATCAGTAAAACCAGTAGTACCTACTACAACATTAACACCACATGCTGTAGCTTTTTTAACTGTTTCAACTGCTGCATGAGCTATGGTGAAATCAACTAAAACATCTGCTTTAGATTCTTTTAATGTTTCTTCTAATTTTTCAGCACCGACTATTTTAACTCCAAGTTCACCAGCACCTGCTTGAATACCTGCATCCACTCCAGCTAATGGAGAATTAGGAATTTCAATAGCTGCTACTACTTCCATATCATCTTGCTGTGTTATTTTTCTAATAATACCGGAGCCCATTCTTCCAGCTGCTCCGGTGACTGCTACTTTAATCATAATATTACCAACTTAAATTAAATCTGCTTCTTTTAAAGCATTTTTGAGAATTTCAACATTTTCATCTTTCATATCTGTTAACGGTGCCCTGAGAGGTCCTGCAGGAAGACCCATTATGTTCATTGCTGTTTTTGCAGGTACAGGATTGCTTTCAATGAAAAGAGCATCAATTACATCAATCATTTCGTAATGAAGCTCCTGAGCCCTTGTATAATCATCATTTAATATACTGTCAACCATTAAAACCATCCTCTTAGGATCAACATTAGCTGATGCACTGATTACACCAGTTCCTCCTAAAGCCATGATTGGTAAAGTCAAGCCGTCTTCACCAGACAATATATTGAAATCTTCTTCAAGACCTTCTTTTGTTAAAGCTTTATAAAGTTTGGATACTTTATTTACACTCCCACTAGCTTCTTTAACTGCATCCACACCATCAATTTTAGCTAATTCCACAATAGTTTCAACACTCATGTCTACACCAGTACGTGACGGAACATTATATGCTATAATAGGAATATCAGTTGCATCACTAATAGCCTGATAATGTTTAATTAATGCATGCTGTTGTGGTTTATTGTAATAAGGAGTAATTACTAAAGCGGCATCAGCACCTAATTCTTCTGCAGATTTAGTCAATTCAATAGCTTCATGTGTAGAATTACTACCAGATCCAGCTACTGTTTCGACTCTGCCACCAACTTCATCAATTAAAATTTCCACTACTTTTCTGTGTTCCTCATGAGTTAATGTAGCTGATTCACCAGAAGTTCCGGCACCAAGCAAACCAGTTACACCTTTATCAATTAAATAATTAATATTGGATCTAAATCCTTCTTCGTCAATGTTACCATCATCAGTAAATGGAGTTACCATTGCAACATATGTTCCTTCAAAATTCATTTTAAAACCTCTTTAATTAATTCAAGTGCTTTTTCACCATCTTTCCAATCGACAAATAATACCACAGCAGTTTGAGAGGAAGAAATCTCAACAATGTTGATATCGTTTTTTCTAAGCGGGTTTGTAATATTAGAAATAATGCCAGGTTCATCGATAAACTCAGGACTGACTACAGTAATCATAGCTGTATCATCACCAAGAGACAATGAACTTAAAACATCTTCATCAATTACCCAACTGTGTAATAAATGATATGCTTTATCAGAATCCTTTTTTTCTACAAATACAGTTATAGAATTCTGACCTGCTGAAATGCCAAATATGTTAATTTCATTTTCTGCAAGACATGAAGTTAAATCTGCTAAAAGTCCCACTTTTTTGAGCATTTCTTCTCCAACAATAGCAATGACAGAAATAGGATTTTTATACAAAGATACAGTTTTTAACATGTCTCCTTCAAAAGGGCCAGTTATTTTTGTACCTTCAGAACTTAAATCACCATTATTGAAGTTGATAATTTTTGCACTTATAAGCGGGTCTTTATATTTTAGAGCATGAGGATGTAAAACCTGTGCTCCATGAGTAGCTAAGTCCCTCATTTCTTCAACAGAAATTTCATCTAATAATTCAGCTTCTTCTATTTTATTAGGGTCAGTTGACATTACTCCGTCAACATCAGTAACAATAACTACATTATTGGCACTTAAACAATGCCCAAGTAAAAATGCAGTTACATCACTGCCGCCCCTCCCAATAGTCGTAATTTCACCACTAGGGCCTTTTCCTAAAAATCCGCAAATAACTGGGATAATACCTTGGCTAATAAGATTTTTTATTCCTTCGCATTTTTTATCAGTTGTTGCAAAATCAATTTTGGCATTGAGTGAATTGGAATCAGTTATAACCGGCCATTTATCATTGTATGGATCGATAAATTCTGCCTTTACACCTAAAGATTCAATAGCTGCAGCAAATAATCTTGAGCTAGTTAATTCACCCATAGCCATTATTTCTGCCTTTTGCTTATCAGTTAAACCTCCACCAATAGCTTCATTAGACAATTCAATTAACTCATCAGTTGCATTATTAACTGCAGAAACAACTACAACTAATTGATTGCCTTTCATATATTCATTTACCACAGATTGCGCTGCTTTTCTAATTCTGGAGCCATCTCCAACCGATGTACCTCCGAATTTCGCTACTATTAAATCCATTAATATTCACCTATTTCCATAAAAATTTCACTAGATTTTTGATTAAACAAAAATACCTAATTATTTATATGAATAAACACATTAATAAACTTTTAAAATAGGTTACAAAAGAATAAAATTAAAAAAAGTAGAATGATAAAACTGAACAAAATAATGATAATAATAAAAAAAATTAAAAAAAATGAAAAAGACTTATTCTTGAGTTTGTTCTAATCTCACAAGTCTTGTAACATATCCAGCGATTTTATTTCTTAAATGTTTAGTACTTACAGTGGAATATTCCATAACTAATTTTTTATTTTGGTCAAAATCAGTAGTGAAGACTCCTTTGTGAGTTTCTATAAGCTCTTTTGCTAAACGTTTAACAAATGAAGTTCTAATATTACCCATTAACATTCCTCCTTAAAATTTCTTTTTGCTCATTTTTACTTAATGTAGTTAGCATATCCATGATTTGATTACTAATATCAACATCAATATGGTTTTTTTCAGACAACTCCCCAATTTTTTTATGAATTGAATCCTCTCTTTTCTTATCATATACAGGCATGCCAATATAGTCCTTTGCAAGAGCTATATCCATAGCAAATGAAGTTCTCTGACAAATTAAATCAAAAATTTCATTATCAATTTCATCAATGCGTTTTCTAGAGTCTAAAAGCACTTTCTCGGCATCTTTTTTATCTTTAAAAGATTTTAGCTTGTAATTATTTTTCAAGAAATCACCATCTTTTGATAATAATGATAATAATATAATTTATTAGTATTATACTATTTAATACTATGGATTATTTGACGTTTCTAATAAAAATTTATTTTGATCATACATAAAATTATTATCCTATAAACTGACACCCGATGTTATCAACTTTTGTTTCAATAACCCTTCCTTCATATTTGGACCAAGTTTCCTTAATATCATCAATTGCTTCATCCTCACATATAGCTACAAATGATGATCCCGTTCCAGATAAACCTGAAGCTATTGCACCAACTTCCAGAGCATCAATAGCTATATTGGAATCAAAACCTAAAGTGTTTGCATAAATTAAACCATTTAAATTAAGTGCTTTAAAATAATCTCCTGATCTGGCCAATCCGAAAGCTGTTTCAACAAGTGGTGACAGCACTTTCATACGGCCAACATCAGAACTTCCGGATTTAGAACCAAAATTAGGCATATAAACCAAAACAGGATATTCTTCCATTTTCTCTTTGATGATGAATTTTCTATTTTTGTTATCTGTAACAACAACTCCTCCAAAATATGAAGCTGTTGCATCATCAAATGATCCGGTTATAGTAACTTTTGCCTCAAGAGATGCATCAATAGCTAAATTGATTATTTCCAAATCATCAAGAGGCATTAAATTAAATTCTTCTGCAATAATTTTGGAAGATATACTTACAACAGCATTAGATAATGCACTGCTGCTTGATAATCCTGATGCCATCGGCAGTTCGGATTCTGTCTTAAAATTCATTCCAAAATCATCTGAAGAAATTCCATATTTTTCAAAAGTTTTTTTAGCACAAATCTCCATCAATGTAGTTGGTGCTCCAACATCATTAGAGCAGGTTATAGAACTATTTTGAGTATTGGCACAGCATTTTATATCCAAACCTATACCAAAAGCAGCACCGAAACCTGTAGCTATTGCATTAATTACTGTTGCTGAACCTGGAGACCTTACTGATTTTTTCATTATTTTACCTCATCATAAGGAATTTCAACTTTACTGAATATTTTAGCCCTGTTTCTTGCATTTGAAGCTAAATTACTTCTAAATTCATCATCCAAAATCATCTTATCAATAGCATCAGATATAGTTTCAGGACTGTTCGGGTCAATTAACAGCCCTACTTCAGGAGTTATAATTTCTTTAATTCCCCCAACATCACTTCCGATAACGGGTTTTCCGCAGGCTAAAGCTTCAATTAAAACCAGCCCGAAACTTTCTGAAAAAGACGGCAATACAAGCATATCTGCACATGGCATAATATTTTCCACATCATTTCTGGCCCCTGTGAAATAAACATCAGAAATATTTTCTTTTTCTGCTTTATCCTTAAGCTGTTTTAAAAGAGGGCCATTTCCTACAACAACAAGATTATAATCAGTTTTAGCTATTTTTTTAGCTTCCAGTAAAGAATTTACATTTTTACGTTTGATAATATTGCCTACAAAAAGAACAATTGGCTTATCATTTTTAAATTGTGATTTGAACTGAGTATTTGAATTATTATTAAACTTATCAATATCCACAGAATTCCAATACAACCTTGTTTTATTTTCAATTCCAGGAACTTTAGTAGCTAATATTTCATCTTTCAAAGCATTGCTTACTGCAAAAATAACATCTGCCTTTTTTAATACTTTTTTAATAATAGGCCTCATAAAAAACTGTTTTTTATACATTTCAAACATGTCAGAACCATGTGCAGTTATATATGTTTTAATACCATGTTTTTTTCCAACTTCAACACTTGCTGCCCCTGCAGGAAACAGGTAATGGCCATGGATAATATCAATGTCAACTTCTTTTAATAAGTTTTCCAATGCTTTTTTTGCATTTATCTTAAACATCAATCCACGGATTCCAGGAATATTAACTCCTTTGGTTCCGATTACATGAATACCATCAATATCTTCAATATCTTTATGAGGATAAGTTATTACATAAACTTCATGACCTTGTTTTACAAGTTCCTTGGATAAAGTATGAATATGAACTCCTACACCACCTACATGAGGCGGAAACTGACCGACCATTGCTATTTTCATAATAAAAACCTTTCAAAATTATCATTTAAATAGTTACCTTCCATATCAACCAAAATAACATTTAAATCTAAATCAAATCTCTGCATACATCTCTCTTTAATAGCCAATGCAATACTATTACAAACATCCAAATGCAAATTTTCTTCATCTAAAATATCCAACATGTCTTCAGTTGTTTTAGAATCATACAGTTTCTGAAGTGTTTTTGTATCAGCACCGCAAATACCTGCATGAGTAATCATTATTTCCCGTCTTCCGTCTGCTATTGCATGTTTGGTGTTAAAAATTCCACCGGCTATTTTAATCAGCTTTCCAATGTGACCAAAGAAAGTAAATTCATCAATTCCTCTTTTTTTGGCTTCCTCAAACATAAAACCAACATAATTTCCAGTCTGAATAATGTGCTGCTTTGTAATGTCAAGTTGCTTTAATGCCAATTTTTCACCAATATTTCCCGGAACAAAAACCAGATTATCCAAATTTAAAGCCAATGCAACATCTATTTGAGTAACAATGGAATTTTTATAAGCTTCACTGGACATGGATCTGGCTATTCCAGTAGTTCCAATGACAGATATTCCTCCAACAATACCCAATTTAGGATTCATTGTTTTTTTAGCTATCTTTCGACCTTCAGGAATTGAAATTGTTACTTTAGCTACTTTATCTTCCGGCAAAATCCTTTCCAAATTTTTCCTAATCATTCTGCGGGGAACCGGATTTATTGCATATTCCCCCACTGGAATTTGAAGGCCAGGTTTTGTTATTTTACCAACACCCTCACCACCAGTTATTATGACACTATCTTCATCACTGGTTTTATCCAATAATTCAACAGTAGCAACAATAGCCAGACCTACAGTAACATCAGGATCATTATAAGGATTCTTATGAGCTACAGCACAGGCAGAAGAATGAGATAACCTTTTGCATTCATCAATTATAATGTCTAAAGTTTTTTTAGGTGTTTTGACTTTGACACAATCAATATCTGAAGTATCCAAAATAGATTCCAAAGCTGCAAGAGAACAGGCAGTGGCTATAGTTCCAGTAGTAACTCCAGTATAATTTTCATTTGTCATGTTTACAAGTTATAAAAAAAGAAGATAAAATTAAATCAAAGATTTAACTTTATTAACAAGTTCATCTAAAGCAGGTGCTCCAACAAATGCCACTTCATCATTAATAGCTATTGTAGGAACAGCCATAATTCCAAGGCCAATTGCTTTTTGTCTATTTTCTTCTGAAGCAATATTACAAACAATAATATCCGCAGCATCACCTAAAACTTCTTTTGCTTCATTAGCAACATTAACTGCAGCCGGACAATGAGGACAGCTATCAGATGTAAATACTTCTACTTTCACTACCATGGTTTTTATCTCCTATTAAATTAATTGATTGAATAATTTATGAAAACTTATATATAACTGTTAGCACAAGTTTTTAAGAAAAATTATTCATCAAATGGACACTACAAATATTTATTATATATGAAAAAAATAAATTTTAAATGATTACTATGGAAAATTTGTCAAATGATATAAAAACAATAATAAATACTGCTTATCCGTACATAAAGGAATTCAATCCCGCGCAAAAAGCAGTAATCGAATCAGGATACTTAGAAGATAAATCTAATTATATTATATCAATTCCAACGGCCAGTGGTAAAACAGTACTTGGAATTCTGCCTGCTCTGAAAACTATTTTAAATGGTGGAAAAGCCATTTATGCAGCACCCCTTCTTTCAATTCAAAATGAAAAAGTAAAAGAATTTAAAGCCTTTGAAGAACATGGAATTAAAGTAGGCAAACACCCATCCAACTCCGATTTATCTGTTATGGTTTTTGAATCATTTGATGCACTTACAAGATTTTCCTGGAATGTACTTCGTGAAGTAGATACACTGATTATTGACGAATTCCATATGATCGGAGAATACTCAAGAGGACCCACATTAGAATCAGCTATTACAAGAGCTAAAATTATCAATCCAAGTTTAAGAATAATTGCTCTTTCAGCTACTTTAAAAAACATAGATGAAATTGAACAGTGGCTTGACGGGAAAACTGTAGAACATAATTACAGACCAGTGCCTTTAAATAAAGAAGTTTTGGATGCTGAAATGTTCAATACAAAAAATAAAAACGATGTTATTGTAAAAATTGTTGAAAAAGCTATTGAAGACAATTCACAAGCATTAAGTTTTGTGTCAACAAGAAGATTTACAGAAAGCTTAGCTACCTATGTTGCTAAAAAAATAGATAAAAAAACAACAAAGGAACAAAAACAGAAATTTAAACAGGTAGCTGATAAATTACTTGAAGTTCCAAAGAAAAAAGGATCACTTCCAACTACAACCTGTCTTAAACTAGCTGAAGCTGCTGAAAAAGGAGTTGTATTCCATCATGCAGGACTTTTCAATGAACAAAAAGAAATAATTGAAGATGAATTCAGAAAAGGGAATATACTGATGATTACTGCAACTCCAAGTTTGATGTACGGTGTTAATTTGCCATCAAAATATGTGGTAATCAGAGACCACACCAGATGGACAAGCAACGGTCCTGCATCAATACCTGTTTTTGATTATGAACAGATGTCCGGAAGAGCCGGAAGACCGCAATATGATGATGTAGGTTATTCCTATTTGGTAGCTAAAACAATGGATGAGGCATTTGATTTGGAAGCACGTTATGTTAACGGTGAAATTGAATTAACAAATTCAAAATTAATAGACAACAAAGATGCCATCTACAAACAGATTATAGCACAGATCGCATCTTCACTTTCCAAAAACCTTGATGATTTAAATGATTTCTTTGGAAAAACATTATACGGATTCCAAATGAAAAACAATCCTTCCATGTCCATGTTTGCTCAGGACAGTTTAAACTGGGAGCTTGAAAGTGCTCTTGAATTCCTGCTTCAAAATGGAATAATAAGAGCCACCCCCGAAGGACTTAAAACAACAGATTTCGGCAATCTAATAGCTAAATCAAATTATGCAGTTGAAACAGCTGTAAAAATTAAGGAATATGTTTCAACTATGGAAAAATTAAACCCTGCAGAAATGATTTATGCCTTAGCTGAAACTCCTGATTTACCATTAATTTCATTTAAAGGAAGAAAAAGCAAAGATCCTGTTCGTGACAAACTATCTGAATGCGGCCTTTTTGCAGTTGATATAGGAAACCCTGAAGCTACTGCCGTTTCTTTAATCGAATGGATTGATGAGCGAAATGAGTATGAAATTGAAAATGCATACAATGTTTATTCAGCATCTACCAGAAGATCAGCTTATGAAGCTTCCCGTTTAGTTAAATTTGCTAAAAACACACTTGAAGTTCTTGGCAATTATTCCAACCTGAAAGACATGGATTATTTATCTGCCAGATTATATTACGGAGTAAAAGAAGATATAATCCCTCTTGTTGTAGGAGTTAAAAGACTTGGAAGAAAAAGAGCAAGACTTCTTATGAAAACATTCGGCGATAATTTAAGTGAAGCCAGTGAAAAAGAATTACAAAAAGTAGAAGGTATCGGTTCCAAACTTGCAGGTAAAGTTAAAATATTTACTATGAATCATTAAAAAAAGAAAGGATGAAACTATCCTCCACCATTAGCTGCACTGGAAGATATTTCAACATCCTCAAACATTTTTTCAGAGTTTTTAATGGCTTCAATATCTATATCCTTATCATCATGATAAGTTTTAGTTTTAAAATCTTCATCATTTAATAATTCTAATTTATTTGCAAGATACCATAAATTAGTTTTATCGATTTTAACCCAGGAAGCATCATTTTCCACTTTACTGTCAGTAACCTCACCAACAGTTCCAGTATCTACATATCTTACATGTGATCCAAGATTTATTTCCCTATTTCTTGCATCAACAATCATTTTTAAAAACCCCTTTTTAAGAATACTTATTTATTCTTCTTTTTCTACTTCGACTTTTTGAGCTTCAACTTCTTCTTCAGCTTCTTCAGGTTTAGGTAATTCTTTAGCTAAAATAACATATCCACCAATGGTTTCAATGTCTTCGAAAGGTACTTCAAGTTCTTCTTTAGAAAATACTCCTTTTTTTAAAGAAACAATCATGGAATTGATAGTTCCTTCTTTTTGATCAATGTCGAAATCAGTTACAGTTCCAACTTCATATGCGTTTTTATCTAAAACTTTAGAGTTTAAAACTTCTTTAATATTCATAGTTATCACCTTATTTTTAGATATTTTAAAGAAAATATCTTCTATAAAACAGTAAATATTATAATTATATCAATATAAATAATTAACTATTAAATTTATAAAAGGTTAGAATAATATGGAAAATGCTTGTCGCATAATAATTGAGGACATTTTAAAAAACAAGATAAACACCAGAAAAGAGCTGGAAGTCAAAAAAAGACAGTTATGTCGTGACTTAAAGCTATCCAGATTTATGAGCAATGCAGATATTTTGGAATATGCAACTCCCCAGGAAAAAGAAATTGTTTCAAACATCTTAAAGAAAAAACCTACCCGAACAATGTCCGGTGTTGCAATAGTTGCTGTAATGTGCCATCCTCATGAATGCCCTCACGGAAGGTGTTTTTACTGTCCAAAAAGTAACAATGCACCACCAAGTTATACCGGTGAAGAACCTGCAGCCCTAAGAGGTAGAATGTATGAATTTCATCCATATATACAATGTTTTAACCGTTTGAAACAGCTTAAAAAAATAGGACACCCAATTGATAAAGTGGAACTCATCATAATGGGCGGAACATTCCCTTCCAGAGACTTATGTTATCAGGAATGGTTTGTATCACAGTGTCTAAAGGCAATGGTTGATTTTGGATTGATACTTAAAAACAAACCTGAAGACAACGAATACAATTTAGATCCTGCAGAAATAAAATGCTTTGAAAAAGATATTCTTAAAAGCTATGAACCAAGCAATTATGTACTTATTGATGATGTTCAAAAAGCCAATGAAAATTCCAAAGTAAGATGTGTCGGAATGACATTTGAAACACGTCCGGACTACTGTAAAAAAGAACACATAAATAGAATGCTTGATTTTGGAGTTACAAGAGTTGAATTAGGTGTTCAAACTTTATCTGACGAATTATACACTAAAATTAAAAGAGGCCATACAATAGCTGATGTAATAGAATCAAATACACTTCTTCGTGACAGTGCCGTAAAAGTAGCAATGCATATGATGCCTGGATTGTTTGTAAGTCCTGATGAAGATTTAAATATGTTCAAAAAGCTATTTAGCGATGATAATTTTAAACCTGACATGCTTAAGATTTACCCGTGTCTTGTTACCAAAGGCAGCGAGTTATATGACCTGTGGAAAGAAGGAAAATATAATCCGTATACTGATGAAGAAGCTGTTGATTTAATTGTTAAAATTAAACAGATTCTTCCAAAATGGGTTAGAACCATGAGAATTCAAAGAGACATTCCATCAACATTAATTGAAGCAGGAGTTCAAAAATCCAACCTTGGAGAACTGGTTTACAACAAATTAGAAGAACATGACATTAACTGCCAATGTATCCGCTGCCGCGAAATAGGTCATAAAAAAACAAGTCAGGAATATAGTTTAGATGATTTTAAATTATTTAAAGAATCATACAATGCATGCGGCGGTGAAGAAACCTTTTTATCAATTGAAGATAAAAACGAAGAAAGTATCGCAGGATTTTTAAGATTCAGAATTCCTTCACCAAATCACTACAGACCTGAAATCAGCGATGAAACTGCACTTATACGTGAATTGCACGTCTATGGAAATATGATTAAAATAGGTGGTAAAAATCCAAAAATAGGTCAACACACAGGATTTGGAGAAAAACTATTAAAAGAAGCTGAAAAATTAGCTATCAAGAAAGGAAAAGATGAAATAGCTATAATTAGCGGAATCGGAACCAGAAATTATTATCGTAAATTTGGATATGAAAGAAAAGGTCCATATATGGCTAAAAAATTAATCTGAAAAAATCAAGACAAAAGTATTATATAGATTATTCGTAATAGTACTAATTAAATTACTTATATAGGAGTGTTATATAATGTATAAAATAAAAAACTCAAAAGAGTTAGCAAGCCTTATCAATTGTATAAACTTAAATAACATGATAAGTGAAGAAGAAATGGAAGAATATTTAGATAAAGTGGGAGAACTAAACTTTAATTCCATTACAATAAGTCCGACATATGTATCATTAGCTAAAGAAAAATTAGCTGACAGCACTACAAAAATAAGTACTGTTGTCGGATTTCCTTTAGGTTTTGAAACAACAGAAGGTAAAGTAGCACAAGCAGCTAAAGCTCTTGAAGACGGAGCAGATGAAATTGAAGCAGTAATCAATTTAAACCACCTAAAAGATCATAAATATAACTTAATCCATGAAGAACTCAGCCAGTTAAGAGAACTTTTAGGAGATAAAACCTTAAAAGTCATTGTTGAAATGCAGGCAATAGAAGACAGTGAAAAAGCAAGTATTGCAAAAGTACTGGAAGAAAATAAAGTGGATTTCATCAAAACATCCACAGGATTCATTGCCCCAGACAATATTTATTCAAAAGTTAATGATATTAACATAATCCAAAAATATGCACCACAACTTAAAATTGAAATTTATGGTGGCGTAGATACCTATAAATTAGCTAATCAGCTTTTAACAGGTGGGGCTGATTTAATCGGCAGTGACAACGGATACGAAATTGTAGATAAATACCGTACTTTAAGAGAAAACACTCAAGTAACACCAAAACCAATAAGATTCGATTAGAATCTTAATCCATCACTTTTTTAAATTTAAATAAAAAATAACTTTTTTTAATAAATAACAATATTTTAAAAAAATAGTCAGTTCAAATAAAGATAATAAATATTTTAAAAGTAGTTAATGCCATGGGCCGGACTTGAACCAGCGACATCCAGATCTTCAGTCTGGCGTTCTCCCAACTGAACTACCATGGCATATGGACCGAACGAGATTCGAACTCGTGATCTCCTCCATGTCAAGGAGGAATCATACCCCTAGACCACCGGTCCTGTGCAACATTACTTAATTTATTTAACATAGTATATAAAGTTATCTGTTACAATAAAAACCGATGAAAAATAAAAATATAAAAAATTGACCAAGAAAATGGCCAATAGATTTAATAAATTGTTAAAAAGCCTATTTGATAGCTAATTTGATATCTTCAGCTTTTACAGTTTTTCTACCAGCGTGGCGTGCGAAATTTACAGCTTTTTGTGCAATTGCGTCACCTTTTTCTTCTAATGCTTCAGCTAATGCAATTTTTGCATCATCACTAATTCTTTGTGCGCCAGCATTTTTTAAGATACGACCGACTGGTGCGATTGGTAATTCACTCATAATGACACCTCCAATTAAAACATAGTACCATATAGTATATAAATGTATCGGCAATAATGGCTATTTACCCTTTATACAATAACCATAAACATAATAGTATATCATTTTCCAAATTGGAAAATTTAAAAAACAAAGTTAATAATTGAAGAACAAAAATAAGCAATGATAGAAAAATAAACCATAACAGAAAAATAAAAAATTATTTTGACACAACATCGCCCTTAAGGTAAGTAGCTGTTGCATCAGTGATTTTAACCTTAATAAAGTCTCCTAAATTAACACCGTCAACAATTACTGGAATATAAGAATCTGTTTTAGCTATAAATCCACCTTTAGAACCTACTTCCACAACAACGGCATTTTGAACAGAACCAACTAATTCTTTGTTTTCTTCTTCAGTAATTTCAGTTTTGATTCTAGACAAATTCCTAGACCTTTTTTTCATGACTTCATGGGGAATTTCCTTAAGAGAAGATGAAACTGCACCTTTCCTATGCTGATATTTTGACAAATGAATCAAACTTGGTTTTATATTTCTAAGTAAATCAACAGTTAACTGGAAATCTTCATCACTTTCAGTTGGATATCCGACAATAATATCTACCGCCAAGGTCAAATCCGGAATTTCACTTTTAAATTTTGAAACAATATCCAGATACTGATCCAGTGTATGGCCTCTTCTCATTTCAGATAAAACTTTATTGCTTCCTGTTTGTACAGGCAAATGAATGAAATTATATACCTTCGGATGTTTAATTGCATCAATTATTTCATCAACATTATTTAAAATGTTTTTAGGATGCATCATTCCAACACGAACACGAAATTCTCCATCCAAATTAGCCACTTCTTTAATTAAATCAGACAGTTTTTCGCCACTATCATATCCGAAAGCGGCAGTGTCCTGAGCAGTAAGCTGAATTTCAACAGCACCATCATCAATAGCTTTTTTAGCTTCGGCAACTATATCCTTAATCGGATAACTGTTTAATGGTCCTCTTGCAAAACGAGTACAGCAAAAAGTACATGCTCCCAAACAGCCCTCAGCTATTTGAATTATGTGAATTAAAGAACCATCAGAAACTTTAGGAACCCCAACTTTACTGTCTTTTGAAAATCCGCACTCACGAATAACCCTGCCACAATAAGTTCCGTTAACTACATCTGCTGTTTTATTAAGTTGATGAGGTCCTATCCAACTGCAGTCAGGAGCTACTTTTTCTAATTTTTCAGGATCAATTTCAACCATGCACCCGCTTACGATAACTTTTTTATCTGGAAATTTTTCCTGCAACTGCTGAATTTTATAAACTACCTTATTTTCAGTCGGGAGCTTTACATAACATGTATTTACAATTATAACATCTGCCAGTTCAGGAGAATCAACCAAATCAATATGATTTTCTTTTAAAACTCCCCCCATTATCTGAGCGTCGGCTTTATTGAATGTACAGCCATATGTGTCAATATATACTTTCATGAAACTTACTCGCTTAATGTTTTCTTAACAATATATTTGGTTAAATCATAATCGAAATTATTGAATTTAACAGGTTTTCCATAAACTCTTTTAATTACTTCAGCTCTTGCAAATCCGGAAGTAATTTTACGTTCCTGTGTTTTAATAACATGTATTCTAACAATGTGCTTATCAATTTTAACAATATCTTCTGTAGATATCTGGAAATCCCTGTCCAAATCCAATTTATATGAATCGACTTCACCATGCAAATCAACAGAAAATCCTATACGTGCAGGAATTTCAACTGAATTGGCCCATATTGTAACAATATCTTCAACTAAAGCTTTTTTAACACGTTTATTTTCAGTTTCAATACTTGTTATTTTAACCTGACCTTCTTCAGTAAGCAAACTATCTCCAACAATCAATTCATCATTAGGAGATAATTCGATGAATGTTTTTATAGATTCACCCTGCTTTGAAATAATAACCCTATACAATTGAGGTTTTTTAGATGAAACAACATTTTTAAAAACATGACCGCAATCTACACATTTTAATAAATATTCTTCCGTAATCTTCTTTTTAGATGATTTCTGCTTTGAATTTAAAATATCAAAATCATCAGAACCGCAAATTGGACACTCCATTATTAATGCCTCCAAAAAATAAAAATTATTGTTTTTCTTTTAGATAATGATTAACAAGACCATTATCTTCTAAAATATCTAACATAAACTCTTTAAAAGGTTCAAAAGTAACTGATTCACCAGTAGTTTCATTAGTTAATATTCCTTTTGACAAATCAATGTTTATAATATCTCCGTCTTTTGCCTGAATATCACAAACAATTACTGGCAATCCAATGTTAATTGCATTTCTGTAAAAAATTCTGGCGAAAGATTTAGCCACAATAGCATCTACACCTGCAGTTTTAATAGCTACTGGAGCCTGCTCTCTTGATGAACCGCAACCAAAATTTTCATCAGCTACTATTATGTCTCCTTTTTTAACATTCTTTGTAAAATCTGGACGTTCTCCTTCAAGTACATGATCAGCCAAATCTTGAGGATTAAAGGTTCTCAAATATCTTCCGGGAATAATAACATCCGTATCAATATTTTCACCAAAAGTCCATGTTTTTCCTTTAATTATATCCATATATACCACTTATTTTTGGATTTCATGACCATAATTTTGTGCTTTAGTTGTAAGAACTATGCCTCTGTTTCCGACATACTCTTTAATCTCTTCAACTATGTGTTTATTATTTTTATCAAATACTGAATAAACTGTAGGTCCAAAAGAGCTCATACCTACACCATAAGCTCCAATTTCCCTTAATTTATCCATCAAATCCCTGATTTGTTGAGACTGAAGCGAAACTTCCACATTTTTAAATCCTCTTTTTTGAATTTCATCAATTGAATGGCCAAATGCTGGCAAATCCCTTTCAAGTAAAAAAGGAATCATATTCATAAATATAATGTGGGAAGTTTGTTCCACTTCATTTTTAGGAACAGGACAGTAATCCTGAAATATGTTTACTTCCTTTTGACCGTTTACTGTATTTTTGGAATCAAGAATAACCAGTAAAATCTCCCAATCATCAGGAAAATCATAGTGAGCCAATAATTGAGGAGGTTTAGCTTGTGAAGCAGATGATGGTAAAAATGATGATTTTGATTTTAAGCTATGTCCACCATCTACAATAAATCCCCCAAAATCAAATGAAAACACACCAATTCCGGAAGTTCCTCCACGTCCGATAATTTCTCCTAAAGAATATCCGTTTGAATAAGCACCAATATGTTCAGCAATAAGCTTTCCGGTTGATAAACCCATTTGAGTTCCAGAACCTAAACCAGAATGGGGAAGATAAGCTTTATCCACTCTAAAATAAAATCCTTCGTCAATATCAAAATGGTCAATTACTTTTTGTGCTGCAGAAGTTATTTTAGATACACATTCATTACGAATCACATCGTTAAATTGAGCATTATCCTTGAAATCAACAGTGATTCCTTTTTCTGCCGGTTCTCCGTATAAGACAAAGTTAGGGTCTTTAATTGTAAGACCTATTCCTCCATCTATCCTTCCATAAGACCCATTCATATCAATTAAAGTTAAATGAAGTCTTGAAGGTGACTTAATAATCATGTATTTAAACCCTCAGTTTTTATCTTCTTTTAAAGGTGTTGAGAATTCTTCTTCCACACTTTCACGATACATGGAATTCATAGTACAGAACGGAATAATTCTACCGTCTGGAGTTGCATAATGAATAATACATTTTTTAACTCTATCTTCATCAAAATTAAATGGATCCATAAAGTGCATACAGGAAATAAGCATAGCATCTTTTGAAAATTCTCCTAAAGCATCATAAGATCTTTTAGTAAATACATTTAACAATATTTTCTTAATATCCAAACCTTCAGGTACTTCATTAGTATTAATCAATTTAGGAAGGTTTTTCACAGCACTAGCTTCAACCCTTTTCTTAATTCCAAATCCACCTTTTTCAAGTTTGTCGGAATATTTGTCCAATAATTCAAATAACCCTTCAACATCAATGAATTTAGTAATAGGAATCAAATTGTTTAATGTATTTTTCCCTTCAGTTTCTTCCATAAACACATAAGTAGCTATTCCACAGTGCTGATTACAGTTTAAAGTAACACTAGGACTTTCGCCTTCAAGAGCACCGATAAAACGTGCAAATGGTTCTACAGAAGATGGAGGATAGAAATCATCAACCTTTACATCACCATGAGTTTGTTTAGCAATCTCATTAACAAAATCAGGAATAGTTATCCTTTGTTCTTCAACCTGACTTGCAGGAGTTCTTCCTGAAAATGAAACCGGCTGGAAATTGACTCCATAAACATTTTCCCTATGATCAAATGCAAATTTAATAATTTCACCGATTTGCTGATCATTGACACCTTTAATTAATGTTGGAACAAGAACTACACCAAGACCTGCTTTTCTACAATTTTCAATAGCCTGAATCTTTTGAGGAAGTAAATTTTTACCTCTGTTATTGATATATGGTTCAGGAGTTACACCATCAAAAGCCAAGTATACTGTGTTTAAACCAGCATCTTTTAATTCTTTTGCAAAATTTTCTTTTCTAGCTAATCTTAAACCATTAGTAGCTATTTGAACATGAGTAAAACCTTCTTCTTTAGCCATAGCTACAAGTTCGACCAAATCCTTCCTAACAGTCGGTTCACCACCCGCATATTGAATAGCTGGAGTTGGATGAGGTTTTAAATTCCTCAGGTTCCTTAACATTTCCCTAATTTCATCCTGTGTAGGTTCATACAAACGTCCGGAAACAGCCGCATTTGCAAAACAAACAGGACATCTTAAATTACATCTATTTGTAACATCAATTAAACCTAACACAGTGGAGGTTTCATGGTCTTCACAAAGCCCACAATTATTAGGACAATCTCCGAATTTCTCTACAGAAGGGTTTTCAACTGAAGTTATTGTAGGTTCAAATTGTTTAACCCTATTATAAAGCTTATCATCACTCCAATATGTATTTACAAACTCACCATGTTCATCACAGGTTTTTTTAATCAAGATTTTACCATCTTCATCAAAAACCTCTGCATCAAGTGGTTTGAAACAAATTGGACACAAACTTTTTGTCATTTTTATTCTCACAAAATCACCCTTTGCTAATAATTAATAAACTATTAACCATTCATTACATAATATAAATATATTAACTCAATTTAATATTTAAAGTTAATTAATGTTTTAACATTAAATATAAAAGATAACACATACAAAGATAAAACTTAATAAAAAAATGAGGAACATACATGGTTGATAATACCCAAATTTTTATAATGGCTTGTATTACTATCCTATACTTTATATTACCAGCTTATGTGTCAAACGGTTCTGCATTAGTCTTTGGAGGAGGCCTTCCTTTAGATTTCAAAAAAACAGACAAAAATGGCAACCGATGGATAGGTAACGGAGTTACATGGAGAGGATTAATCGGCGGGACAATTATGGGAACCCTTATGGGAGCAATTCAGGGATTGCTTGGGCCAATAATACTTGAAAACTTTGGAGAATTTATTTATACTCCAATCTGTACAAATTTAGTAGAAGGAATAATAGTAGGATTTTTACTTGGATTCGGTGCAATGGTTGGGGATGCAGTAGGAAGTTTTTTAAAAAGAAGAGTGGGAATTGGACAGGGAAAACCTGCCCCAATTTTAGACCAGATTGATTTTCTTATTGTTGCTTTAATATTCAGTTCAGTAATGGTGAGCTTTTCCATAACATTTGTTGCAATAGCTGTTGTATTAACATTGATTATACATTTAGTGGCCAATACAGGAGCTTACTTAATAGGAATAAAAGATGTATGGTATTAAACCACACATTTAAACTTTTTTAATTTAAAAATCTGTTCATCATCACTGCAGTACCAACTGCCGGTGCAACAACACATTCTTCATCAGTTAAAATGGTATCCATAGATTTAACTTCAAGACCTAAGAATTCTGCAGCTTTTTTATCTAAAATATCTTTTCCAAGACCTGTAGTTACAATCAGATTCAAATTTTGAGTTTCAGATACCTGTTTTAAAGCATCTGCAATTTGTTCAATCTGCTTTTGATGAGTGAATCTGGCTAATTCAACAAGATCTGCTTCACTTAATGAATCCAAATCAGCACACAATACTCTGGCTATTCTTTTCATGCAACTTTTTTTAGATTTGTTTTCACCATCAAAAGTATCGCAAACATAATCATCTAAAGTTATTAAATCCAAAACAGTATAAACATCTGCAGTTTGTGCAAATAACTCGGAAGCTACCCTGTATTCTTTTCCATGTAACTGAACCTTATCCAAGAAGCTGGCCAAATTGGTTCTTAATGTTCCTGTATATACCAGTTCGCCGGTAGCCAGTCTTTCAAAATCTGATCTTCCAATTGCACATTCTTTTCCGTCTTTAATTGGAATAATATCAGTTGTTGTACTTCCAGTATCTATGAAAATACAATTATCACTTATTAATGTAGCTATTTGGGCAGTAGCTATCCAGTTAGCAGCTGCTGCCTTTAAAGGAGTTTTTTCAATTTCTTCTTTTGATAACATCCCATCAATTCCAACATAAGCTGTCGGACACTCAAAAGTTTCCTCACATTTTTTAACAACATCTAAAACTCCGTCTTTTTTTGTATCATATGCATCCACCAATTCTGCAGTCATAGATATTCCTACAGCATCAATTTCATCAATCGGACAAATATTTTCAATCAATTCAGTTAAAACTTTAGGTAATGCTTCATTATTGCTCCACATCGGAAGATAAGCAAAATCCACTTCAATATTTTTTACTTCATTATTTTCAAAATCAACAACTGCCAAGTCAGTGTTTGCACCGCCAATATCAAAACCTGCTACTTTCATTCTTAAATACTCCTAATTACTAAATTATCCCCTGATTTTTTAAATTCAATTTTTCCATTTAAATCTATTTTTTCATTTAAATCTTTAATATCTACATTTTTATCAATCAAATCAATGATAGATGAACCAATATTAATATTGGCTATTTTTTTAAGACCTGCGTAAGGAGTGGTGAATCTGGAATTAATTTCAAGGACATAAACATCCTCGATGTCTTTTTCATCATTGCTGATTACCAAATCCACACCAACAAATCCTTTTAAGCCATCAATTGATTCAACTGCTTTAATGGCTGTTTTAAAAGCTAAATCTTTAAATTTGCTTTCAAATGGGATTTGTCCCCCTAAATAAGTTCCCTTATCACCAGTTAAATCTATAATCTGTTTATTTAAACTTATTGGAATAGCGGTACTGCCGTCACAAAGCAAACTAACACTAATATCTGTTCCTTCGATAAATTCCTGAACTATTACTCTGGAACCTGGAAGAAATATTTTTTCCAAACTATAGTCCAAATCATCAATGCCGTTTATTATTTTAATATTTTCACAATCCACACCAACAAGAGGTTTGATTATAAGTTTTAAATCATCCAATGGTTTTTCAGCATGCCATTTTTTATAAAGGTTTTCCAATGCTCTTTTCCAATATCCCACTTTGTCTATTTTTAATTTAAAAGTTCTAGGCTGTGGAACAATATTGTATAACAATTCATAAGAAACAAATTTGTCAGAGGAATTGTAACATGCTTCAGAAGATGAATTATAAATTTTTACATTATTCTCTTCTAAAATTTTTGTAATATTGTATAGGCTATTATTATTTTCTGCAGCTATGAAAATAGCTTTTTTAAAACTAGCTGCATTTTTTTCAAGCCAGGAAATTATATCTTCATTAATAAATATTGGTGTAACGTTATCATAATCCTCTATAATCTCCTTGTAAGATTCATTAAGAACAACTGTTACATTATAATCTTTTAAATCATCTAAAAGTGAAAATATTAAAGCTTCTGCTTCTGAAATAATACATTTATCTTTTTCACCGGAAGCTGTAAAATATTCGAACAGTAAAATTGAATCATCATTGATAGACATCATAAGTAATCATCATACCTTTTAAATTTAAATTGTTCAATGGGAAAATCATTTTTTCACCATCAAAAACCATATGCACTAACGCATTTTCATTTTCTTCAAATTCCTTAACAGAAACATCTTCATTAATTTTTATCATTTTACGGTCAAATGATGACATTATATTTTCAGGGGCTTTAATATCCAATAAACCATTATTATATGCTTCTTCGATTGCATCAATAGTTTTAATAGCTGCATCCCCTTTTCCATAAGGATTTTTAGCATTTTTCATTTTATTTGCAAATTCCTCATCATTGAGAATCTTTTCAGCGTTTTCTAAAATATTATTTTTATTAGCTCCCACCAAAATATTTCCCCCTGCACTGACTGTTTCAGGCCTTTCAGTATTATACCTTAAAGTTAAAACAGGAACATCCAAAGTAATTGCTTCTTCCTGAAGACCTCCGGAATCTGTTAAAATTAAAGTAGAATGTGAAGTTAAAATTAAAAAGTCCAAATATCCCAACGGTTTAATAATATGGACATTGTCCAATTCATTTAATTCATCAAATAAATTAAAGTTCTCCAAAGTCTTTTTAGTTCTTGGATGAATCGGAAAAATAATATTCATGTCTTTAAGTTCTTTTAAAGAAGAAATAATATTTATTAACCTTTCCTTATCATCAACATTTTCTGCCCTATGCATAGTCAAAGTTAAAATATTATCCATATTTTCAATGTCCAAGTTAGCCAAAGACTCTTCCTGAATTCCCGCTTTGTTTGCTATTTCCAAATGCCTGAAACAGGCATCAACTACAGTATTTCCTGTAATAAAAAGTTTTTTTCTTGAAATTCCTTCAGCTAAAAGATTAATTGCAGATTCTTCAGTCGGAATAAAATACATCAAAGAACAGGCATCTGCAGCCATCCTATTTAATTCTTCAGGCATCGTAATATCAAATGATCTGAGTCCCGCTTCAACATGTCCAACAGCAATATGTAATTTAGAAGCCACCAATGCTCCTGCAAGAACTGCATTTGTATCTCCCTGAACAAGAACTATATCCGGTTTTTCATCAAGCAAAACTTCTTCGATACCCTGCATCATCAAACCAGTTTGTTTTCCATGGGAACCAGAACCAACATGAATATTATAATCTGGAGATTTGATTTCCAAGTCTTTAAAGAAATTATCCGACATTTCTTTATCATAATGTTGGCCAGTATGAATAAGACAGGAAGTTATACCTCGCTTTTCAATTTCATCAATAATTGGAGCCATTTTAATAATTTCCGGCCTAGTTCCAAGTATAATAGCTATTTTCATTTTATCGACCTATATAAAATTAGTTAATCATGAATAATAAATGTTGGTTATTTAAATAGTATAAACTTCTACTAATACACATTGGGTGATTATTATGACCGACCTTGATAAAGAAATTGAAGAAAAAATATATGATATATTAAAAAAATATCACAAAGACGAAGACTACAATTTAAATTATCTTATTACAGATGATATTGTAACCTTCTTTTTAAGTATAAATGAAGGTAATTTAGTTACCATGGAAGATTTATACAAAATTTCAGGGATTTTGAATGCTAAAATCAAAGACATGGTTCTTGTAAACCAAGAATACAGATTTTCATTTGAAATGGAAAAATAGAATTTGGGACATCTTATTTCCCGAATTCTTCTTTTTTATCAAAACTTATTTTTAATGCAGAATTTTTTCATAATAAACTCAAGTAACAATAAAAATTACCTGTTTTTTAGTTTATCCGTTCAGATCTTCCAAACTTTTTATCATGGATTCCCTTATAGCATATTTTCTTTGCAAATCGCCTAGTGAATCAACTAAATTTCTTTTAAAGCGTTCACATGCATAATCATCATAAACAAATTTAACCCCATCATATTTAATATCCATTAAAATCAGATAATCCGGATCCAAAACTTTAATATTGGCTCTAGGGTCATTCTCTGCAGGATTTAATAATTCTTCAACTTTTTCCAAAGATAACTTCCCAATAGCTACATCAACAAAAACACGCATCATTTTACGAACCATGTTCCATAAGAAGCTTTCCCCATAAATATCTACAAAAACAGGTGAAAGTGTGTCATGCAAATTTGGAAATTCCTTTTTATGATAATCATTGAGATTTGCTTTGGTGATTTTAATATCATCAATTGTTCTGGTTGTTGTTTTTTGGAATCGTTTAGTAAAATTAGTAAAATTATGAGTTCCTTTAAAAATTTCAGCTACTTCATTCAGTTTATACAAATCCAAATCAGACCTGAATAAAACATAACGATACTGTCTCATTTCAGCATACCTCGGTTTAAAACCAAATCTTACCGGAGCTTTAGCCAGTATCTGAATATCCTCAGGCAAACTGTTATTGATTTCATTAACTCTAACTTCTTTTTCAGACTGGAAACTGATTACATTACCTAAACTATGAACTCCTGCATCAGTTCTGCCGGCTATTCTAAATCTGGACTTTTTTAAATCATCAATATAACCTAGTTTACGTAAATGGTAAATCAGCTCTTCTTCAACAGTTCTTAAATCAGGTTGTCTTTGAAAACCATGAAAATTAGTTCCGATATAGCCAATTTTTAAAGCTGTCCTCTTCATAATAATATATTATTATAAATATTAATTAAAATAAATTTTGCAAAAATAAAAAAAAAGTAAAAGGTTATTCAACACCTTTTAATGATTCAACCATATTTAATTTTCTAATTTTTCCTGAAAACATTAAGTTAACCACTATGGATAATGAAAATGTTATTATAAAACTTAACATTAAGTTTCCAGGACTTAAGGTTATAGGAAATTGGAATGAAGGTCCTGCAGAATCCGTCATTGATTTCATTAAGAGATAACCGAATGGAATTCCCAAAACAAAACCCATTGAAGTAAACCATAAATTTTGCGTCAATAATAACTTTCTCAAATTATTTGTTTCAAATCCTATAACTTTTAAGGTAGCTATTTCCCGCTCAATTTCTGTAAATGACAACAATCCCAAATTATAAAGGACAATAACAGCCAATAATGCTGCAAAGAATATTAAAATAGATACCATTGAAAGCATTGATTCAGATATCTCATTCCAATTTGAAACAGCTGTATCTAAAGTATTTACTGCTTTGATTCCATTATAATCTGAAGTTACATTCTGAGATGTAACAATACTTGTTGGAGTATAATTCAATCCCAAATCTTCAAAATAATCAGGAGTCATTATTAATCCCTGAGATATAGGGTCTGCATGAATAGAGCTTACTTTGGTAGATACCCATTTGTCATTTCCTACAATATGCCATTTGATTGTGTCTCCTTTTTCAACACCCAAATTATCAGCCATCTTCATGGAAATGGAAACACCGTCATCAGGAATTTCTGTCGGATTTCTATGTTTATCTGTTGGAGTTACCAAACTGCTTTTATTTAAAACCAGCAGCGAACCTGAATCCCTATGGTCATTAACATCAAATTCTATTCTGCCTTCCATTAATTGAGTACCGTTAACCTCATCAGTTATGCTGTTGATTTGACTAATTGATGCATCATTATCAACAATTAATTTAGAGGAATAATGATTAATGTCTTCATATTCCCAGTCACGCAAGTCATTCATTCCGTCATACATTCCAAATGCTGAAACAAGCAGTGCAGTACATCCTGCAACACCTACAATTGTCATTAGTGACCTTGTTCTATTTCTTTTTGCATCCCTATAATTCCAGCGTGCATTAAAGCTGAATTTTTTCCATATCTTTGACTTTTCCAGCAATCCTGAAACTGCAACTTTAGGAGATTTTGGCCTGATTGAATTTGCAGGATTTTCTTTAGAAATACTTCTTGTTGCCCAGTAAGAAGCTATTAATGATACACCAACCATTAATGCTGCAACTATGACAAAACTAATACTGTATCCAACACTCCATCCAGGTAATGTATAAACAGCCTGCATTGATTCTAAAAACAATTTTGGAAGAGTCAATGGCCCCAATATTAATCCCAAAATACTTCCTGCCAAAACTAGCCAGAAACCGTACGAAATATAGTGGAGCATTATAGTTCTGTCTTTAAAACCTACCGCTTTTAAAACACCAATCTGAGTTCTCTGATGATTAATTATCCTTGCCATTGTAGTTAACAGAGTTAAAACAGCAATCAATATGAAAACAACCGGGAAAATATCACCCATCATTTTATGCTGATCCAGTTCCTCATTAAATTGAGAAACACTTTGATGATCTGCCTGTTTTACAAATGAACTGTAATTTCCACCAATAACTGAATCCAAATCAGCTACATAATCATTCGGATTTCCATTAAAATCAACAAGCAATACATTATACTGTATTTGTGCTGGAAATGCCTTATAAGACAGGTAAGCATAACCTGTTTTATTGAAATCTGTAATAATTGAAGTATCTGAAGGAGTATAAACATTTTCAGGAGAATAACCCAGACCTTTAATTTCTTTATTAATGGTTAATCCGTTAACTGAAAATGAAATGTTATCCCCAACATTTAAATGTTTAGCATCGGCAAAACGTTTATCTAACCACACACCATCTTCATCATCAATATCAACATCTTTTCCTTCAACAAGATAAAATTTAGAAATATCATTATTTTCTACAAAGTGCAGCGTCACATCAGGGTCATTATCAAAATCACCTACCGAATTAATAACCAGCTGTCTTTCACTGGCTGTAGTTGCACTTAGATTATCAACTTTATCTACAGTAGAATTATCCAGATGACTGCTATAAATCCATCCATCCGCTAAATTTGTAGCATCATAATAATCATTTACACTTTGCTCAAAACCAGTGTATTCCCCACCGATTCCTGCAAATACAAATACTCCTAAAAAAGCCATTAAAAAGATTGAAAGAAATTGAGATTTATGATTTTTAATATCCCTAATCATCTTTTTAGACAACATAAAATCACCATTCCAAATCAGTTACTTTTTTAGGGTTTTCATTAATTGTTATGCTTTCAATTTTACCATTTTTAATTCTTATAACCTTGTCTGCAGCTTCAGCAAGAATTGCATTATGTGTAACAATAACTACAGTGGAATTGTTGTTAACACTCATATTCTGAAGTAAATTCAAAATTGAAACACCTGTTTTAGAATCCAGTGCTCCAGTAGGTTCATCACATAAAAGCATAGACGGTTTTTTAGCAACAGCCCTAGCTATTGAAACTCTTTGTTGTTCTCCACCTGACAACTGTGAAGGAAACTGATTAGCATGCCTGTCCAATCCGACAGATGCCAGAACTTTCATTCCATCAATATCAACATCTACAATATCCTTCATAAGTTCAACATTTTCAAGAGCAGTCAAATTGGGAATTAAGTTATAAAATTGAAATATGAAACCAACGTTTTTAGCTCGGTACTTAGTCAGCTGATTGTCATTGAAGCTTTCAATATTGTTTCCATCTACAATAATTTTACCACTGGTGACAGTGTCTAAACCTCCTAAAAGGTTTAAAAGAGTTGATTTTCCAGCTCCCGAAGGACCTAAAATAACAACAAATTCACCTTCTTCAATAGTAAAATCGATATGATCAATAGCCGTTAAAATATGCTCTCCGGATTTATACTCCTTGACCACATTTTCAAATTTTACAATATCACTCATATTAAATCACTTAATAAGATATTAATTAAAATATTATATAAAAATATTATATAAATATTTAGTCATACCTAAATTTATTATTGGCAATATCATATATATTTTTTCCAAAAAAGATTTGCATTTAACAGTAACTATTAAACCATATTAATTATAAAAATATTATAAACCAAAAAATTTAGTAATGGAGTTATAAATGTCATTTAAAAAAGATGAAATGTTAATAATGCCGGCAGTTGATATTAAAAATGGCAAATGTGTACAGCTAGTCCAGGGACAACCCGGAAGTGAAATGATAGCTATTGAAAACCCTGAAAATGTTGCAAAACACTGGGAAGATTTGGGAGCTGAAAATTTACATATTATTGATTTGGACGGCACGATTGACGGAAAAACCAGCCTTGATGTAATTAAAAAAATATTGAAGGAAGTTAGTGCACCTATACAATTAGGCGGAGGCATAAGAAGCATTGATTATGCCAAAAGACTTCTCGATTTAGACATAGAAAGATTAATTATCGGAACTATGGGAATTGAACATCCTGAAACCATAACCAAACTGTCTGATGAATACGGATCAGAACGAATAATGATTTCACTTGACAGTAAAGACAACAGGGTTGTAATTAAAGGATGGCAGGAAAAGATTGATAAAAGTCCGGCAGAACTTTCAAATGAATTTAAAGAACATGGAGCGGGAAGTATTCTTTTTACCAATGTTGATGTTGAAGGTTTATTAGGAGGATTTTATACTGAGCCGGTTATTGAGCTTAAAAACTCTGTTGACTTGCCGATTGTTTATTCCGGAGGAATAACCAGTATTTCCGATGTTAAACAATTAAATGAAAGTGGTGTTGAAGGTATCGTAATTGGTTCTGCACTTTACAAAGATAAAATCGATTTAAAAGAAGCTTTAAAATACCAAAACAGGTAGTGAAATTATGAAAAAAGTAATGGCAACAGGTACATTCGATTTATTGCATCCGGGACATGGAATTTACCTTAACGAAGCTAAAAAACTTGGAGGCGAAGACGCTAAACTTTATGTAGTAATTGCTCGTGATTCAACTGTTGAAAAAAGAAAAAGATACCCCATAGTTGGAGAACAACAACGTTTAGAGTTAATAAAGATGATAAAAGGAGTGGATGAAGCTTATCTTGGTAATGAAAATGGAGACTTCCTTAAAATTGTAGAAGAAATTAATCCTGACATAATAGCTATTGGTGCTGATCAAAGACATGACATTACTAAATTACAAAAAGCTATTAACAAAAGAGGATTAAAAGCTAAAGTGGAACGTGTGAAAGCATACCACAATGCAGAATTAGACAGCAGCTGTAAAATTATTAAAAAAATAAAAAAAATGGATTTCAAAGGAAAAATAAACGATAATTGTGATTAGTGAGGTAAATAAATATGTATAATGTAGCAATAGTAGGAGCAAGTGGATATACTGGTGGAGAACTTCTCAGAATGTTATTAAATCATAGCGAAGTAGAAGTAAATGACATTACTTCAAGAAAATATGACGGAACACCTGCACATAAAATACACCCACACATAAGAGATTCCGGATTAGTTTTCAAAAATAAACAGCCAAGTGAATTGGATGCAGATATAATATTTACAGCCACCCCTCACGGAGCATCAATGAAAATAGTTCCGGACTTACTTGAAACCGGAGCTAAAGTTATTGACTTAAGCGGAGATTACAGATACCGTGACACCAAAGTTTATGAAAAATGGTACGGATTGGAACATACCAGTGACATTAAAGGTGTTTATGGTCTTCCGGAAATTTACAGAGATGAAATTAAAAAAGCTGATTTGGTAGGAAATCCTGGATGTTTCCCAACAGGAGCAATATTATCCTCTTACCCTTTAGTAGATAATGATTTGGTTGACAGAATAGTCATTGATTCAAAAACAGGAGTTAGCGGAGCAGGAATAAATCCTTCAAGTACCACACATTACCCAAATATTGCAGATAATGTCAATCCCTACAAAATTTCTTCACACAGACATGTTTCTGAAATTCAGCAGGAATTACATGGGTTTGAAGATGTTAAAGTTTCATTTACCCCACATTTAGTTCCAGTTATTCGAGGAATCCAAACAACAAGCCATAGCTTCTTAAAAGAAGAGCATTCAGACATTACTCCTGATGAATTAAGAAAATTCTATGAAAAAACATACGGTAAAGAATACTTCATTAAATTAATGGATGATGGAGAAATTCCTCATTTAAGTTCTGTTAGAGGATCCAATTTTGTTCATATTGGAGGATTTGAAATTGATGATACTGGAAGAATTGTAATGCTGTCCTGTATCGATAATCTTGTTAGAGGTGCATCAGGTCAAGCTATACAAAATATGAACATAATGCTTGGATTAGATGAAACAACAGGATTAAACCATTTTGGACTTAATCCATAAAATATATAACACCCTAAAACAAACAAATAAAATCAAAGAGAGGGAGATAATATGAAAACTTTAATAATTTATTATTCCCAACACGGAAGTACAGAAGTTGTAGCTAGAACACTTGCAAAAGAGTTAAAAACTGATATACTCGAGGTTACTGATTTAAAAAATAGAAGTGGATTTAAAAATAAACTAACTTCCTGTATTGACTCAATTAAAGAAACAAAAACTGAAATAGCTCCTTCTGAAGTGGATTTAACAGAATATAATTCAATCTACATAGGAACTCCAACTTGGGCAGGAAAACCAACACCTGCAATTATAACATTAATTGACAGATGCAATTTAAGAGGAAAAGACCTATACCTCTTTGCAACAATGACCGGCAGAGGGGGACAGGCTACAGTAGACAGAATGGCTGAAAAAGTAAAAGCACGCGGAGCCAGAGTTATTGAGACATTTACATTAAACACAAAGGATAAAGATATTGAAACTTTAATCAATGATACTGAAGTAATTATTGACATATTAGACTTAAAAATGTACAGTGGGTAAATTATGAGTGTTGATAAAAAATCTGAATTAAAAATTAGAGCTATTGAAAATGGTACAGTAATTGACCATATTACTGCAAACAAGTCATTACATATCCTTAAAATACTAGGGCTTCCAGACAGTGAAACTAAAAATGTTACAGTAGCTATGAATGTTTCATCAAAAGAAATTGGTAGAAAGGACATAGTTAAAATTGAAAACAGAGAATTAAACCACGAAGAACTTGACCAAATTGCATTAATTGCACCTAAAGCCAGTGTTAACATTATCAGAGACTACAAACCAGTGAAAAAAGATAAAATTATACTGCCTAATACAATTACTGGAATTATCAAATGTACCAACTCAAAATGCATAACCAATTATGCAAATGAACCTATAGCTCCTAAATTTAATGTTATAAACAACCATCCGCCAGTTGTCAGATGCCATTACTGTGAAAAATTAATTAAAACAGAAGATATCGAAAAACAATTCGAATAATCTTCCACTTATTTTTTTATAAAAAAAAAATCAGCCAATTAAATAATCAGCCAATCTTTTAGATAATGCCAGGATAGTTAAAATCGGAGGTTTTCCCGGAGAAATTGGTAACACACTTGCATCATCAACAAACAAACCTTTAATTTCAGTTTCCAGGTTGCTGTCTACAAATTTTCCAATAGCTGCACTGCCGCCGGGATGTGCTCCTCTGTAAACTGTAGAAGCTATTGTAGCTGGATTAACACCTGCTTTTTCCAGAATAAAACCTGCAGCAACTGCACCTTCAGCCAAATACCTGATATCATTAATAGTGTTTATTTTAACAACATCCCCGTCATCAGTTATGTATCCTTTGCATTCATCAGATGTTTTAACCATGATACTCAATATATCTTTAGGTTCAGCATCCCCCCCTATTTTAGACGGAATGAATGATGAGTAATGAGGTGACAGAACAAAGTTTTTGCCAACAACAAGACCCGCCATTTGAACTTCAGTGTTGAAGTTAATGTCTTTTATAACTCCTCCTACTGAAACAAAGGGATCAAAGAACAGTTCTCTTCCGGCATCAATCCCTATTTTTCTTAAAATTAAAGCAGAACCAATAGCTCCGGCAGACAATACCACTGTATCAGAGTGCAATATTTCCTCTTTTCCATTTTTAATAAATTTGACTCCTTTTATCCGATTATCTTCAGTTATCAAGCCAGTGATTTCAGTTTCATCAATGAATTCTGCACCATTTTCAATAGCTATGTCAACAAAGTGTTTTCCTGTCCATTTTGCATCAACAGGACATCCAAATGCACACTGACCGCACTGAATACATTTTTCTTCATAAATAGCTTTCGGCATTTTAATCGGATTTAAACCCAGCTCTTCAGCTGCATCCAAAAATAATTGTGTTCCTTTGCCTATATGAGTGTCATCCAAACCATGAACCTTAATCAGATTTTCAACATAATCATATTCTTCTGAAAGATTAATTCCATAATCATATAACTCCTCATCTAATGCCCTAACCATGTTAGCCATTGAAACCATTGTTGAACCTCCAACACATGTAGCTGTAAGCAAATCAACACTTCCATTGTATTTATCATAATAATTAAAAGCATCTTTAGAGTCAATATATTTTCCTTTTTCGATTATGGTTACTGGCACATTAGATTTAGCTAATTCCATTGCTAATATTGCTCCTCCTGCTCCAGAACCTACAATTATTACCATTTAATCACCTTATAACTTTTAAAAAAAATCTATAACATGAGTTATATTTTTTATTGTATTTAAACACAAAGGATATATTTGGAAAAAGAAATAAAAAAAGAATTCCCTTTATTACAACACATATATTAAACTTAAACTCTAAAAATAGATAATAATATATTATCATGGATATGAAACAATGAATGAAAATCTTGATTTATTTGAAAAAGTCATTAACAAAACCATTCCCAAAGTAGATTATGTGGATATCAGAGGCGGAAACGGAAATAACACCTCCATAATCATGAAAGACGGAGAAGTACAGGAAATCAACACAGGAAACTCTTTAGGTATAAGAATAAGAGTTTTAAATAATGGTGCATGGGGATTTGCTTATACAAATGATTTATCAAAATTAGATGAAATAGCACAAACTTCTATAAAGATATCAAACTCCCTTAAAGGAGATGAATCCTTGTCTAAAGCAGATATAATTCAGGATAAAGTATCTACTGATGTTAAAATACCTTTCAGTGATGTTTCAATAGAAGAAAAAAAAGAAATAATGTCTGAAGCCAGCAAAGCTGCCAGTTTAAAAGAAGTAACCAGCACTACTGTTTCCTATTCCGATTCACAAAGCCAGGAAGTTATCTTAAGCAGTGAAGGTACAAGCATTGAAATGAACACAAATAGGGTTGCAATGTTTTTAAATGCTGCTGCAAGTGATGGAACCATGATGCAAATTGGACACAACAGTATTGGTGGAGTAAAAGGCTTTGAAGCTATAAGTGACGAAGACATTGAAGCTTTTGGAAGAAAAATAGGTGAAAAGGCTGTAAGATTATTGAAAGCTGAAAGTGCACCTTCAGGAAGATTCCCAATTATTACTGACCCTAATTTAACCGGAGTATTTGTTCATGAAGCATTAGGTCATGCAGTAGAAGGAGATCTGATTTTGCAAAATGATTCAATTCTTAAAGATAAATTAGGAAGCAAAATAGGTTCAGACATAGTCAATATCTACGATGATGCAAGTTTAAAAGACGGATTCGGATATTATCCTTATGATGTGGAAGGAGTTAAAACCAAACCTAATCAGCTAGTAAAAGACGGAAAATTAATATCTCTTTTAAATTCAAGAGAAACCGCATCAAAATTAAATATGGAATCTTCAGGAAATGCAAGATCAATAATAGCTGACAAACCAATTGTAAGAATGAGTAACACTTACTTAAAACCTGGAGAGATGTCTTTTGAAGAGCTGATAGAAGATATTCCTGACGGAATTTATCTTAAAGGCTCAAGAGGCGGACAAGTTGATACCGGAAAAGGAATATTCCAGTTCAATGCTGCAGAAGGATTTAAAATAGAAAACGGAGAAATAACCACTCCGTTAAGAGATGTTTCATTATCCGGAAATATATTAGAAACCCTAAAAAATGTTGACGCTATCGGCAATGACTTTGAACTAAGTGTTGGATTCTGTGGAAAAGACGGTCAGACTGCACCGGTAGGTGACGGCGGACCACATACAAGAATTTTAAATGCTTTAGTTGGTGGAAGTAGCTAATAAAGAGGTGTAATAAAAATGATAAGCCAAGAACATGGAGAATATTTGTTAAATATAGCTAAAAAAGCAGTAAAAACTTATCTTGAAACCGGCGAACAAATTCTTGTTCCTGAAGACTGTCCTGAAGAACTTAAAGAAAAATTAGGTGTTTTTGTAACTTTAAACAAAAATAATCAGTTAAGAGGATGTATCGGATATCCTGAACCTATTGAAAGTGCAATTCAGGCAACAATCAGTGTAGCAATTGCAGCGGCATCTGAGGACCCAAGATTTCCACAGGTAATTCCTGAAGAATACGATAATCTGGAATTTGAGGTTACAGTTTTAACAAAACCCCAATTAATGGAAATTGCGCATCCAAGTGAATATCTAAACAATATCAAAATCGGCAAAGACGGATTAATGATTAAAAAAGGATATTCAAAAGGATTGCTGCTTCCTCAAGTAGCAACTGAAAATAACTTTGATGTAGAAACTTTTTTAGAACATACCTGTATGAAAGCAGGAATTAGTGCAGACAGCTATTTAGACGAAAGCTGTGATGTATACACATTCCAGGGACAAATATTTAAATAGTGATAACTTCTGGCAAGAATTATTAAAAGTATACAACGAAAATAAAGACAAATAATAATCTAAAGTGTTATGTGGAAATACCATTTATCCACATCAACTCTTTTAGGCTATTTTTCATATCCTCCATAAATGCAACACCACCAATAGCTTCATTTGAATAAGCTGTAATTTTTTCTAAAAATTCAATGCCGTCTCATTTCGTGAACACTATTCTATCCTTTTCAAGCAAGAAAAATTTATTCAAGTGAATATCTGCCGAAACTCTTCTTGTACGGTCAACTTTATTCTTTTTTTGAGTTAACTTTAACGATTGGAGTCATTATGTAGGGTTAAATTTCACTGAAATAATTAGAAAAATTAAATTAATAATAAATCTAAATTGTTAATTAAATAATAAGTTATTGGTGAGAATATGACGCTTATGCCTTTTGATAATACATGGTACTGTGATAAATGTGATGAATATTTCAAGGATGAAGATGATTTTATTTACTGCCCATACTGCGGGGATGTTTTAAAGCATGATTGGTATCAAAGGAAATTAGAAGATATTGAAGAATTCTTTAATAGTGGTGAAAAAAGTATTTGTGAAGAGTGTGAGGAGGAATTTGATAAAAACTTTAAATTCTGTCCTCTTTGTTCAAAAGAACTGAAAAAAGAAAGCATCCCTTTTAAAATAGAAAAAGACAATTCAATTACTGCTGACTGGAATGGTGAACAAACAGTGATATTTAATAAAGAACTGTTTATATCCTGCCCTCATTTTTCAGCAACTGCAGTTATTAAAAGTTTTAAATTCAAAGAAAGTATGGATTATAAGCTAATGAAACTAGGATTAAAACCTTCTGAAAAACTCACATATGATGAGACTTTCTCCATGTTTGTTTCATTAGAATCAATGGGGCAAGTGAATGGTGTAATAGAATTTTTTAAGGATGACCGTAAGACTCCAACCATGTATGATTATATGAGTGTATATAAAATCCGAGAAGATTTATATGCTGTATTATCTGTGGATTTTGTTTACTATTGAAATCCTTTAATTTTTTACAGTTGAAATTGCACATTGATTATGATTTTTTGAAGAATTTTTAGTTATTTTAATTATAACTTGTTATTTATTTGTTAAATTTAGTATAATTTTAAATTAATCAGCGATATTTAAAAATAGTTTCTAATAAGTTTTATATAGTATAATGGAGAATATTTATATATATGAATAACGAAAATAAACATTCTCCAATCATAATTAGTCGTTTAAAGTATAAAACTCTTTTGGATTTTGGGTTCAAAAAACAGTCCACGAAAATTTTTCAAAAAAAATTAAAAATAAGAGTAAAAACTGTTATAAGACCAACGAATTAATTAAATTACAACCTCGTATAAATTTTATAAAAAAGTTGATTTAAAAGTACATGTAATTAGTACTACTTTTTCATGAGTTTCAATATCCCGAACAATGATAATTTTTTAATTTCTATTTATTTTCACCACATTATTTTACATTTATGGAAATTATAATTTCAATTACACTTAATCAACTGTTTATAATAATGTTAACCAACTTTTAATTTCATGAATCTAAGACATTATCCACAAGTTTAATTAAGCATCCTAGCTAAATATTATATAAATATTGAAAAAGAAGCAGTATAAGTAACTGATATTTAAAGTGATAACAATGATGATACCTACAATACCCACTCCTGATGAATTACTTGACAAAGGATTTAGCAGAGGGAAAAAGCAAGCAGATTTAATGAGAACACAGAAAATACCAAAACATCTGAAAGGAAAAAGAATTGAAGAAAGAAGAGTTATAACTTCTTGTCAGGTAATCAAAGACAAATTAAAATCCATTTTAGATAGTGTTCCGGATATAGAAGACCTTCCCCCATTTTATCAGGATTACATTGACATTACTGTTGGTGTGGATGATATGAAACAGGCTCTTGGAGGACTTAACTGGGCTTATGGTATTTTAACACAACTTGAAAAAGAATACGGAAGTAAAATCAGGAAAAATCCGTCAGAAAAGGCAACTACCCTTCAAAAACAGGCCTACGGTAGAATTGCATCTGTTGTAAACAAAATCAAAAAGGATTTGGATTTTCTGGATTTTGCAAAAGCTAACTTAAGAAACATGCCTACAATTGACTTTGATGCAACAACAATTGTAATTGCTGGATTTCCAAATGTGGGAAAATCCACACTTCTTAACCAGATATCTGGAGCAGACCCTCAAATAGCCAACTATCCTTTTACAACTAAAGGTATTCAAATAGGACATGTGGAAAGACATTGGAAAAGTATTCAAATTATTGACACTCCCGGACTTTTAGACAGACCGGTTTTAGAAATGAATGATATTGAATTAAATGCAATAGTGGCTTTGGAACATTTGGCGGATGCTATTTTATTTATTTTCGATGCATCTGAAACCTGCGGATTTGGTCTGGAAAGTCAGTACAATTTATTAAAACAGATTGAAAAAATATTTGACAACATTCCTGTAATCTACCTATTTAATAAAATGGATCTTATTGAAGACACCAGCTATGTGGAACAGTATGTTGATGAATTAGATAACTCCATTTTCATATCAGCTATTGAAGGAGAAGGTATTGATAAAATAAATAAAGTTTTAGACTCTGTTAAAAAAATAGAAAGAAATGAAGAAGAGGAATATTAAAGATACCTTTATATATTAAAAGTCCATAATAACAATTAAATTTAATTAAACATAATGGAGTCACAAATATGGTAGAGAAAGATATAATCGAAACCAAAATTAGCGAAGGCAAAGAAAAAGCTGAAGAAAAAATTGACGAACACAAAGAAAAGGCTGAAGAAAAAATCAATTACCGCAAGGAAAAATTAAACGAAAAAAGGGAACAGACAAAAAATATGGCTGGAAAAATGACAGAAGATTTATCCAGAGGCTTTGATGATCTTCAAGAAGGTATTAAATCAATCCAAAAAATAATTGATCAGAAAATTGATGATTATAAAAAAGCAACCATCCACAGCTTAGACGTTGATTTAATAGAAACTGAAGAAAAATACTACTTGAAAGTAGATGTTCCAGGTATTGAAAAAGAAGAAATTGATATTGAAGCTGGAGACAAAGACATTTCAATTGTAGCTACTTTCAAACCATTTACTGAAGAAATTGAAGAAGAAGATAAAACTGTTTTAATTTCAGATATAAAACAAGGAAAATGCAGCAAAAGCATCAGATTCAGCAACAATATTGAAATTGATAAAATCAGTGCAAAATTCAATAACGGAACAGTTTTAATAACTATTCCTAAATTAAAAACACCAAAAAATAAAATTAATGTAGAATAAATTTTCTACATATTTCTTTTTTTAAAAAAAATTAATATCTGACTTTTCCGATATGTCTTGTAGCACCAGGGTCTTCACCATTAAAATGTGCCAAATAATAAACAAACCATTCCAAAGGAACTACAAATATTAATGGAGATAATAACGGATTGATATCTGCATAATCTTCCAAATTATAAACAACAGACTTCAATTCTAAATTTTTAGAAAATTCAATAGCTTTGTCAGTTATTTCATCTGATTCAAAATCTGAACGCAAGAAAATAATTGGAACATCTTTTTCTGCACGTTCTATTAAACCGTGCCTAAATTCCGCAGAGTAAACAGGACATGCATGTTTAATTGCTCCTTCCATAAGCATAGTCATAGCTAATTTAAATGAAAGGCCGAAGTTAGGTCCGCTGCCTAAACAGTAGAAGATATCTTCATCCTTAAACTCTTCAGCTAATTTTTTATTGTCTTCTTCTGTTGTTTTTAATAATTCTTCAATAATATCAGGAATATGTTTCAAATCATCTAACAGTTCATCTGCCTTGCCATAGTTGGATCCTTTAAATAAAATCTGATAAAGACAGGCTAACTGAGTTACATATGTTTTAGTTCCAAGAATTGCTGTTTCCCTTTCACATTGTGTTATAATTGGAGTTTTAGCTTCTTTTATCATTGAACTATCAGGTTCATTAGAAATTGAAACAGTGTGAATTCCATATTCATTAGCTCTTTTAAGAGATGCTAAAGTATCTGCAGTTTCACCGGATTGTGATGTGAAAATAGCTATTGAATTTTCTCCGTCAGTTAATTTTTTATTATAATAAAATTCATAGCCTGTAAATACTTCCACACTCATATCACAGGACATTCTCAATGCATCCCTAACACTATAACATGTAGAAATAGAACTGCCACAACCAATTAAATAAATTTTATCTGCTTTTGATACAGCTTCTGAAACACTATCCATTTTAGACATTTCGCTTGCAAATGTCCTTCTAAGTGAATCAGGTTGCTCCATCATTTCATCATACATTTTATAGTTCATTGCTTAAACTCCTTAAAATTAATATATAATACTTATACTATTGTTTATTAACATATAAAAATGTTTTTTAAAAATCGATACTTTAATTAAGTAAATATTATCAAACTTATAATTATGGAAATAAATTTATCTTCAGTTGGAATGGAAAAAGGAAGACAATATGAAACAGTAATAACTACACTAAGCCCTGAGGGCAAAAGAAATGCAGCGCCAATTGGAGTTATATGTACCGGCAAAGACAGTATAATATGCCGTATATTCAAAGGAAGCACCACTTTAGAAAACATTATTTCTCAAAAAGAATTTACTGTAAATATTACTGAAAATCCGGAACTTTTTACACTTTCCACAATTGATAACCTTCCAGAAACTTATTTTGATGAAAACAATTCCATTAAAAATATTGAAAGCTATTTCAAATGTGAAGTTACTGACTTGATAGAAGCTGTTAAAAGAAGCGACCCGATTAAAAGTAACTCAAAAGCCATTGTCATAAAAGCTAAAGTTACCTCACATGTAATCAATAAAAATATAAAAGCTATTAACCGTGCTATGGGGCTGCTTATAGAGACTTTAGTTAATTTTACAAGAATAGATATGGTTGATGAGAAACAGCAAGAATATTATCTCGGAAGATTTAGGGAAGCAAAAAGAGTAATAAATAAAGTCGGATCAAAAGAAGAGCAAAAAGCAATTCATGAAATAAAAAAAGAATTAATAAAAAAAGGGTATTCTCCCTAATTTTTAATTACATCAATAAATTCAAAGTTTATACAGTCAAATAAACCTTTATCAGATATTTTGATAGCTGGAATTACCAAAAGAGCCATAAATGACATGGTCATAAAGGGAGAATCCAGTTTGCATCCGAAATCAGCAGCTGTTTTATGCAATTTCTCTAATTTTTCAGCTACTTCATGACTGTCTTCATTAGTCATCAATCCTGCAATAGGCAATGCCAAAGAATCTTCAAAATCACCGCCAACAATAGCAAAACCGCCTTCATTATCAATTAAACAGTTGACTGCATTTGCCATGTCCTCACTATTTGTTCCTACAACTACAATATTATGAGAATCATGAGCTACAGAAGAGGCTATTGCTCCTTTTTTAAGATTGAATCCTGTTATAAATCCGTTGGCTATTGAATTTCCACCATAACGCTCAACAACAGCTATTTTTAAAATATCCTCTTCCAAATCAGGCTGTACAAATCCGTTTTTAGTTTCCAATGTTGCACTTTCAGCTTCAGTTATTAATTCACCATTGAAACATCGGATTACATTAACATCTGCTGAAGGTTCATCACATAAGATTTCAAAATCTTCAGATTCTTTTTTGGAAACATCAAATGTATTTTTGAATTCCGTTTCTTCCACATCAAATAAAACATTTTCACCATCAAAAACACATTTGCCTGCAACATATGTCTTTAAAATATTTAAATCATTCAGATTATCTACAACAACATAATCTGCCTGCATTCCTTTTACAATAGCACCAGTATTTAAATTATAATGTGTTGATGGATTAACTGTAACCATTTCAATTGCACTTATAGGGCTGATTTCCAAATCAATGGCTTTTTTAATGGATTCATTTAAATGACCTTTAATTAAGTCAGTGGTGTGTTTGTCATCACTTACTATAAAATCAAAAATAGGCAGATGTATTCTTTTTTCCAGAACTTCATTGGGCATTTTTCCGAAACTTTCGTGATTTTTCCAGTAGTCTAACCTGTCACTAAAATCAAAAAGAGCTTCCATATTTTTAGCAGAAGACCCCTCACGAACCATTATTTTCATGCCTTTTTCTTTTTTTTCAATAGCTTCTGCAAAATTACTGCATTCATGATCAGTAGATATATGTTCAGCTATATATTTATCCAAATCTTTTCCTGAAAGCAGAGGCGCATGACCGTCTATAGGTTTTCCAAGTTCTTTTGCTTTTTCCAGTTTGGCCAAAACTTCCTCATCCCCATTTATCACACCTGGAAAATTCATCATTTCACCAAGTGCAACAGCTTCATCTTTTTTAAGAAGTTCTCCGATAGTTTCGCTATCCAAAATAGCTCCTGATGTTTCAAAACAGGTTGCAGGAACACATGATGGAATTGAAAAATAAAAATTAAAAGGAACAGATTTTGAATTTTCAATCATGAAATCTATTCCGTCAGTACCTGCAACATTAGCTATTTCATGAGGATCACAAACAACTGAAGTAGTACCGAACCTTACAGCCAGTTTTGCAAACTGTGCAGGAGTAAGCATGGTACTTTCAATATGAATGTGGGAATCAATAAATCCTGGAAGAATAATCCCCGAAATATCCAATTCACTGTCGTCATTAATGACAATCGGAACTATCTCTTTAAAAAATCCGTCTTCAACTGAAATACGTGCAGGATAAATTGAATCAGTTATAACATCTAACATATATGCACTGAATTGCATCTAATCACTTTCATGTAGGGATTCATATAAAAGAGGTAAAAATGTACCTATATCAGTTACAATACTAACTACCTGAGCACTTCCCCTGTCAGATAATTTGGTAACAGTAGCAGGATTAATATCCACACAGATACTTTTAACTTTTGAAGGAAGTAAATTACCCATAGCTATTGAATGCAACATGGTAGCTATCATAATTACCATATCCACTTCCTGAGCCTGTTTACGCATTAATTTTTGTGACTCTGCAGTGTCAGTTATTACATCAGGCAGAGGACCGTCATCACGAATAGAACCTGCTAAAACATACGGAATGTCCTTTTTAATACATTCATACATGATTCCGCCAGTTAAGGTGCCATCTTCAACAGCTTGTTTAATTGATCCTGAACGGTTGATTTTATTAATGGCCCTCATATGATGAGTATGTCCATGAGCTATAATTTCTCCTGTTTCCACTTCAATACCCAGGGAAGTTCCAAAAATATTGCTTTCAATATCGTGAGTAGCCAGTGCATTACCTGCAAGAAGAGAATCAATATACCCTTCCCTGATTAAAGCAGCCAGATATTTGCCTGATCCTGTGTGTACAATAGCAGGACCTCCAACAATAGCTATTTTACCTCCTTTACTTTTGATTTCTTTAATTTCTTTTGCAATTCCCCTAATTAAATTCATCAAAGGTTTTTCAGAAGAAACATCACTGTTCATAAATTCAAAGGTTCCACTTTTTTCTCTGGACCTTTGAGGTGGTGTAACTTTTATTCCGTCACGACCAACAACAATCATATCTCCTGCCTTAATTTCCGCTATCGGTTTAACTGATGCACGAGAATTTTTTTCATCAACACAGATTAAACAATCCATCTCAATGTTTTCAACAACAATCCAATTACCTTTATAGAGAATGTGAGTTGTATGATTTGAAGTAGAATAAAAACCTTCCGGAGCAACTTTATCTTTTGAAGATGCAACTAATTCAACCTCTTTTAATTCAGATATTGATGCACCTAATACTGACAACTCATCTAAAATAGAATTTAAAAGGTCGATAGACTCTGCATAAACTGCCATCTTAACCTTACTAGTATCAGTTTTTCTTTTACCTACATCAAATTCTAAGAAATCAAAATCTCCACCTTTATCCATGATAATATCCAGAGCTTTTGGTAAAGTTAATGAATCAATAACATGACCAGAAAGTTCAATTGTTCTACTATTCATAATTTTTGCTCCTAATTATTAATTATTAATATTGTAATTTTACTTTAAGCTAATATTTAAATAATTCCATATTAATTTTTTATAAGAAAAGTAATAATTAACTAAAAATTTTAAAAAATAATGAACAAAAAATAATAAAAGTTAAATTAAATTAAAAGTAAAAACAATTTATCACAATAATGATAAAAAATCATAAATTATTTTTGAAGCGGAAACTGCAGTAATATCTCCCAATCTGTCACCAGCTGTTTCAACAACATCCATCCCGACAACATTTTTTAAAGATAAAGTTTGAAGCATAGCTTCTATATGGCCATACGCTATTCCGTTGGGAGTTGGGTTGCCTACAGTCGGAGCAATAGACGGATCAAAAACATCCATATCAATAGACAAATAAATTGGAGTGTCAATAGTGCTCAAATAATATTCTATATTGTCCAGATGATGAAATACATCATTATTTTTAAATGTTGTGATATTTGACTGGTTTTTAACAAAATCTTCCTCTTCCTTTGAAGCTGACCTGATGCCAATCTGAACCAATTCCTTAACACCCATTTCATGAACCCTTTTCATGACACTGGCATGAGAATACGGCTCCCCAATAAAAGTATCTGCCAGGTCCCTATGAGCATCCAAATGGACAACAGTCAGATTATCATATTTTTTAGTTAATGAATTAAGAACACCAATAGTCAAACTATGTTCTCCGCCAATAGTCAGAGGTTTGATTTTTAAATCAGACAGTTCATTAACAGTATCTTCAATTATTTCACATGTTTTTTTACAGTTTCCAAAAACAACATTTACATCTCCGAAATCGTAAAAAATATTGTCCAATTGTGTATTAAAAATAGTATTATATTTTTCAAACCCATATGAAGCTTCTCTAACTACTATGGGTCCAAAACGTGAACCAGGATGATAAGATGTTGTACTGTCAAACGGAACACCAATTATTCCCCAAGCACCCTCTTTAAGGTTGTTAAAATCAGTTTCTTCCTGGGAAAAAGCAAATTTCCATGGTTCATATGTGTTTAAAAGCATAATAAATCAAAAAAGAACTAAATAAAATTATTTAGTTCTCATAATTTTCATATTTCCTAAAGCTACGATGTAATCTACTTCAATACCTTCAGTGATTTGGTCTTTTAATTCTTCAGGCATAGGTAAATCTAAAGTGTCGTAGTTTTCCATATCCATTAACTGAACATTGTTACCTTGGATAGATAATACCTGACCAACCCTTTTATCGATAATTGGAATATCTACTTTGGTATCTACAGGTTTAACAATACTTCTTTTTTGGTTATCGAAAATACCTACAGCTTCTAATCTAGCTTTAGCAGCACCATGTTTACCTGGGGATGAAGTAGTTAAACTTGTGATTTTAGATGCTTCCCCACCTAATACGATATATTTACCAACTTTTAATGTTTTAATCTCTACAACTTTTGTTGACATTAATTTTCCTCCATAAATTAAAAAATAGATTTAAATAAGTAATCTATAATAAGAATTATTTTAGATTAATAATAATTCTATCCAACATTTTATATAAATTATTCGTTTTAACAAGTAGGACTTCAATAATAAATATTAAATAGAAATTACAAATTTAAAACAAAGTGATAAAAATGAAAATAGCTATTGTATCAGGAAAAGATGAGGGTCCAACAAGGTTAAATGCATTTGACAATGCACTAACTGCTGCTGGAATAGGAGACGTCAATTTAATTAAAGTATCAAGTATGCTTGGAAAAAACACTCAAGTTAAAGACCTGCCAAAACTCAAACCTGGAGCTATGGTTAATTGTGTACTTTCTTCAGTTACCTCAAGCAAGCCTGAAGATACAATAACTGCAGTTGTTGCAGTAGCTATTGGGGAAAAATTAGGCTGTGTAGTTGAAACAACTGGAACAAACAAGGACCCTCAGGATTTGATTGATGAAGCTAACTTCATGGTAAACTACATGATGGAAAACCGTGAAGTGGAAATTAAAGATATTATAATTGAGTCCGCCAGTACAACTGTTGAAAATATAGCTTCAGTTGTGGCTTCAGTTGTTTATTTGAATGATGAAATAATTGAGGGATAAAATATGGATGCAAAAGATAAAAAAATAGCTACAGACCTTTGTTACGAGATTATAAAAGAGGTAGGAAGAGCTATCAGACCATATGTCGGAAAACCTGAATCAGGAGAAAAAGTTAAAATGGGGGCTGACGGCACTCCAACATCATATATTGATGTTATAGCTGAAGATCAAGTAATTAACATTTTAAAAAATGCTCCTATACGCTCATACATCATTAGTGAAGAAATTGGAGAACTGAAAGTTGGATACGGAAAAAAAGAAAGTGTTGTTTTAACTCAGGAACTTAGAAGAACTGATTTAACTCCGGAACAAAAACCCAAATTCATATTCTTAATAGACCCTATTGACGGTACAAGCAATGCAATTAAGGAAATACCTGCATATGGAATTTCAATAGCTGTTGCAAATGTTCCTGATGACAGATTAGCTACTTTAAATGATGTTGAATTAGGTTTTATCAGCAACTTCGGAAACGGCAATTTCTTTGAAGCTGAAAAAGGAAAAGGATGCTGGTTGAATAATGAAGAGGTGCACCCTTCAGATATTGTAAACATCAGTGATATGTCTCTTGGAGGATTTACTAAAAGCGGGACCAAAGCAGCTTCCAAATTAGTTGACAATGCAAGGCGCATGCGTGTTTTAGGTTCTGTTGTTTTGGAACTTTCATATGTAGCCAGCGGAAGATATGATGCATTTCTTGATTTGAGAGGCAGCAGAATAATAGATATTGCAGCTTCCAAATTGATTGTTGAAGAAGCCGGAGGAATCATCACCAACAAATACGGTGAAAAACTGGACAATAAATTAAGTATCTATGAAAGAACAATTGTTGTTGCAGCAAATAACAATATACTCCACAAACAGATAATCGATATCTTAAATGACAATGAAAGTGATGTTATCGGAGAAGTTGGAGTAGTAAGCCGTGTAGATGAATACCATGCAATATTATTCTCTGTAAAAATCATAGATTATCTTTTGAATAACGGTATTGATGTAGTCATTGAAAGGACACTGGCCAGAAAGCTTGAAAAACTTAAAAAAGACCCTAATTTGAAAAATATAATTAACACAACCATAAAAGAGCATCCTGAATTAAAGAACCAGTTGAAAAATTTAAACTTTAACATTGAATTTAAATTGCTCTCACAAAGTATACAAGACTTTAAAAGCGATATGGCAATTATTCTTGGTGGAGACGGAACCCTTTTAAGAACACAGACTAAAATGACTGAAGAAATACCAATATTTGGAATTAATATGGGTACAGTAGGATTTTTAACTGAAATTGAAGTTAATGAAACATTTGATTCACTTAAAAAAATATTAAAAGGAGAATATTACCTTGAAAAAAGAACAAAATTAGTTGTTTCCCATGAAAACCACCATTATTCTGCACTGAATGAAGTTGTTGTAATGACTGACGAACCTTCAAAAATGCTTCATTTCCAGGTTCAGGTAGACGGAGAAATCATTGAAGAATTCAGAGCTGACGGTCTTATCATATCAACTCCAAGCGGTTCTACAGCATATTCCATGTCTGCAGGAGGTCCGATTGTTGATCCGAATGTAGGAGGATTTATCATCATCCCAATTTGTCCGTATAAATTAGGTGTAAGGCCATTTATCGTGTCTGATGAAAGTGAAATTATTGTCAAATTACTTAAAAAAGGTAAAACCGCAGTATTTGTAATGGACGGCCAAATAAATGAGGAAGCAGAATATCAGGAAGAAATCAGATTCAAAAAATCAGACAAACACGTTTACTTCATAAGAAACTCAAATAAATGTTTCTATAAAAAAGTTAAAGACAAGTTAAATGAGGGAGGCATCAACAACTAATGAACAGCCTCGTAATTGACATGACTCACGGAGGAGTGAAAATAGCCGTCAGTCTTGCAAAAAAAGATGAAACAGTCTATGCCTATGACATTTACAACACTTTGAAAAGTGTTGATAAAAAAATGTTAGCGATTTATAATGTTAAAATTATAGATTTGGACTATTTAAAAAACTTAAACGGAAATTTAAGAGTTATCTATCCTGTTCATTTACCTTTAACTAAAAGAGATATTGAAAAGTATAATCCCTCTTTAAATTATACTTTTTTAACCCATCACGAAATAATTAAAGAACTTCTGAAAAACTGGGGCAATGACATTCCCAAAATTGAAGTTACAGGAGTTAAAGGAAAAACCAGCTGTGTTTTTATGCTTAAAGAAATCTTAATTGATAAAAACCCACTAATTTTATCCAGCTTAGGTGCATTATTATATGAAAATGGAGTGAAAAAAACATTAAAACAAAATATATCAATTACTCCTGCAAATATTAAAGAAACAATTGACCTTGCATATAAAATAGCTAACCCTGTATGCGAAATAGCTGCAGGGAAATGCAATAGCCAAAATCTTAAAAAATATGGGTGTGCAATTTTTGAAAGTTCACTTGGAGCCAGCGGAATTGGAGATGTAGGGCTTTTGACAAACATAGTTGAAAATTATCCCATAGCTAAAAATAAAAGAACCGCCAGTGAAGCTAAAAGTCAGATATTCAATTGCAGCATCGTAGCTATCCAAAAAGAAACATTAGATGAATTCTACAAAAACATCGAACATAAAAAGATAAATACTTTTTCCCTAAATAACAATGCTGACGTAACTGTTAAAAATATAGAATATGATTTGGATAAAACACTGTTTGATGTAAGTTATAACAATATAATAACTGCCAACGGTGAGGTAATCTCCGGAGAATTTAAGGTTGAAACATTTGCTCCAGGAAAACATCATGTAAAAAATGTTTTGGGAGTTATTGCAACTTGTTTATCATTAAACATTCCAAAAGAAAAAATAATCAAAGGACTGGCCAATTATAAAGGAATTAAAGGAAGAACCAATAAAAAAATCATTGAAAATTCAACAATAATAGAAGAAATCAATCCCGGAATCAATACAAAAGCTATTGAAGAGTCCATAAACATGATAAGAAATTTGGATGATTATTACATAGCCATTGGTGGAGATTACGGAATAACATGTGAAGAAATTGATGAATCTAAAGTCAGCACCTATCTGAACACTCTTGATTACAATATCATTTTAACCGGAGAAGTAGGTGAAGGAATTTTAAAAAAAATGAATAAACCGGTAAAATATTCAAAAAACTTCCAGGATGTTTATAAACAAGCTATACACAACAATAAAAACCTGCTTTTGATTTATCGCTCAGATTACAGAAAACTTAATAAAAGATAATCAAAAATGTAACATTAGTTTTACATAAAAATGAAACATTTAATAAATATTAGCTAAATATTATAATTTGTAATTTAATGATAGTTATATGTTAAAATTTATTATTAAATTAGAAATAATACTTTTAAATTGGAGATTATATTTTGAATGTTGGAACAAGAGGAAGTCAATTAGCACTTGCACAAACTAATCAAGTTTGTAAAGATTTAGCATCAATTACTAATGAAAATATTGATGTTAACATAATTAAAACAAAAGGCGACAAAATAACTAATTCTCAATTATATAACATGGATGCAAAAGGTCTTTTTACTAAAGAACTTGATAAAGCATTGCTTGAAGAAGAAATAGATTTTGCAGTACATAGTTTTAAAGATTTACCAACTGAATTAGATGAAGAACTTGAAATAGCAGCAGTTCCAAAACGTGTAGCTCCAAATGAAGTACTGATCTCTAATAAAAACTGGGATGAACTAGGCCCTAATTCCAAACTTGGAACTAGCAGCCTCAGAAGAGAAGCTTTTTGTAATTACCACAATAAATGCTTTGAACTCAAACCAATTAGAGGCAATATTGAAACCAGAATCAGCAAAGTTAACGGTAGCGATTTAGATGCAACACTTATGGCTCAGGCAGGACTAATAAGATTAAATCTTACACAACACATAAAAACAGTGTTTCCCCTATATTATATCACACCTGCAGCAGGTCAGGGTGCATTAGCTATCATAACCCGAAAAGATTCTGATAAAAAAGAAATTATTTCTAAATTAAATGACTATCAATCCCGGCAAGAAGTATTTGCTGAAAAACAAGTGCTTGAAGAACTAGGTGTAGGTTGTCAATGGCCAATTGGTGCTATAGCCCAAATGAAGGACAAACAATTTTGTATATACTCAATCCTATTAACCAAAGAAGGAGAAGTTCTAAAAGAACATACTGAAAAAGGATCAATAAGAGATGCTGTCCAATTTGGTAAAAAAATAGGAAAAGTTTTTAAGGATTATGTTTAATTGGAGGAATAAAATTGAGAACAGTAAATGTAGGAGTTATTGGAGTAGGTGCAATGGGATACAACCATGCACGTGTATATTATAAATTAGAAGAAGCTAATTTAGTTGCTGTTAGTGATGTAAGTGAAAGAACTTTAAATAAAGTAGCTAAAAAATATGATGCAAAAGGTTTCACTGATTATGAAGATTTACTCAAAGATCCTGAAATAGAAGTAGTTAGCGTATGTGTTCCAACTACCTTCCACCATGATGTTGTAATGGAAGCTATTAAACATGGAAAACATGTATTAGTTGAAAAACCAATAGCTTTTACCCTAAAAGAAGCAGAAGATATGATTGCTGCTGCAAAAGAAGCTGGAGTTATTTTAGCAACAGGACATGTGGAAAGATTCAATCCGGCTGTTCAAAAAGCTAAAGAACTCATTGATAATGATGTTATTGGAGATATCGTATCTGCATCTGCAAAAAGAGTAGGACCATTCCCTCCAAGAATAAAAGATGTTGGAGTAACTATTGATTTAGCTATTCATGATTTGGATGTAATGAACTACTTATTTGATGAGGATGTTATTCAGGTTTACGGAACCATGAACAGTATTCTGGAAAAATGTGAATTTGAAGACCATGCTGAAATCATGATTAACTTCAAAAATGAATCTACAGGAATTCTGGAAGTAAACTGGTTAACTCCATACAAAAGGAGACAAATTGAAATTACAGGAACTGACGGAATCATTTCAGTAGACTATATCGAACAAAGCATTGATGTATACGGTAAATTCGCTCAGGATATTGATATTAAACATGAAGAACCATTAAAAGAAGAATTAAGGTCCTTTTTAAATGCAGTTGTTAATGGAACTGAACCTGAAATTACCGGTGAAGACGGTCTTAAAGCACTTAAAATGGTAATAGCTGCTACAAAATCCTCCAGAGAACATAAACCTATTAGCTTTGATGAAATTGAATAGGTGATTTTAATGAAACAAAAATTAATTAAAAAAGCTCAAGAGCTTAGACAACATGGTTTTACAACTGGTGAAATAGCTGATGAACTTAATGTAAGTATGGATACTGCCAGATGGTTAACTCTCCAAAAACCTGCTGAAGAAAAACCAGAAGCTCCTGTTGACTTTTTTATAAATTGGAAAAGTTTAGGTGGAAATTCAACCCGTTTAAGATATGTTTCCGGAGCTTTAAGTGATATGGCATTATCACATGGAGAAGCTGAAGTAATTCTTGGAATAGCTGTCAGCGGAATACCATTTGCAACTATGATGGCTGACTTTCTAGAAGACATGAGTGGAGTTGAAACTTCCCTTGCAGTATACCACCCTCACAAACACAGAAAAGAAAAAGACGACGGCGAAGGAGCTATAAGTACCAATTTCGGATCTGTTGAAGGTAAAAAAGTTGTAATTGTTGATGATGTTATAACCAGCGGTAAAACTGTAAAAGAAGTTATTCATGCAGTAAAAGACCATGGTGGAGAACCTATAGCTGTTACTGTATTAATCGACAAATCAGGACTTTCTGAAATTGAAGAAGTCCCTATCGAATCTTTAATTAAAGTAGGTAGATTATAAACCTACATTTTTACTATTTTTTATAAAAAAAGAAAAAGAATAGTCATAAAGACTAATCATAATTTTAAATTATTCTTCGTTTAATTTTCTGCGTTTATATCCAACAAATATTAACAAAGCAACGATTATAATTAATATAATAGAAGCAATAATTGTATTCGGATTACTTTTCATTATATTTTTATCAATTTCATATGCTTTTACAGATTTGCCATCATCCCCTGCAGAACTTCCAGCACTTTTTGCATTTGATCCTGAAGAGGATTTTGTGCTACTTGCTGGAGATGGATTTCCGTCAAGGCTTGGACTGTCACTAGATGAAGTACTGCTATTTGTACGAACAGTTCCACCATATGAGTTGGATCTTGAGTCTCCAGTGTCTGTATTTGAATTCAAGAAATTAATCAAAGCATCAAGTAAACTTACACCTAATTTGTTAGAATTTTTATCTGTACTACTAGTGCCGTTAGACGGATTTTTTGATCCTCCATCATCACCAGATAAATCAGGGACATCCACATAACCTGTATCACCGTCAGGCCTATCTGGAACATTTGGATTTTTATCATCACCATCGTCAGGAGTTACAATAACACTACTTCCGTCACCAGGTTTAGGAAGTAAAGGATTTCTATTAGGGAAATCAGGGAACCATGGTTTTATTTTTGAACCATCAACCTTATTTGTCAAATTGTTCACATTAGTAGGAGTCGTATAATTAAATTCAGAACCTCCATCAACATGATTGTAAATTTCCGCATAATAATCAAATGCATTGACTACACGATTATTATAATATGAAGTATTATAAAATTTTCCTTTCGTATTGAATGCATCATAACTGGCTTTCGCATCTTTCCTAGTAGATATTAATAAATTATCAACAATAACCGAATTCTCAGCACTTATTAGAGAAATCGCATATTTTGCATCACTAGTAACTGTATTATTTTTAATTACAAATGTATGGTTACCTTTAGTTGATTGAGAATAACTTATACCGTAAATATTGTCATTGTCCTTAACTTCCGCAACACTATGAACTTCAATTGTATTATTAATAATAGTATCGTTAGAATCCTGAACTTCTATACCTGCAACAAGTGCCCAGCTATCATTACCTGCCAATCCTGTCACGTTAATCTTATTATGAGCAATATACAATTGTGTATCACCATAATAATTTTGTGAATAGATTCCTATGTTTGGCCCGTTAGATATTGAATACAAATCATTATTAGTTATATTTATCTTCTTAGAAGGTCCGGTAATTTGTATAGGGTATGCAGTACCGGCAGATAACATTCCACCAGTAGTTAAAATAGCTATATTATTAGAATCTAATGTCAAACTATTTACACGCCATACATCAATACCATAAAGATAATTATTAAGACCTGGGAAAGTTAAGAAATCTTCCATATACAAAGTATTGTTTTTAACAAGACAATCATTTGAATCGGCAATAATTATACCGTCCAATGTAGGGAAAGGACTTCCTGGCCTTTTATTAACAATACTTGCAACAATATTTCCGATAAATGTTAAATTATTACTGTACTCAATACCTACACTTGCCACATAATTAGAATTTAAATCAGCTCCAACTGCTCCGAAATTAACATCCCTCAACGGAAGCTGAGTATAAATACTGTTATTTGCAATTAATGCATTAGGACAGTTACTTACTTTTAAAGCATAATTATAGGTATTTGCCTTATAATTATGGCCTTCAAAGTTGATTATACAGTTAATAACTTCCAAACCACTAATTGGAGCAATTCTTCTTCCAACTGCAGAAATGCCGTAACCTTCACTATCACGAGGAACAGTATAATTTATAACACAATCACGTATATGCGTATTATTGGCCAATGTAAGAATTGCCGCACCATCAGCATCTTTGAAATCAAAATCATTAACTAATGTGAAATTAACTAAGGTAACATCTTTACCATTAATCAAAAATGCAACATTTTGCAAAGTAAAATTATTACCTAAAATAGTTACATTATTTGCTTCAATTTTTAAAAGACCTAAATTATCAAAGTTTTGAGTTAATACAAATTTGGTATTAGAATGCTCAACCCCCAAAGTACCGTCAACAAAATATTCATCAATGTTAAATATGGTCAAATTAACTGTATCAGAATCATTTTGATCATCAATGTCAGGATTATCAGGATCAACTGGAAAATCCGGAATATCTGGAATGTCAGGCACATCTGGAACTTCTGGTGCATCACCAACAATTATAATATTAGGCACAGTAGTATTTTCACCTAATGTTGATAAATCATTTGCAGAAACGCATCCCATAATCACGAAAAATAACATTAACAAAGATGTAATTATTATTTTTCGACTTAATTTAATCTTTTTCACCTCTTTTTAGTTTTAATAAAATCTTTTAAAACTAAAATAAGTCATTTTATAAGATTAAAAAAAACTTATTTAGAGTTCAAACTAAAAGACAATTAAGTATATGTAAAAAATAGTTTATATATTTATCCTTAAAATAAAATCAAAAGAGATTAATTGAATAATCTCTTTTTTAAAATATCCGTATTGTGTTTCCTGTTTGGAAATTGTTCCAGCAGGAAGTTATGATGTATTCACCAGGCATCAATCTAATGTTTAATTTGGCCATACCGTTATTGTCTGTGACTTTATAGTAAAATACTCCGTTTACATTAAATGATA